>Ga0268257_1000032_pt1 | contig 458329 bp, 437 predicted proteins | sample AgamicAtPrz_FD_200249 | JGI IMG/M metagenome (GOLD analysis project Ga0268257, IMG submission 200249) | Agave microbial communities from Guanajuato, Mexico - At.P.rz (v2) (version 3) | ecosystem: Host-associated > Plants > Phyllosphere > Phylloplane/Leaf | place: Guanajuato, Mexico | collected... | reverse complement strand
CTCTGGTGTTCCGGTTGTCACGCCAGTGGCATTGCCGGGTAGCTATGTTCGGAAAAGATAACCGCTGAAAGCATCTAAGCGGGAAACTTGCCTCAAGATGAGATCTCACTGGAGCCTTGAGCTCCCTGAAGGGCCGTCGAAGACTACGACGTTGATAGGTTGGGTGTGTAAGCGCTGTGAGGCGTTGAGCTAACCAATACTAATTGCCCGTGAGGCTTGACCATATAACACCCAAGCAATTTGCATGCTTCGAGCTGAAAAGCGAAAAGGCACCAGATTGCGGTGTGTGAAGACGAGATGAACCGAAAGTTCGGCTCGCTCAACAGCAACGCACAAACTATCGCATACCCATTCGCTGGAACGTGACCGCGAGGCACGCGCCGGCTACCGAATTTCTTGACGACCATAGAGCATTGGAACCACCTGATCCCATCCCGAACTCAGAAGTGAAACGATGCATCGCCGATGGTAGTGTGGGGTTTCCCCATGTGAGAGTAGGTCATCGTCAAGATTAAATTCCGAAACCCCTATCTGCTGATGCAGGTAGGGGTTTTGTTTTGCCTGTAACAAAACACGCGAAAGCTCGTGACAAATTTGCACACTTATTTTCGAGCAGGAGCACTAGAATAGCCCCTCCTTAGCTGAGCCAGAGCGCTATATGCCCGATCCGTCAGACATCGATAGGTTGTCAGATCTACCCCTGAACGATCTGGTGGCGTGCCATGAATGCGACCTGTTGATGCGCAAGCCCCACCTGGCCCGCGGCGAGAAAGCCGAGTGCCCTCGCTGTGGCTATGAACTCTATGCACACCGCCACAATGTAGTCGAACGTAGCCTTGCGCTGGTCATCGCCGCTCTGCTGTTATATGTGCCGGCCAACTTTTTACCCATCATGCAACTCAATTTGCTCGGACAGTCCTCCCAGGACACCGTGTGGAGTGGTGTGGTCGGCCTGTTCGATACGGGCATGCAAGGTGTATCGATCGTGGTGTTTTTGTGCAGCATGGGGGTTCCGCTGCTCAAGCTGCTCTGTCAGCTGGCTGTGTTGCTGACCATTCGCCTGGGCGTAGGTCGTAGCTACGGTTTGCTGCTGTATCGCATTTACCACCATTTACGGGACTGGGGCATGCTCGAGGTGTACTTCATGGGCGTGCTGGTAGCCATCGTCAAGCTGGCCGACATGGCCTCCATCACGATAGGTCTTGGTCTGGTGTGCTTCGTCAGTTTGCTGCTGATCCAGGTTTGGCTCGAAGTGGTGATGTCACCGCATCAGATCTGGCAGGCGTTATCAGGAGAGGATGCCCATGAGGGCGATTGATGCGGGCATTCTGATCTGTACCGAATGCCATGAGCTGAACCGACAGGATGCCGAGGTCCGCCATCAAACCTGTACCCGCTGCGGTGCACGAGTTCATGCCCGGCGCCCGAACAGCTTGATGCGCACCTGGGCGCTGCTGCTCACCGCCGCGATTCTGTATATCCCGGCCAACCTGCTGCCGATCATGACCATCAATTCGCTCGGCCAGGGTGCTCCGAGCACCATCATGGCCGGTGTCATCGAGTTGGTTCACCACGGCATGATTCCCATCGCTGCGGTCGTGTTCATCGCCAGTATCCTGGTGCCGACCTTCAAGCTGGTGGGTATCGCCTTGTTGCTGCTCTCGGTGCAGCGACACCAGCCGATGACGGCGCGCCAGCGCATCCTTATGTACCGTTTCATCGAGTTCATCGGTCGTTGGTCGATGCTGGACATTTTCGTGATTGCCATTCTCGTGGCAGTGGTGAATTTTGGCCGGCTCGCCAGTGTCGAAGCCGGGCTTGGCTCGATTGCTTTTGCCAGCGTAGTGATTTTGACGATGATCGCCGCAGTAACTTTTGATCCCCGACTGATTTGGGATAACACGGAGTCGGATAACGACCATGACTGATTTGCCAACCGCTAAAACCCGACCGGCTTCTAACTGGTCGGCCATCTGGGTCCTGCCGTTGATAGCCCTGATCATCGGCGGATGGCTCGGCTGGCGGGCTTACAACGACACCGGAATTGAAATCAGCGTGCGCTTCGAGAGCGGTGAGGGCATTCAGGTCAACAAGACTGAAATCGTCTACAAGGGCATGACCGTTGGCAAGGTGAAGAATCTGACGCTTGATGACGAAGGTAGCTCGAAGGGGGTGATTGCCACTGTCGAGATGAACAAAGACGTCGAGCAATACCTCAAGACCGGAACGCGTTTCTGGCTGGTGAAGCCAAGTGTGACATTGGCCGGGATCACTGGTCTGGAGACCCTGGTTTCGGGCAACTACGTGGCGATCAGCCCGGGTGAAGGGGAGTCGACCCGCAAGTTCAAGGCACTGGCCGAAGAGCCGCCGTTGTCGGATTCCAAACCGGGTTTGCACCTGACCATCAAGGCCGATCGCCTGGGGTCACTGGACCGCGGCAGTCCGGTGTTCTACAAGCAGATCCAGGTCGGTCAGGTGAAGAGTTACACCCTGTCCGAGGACCAGAGCACGGTCGAAATCAAGGTCTTCATCGAACCGACCTACGCCAGCCTGGTGCGCAAACACACGCGTTTCTGGAATGCCAGCGGCATCAGCATCGATGCCAACCTGTCGGGCGTCAAAGTTCGCAGTGAGTCGCTCGCCAGTATCGTGGCCGGTGGTATTGCGTTCGCCACGCCGGAAGGCCGCAAGGACAGTCCGCCGACGGACCCTAGCCTGCCGTTTCGTCTTTATGAAGACTTCGATGCAGCGGCCGCCGGTATCCGCGTGAAGGTCAAGCTCAGCGACTTCGAAGGCTTGCAGGCTGGTCGTACTCCTGTGATGTACAAAGGCATCCAGGTCGGTAGCCTGAAGAACCTCAAGGTCGACCCGGACCTGTCCAGCGCCACTGCCGAGCTGACGATGGACCCGCTGGCCGAAGATTACCTGGTGACGGGCACGCAGTTCTGGGTCGTCAAGCCGTCGATCTCCCTGGCCGGTATCACGGGCCTGGAAGCGTTGGTAAAAGGTAATTACATTGCTGTGCGCCCCGGCGACAAGGGCAGCGCGCCACAGCGCGAATTCGAAGCCAGGGCCAAGGCGCCACCGCTGGACTTGCGCTCACCGGGCCTGCACTTGGTCCTGCTCACCGAAAACCTTGGATCGCTGGAAGTCGGCAGCCCGATTCTCTACAAGCAGGTCAAGGTCGGTTCGGTGCAGAGCTACCAGTTCTCCCGCAAGAAAAAGCAGCTGATCATTGGCGTGCACATCGAGAAGGAATACGAAGGGCTGGTGAACGGTTCGACACGCTTCTGGAATGCCAGCGGCATTACCCTCACGGGTGGCTTGACGGGCGGGATCCAGGTCAAGAGCGAATCCCTGCAGAGCCTGATGGCCGGCGGTATCGCCTTCGAAACGCCGGAGCCCAACGTGCCGCTGAAACGGCGCATTCCGAGATTCCGCCTGTTCGAGGATCGCGAAGCCGCGCAACAGCGTGGCACTGTGGTGACGATCAAGGTCGACCGCGCCGACGGCTTGCGCAGCGGTACGCCAATCCGTTTCAAAGGGCTGGATGTAGGCAAGGTCGAGGACGTGGACCTGAGCGCCGACATGCAGTCGGTGCTGGTCACGGCGCGTATCACCGAGGTGCCTGAGCGCATCGCCCGGGTCGGTTCGCAGTTCTGGGTGGTCAAGCCGGAATTGGGCTTGATGAAGACTTCCAATCTGGAGACCTTGGTCACCGGTCAATACATCGAAGTGCAGCCCTCGGCGAAAAACCTCGGGCCGCAGAAGAGCTTCGTGGCCCTGGACAATCCACCGGAAAGCGCCGTGCCGGAAGCAGGCCTGAGTCTGGTCCTGAGCGCAGCCCGCCGTGGTTCGTTGAAGATCGGAGTGCCGGTCACTTATCGCGAGATTACCGTGGGCAAGGTCACGGGGTATGAGCTGGGACAGACGGCGGACCGCGTGCTGATCCATATCCTGATCGAGCCCAAGTACGCGCCGTTGGTGCGCAGCGGCACGCGATTCTGGAACAGCAGCGGCTTCGGCCTGGACTTCGGTCTGTTCAAGGGGGCGACGGTGCGGACCGAGTCGCTTGAGACCTTGATCCAGGGCGGCATTGCGTTCGCGACGCCAGATGGCGAAAAGATGGGTAACCCGGCACGTGCGGAGCAGACGTTCCCGCTGTTCGATAAATTCGAGGATGAATGGCTGACCTGGGCGCCTAAGATCAAACTCGATAAATAAAGCTGGAGGCGCTATTTGTGCCTGTCCAAGGACCGGGTCGCAGCCTTCGCGAGCAAGCCCGCTCCCACACTGATTCTGCAGTGGAAACAAAGGTCTGCGCACACCGCAGATCTACTGTGGGAGCGGGCTTGCTCGCGAACAGGCCAGTGAAATCAACAAACAGTCGGCATAAATGAAAAAGGCCGCGATCCATCTGGATCGCGGCCTTTTTCATGGCCGGCTTTTCACCTTACACCGGGTCCAGCTCCGGCTCATCGGCCTGCACATTCACCGTGGCTTTCACCGCATCGTGACGACGGATGTATTTCCAGTCCGCTTCGTCGATGTAGATCCCGTTCGGCCCGCTGCCGCCTTCCAGGTCGATGGCGACACTGGCGCAGACCTGCGGCTTGACGCTGGCGAGGATCGGCACGAAGCCCAGTTGCAAGCTGGTTTCCAGCAGGGCTGCCTGGTTCTTCTCGTCGATGTCCGCCGCTTCGTCCAGGTAGTACGGCAGACGCACGCGACCGGCCTGTTCGCGGTCCATCAGGTGCAGCAACAAGTACATGTTGGTCAACGCCTTGATGGTCATGGTGGTGCCGTTGGACGCTGCGCCGTCGATGTCGGTGTGGATCACCGGTTGGCCGTTGACCTTGGTGATCTCGAACGCCAGCTCGAACAGATCCTTGAGACCCAGCTGGTTGTGGTTCGCCGCCACCAGCCGCGCCAGGTACTCCTTGGCCTCTTCGTTCTTGTTGTCCTGCTCGGCACTCTGGCTCAGGTCGAACACCGAGAGGGTCTCGCCTTCCTCATACTGGCCGGCGCTGTGGATGATCTGGTCGATGTGCTTGAGGGCTTCCTTGTTCGGCGCCAGGACGATGCGGAAGCTCTGCAGGTTGGACACCTGGCGCTTGTTGATCTCGCGGTTGAACAGCGCCAGTTGATGCTCGAGGCTGTCGTAGTCACTGCGGATGTTGCGCAGGGTCCGGGCGATGTCAGTCACCGCCGCACGGCGAGCCTTGCCCAGGGTCAGGGCTTCGTCGGTACGGTGGGCATAGGCGTTGATCAACAGTTGCAGACGCCGCTCCATGTCGTCTTCGCTGTCGAACTTGGCCACGCCCTTGAGGCGCACCTGGGCGTACAGCGCTTCGATCTGGCCATCGACCCGCAACAGGCCTTGCCAGCTGTCCTGATAGTCGTTGAGCAATGGCAGCAGGTTGTCCATGGAATCGTCCACCGGGTCCATGAACGGCGTGCCGAACGGCAGGTCCGCCGGCAACAGTTGGCGACGGCGCAGGGCATCGTCGAGGGTGCGCTGCTTGGCTTCCATGTCGGCGATTTGTCGGCCCACCAACTGCAACTTGGCAGACAGTTGCTGGACGCGTTCGGTGAAGGCGTCGGCGGAGCGCTTGAGTTCATCTTGGGCCGCTTCCATCTGCGCCAGTTGCTCGAGTTTCTCGCCTTCTTCGGCGCTCAAGGTCTGGGTGCGACGGAAATCTTCCAGGGCTTTCTGTGCGTCCAGGACCTGCTGGTACAGCGCCTCGGTCTGGGTCTTGCTCGCGGCACGGTCGGCGGCGACTGCTTGCTGGGTCTTGAGCTGCTTGAGCTCTTTTTCCAGGCGCTCTTTCTGGTCCCGCAGGGCGGCGCGGTCGGCCAGGGCTTGCAGAGCCGGAGGTTCAATGTGGGACAGGTCGATGGACAGGCCCGGCACTTCGAAGCGCTCACCCTTGAAGCCGTCGAGGATCAACTCCACGGATTTGACCCACTCGCCGTTCTCGTCCAGCGCGATGCCGTGCTCGCCCAGCGGCAGGCTGAACAGGGCGCTGTTGAACAGGCGCATCAGACGTTCGACGTCCTGTTGTGAGAATTCTTCCCGCAGGCGCGCGTAGCTGTTGTTGTCGGCGTGATCGAGTTGCTGTTTGACCGACTTGAGGCGCTTTTCCAGGTCTCGCAGGCGCTCTTCCAGGTCTTCAGCGCTGAACTGCCGGGACTGGGCCAGGGCGCCGGCCAGTTCATCGTGGGCGTCCTTGGCGGCGAGCAATTGCTGCTCCAGGACCTTGACGTCGTCCACCAGGGCGAAGCGATGCTTGAGCACCGACAGCTCGCCGAGCCAGCGCTGGATGCCGGTGATTTCCCGCTCCAGGCGCATCAGCTCCTGGGTGCCACCGCGCTGGTCGTTCTGCAGCGAATCCTGTTCGTTGCGGTAGTGCTCGGCCTGGATGGTCAGCTCTTCCTTGCGCGCACCGGCGTAGTCCGACCAGGTGCCCAGCAGCGAGTCGAGCAATGGCGACAGGCGATGCAACTTGCCGCGCAGGATATCGCGTTGCTTCACGCCGTTGGCCAGGGCTTCCACCAGCGGACCGGCAGCGACCAGAGAGTTGTAGTCCTGCTCCATGCGTCGTACGTCGCGGAAGGCTTCTTCGCACGCGGCGATGTAGTCCACGCTGCCGGAACGCAGGCTGTGCTCGAAGGCATCGAGGAACAGTTGCTTGAGCTTGGCCGCGGTGATTTCACGCATGTGCAGCAGGTTGATGAACAGCGCACGGAAGGTCTTGAGGCTTTGTTCGCTGGTGGAGCGCAGCGGAATCAGCGTCAGGTCCAGGGGGATCGAAGTGTGGCCACCCACCAGCAGTCGCCGCAGTTCATCTGGCTTGAGCTCATAGGCCTTGAGGCCTTCGCGCTCCAGATTGGTGAACAGCTCTTTCTGACGCAGGCAGGTGTCATCTTTCTGATAATGGGCCAGGTCCAGTTTGCCGGCGTAGGCAAAGAACTGATGGCCGAAACCGCCGCCGGGGCCGCGACCGACCACGCCGATCACGTGCGGGCCGTGGGGCAGGGCGACTTCCACCAGGATGTAGCTGGTGTCCGAGGCAAAGTAGAAGCGCCGGGACTGTTCCAGGCTGTACTTGCCGAAGCTCATGTCCGACATGCGCGCCAGGATCGGGAACTGCAAGGCGTTGATCGACGCGGATTTACCGAGGTTGTTCGCGCCGTAGACCGACAGCGGTTCTTCCAGCGGGAACAGGCCGAGGCTGTAGCCGGCGGTGTTCAAAAGGGCGAAGCGGCGGATGCCGTAGCGGTCCTTGCTCATGCGTCGGTCTCCTGTTCTTCGGCAATGGCACGGGCCAGTGCGTCTTCTTCGCTCTCTTCCTCAAAGTCGCTGAGATCCAGCGGATCGTCGGTCTGCAACAGCTTCTCGTCGCTGTCTTCGTCGATCAGCACCGGAGCCGGCAACGGCAACACGCTGTGAAGGCTGGCAGCCAGGTCGCGGTCTTGCTGGACCGACAGGCAGACATCGAGGAAGCGATGCATCGGCGGCAGGAAGCGATACACACCGTTTTCCTCGCTGGCAAAACCCAGTTGAGTCATGCGGCGCATGATTTTTTCTTCCAGTTCTTCCTGGGTCTGCACCTCGGCCTGGATGAACAGGTCGCGGTATTTTTCCAGCAGCGACGGCAGTTCGTCGCGGCCCAGGCTACCACCATCGAGCACGGCGATCGGGTCGCGGCCCTGGTCGGCCAGGTGCTCGACGAGGATGAAGGTGAACAGGGCCAGGCGCTGGGCGGTCTTGTTCACCGCGGCGGCGGCCAGGTCGGGCACGAAGTAGTAGAAGCCGCGGGTGTCGCATACCAGTTCAAAGCCCAAGGCCTTGAACAGCGTGCGGTACTGGTCCTGGAAGTTCGACAGTTGGGCGTACAGCTCCGGGTCGCGACGGCTGACGTGGTAGCCCTTGAACAGCTCGCGAAAGATCGGCGCCAGCTGGGACAGTTCGGATAGATCAAGATGCATTTGGGATGCTCGCAGAATCCTCGGCGGCGCTGTCGCGGGCCGAGAGCAGGGCGAAGGAGCGCAGGCTGACCTGATGCTCGTGAGTGTGGTATTCGCGGCGTTCCAGACGCTCGCGCTTGAAGCGTTTTTCCCGCGACAGGCGCGAGAACCAGTACAGCAATTCGTCGGTGGCGCCGTCCGGCTCCTGTTCCAGCAGCCAGGTCATCAGGTCCGGCATCGGCAGGGCGTCTTCGCAACGCTCGACCATTTCGCGCACGGTGCGCGGCGCCCGTGGGGCATCGCCGCCCTTGTGCGTCTTGTGGGACTTGGGGAAGCGCGCCGGTTTCGGTTCGAAACGGGCCAGGGCGTAGACGTAGGCCTCGACCTGGCTGGCGCTGCCCAGAAAGGTGCTTTGTGGTCGGGTGAACAGCGGCATGGCGGCTTGCGGCACGGCATCGATGCCTTTGCGGCGGATGGCGGCCAGCGCCAGGGCGGCGCCACGGGTCACGGCATTGTGGCGGCGGGCCTCTTCACGCAGCGGCAGCAGCAGTTCACGGGCATGGCGCAGGGTGAGCTGGGCGCTGGTCTGCATTTCCAGAATGCGAGCGTGGGTACGCAGCAGCATGTCATCGTCGACCAGATGACCCAGGCGCTGCTGTTCGGTGAGCATGCGCAACAGCACGTTCTCGACCTTGCGCACGCCTTGCTCGAACGCACCGTCGGCGTTCACCAGCTGGATCATCGGTTCGACGTATTCGTCCCAGGTCGCCAGGACTTCGGCGTAGCGCTGACGCAGCGGGATCTGCCGGTCGCTGGTCTTGGCCCGTTCGGCCACGGCCACCAGCGCCTGCTCGTCGTTGGCGAGCTTTTTGAGCACGTCGCGCACGCGCATGTCCAGCAGGCGCAACTGGCGGGCCAGGTCGTTGCCGTCGCGCACGTCGAAGGCGTCCTGGATGTAACCGGCCAGGCGCTCGAGGTGGCGCAGGTAGGCTTCGATCTCCAGGCACAGGCCCAGGCGGTGTTCGCGACGCAGGTAGGCAAGGAAGTCATGGATCTGGGCATTGAGCTCGAAGCGGTTCGGGCTTTTCGCCACCGGCACGAGGATGTCCAGGCGGATCCACACGTCCAGCAGGTTGGTGATGTCCTGGGGCGTGCTGTCCAGCTGTTGGGCGGCCAATTGTGAACGCAATTCGTTGAGGCTCAGGGTGCCCTGGTCGAAGTGCTCGCACAAAGGTTCCAGCAATGCCCAGTGTTCAGCGAGGGCGCGCAAGACGCGCTTGGGTTCGATCATCGCAATGGCCGTCGGGTTGGCAATTAAAAGCGGCGATTGTACTGCATCGGGCCGGTTGCGATTCACCCCCGAGACGGACTGTCGTCGCGGATCGATCAACTATTGGCTCGACAGGGCAGCGATTCGCGTCGAAGGGCGGTAGAATCCCTCCCACTTCAGTTATCCACAAGTGGCCGACCCTTGCTTATCGAGTCCCGTCGCCGCGCCTATCTGACCGCCATGCAGGTGGTCAACTGGCTGCCGCGCACCGAATTGCCGTTCGCCGCCCCGTCGCGGCCTGAGCTGCTGGCGATACCCGAACCGGTGGAAGCCGTCCCGACTCCGACTGTGCCGCTGGCCCGGACCGTCGCCGAGCCTTCGGCGCCTGCGCCTGAGCGGCCGAAAATCGAAGTGCCGCGGCCAAGCCTGGCCTCGGCCCGGACCAACGCCAAACCGGTGGAAGAGGCTGAGCCGGCACCGGCCCCGGTCAAGGTTCCTCACGTCCCGCCGCCGCGTTTCGCCCTGCAACTGCTGCGGGCCGGGCGTTGCCTGCTATTGGTGGAATTGCCGACGGGCGAACCTTTCCAGAGCCGCGATCCGGCGTATCTGTTGCTCAAAGACATGCTGCGTGCCGCCGGCCTGCCGGACAGCCCGCAGATTGTCGGCGAGCCGGTGCGCTGGCCGCTGTTGTCCCGCGGCACGCTGGACCAGGGGCCGGAAGCGGCACGGGATTTCGTCCAGGGTTTTGTCTCGGCGCGGCTCGAAGACGAGCCCTGCGTGTGTCTTTGGTTGATCGGCCTGCCAGCGGTGAAGTTCGCCGGCGAGGCGGATGCCGAAGCGTTCAATCGCGAACTGCAGGTCGAAGGCCTGGGCTCGGCCTGGGCGCTGCCCGGGTTGGAACTGTTAATGGAAACGCCACAGCGCAAGGCTGAAGTCTGGCAAGCCATGCGCCGGCTGATGGCGCGTTGGAAAGAATCGAATGAGTGACGCTGTAACGTTCCGCCCGATGACCGAAGCGGACCTCGACGCTGTGCTGAAGATCGAATTCGCCGCCTACAGTCACCCTTGGACCCGGGGAATCTTCCTCGACGGGCTGGGCAAGTACCAGATCTGGTTGATGTTCGAAGGCCAGCAGCAAGTGGGCCATGGCGTGGTGCAGATCATCCTCGACGAAGCGCACCTGCTCAACATCACCATCAAACCGGAAAATCAGGGCCGTGGCCTGGGGTTGCGCCTGCTGGAGCACCTGATGTCGATCGCCTACAAGGCCGAGGCCCGGGAGTGCTTCCTTGAAGTACGCGACAGCAACCGCAGCGCGTTCCGCCTGTATGAGCGCTACGGCTTTAATGAGATCGGCCGGCGACGCGATTACTACCCGGCGGTGGGCGGGCGTGAGGATGCGGTGGTGATGGTCTGCACTTTAGTGGACTGATCCGGTAGCTGTGTTGGCTGAACCAGTGCCATCGTCGGATCGCCGCCCGGAGCAGGCTCGCTCCCACAGTGATCCATAGTCGTTCATAAATCCGCTGCCTGGCACAATCCCTGTGGGAGCGGGCTTGCTCGCGAAGGCGGCGTCACATGTTGCAAAGATGCAAGCTGACCCACCGTTTTCGCGAGTAAGCCCGCTCCCACAAGGGATTTGCTGTGACTTTCGGTATCTAGCGCTTGCCATCCAGCGGATCGATATCCGCCATCTCCGCCTCGTCCAACCCATCGCCCCCGCCAATATCATTTTCATCGACGACGCTCAGGTCCCAATCGGCCTGTTCGTCATCGCCTGCCTCATGGGCATCCCGGGCGCCGTCTTCGCGGATCAGGGTTTCCGGGCTCATGTCATCGTCGGTCGGTTGCCTATCGTCCATGGACGCGCCCGTCAGGCCTGCTTCACGTACCCGTTCCGGCGGCATCAGTTGCTCGCGTTCGTCTTCCGGCAACTCGTCACCGATTTTCGCGCTGGGCTGCTCGTCGTCGAACTCCAACTCATGCATCGAGCCCATGCGGTCCTCGTTGTCGTCGATGGGTTCCGGTTGCGTGGCATCGAAGGGGCGTCGTGAATCATTCATGGTCATTCCTCTTGCTATGGGCCTTACTGGGTGGACCCGCAGCGTTGCCAGGAATTCCAACGACGTCATCGAAGTGACCTCGGCAGGAGGTCCGTTGTCAAAGTTGCGCACTATTCTCGAGGGCTAGACAGCATGAACGAGTTACAAGATCTGATTGATAACAACGCGCGCTGGGCCGATGCGATCAAGCAGGAGGATCCTGACTTCTTCGCCAAGCTGGCTCGCCAGCAAACCCCGGAATACCTGTGGATCGGCTGTTCCGATGCGCGCGTGCCGGCCAACGAAATCGTCGGCATGCTGCCGGGCGACCTGTTCGTGCACCGTAACGTGGCGAATGTGGTGCTGCACACGGACCTTAACTGCCTGTCGGTGATCCAGTACGCCGTAGACGTGCTCAAGGTCAAACACATCCTGGTGACCGGCCACTATGGCTGTGGCGGCGTGCGTGCCTCGATGCAGGACCGCCAACTGGGCCTGATCGATGGCTGGCTGCGCTCGATTCGCGACCTGTATTACGAACATCGCGAGGCACTGGCCCAACTGCCGACCGAAGAGGAGCGCGTCGATCGCCTGTGCGAACTCAACGTGATCCAGCAGGTGGCCAACGTCGGCCATACCAGCATCGTCCAGAACGCCTGGCACCGCGGCCAGAAACTGTCGATCCATGGCTGCATCTACGGCATCAAGGACGGTCGCTGGAAAAGCCTGGACACCACGATCAGCGGCTTCGAGCAATTGCCGCCGCAGTATCGGCTGCGTCCGGTCGGCGCGCCTTGAGTCCGGTTGATCAGTCGCGATGACACCGATGACGCCAGTGCCGCAGGAATTTCATGCCCTGTTCGTTGGGCGGTTCGTCATAGCCGGTGATCCAGCCATGACAGTTGGACGAGCCGCACCGGCACGCGAACTGCCGGTATAACTTCTGTTCGGTACTGGCGTAATCCATCGTCAGACGGTCGCCTTTGTGGATGTGGGTCAGTGCCCACAGCCACAGCTCGCTCATGTCCAGGAACACGTTCGGGTTGCAGGAGTGACGGAGCAACCCGGCGAAGCGCGGGTCATACATGTGAACGTCCGGCAGGATCTGCAATGTGTGCGGGCGTCGGCGGCTCACGAGCAGTCCCGAGACCCGGCACATCCGTTCCATGGACGTGAATTTCTTTCGAGCGACGATGCCGCTGCCGCGCCCATCGGCTGCGTGCAGCACTTCGAAATCGCGGACGGACGGGTAGCCCAGGCGAGTGCTGAGTTGTTTTTCCGGATAGATGCAGTCCGGATTCAGTGAGCGGGCGCTGTTGGTCACATAAGCGGTCATGACGGTCCCTGTCGGTGCTGGACACTCGACTTGCAGACGCTGGCGTCCTGCCAACGTGGGTGATTGACCCCTCTAGCTTCGCCCAGGTCTGGCGCGGCATCTACTGTCAACTCTGACAGGCGCCAAAGGCGATTTCCCGCGTGAGCCAGGGCTTACGCGGGAAACATCGCTCAGGGTCAGACCGCTTCGGCGGGCAATGGCATCGGTACTTTCAACTGTGGAAGTTGCGACTTGATCGCCGGTGTTTCGCATTTTTTCGCCGCGTCAGCCGGGGAAAGATTGCGAATCGAGGTGTAGAACAACTCGCAGGTCTGTTCCTTTTGGGTGACCTGCCAGGTCTGGGTGCACTGATTCAACAATGTGCTTGGATCGGTGCCCGGTTTGCTGCCCATGCCCGCCTGCCAGCAGGCAGCGCTCAGGTCCTGGCCCATGACTTTCAACCCGGCGGCGTCAGCCTTGGCTTCGTCATCGTCATAGTTGGTCTTGTCTGCCGCGTACCAGATATAGCTCGGGTGGTTGGAGCCCAGGACCGGGACTTTGACGCCCGCGGTCGGAGTGATGGTCGCAAGGCCGAGCACGCCGATGGTCTGGCCGTACTGGGTCTTGATCCAGTTACGCACTGGTGCGCCGAACGCCACCATCGGCAACGCAGCCCCACTGGCGCTTTGGGTCACCTGCTTGACCATGGTGGTCTGGTAATCGTTGAAGTAACTGTAGAGCCCCTCCAGCGTCTGGCCGGCATTGGACGGGGCGGCGATCGGCGCGATGTCGATGATGGTCTGGTAGCCCGGCGTCTGGTCGGCGGCGATGCCGTTGGCGGTCAGCAGCGTGGCCCAGCGATCCGTGGTGGCCGATTCCAGATAGTCCTGGGCTTGGGTCAGAGAATAATCCGGCGGGAAGTGCAGCAGCTCGACGCTCTTGCGGTTCTCCAGGGCCATGCCCAGCGGCAGGAACAGGTACCAGTTGTAGGACCATTTCTTGTCGGTGTTGAGTTTGGTCGCGCCGTTGTACGCCAGGTCCCCGGCGTTGAGCAGTGCGGTCAGCGGCTGACCGTAGCTCTTCGGCACGCCGCTGATGTGAGCATAGACTTTATCGCGGTCGCGCTTGACGCTGACCTTGGCCGCGCCGTAGCCGTCGCGTTGCACGCTTTGGGTCAGGTAATGCTCGACCGTCTGTTCCAGGGTCCAGTTACGAAAGCAAATGACATTGCAGTTGTTGGGAAAGGCGAAGAGGCGGGTAACGCGTTCAGTGCTGCCCAGCTGGACATCGATGTCGGCGGCTTGGGCGGCGGCACTGAAAGCCAGCGCGGCAAAAGACATTACGGCGAGTTTGGACATGCTCAGTTCCTTTTCAGCGTGTGGACCCTTGGAGGCAGGGTGTCTCCATACTGAAACAGACTGAGCCGAAGAAAAAGTGGGCCGATGGAAATATCGGCCCTTTTTTATGGCTTTATGGCATCACTGGCGGCAAATAGCTCAAGGTTGTCCCCAAAGCCCACAACAACGCCAGCACCAGAGGCGTGTGGACCAGCAGTTGCACGAAGGAGAAACCGATCAGGTCCCTGGCTTTGAGCCCCAGCACACCGAGCAGCGGCAGCATGTAGAACGGATTGATCAGGTTCGGCAGCGCCTCGGCGGCGTTGTAGATCTGCACTGCCCAGCCCAGGTGGTAGTTGAGGTCATTGGCCACCTGCATGACGTAGGGCGCCTCGATGATCCACTTGCCGCCGCCCGAGGGAATGAAGAAGCCCAGCACCGCCGAATAAATGCCCATCAACAAGGCGTAGGTGTCATGGGACGCGATCTGTACGAAAAACGTCGAGATGTGGTGGGCCAGCGTCTGCGCGTCGCTGCCCTTGACGGTGGTCAGCAGTGCGGCGATCGAGCCGTACAGGGGAAACTGGATCAAGACACCGGTAGTGGTCGGTACGGCGCGGGCCACGGCATCCAGGAAACTGCGTGGTCGCCAGTGCAGCAACGCACCGAGCATCAGGAACAGGAAGTTGTAGGTGTTGAGGCCGGAGATGGCACTGATCGCAGGCTTGGTCGAGAACTCATGGAACAGCCAGCCGGCAGCCAGCAACACCAGGGCGATGGTCAGCAGCGGGCTGTGCTCCAGCCATTCGCCGGGCCGGGTGCGCGGTTGCAGGGCCGGCATGCTGAAACTGGGATCGATTCCGCAAGCCGTCGCATCCCGGGCACTGTTGGGCCCCGGGGCGGTGGCGTAGGCAATGATCACCGAGATCACGATCAGCGCCAGCAGCATCACCCCGGACTGCCAGAGGAAAATCGTCTGGGTGAAGGGAATCACGCCAGTGATCGACAGGATCGACGGTGGCAGGCTCGCCGGGTTGGCCTGCAATTGCGCCGCCGACGAGGACAGCCCCAATGCCCACACCGCGCCCAGGCCCAGATACGCAGCGGCGCCGGCGGCGCGATAATCCATCTTCAGATCGGTGCGCCGGGCGAGGGCACGCACCAGCAAACCGCCGAATACCAACGACAAGCCCCAGTTGAGCAAGGATGCGACCATCGAAATCAACGCCACCCACGCCACTGCGGAGCGGCCATTGCTGGGAATGCGCGCCAGGCGATCGATCAGCTTGACCGCCGGTGGCGAGCTGGCGACCACGTAGCCGCCAATCACCACGAAGGCCATTTGCATGGTGAACGGGATCAGGCTCCAGAAACCGTCGCCAAACGCCATCGCGGCGGCCGTGGGCGTTGCGCCGATCAACTGGGTCGCCAGGGCAACCACCAGCACCGCCAGCGCGGCGAAGACCCAGGAATCAGGAAACCAGCGCTCGGCAAAACTGGAACAGCGCAAGGCGAAGCGGGCGGAACGGCTGTCTTCGATGTCGGTGGTCACGGCTAATACCTCGTTTTTATGGTTATGAGTATGTGGCGCGGCGTTGGGTGATCAGGCGCTAACGGTAGGGCAATCCCAATGACCATGGCAGGTCGATCGGCGTTCGAGCATTCACGGAATATTTTTCAGGGTGACCCGCTACACTCTTAAGAAAATTTTCGCCGGGCCGATGGCTTGAGAATAGGCCCTTTAACTCTCCTGCTGTCGGAGCATGCCCATGTTCAATACCCGCTTGAAGCAGGAGCTGTTGGCTCTTCGCCAAGAACTGTCGAGCCTTGTACAAGTCAAGGAAAGCCTGGACCGAGAGATGCTGGGGCTCACCCTGGACGCCGACGGGCGGGTGCAGTCGGTCAATCAGAATTTTCTCGACGAAATGCACTACAAGAGCCAGGACCTGATTGGCCGGTCAATCGAAGAATTGGTGCCAGCGTATCTGAGAACCAATGAATTCCAGCAACGCTTCAAGACCGCGTTGACCCGTGGCGAACATTTCTCCGGTGCCGTGCGCCTGATGCGGGGCAACGGCAAGGAAGCCTGGCTACGTTCGATCCTTCAGCCGGTGCGCACTGCCGACGGGCGCATTCGCTATTTTTCGATGTATTCCAACGACCTGACCCGCACGATCGAAAACTCTCGTGAGCACGAAAACCTCATTGGCGCCCTGGTGCGTTCAACGGCGGTGATCGAGTTCGACCTCGACGGTCACGTGCTGACAGCCAACGACCGCTTTCTCAACGCGATGGGCTATAGCCTGGCGCAGATCAAGGGCAAGCACCACCGTACATTTTGCGAGCCGGAAGAGTACAACAGCGCGGCGTACCAGAACTTCTGGAAGCGCCTGAACAGCGGCGAGTTCGTGGCCGGGCGCTTCAAGCGAATCGACAGCAATGGCCGTGAGGTGTGGCTGGAGGCGTCCTACAACCCGGTGCTCGATGCCAACGAGCGACTGTACAAAGTGGTCAAGTTCGCGACCAACATCACCGATCAGGTCAATCAGGAAAAAGCCGTCGCCGAAGCGGCCAACATCGCCTACAGCACCTCGATACACACCGATAACAGCGCTCAGCGCGGAACCACGGTGGTGACTCAGGCGGTGGATGTCATGCGCGACCTTGCCCGGCACATGCAGACCGCCGGCGAAGGCATCGAAGCGTTGAACGAGCAGTCCCTGGTGATCGGCACCATCGTCAAGACCATCAGCGGCATCGCCGAACAGACCAACCTGCTGGCGCTCAACGCCGCCATCGAGGCCGCCCGAGCCGGCGAACAGGGGCGCGGTTTTGCGGTGGTGGCCGATGAAGTGCGGCAACTGGCGTCGCGTACCAGCCAGGCGACGGATGAAATCGTCGGCGTGGTCCGCCAGAACCAGGACATGGCCCGCAACGCCGTGGCACTGATGACTGACGGACAGCACCAGGCCGAACAGGGCCTGGCCCTGGCAGCCGAGGCGGGGTCGGTGATCGTGGAGATTCAGGACGGGGCGAAAAAGGTGGTCGATGCGGTGAGTCAGTTTGCCAATCAGCTGTCGACCTGAGTCGAACGGTTATTGTTTTTTACATATTAATTATTGTTTTGCGATAATTTCAGGCCTATGTTTTGCGCTCCTATAGTTCTGTTGGAGCCACACATGTGCACGAATCATCTCGCCCTGTACAGCCAGCGCATGGCTGCCATAACGTTTGTTTTCATCGTTGCGATGATGGGTATCAACGCGGCGGCCTGGCTCTTTCCAGAGTTTGGGTCACAGTATGGCCTGGGCTTCTCGTTGACCGAGCGGCAGCTGTCCAGCCTGCCTGAAGGGGCGACTGGCCTGTCGGGGTGGCAAAGCCTGGGCGCGATCCTCTTGTCGAGCATCCCTCTGTTGGCGCTGGCGGCCGGGCTGGGCAACTTGCGGCAGTTGTTCAAGTGCTATGCCCAGGGTCAGTATTTCTCCAGCGAAGCAGCCATCTACCTGGGAAAGGCGGGACGCGCCGTCGCGTTGTGGGTATTGTTGGATTTCCTGTGCGAGCCGGTGCTCAGCGTGCTGGTGACGATCAACGAGCCGGTCGGCCAGCGATTGATTACCTTCAGCATTACCGCGCCCTCCTTTGTCGCTTTGTTTCTCGCGGCCTGCATTGCGATCATTGCCCGGATCCTGTCCCAGGCCAGTGAACTCGATTCAGAAAACCGAACCTTCGTATGAGATCCCCATGCCTATCGTGATTCAACTTGATGTGATGCTGGCAACGCGCAAGGTCAAGTCCAAGGACCTTGCCGCCGCCATCGGCATTACCGAAGCCAACCTGTCCCTGTTGAAGCAGGGGAAGGTCAAGGGCATACGACTGGCGACCCTCGAAGCCATATGCAGTTACCTGCAATGCCAGCCTGCCGACCTGTTGGTCTACCAGCCCGACAGGGAGTTGGATCAGTCGCCCAGTGCTTGACCCTCGCGCCGTGGATCAGCCCCGCCGGCCAGTGATGCTTTGCCTTGCGCATCACGCACCCGGACGATCGCCTGGGTGCCGCTGGTCATGTCGATCTCACTCACGGCGTGGCCCTTGTCTTTCAATGCCTGGATCAGCGCTGGGCTGAACTGACCTTGCTCCAGTTCGGTAGGGCCATTGCGGCTGCCGAAGTTGGGTAGGTTGATGGCGCTTTGCGGGTCCAGGTTCCAGTCGAGCAGGCCGATCACGGACTTGGCGACGTATTCGATGATTTGCGAGCCACCCGGTGAGCCGACCGCTGCCAGCAGCTCGCCGCTCTGGCGATCGAAAATCAGGGTCGGTGCCATGGACGAACGTGGGCGTTTGCCGGGTTCAACGCGGTTGGCGACTTTCTGTCCGTTCTCTTCGGGGATGAATGAGAAATCGGTCATCTGGTTGTTGAGCATGAAGCCTTGGACCATCAAGTGCGAGCCAAACGCCGATTCCACCGTGGTGGTCATCGACACGGCACCACCCAGGTCATCCACGGCTACCACTTGCGAAGTGGAAATGCGCAGCGGCGAACGATCCGGTGCGTAGGCCACTTGCACGCCCGGCGGTGTGCCTGGTTTGGCGACGCCCATACTGCGCGGACCCATCAGCGCGGCGCGGCTGGCCAGGTAACCGGGGTCGACCAGGCCTTTGACCGGTACAGGGACATAATCCGAGTCGGCGACGTACAGGGCGCGGTCGGCGTACGCCAGGCGCTCAGCCTCGGCGATCAGATGCACCGCCTCGGGCGCGGGTTCGAGGCCGGCTGGTTTATCGGATGCGTGCGGCTTCAGAGGGGCGAGGGCCGCATGGCTGTCGCGCTGTTCCAGGTTCTGTAGCGTACCGAGGATCTGCGCCACGGCGATCCCGCCCGAAGACGGAGGCGCCATGCCGCAGACCTGCCAGCGCTTGTAGTCGGTGCACAACGGCGCACGCTCCCGGGCGGTATAGCTTTTGAGATCGCTCAGTGAAAGGCTGCCGGGGTTGGCGTGGCCTTGCACCTTGGCGACGATTTCCTCGGCCACCGGGCCTTGATACAGGGCATCGGCGCCTTCTTTGGCAATGCGCTTGAGCACGCCGGCCAGGGCAGGATTTTTCAGCACTGTGCCGACCGCTTTAGGGTTGCCATCGCTGTTCAGGAAATAGGCCGCCATGTCCGGCGAGCCCGGCAGGGAAGGATCGTTGGCGATTATCGAATGCAGTCGCGGCGAAATCGCGAAACCCTGTTCGGCCAGCGCGATGGCTGGCTCGAACAGTGTCGCCCATTTGAGGCGGCCGTGTTTGCGATGAGCCAGTTCCAATGCTCGCATCACGCCTGGCGTTCCCACCGAACGACCGCCAATCTGCGCGGCGGTAAAGGGCATGGGTTTGCCATCGGCTTGCAGGAAAAGCTTCTCGGTGGCCCCGGCCGGCGCCGTTTCGCGCCCGTCGTAAGTGCGCACAGCCTTGCCATCCCACAGCACAATGAACGCACCGCCGCCGATGCCGGAGGACTGTGGCTCCACCAGCGTCAGCACCGCTTGCATCGCAATCGCCGCATCGATGGCCGAGCCGCCGCGCCGCAACATCTCTCGCCCGGCCTCGGCCGCCAGCGGGTTGGCCGCAGCAGCCATGTGTCTGGCGGCATGTTGGGTGTGCAGGTCGGTGCGGTAGCCGGAAGTGATTTCCGGCGCGGTGGGCAATGCGGCTGACGTGCTGGAGGAGGACGGTGCCTTACAGGCGACGAGTGTCAGGGCGACAGCCATCAGCGAAACGGCTGACAGGCGATGAAGATTCGGTTTGAGGTCTGTAAGCACGCGTCGTTCCATCCGTGGCGTTGAATATAGAGGCCGACTGTAGCGATGGGAGACGCAGCGCGCAAACTGATAGCAATCTGCTTCTCAGCCGTGTCGCCAGGAAATAGGATGGCCCTATGATAGAGGAGTGACCCGATGAAACTGATTGGCATGCTGGATTCCCCCTATGTCCGCCGCGTGGCTATCTCGCTCGATCTGATGGGCGTCTCGTTCGAGCACGTCCCACTGTCGGTGTTCGGTGCGTTCGACGCGTTCAGCACGATCAATCCGGTAGTGAAAGCCCCCAGCCTGGTGCTGGAGGACGGTAGTGTGTTGATGGATTCGACGCTGATTCTGGATTACTTCGAAGCATTGAGCCCCGCCGACAAGCAGTTGATGCCACGGCAGGCCATGCCGCTGGCTGCTTCCCTGCGAACGCTGGGCTTGGCGCTGGCGGCTTGTGACAAGGCCGTGCAGATTGTCTACGAGCGTCAGCTACGTCCCGTGGAAACACGGCATCAGCCCTGGCTGGATCGGGTGACCGGGCAGTTGCTGGCAGCCTGTCGCGAATGGGAAGCACAGCTGGCGCGTACGCCAGCGCTGGCCCAGCACAGACCGGATCAGGCCGCCATCACCAGTGCTGTCGCGTGGTCCTTCATTCAATTGATGGTCGCCGATGTCGTCAGGGCCGATGATTTCCATCTGTTGCCGCGCCATGCGGCGCGGTTGGAAGAGACCGAGGTGTTCAAACGCTATCCCCAGGCTTGAGGGCTCGGCGGCGCTGGGTGTGGCGTGGCGAACCTAAGGGGCGGGCGCGAGTTTCAGGGTGCCTTGGGTATGTCGGACCACGTCCGTCGATGAAAGGTGCAACGCCTGGTACTCGCCGCGCATGAAGGGTAGAACCTGGTCTTGATAGTGGCTGTTGAACGGAACCCCGCTCTGGCCCACTGGCAGTATGCCGAGCGCCTTGTCCGGCTCGGCCAGGTCAATGACCCGTCGTGTCGAGGGACCGTAGGTGACCGACCAGGGCGCCGGACTCAGCGGTGCGGAGAAATTGTTTGGCACTTCGTGGCTACCGGGGGCCGGGTACGGGCCAGCGTTGACCAGCGGTGCCAGCCATTTCTGACTGCCAAGCGGATGCGCCTGCGTCAGCTGATGCACCTTGCCCCATTGCCACTGCGTCGGGTCATCACCCAGGGTCGCCCGCAGATGGGCGATGCTGGTGTTCCAGGCGCGAACGACAACGTCGGCCCGCGTCTGCACACCCGGTTGTGTCCTGTCCTTCCACCAGGGGGAGGATTCGTCGGCGACCAGACGCGGCAGCGCAGCATCCATCACGCGGGTGCTCAGCAGATTCTGGAACATCACATCGCCCAGCTCATCGTGTAGGGCGCCATAGCTCAGGTCATAGAGAAACTGTGTGAACAGCGTGGCGTTGATCGAATCCAGCGGGTAATCGCCCTGCCATTGCGCAAGCCCCTCCAGCCATTGGCGTTGACGCGAGTCGGCAATCGCCGCACGCAGGATCGGCAACACCGGTTGCAATACGCGCTGGGCATAGCCGGTCTGGGTGTCGAGTTGCAGTTGGGTGCTTTTTTCGATGTTCCACTGATCGTCCCGCCCCAGTTGTTGGGTCAGGCGTCGACCTCGGTCGGGCAGGTTGTAATAACCCGGTATCGCCATGCCGTCCGGGGAGGCGGGTTGGGCATTGGCGGAAACGATGTAGCCACTGGCCGGGTTTTCTTCATGAGGGTTGGCGCTGAACGGGTAGTAACCGTTTTTGTCAGCCTCGTGGGTGCTGCCGTCGAGAATGAAGTCCGCGGTGACTTGCGAGGGACGCCTGGGCAATTGCGCAGCTGCCCACCAGGCGATGTCGCCTTGGGCGTTGGCGTACACCACGTTGAGTCCGGGACCCTTGATCAGCGACGCTGCCGTGCGAGCCTTGTCCAGTGTGTTGGCGCGGTTGAGTTGATAGAAGGCATCCACCACCGGATTCTCGCCGTCCAGGTACGACCACCAGAGGGCGATTGGCCGGCCTGGGGCATTGTCGCCCAGGGCATCGTTGATGATCGGGCCGTGGGGTGAACGGCGCAGGCGCAGCATGACCGGTTCGGCACCACGCACTTCGATCCGCTGCTGTTCTTCCTGCATGGCGACCCAACGGCCCTGGTACCAGACTTCATCGGGATTGTCGGGATTGGTGGTTTCGCCGATCAGGTCAATGTCGTCGTTCTGGAACATCGTCAGGGTCCAGGCGAAGTCATTGTTGTGTCCCAGCAAGGCGAACGGCACGAGGCTTTCGTAATCACCGTAGAGTTCGAAGCCGGGTGCGTTGAGGTGGGCTTCGTACCACACCGAAGGTACGGAAAAACGGATATGCGGGTCACCCGCCAACAGCGGTTTGCCGCTTTGCGTACGCCGGCCCGAGACGACCCAGGCGTTGCTGCCCTCCATCTGCGGTAGTCCTGAATGGTTCACGGCCTGTTCGCTAAGCTGCGCCAGCGCCGCCATCGACTGCCAGTCGGTGGCGTTCAGGGCCTGGCTGCCAAGGGCGCCCTGTGGCTCCCAACTGCGATCGAAAATGGCCAGGTAGGGCGCCCCCAGCGTGTCCCTGACGTAGGTCAGCAAGGGTTCGGTACGAAACGCGGCGGCAAAGCTGTAGGCCATGTAGCCCACGACGCTGTAGACGTCCTGGGCGGTGAACGGCCTCTTTTCGATACCGAGCAAGTCAAACTCTACAGGGCGTGGATTTTCCATCTGATAGGCGTTGATACCGTCCAGGTATGCCTGCAACGCCTGCCAGGTCGCGCTCTGGTGATCGGCATGCGCCACTTGCCAGTCCGCTTGTTCACGGATACGCAGGGTGCGGAACAGTTTGTCGGTGGGCAGCAGCTTGCTACCCAGTACGGCGGCCAGTTCACCGCGGGCCAGGCGCCGGAGCATCTCCATCTGAAACAGCCGGTCCTGGGCATGCACGTAACCCAAGGCGCGGTATGCGTCGGGTTCGTTGCCAGCGGTAATATGCGGCACGCCACGCTCATCGAAGCGCACCTCGACTGGCGACTGGAGTCCAGGCAGGCTGGCCAGCCCCTGGCGCTGCGGTTGCTTGCCGTAGAGATAGAGGGCGATCGCGGCAGCGCCGATCAGCAGCACCGCAGCAACGAAAACGCCAATGCGCTTGAACAGGCGCGGTTTCGCCAGGGGCGTGGGGGGCAAGGAAACGTTAAGGGCGGTCATTGCACGCCCAGCCTTTGACGAGTGGGACGCAACCGCTGCAACAGGTTGAGCAAGGGACCGGTCATGACCGTGGTCACGACGGTCATGATGACAAAAAGAGTAAACAGCTCTTTGCCGATAATCCCCAGGTCGAGGCCAATCTTCAGGACCACCAGTTCCATCAGGCCCCTGGCGTTCATCAGCACGCCGATGCTCATGGCGACCGGAGTCGAATAACCGGCGAAGCGGGCACCCAGCGCGCCGCCCAGCAGTTTTCCGGCGATTGCCACCAGCAGCACCAGGCCCAGCAGGCTGACGCCGACGGTGGAAAACGTCGCAGCGGTGGTGTTGAGCCCAGCGAGGGCGAAGAAGCTGGGCATCAACACGATGACCGCAATGTGCTCCACCCGTTCGACCAGCATGTTCAGCAGCCGTTGGTCTCGCGGCAGGCACGCGCCGAACAGAAAAGCACCGAACACTGCATGGACTTGCAGCCACTCGGTGATGCTGCCGTAGACCAGGGCGCCACACAGCAGTACCGCGAGCAAGGTCAAAGTACTCGTGCCCTCAAGGTGGGCTATCCAGCGCCTCAATAAGGGCCGCACGCACCAGAATGAGGCGGCGCACAAAGCGGCCAGGCCACATAACCGCAAGGCCAGCTCCTGCCATTGTCGATCCAGTTGCAAACTCATCGCGGTGATCGCCAGCAACACCCAGGCGCAGACATCACTCACGGCGGCAGCCATCAGAGAGAGCGCGCCGACCTCACTGTCGAGCATCCGCCGCTCCTTCAGAATCCGCGCCAGGACCGGAAACGCCGTGACCGAAAACAGCGTTGCAATGAACAGGTTGAAGCCCAGGTGGGGGACACCGGCAGGTGCGAAAGTCAGGTAGAGAAGAGGGGCGATCGCAACGCCCAGAATGAAGGGCAAGGCAATGCTGCAACCGGCGATCAGCAACACTTTGCCGTGGGCATAAGGGGCGTGCTGTTCAGGCATCCGGAACTCGGCGCCGACGACAAACATGAACAGCAGGATTCCCAGGTCACTGAGCACTTTCAATTGCGTAACAGCGTCGCCCTTAAATAGTGCATGGTGGAAGTCGGGAAAGAAAAAACCAAGTACCAAAGGACCCAATACAAACCCGGCGATCATCTCGCCAACCACTTCCGGCTGCCCAAGTCTTTTTAGAAAGGCACCCGCGACCTTGGCTGTTAATATTATAAAAACGATTTGCAAGAAGAGCATGGGGATACCTTGTTCAGAGAGTTGAGGGTACGCCGCCACCGGGCTCTATATAGCGTGCTGGCAGATAGGCAACGGATGTTAGCGGAGCGCGCAGGGATAAAAAAACTACCAGATCTGGTAGTTTTTTTTGATGAGATGAACCTGTTAGATTTTCCTCGCCTCGTTGTTGTACGGCTTGTTAGTCGTGCCCGACTCATGTTTTCCGATAATTCAGAAGGTCGATTATGAGAGACGCGATATTTACGATCATTCATCAAGCCCTGATTGAAGTTAATGCCACGCGTAAAGAAAAGATCGATTTGCAAAATATCGATACGTTGGCACTTTATGGCACCACCGGGGTGTTCGACTCCATGCAGTTGGTCAGCTTTCTGGCGGCGGTAGAAGAAGGCTTGGACGACGAACTGGATATTGAAATTTCATTGACCTCGGAAAAGGCCGTGTCACAGACCGTCAGCCCGTTCAGTAGCGTTGCCTGTTTGATTGATTTCATTGTCGCCGAGCAGCAGGTTCCTCAACTGGCCTCTGCCTGAATGAACGCCACGCAGGGAGCATTGACGTGAACGTGACGGTCCGTAAAGCGCTGAGCAGTGACATGTACCCCGTGTGCAAGCTGTTGCGCGAATCCACCTTGAACTCCAACTGGATAGGCGTGAACGTGCGCAAGCGCATGTTTGCCGATACCTGGTCCGGAGGGGAGGACTACTTCGGCTATGTGATGCTCGACGGCGACGTGGTGGTCGGTTTTCTCGGTTTGCTGTTTACCACCCAGCCCTGCAACGGGCAGCAGCGTTTCTGCGAATTGCACAGTTGGTATGTACAAGCCGAGTACCGCAAGGAAAGCCTGAAGCTGTTGCTGCCGGTGCTGTCGATGCGCAAAGTGACGCTGCTCAACTATACGCCGACACCTGACGTGTATGAGATCAGCAAGAAGTTCGGTTTTGTCGACCTGGAAACCGAGCTGCTGCTGATGTATCCCTTTCCCAACCCATTGAAAATGCGTCGGCGCTATCGCCTGGAAACCGATGTTCATCGGGTCGCGGGCTGGCTGAATGAGCAGGAAGGCGTGGTCTTTCGGGACCACGCGGGGCTTGAATGCCGGCATCTGATGATCGTCGATTCGCTGACCGGTGAGTCCTGTTACCTGATCGTGAAGCGCATGACTCGGCGCTGGTTCGAGCCGATCGGTCGGGTCCTGTTCATCGGTAATCCACAATTGTTTGCCCGCAGTCTCGACAGCTGGCGGTTGTCCTTATGCTTGCAAATGCGCGTGCAGTGCCTGGTGTGCAATGCCGTGGAACTGGCCGGGTATTCCCTGGGCGGCACGCGGCTGATCAAGCGTGAAGTACCGTCGCTGGTAAAACCCGCTTCAGGCAGTTCGGCGAGTGCACCGATAAAACCACTTTACAGCCTGCCACTACTCATCGGTTATAAGTTGCATTGAAATGATTATATTGTTGACGGGCACTCGCAAAGGCGTGGGTAAAGAAGCGGCTCTGTATTTTCTGGAACAGGGCCATGTGGTCATGGGTTGCAGTCGCGGAGAAGGTTCAATTGAACATGAGCGCTATACGCACTTTTGTCTGGATTTGAATGACGCCAGTGCGGTCAGGAAAATGATCAAGCATATTCGCTTGAGTCATGCGCAACTGGATGTGCTGATCAATAACGCCGGGGAAGCCAATATGGCGCCTTTCCAGTTGACGCCTGCCGAGACGGTTCAAGGCTTATTTGCGAGTAATGTATTTGGTTTGATGAATGTGACGCGCGAAGCCGTCAAGTTAATGCAGAAGAACGAGCATCCGGGTGTCATCGTGAATATATCCACCGTGGCGACCCATTGGGCCATTCCGGGTCAATCGATATATGCCGCCAGCAAGGCCGCCGTCGAACAGTTGAGCCGAACGTTGAGCAAGGAACTTTCGGTTTTTGGCATTCGCGTTAATAACCTGGTGTTACCGCTGTACCGAAGCTCTTTGACCCGCACACTTCCTCAAGAGATCAGACAGAAGATGATTGAGCGCCAGACGATAGCCAGGCCCTGTGTGTTTGCCGACCTGATCGGACCCTTGGAATTTCTCATCTCCAGCCAGTCGGCTTTCGTGACAGGTGAAACCCTCAGCCTGGGAGGTGTGCAATGAGCCGTGATGCCTTGCTGGCAACGCTGGCCGAACCGGGACAGCGCGTGGCGCTGTTGCACGGCGAACAGCAGTGCACCTACAGCGATCTGCATGCCAAGGTGCAGCAGTGCCTGGCCTGGTTGATCGACCACGACGTCAAACCGGGAGATGCAGTCATCCTCAACAGTGATTACAGCGTCTCTGCCGTCGCTGCGCTGCTTGCCTTGTACCTGAACCGTAATATCGTGGCGCCGCTGGTCGATCTCAGTGAGCGCTCCCTAGAGACCCTGCAAGGTGCCGCACGGTGCCAGCATCGCATCGAGATTGTCGACGAGGCCTGGGTGCATCACTCGCTGGCACAACCGGTCGCCGACGAAAGCCCTGAGTACTACAACGCATTGCGTGAGAAGGGCCGCGCAGGCCTGGTGTTGCTGAGCAGCGGCAGTACCGGCGCGCCCAAGGCGATCCTGCATGACCTGGATGACCTGATCGACACCAAGTTGGGCAAGGAGCGCAAGAAGCCTCTTTCGATCCTGATGTTCCTGCTGTTCGACCACATCGGCGGCCTCAACTCCTTGCTCAACACGCTGGCGGTGGGCGGCTGCGCGGTGATGCCGGTCGACCGGGCCCCCGAATCGATCTGCGCGCTGATCGCGCGGCATGGGGTCAAGGTGCTTCCGGTCAGCCCTACCTTCCTCAACCTGATCCTGATGGGGCGGCATCATGAACAGCATGATCTGTCCTCGGTGCGGTTGATCACCTATGGCACCGAGAGCATGCAGCAAAGCCTGCTCAAACGGGTCCAGCAGGCGTTTCCCAAGGCCAAGATGCTGCAGACCTTCGGCACCAGTGAAACGGGTATCAGCGCCACGGTCAGCCAGTCCTCGGCCAGCACCTTTTTCAAGCTGGCCGATGCGAACACCCAGTACCGGATCGTCGATGGCGAGTTGCAGCTCAAGACCCGCAGCCAGTTCGTCGGCTATCTGAACCAGGACACCGATAACGTCACCGAAGATGGCTGGTTCCGTACCGGTGACCTGGTGGAGCAGAACGAAGAGGGTTATCTGCGGATCCAGGGACGGCAAAAGGAGCTGATCAACGTCGGAGGACTCAAGGTGCTCCCCACCGAAATCGAAGACGTGATGCTGCGCAGCGCCCTGATCGATGATTGTGTGGTGTATGGCGTGCCGAATGCGATCACCGGTCAGGCTGTACACATGGATGTCATGGCCGCAGGCGTCGAGAGTAAGAAAGCCCTCAAGCAACATGTGCTCGAGCATCTGGGCAGTTGCCTGGAAGCCTACAAGTTGCCCGTCAAAGTCAACAAGGTCGACGAAATCGCCTTTTCCAATCGGTTCAAGAAAACCCGGGCGGTGCTCTCATGAGCGATATCGTGATCCTCGGCGCCGGGCGCTTCGCCCTGGAACTGGCGACCTACCTGCAGGACATCGAGCCGGCGGCAGTGGTGCGTCACCTGATTGTGCCGGATGAGCCCGCAGGCGACGCCGCCCCTGCCGCGGCGTGGCCCGCCCAGGGCCTGGACCCGCGTTATCGCTACGTTCTGGGAGTGGCGGATATTGCCCTGCGCCAGAAACTGATCGACGGGTACTTCAGCGATGGCCGCTTGTTGGCACCCAACTTCATCCACCCCAGCGTCCGCCATCGGTTGGACCTGCGCGCCAGCCGCGGCAATGTCATCGCCGCCGACTGCCACGTGGGTGTCAACACCCGCATCGGCTCCTGGAACATGATCAATTACCACTGCAGCGTGGGTCACCACTCGCAGTTGGGCGACAACAACTTCCTGTCACCGCATTTCAATGCCGGTAATAGCGTGACACTCGGCAATCGCTGCTTCATCGGGCTCAGTACCGTGGTCACGCCCCAGACGGTGATTGAAGACGATGTGACGATCCAGGCCGGTTGCACCCTCAGCGAGTGCATCCCGGCGCATTCGCACTGCACATCCACGGCCCGCCAGAAAATCCTTCAACTGGTCTAAAGGAGTAGTACCCGCATGAACAAGTCTGCACACGTCATTATCATGGGCGGTGGTCCAGCTGGCAGCATCGCAGCGTTGACCTTGCAAAAACTTGGGCACCAGGTGACGGTGTTCGAAAAAGAGAAGTTCCCGCGTTACCGCGTAGGCGAGTCTTTCCTGCCCGGCACGTTGTCGATCCTGCATCGCCTCGGGCTGAGCGACAAGATCGCCCAGGCCGGCTACGTGCTCAAACCTTCCGCCACCTTCCTGTGGGGCAAGACCGAAGCGCCGTGGACGTTCTCGTTCAGCACACCGAAGACCGAAGACTGGGTGTTCGACCATGCGATCCAGGTGCTGCGCTCGGACTTTGACCAGATGCTGCTCGACACCTGCCGTGAGCGCGGCGTGCGCGTGTTCGAGGAGGCGGCGGTCATCGATGTGGACACCGAGCAGGCCGACAAAGTCAGCGTGACGGTACGGCACAAGGACGAGACCAGCGAGTTCACGGCCGATTACCTGATCGACGCTTCGGGCAGCAATAGCCCGCTGGTGCGCAAGCTGGATCTGCGCGAATACGACGAGTTCTACAAAAGCGTGGCCTTGTGGTCGTACTTCAAGACCCCGGACCCGTTCAAGAATGACCTCAATGGCACCACGTTCTCGATCACCTTCGAAGATGGCTGGATCTGGATGATCCCGCTCAAGGACGGTATCTACAGCGTGGGCACCATTGTCGACCAGAGCAAACTGGCCGATATCAAGGCCATGGGGCTCAACGCTTTCTATGACAAGACCCTGGCCAAGAGCGAGCGAGCCCTGTCGATCCTCAACGGTGTCGAACGTTGCGAGGATGTGAAGCTGGTGCGTGACTGGTCCTACGAAACCAAGTACTTCTCCCGCAACCGTTTTTTCCTGTGCGGCGATTCGGCCTGCTTCACCGACCCGTTGTTCTCCCAGGGGGTGCACCTGGCCTCACAGTCGGCGGTCAGCGCAGCCAGTAGCATTGACTACCTGATGCAACATCCGGAGCAAAGTGAAAAGGTCCACGCCTGGTACAACCGCAGCTACAGCGAGACCTACAACCAGTACCACGAGTTTCTGGCGTCCTTCTACACCTTCGCCTCGTTCACGGAGCCGGAGTCCGAGTTCTGGACCAAGCGTCGCATCAGCGAGTCGGCCGACGAACGTTTGAAACGCAAGGAATGGTTCGAGCAATTGGTCAACGGCGAAAAGCAGAACCGCCCGCAGATCGGCGACTTCAAGGACCGCGCCTCCACCATGATCGCCATCGGCCGGCACCAGCGTAATGAGTTGACCGACGAGTTCATGGATGCCGAGCTGAACCCGGCCCGCGTACGTTGGATCTCCGACTTGACCAAACAGTTGAACCGCATCGTCAGCTTCAGCTGGTTGGGCGATCAGGTCGAGACCGCCGACTATTTCAAGATCGAGCCCCTGAGCTTCAAGCTGAGCCTCAAGCGAATCCTGTCCAACGGCGCCGGCAAGGACATGACCAAGTACACCGTGAGCGAAGCCCTGGTGCAGCTGTTCAAGGACCTTAATGAACAGAAGTTCGGCTACAAGGAGTTGATGGTGCGCCTCAATGAGGTGGGGGAGGTGAACTCCTCGCAATTCGTTATCCGGCTGATGGAGGCGGGGTTGCTCGATGGTTTCGACAAGCATGGGCAACGCGTGCTGGTGCAGGATCGCCTGCGCTTCGATGGGGTAGGTGTCGAATATGAAGTATGACGAGGGGTTCAGTTGGTTGTTCCTGGCGGGCGTCGGTAACTCCGGCGACACCCACTGGCAGCGGCATTGGAAGATCGAGCATCCCGATTCATTGTGGCTGGAGCACCGTGACTGGGATAACCCGGACTGCGAGGAGTGGGTCGCGGATTTGCAGGCGCTGTTGTCCGGCCAGCAACGCCCGGTGATTGTGGTCGCCCATAGCCTGGGTTGCCTGTTGCTGCTGGAGTGGGCGGCGCGACATCGATCGGACCTGGTGCGCGGGGCGTTTCTGGTCGCGGTGCCGGACCCCGAGGGTGACCAGTTCCCGGCACAGGCCCGAGGTTTCCGACCGGCCGACCAACTGAGCGTCGACTTTCCGGTCACGGTGATCACCAGCCAGAACGATCCCTACGGGGGCCTCGATTACGTCCAGCGCAGCGCCCACAAGCTGGGCTGCGGTTGCATCAACCTGGGCGAGCTGGGCCACATCAATGGGAAGTCGCAGTTGGGGTACTGGGATCAGGGCTACAACCTCTTGCAATCCTTTGCCCGGTCACTGAGTCACTGAGTGACGATTGCACACAGGCTGCTTGCGGCGGCCTGTGTTTCTTTAAGCCATCAGGACGATGCTATGTCAGCTAATGCCGTGTCTGTGCTGCCGGGCAATGAGCTTGGAGCCGCATTATCGCCGTTGATTCGAGGGGTTGCGCAGGGGCAGTGCCACCGTATCCCGGTGCACGCGCGATTTGAAGGGCACAGTGTGCCGGCCACGTTGGCGGTCCAGGACGAGGCGCATTGCCTGCTTGAGCTGCCGGCGGGCGTCTATAGCTCCAATCCTGGGCCTTTCACCGTGGCGCTGTGTTTCCAGCAGTGCCTGCATCGCCCGCAAGTGCCGGTGAACCTGCAGGGACGCTGGTCAGGCAATGAGCGACCCTGCCTGGAACTGGTGAGCTACGGTGACAGGCCCACGTATCTGAATGAGCGCGATCGCGCCGAAGCGTCCCTCAGGGCTGCGGCGCGAAGCCCTGTACTGTTCAATCGTCGCCTGAACGTACAACTGCATTACCTCAGCCCTCTCAATGGCGTGTTCACGGTACTGGACCGAGATGTAGTGATCGTGCCAGGCATGGATCTGGAGCTGCAGTTCAACTGTCCGTGGAGCGGCGTGGCCATGGTGCGCGTGCAGGTCCTGGGCCGTTTCGAGGACCAGGGCCGCTTGCTCTGCCATTTCCGGGTGCTGGACAAACCATCGAGTACCGCCGTGGCGTTGATGCTGCTGTGTCAGCGTCGACATTTTTCCTTCGACAGCCTGCCTGCCGCGCTACGCAAGAGTCCGGCCATCGGTCGCCTGATCCATGTCGCGATTGTCGAAGGGACCGGTGCCATGGACGATTTGCTCACGTGCCGCCTGGCTGCCAACCGCCACTACGGTCGGCTGGAGGACGTACAGGATCCCCGGGCTTTGTGGGATGAATGGGACCCGTACGCCATCCAGGTCAGCGCGCGGCTGGGCAACAAATGTGTGGGGGCGGGGCGGGTGGTGGTCAACAGCGGGCATCGCGAGCGCTGCGAGATCGAAATGGCGACGCCCTTGCCTCGATGGTTGTGGACGGCGGGTTTCGTCGAAATGTCCCGGGTCGCCATTTTGCCCGAGTACGCCGGGCACCATGTGATGCTGGCACTGCTGCGGGAACTGGGCAGGATTACCCTGCATCTGCAGAGCCGGTACATCGTGCTGGACGCCATCGATATCCTGGTGCCGATCTATACCCGACTCGGGGCGCAATGCCTGCCGATCAGTAAAAAGCATCCGTACAGCGGTGAAACCGTGCGCGTGATGTATTTCGATGTTGGCCGTCTTCTGAGCAGTCTCGACTGGCATCTGCCTCAGTGGCTGTATGTGTTCGGGCCTACCATCGGGCACAGCGTGCATCGCCAGCACATTGCCCAGTTGGCCGCTCGATTTCGGGTGTCGGCCACGGGGATACGGGTAAAGCGGGGGATTGCGCGTGCGCTCAAGACATTCATGGGTTGATCCCTCGGTCGTGAGGCTTGTCAGCTCCACCGCGTCGGCCACCCTGTATGCCGGTTGGGTGGCTTTCTGCGCCCGTCAATTGCCTGGGTGGGCCATGGCGCAATCGGCCTTGGCACAGTGGCTGCTCAGTTTCGCGGCCACTTTCGCGTTCTCGGCATTTATCAGTCGCCGGATCGGCAGCAGCCCGCGCCAGGCGGTTGCGGTGCGAGTGGCGGCGTTCGCAATGCTGATCTATGCAGCGGTGCTGCTGAGCGTGCACATGTTGATCGGCACGCCGGATCCGGTGCTGACCCTGCTTCCGGTGTTGGGCCTGGCGGGTGCCTACGCATTGCTCTACGCCCGGTTGCAGGTCCGCCACAATGCGCGTGAACAATCGGCATGAGCGTGTTGCGGTGGGTGGTGTTCCCGGTCCATGCACCGGCGGATGCCGCCTGGCATGCCGTGCTTGACGCGCAGCAGCGGCGACACGCCGCGACCTTGGGCGAGCGTCAGCGAGTTCGTTACCTCAACGCACGCATTGCCCTGCGCCTGACGGTGGCCGGGCTTGTGCAGTGCGATCCGCAACGAGTGACGATCGAGCAGCAGGCATCGGGGCAATTGCGCGTCTGTACCCAGCCGCCATTATTCGCCAGCGTGACGTATGCCCAGCGGCTGGGCTTGCTGGTCGTGGGATCGTCCCGTCTGGGCCTTGATTACGAGGACGGTGTCGCCCCGGTCTTCTGGCGCAGTGCTGTGCGTCGATACTTTTGTGAGAGTGAGCGTCGCTGGCTCCAGAGTCGCGATGAGGAAACGCGGGAAGCCGACTTTGTGTGGTTGTGGACCCGGCGCGAGAGTCTGCTCAAATACCGGGGCAGCGGGATACGTGGCGATACGCGGTGCTTATGCCGCCCTGAAGATGCCGCCCCTTGCCAGCGCAGTTTCAACCTGGCCGGCGGGGTGGGCACACTCACCGGTGAAGTGCTGACAGCCGATCTGTCACCTTCATGGTTGGCCTTGTGCGGTGAGTGGTCGCCCGAGCTCGATTTCAGCTGGCGCCAGGCGCCTGGCCGGATGCCTTGCTGCGTCAGATCTGAATGAGCTGCATCGACAGGGCCTGGACAACGGCAGCGCTGCGCGTCGTCACGCTGAACTTTCGTCGGATATTCTTGAAGTGATAGTCCACGTTGGCTTCCGAACAGCAGCAGATATTCGAGATCTCCCAGCTGGTCTTGCCAAAGGCACTCCAGCGCAGTATTTCCTTTTCACGCCGGGTCAGCTTGACCAGTGTGGCGGGCGCTGGCGGAACCATCAGGGCCAACGCGGCTTGCAGGGCGGCATCCCTGAGTATCGACAGTGCCCCCATGTGATGCCTGATGATCGATTGCGCCTGATCAGCGTCGCGTGCGTTAAGGTTCAAGCTCAATGTCCCAAACTGGCCTTGCGGGCCGTGCAGGGCGAAGGTCACGCCATGTTCCAGGCCGTGGGCAACCGCCAGCGCCCGCAAGCTGTGCTGCTGCGGTGAGCTGTACAGTCGCTCGCTCCAGACGATGGGCGTGACATTATGTGTGCAGTGCAAGATCACAGGGTCGATCCTGACGTAGCCTGCCTGTTCGTAGGCCTCATGCCAGGCTTGCGGGTAATCACCGATGACCAGCTCGTTGCGCTCCTGTGCGTTTCTGCCTGGCTTGAGACGCAGTTCATAACGGCGAAAACCCAATTGCCGCACGGGTTCTTTCAAACGATCGAACAGGTCGCTGCTGGTCGAGATGCAGGGTCCATCCAGAAGGGGCTCAAGCGCTTGCGATAACATCATTCATTTCCTTTTCAATGATTGCCGGCTCAGCTCGCAGGGTGCGGATCAACGGTTCATCAGCCAGATCGAAGCCGCGACCAACAGACCTCCAAGGCATTGCCAAACGGAGAGTTGGATATCCAGTACGGCCCAGGACAGCAGCACCGCGAACATTGGCGCCAGGAACAGCCAACCACTGGTGCTGGTGGCGTCCGCCCGTTTCAGCGCAACGAACCACAGCCCGAACGAGCCGGTCGAGGCCGGTATGGCGAGCCAGGCGAACCAACCCCACTGCTGCATCGAGATGTGCTCCGGCCAGTGTTCGCCGGCCAGGAGGGCGCAGGCGAGGGCCCCCAGGGCACCGATGAACAGTTGCCAGAAGCTCAACGTCCACGTCCCGACCGACACCGGGTTGCGCTTGATGATCAACGTCGCGGCGGCCCAACTGACAGCAGCGCCCAAGGCCAGGGTCAGGCCGATCCAGGCGCCAGGCTGTGGGGCTTTTGAAAGGTCAGCGCCTGCAAAGTCGGCGCCAACGGCCAGCGCTACGCCGATCAGGCCGGTAACCAGGCCCAACAGGCGGTTGGCCTTGAGCGGCTGCCCAAAGAACAGCCGATTGCCGACCGCGACCCACACGGGGTTGGTGAAAAGCAGGATCGCGGCAGTGGAGGCCGAGACGGTGCGCATCGCCAGGAACAGCAGGCTCATGACGGCCGTGGTCTGGGTAAGCCCAATGGTGGCGATCACCAGTGCCTGTCGGGCGTTCAAGTGGCGTGGGAACAGGCTGGCGTGCCAGGAGCCCTCTTGCATGAATACCAACGGCAAGGTTGCCAGCGCGGCCAGGAGGAACCGCCAGCCCACCAGCATCAAGGGATCGAAGCCCTGATCGAGCAATATCTTGCCCGACACGAAACTTGAACCCATCAGAAACGTGGACGCCAGGATCGTGATAGCGAAACCCGTTCGGCCATGGGTACCGGTTGCCTCGCCAGCGACTGACAGGGCCATCAATGGATCTCGATCAGCAGCGGCAGCGCCCGGCTCGGTAACAGCGGTCCGATGAACCATTGGCCCAAGCGCTTGACTGATTCCTGCGGTGCGGGGGCCAAGGCAAGCTGTAGCACTCCGGTGCCATCGATCAGCGCTTTGCCGGCGCTCAACCTGAGGGTCTGGCCCTGTTCCAGGAACATATCGCGACCTTCCCAGCTCACCCAATGACTGCCGCTCAGGGCGTGAGCGATGATGTCCTGGCGCAAGTGCAACGACATCAGCTCAGCCGGGCGTAGATAGATGTAGATCCCGTCCGGCTCGTGGTCGGATGGCGCTTGGGAACTGGTATTGAAAGAGACCGTTAACGTACGCACCCTGATCTTCCTTCTGGAAAAGTCGTCGGGAAATGCATCTGCGCTTACATTAAATGGCCGATTTCGGTAAAAACATCAGTAATTTCTTGGAGTAAATGTTAGCGAGACTTACATGTCGGTCATTCCTCCCCTCAGTTGTCTGCGCAGCTTCGAAGCGGTCAGCCGCTTGTCCAGTGTCACCCTGGCGGCGACGGAGCTGCATGTCACTCATTCGGCGGTCAGCCAGCAGCTCAAGGTGCTGGAAGAGATGCTGGGGGTGACGCTGTTCGTGCGCGAGGGGCGTACCTTGCGCATTACCGAGGACGGTCGGTTGTACTCGCTGCAGGTGCGTGAGTCGTTGAAGAACATCGCCGATGCGACTCGTCAGGTCAAAGCGCAACCCAAGGCGTCGGAGCTGGTGGTTGCGGTCATGCCTTCCTTTGGCTTCTCCTGGCTGCTGCCGCGTATCGGTCGGTTCCAGGCGCGTTACCCGCATATCACCGTGCGTCTGCAGGCCAGTCTCACGGTGACCAACCTGGCGCAGGAGGCGGTGGACATCAGCGTGCGCATGGGGCGGGGCGACTGGGAACAGGTGGAGAAACAGCTGTTGTTTCACGATGAAATGGTCGTCGTCGCGTCCCCGGGCTTCAACGGCGGACAGTTACCGGACACGCCGGCGCAGATCGTCGCGAGCCCGATCATTTTCACCATGGACTCCTGGCAGCCTTGGTGCGAGGCGGCCGGCCTGGACACCGAGGTCACGCGCAAGGGGCTGTGCAGCAACGATTCGAATCTGGTGCTGGAGGCCGTGCGACTCAAGCAGGGTATCGCGTTGGTGCGTCGTAGTCTGGTGCATGACGCCATCGGGCGTGGTGAACTGGTCCAATTGAGCGAATATGCAGTGCCGTATGCCTACCCGTATTGGCTCCTGTTACCCGACCGCGAGCGGGTCGAGGCCAAGCGGCAGCAGTTTGCCGAGTGGCTGGGTGAAGAGGTTGAATCGTATCTGCGCGAGCTCAGCCAGATACGTCGACTGCCGGCCCGCTGAGCGGCTCTTTTTTCAGTGCTTGGTCTTGAGTGCCTGCCACCTTGCCGGAGTCACCACTCGAGTGTGGTGTACACAGCAGCTGCGATCTGTAGCTGAGCCAACTACCCGTGGCGTCCGCCATGGACGATGCGAAAGCGTTAGTTATCGAGTGTAAGGGAGGCAAACTCGCCACTTTACACATCGAAGTGATCAAACTTAGTCCGACAATATGGCCAGTTCGGAACATTCCAGGGCCTGAAAGCCAACTATTGTCGTGTAGCATGGATAAATGAGGAGTGCTACAGTCATCCTCAATACGCGCTTCTGCACAAACTCAAGAAGGTTGTCAATGATAAAGACTATCCCGCTGTGGAAAATGATGATGGCAACCAAAGGCAAGAAAGCGGGGCTTGCAATACTCGCATTCATACCTGTCTTCATTGTCACCGGTGCATGGATGTTTCTTGATGGATTGCAAAATGGGCACAAGCGTCAGGCTGCAATCGGTGTTATTTGTCTGGTTTTTTTTGGTGCGTGCACTGTGTTATTTGCACCTTCAAGGAAATACATTCCCGGAAAGACGTTTCAGGGATATAGGACTAAAAGATTCAGTACAAAGACGGCCATGACTTACGGCTACGGAATTCTTATTTTTATGGTCGCAGTTTTTATATTTCTTGCCCCGGAACATGCGCTGGGAGCAATAGCCGGAGGATTATCAGGTATTCTGAGTATTTACGCCCTGTCAAAGAGCTTCAAGTTTCATGCAGATATCGATTTTTCGACAAATGAATATTTGGTAACCGCTCTGGGGTTTCCCGTGGGAGAAAAGATTCTGGTCAGCTACCAGAGTTTTGATGCTGACAAGGTTGATGTAGGTAGCAATGCTTTTGCCGCAACGGCGACAAAATTGATTGTGGCGTCGTTTGATGGGCATCTTTGGAGAAAGCTGACACGGGATCTGAATCAGATCTCGCACATCGGTATCATTGGCAATGAAGATCACAGTTATTTCGTTAAATTACAATTCAATGATGGGGTCGATACTGTGTTGCGTATCGGGCTATATGACAAGCTCACGTCAAATCCCATTCTGGTAATAAGAAGGTTGTTGGAAGCAATTGATTCAAGCCTCCTGGGTGGGAGTAATGCATCCCAGCCAATACAACGGCGTCGGGTGGTTATCAACTCTGGAACCCCAGATTTATCTTCACAAGCTATTGCGCCTGAAGCCATGTCACCTGCGCGCAACATCGAAGTTGCGCCTGCCGTATTAAACGCCATCCAGAACGCCGGAGAAATTATTCCTGGCCGCAAGCTGGAGCTTTAACAATGTCTCATTGTACAAAGTTTGAATTTTCTTATGTTAATGAAGGAGCTATTGCCAAAGCTTTCGGCAAGATGGGTCTTAGCCCTACGACTGGTCTGGTTTCGGTATTTGCCAGCGACTTCAGCAAAAAGGTCTTGAGCAAAATCGGGTATATGGGGACGCAGCAATTCAGAGCCATTTGCGGCCAGACGGCTGATCGATTCAATCTGTTTGTTTGCCAGATTGAAGAGGGCGTCTACAAGCTACTCGTCGAGCGGGAAACGGTTTCAACCGATGATGAGGCAATCATGGCCGATTTGGCTTTACGCTTCCAGAAAGCCTACATCAGCGTAGCCATCGATGAAACCGTCAAGCGCATAGATGCATCAGGTATTCCAGCAAGAGTGAAGGAAACTCTTCAAGGGTTCGAGGTCGAGTTCGGACCGGCCTATGAATACAGCATCCATGTCACCTTTACGGGCGATGAAATTACAGAGGAAGTGTTTGGTGTGAAAGGTGACATCTGCACAAAACTTACCGAAGAGCTTGAATCTCTACTTTCCAGTCCTACCGCGGAGCTTGTGACTGAGTGGAAGCCGGCGTATACCGTTGTCCATGAAGAACAGACCCTTCAGATTCTCAGCGCGAATCTATAAATGGAGATCAATGTACATCATATGGAGTTGAGCAGCGTCAACGGCCCTGGGTTGCGCTTGACATTGTGGGTGCAGGGTTGTGCGCTGAACTGCAAGGGGTGTTTCAACCCGGGGACCCACGCTGGCGAAGTCAAAACGCTGATGCCTGTGGATGAGTTAGCGCAGAAAATCAATTCACTGGCTGTAGCAGGGGTTACTCTCTCTGGTGGGGAGCCGCTCGACCAGGCGCCAGCCCTGGAACAATTAATACGTGCCGTCAATGGCGAGAAAAACTGGATACTGTATACAGGCTATACGCCAAAAGAGATATTCCAGAATGAAGCCATGATTCGTGTTGTTAAAGCTGTAGACTTGACGCTGGCGGGCCGGTATCGGCATAACGCGAAACATCCCTACCAGCACAAGCAGATTATCAAGACCAGCGACAGAGTCGACGTTGAGTTTTTTCGTACTAGACGGGTTGTCGAATTTGTCGTGTCCAATTCCGGTGTTACCAAAACCGGTCTTCCGATGCATGTATAACTAAGTTCACGCGCAGGGATAACAGGCATGAGCCGTACCAAGCAAATAACAGACTACCTCAAAGCGCGTTATGCGATTTTAGTCATTGAATCTTTCGAGGAAGAGCGCGCACTCAATGAGATTTCTGAAATCGCCAAGGCGCTTAGCCACCGTTTGTTCGTTTGGAACTCGACGCTGGGCGTCCAGATAAATGGCGTCGTGGCGGGGGAGAAAACCTTTGACTTGAGAGTGGCCCTGGATTTTTGCGAAGAAAAGGCGAAGGAGGAGGGCAGCAAGAATATTTTTGTTTTCTGTGATGCTCATAATTACCTGACTTCAAGCTCAAATCCTGTCTATCGTCGTCGACTTCGCGATTTGGCCATAAATATCCGCTCACGTGGCTATCGAAGCAATTGCATCATCGTGGCACCCAGCTTTGAGATTGCCAATGATCTCCAAAAGGAAATCACACTGATTGATTTTCCTTTGCCTTCTAGAGATGAAGTCAAAGCTCAGATAAATAATTTTGTTGGTTCCTGGCAGGGCAACCCCAGTGTCAAGATTGATCTGTCTAGCGAAACCAAAGATAAACTCATCGATGCCGCTTTGGGCCTCACGGGGTTGGAAATTGACAACAGCCTGTCCCGTTCATTGGTATCGAGTCTGAGTCTCAATGAAAATACCGTCAAGGATCTGCTTTCCGAAAAAAAACAGATCATACGGAAAACAGGCATCCTGGAATATATTGACTCTAAGGTAAACCTTGAGGATGTTGGAGGGCTGGCGACGCTCAAGAAGTGGCTCCATTTGCGTAGCCAGTGTTTTGGGCAGATGGCTCGGGAGTTTGGTGTCGGAACCCCGAAGGGTTTGCTTTTGACGGGAGTGCCTGGTTGCGGTAAGTCTCTTACAGCGAAATGTGTATCGTCGTCATGGAACATGCCCTTGTTGCGTTTGGATATGGGGAAAATCTTTCAGGGGGTGGTGGGATCTTCAGAGTCCAATATTCGTTCCGCGCTACGTACTGCCGAAGCTATTTCGCCCTGCATCCTTTGGATCGATGAAATTGAAAAAGGACTTTCCGGCTCTTCCGGAGGAGCATCTGATGGTGGAACCGCTACACGCGTATTCGGCACACTGTTGACCTGGATGCAAGAAAAAACGGCGCCTGTCTTTGTGTTTGCTACTGCTAACAACATCAACAGCTTGCCTCCAGAGTTATTGCGAAAAGGGCGGTTCGACGAAATATTTTTCGTTGACTTCCCGTCGACGGCAGAACGAAAGAAGATTCTTGAAATACATCTGAAGAAATCGAAACGTGATCCCGAAAAATTTGATTTGGATCGATTGTCTGCTCTAGGGGGCGAGTCGAATTTTGGTAAAGATATCGTGCTTTCTGGTGCGGAAATCGAAGCTTGGGTTGGGGACTCGCTGATTGAAGCGTTCTCACGGCGGATGAATGGCTCTGACGATGCAGGCGACCTGACCATGGCTGATTTTGAAACGACGATCTCGCGTTTAGTACCCATGAGCAAAATGCGCAAAGACGAGTTTACAAGGCTGCGTGAATGGGCAAATCAAAATGCGATTAGCGCATCGGCTATGGTTGCCGGTCAAAACGATACGGACACTCAAATCGGCGGCAGGCAAATCGATTTTTAATCTGCGGTGATTTCCCCCTGAGTAGGCTTTTTTGCACAAGCGCGGCTGATGTTTGGCCGCCCACGGGGTGAGGAGAGGGGGGAGACAGAAGTGGACAGCCAGAAACAAGAAAGCCCGCACGAGGCGGGCTTCTTGAGGTGATTCATAGACTGCTGTAGACATCTATGGATCGGTACTTGGTGGCTACACAGGGACTTGAACCCCGGACCCCAGCATTATGAATGCTATGCTCTAACCAACTGAGCTATGTAGCCAAGTGGCGCGCATTATTCGCTGGTAACGAAGATGTGTCAAGCGTAAATCTGAAATATTTCTCTGCGCTTTCAATTGCTTATCCATCCACGCCGCAAATGCCTGTCAGTTGAGCTGAAATCTCCCGGTGTTGGCACTCAGGGCCTGGCTTCCCTGGCTCAGGGTATCCGCCGCCAGATTCACGGCCCGGGCGCCATCGAGCAGGCGCATGGCCGCCTGGTCGACCTGCTGGATATTGCCGCTGACCTCGTCAGCGGTGCTGGCCTGTTCATCCACCGCCGTGGCGATTTGCGCCAGGGTATCGGTCACGCTTTGCACTGCGGTGGCGATTTCACCCAGGCGTTCGCCCAGGCCGGTGACGGCTTGGGCATCGGTCTGGGCTTGGCCACAAGCGGCTTCCATCAGGCTCACCGCTTCGGTAACGGTGGCGCGCAGGCTGTCGACGGTGCTGGCGATCTGTTGCGTGGACGACTGGGTGCGTTGCGACAGGCTGCGGACCTCATCGGCCACCACCGCGAAACCACGGCCCTGTTCCCCGGCGCGAGCGGCTTCGATGGCGGCATTGAGGGCCAGCAGGTTGGTCTGCTCGGCCACGCCACGAATGGTGTCGACCACCAGTTGGATCTGCTGCCCCTGTTCGCTGACCCGGCCCAGTGCAGCGGCAGTCTCGTTGAGGCGCTGATTGAGCTGCTGGATGCTCGCCGTGGTGCGCTGGCTGTCACGGCTGCTGTCGGTGGCGATGCGTCGGGTCTGCTGGGCGCTGCCGGCGGCCTGTTCACAGCTTTTGGCGACGCCTTGGGAAGTGGCGGCCAGTTGGGTCGCGGCGGCCGCGATCTGGCTGATCTGCATCTGTTGGGCTTCGACCTCTCCCAAAGCGCCGCTGGAGTGGGTATTGAGGGTGCGCACGGCATCGCTCAACTGCAAGGTTTCGTGATCCACCCCCAGCAGGCTGTTGCGCAGTTGCACCACGGCAACGTTCAGGGCGGTACTGATGGCCGCCAGTTCGTCGCGCCCTTGTACCGGCACTTGCAGGCTCAGGTTGCCGTCACGCAGGGCTTCGGCCAGCAGGGTGATGCCGCTGGCGCTGCGGCGGATCGACGCCTGTAGGCAGATGAATAGATAGAGCGCCGCCAGCACCAGGCAGCCCAGCACCGTCGCGACTAGGGTGAACTGGCGGATCGCCGAGCCGTGGTAATGATCCAGCCGGGTGTCGAGCGCGACGAGCGACTGTTGCCGCAGTGTCGCCAGATCGCCCAGCAGGGCATCCATGTGTTTTTCGAAATCTTCCGGCTTGAGGTTGATCGAGCCGCCGAAAACCCCGTCATCCAGCACTTTCAGGCTGGCATCCAGATGCTTGAGGCTGCCCTGGTACTGCTCGGCCCAGGTTTTCAGTTCGCTGGGCAGGCGCGTCTCCAGCAGCGCACCGGTCTTGACCAACTGATCCCGGGCATCGCCGATACGGCTGCGCAGGTCTCGCAGTTGCAAGCGGCTCTGCAAGGTGAATTGGCCCGATACCACCGAGGCCTGGCCGACGCTGGCCAGGCGGCCGACTCGTTCGATCAGGTCCGGCGTCTGCTGGGTCGCAATCTGCGTCAGCAAGTAAGTCTCCAGCCAGGAGGCCAGGGTCAGGCGGTTGTCCATGACCATTTGTTCGCGCAGGGCCTGCAACGCACTGAGGGCGGCAGTGAAGCGGTCATAGCCATCCGGCCACCAGCCGACGGCGCCCAGGCTCTTGGAGTCCAGGCCGTTGAGGCTGGTTTGCAGTGCTTGATAGCGGGCGAGGGTATCGGCTCCGGCCCCGTCGGTTTGCAAGGTCGCCCCCAGGTCATTGGCGGCCTGGTTGAGGGACGGTTGCACGGCATCGAATGCGGCCATCGCGGCCAGGGTGGCCGGCGTCGGTTGTCGATTGGTTTCCGTGGCGCGCCAGCGGGCGGCGCGGTCGCGCTGGGCGGTGAGCAGGTTGTCCAGATTATCCAGGGCCAGCAGTTGGCGGACGCCTGCACGTTCTCCGGAAATCAAACTGAGCTTGTCGCGATAATCCTGGCCAATCAGCCACAGGCTGCCCATCAGCGGCAGGATAAAAAGCAGAAACAGCAACTGGAATTTACGGGCGAAGCCAAAACGTCCCAGCCATCTGATTCCCGGTGATAGAAAACCCTGCATGCCCATACTCCCCTGAACACCCGCGCACTGTTGTTGTGCGTTTCTACACAAGTGTCGAAGCGGGTGCCCTTTTAAAAGGCCTTGAAAGTTTGTCCAAATCGGCGCGGTAGGCCAGCTCTGTAGCGAAACTTCCCATTCTCGGTCCCCTTTGTAAGAGGCCGCGTTATAGCGCGTTAAGCAGGCAAGATTCAGACCATGGCGTTGCGCTATCACTTTGGTTTCCGACAAAAATCCGAGGTCGATAGCAAGCTAAGGGGATAGCCTTGCTGCACCGAAAAATGGCACATTGACGGACCTGCCCGCGTGCACCCATTTGTCGTATGGAAACTCCTCATGGCTACCAGCAATACCTCGGCCGACGCGTCGTCCATTCCCGCTACCGCACAAAGCAGCCCGCTGGTTATGCGGATCATCGGTGCCGTGGCGCTGGCGCACCTGATCAACGACTTGATCCAGGCCGTGTTGCCCTCGATCTATCCGATGCTCAAGGACAGCTACGGCCTGACCTTCACCCAGGTGGGCCTGATCACGCTGACGTTCCAGCTGACGGCTTCTTTGTTGCAGCCTTGGGTCGGTTACCACACCGATCGGCACCCCAAGCCCTGGTTGTTGCCATCCGGCACGGTGTGCACGCTGATCGGCATCTTGATGATGTCGATGGTCGGTAACTTTGCCTTGATCCTGCTGGCAGCGGCTTTGATCGGCATCGGCTCGTCGACCTTCCACCCAGAAGCTTCACGGGTGGCGCGCCTGGCCTCGGGCGGCCGCTACGGGCTGGCGCAATCGACGTTCCAGGTCGGCGGTAACGCCGGCTCAGCCTTCGGCCCGCTGCTCGCGGCGGCGATCATCATTCCCTACGGCCAGGGCAACGTGGCCTGGTTCGGGCTGTTCGCCGTGTTTGCGCTGTTCGTGCTCTATCGCATCAGCCGCTGGTACGCCAACCATTTGAATCTGTTCAAACTCAAGCAGGGTCAGGCGGCGACCCACGGTCTGTCCAAGGGCCGGGTGCTGAGTGCCCTGGTGGTACTGGGGCTGTTGGTGTTCTCCAAGTATTTCTACATGGCCAGTTTCACCAGTTACTTCACCTTCTACCTGATCGAGAAATTCGACCTGTCGGTGGCCTCGTCGCAGTTGCATCTGTTCCTGTTCCTCGGCGCGGTGGCGGCGGGCACGTTCTTCGGCGGCCCGATTGGCGACCGCATCGGGCGCAAGGCGGTGATCTGGTTCTCGATTCTCGGCGTGGCGCCGTTCACCTTGATCCTGCCCCATGTCGATCTGCTGTGGACCAGTATTCTCAGCGTCATCATCGGCTTCATCCTCGCCTCGGCATTCTCGGCCATCGTCGTGTACGCCCAGGAATTGGTGCCGGGCAACGTAGGAATGATCGCCGGGGTGTTCTTTGGCCTGATGTTCGGTTTCGGTGGGATCGGTGCGGCATTGCTCGGGCACCTGGCAGACATTCGTGGCATCGAATACGTGTATTGGTTGTGCTCGTTCCTGCCGTTGTTCGGGGTGCTGGCGATTTTCTTGCCGAGGACAAAAAAAGCCTGAACCGGGCAGCAACCCGAAGACTGGGCAAAACGGCCTGATACAGGAGTAACCGGGGGGCTGCTAAGCAGCCCTACGGGGGGCGACGTTTCACTGAATCCCCTCGCCACGGTTTCTGTACGTGGGGGAAGGTTTTGTCAGATCCGGTAATACTTCGCTTCGTATGAGGCCTCCTGAAACGTTGTAGGATTTTTTCCCCAATTACGTTCAGGCCCCTATGAACTCGCTCCAGGAACCTCCCAGTCGCTGTTGCCCATCCTCACCTCGCGCTAACCCGGCGATGACCTTGCGAGGGAGCCACTGATTCCCATGGAATGGATCGTCGACCCCACGGCATGGCTTGGCCTGCTGACCCTCATCGTGCTGGAGCTGGTGCTCGGCATCGATAACCTCGTCTTCATCGCCATCCTGGCGGACAAGCTTCCACCTGAGCAGCGCGACCGTGCCCGGGTTATCGGCCTGTCCCTTGCGCTGTTGATGCGTCTCGGCCTGCTGGCGAGCATTTCCTGGATGGTGACCCTGACCGCGCCGCTGTTCGAGGTCTTTGACAAGACGTTCTCGGGCCGCGACCTGATCATGCTGTTCGGCGGTGTGTTCCTGTTGTTCAAGGCCACCATGGAGTTGCATGAACGGCTCGAAGGCCATGTGGCACAACGCTCGGGTAGCGCGACTTATGCGCTGTTCTGGCCGATCGTGGCGCAGATCGTGGTGCTCGATGCGGTGTTCTCCCTGGACGCAGTGATCACCGCCGTCGGCATGGTCGAACACCTGTCGGTCATGATGATCGCGGTGATCTTCTCCATCGGCCTGATGATCGTCGCGAGCAAGCCCCTGACCAGATTCGTCAACGGACACCCGACCGTCATCATGCTGTGCCTGGGCTTCTTGATGATGATTGGTTTCAGCCTTACGGCCGAGGGCCTGGGTTTCCACATTCCCAAAGGCTACCTCTACGCGGCGATTGGCTTCTCGATCCTGATCGAAGTGTTCAACCAACTGGCCCGTTCGCGCCGCAAGAAGAGCCTGCAAGGGCAGCGCCCCATGCGTGAGCGCACTGCCCATGCCGTCCTGCGCCTGCTGGGTGGTCAGAAACTGGAGGCCGCAGAAGTCGGTGAGGAAATCGCTGACATGCTTGCTGGCGATGAGGTCGAGCAGGTCTTCGATCGGCGAGAGCGGGTGATGATCAGCGGCGTGCTGCAGTTGGCGGAACGCCCGATACGCACCGTGATGACCCCGCGTGCCGAAATCGATCACATTGACCTGGCCGACTCGGCGGAGGAAATTCGCACGAAGCTAATGCATTCGTCCTACTCCCGATTGCCATTGATCCGTGACGGACGAGTGGATGAGCCTTTGGGGTTCGTCCACAAGAAGGAGCTGTTCAAGGAGTTGTTGGCCGGTAACGAGCCCAACCTGGAAGTCATGGCCCGCAAAGCCATCAATCTGTTGGACAGTTTCACCATCCTCAACGCCTTGGAGCAGATGCGCAAAGCGTCGACGCACATCGCCTTCGTGGTGAACGAGTTCGGTGATTTCATCGGTCTTCTCACCATGACCGACATCCTTGAGTCCATTGCCGGTGAGCTGCCCGATGCCAGTGAGATAGAAGGTCCGAATATCGTGGCCCAGGAGGGCGGTTTTCTCATCAACGGTGCGCTGAACCTCAGCCTGGTTCGAGAACGGACCGGCTTCCAGGCGAAAGCCACCGATGACTACCAGACTCTCGCCGGATTGGTCATGAGCTTGTTGGATCGCTTGCCGGTCATTGGTGACAGACTGCAGTGGCAGACCTGGAGCATGACCGTGGTAGAGGTCCAGGAGCGTCGGGTTACGAAGGTGTTGTTGCGTCCTGATGGATATGAGACAGCATCCAGTCGATAAACACCTGCGTCTGGGCGGGGGCGTCCTGGGAGACACCGTAGTAATAACGGGTCAGCGGCAGGCGCAACGAGGGAAACGGGCAGCTCAATCGGCCTGCGGATAAGTCCCTGCCCAGCAATGAGACCGGGCACAGGGCCACGCCAAGGCCATCGATGGCGGCTTGCAGCACCAGATGCATGTGGTCGAACTGCAAGGTCGGTTGGGTGCGCAATTGAGCCATGCCCACGTGCCGGGCCCAGTCCTGCCAGTCGCTGCTGCGGGTCCTGCCGGTCAGCAGCGTGTGCTCGGCCAGATCATCGGGGCTGTCCAGCGGCAGGCTTTGCAGCAACGACGGTGCGGCGACCAGTACCAGGTCATCTTCCAACAGCAGGTGCGGTTGGACATGACCTGACCAACCAGACTGCCCGCGGCGAACCACGACGTCAAATGCCTCGCGCGATTGATCCGGTGGCAGGGTGCTGGTGATCACTTCTGGCTGGATATCCGGATGCAGCGCCATGAAGTTCGGCAACCGCGGAATCAGCCAGCGCACGGCAAAGGATGGACGAACATTGATCTTCACTTTGTGCGGCATGGCGCTGCGGCTCAGGGCCGTCGCGGCGTTGGCGATCTGTGCCAAAGCCATGCTGACCTGCTCGTAAAATGTCTGGCCGGCCGGCGTAAGCAGCGATTGACGGGTTCGACGTTCGAAAAGCAGGACCCCCAGGCGCTCTTCGAGCAGCTTGATGTGACGGCTGACTGCGCTGTGGCTGACATGCAGTTCTTCCGCCGCCCGGCTGAAGCTCTGATGGCGAGCGGCAGCGGCGAAAGCGCGGACGGCGTTCAAGGGGGGCAGGTTCGAGATCATGTGTCTAATTTAGTCACATCAACGGCGCAATTAAAGCGTTTGTCGGTGTCGCCGCTTCCCGCCAATCTGGAGGCTGCGACAGGGCCCCTGACGTGCCCTGCTTTATGGAATGACTTCATGGCCGATTACGGACTGTTTCTGATTCTGGCGAGCCTGACTGTGCTCAGCCCTGGCCCCGGAGTGGTACTGACCCTTTCCAACTCGGTGCGACATGGTTGGAGCGGCGCGTTGCCAGGGATTTTCGGTATCGCGTTGGGCGCTTTTGTCGTAGCGGGGCTGTGCGCCAGCAGCCTCGGATTGATCCTGGCTACCTCGGCCACGGCATTTACCCTTCTCAAATACCTCGGTGCACTTTACCTGTTGTACCTGGGATTCAAGATGTGGCGGACCAGCACTTTCGTCCCCGTGCTCAAGGCCACGTCGGCGCGCCCGTGGCGTCGATTCATCGAGGCGCTGTCGATCCAACTGCTGAATCCCAAGGCAGGCTTTTTCTTTCTCGCCGTGTTTCCTCAGTTCATCAAGCCGCAGGAGGACTATTACAGCCAGTTCTTCCTGTTGGTGTCGTCCTATGGTGCGCTCGTCGTTTTGGTTCATGGTGGATACGCCCTCATGGCAAACAGCGCCAGAGGCTGGTTATCCACGCACAAGGGCGCCAGAGTTGTCGGGCGATTGTCAGGTACCATCTTTTTTTGCTTTGGGGGGCTGATGGCTTCCGCCAGCAAATAAGCCGGCGCATCGATTTGCTCAGGAGAGTGATGGCCGGTGGTGGTTTCTTGCTATCCTTAGCGCCCTTTTTCATGGACGAAAGCCGAGAACATCATGGCTAACGACACCCCGTCACCCATCGGCAAGATTCTGCTGGGCCTGCTTTTCGCGTTGATTGGTTTTGGCCTGCTGGCCATCGCCGCCAATCTGACCCTTGAGCGTCGGGACTTCCTCGCCCGCGCACAAACCGCCGATGGCATCGTCAGCCACTTGAATGCTGGCGGTTCGCATCCTGAAATTGCCTTCACCACCGGCACTGGCGAAACAATCTCCTATCCCCAGGGCGGCCTGATATTCGGCTACCAACAGGGGCAGTCAGTGCGCGTTCATTACCTGCCAGAGCAGCCGGCCGGCAGTGCTGTCATTGATGACTCGGGTGCGTTATGGGGGCCTGCCGGGCTACTCGGTGGGCTTGGTCTGCTATTCGCTTTTGCAGGCTTGGCAAAAGTCATCCGCCAGCGCGGTCGCGGTGCGGCTCATTCACACAAAGGACTTTGAAGCATGACCTACAACATCCCGATCCCGGTAAACGCAAGCCGCTGGGAGTACCAGACCGCCAGCGGCGGCGGCCTCACCGTGGCCCTGGTGGCGGGCAGTGGCGGTTCGATCATCCTGCGTTCGCCAGAGGGCAAGGACGTCAGCTACCGCTATGGCGGCGTCGGGGTAGGGGCCGGGTTCGGTGCGCGGCTGCCGCGTCTGGGCAAGATCAATATCCAGATCAAGGGCAAGAGTGTCGGGGCGGCGGGCGCCGCGGAGGCGTTCCCCAGCTTCGGCAAGGTGTTCGTCAGTGATGCACTGGCCAGCCGTGACCTGACCGAAGACGACATTACCGGCCCCTGCATGTACACCGAAGTGGCCGCAGGCCTGGTCGTCGGCGGTTCGGCCTCGGCCCTGTTGTTCGGCCTCGATCCCAAGCTGTTGGCGTTGTCGGTAGCCTTGAGTGCCAACCCGGCGACTTCGCTCATCGCTTCCAGCACGGTCAACCGGCAGTTGTTGCAGTCGGCCAAGGGCGCGGTGGTGATGGCGGGCATGAATGCCGGTGTGCAGGCCGGTGGCGGGGCGGCAATCTATTTGGGTTATCTGTTCTAAGGGACACCGCTCCCACGAGGTGCATCGCCCAGGATTGACACGCCCTGGTCGAACGCAACTCGTGGGAACGATGGGAAAGCGAGCAAGTCCCAATTGCTCCACTGGATTGACGCATCCAGACCCTTAAAGGACTAAAACCATGGCAAACACCGATAGCAAGGCGGCAAGTACCCATACCGTAAGAACGGGCCCGGGCACGGTCCAGGTCGACCTCACCGGTCAATTCGACGCTAACCAGAGCATCATTGTCCAGCCGGACGGCAAGATTCTGGTGGGCGGCTATACCGAGTACCTCGCATGGGGCTACCCCGGGGCGCCAGGCGAGGAAAGCTACGGCTACGAACAGAACCACTCGATTATCCGCCTGAACGCGGACGGTAGTCTGGACACGGGCTTTCATGAAGGTGGCGTCGACATTGTTCCTGCCACGATCGCCCCGGCCTCGCGCTACGAGCTGACGGCGGTGCAGTCCGATGGCAAGGTACTGGTTGCCGTGGCGCTGACGACGAGCGTACAGGTGGAGCGCTACAACAGCGACGGGACACGCGATGCTGGCTTCGGTGAAAACGGTGTCGTGACGGTCGATATCAACCACAGCTTCAAGGACATCGACCTGACGGCCAATACCGATGGCACCTTCCAGGTCAGCGCCCGCGGGTTTGACCAGGCTACCGTGACCAAGCTTGGCGATGACGGCACTCTGGTCGAAGGCTTTGGCGAGGGCGGTGTGCTGACAGTCAACATTCCCGCCGACGAATACTACAACGGAGCGATTTCGACGGCCGTGCACGCAGATGGAAGCGTGGTGGTCGGGGCGGCCTACAATACCGCCGGTTCGGGTGATCCAACGTTTGCCCTGCAACGCTTCAACCCCGATGGTCAGCTGGATACCCGCTTCGGTGACGACGGTGTCCTCCACTTGAGCCCAGCCATGGGGTTCGGCGAAGACTCGGTGGTTACCTTGCAAGCGGATGGCAAGATCATCGTCATGGGCCATGGCGAAGGCGACACCCGGGTTACCGTCGCCCGGCTTAACGCTGACGGCTCCTTCGACACCACCTTCGGCTCCAGTGGCATGGTGAATTTCGAGGCCGATACGCCGGTCGCCTTGACGGTGCAAGCCGATGGCAAAATCCTGGCGGCCGGCACGAACAGCGGCGATTTCAGTATCATCCGTTTTAACGCCGATGGCAGCGTCGATACCGGCTTCGGCAGCCAGGACGGCAAGCTCCATGTGGATGGATACGCCGGCGATGAAATTTTGCAAGGTACCGATGCCAGCGAAATCATCCACGGCCTGGCGGGAGATGATGTGCTCCAGGGTCATGGCGGGCGTGACGTCCTGCACGGTGGCGACGGCGCTGACATCTTCCGCTTCACTGAACTTGGCGACAGTTTCCGTACGGCTACGCAAAGCAGCAGCGACCGGATCCTGGATTTCGACGTCGCTCAGGACCGCATCGACCTGACTGGCCTGGGCTTCACCGGCATTGGCAATGGCCATGACGGCACCTTGGCGATCCAGGCCAGCGCAGACGGCACGCGCACTTACCTCAAGAGCTTCGACGTCGATGCTTCGGGGCAGCGGTTTGAACTGGCCTTGGACGGCAATCTGGTGGGGCAGTTGAACGACACCAACCTGGTGTTCACCGCGCCTACCGTCGAAGGTACGTCCGCCAGCGATACGATGACTGGCTCTGCGTTATCGGAAATCATCTACGGCCTGGACGGCAATGACCGTATCAATGGCGGCGCCGGCGCGGATGACATCGTTGGCGGCCGAGGCGCAGACCGCCTGAATGGAGGAGACAGGTCCGACATCTCGTTGTGGACAGATAATCGACAGAATGCCGATGTGTTCCGCTACTCCTCGACCGAGGACAGCTACCGGACGGACAGTCATAGCGCTGTCGACCTTATCGAAGGCTTCACCGTTGACGACAAGATCGATGTATCGGCCCTGGGCTATACCGGCCTTGGCGATGGGACGAACACGACGCTGAAGATGGTCTACAACCAGGCGCTGGACCGCACCTATCTGACGGATGTGGAAGCAGACGCCCAAGGCCACTGGTTCCAGGTTGCGCTGGCCGGGGACTGGCGGGAAAGTCTGGATGACGACAACTTGATCGTGGCACCCGATGCTGGAGTAGGGCTGATCGGGGTCGCGCCCGAGGCTGATCCGGGGCATCTGCTGGGCTGATGCATGCTTGGCCGCCCATGGAGGTGGCGTCCGACCCTTGTGGGAGCGAGCCTGCTCGCGATTGCGGCGCAACAGTCAGCCTATCTATTGCCTGACCCACCGCAATCGCGAGCAGGCTCGCTCCCACAAGGGGCAATGCTGATGCTTCGCCCACAAAAAAGCCGCGAATCATCGCGGCTTTTTTAGTATCAGCTACATCAGACGTTAAAGCGGAAGTGCATCACGTCGCCGTCCTTGACGATGTATTCCTTGCCTTCCAGACGCCATTTACCGGCTTCCTTCGCACCGGCTTCACCCTTGTACTGGATGAAGTCTGCGTAGGCGATGACTTCGGCGCGGATGAAGCCTTTCTCGAAGTCGGTGTGGATCACGCCAGCGGCTTGCGGGGCAGTGGCGCCGACGCGGACGGTCCAGGCGCGGACTTCTTCGACACCGGCGGTGAAGTAGGTTTGCAGGTGCAGCATTTCGTAGCCGGCGCGGATCACGCGGTTCAGGCCGGGTTCTTCCAGGCCCAGGGCCTCAAGGAACATGTCCTTCTCTTCACCGTCGTCCAGCTCGGCGATTTCCGCTTCGATCTTGTTGCACACCGGAACCACCACCGCGCCTTCTTCCTCGGCGATGGCCTTGACCACATCCAGGTGCGGGTTGTTCTCGAAGCCGTCTTCAGCGACGTTGGCGATGTACATGACCGGCTTGGTGGTCAACAGGTGGAAGCCCTTGATCACCTGCTTCTCATCGCTGCTCATGTTCTTCATCAGGCTGCGTGCAGGCTTGCCTTCGGTGAAGTGGGCAATCAACTGCTCCAGCAGGCCTTTCTGGACAACCGCGTCCTTGTCGCCACCCTTGGCGTTGCGAGCGACTTTCTGCAGTTGCTTCTCGCAGCTGTCGAGGTCGGCGAAGATCAGCTCCAGGTCGATGATCTCGATGTCGCGCTTGGGGTCCACGCTGTTGGAGACGTGAATCACGTTCTCGTCTTCGAAGCAGCGTACCACGTGGGCGATGGCGTCGGTCTCGCGGATGTTGGCGAGGAATTTGTTACCCAGGCCTTCGCCTTTCGATGCGCCGGCCACGAGGCCTGCGATGTCGACGAACTCCATGGTGGTCGGCAGGATGCGCTTGGGATTGACGATAGCCGCCAGCGCTTGCAGGCGCGGGTCCGGCATTGCCACGATGCCACTGTTCGGCTCGATGGTGCAGAAGGGGAAGTTCTCGGCCGCGATACCGGATTTGGTAAGGGCGTTGAAGAGGGTGGACTTGCCGACGTTAGGCAGGCCGACGATGCCGCAATTGAATCCCATGGTGTTTCCCCTCGGTAAGAGTCAGGCCTTCTGGCTGTGCAGGTTTTTCATCGCGCGGTTCCATTCACCGGCGAGGATATCCGGCAGCACGCCGAGGGCAAAGTCGATGCTGGCATCGAGTTTTTCCTGTTCGGCGCGAGGCGCACGACCCAGGACAAAATTTGACACCATGCTGGCAACGCCCGGGTGGCCAATGCCGAGCCGCAGGCGGTAGAAAGTATTCTGGTTACCCAGCTGCGCGATGATGTCGCGCAACCCATTGTGACCGCCATGGCCGCCGCCCTGCTTGAGCTTGGCAACGCCCGGAGGCAGGTCGAGTTCGTCGTGGGCCACCAGGATTTCTTCTGGCTTGATGCGGAAAAATCCGGCCAATGCCGCCACGGCCTGGCCGCTGCGGTTCATGTAGGTGGTGGGGATCAACAGGCGAACATCCTGACCTTGATGCGAGAAGCGTCCGGTCAGGCCGAAATATTTGCGATCGGCCGCCAGGCTGACGCCTTGTGCGTGCGCGATGCGCTCAACAAAAAGGGCCCCTGCGTTATGCCGGGTCTGTTCGTATTCAGCGCCTGGATTTCCCAGGCCAACGATCAGTTTAATGGCAGTCACGATAGGGGCCCTTCCTGGAGTGTGGATAACAAGTCGCGTCAGGCAGTTTGGCGACAGTGGACGAAAATGGCGGATCTACGTTAAGTAAACTTCGCGTTCTCGCCCGCTGCCTCGCTACGTTCCAGTCCGCGATGTTTTCCGGTCACTCCGGCGACAGAGTGAAATTACTCTGCTGCGCCTTCGGTAGCTTCTGGAGCAACACGTGGAGCGTGGACGTTGGCAACAGCCTTGTCGTCGCCGTGTGCCAGAGCAACAAACTCAACGCCTTTAGGAGCCTTGAGGTCGGACAGGTGAACGATGGTGCCGATTTCAGCGTCAGCCAGGTCGACTTCGATGAACTCAGGCAGGTCTTTTGGCAGGCAGGAAACTTCGATTTCCGAAATAACGTGCGAGATCTCGCCGCCTTTCTTGACCGGAGCAGCTTCGTTGATGAAGTGCACTGGAACAACAGCAGTCAGCTTCTGACCGGCAACAACGCGGACGAAGTCAGCGTGCATCACGTGGCCTTTGGCCGGGTGACGTTGCAGGGCTTTGATCACGACGTTTTGCTTGGTGCCACCCACGTTCAGCTCGATGATGTGGCTGTAGGCCGCTTCGTTTTCGAGCAGTTTGGCAATTTCCTTGGCCAGCATGCTGATGGACTCGGGGGCTTTGTCGCCACCGTAGACTACAGCTGGAACCAGGCTAGCGACACGACGCAGGCGGCGGCTCGCACCTTTCCCCAGGTCGGAACGCACTTCAGCATTCAGGGTAAAATCGTTCATGTTGAATCTCCAAAATAACCACATTCCCCCAGCGTTTGCGACCAGCGCTAAAGGCGATATGGGCAAAAAAGCCCCGCCCCGACAGTGGATGCCGGGGCGGGGCGCTTTTCGTCAACGAGATGTCATCGAAAGGGCAGGGCCCTTAGCGGAACATCGCGCTGATCGATTCTTCATTGCTGATGCGGCGAACCGCTTCGGCAACAACCGGTGCGATATCCAGTTGACGGATACGTGCACAGGCTTGTGCTGCTGCGGACAGCGGGATGGTGTTAGTGACCACCAGCTCGTCCAGCACGGAATTTTCAATGTTCTCGATCGCCCGACCCGACAGCACAGGGTGTGTGCAGTAGGCAAAGACCTTGGCGGCGCCATGCTCTTTCAAGGCCTTGGCCGCGTGGCACAGGGTGCCGGCGGTATCGACCATGTCATCGACCAGGATACAGGTACGCCCTTCGACGTCGCCGATGATATGCATCACTTCGGAGTGATTGGCTTTCTCACGACGTTTGTCGATGATACCCAGATCCACGCCCAGGGATTTGGCAACGGCCCGTGCACGCACGACGCCACCAATGTCCGGGGACACGATCATCAGGTTCTCGAAGCGCTGATCTTCGATGTCATCCACCAGAACCGGGGAGCCGTAGATGTTGTCCACGGGAATATCGAAGAAGCCCTGAATCTGGTCAGCATGCAGATCAACCGTGAGAACACGGTCGATGCCGACTACGGTGAGCATATCAGCCACGACTTTCGCGCTGATGGCCACGCGTGCGGAACGCGGACGGCGATCCTGACGGGCATAACCAAAGTAAGGAATAACAGCAGTGATACGAGTAGCCGAGGAACGGCGGAAGGCATCAGCCATCACGACGAGTTCCATCAGGTTATCGTTGGTCGGAGCGCAAGTCGGCTGAATAATGAAGACGTCTTTACCGCGAACGTTTTCATTGATCTCGGCAGTGATTTCGCCGTCGGAGAACTTACCGACAGAAATGTCACCGAGAGGGATATGCAGCTGACGTACGACACGCCGAGCCAGATCGGGGTTAGCGTTCCCCGTAAAGACCATCATCTTGGACACGCGCAGTACCTGAAGGCTGAGGGTATACCTGGATGAGTATAGGAAAATGGCAGGGGCGGCTGGATTCGAACCAACGCATGGCAGGATCAAAACCTGCTGCCTTACCGCTTGGCGACGCCCCTGTATCTGTTGCTGCGAGTGCCCAGCACTCGATTCCTTTTAGAGCAGGCTTTGCAGCTTGCGATGCAACATCGAAACGTTGCTTCCCTTTGCTACAAACCCTGTAAGGGTCTCTGTAAGAAGGGCCGAGACTTTATCAGCTTCAGCTTTGCTTGGGAAGCCCCCAAACACACAACTTCCAGTTCCGGTGAGTTTTGCTTCGGTAAAATTACCTAACAAATTCAAAGCGTTACGAACATCTGGATAACGCCTCGCTACCACCGGTAAGCAGTCATTTCGACTGTTTCCCTTGGGAACGGGGCGCACTTTAATGGGAGGAGAGTTACGTGTCAACAGTGGATCTGAAAAAATTTCTGCTGTACTTACAGATACTTGCGGCACCAGTACCAGATACCAGGGTTCTTCGGGCTCAACCGGGGTGAGTTTTTCCCCGACGCCCTCGGCAAAAGCGGCGTGTCCACGCACGAAAACCGGGACGTCGGCGCCCAATGTCAGGCCCAGGGCGGCCAGTCGATCGGCGTCCCAGCCCAGCTGCCACAGATGGTTGAGCCCGAGCAGCGTAGTGGCCGCATTCGAACTGCCGCCCCCGATGCCGCCGCCCATGGGCAGGATTTTTTCGATCCAGATATCGATGCCCAGCGTACAGCCGGATTGCTCCTGGAGCTTTTTCGCGGCCTTCACGATCAGGTTACTGTCGTGGGGCACACCCTCGAATTCGGTGTGCAGCTGAATCACACCGTCGTCACGCACCGCGAAGGTGATCTCGTCGCCGTAGTCCAGGAACTGAAAAATCGTCTGCAACTCGTGATAACCGTCAGGACGACGACCGAGGATGTGCAGCATCAGGTTGAGCTTGGCCGGGGAGGGCAGGGTCAGGCGTGGAGCGGTCATGTCATTGCCCCAGCTTGCGCGGCTGCCATTGCTTGATCACCAGCGTGACGTCGAGGTTGCTGCCGTGCAGTTTGATGCGTTCGGGCAGCCAGTAGCCGTTCTGCTGGGCATAGCTCAAGTATTCGATCTGCCAATCATCCTGCTCCAGATTGGACAGGCGGCTGTCGGCGTCCAGGGTAAGGCGACTTTTACTGTCCGGCGCCGGCAGCCCGCGAACCCACCAGGTGAGGTGAGAAACAGGCAGCTTCCAGCCCAGCTGTTCTTCGAGCAGCGCTTCGGGCGTGGGCGCTTCGTAGCGCCCCTGGTTGGCGACTTCCAGTGCGACCTGGCCCGGGCGACCGGTCAACCGCGCTGCGCCACGACCCAGCGGGCCAGACAGGCGAATGTCGTAGTATTCCTGGCGTTGCAGCCAGAACAGCGTGCCGCTGCCGGAGTCTTTCGGGGCGCGGATGCCGATCTTGCCGTCGATCTGCCAGCCGTCGAGGCCGCTCAATTGTTCCTTGTGCTCACGCCATTGGGCCGGGTTGCCATGGCCCTGGACGGATTCACGGGCGCCGAAGCCCGCGCAACCGGCGAGCAGGGCAATGAAGCTGAAAACGATGAAGTGGCGCAAAAACATAAGCTTAAAGGGTCTCTGATCCGGTCAGGCGTTTGATGGTGCCGCGCAAAATCGGGCTGTCGGGCTGGTCTTTGAGGAACTTGCTCCAGATCTGCCGGGCCTCGCGCTGCTTGCCGTTGGCCCACAGCACTTCGCCCAGGTGAGCGGCGACTTCCTGGTCGGGAAAACGCTCCAGGGCCTGGCGCAACAGGCGCTCGGCTTCGTCGAGGTTGCCCAGGCGGAAATTCACCCAGCCGAGGCTGTCGAGCACCGCCGGGTCTTCCGGGTTGATCTGGTGCGCCTGTTCGATCAGTACCTTGGCTTCGTCATAGCGCGTGGTGCGGTCCGACAGGGTGTAGCCCAGGGCATTGAGGGCCATGGCGTTGTCGGGATCGCGTTGGATGATCAGGCGCAGGTCTTTTTCCATCTGCGCCAGGTCATTGCGTTTTTCCGCCTGCATGGCGCGGGTGTAAAGCAGGTTCAGGTCGTCCGGGTACTGCTTCAAGGCTTGTTGCAGGACATTCCAGGCCTTGTCGCCCTGATTGTTGGCCGACAGGGTTTCGGCTTCGATCAGGTACAGCTGGATGCCGTAGTCAGGCTGAGCGTCGCGCTGCACAGCGAGGCGGCTCTGGGCTTCGGCGGTCTTGCCGTTGCCGATGAGTATGTCGGCCTGGCGCAGTTGGGCCGGCAGATAGTCGTTGCCCGGGCCGACCTGGGCGTACTCGAGCAGTGCGCTCTCGGGGTCGTTGCGTTCTTCGGCGATGCGGCCAAGGTTCAGGTGGGCCGAGTCGACGTGGCTGTCCCGGTCGATCAGGTCTTCCAGGTAACCCTTGGCCTCGTCCCAGGCCTTGGCTTCCAGGCAGACCAGCGCCAGGGAATAGCGCAACTCATCGTCTTCCGGGTATTGCTGGACCAGGCTGGAGAACTCCACCTTGGCGTCGTCCATGCGGTTGTTTTCCACCAGCATGCGGGCATAGGTCAGGCGCAGGCGTTTGTCGTCCGGGTACTTCTTGATGCTTTTTTCCAGCAGCGGCAGCGCTTCGTCGCCACGGTCCGAGCCTTGCAGAAGGCGGGCGCGCAGCAGGATCGGCGCCACTTCGCCGGCTTCCGGCGGGTTGTCTTCCAAGAGCCGGAGGGCGCCTTTGGTGTCCCCGTCCTGTTGCAACAGCAGGGCCTTGCCGAAAATCAGCTGGCCATTGTTCGGGTGGCGCTGCAACAAGCGGTCAAAGCTTTTCAACAGGCCGTTGCGGGTTTCCTGGTCGGTGTCGGCGGCCGACAGCGCCAGGAAATCGAAATGGGTGTCGCCCTTGCCCAGCAGGACCTTCTCCATATACATCATGGAATCGTCATAGCGCCCGGCCCGCGCCAGTTGCACGGCGGCGGCGCGTTGCGCTTCCAGGTCGTCCGGAGCATTTTTTGCCCAGATCAGCGCAGTATCCAGCGCCGGCTGGTCGGCCCCCAGGTATTCGGCGATGCGAAACGCTCGCTCGGAGATGCCCGGGTCCTGGGTATTGATGGCCTGGGTCACGTAGTTGTCCAGCGCAATGTCGAAGCGATTGCGCTGGCCCGCCAGCTCGGCGCTCAACAGGCTGAAAATGGTTTCTTCGCTGAACGAGCCGTAGACCTTGGGTTTTTCAGGTGCCGGAGTGCTGTCTTCGACCGGCGGCGTACCGTCCGTCGAAACGGGGGCCATGGACTGGCAGCCGCTGAGCAAGGCTAAAGCGAGGAGCAACGCGGAAGATCTATTCATATAGGAAGAGGACGACTAACCTGCGGTCGGATCATCATGACACAAGCCTTGGGGCAAACATAACCGCCCTGTCGATTTACCCCGTCGTCCGGGTCGATAGAGATCGGGTGGTTGTTCTGGATCTGGCGAAGTAGGACAATTGCCGGCTTCACGTCACCATCAGCGACCTTGAATGGCCTTCCTTGCACTTGGTATCAACCACAAGACTGCTTCAGTAGACGTCCGCGAGCGCGTGGCCTTTACGCCTGAGCAGCTGGTGGAGGCCCTGCAGCAGCTCTGCCGGCTTACCGACAGTCGCGAAGCCGCGATCCTCTCCACCTGCAATCGCAGTGAGCTTTATATAGAACAGGATCACGTTTCGGCCGATTCGGTGCTGCGTTGGCTGGCCGATTACCACAAGCTGAGCCTGGAAGAGCTGCGTGCCAGTGCCTATGTGCACGAGGACGATGCGGCAGTTCGTCACATGATGCGCGTGGCCTCGGGGCTCGACTCGCTGGTACTGGGCGAGCCGCAGATCCTCGGCCAGATGAAGTCGGCCTACGCCGTGGCCCGCGAGGCCGGCACCGTCGGCCCACTGCTGGGGCGGCTGTTCCAGGCCACCTTCAATGCCGCCAAGCAGGTGCGCACCGACACGGCCATCGGCGAAAACCCGGTGTCCGTGGCGTTCGCCGCCGTCAGCCTGGCGAAACAGATTTTCAGCGACCTGCAACGCAGCCAGGCGCTGCTGATCGGCGCCGGCGAAACCATCACCCTGGTCGCCCGTCATCTGCACGACCTGGGGGTCAAACGCATCGTGGTCGCCAACCGTACCCTGGAGCGCGCCAGCACCCTGGCCGAACAGTTCGGTGCCCATGCCGTGTTGCTGTCGGACATTCCGGCGGAGCTGGTGCACAGCGACATCGTCATCAGTTCCACCGCCAGCCAGTTGCCGATCCTGGGCAAGGGGGCGGTGGAAAGCGCCTTGAAATTGCGCAAGCACAAGCCGATCTTCATGGTGGACATTGCCGTTCCACGGGACATCGAACCGGAAGTCGGCGAACTGGATGACGTTTACCTCTACAGCGTCGACGACCTGCACGAAGTGGTCGCCGAAAACCTCAAGAGCCGGCAAGGCGCGGCTCAGGCCGCCGAAGAGATGGTCAACGTCGGCGCCGAGGATTTCATGGTGCGCCTGCGCGAGCTGGCGGCGGTGGATGTGCTCAAGGCCTATCGGCAGCAGAGCGAACGCCTGCGTGATGAAGAATTGCAAAAGGCCCAGCGCCTGCTGGCCAACGGCGGCAGCGCCGAAGAGGTGCTGGTGCAACTGGCGCGCGGGCTGACCAACAAGTTGCTCCACGCCCCCAGCGTCCAGCTCAAGAAGCTGACCGCCGAAGGCCGCCTCGATGCGCTGGCCATGGCCCAGGAACTCTTTGCCCTCGGTGAGGGTTCACCGGATAGTTTTTCGGATAAAAAACCGCAATGAAAGCGTCACTGCTCAATAAACTGGATGTCCTCCAGGACCGTTTCGAAGAACTGACCGCCTTGCTCGGTGATGGCGAGGTCATTTCCGATCAGAACAAATTCCGCACCTATTCCAAGGAATATGCGGAAGTCGAGCCGATTGTCGCCACTTATAAACAGTTGCTTAAAGTGCAGGGTGACCTCGAAGGCGCCCAGGCGCTGCTCAAGGACAGCGATCCGGACCTGCGCGAAATGGCTGTCGAAGAAGTTCGCGAGGCCAAGGAGCAGTTGGTCGAGCTGGAAAGCAACCTGCAACGCATGCTGCTGCCCAAGGACCCGAACGACGGGCGCAACGTGTTCCTCGAAATCCGCGCCGGCACCGGCGGCGACGAGGCGGCGATTTTTTCCGGTGACCTGTTCCGCATGTATTCGCGCTACGCCGAGCGACGTGGCTGGCGCGTGGAAATCCTGTCGGAGAACGAAGGCGAACACGGTGGCTATAAAGAAGTCATCGCGCGGGTCGAGGGCGACAACGTCTACGGCAAGCTGAAGTTCGAATCCGGCGCGCACCGCGTACAGCGGGTGCCGGCCACCGAGTCCCAGGGGCGCATCCATACCTCGGCCTGCACCGTGGCGGTATTGCCCGAGCCGGACGAGCAGGAAGCCATCGAGATCAATCCGGCAGACTTGCGCATCGACACCTACCGTTCCTCCGGCGCGGGCGGCCAGCACGTCAACAAGACCGACTCGGCGATCCGCATCACTCACTTGCCTTCGGGCATCGTGGTGGAATGCCAGGAAGAACGTTCCCAGCACAAGAACCGCGCGCGGGCCATGGCCTGGCTGTCGGCCAAGCTCAATGACCAACAGACCAGCGCTGCCGCCAGCGCCATTGCCAGCGAGCGAAAACTGTTGGTGGGCTCGGGCGATCGTTCCGAGCGGATCCGCACTTACAATTTTGCCCAAGGGCGGGTCACCGATCACCGCGTCAACCTGACCCTGTACTCGCTCGACGAAATTCTTGCCGGCGGAGTCGAAGCAGTCATCGAGCCGTTGCTGGCCGAGTACCAGGCTGACCAGTTGGCTGCGATTGGCGAGTAAGCAGAGGTGAACCCATGACCATCATCGCCAGTCTGCTACGCGCCGCCGAACTGCCGGATTCGCCCACCGCGCGCCTGGACGCCGAGCTGCTGTTGGCGGCGGCGCTGGGCAAGTCCCGCAGCTTCCTGCACACCTGGCCCGAGCGGATCGTGCCGAGCGAGGCGGCATTGCTGTTCTCCGAATACCTGCGGCGCCGTCGTGCCGGTGAGCCGGTGGCCTACATCCTCGGGCAACAAGGCTTCTGGAACCTCGACCTGGAAGTCGCGCCCCACACGTTGATCCCGCGTCCCGACACCGAGCTGCTGGTGGAAACCGCGCTGGCCTTGTTGCCGGTCACCCCGGGCCGGGTCCTGGACCTGGGCACTGGCAGCGGCGCTATTGCCCTGGCGCTGGCCAGCGAGCGCCCGGCCTGGAAAGTCACCGCGGTCGATCGTGTGCTGGAGGCGGTGGCCTTGGCCGAGCGCAATCGTCAGCGCCTGGACCTACGCAACGTCACGATATTGAGCAGCCATTGGTTCAGCGCGCTGGATGGCGAGCGCTTCGAGTTGATCATCAGCAACCCGCCCTACATCGCCGCCGCCGATCCGCATCTGGTCGAAGGTGACGTGCGCTTCGAACCGGCCAGTGCGCTGGTGGCCGGGGCGGATGGCCTGGATGACCTGCGCGAGATCATTGCCCAAGCGCCGGCTCACCTCGCACCGGGTGGCTGGCTGATGCTCGAACACGGCTACGATCAGGCCGAGGCGGTGCGTGATTTGCTCCGCGCCCAAGGGATGATCGAAGTCCACAGCCGTCAGGACCTGGGCGGCCATGAACGCATCAGCCTGGGGTGCCTGCCGTGCTGAACGATCAGGAGTTGTTGCGTTATAGCCGGCAGATTCTGTTGCAGCACGTCGACATCGACGGTCAGTTGCGCCTCAAGCACGGGCGCGTGTTGATCGTCGGGCTGGGCGGTCTTGGCGCACCGGTGGCGCTGTATCTGGCTGCGGCGGGCGTCGGTGAATTGCATCTGGCGGATTTCGACACGGTCGACCTGACCAACCTGCAACGTCAGATCATCCATGACACCGACAGCGTCGGCCTGAGCAAGGTCGATTCGGCAATGCGGCGCTTGCAGGCCATCAACCCGCAAGTCCGGCTGGTGCCCCACCCGACGGCCATGGACGAAGACACCCTGGCTGCGGCCGTCGCGGCAGTGGATGTGGTACTGGACTGCTCGGATAATTTTTCCACCCGCGAAGCGGTGAACGCGGCGTGCGTGGCGGCGGGCAAACCGCTGGTCAGCGGTGCGGCGATTCGCCTGGAAGGACAATTGTCGGTGTTCGATCCGCGCCGTGCCGAAAGCCCTTGCTATCACTGCCTCTACGGCCATGGCAGCGAGGCCGAGCTGACCTGCAGCGAAGCAGGCGTGCTCGGCCCGTTGGTAGGATTGGTGGGCAGTCTGCAAGCCCTGGAAGCCTTGAAATTGCTGGCCGGTTTCGGTGAGCCGTTGGTGGGGCGCCTGTTGTTGATCGATGCCTTGGGCACACGTTTCCGGGAACTGAAGGTCAAGCGTGATCCAGGTTGCAGTGTGTGTGGTGGCGCGCATGAATGAAGCGCCGGTCGGGGTACTCGATTCGGGAGTCGGCGGGCTTTCAGTGCTGGGGGAGATCCGCCAACTGCTGCCCCATGAGTCGCTGCTCTACGTTGCAGACTGTGGGCACATTCCCTACGGCGAGAAAACCCCGGAATTCATCCGACAGCGCTGTGCGATCATCGCTGACTTTCTTCTAGGTCAGGGCGCCAAGGCACTGGTGGTGGCCTGCAATACCGCGACGGTCGCTGCCGTGGCCGATCTGCGCCGCGACTTCCCCGATTGGCCCATCGTCGGCATGGAGCCGGCGGTCAAGCCGGCAGCCGCTGCGACCCGTAGCGGTATCGTCGGTGTCCTCGCCACCACCGGTACCTTGCAGAGCGCCAAGTTCGCCGCCTTGCTCGATCGCTTTGCCACCGACGTGCGAGTTATCACCCAGCCGTGTCCGGGGCTGGTGGAATTGATCGAAACCGGGGACCTGCACAGTCCGGCGTTGCGCCAACTGTTGCAGCATTACGTCGAGCCCCTGCTGGCGGCCGGCTGCGACACGTTGATCCTGGGCTGTACCCACTACCCATTTCTCAAGCCGTTGCTCAAGCAAATGGTCCCTGAACACATCAGCTTGATCGATACCGGCGCTGCCGTGGCCCGACAACTCCAACGTCTTTTGGCCGAACGCGGGTTGCTGGCCGAAGGGCCAGCCAGCGAAACCCAGTTCTGGAGTAGCGCTGACCCAGCACATTTAGGAAAAATCCTACCAATGCTATGGCATTCGTCTGGCATTGTGCGAAGCTTCGATCTGTAGGCAAAATGTGAAAATTATGTAAAACGGGCTGAACTTCTGCTTAAACGCAGATTTCTATAGCTCAGTCTGTTGTAAAGAAAAACCAACTAAAGTCTGTACGGAAAAGGATGTTTCTAATGAAGCGCTTATTCTGCTTTGCCGCATTTGCGGCTGCATTGCTGGGGCACACTTATACCGCACAGGCGGCGGGCGTGGAGTTTGGAGTTGGCCAGACCAGCGACTCGACCATGACCTATCGCTTGGGCATGCAGTTTGATTGGGACAAGAGTTGGTTGCAGAGCGACGTGGGGCGCTTGACCGGCTACTGGAGCGGGGCCTACACCTACTGGGATGGCGATGACAAGGCCAGCAACCACAGCCTGTCGTTCTCGCCAGTCTTTGTGTATGAATTTTCCGGTCAGAACATCAAACCCTACGTCGAAGCCGGTGTAGGTGTTGCGTTGTTCGCCAATACCGAAGTGGAAAGCAACAAGCTCGGCACGGCCTTCCAGTTCGAAGATCGCATCGGCTTCGGTGTGCGCTTCAATGGCGGACACGAAGTGGGCATTCGCGCCACGCACTATTCCAACGCTGGCATCAAGTCGACCAACGACGGTGTAGAAAGCTACGCGCTGCACTACACGATGCCGCTGTAACACACAGACTTGTGTGGGAGCGGTGGTCAGCAGATTTGCCGCTGTCACCAGTCCCTTGTGGGAGCGGGCTTGCTCGCGAAGGCGCCGGATCAGCCAATACTGAAGTGACTGACCCGACGCTTTCGCGAGCAAGCCCGCTCCCACATTTGGTTTCGGTGGTCACCGGATCTGCGTCTGCCACGGCCCCTGTGGGAGCGAGCCTGCTCGCGATGGCGACGGCACAGTAGACGGTCATCTCCTAGCGATACGCCGTCGCGATTCCCCGACGTTCTTCAATGCACTCCGGCGCGCCCATTTCGAATTCGCGGCAGATCAGCGGGCGTTTGTCGTAGATCGTGCACATCATGCTGTCGCGGTCCAGGGCCGCGCACCAGCCGTCGCCGAGCCGCCGCATCACTTCCCCACCCCACTCATCCGTGTCGATAAAACGCTCCGGAACGCCGGTATCGGTGATCAGCATCACTTCCAATTGGCAGCAACATGCCGCGCACGTCGAGCAAGTGATGGCAGGTGCGGCGATTTCTTGGACGGGAATGGTTTTCATGGCCCGCAGTGTAAGGCAGTCACGCTGTTCAGGGTTGTCCCTTGATCGGCTGGCTGTTTGCAGCCTGGCAGGCGTCGAGGTCCGACGGTGCGGCCTGGGTCGATGAAGGCAAGGGCCAGAGTGCGGTCATGGACGCGACGGGCAATGCCACTTCGTAGGAGCGTTCGACCAAGCGGCTCAGGATGTGCCGCGCCGCCTCGTCAGGGGTTTGTCCGGTCAGTACCGGCAGGCGATCGTCGAGGAGCAGCGATGCGCTGTCATACCCCGGATGAACCAGTGTCACATCGATACCGTCGACGGCCAGTCTGGCGCGAGTCGATTCGAACAGATATCGCATCCCGCCGCTTCCCGCCTCGCTTCGCGACGCAGGCAGGTAAGTTGCCGGGCTGGCGATGCCCACCAGATGCGGTTCGGTCCCTGCGCGCAAAAATGGCACGGCGGTTTCAATGCAGTAGCTGGCGGCGAGCAAGTTGCTGCGCAGCAGGTACTCGATCATCGTCTGATCAGCGGTTTGCCCGTCGATGTATTCAGCCGTTCCGGCGTTGAGAATCAGCATGTCCAGCGAACCCCATTGCTGGGCGATCCGCTCACCGTGTTCGCGCACGGTCTGGCTGTCGGTCAAGTTGCCGGGCAGTGTGAGCACTTGCCCCGGATAACGTACCGACAGGGCTTCGCATGTTTGAACATAACGCGAACTGACAGCCAGGTGGGCGCCCGTCTCCAGGAGCGCTTGCGCCAAAGACGCACCGAGTCCGTTGCCGGCACCGGTGAGCCAATAGCGTCGTGGCTGTCTCACACCCATGGATGACTCCTGTTGATCGCGGCGGCGCTCTGGGGCGCGGGCTCACTATTAGTAAGACTATAGGGTTGGCGACTGATCGCGCACCTTATCTGCCAGCAATTTTTCGTTCGCTAATCGGCCCGCGCCACGTCTTGCCGCGCGGGCAGGTTCCTGAACGCCGCCAATGCGCGTGCGCGCGATTGGCTGAGGTCGACGATGGGAGGCGGATAATCCGCTGCATCAAACAATCCACCTTGGGCATTTGGCTTATGGACTTGTTGCCGATCCAGATCGTTCAGTTCAGGTAACCAGTGTTTGATGAACCGCCCCTCCCGGTCGAATTTTTCCGACTGGCTCAGCGGGTTGAATATCCGGAACCAGGGCGATGCATCCGTGCCGGTCGACGCACTCCACTGCCAGCCGCCGTTGTTGGCCGCCAGGTCACCGTCGATCAAATGTTGCATGAAGAAGCGCTCGCCTTCGCGCCAATCGATCAACAGGTTCTTGGTCAGGAACATCGCCACCACCATCCGCAGGCGGTTGTGCATCCAGCCGGTCTCAAGCAATTGGCGCATGGCCGCATCGATAATCGGCAGGCCGGTGCGTCCCTGTTTCCACGCCGCCAGCTCTTCGGGGGCGTTGCGCCACGGCAGCGCCTCGGTTTCCGGACGGAATGCACGGTGGCGCGACACGCGTGGGAAGCCCACGAGAATGTGTTTATAGAACTCGCGCCAGAGCAATTCATTGATCCAGGTCACTGTTCCGACGTTTCCGCTTTCGAATTCACCGTGGTTGGCTTGCAGGGCGGCGTGCAGGCACTGGCGCGGCGAGACCACGCCGGCTGCCAGGTAAGGCGACAATTGGCTGGTGCCGGGCTTGGCCGGGAAATCCCGTTCGCTCTGGTAATGGTCGATGTGTTGATCGACAAAGGTCTCCAGGCGCCGTCGGGCTTCGCGTTCACCGGCGGGCCAGAGGGCACGTAGCGCCTCGCTGGGAAGCGCGAAACCGTCGATTTCCCTGGGCACCGGATCGCTGACGATGCCGATGGGCGCCTGCCGGACGGGCGAGGCCACCAGGCTCGGTAAGGATAAGTGCAAACGGTTGTAGCAAACCTTGCGAAACTGACTGAACACCTGGAAATAATTGCCGGTCTTGGTCAAGACTGTTCCTGGTTGGAACAGCAACTGGTCAAGGTAGCTGTGAAACGCCACGCCCTGAGCCTTCATCGTTCGAGCCACCTCGGTATCGCGAAGGCCCTCGTTCACGCCGTACTCTTCGTTGACGTGAACGGCGCTGGCTTTCAGTTCGCGGCACAGCGTCAGCAGCACGTGCGGCGCCTGGCTCCAGTGCGCCGCGTCGCGGATCAGCAGCGGGATGTTCAGTTCGCCCAAGGCTGTGCTCAACGTTGCAAGGTTGCGCAACCAGAAGTCGATCTTGCAGGGAGCGTCGTCATGGGCGCGCCATTGCGCCGGGCTGGTCAGGTACACCGCGACGCAAGGCCCGCGCGCGGCGGCAGCCGCCAGGGCGGTGTTGTCGTGCACGCGCAGGTCGCTGCGAAGCCAGATCAGTTGCAGGCTGTTTTCCATCAAATGATTTCTCTACGACTCAGTTCGCGGTGAGCGGATAGTGGGTCTTCGGCCCAAGACACATCAATCATCGAAACGCCTGTGGATAACCTGGCGTGGTGAATCGACGCGGCCGGTCCGGCGATGATGATCGGGCAATCGATGGCGCCCAGCAGCTTGGGCAGTTGCGACAGGTTGAGCGCATTGCTGGCATACAACAGCACGGCGCGAGCCTTCAGCCGTTCCACTGCCAGGGCCAGTTCGCCCGCCGGCACCGGCCCGTCGAACACTTCCACCGGGCAATCGGCGCTGCTGGCCAGCCACGCCGTGAGCCACAAGTACGGTTCCGGGGAGCTGTCCGAATGGTTGATCAACAGCAACGGCGCGCCGCGCAGTTGACGATTGTTGTGGTAGATCCGACTGCCGAATTTGCTGCGCAGCCAGGAATACAGAAAGACCCGTTCCAGTTGCGCACCAAACTGACCTTGCCAACGCATCTGTAGCTCAGCGAGCAAGGGCAGCAGCAACTGCTCGCACACGGTCCGCGGCGGGTACAGGGCCATCGCCTGGTTAACCAACTCATCGACCTGACGCTCGGCCAGTTGCGTCACCGCCAGCATCAGGGCGTGACGTTGGCGCTGCCAGTCGTCCTGCAGTGGTTCGGCAAGCGGTTGCGCTGTGTCGAGCAGAGGCTTGATCTTGCTCACCGCCATCCCGCGATTGATCCAGGTCAGAATGGCCTGGATCCGTTGCACGTGTTCGGCATTGAACAAGCGGTGGCCCTTGGGCGTACGGTGCGGCACGATCAAGCCGTACCGGCGTTCCCAGGCGCGCAGTGTGATGGCGTTGACCCCGGTTTGCCGGGCGACCTCGCGGATCGGCAGCCAGCCTTGCTCCAGGGCCTTGGCAAAGTCGGCACCCAGGTCTTCGCTGGCGCTGGAATCGGCTTCGCGGTTCATCAGATGGCGTTTCGCAGGCTGAGGTTTTCCGGATGCGGTTGCAGGTAAGCCTGCTGCGCCAGATACGGATCGGGGTGCAGGCGCAGGTGATGCTTGAGCAGCGTCAGCGGCACCACCAGCGGTACGATGCCCTGGCGATACTGGCCGATCAGGTGCTGCACTTCCTGCTTGTCTTCGCTGCCGATGGCGCGCTTGAGGTAGCCGCTCAGGTGTTGCAAGACATTGGTGTGGGTGCGCCGGGTCGCACACTTTTTCAGGGCCGCCATCAGTGCGCTGAAATAGCGAGGGCCCAGCTCGTTGGGATCGGCCTTGCCCATCTCGCCCAGCATGGCGCCCAGAACTTTGTATTGCACCGGGTTATGGGCCATCAGCAAGTATTTATAGCGTGAGTGGAAGTCGATCAGGTCGCGTCGGGTCAGCCCCTTGCGGCGCAAGGGTTGCCAGGCGGTGTAGACGAAGACCCGGGTCAGGAAGTTTTCCCGCAGCACCGGGTCGTTGAGACGACCGTCTTCTTCCACCGGCAGGTCAGGGTGGCGTTCGCAAAAAGCCCTAGCGTAGATCCCGCGCCCACCGCCGTCCTGTGGTGCGCCGTTGGGGCGGTAGACCTTGACCCTTTCCAGGCCGCAGGAGGGCGACTTTTGCATGAAGATGTAGCCGCAGATGTCGTCCAGTTCTGCGGCCATCTGCTGCCCGTAATCGGCCAGTGGCTGCGTCACGTCGAGGTCGCGATCCACCGTGCCGACCGCTGCGGGATTGTCAGGATCGCCCACCAGGCGGATCGGCTCCCGTGGAGTGCCCAGGCCAATGGCGACCTCGGGGCACACCGGCACGAAATCGAAGTAGTCGACCAGGGTCCGGCTGCACAGTGGCGATTGCTTATGCCCGCCGTTGAAGCGAACTTCGGCGCCCATCAGGCAAGCGCTGATGGCGATTCTGGGTTTGGCGGCTTCGTGGGGCATGGCGACCTCTGATGGCTTAGACTTGTACAAATATAAATTTATGTACAATATTTCCATCATAGATACGCGGTCGTGCAAGTCAACCGGTTTGTACAAGAGCCGCAGGGCGGCGCGTCGCAATTGTGTTCTTGCGGATGGAGCTGCTGTCTCTTTCGACAGCAGCGGGTGGCGCAGGATGACGCGATTTATTGCAGGCTGGCGTGCAAGCGGCGGGCGGCTTCCTGGCCACTGAGCCAGGCACCTTCGACGCGACCAGACAGGCACCAGTCGCCGCACACGTACATTCCCAGGTCGGCATCGGCGAGGGCGCCCCATTCATGGCTGCCGGCCGGGCGGGCATAGAGCCAGCGATGGGCCACGCTGAAGCTGGGGGCCGGCATTGCACTGTGCAGCAACTCGGCGAAGGCGCCATGCAGGTGTTCGATCACTGCCTCCTTGGAGAGGTCGATATGTTGCCGGCTCCAGTCGCTGGTGGCGTGCAGCACCCAGGTGTCGAGCTTGCTGTCGCGTCCCGGTTTGCTGCGGTTGAGGGCCAGCCAATCGAGTGGGCTGTCTTGCACGAAGCAGCCTTCCATAGGCGTGTCCAGCGGCTTCTCGAACGCCAGGGCCACCGCCCAGGTCGGGTCCATTTTCACCCCGGCGGCCACCCCGGCCAGCTTCGGTACGGCCGCCAGCAAGGCAGTGGCCTGGGGTGCGGGCGTGGCGATCACCACCTGGCCGAAGGGGCCGTGGGTGAAGCCTTCGGCGTCCTGCAAATGCCAGTGTTCCTGGCCGCGATACACCTCGGTGATCCGGCAGGAAAACTGCACCTGCAGCTTGCCGAGCAAGGCGCGGGTGATCGCACTCATGCGCGGCGTGCCGACCCAGCGGGTCTGCTCGTCCGGCGATGGGCTCAGTTGTCCGCCCTGGAAGTTGTACAGCAGCGGATTCCATTCCGCAGCCCAGCCATTGGCCTGCCAGCGCTGGACCTCGGTGACGAAGCGCCGGTCACGGGCCGTGAAATATTGGGCGCCCATGTCCAGCGCGCCGGCATCGCTGCGCTTGCTGGACATACGTCCGCCGCTGCCATGGCTTTTATCGAAGAGTTGAACGACATGCCCGGCCTCCGTCAGGGCCTGGGCGGCTGATAGTCCGGCGATGCCGGTGCCGATGATTGCGATGGGTACAGTCATGAGGGCCTCGTTTACCTTTCTGTACAGACTACGCCGTCGTTTAAACCTGTACAATCTTGGCTTTTGGTATAAGTTTTACCGTTCGCGCTTGAGCAGGTTGTCCTATTGTTTAATCACAGACCCTGCCCGATACGAAAAATCCCTGCTTATAAAAATAGACTAGTGGGCTGGGTAAAACGCGATAGGAGAAACAACTCATGCACATATTGCTGACCGGCGGTACTGGTTTGATCGGAAGGCAACTCTGCAGGCTCTGGTTGGGGCAGGGCCATCGCCTGACAGTATGGAGTCGGCGTCCGGCCGAGGTCGCTAAAATCTGCGGAGCGCAGGTGCGGGCCGTCGCCAAGCTCGACGAGATTACCGAGCCGGTAGACGCGGTGATCAACCTGGCCGGCGCACCGATTGGCGACCGCCCCTGGACCCACAAACGCAAGATGCTGTTGTGGAGCAGCCGCGTCACCCTGACAGAAGTGCTGTTGGCATGGCTGGAGCGCTGCGAGCAGAAACCAGGGGTTTTGATCTCTGGCTCGGCAGTGGGTTGGTATGGCGATGGGGGTGAGCGAGAGCTGACCGAAGCGTCGGGTCCGGTCAGCGAGGATTTCGCCAGCCAGTTGTGCATCGCCTGGGAAGAAACCGCACAGCGGGCCGAGGCCATGGACATACGAGTGGTGCTGGTGCGCACCGGTCTGGTCCTGTCCGCCGAGGGCGGTATTTTGTCGCGGCTGCTGCCGCCCTTCAAACTGGCGCTGGGCGGGCGTATCGGCAATGGTCGGCAGTGGATGCCTTGGGTTCACATCGACGATCAAATTGCCCTGATTGATTTTCTTCTGCACCGCGATGAGGCCAGCGGTCCCTATAATGCCTGCGCGCCGAACCCGGTGCGCAACCGCGATTTCGCCAAGGCCCTGGGACGAGTGCTGCGTCGGCCGGCCGTGGTGCCGATGCCGGAACTTGTGCTGAAGGTCGCGCTGGGAGAACTGTCATTGCTGTTGCTGGGGGGCCAGCGCGCCACACCGGCCCGATTGCAGGCGGCGGGTTTTACCTTCCGTTTCACTGATTTGCCCGCGGCCCTGGACGACTTGTCCAGCCGCTTCTGAAATAGGACGTTGCATGACCGATCACGCGTTGCTTCTGGTAAACCTGGGTTCGCCTGCCTCCACCTCGGTGGCCGATGTGCGCCGCTACCTCAATCAATTCCTGATGGATCCGTATGTCATCGACCTGCCATGGCCGGTGCGGCGGCTGTTGGTGTCACTGATCCTGATCAAGCGTCCCGAACAGTCAGCCCACGCCTACGCCTCGATCTGGTGGGAAGAGGGCTCGCCGCTGGTGGTGCTCAGCCGTCGCCTGCAACAGGCCATGACCGCGCAATGGACTCAGGGGCCGGTGGAACTGGCGATGCGTTACGGCGAGCCGTCCATTGAGTCGACGTTGGTGCGCCTGGCGAGCCAGGGCCACAAGAAGATCACGCTGGCGCCGCTGTACCCGCAGTTCGCCGACAGCACCACCACCACGGTGATCGAAGAAGCCAAGCGGGTAGTGCGGGAAAAGAAGCTCGACGTGCAGTTTTCGATTCTCCAACCGTTCTACGACCAGCCGGAATACCTCGACGCCCTGGTGGCCAGTGCCAGGCCGTACCTGATTCAGGACTTCGATCATCTGTTGTTGAGTTTCCATGGCCTGCCGGAGCGGCACCTGACCAAGCTCGACCCGACGGGGTTTCATTGTTTCAAGGATGCCGACTGCTGCAAGAATGCGCCGCCGGAAGTCATTGCGACCTGTTACCGCGCCCAATGCATTCGTACCGCCGAGCTGTTCGCCCAGCGCATGGGGCTCAAGGACGGGCAATGGTCAGTGTCGTTCCAGTCCCGGCTGGGCCGCGCCAAGTGGATCGAACCCTATACCGAAGCGCGCCTGGATGAGCTGGGCAAAAGCGGTGTGAAGAAAGTCTTGGTGATGTGCCCGGCGTTCGTCGCGGACTGCATCGAAACCCTGGAAGAAATCGGCGACCGTGGCCGCGAACAATTCCTGACGGCGGGCGGTGAGGAGTTGGTGCTGGTGCCGTGCCTCAATGATCAGCCGCAGTGGGCCGAGGCGTTGAGCAGGTTGTGTGAGCGGGCGCCGGTTGCTTTGTAGCATTCAAGGGCCCTTTCGCGAGCAAGCCCGCTCCCACAGAGGATCTCGGGTGTACACAAATTCTGTGATCACCGACGTTCCACTGTGTGTGCGGGCTTGCTCGCGAAGAGGCCCTATCAGAAAACCCACCTAGTCAGATCAGCGGCTCATCCACCTTCTTCTGCTTCCAGCCGTCATTGCCCGGCAGGATCAGGTTCAGCGCAATCGCCACCACCGCACACAGGGCGATGCCCTTGAGGCCGAAATCGTCCGGGCCGGTGCCGGTGCCGACCAGCACGCCGCCGATGCCGAACACCAGCGTCACCGAAACGATCACCAGGTTGCGCGCCTCGCCGAGGTCGATCTTGTGGCGGATCAGGGTGTTCATCCCCACTGCGGCGATCGAACCGAACAACAGGCACAGGATCCCGCCCATCACCGGCACCGGGATGCTTTGCAGCAGCGCGCCGAACTTGCCGATGAACGCCAGGGCGATGGCGAAGATCGCCGCCCAGGTCATGATTTTCGGGTTGTAGTTCTTGGTCAGCATCACCGCGCCGGTGACTTCGGCGTAGGTGGTGTTGGGCGGGCCGCCGAACAGCCCGGCGGCGGTGGTGGCGAGGCCGTCACCGAACAGGGTGCGATGCAGGCCGGGTTTCTTCAGGTAGTCGCGACCGGTCACGCTGCCCACGGCAATCACGCCGCCGATGTGCTCGATCGCTGGTGCCAGGGCCACGGGCACAATGAACAGGATCGCCTGCCAGTTGAACGCCGGGGCGGTAAAGTTCGGCAGGGCGAACCACGGCGCGACGGCGATTTTCGCGGTGTCGACCACGCCGAAGAAAAACGCCATGGCGAAGCCCACCAGCACGCCGGAAATGATCGGCACCAGGCGGAAGATGCCTTTGCCGAACACCGCGACGATCAGCGTAGTGAGCAGGGCCGGCATGGAAATCATCATCGCGGTTTGATAATGAATCAGCTCGGTGCCGTCACCGGCCTTGCCCATCGCCATGTTCGCGGCAATCGGCGCCATCGCCAGGCCGATGGAAATGATCACCGGGCCGATGACCACTGGCGGCAGCAAGCGGTCGATGAACCCGGTGCCCTTGATCTTCACCGCAAGGCCCAGGAAGGTGTAGACGAAACCGGCTGCCATCACGCCACCCATGGTCGCCGCCAGGCCGAACTGGCCCTTGGCGAGGATGATCGGGGTGATGAAGGCAAAGCTCGACGCCAGGAACACCGGCACCTGACGCCCGGTGACGATCTGGAACAGGATCGTGCCCAGGCCCGCCGTGAACAGCGCGACGTTCGGGTCCAGGCCAGTGATCAACGGCATCAGCACCAGTGCGCCGAAGGCCACGAACAACATTTGCGCGCCGGACAGCACCTGGCGCCAGAGCGGATCGTTGAACTCATCCTGCATGCTCAGGCGTCCTTCTGCTTGGTGCCGAAAATCTTGTCGCCGGCATCGCCCAGGCCCGGAATGATGTAGCCGTGCTCGTTGAGTTTTTCATCGATCGAAGCGGTATAGATGGTCACGTCCGGATGCGCGTCCTGTACGGCCTTGATGCCTTCGGGCGCCGCCACCAGCACCATGGCACGAATGTCCCGGCAACCGGCTTTCTTCAGCAGGTCGATGGTGGCGACCATGGAACTGCCGGTGGCGAGCATCGGGTCGATGATCATCGCCAGGCGCTCGTCGATTTCCGGGACGAGTTTTTCCAGGTAGGTATGCGCTTGCAGCGTCTCTTCGTTACGGGCCACGCCCACGGCGCTGACCTTGGCGCCCGGGATCAGGCTCAACACGCCTTCTAGCATGCCGATGCCGGCACGCAGGATCGGCACCACGGTGATCTTCTTGCCAGCGATTTTCTCGACCTGAACCGCACCGGCCCAACCGTCGATTTCATAGGATTCGAGCGGCAGGTCCTTGGTGGCTTCGTAGGTGAGCAGGGCACCGACTTCCTGGGCGAGCTCGCGGAAATTCTTCGTGCTGATGTCGGCGCGGCGCATCAGGCCGAGTTTGTGTCTGATCAGCGGGTGGCGAATCTCGAGGATGGGCATGGGCAAGGCTCCGGCGGCGGGCAAAAAAACCGGCCTAGATTAATCTATCCGAGGGTGTTGTCCTATAGACAATACAGAACGTTAGTCCACAAACGCTTGATCTGGCCGGGCGGGATGCGTACCTTTGCCGGCTTTTCCGAACCTGCACCCCCTCAACCACCCCAGGAGAGCGCCATGTCCGCTGATCTCGAGCATATCCGTCAAATCATGCGCGAGGCTGACTGCCTGTACAGCGAAGCCGAAGTCGAAGCGGCCATCGCCCGTGTCGGTGCGCAGATCAACGAGCAATTGGCCGAGGCCAACCCGGTGGTGTTCTGTGTGATGAACGGTGGGCTGATCTTCTCCGGCAAGCTGTTGACCTATCTGAACTTCCCGTTGGAAGCGTCCTACCTGCACGCCACCCGCTATCGCAACGAAACCAGCGGCGGCGATCTGTTCTGGAAAGCCAAGCCGGAAGTCTCGTTCATCGACCGCGACGTGCTGATCATTGATGACATTCTCGATGAGGGTCACACCCTGGGCGCGATCATCGATTTCTGCAAACACGCCGGCGCCCGTGCGGTGCACACCGCCGTGCTGATTGACAAGGACCACGACCGCAAGGCGCGGCCTGACCTGAAGGCCGATTTCGTCGGGCTGCCGTGCGTTGACCGCTACATCTTCGGCTATGGCATGGACTACAAGGGCTACTGGCGCAACGCCAATGGTATTTTCGCCGTCAAAGGCATGTAATTTTGAACTCGCCGGCCTTCCTGGATGAGACGCTGTTCGAAGAATTGGCCGGGAAAGCCGCGGCCAATCCTCGCCAGCGACAACATCACAATTTCCACCGGATGGACGAGGCGTGCCATCGCATGGCTGTCGGTTTGCAACCTGCCACTTACGTTGCGCCGCACCGGCACCTGGGCGCCGACAAGGCCGAAACCTTGCTGGTGCTCAGGGGCCGATTGGGCGTGTTGATCTTTGACCAGGCCGGTGCGGTGATGGACAAGCGCATTCTGCAGGCCGGGGGCGATTGCCTTGGTATCGACATTCCGGCCGGGGTATATCACAGCCTGGTGGTGCTGCAGGCCGACAGCATGATGTTCGAATGCAAGGCCGGGCCTTATCGTCCCGTGGGTGAAAGTGAACTGGCCCATTGGGCACCCCGCGAAGGCGAGGCGGGCGTGGCCGAGTACCACGCCTGGATGCGCGCGCAGTTCGACTGATCACTGTTTGGAAGGGCTACACAGTCCCGTGGCGAGGGAGCTTGCTCCCGCTTGGGTGCATAGCACCCATCTGCAATTGGGGCTGCTGCGCAGCCAGCGGGAGCAAGCTCCCTCGCCACGGGTTCAAGCAAGTCTTGAGTGGGTGGTGCCGGCCGCCAACCACTGCTCACTCTTGACCCGTGCCTGCTCCAAGGTCTGCACATACGCCAGTTGACGTTGCTCGCGATGAATACCGGCGCGGCGCAGTTTCAAGCGTACCCGTGGTGCGGTTGCCACCAGGATCAGGCCGATGCCTTGCTTGCGGTAATCCTTGAGGATGTTGTCAAAGGCGGCCAGCGCGGTCATGTCCAGCATCGGCACGGCGCTCATTTCCACCACGACAATCCGAACCCCCGGATCGAAGCGGCGCAGCACGTCCAAGGCCTTTTCGGCCGCGCCGAAAAACAGCGGGCCGCGGATGCCATAGCAGCGAACGTGTTCGGGCATCTCCAACAGGGCCTGATGAAAATGGCGCGGCAGTTCGGCGCTGTCGGTCAGTTCGCTCATGCGCTTGATGAACAGCCCGGCAGCCAGCAACAGACCGACGGCAACGGCCAGCACCATGTCGAACAGCACCGTCAGGCTCAGGCAGGTCAGCAACACCAGCACATCACTGCGCGGGGCGATGCGCAGGGTGTGCAGCACATGCCCGGCTTCGCTCATGTTCCAGGCGACCATGACCAGTAACGCGGCCAGCGCTGCCATGGGCAGGTAGCTGAACAGCGGCGCGAGCAGCAACATCGCCAGCAGCACCACGAGGCTGTGGATAATCGCAGCCAAGGGTGAAGACGCGCCACTGCGTACGTTGGTGGCGCTGCGGGCAATCGCCGCCGTGGCGGTGATGCCACCGAAGAGCGGCGCCACCAGGTTGCCCAGGCCCTGGCCTATCAGCTCGGCATTGGGGTCGTGCTTGCTGCCGGTCATGCCATCGGCCACCACGGCGCACAACAGTGATTCGATGGCGCCGAGCATGGCGATCGCGAACGCGGGCGCCATCAACTGGCGGATCAGGTCGTAGGAAAGCTGCAGTGGCCGGCCACTGCTATCTGGCAGATCCCACGGCCAGTCGAAGGTCGGCAAGAACGGCGGAATACCAGGGTGGCTGACGCCATCGACCATATAGCTGAAGCGTTCGCCCAGCGTCGCGATCGGCCAGCCAGCGAGCTCCAGCACTAAGTCCAACAGCGCCCCGACCAGCAGCGCGACCAGATGCCCCGGAACGCGCGGGACCCAGCGCGGCCAGGCAATCAGCACCGCCAGGCAGGTGATGCCGACGATGCCATCGCCCAATCGAGCGCTGGGCAACGCTACGATCAACGCGCCCAACTGTTCGATGTAATGCTGGGCCTGGCCAGCGGTGCTTAAACCGAGCAGGTCCTTCAATTGCAACGTGGCGATGACCACGCCGATCCCGGCGGTGAAGCCCAGGATTACCGGGTAAGGGATGTACTGGATCAACCGTCCGGCCCGCATCAGCCCGAGGGCAATCAGAATCAGCCCGGCGAGCATCGTGCACAACAGCAGGCCGCCCAGGCCATATTGCTGGGTGATGGGGAGCAGGATCACCACGAACGCCGCCGTCGGCCCGCTCACGTTGAAGCGCGAACCGCCGGTGAGGGCAATCAGCGGCGCGGCCACCAGCACCGTGTACAAGCCGTGCTGCGGCGGCACGCCGACGGCAATTGCCAGGGCCATGGCCAGAGGAATGGCAATAATGCCGACGGTCAGCCCGGCCACCAGATCGCCCCGCAGGCGCTCCAAGGTGTAACCAGCGCGCCAGGACTGGCGAAAAGCAGCAAACAACGGCGGGGCGGAGAAGGACATAGGCACTCCACACAAAGGTTGGGCAGACGCTGACCCGTGGCGAGGGAGCAAGCTCCCTCGCCACACAAGCCATCACCACTTATTTCCGCAATGATGGCCTTCTGAGTATGCCGCCCTCGCAGCTCTCAAGTATTGATCCGAGACGATTATTTTTACTCCGCGCGCCCATGCTAGAGTGCCCGGCCAAGACTCTGGAGCCTGTCATGAGTGTATCGCCCCGCCGCTGCGCCGCCTTGCTGTTGTTATCGAGCCTGACCCTGACAGCCGAAGCCGCGCCGATGCACAGCCAGTTCCTGCCACCCGATGACCTGACGGTGCGCCAGGAGCAGCCCGAACAGCAGCAGTTGCTGCAAGTGACCGAGTATTCGGTGGTGCTGGGCAACCAGCGTCAATCCAACCAGCAGCCGATACCGGTTACGTCACCATTGCTGGTGCGTCTGAAGGGCAAGGCGCTGAACAAAGGCGCCACCATCAGCCAGGTCATCCTTAACTTCGACGGCGAGAGCAAAAGCCTGAAGAAGCCGATGTTCGACGAGGCGAGCAAGACCCTGACCCTGTCTTATCCACAGGCCCAGTACCGGGTGGTGATCGATCTGTTGCGCAATAACACGGTCTATGTGCAATTCCTGACCTACGCCAATGGCCATATCTGGGCCGATCTGCACACCGGCGCCGAACGCCCGCGTTGAGCCGCGACGCCTGGCGGGGGTAAACTGCCCGCCCCGTGAATTGTGCAAGCTGGAGCCGGCAATGCGTAAAGACAAGAAACAAGTGATTGGCGACGAGATTGGCGACGAACAGATCAAGCTGTTCCTCAATTTCGAACCGGTCGATGCCACGTCGCCGTCGTTGCACAAACTGATCAAGGGCTATCGTGGCCTGCGGGTCGACGATTTCGAGCGGTTCCTGACGTTCTTCGTCGAGGCCGGCTATGACCTCAATGGCAAGGATGAAAAAGGTAACGATTTTGTCGCGTTGATCCAGGACCAGCGCAACGCCGAGGAATATATCGAGCTGTTCAATAAGGCGCGAGGCTGATCGTTCCCAAGGTTTGATCCAGGGGATCAGGCGTTGTCCCGATGAAGCTGCTCCTATAAAACCACCTCGAAAAAAACGCCCCGCTCTCGGAAAGAGCGGGGCGTTTTTTTTACGGTCGAATCAAGCGTAGCTTTGGGTCTCGTTGCTTTCTTCAACCAGTTCCAGCGCGACGTTGTTCTGCGCGTTGACCTTGCGATACAGCGCTGCGTCGGTCTCCAGGACTTTTTCCCGGGCCGGGAAGATTTCTGCGAGCTTGGCCGCCCACTCACCCTTGGCCTTATCCGGGAAGCAGCGCTCGATCAGGTCCAGCATGATCGAAACGGTCACCGAAGCGCCAGGCGATGCACCGAGCAGGGCGGCGAGGCTGCCGTCCTTGGCTGCCACCAGTTCGGTGCCGAACTGCAATACGCCGCCTTTCTTCGGGTCTTTCTTGATGATCTGCACCCGTTGGCCGGCCACTTCCAGGCGCCAGTCTTCGGCTTTCGCCTCGGGGTAGAAGCGACGCAGGGATTCCAGGCGCTGCTCCATGGACTGCATCACTTCGCTGATCAGGTACTTGGTCAGGTCCATGTTGTCCCGGGCCACGGCCAGCATCGGACCGATGTTGCCGGCGCGTACCGACAGCGGCAGGTCCATGAGCGAGCCGTGCTTGAGGAACTTGGTGGTGAAACCGGCGTATGGCCCGAACAGCAGGGATTTCTTGCCATCGACCACGCGGGTGTCCAGGTGCGGCACCGACATGGGCGGCGAACCGACGGCGGCCTGGCTGTAGACCTTGGCCTGGTGATGCTTGACCACTTCCGGATTGTCGCAACGCAGCCACTGGCCGCTGACCGGGAAGCCGCCGAAGCCCTTGCTTTCCTCGATGCCCGAGGCTTGCAGCAACGGCAACGCCGCACCGCCGGCGCCGAGGAAGACGAACTTGGCGTCGACTTCGCGGGTGCTACCGGAATTGACGTCCTTGATGCTCACGGTCCAGCCGTTGCCGTTGCGCTTGAGGCCGGTGACGCGCTTGCAATACTTGATCTGGGTGTCCGGAGCGCTGCCCAGGTGCTTGAGCAACTGGTTGGTCAGGGCACCGAAGTTGACGTCGGTGCCGTTCATGACGCGGGTGGCGGCAATGACTTCGTCAGCCGGCCGGCCTGGCATCATCAACGGCATCCATTCGGCCATCTTGCCCTTGTCTTCGGTGTATTCCATGTCGGCGAAGGCATGATGCTTGCTCAAAAGCTCGAAGCGTTTCTTGAGGAACGCCACGCCTTTCTCACCTTGCACGAAGCTCAGGTGCGGCACCGGGGCAATGAAGGACTTGGAGGAGCCGAACGTGCCTTTTTTGGTCAGGTACGTCCAGAACTGCTTCGACACCTCGAACTGGGTGTTGATATGCACGGCTTTCTTGATGTCGATACTGCCATCGGCGGCCTGGGGCGTGTAATTGAGTTCACACAGCCCGGCGTGGCCGGTACCGGCGTTGTTCCAGGGGTTGGAACTCTCCGCGGCACCGGAATCCATCAGCTCGACGACTTCCAGCGAAATCGCGGGGTCGAGCTCCTTGAGCAGTACGGCCAGGGTGGCACTCATGATGCCGGCCCCTACCAGAACTACATCGACTGCTTCGTTATGCGCCATTTAACGCGTCTCCAAAATCTGCAGCACCAAATTGTCGGCATAGCGGCCAGGAGTGGCGGGGCAGGTCGGTTGCGCCCCAGGTACCCATGGCCAGGATCGCCATGTCCGAATCTTCGCAATTTTTCGCAACTACTGCGGATGCATGCAGCCTGGCCTCAAGCGTCCTATGAACTCACTTAAGCGCCGGGCGGGCAATTCGACTTATGGCCGAGACATCCGTTCGTGCAACCAAATCCGTAGCGGACAGGCTTCAGGCGGCGGTTCTTGAGCGATAGCCGATCCTGTGTCGTTGGGCTGTTCCAGACGCTGATGGTGCTTGTTCAGACGCAAAACTCTTCATTTGCTCGCCACACTCTTGTGAAGTTGTGAAAACCCGTTTTTTTCACGCTCTTTTGAAGACGTGAACCTCAAAAAAGGGCTGTCCCAGCCTGGCACTGCGCCCGGTTTGGTTGCCCCCATGTAATACATGACAGGCAAAACGGGCAGACAGCTCAGTGACCGAGCGTAATGACAGCTCTGCAGATTCGCGAAAAGTGGTGATTTGCCTGAAGAACAGCAAGCGCGCCAGCTTCACTCGATCTGTGTGGGCGGCTCTCTGTGGGCGGTGCGGGGTGCCAATACCAGCGCATCGGCGGCGTTGCGAGGCCCGATCAGGAGACGTCCTTATAATCGGGGGGAGATTGTATCGAAGAAACGCAGGGAAATGGTCGTGTTTAATGACTTTTATTAGCCGTCCGGTCAGATGGTCAACAGTTGCCGGTTGCGCGCACGGGCCCGGAGCGGTTGCACGCGAGCGCTGGCCGGCAATGGCTGGTGCAGCCAGTTGAGGCGGATTTCTTCGATTTCCACCCAGCCCTCGCCCATCGGCTGCAGGCTGCACTGCTTGAAAGCCTGGCAGCGGCCATTGCCGTCCAGCAGGGCGAAGCTGCGGTGATGCGGGCGTGGGGTGAACAGGGAAATAAGAAAGCGCATGATCGGATACCGGGTCAGGGAGCTTGTGTTCAAGCCTGACAGCGGGCCATGACATGCCGGTGTAAGGAGCGTGACAATGGGGTGACAGCGGGGGTGGCAGGAACCGCTCCTTGCGGGCTTTGTCAGACATTTCAGTATTCATCGTGGGGTGCTGGTTCCCCGCGATGGCCCACCGCTATACTGCCGGCCTGTTTGTGCCCGATTCTGGAGAGAAGAGCATGTTGCAACGCCTGTTGTTCGGTTTGATCGCTGTGACCAGTCTGACCCTCGTCGGCTGCGCCCACAGCCCGCAACAACTTAACCCGGAGCCCAAGCTCAATGCCCAACTGGCACCGGTGGGTCGTGGCCAGCCAGTGGTGGTGCGCGTGGTGGACGGTCGTCCTTCGCCGACCCTGGGCACCCGCGGCGGCCTGTACCCGGAAACCAGTGTGATCACGGTGCAAGGCGCGCAGATCCTGCCTAAGTTGCAGGCCCAGGCTGAAGCTGCGGTACGCCTGCTCGGCTTCACGCCCACTGCAAACGCGTTGAATGCGCCGCAACTGACCGTGACCCTGGCCGAGCTCAAGTACCAGTCGCCCAAGGAGGGCATGTACGTCACCGAAGCGACCATCGGCGCGACCTTCCGCTCCGACGTGCAGAACGCCAACCGCCGCTACAGCGGTCGCTACGGCGCTTCGCTGGACCAGCGCTTCGGCATGGCGCCGAACCAGGACACCAATACCAAGCTGGTCAGCGACGTATTGAGCGACGCCCTGACCCGGTTGTTCAAGGATCCGACCATTGGGCAGGTGTTGGCCGAATAAGGTTTCGTTCCTTCCAGGAAGTCACACCCCTGTGGGAGCGAGCCTGTTCGCGATAGCGGCGGGTCAGCGACATTGACGTCGACTGACACTCCTTCATCGCGAGCAGGCTCGCTCCCACATTAGTTTTCATGCAGCCTGTGAATACAACTCCAGCACACTGATCCCGGTCAGCAGGTCGGCCTCAGGCAGGTCGGCGTGTTGATGCCCGCCGAGGGCGCAGTAGACCAGCCAATGCCGGTCCTGGACATTGAAGGACAGGCTGCCCACAAGGTTCTGCTGTTCCTCGCTCGGGCTGATGAGATAGAGACGATCCTGGTTTTCGGCGTGCAGCATGATGGGGTCCGTGCAGGTTTTGACGGGCGACAGAGTGGCCTGCTCAGATGACGAAATCGTGACGGATGGATTTATTCCGGCTTGATTGGCACCCTGTGGCGAGGGAGCAAGCTCCCTCGCCACAAAAGCTCCAGTCGTCCTCTCTTCGCATTGTTACCGGTCGGAAAAAACAGGGCAGGGCGGCGGGCTTTCGGTAGAATCCGCGCCCTGTTTGTCAGTCGTGTTTCTTGAGGTTCTTGATGTCGCTGCAACTGCTTGCGCTGTTCGCCAACCACCCCGCAAAACTTGTCAACCTGCTGGCGCTGCTGTTCGCCTGCCCCGGCGGCTGGGTGCTGCATGCGACGCGCCGCCGTGAACAACGGGCCCGGGCCTGCCTCGAAGCGCGCAATCGCGACGGCAATGAGCGGTTCGAAGCGCTGCTGGATCTCGCCACCCAGCGCATGAACCGCTTCTTCTACCGGTTCGGTTTTGGCTGCCTGGCGTTGGCTTTGTTGGTTTCCTGGATCAGTACGCAGATTCGCTGATCTGGTTATTGATGTAGGCGTTATCTGTGGCAGGGATATGTCTGTGGCGAGGGGATTTATCCCCGCTCGAGTGCAGAGCACTCGCCAGGCTTGGATAGGCAAGAATCCTGGGGGCTGCTGCGCAGCCCAGCGGGGATGAATCCCCTCGCCACAGCAAGCTCCCTCGCCACAGGTGTCGCGCTTTCCTGAGGGAAAACGCGCCCTGCCTTACAACGCCAACCCCGCCTTGACCCGATACTGATTACGCACCGGCGTCGCGTACTGCAACACCAGGAATGGCCGGTGTTCCGGCGGGCACGCGTCCAGCCGGCGTTGCCACTCCTGCTCGGCCTTGGCCAGTTCCTCGGCGCCAAACACCTCGGCGGCCGTGGGCACTTGCAGTTGCGGGTCGGCATCGGCCCATTGGGCGTAGGCCAGGTAGTGCACCGGGAACAGGCGATAGCCGCCGAGAATCTGCCGGTCCATTTCCACCGCCAGTTGCTTGGTGTCTTCGAACAGCTCGGTGATCGGCGCGGCGAAGTTCACGTGGACCCGGCCCTTGTAGCCGGTGATGCCTTTGGCGATGCTCACGTCGTCTTCGCCCGGTGCCTTGGTGTAGGTGCCGGTGGTGGCGCGGATGTACAGCTCCCGGGCCTTGGCCTGGTCGCAAGGGTCGTATTCGTAGCTGATGGACACCGGCGTCAGGTTCAGCGATCGGATGACCTCGCCAAACGGCTCATCCTTGCGGCTCATGTGGAACATCTTGAGGATCGCCGACTCGGTCCGGTCGTCGCCATCCTTGGCCCGGCCCTCGGCCTGGGCGATCCAGATCGAGGCGCAATCGTTGCGGATCGAATGGTTGATGTACGCCGACAGCAACTGGTACGCCGCCAGCTTCTCTCGCCGCCCAGTGAGGGAACGGTGCACGATAAAGCTTTTGTTCAAGCGCATCAGGTCGCTGACAAAGGGCTTTTGCAGCAGGTTGTCGCCAATGGCGATGCGCGGGGTCGGCAGGCCGGCGTGGTACACCGCGTAGTTGACGAAGGCCGGGTCCATCACGATGTCGCGGTGGTTGGCGATGAACAGATACGCACTGCCGGACTTGAATTGCTCCACCCCGGTGTAGGTCACGCCATCGGTGGCGCGCTCGATGGTGTGGTCGACGTAAAACTCGACTTTATCCTGCAAAGTCGCGACAGACGTCACGCCGGCGAACTCACGACGCAATCTTTGCGCTATAAGGGGTTTGAGCATCCAGCCGAGGGCGCCGGCCAGGCGCGGGAAGCGGAAGTGGGTGAGGATATCTAGAAACGCCTTGTCGCCGAGCAGCCGGGCCAGCACCGCTGGGACTTCGCTGTCGTCGTAAGGTCGGATGGCATCGAATTCGCCCATCATGCTCTCTTGTTGGAAACGGCTAGGGTAAGTAAAGGTTCGATCAAAAAAATGACAGGGCCTGCTCTGGAAGATAAGCCAGATGAAAATAGCCCTGCAAATAGACCGGCGATTATACGCACAAGTCACTTGGGAGACCGCGATGCTGGAAACCGCCCTGTACGATTGCCCTTATTGTGGTGAAGAAGTTGAGACCAGTGTGGATCTGTCCGGCGGCGACCAGACCTATATCGAGGACTGTCAGGTGTGTTGCCGGCCGATCATGTTCGTCCTGCAAGTCCATGGTGAGGAGTGGCTTCTCGAGGTCTTTAGCGAAAACGACTGACGGGGGCATCGATGCGCAGAATCTACGAACTGGAAAACCTGATGGAAGGCGAGTTGCTCCAAGGCATGCTCGCCAGTGAAGGCATCACGGCACATCTGGTGGGGTGCGATCTGGTGGGCGCCGCCGGCGAGTTGCCGATGCAGGGCCTGTTGGGGCTGGCGGTGGACGACGACCAGGCGCAATACGCCCGGGAACTCATCGCCGCGTACAATGCCGCGCTGCCGATGCTCGGCGATGAACCGGACAGTTACCCCGGCACGCTGGTCTGCTAGGCTGGCGGCCGTTCGATAAGAGTCGTGTTGCCCCATGTGTGGACGTTATGCCCTGTTTCGCTGGAACCCCGCTTTCGCGGCCTTGCCCGGCTTTCCCGCCGACCAGAAGGCCCAATGGAATATCTCGCCCAACGATTCGGTGCTGATGCTGCGTGCCAACGCCGAGGGCCAGCGTGAACTGGCCCGGGCGCGCTGGGGCCTGACGCCGCCGTGGTTGACCGACCTGTCCCGCACGCCGGCCCATGCCCGGGCCGAAACCGTGGCCGAGCAGCCGATGTTCCGCGAAGCCTTGCGCCTGCGTCGTTGCCTGCTGCCGGCCAACGGCTTTTACGAATGGCGCGGCGGCACACGCAAGCGTCCGTTCTGGCTGACACCGGGAGAGGGTTCGTCGTTGTTTTTCGCGGCCATCTGGGAAGCCTACCCGGTGCAGGAGCAGGTCTGGCTGAGCACCGCGGTCATCACCCAACCCGCAGCCGGACAGCGCCGGCCATTGATTCTGGACGAAGAAGGCCAGCGCCTGTGGCTCGACCCAGAAACGCCACTGCATGCCCTGCAGGGACTGCTGGCAAGCGAACCGCTGCCCCTGCGCGAGCGGGTGCTGGCCAACCTGATCAACGACCCGAAACTCAACGGGCCGGAGTGCCTGACGCCGGCTTGAGTGTGTGGTGCCTGGGCCGGCTTCATCGCGAGCAGGCTCGCTCCCACATTGGCCGCAGGCGTTCACAAACAATGTGATCACCGCAAATCCCTTGTGGGAGCGGGCTTGCTCGCGAAAGCAATAGACCAGACGAAACTGCATTGCCTGACACACCGTCTTCGCGAGTAAGCCCGCTCCCACAAGGAAGCACCAACCCTCTGTAGGAGCCGGCCTGCTCCGGGCGGCGATCCGACGATGGGTTCTTTGGATCAAACCCTGAACTGATTGATCAATCGCCGCTGCTGTTCCGCCAGTTTGGTCAGCCCGGCGCTGGCGGCGCTGGATTCGTCGGCGCCGCTGGCGACTTCGTTCGCCACCTGGCCGATGTTGATCACGTTGCGGTTGATGTCATCGGCCACGGCGCTTTGCTCTTCGGCGGCGCTGGCGATCTGGGTATTCATGTCGTTGATCACCGACACAGCCTGGGTGATCGTCTCCAGCGCCTGGGCTGCTTTCGCCGCGTGCTGCACGCTTTCATCGGTGCGGTGCTGGCTGTCTTCCATGACCCGCACCACGTCCCGCGTGCCCTGTTGCAGCTGCTGGATCATCGACTGGATTTCTTCCGTGGCCTGCTGGGTCTTCTGTGCCAGGTTGCGCACTTCATCGGCCACTACCGCAAACCCACGTCCCTGTTCACCGGCCCGGGCCGCCTCGATGGCCGCGTTCAGCGCCAGCAGGTTGGTCTGTTCGGCAATCCCGCGGATCGCCGTCAGGATCGCGTTGATGTTCTCGCTGTCCTTGGCCAGGTTCTGTACCACCCCGACGGCCCGGCCGATTTCCACAGCCAGTGCGCCGATGGAAGTAGAGGTGTCCTGCACGATCTGCATGCCCTGGCTGGCCGCCTGGTCGGCATGACTGGCGGCTTGGGCGGCCTGGGTCGCGTTGCGCGCCACGTCCTGGGCGGTGGCGGTCATTTCATGCACAGCGGTGGCCACCTGATCGATCTCCGACATCTGCTTGTGCACGCCCTGGTTGGTGCGAATCGCGATGTCGGCGGTGTGTTCCGACGAATCGCTGACACTCTGCACCGACGTCACCACTTGGGTAATCATCCCCTGCAACTTGCTCAGGAAGGTGTTGAAGCCCCTGGCAATCGCACCCAGTTCATCGGCGCGATCACTCACCAAACGCCGGGTCAGGTCGCCTTCGCCCTGGGCGATGTCATCGAGCATCGCCACCATCTGCTTGAGCGGACGGGCAATGCCGTGGCCCACCAGCCAGATCACCAGCAGGCCGATAGCGGCAATCGCCAGCCCCACCATGGCCATGCCGAAGATGTCGGTCTCGCGCTGTTCGTTGAGGTCTTTCTGCAGGGCTTGCAGATCGGCCATCACTGCGTTCAGCGGCAACTGCAGCATCAGCGTCCAGCGGGCGTTGGTCTCGCCGATACCGAACGGCATGTACACCTCGATGTGCCCACGTGCTTCATCGATGTCATAACGCACTTCACCGGCGCCGAGCTTGCCCAGGTTGTCCAGTTCGCTGGCGTCGAGCAGGTCACTGGCCTTTTCCCCCAGCTTGCTCGGGTCCTTGGTGAACGCTACGAACCGGTTGTTGCTGGACAGCAGGGCCATTTCCCCGGCGCCGTTGTACAGCTTGCCGTCGGCGGCAACCAGCATGTCCTGGATGAAGTTCACCGACAGGTCGGCACCGACGATGCCCTGGAACTTGCCATCGATCATGATCGGTTCGATGAACGAGGCGAGCATGGTCATGGTGCTGCCGACGCGGTAAGGCGCCGGGTCGATCACGCAGGCTTTCTTGCTGTCCTGGGAACACAGGTAGTACTCACTGGCGCGGATGCCGGTGGACAGCAATTTCTGGTCGGTCACGTCGGCGAGTTTTTCCAGGCCCAGGGTGCCGTCCTGATTGCGGAACCACCACGGCAGGAAACGCCCGTTGGTTTCCATGCCCAGTACCGGGCTGTTGACGTAATTGGCATCGTCGTGGTCGATGGCGTTCGGTTCCCAGGCAATGTAGGCACCGAGGACTTTCGGATTACGCACCACGGTTTCGCGCAGCAGGCTGATCATCTGCTCGCGAGGAATTTTCAGTTGCGGGTTGCCGTCCGCGCCATTGATACCCATCAGCGCGTTCGTCGTGGCCAGTCCCTTGGCGAGCTGCAGTGGGGCTTCCAGTTCCCGTTGGATCTGGCTGGCCTGGGTGCGCGCCAGGGCGCTGAGGCGTTGCTCGATGAGCTGCTCAAACTGCGCCTTTGTGCGTTGTTGCACCATTTCCTGGGTGCGAGCGCCGGCAAACAGTGCGTACAACACCAGGGCGCCGACCACGCTGAGCACGATGGCACCTGCCAGGGCGGCGACGGAAGACTGGATCGATCTGAATTTCATAAAGGCTCCGGACGCGGGAATGACGTCTGAAGCTTGTATCGGCGTCTTTGAGGCGCGGCATGAGGCGCTGTTCGTCGGATGACTGTTTTGGAACCACGGGTGTCGCAAATGAACCGTGTGGGATCTGTCGGAAAAACCTGTAGTTGCGAAGTGTGTATCTGGCGCCGATACAAAACCGCGCATAGGATACGCCCACGTTTCCAGGGAGCTATTTATATGAACAAGACTTTGATGGTGAGTGCTCTGAGCGCGGCTTTGCTGCTCGCCGGTTGCCAGTCGGTCAATACCACCAGCGGCGGAGCCGTGGGCGTGGAACGCAAGCAGTACATGTTCAGCATGCTGTCGACCGATGAGGTCAACCAGATGTACGCCCAGTCCTATCAGAAGACCGTGGGCGAGGCGAGCACCCAGGGCGTGCTGGACAAGACCAGCAGCGAGGCCAAGCGGGTCCAGGCCATCGCCGACCGATTGATTGCCCAGGCGCCGGTGTTCCGTCCTGATTCGGCACAGTGGAATTGGGAAGTGAACCTGATCAAGAGCGACGAGCTCAACGCCAACTGCGGCCCCGGCGGCAAGATCATTTTCTACACCGGGTTGATCGATTCGCTGAAGCTGACCGATGACGAGATCGCTGCGGTCATGGGTCATGAAATCGCCCACGCCCTACGCGAGCACGGGCGCGAAGCGATGTCCAAGGCCTACGGTATCGAGATGGCCAAGCAGGGCGCCGGTGCCTTGTTCGGCTTGGGCCAGGACAGCCTGGCGCTGGCCGATACCGTCGCCAACTACGGCATGACCTTGCCCAACAGCCGCGGCAACGAGAACGAAGCCGACCTGATCGGTCTCGAACTGGCTGCTCGCGCCGGCTACAACCCGAACGCTGCGATCACCTTGTGGAACAAGATGAGCAAGGCTTCGGAGGGCGCGCCGCCCGAGTTCATGAGTACTCACCCGTCGTCGACCAGCCGGATTGCCTCGTTGCAGGCGGCGATTCCGAAGGTGATGCCGTTGTATCAGCAGGCTAAAAAGTAACCAGCCTCCTGCATTGATCTCGCTTTATGTGACGAGGGAGCTTGCTCCCGCTGGGTTGCGAAGCAACCCCAGGATGTATCTGCCAGCGCAGTGCATCAGACAGAACCCAAAGGGCTGCTATGCAGCCCAGCGGGAGCAAGCTCCCTCGCCACAAGAGCCTGCATCAGCCTGGGTCAAACCCACCCACTGCTCTGCATCGCCTTGTACACCGCAACGATCGCCAGGACGAAAAAGGCTGAGGCGGCCAGGCGGCGGATCAGGGTCAGGGGCAGTTTTTCGGCGGCAAAATTGCCCGCCAGGACCACCGGCACGTTGGCGATCAACATGCCCACGGTGGTGCCGATGATCACCAGCCACAGCTCCGGATATTGCGCGGCGAGCATCACCGTGGCGATCTGGGTCTTGTCACCGATTTCCGCCAGGAAAAACGCAATCAGCGTGGTCAGGAACGGCCCGAACTTGCGGGCGGTGGTGGTTTCCTCATCGTCCAGCTTGTCCGGAACCAGGGTCCACAGCGCCGTGGCGGCGAAGCTTGCGGCCAGGATCCAGTGCAGCACCGCGTCCGAGAAAATACTACCGACCCACGCGCCCACGGCACCGGCGGCTGCATGGTTGGCAAGGGTCGCGGCCACGATACCGGCAATGATCGGCCAGGGCTTGCGAAAGCGAGCCGCCAGGACGAGTGCAAGCAATTGCGTCTTGTCGCCGATTTCGGCCAGCGCAACGATGGCGGTAGGTACGAGGAGAGAATCCAGCATCAGGGTTTCCTAAAGGGGGCGGGTCGACACGGCTATGACACGTACAGCCTCCCCGCCCCGGGTAAGGTGTGCGTGTCATAGGTCTTGTCAAACCCAGCGACCATCTGCGTGGACGCTTGGGCCGCATACGCCATGGTCTGCTGACCAAGTGTGTTGACGTATGCCGGGCGAGCAGGGCGCTCGCGGGAGACTACTCCCCTAGGACGGAGCGGATTCTGCCTAGGCAAATCCGATTGGGCAAGTGCTGTTTTTCAAAAAAGTTCAGCCGCGTTTGGCCCGGTAGATTCGAAAACCCTGGCCTTCGGCCTTGATCGCGCAGACCCCCAGGTGCTCTTCGATCAGCGGTTGGTATTTGAGGAAGCTGTTGGCAACCAAGCGAAGTTCGCCACCGTTTTTCAGATGTTTAGCCGCTTTTCGCAGCAGGTTTTCCGTTGCGTGATAATCGGTGTGGACCCCGACATGGAACGGCGGGTTGCTCAGGATCGCACTCAAGCCCATCGGCGCGGCATCGATCCCGTCACCGGTCAGTACCTCGGCTTCCAGGCCGTTGGCGGCCAGGGTCATACGGCTGCTGGCGGTGGCGAAGGCATCCACGTCCAGCAGCGTGACACTGTTGTGCGGGTAGCGCCGCTTGACTGCGGCCCCCAGCACCCCGGCGCCACAGCCGAAGTCCAGCAAATGGCCGCTGGGCAGTTTATCCAGGTGTTCCAACAGCAGCGCGCTGCCGCGATCCAGGCGACCGTGGCTGAACACACCCGGCAGGCTGATGACTTTCAGCGGGCCTTCGGCCAGCGGCAGTTCGTAGGTCTGGGCCAGGCTCTCCAGGGGCTTGGCCTCTGGCGCCTCGGCAACAGTGACCTGCCACAACTGGCAATGCCGGGCGCTGTCGAGCTTGCGCGGCTTGCCGAACGGATTGAGCTGCTTGGACGCTCCCTCGATGCCGCTGCGCTTCTCGCCGACCAGATACACCTCACGACCGGCCAGGCGTGCGGCCACGGCATTGAGGATGTAGTCGGTGAGGTCCTTGGCCTTGGGCAAGAACACCACGGCGGTGTCGAACTCACGCTCGGGGACGGTCACGCCAAAATGGCTGCGCTCGGGAAAGCGCGCGTCCAGCGCGGCCTGGTCGCCCGCATGCCAGCACCAGCCATGGGCCTCGGGCAGGCGGCCGAGCAGGTCGTCGGCGGGTAGGCCGGCCAGCAGGACCGCGCCCTGGAATAACTCGGCCTGACGAAGCAGTACTTCACTGCGCGGATCCATGGTCTGCTCCTTGAAAAAAAGTGCGGCAGTTTATCAACTGACGACCCGTCGTGCTGTACCGCTGAAAAAGGCCCGGGCGTTTTCGCTCATCTGGCCGACGATCCGCTGCCGCGCCTCGCGGCTGCCCCAGGCGTTGTGGGGCGTGACGATCAGCCGGGGAATATCGGCGGCCAAGAGCGGGTTGCCCTGGGTCGGCGGCTCCGTGCTCAGCACGTCGGTGGCTGCCCCGCCCAAATGTCCATTGCGCAGAGCATCGGCCAGGGCCTGTTCGTCGATCAGGCCGCCGCGCGCGGTATTGACCACGAAGGCGCCGGGTTTGAGCAGCGCCAGTTCCCGGGCGCCGATGAAATTGCGGGTGTGCTCGTTGAGCGGGCAGTGCAGGGTCAGGGCATCGACCTGCGGCAGCAGTTGGTCCAGCGGCAAGCGATCAGGACGGGCCGGGCGCCCGGGAATCTGTCCCAGCAGCACGCGCATGCCGAAGGCTTCGGCCAACCGTGCGACGGCGCTGCCCAGTTCACCGTGTCCCAGCAGCCCCAGCGTCTTGCCCGCCAGCTCGACGATCGGATAGTCCAACAGGCAGAACTGCGAGGCCTGTTGCCAGCGTCCGGCGTCGACGGCTTTTTGATAGTCGGCCAGGCGCGTTGCCAGGTTCAGCAACAGCATGATCGTGTGCTGGGCCACCGACGGCGTGCCGTAACCCTGGCAGTTGCACACCGTGATGCCATGGCGGCGAGCGGCTTCCAGATCGACGTTGTTGGTGCCGGTGGCGCTGATCAGGATCAGCTTGAGGTCAGGGTTGGCGGCCATGGCGTCGGCATCGATCACGGCTTTGTTGGTGATCGCCACGGTAGCGCCCCTGAGTCGCTCGATTACTTGCTCCGGCGTGGTCCGGGCGAACAGTTGTAGGTCACTGAAGCAATCGCGCAGCGGGCCCAGGTCCAGGTCGCCGAGGTCCAGGGACGGGTGGTCAAGGAAAATGGCGCGGGCGGTGTTCGTCATCAGCTGTACCTGTTCGATGGAGGCTTGAAGGCGTAATGTGGCGAGCCTATCAGATGAACAGTGGCTGTGGCCGCGAACACTCTGTGGCGTGGAACTTGTCGTGGCGAGGGAGCTTGCTCCCGCTGGCCTGCGTAGCAGGCCCCGTTACAGGCAAGCGCCTGCTGAGCAGTCGAGCGGGAGCAAGCTCCCTCGCCACGGTATTCATTTAGCAGAACCGCCAAGGAGCCCCCCCATGTACCTCGCCGAATTCCTCACCGTCGCCCTGATCCACCTGCTGGCGGTCGCCAGTCCCGGGCCGGACTTTGCCGTGGTGGTGCGCGAAAGCGTGACCCATGGCCGGCGTGCCGGGACCTGGACGGCGCTGGGCGTGGGCACGGCGATTTTCCTGCACGTAGGTTATTCGCTGCTGGGCATCGGCCTGATCGTGTCGCAATCGATCGTGCTGTTCAACGCGCTCAAGTGGGCCGCCGCCGCGTACCTGCTGTACATCGGCTTCAAGGCGTTGCGTGCGAAACCGGCCAAACCCGCTGCCGATAACCTGCACAAGGAAACCGGCGAGCGTACCGCCCGTGGTGCGTTCACCGCAGGCTTCGTCACCAACGGCTTGAACCCCAAGGCCACGCTGTTCTTCCTGTCGTTGTTCACCGTGGTGATCAACCCGCACACGCCCTTGGCCGTCCAGGCCGGTTACGGTGTGTACCTGGCGGTCGCGACGGCGGCCTGGTTCTGCCTGGTGGCAATGCTGTTCAGCCAGCAACGGGTGCGTGCCGGTTTCGCCCGCATGGGGCACTGGTTCGACCGGACCATGGGCGCGGTGCTCGTCGCCATCGGCGTCAAGCTGGCATTCACTGAAATGCACTGACCACTACAGTCCCGCACGCGCTGCGCAGCTGCGATAGATGGCTCAAGGCTAGCATTTGCGCACGGATCAAATCATTCCTTTGGCTGATTTGATCCGTGTATAAGCGCTCTAAAGTGCTTGTCGAAAGCCATGACCGTGCAGCCAGAAAAGGGACCCCTATGTTGCAGACTCGCGTTATTCCTCCAGCTGAAGGCGCTTATCGATATCCGCTGCTGATCAAACGGTTGCTGATGTCTGGCACGCGTTACGAGAAAACCCGCGAGATCATCTACCGTGACCAGTTGCGCTACAGCTACCCGACGCTGATCGAGCGGGTCGCGCGGTTGGCCAACGTATTGACCGAGGCCGGGGTCAAGGCTGGCGATACCGTGGCGGTGATGGACTGGGACAGCCATCGCTACCTGGAATGCATGTTCGCGATCCCGATGATCGGCGCGGTGATCCACACCATCAACGTGCGCCTGTCCCCGGAACAGATCGTCTACACCATGAACCACGCCGACGACCGCTTCGTGCTGGTCAACAGTGAGTTCGTCGGGCTGTATCAGGCGATCGCCGGGCACCTGACCACGGTGCAGAAGACCCTGTTACTGACCGACCTGCCGGAAAAGACCGCCGAATTGCCGAACCTGGTGGGCGAGTACGAGCAGTTGCTGGCCGCCGCGGCGCCCACTTACGATTTCGAGGATTTCGACGAGAACTCCGTCGCCACCACCTTCTACACCACCGGCACCACGGGCAATCCCAAGGGCGTGTACTTCACCCATCGACAACTGGTGCTGCACACCATGGGCGTGGCGACGATCATGGGCGCCATCGACAGCGTGCGGCTGCTGGGCACCAACGATGTGTACATGCCGATCACGCCGATGTTCCACGTCCACGCCTGGGGCTTGCCTTACGTGGCGACCATGCTCGGGCTCAAGCAGGTCTACCCCGGTCGCTACGACCCTGAATTCCTGGTCCAGCTGTGGCGCAAGGAAAACGTCACGTTCTCCCACTGTGTACCGACCATTCTGCAAATGGTCCTCAACGCCAAAGGCGCCCAGGACACCGATTTCGGCGGCTGGAAAATCGTCATCGGCGGCAGCGCCCTGAACCGCAGCCTGTACGAAGCGGCCAAGGCCCGGGGGATCCAGCTTACCGCCGCCTATGGCATGTCGGAGACTGGCCCGCTGGTGTCCTGTGCCCACCTCAACGAGGAGTTGATGGCCGGTAGCGAAGACGAACGCACCACCTACCGGATCAAGGCCGGCGTGCCGGGGCCGCTGGTGGAGGCAGCGATTGTCGATGGCGAGGGGAATTTCCTCCCCGCCGACGGTGAGACCCAGGGCGAACTGGTGCTGCGCGCCCCTTGGCTGACCGAGGGGTATTACAACGAACCGCAGAAGGGCACCGAGCTCTGGGCCGGCGGCTGGCTGCACACCGGCGATGTCGCCACGCTGGACGGCATGGGGTTCATCGACATCCGCGACCGCATCAAGGACGTGATCAAGACCGGCGGCGAGTGGATCTCGTCCCTGGACCTTGAAGACCTCATCAGCCGTCATGCTGCGGTACGCGAAGTAGCAGTGGTCGGCATCCCCGATCCACAGTGGGGCGAACGGCCGTTTGCCCTGCTGGTGGTTCGCGAAGGGCATCAGATCGGGGCGCGCGAGCTCAAGGAACACCTCAAGCCATTCGTTGAACTGGGGCACCTGAGCAAGTGGGCAATCCCAAGTCAGATCGCCCTTGTTACGGAAATTCCCAAGACCAGCGTCGGCAAGCTCGACAAGAAGCGTATCCGCGTCGACATCACCGAATGGCAGAGCAACAACAGCGCCTTCCTGTCCACGCTCTGAGGCTTTTTTGCGTGCCCGAAAGGGCACGCAAACCCCACCAAGCAAGCGCTTGCCTTGTCAAACCGGAAAAATCAGCCATCCTTGCCGTGCCGACCTCTGTCGGCCTGGCGAAAGGACTGTTCCAGAGTGGTCGAGGGCTGCAAATCACACTTTAGAGGGATCAAGCCGTACTACCTGCTGGCTATAGTCCACTCACGGATTTTCAGGAACGGGGCGCACGCACGAAAGGGCGATGCGACTTCCGCGGATGTCGGGACGCTGCCGCTCCCAGCCGTCGAAGTGTTCCTGAAGGATTCACTGCCATAACAATAATGCAATGGAGTAGCGTCGATGACCTCAGCAACCACGTTCTGGCGCCGGGCAAAATTGCCTCTGGCGGTCAGTCTCGCCTCTTCGCTCGCCGGGCCAGCATTCGGTGTCAGTTTCAACATCGGTGAAATCGAAGGTCAGTTCGACTCGTCCCTGTCGGTCGGCGCGAGCTGGTCCACCGCCAAGCCCAACAGGGACCTGATCGGTGTCAACAACGGCGGCAAGGGCCTGTCCCAGACCTCCGATGACGGCCACTTGAACTTCAAGCGCGGCGAAACCTTCTCGAAGATCTTCAAGGGCATCCACGACCTGGAGCTGAAATACGGCGACACCGGCGTGTTTGTGCGCGGCAAGTACTGGTACGACTTCGAACTCAAAGACGAAAACCGCCTGTACAAGGACATCAGCGACAGCAACCGCAAGGAAGGCGCCAAGTCCTCCGGCGGGCAGATCCTCGATGCATTCGTCTACCACAACTATTCCATTGCCGATCAGCCGGGTTCGGTCCGCCTGGGCAAGCAAGTCGTCAGCTGGGGTGAAAGTACCTTCATCCAGGGCGGCATCAACTCCATCAACCCGGTCGATGTGTCCGCGTTCCGTCGTCCTGGCGCCGAGATCAAGGAAGGCCTGATCCCGGTCAACATGTTCTACGTCTCCCAGAGCCTGACCGATAACCTGTCGGCCGAGGCGTTCTACCAGTTGGAATGGGACCAGACCGTTGTCGATAACTGCGGCACATTCTTCTCCCAGCCGGACGTGATTGCCGATGGCTGTAACGATAACCTGCGGGTGCTGAACAAGCGTTCGACGATTCCGCTTCCGGGTGTCGTCCTTCCGATACTGGAAGGCCAGGGCGTCAACATCAACGAAGAAGGCGTGCTGGTGCGCCGTGGCCCGGACCGCGATGCCCGCGACAGCGGCCAGTGGGGCGCATCGTTGAAGTACATGTTCGAACCGCTGGACACCGAGTTCGGCGCCTACTTCATGAACTACCACAGCCGTGCACCGATTTTCAGCGCCCAGGGCGCTGCGCAGCAGTTCTATACCGCGGGGCCGATTGCAGCGCTGCGTCCGCTGATCGTGGCGGGTAACTCCAACTACTTCGTCGAGTACCCCGAAGACATCCGCCTCTACGGTCTGAGTTTCTCCACGACGTTGCCTACCGGTACGGCGTGGAGCGGTGAACTCAGCTATCGCCCGAATGCACCGGTGCAACTGAGCACCACTGACATCCTCTTCGCCGGTGTGACGCCGCTGCCCGGCTTTGGCAATGCCTCGGTCCTCCAGGGCACGCCGGGCCAGGACCTGCACGGATACAACCGTAAAGAAATCACTCAGTTCCAGACCACTTTCACGCACTTCCTGGATCAGGTCATGGGCGCCAGCCGCCTGACCCTGGTGGGTGAAGTCGGGGTGACCCACGTCGGAGGACTGGAAAGCAGGTCCGAGGCGCGCTATGGCCGTGACCCGGTGTTCGGTCCGGGTGAGTTGCCGAATGGCTTCTGTAATTCGCTCAACACCTCGACCGCCACAGGCGGTGGCCAGACCCTCGGCAACGTGAACAGCAACTGCGACAACGATGGCTTCACCACCGCCACGTCCTGGGGCTACCGCGCTCGCGCCATCTGGGAATACCCGGACGTCTTCGCCGGGGTGAACCTCAAGCCCAACGTGGCCTGGTCCCACGACGTAAAAGGCTACTCGCCTGGCCCTGGCGGCAACTTCGAAGAAGGTCGCAAGGCCGTCAGCCTCGGGCTGGATGCCGAATACCAGAACACCTACAACGCCAGCCTGGCCTACACCAACTTCTTTGGTGGTGACTACAGCACCGTGAATGATCGCGACTTCCTGGCGCTCAGCGTCGGCGTGACTTTCTAAGCACCGTATTTCAGGACGACACACTATGAAAATAACAAAGAGTCTGTTGCAGGTCGGCGTACTGGGAGTTTCCCTGCTGGCCGCCAGCGTCATGGCGGCGGTGCCTGCCGCCGAAGCCGACAAACTGGGCAAGAGCCTGACCCCGATGGGCGCCGAGATGGCTGGTAACGCCGATGGTTCGATCTCGGCCTGGAAACCCATGGCCAAGAACGCCGGCTCCGTCGACAGCAAAGGCTTCCTCGCTGATCCGTACGCCAGTGAAAAGCCGCTGTTCACCATCACGGCGCAGAACGTCGAGCAGTACAAGGACAAACTCGCACCGGGCCAGTACGCGATGTTCAAGCGCTACCCGGAAACCTTCAAGATGCCGGTCTACCCGACCCATCGTGGCGCCACCGTGCCGGATGAGGTGTACGCCTCCATCAAGAAAAACGCGGTCAACACCAAGCTGGTGTCCGGTGGAAACGGCCTGGAGAACTTCGAAACGGCCATTCCGTTCCCGATCCCCCAGAGCGGTGTGGAGGTGATCTGGAACCACATCACCCGCTATCGCGGCGGCAGCGTGACGCGCCTGGTGACCCAGGCCACGCCACAACCCAATGGTTCGTACAGCCTGGTGTACTTCCGCGACCAGTTCGTGTTCCGCGACAAGATGAAGGATTTCGATCCGGCCAACCCTGGCAATATCCTGTTCTACTTCAAGCAGCAAGTGACCGCGCCGGCGCGCCTGGCCGGTGGCGTACTGCTGGTGCACGAGACGCTCGATCAAGTGAAGGAGCCACGTTCGGCCTGGGTCTACAACGCTGGCCAGCGCCGTGTGCGCCGGGCGCCGCAAGTGTCCTATGACGGCCCGGGGACCGCTGCCGACGGCCTGCGTACCTCCGACAACCTGGACATGTACAACGGCGCGCCGGACCGCTACGACTGGAAACTGGAAGGCAAGAAGGAGCTGTACATCGCTGCCAACAGCTACAAGATCGACTCGCCGCAACTCAAGTATGCCGACATCCTCAAGGCCGGCCATATCAACCAGGACCTGACCCGCTACGAGCTGCGTCGTGTCTGGCACGTGACCGCCACCTTGAAGGAAGGCCAGCGCCACATCTATGCCAAGCGTGACTTCTTCATTGACGAGGACACCTGGCAGGCGGCGGTGATCGATCACTATGACGGTCGTGGCCAACTGTGGCGCGTCGCCGAGGCCCATGCCGAGAACTACTACGACAAGCAAGTGCCGTGGTACGCCCTGGAAACCCTCTACGACCTGCAATCGGGCCGCTACCTGGCACTGGGCATGAAGAACGAAGAGAAATCGGCCTACGACTTCGGCTTCACCGCCAGCACCGCCGACTTCACCCCGAACGCACTGCGTCAGGACGGCATCCGCTAAATCGCTTTACCCCGAGGCCGCATCCTCGAATAAACGCCCCGACTGGTTCGGGGCGTTTATTTTGCGGCTGGAAAAATGCAGAGCCCGTGGCGAGGGAGCTTGCTCCCGCTGGGTTGCAACGCAACCCCAATGCAGCGACTCCGTTGTACCTGATGTACCGCGACCTTCCGATCTCAGGGCTGCTGCGCACCCCAGCGGGAGCAAGCTCCCTCGCCACAAAAGCGCTGTCTGACATCCTTCGAAATTGAATCAACTTGTAGTCTTTTTGTAGCCATTTGTAGCACTCCCTTCAATACCTCCTCGTTTACCGCTAGTCTGCGGACATCTGCTACGCCGCCATCCGCCTTTCAAAAGAGCCGGCCATGACTGATTTGTCTTCACTTCCGGATACTGCCCGCGCAGCCATTGCGGTACAGGACGGGCGTTTTTACCGCCCGCCCTTGCCCGATGGCCACGTCGCGCGGCCGCGGTTGTGCGAGCGTTTGAGTGCAGGGCTCGGTGGGCGGTTGTTGTTGGTGAGCGCGCCGGCGGGGTTTGGCAAAAGCTCCTTGGCGGTGGAGTTCTGCCAGAGCCTGCCGGCCCATTGGCAAAGCCTCTGGCTCGGTCTCAGTGCCCGGGACAACGATCCGGGGCGCTTCCTCGAACGGCTGCTGGAAGGGCTCCAGGCGTTTTTTCCACAGTTGGGTCGTCGGGCGCTGGGGTTGCTGAAAATGCGCCAGCGTCATCAGCCCTTTGCTTTCGAGGAGTGGCTCGACGGCCTGCTGGATGAGCTGTCGAGCCACCTATCGCCCCGTGATCCGTTGCTGCTGGTGCTCGACGATTACCATCTGGCCCAGAGCCCGGTGCTGGATCGCTGCCTGCAATTTTTCCTCAATCACCTGCCCGAGGGGCTGCTGGTGCTGGTCACCAGTCGCCAGCGTCCGGACTGGCATCTGGCGCGCCTGCGCCTGTCTCGGCAATTGCTGGAACTCAATGAGCAAGACCTGCGCCTGACCCATGACGAAGCCTTGGCGCTGCTTCAACACCACAGCAGCTCGTTGCGCGGTGAGGCCTTGGAAAACCTCATCCAGCGCAGCGAAGGTTGGGTCGCGGGATTGCGCTTCTGGCTGTTGGCCGCATCCGAAGCGGGGAACGAAGGCTTGCTGCCCCAGGCCTTGCACGGCGGGGAAGGGCTGATCCGCGACTACTTGCTCGAAGAGGTCATCGACTGCCTGCCTGCTGAAGTACAGGCGTTCCTCTACGACACTGCTCCCCAGGATCGCTTTTGCAGCGAGCTGTGCGACGCGGTGCGAGAAGCACACGACAGTGCCGAGATCCTGCGTTACCTGGCGGCTCATCAGGTGTTCCTGGTGCCGCTGGACGAGCACGGCCACTGGTATCGCTACCACCATTTGTTTTCCGACTTGCTGCGCAGTCGCCCCAGCGCGCCGGCCGTGGTGCCGGCCGCGACCCTGCACCTAAGGGCCTGCCGCTGGTTCAATGCCCAGGGCCTGATCGACGAGGCTGTGGAGCAGGCGCTGCGGGCCGGACACCTGGATGTGGCGGCGAATCTGGTGCAGAACCTGTCGGAAGAACAATTGCTGGCCGAGCAGAACGTTGGCATGTTGCTGCGCTGGAAAATGGACTTGCCCGACAGCCTGCTTATCAGTACCCCACGGTTGATCGTGCTCTACAGCTGGGCGCTGGGGCTGGCCTGCCAGTTGGACGCCGCTGAAGAGCTCGCCGCGCACCTGAGCCGGTTCCTGCCAGCGCCGTCGGCCACTGCACAAAAATCCATGCTCGCCCAATGGCTGGCCCTCAGCGGGATCGTCGCCCGTGGCCGTGGGGATCGTGAAGCCACTGTGCGTTATTGCACCGAAGCCCTGGAAAGCCTGCCGCACAAGCGCTACGGCCAGCGGTTGATGTGCTTGTCCACCCTGTCGAACCTGGCGATTGCCGACGGCGATTTGTGGCGTGCCCGCAACCTGAACCGTGACTCCCTGGAGCTGGCGCAGCGGGTCGGCAATCCGCTCTTCGAGGCCTTGGCGCATTACGACCGAGCCCGAGTGTTGCAGGCGCGGGGAGAGATCCTGCGGGCATTGGATGAGGTGCGACAGGGGTTGCAGCGCCTGCATCCACTGTCACCTCAGCGGTTGTATGCGGTGCGGGCACGGTTGACTCTCTACGAGGGTTTTCTGCTGACCTTACGCATGCAGCCTCAAGCCGGGTTGGCGCGATTGCAGGCAGGCCTCACCGAAGCCCGCGCCTGCCGGGACATCAGCGTGCTGATCGGCCATTGCGTGATCGCCCGTGTCGAAGGCTACAACGGCGAATTCGCCCGGGCCTTTGCCGAACTGGCTGAAGCCGAGCGGCTGATGCACATCTGGGACGTTCCGCCGATCTATTACCTGGCGATGATCACCCTGGTCAAATGCGAGCTCTGGCTCGCCCAGGGCCGCACCGACCTGGCTGAAGCCTGGTTGGCGCGGCTGGGCCAGACCTACACCGGCGAGCGGGCCGCCGCGCCGCCGGAGTTTCATCCGCAGCTGCCGCTGCATGTGGAACTGCAACAGGCCGTACTGGAGTCGATCCGGGGCCAGCCGATGCTGGCCGAAGGGCGACTCAATGCCTTGCTTGAGCACGGCCAGCAAACCGGCCGGCAAATGCTCAGCGTGATGGCGCTGAACCAGAAAGTTGCCTTGCTGCTGAGCGTCGGGCGCGAACCCGAAGCCCGTCGCACGTTGGCCCAGGCGTTCGAAGCAGCTTCCGGCGGGGTGTTGCAGCCGTTCGAATGGTTGCTGGGTGAGCGCTCTGAATGGCTGCGCGAACAGCTGCTTCAATCACCGCCCAGCCTGTTGCGCGAGCATCTGCTTGAGCGCTTGCCCTCTGCGACGGTGTCGTCTGTCGATTCAGCGGTACCCGTCGAACCCCTCAGCAGCCGCGAACGGGCGGTGCTGCAGTTGATTGCCCAAGGGTGTTCGAACCAGGAGATCAGCGAGCAGTTGTTTATCTCGCTGCACACCGTCAAGACACACGCCAGTCACATCAACAGCAAGCTGGGTGTGGAGCGCCGTACCCAGGCAGTGGCACGGGCGAAGGCGTTGGGGTTGTTGGGATAGCGGAGATTTTCTGACCCAGTGAGGCCCTGTTTGGTCCGGGTACATGGCTCTTGTGGCGAGGGAGCAAGCTCGCGCTGGGTTGCGCAGCAACCCCATGACGGCGAACATGTGCGGCTGATACACCGCGTCGTCAGGCTTTGGGGGCGCTGCGCACCCCAGCGGGAGCAAGCTCCCTCGCCACAAGAGCAGTTTGCCCGCGATGAGGAGTCCTAATGCTACCCCAATACAAAACCATCCAATCCCCGGTCGGCCAACTGATCCTCGTTGCCCGAGGTACCCGGCTGGCAGCCATTCTCTGGGAAAACGAACGACTCAACCGGGTGCGTCTGGGGCCTTTGGAAGAAGACAACCGACACCCGGTGCTCCTGGAAACCGAACGTCAGCTGCTGGAATATTTCGCCGGCCAGCGCAGCCGTTTCGAGCTGGAACTGGATTTCGCCGGCACCGACTTCCAGGTCAGGGTCTGGCAGGCACTGCTGACCATCCCGTTCGGCCAGACCCGCAGTTACCGCGACATTGCGATCCAGATCGGCCAACCAACCGCAGTACGTGCAGTCGGCGCGGCCAATGGGCGCAACCCGATCTCGATCATCGCCCCTTGCCACCGCGTCATCGGCACCTCCGGCAGCCTCACCGGCTTCGCCGGCGGCCTTGCGGCCAAGCAATATCTTCTGAGCCTCGAAGGCCAGCAGACCTTGCAACTGGCGTTCTAGCCCAGGTTTACCTCCATCCCTTGTGGGAGCGGGCTTGCTCGCGAAGACGGCGGCACATTCAGCAAAAATGCAAGCCGATCCACCGCTTTCGCGAGCAAGCCCGCTCCCACAGTTTTACTGGGGTGAAATCAGCAATGGTGTCCATGCACTAACCCCTGTGGGAGCGAGCCTGCTCGCGATAGCGGTGTGTCAGCTTGCACTGATGCTGGATGTGCCGACGTCATCGCGAGCAGGCTCGCTCCCACAGGGGGGCGCGGTGATTTCTCAGGGCTGTGGTGACTTGGGTGGCAACATCCGCGTCGCTGGTTTGCCGTTGGCGTTGTGTTGGTAAATCCGTGCCGGCTGGCCCTGTTCGTTGAAGAACACCTGGCCCATCCCCGCGCTGTTCCACAGGCGTTCGCCCGTTTCGGCGTGTTCCGGGGTGTGGGGGATGATGCGCATGCTTCGGCGTTTGGTGAACCAGTTCAAGGGCGAGCGCGGGGCGTAGAGCCAGCGGTTCAGGCGGTCGAACCATTCCAGCAGCGCCGGCGGGAATTCGTTCTTGATGCCGCTGCTGGTGATCTGCCAGATGCGCGGGCCGCCCTTGCGGTGTGGGATCAGCACTTCGTAGACGAAGGAATAATGCACATCCCCCGACAGCACCACGTAATTACCCGGTGTACGCGAGTGTCGGAAAATGTTCAGGATCACTTGGGCAGCGCCGCGATGGGCCATCCAGTTTTCCGCATCCACCAGCAGCGGATAGCCGCACCAACTGAACACCCGCTGCACGGTCTCGATCAGTTTCACGCCGAAGATCGGCGCCGGTGAGACGATGATTGCCGAGGGATGATCCAGCAGCTCCTGCTGCAATTCGCTCAAGGCTTCCCAATCCAGCAGGCCGGACGGCTGCTTGAGGTTGTTCTCACTGCGCCAGCGGCGGGTGCGGGTGTCGAGCACCACCAGGGCCGGGCTGCTCGGCAGCACGTAATGCCATTGTTGGAAACCCAGCAGCGTGTCGATCAATTGGTCTTGCGGCTCGCTGTCGAGGTAGCGGTCCCGGGCCGTTTCGCTCAATGCCCGGGTTTGCTCAATCACGCCAGTGAAGGCGTCCGGGTTGTTGCCCCAGCCCTGGCAAAGCATATAGGCAATCAGCGCGTTGCCGATGATGCGCTTGGAGAATGGATGGCCGTAGGCCGTTTCCTCCCACTGGGCGGATAAATTCCAGTCATCGGTGATGTCGTGATCGTCGAAGATCATCAGGCACGACAAATGCGCAAACACCCGCGCCACGCCGCCCAGCCCGGCCTTGAAGGCATCGATGCGTTGCTGTTCCAGGTCGTAGCGCTGGCGCCGTTCGACGGTCAGTTCGGGCGGCTGCACATCGATCAACGTCCACGGCACCGGCGACCACACCAACAGGTACATCGCCATGACTTCGGCGAATGTCACCAGGTGATTGTCGGCGCTGCTGCTGGTGAAAATCGGCTTACGCGCACCGCCGAAAAATCGCTCGCGCAGGGTTTCGTTGCTCTCAAGCGCCGGTAACAAATCGGCGCGGTGGTAGTAGCTGGCCGGGTGTCGATAGAGTCGGGCGCTGTCTTGCACGACTGCACCGTCGAGGCATTCCTCGAACAGGCCCAGGCGTTCGATAAGCGCATGAATCGCCCGCAACATGGGGCCCGCGACGTCGTCGGCGTACACCTGGTCGCCACTCATCATCAGCAATGCCGGCCGGTGCGCCGGGTCTTGCGCCAACAATCGATCAACGCAGAGCAGGCCGTCATTGGCCGGGTAATGCGGCTTGCGGCAGGAACCGTGGACCAGTTGCTCGATGCGCGAGTGCAGCATCAAGCTGGGGTGCTGCGCCTCGCCATACAACAGATGCGGCGCCCACTCGGCGATGGGCGCACCGTCCACCCGCAGGTCGTAAGCAAGCGTTACGTCCAGGGGCAAGGGCGTGTCGAGTTGTACATCGATCAGATGCACAAACGCCTGGAGCCCCACCGGCACCACGGTGCAGCGCGTCGCATCCAGCGCCATGTCGCCCACGCCTTCTATCCACAGTGACAGCGCCAGCGGCCGCGTGCCCACCAGCCACATCACCAGCCGCGCAGGTTCCAGCCGCCGCAACAGCGGGCCGACCAGGACGGGGGGCAGGGCAGGGGTGATGTCAGGTGTGGACGACAGCATTTGCGGGTAAAGCTCTGTTCGGGGTGAGGCGGGGATCATAGCGCAATGTGCTGGGTGGCTGGGGCAGGCAGGGTGTTGCGCTTTTTGTGGCGAGGGAGCTTGCTCCCGCTGGGGTGCGAAGCGCCCCCCAGAAGAACCCGACACCACGATGCGTCAGGTTAAACCTCGGGGCTGCTGCGCACCCCAGCGGGAGCAAGCTCCCTCGCCACAGGGGTTGAGTTCAGCAATTGATTCAGTGCTGGCCGCTCGATCATTGGGCGGTGTTGGAAGCCTGCGCAGCCTGGATCAACTCCGGCCCGATCACCTGTTCAAACTTCGCCCACACCGGCTTCATCTTGTCGCGCCAGGCACTGCGTTCTTCGGGCGTAAGACTGATGATTTCCGTGGTCTTGGCATCCAGCACCAGTTGGCGATCCTTCTGGTTCAAGCGCAGCGCTTCGTTATTTGCATGGGTCGTCGACTCGACCACGATTTTTTCCAGCTCCGTGCGAATGTCCGGCGGCAGGCCGTTCCAGAAATCCGAGGTGGTGATCAGCATGTAGTCAAGGATCCCGTGGTGGGTCTCGGTGACGTACTTCTGCACCTCATGGAGCTTTTGGTCATAGAAGTTCGAGTAGGGGTTTTCCGTACCGTTGACCACGCCGGTGCGCAAGGCCTGGTACACCACCGAGAAAATCATCGGCTGCGCCTTGGCGCCCACTGCGTTGAACTGTTGCTCCAGCACCGCGGACGTCTGGATCCGGAAGTTCAAGCCGCGGGCGTCCTCGGGCTTGCGCAGGGGCCGGTTGGCCGACAGCTGCTTCATGCCGTTGTGCCAATAGGCCAGGCCGGTGATGTTCTTGCTCTCCATGGACTTGAGCAGCTTCTGGCCTTCGGGACCCTGCTGGAAACGGTCCACAGCATTGATGTCATCAAACAAAAACGGCAGGTCGAACAACTGGACCTTCTTGGTGTACTGCTCGAACTTGGCCAGCGACCGCGCAATGATCTGCACATCCCCCAGTAGCAGCGCTTCCATTTCCTTGTCGTCGCCATACAGCGTCGAATTCGGATACACCTCGACCTTCACCCTGCCCGGCAGTCGTTCTTCCACCAGTTTCTTGAACATCAACGCGCCCTGGCCCTTGGGCGTCTGTTCGCCTACCACGTGGGAGAACTTGATGACGATCGGCTCGACTGCCATGGCCGTACCCAATGCGCTGAAAGCCAGCATACAGACGAACGTTTTCCACAGACGTTTAAGCATTGCGGGATCCCTTTGCGTTCTTATTAGGCGTTCGGGTGTTTCACCGGTGAGACAACTGCAAGTCTAGGAGAGAAACCACGTGTTCAGTGTTTTTGTGCCCGTCACCCAATCCCACAGGGGGCAGGGTTGTGGCGTAGCACCTGCCAAGTCATGTTCAGGCCTCCACCGCCGGCCCCTTCAGCTCAATCTGGTTACCATCCGGATCGAAGCAATAGATCGACCATCCATTGCCCTGTGCCCCGTATCGCATCTCTGCTTTCTCGGCGCTCAGGCCGTTCGACGCCAGGTGGGCCAGGATCGCTCGCTCATCGAAGGGCTCGACCCGCAGGCAGAAGTGATCGACATTGCGCCCCTGCCCACCGGCCGCCGCCCCGCCCTGGCGGCCCAACGGCCCCTCGACAGCCACCAGGTCAATCATCGATGCGCCGGTGCCGAGATGAAGCATCCCAAGGTCATCCCGGCGCTTTTTGAGTTCGCAACCGAGTACCGAGGTATAGAACGCGAGACTGCGCTCCAGGTCTTTTACCCGCAGGACAATGTGATCGATGTGCTGGATTGTGAAGTTGCGCATACAGGCCTCCTGTATTCAATACCGCCAACGCTAGAGGGTTTCTTCACCATAGCGGACAACGCGGATATGTCATGTCGCGATCGATGGAGCCAATTCCCGTCAGGCGTTATCGCCAAAAGTTTTCAACAACTGTCAGCTTTGACAGGCGTCGCGACATCCGCGTTGCCCTATGCTCGGCCAGGTCGGGACCAGATCGACAGGTCGTTCTGCTTTGACGAATGCAATTTCGAGCGGCTGACCCATGATGTTTTTAGATGGCGAGTTAAATGAAATTGAAGAGCGGGTACTGATCGTACTGAAAGCACTGGTGCGATTCGATCCGTTGGGCGTGCCTTCACCTGGCCTATGCGATGGGCGTAGCAGGTACTTTAGCGTGGGCGACTTTTTTGACGTAATCGAAGAGGAGTTTGAAATCGAAATTCCGGATTTCGACAGGCAGGACATATCTACTGGTGAAGAGCTGGCCGCGTATTTGTATGCCCGCAGGCATGTCAACTGAAGGGACCTACCCGTCAGGTCATGGTTTCTTGGCGATAACCACCAGCCCACCGACTGTCGCGCCAGCACACCCCCGCTTCGGACTTACTATCATTGATCCACCGATCACCCACGGACGTCCCGCATCATGAAAAAACAAGAACAGGAAAACCTCCTCCAGACCCTGAAAACCCGCTTCGAACAAAACCCCCAGCGCCACCCCGGTCTTCCATGGGCCGTGGTTCAGGCCCTGCTCGAAAGCAACCCCAAAGCGCTGAAATCACTCCAGGCCATGGAAGCCACGGCAGGCGAGCCGGATGTCATTGGTCACGATAAAGAGACTGGCCTCATCACCTTCTGTGATTGCGCCAAGGAAAGTCCCTCCGGTCGTCGAAGCCTGTGTTACGACCGCGCAGCCCTGGATGCGCGCAAGGAGAACAAGCCCAAGGGCAGCGCTATGGAAATGGCCGAGGAGATGGGCATCGCGTTGTTGACGGAAGAACAGTACCGGGACTTGCAAGCGCTCGGCGAGTTCGATGCCAAGACCTCCAGTTGGCTGGCCACCCCGGCGCAGCTTCGCGCCCTCGGCGGGGCGTTGTTCGGTGATTACCGCTATGGCCGCACGTTCGTCTACCACAACGGCGTGCAGTCGTATTACGCGGCGCGAGGCTTTCGTGGTGTGCTGTATGTTTGAGCTGAGCGGGGGTGAAAGGCATTCCTGCGAATGCCAAGCGAAGTGTCTGGTCCTGAGGATGTGGCCATCTCACTCAAAAACCAGCCCCTCAACACCCTTGGCCTCGACCATCTCATCAAACCCCGGCAACCGCGCCACAAACTCCGTCTCGAACGCCAGGTAGCGATCCTGCGCCGGCAAGTAACGGATCTGCGGCTTGACCCGGGCGATGTCCTTGCTCGACAGCTTCAGCACTTCATGGCTGCGTTGGTTCCAGAACCACGCCAGGGTATGGGCGCCGAAGGTGTTGGTCTGGTAATTCCACACCCACCAGTCGCCATGCCCGCGGGCGACATGGATCTGCCCGTGGAAGGTGCGCAGCGTGATGACCTGCTTGGGCTGGGTGACGAGCAGGCGGGTGTCCTGGCGCACTTCACTGCCGAAGCCGTCGAGCAGCGCCTGGGTCGTGGTGCCGGTGACGAAGTTGAAGCGCCAGGCCCGCAGGACGGTTTCGCGGAAGCCGGAATGCTCCAGATTCTGGCGCCCGTCTTCACTGAACAGCAAAATCTCATCGCCCCCCAGATACGCGGTGGAGGCCCTGAGTTTGAAACCGTCGACCGGCAACGGCTTGGCGACGACGGCCTGGTGCGGCGGGTCCATGGGCCAGATCCAGCACAGCGGGCCGTTGTCCTGCATGAACAGCAGACGGCGCGGGCCGATGGGCAGGATGGTCAGGTCGGACGGGTGTTCGAAAATGACTTCGCTGGAATGCGCGGTGATTCGCCAGATCCGGGTTTTGTGCTCGGGCTGGTAGATGACCTGACGCTCGAAGACCTCTCCATCTACCACCACGCAAGGCTGGTCAAACTCCGGCCACTCCATCTGCGCCGGGCCGAAATCCTGAATCTGATCACCCTGGCGCCGTTCGTACCGGTAGCGGTCATCGCAACTGTAGTCCCCGGATTTGACCCGACGTCGCCACAGGCTGCCCTGGGCGTTGGCGTCGATCAGCGCCAGGTCCGCGCCATCCACGCCATCGGTGCGCTGTTCGAGCATGTCCTGTTCAGCCGGAGGCCATTGGTTGTAATCGATCAGGAAGCACAGCCACTGTTCCTCATCCTGCTCGGTGATCGCCGCCCAGCCGTTGCGGTAGTTGAATTCATGGACATAGGTGGGGCCAGGATAGTCATGGACTTCCTGTAAAAAATTCAACTTCTTGCGTTTGGAGTTGGCCGGTTTGCTCTCAGTGGCGGCAGGCTTCTGCGGCTCGATCCACTGCGCGGTGAACCCGTCGTCTTGCGCCTGCCAATACCGGGCGAACGCCTCGCGCTGATCGACCGGAACGATCACCGGCCGATAATCATCGCCGCCGGCATCCAGGTTCCACAGATCGAAACCGTCCCGCGCCAACACGGACGCCAACACCTGGAAACAGACCTCGGGCATTTCATTGCAAAGCTCATCCAACAACGCCTCGAACGCCGCGCCGCTGAATACGCCGAGCTCAGGATAGTAATGCTGCAACAACCCAAGCAGGTCAGCGCCCGGCGTCTTCCAATCGATATGCACCAACGGATCAAACTGCGATTGCATGGCGCCTGCCTTCCCTGTGATTTCCTGAGCTGCGCCATCTTAGCCGCATTCAGCCCGCCATCAACCGTGGCGAGGGAGCTTGCTCCCGCTGGGTTGCGAAGCAGCCACAACCGGCGTACCTCACATCTCCGAAAATCCCGACAAATAACAAACCGGCGAACTCCCCTCCGCCCGCTTCTCCACCTCATCCTCCAACCACTGCGCCAACACCACCGCATTATTCTCAACAGTCGATTTCGCCGCATAAACCAACGTCAGATTCCCACCCCGAGCCACATCCACCAACCGCCACCAATGCTCAGGCCTCGCCGCCAACTCCCGCCGATATGCCGCCCTGAACGCTTCAAAGCAAACCGCCCCCGCCTTGAACGCCTTGCGCAACTCATGGGAAGGCGCCACATCCGGGAGCCATTCAGTTATCAGCAACGCATCCTTGCGGCAATTGCGCGGCCACAACCGGTCAACCAGGACACGGACGCCATCCTCGGCGCTTGCTGCCTCATAAACGCGTTTGCACTGGATCATCAAAGCCTGCCAGTCGTGGATGGGACCGCTTGAGTTTAGGCGCGATAGGGCAGGGGCGACCAGGGTCGGTCCGGCCTCTTCAAGTCTTCGCGGGGCCTGCCGCTATGGGTATAACGATTAATACCTATCCATCGATGGGCTTTGCGATACCTTTGCCTCCGGGCGACGACTTCTCAACAGCACGATAAGAGAACGTAGCGAATGGACGACGGACGATACCAAGGGCGGGCAGCGGCGGCGGGAGACGTGACGACGTCATCCGAGTCGCCGCCGCATATTCTGCTTATCGACGATGCGCCGGAGGACATCCGCGCCACGCTCGTCCTGCTCAAGGCGCAATCCTGGCGCATCTCCCTGGCCAACGATGCCCACCAGGGTTACCAGCGTGCCTTGGCGTTGCGTCCGGACCTGATCGTGCTGGATGTGCACATGCCCCACCTGGACGGTTTCAGCCTCTGCCGTTTGTTGCGCGAAGCGCCCGCGACCCGGCACACGCCGATTCTCTTTCTGTCGTCGGCCAACAGCACCTTCGAGCGGCTGGAAGGGTTGACCGTGGGTGGGGTCGATTACATCCCCAAATCCTGCGCGCCCGAGGAAGTGCTGGCGCGCATCAAGATCCACCTACAGTTGACGTGGCGAGCACCGCCGGCCAGCCAGGACAGCCCGGTGGAACCGGAGCTCGAGGGCGATGAGATCGTGCTGCGCGCCGCCATGCGGTTGATCGAAAACCAGCTCGACGAGACGCCCTCCCTGGCGCAACTGGCGCACAAGGTCGGCACCCATGAAAAGCGTCTGTCGCGGATATTTCGCGAGCACCTGGGCCTGACCGTGTTCGCTTACATCCGCGATGCGCGGTTGCGGCGCGGCCAGTCGCTGCTGGCCGAGAGCGCCATGAGCGTGCAGGACGTCGCCGAGCTGATCGGCTTTCGCAATGCCTGCAACTTCACCACCGCCTTCCGCCAGCGAATCGGCATGACGCCCAGCCAGTTTCGCCAGCAGACCCTGGGCATCGCCGATGCAGAGTCGGCCGGGCGCGCCTGATGCGGCTGCTACAGGTTTTGTTACTGACGATGGCGTTGCTATCCGCAGGCCCGTTACACGCCGCGCCTGTGGATATCTGTCGGGCTGAACACCTGGATCTCATGCCGGCAATGCAGATTGTCGAGGACCTTCCGGCAAGGTTGAGCGTGGAGGAAGTAGCCCAACTGCTCGACACGCAGTTCAAGCCCGCGACAGCCGATTGGCCGGCCCAAGGCTACAGCCGCTCGGCCTTCTGGCTGAAACTGCAACTCATAAACTCAAGCGATTCCACCTGTTCGCGCCTGCTGGTGATCGGCGCGCCGCGCCTGGAAGACCTGCGCGTCTATCAATACTCCGATGGACGCTGGCGTGAGGCCCATGCCGGCGGCGCCCATCCCTTGGCCGAATGGCCCCAGCCACCAGCCCGTCAGCCAGCGTTCCCGGTCGCGCTGGCGGCAGGGCAGAGCAGCACCTTGTTCGTGCGCGTGACGAGCAGCTTCCAGATGTTGCTGGAGCCGCAGTTGTGGTCTGAACCGGCCTTGCTGCGAGCCCAGCAGCAGACTTACCTGAGCGACGGGCTCACCCTGGGCATCGTCCTGCTGGTGGTGCCGTTCGGGCTGATCGTCGGCGGGATCCTGCGCTCGCGTTTGCTGACGGTGAATGCGGGCGCGGTACTCAGCTATATCCTGCTGACCTGCCTGGTGAACGGCTACCTGATCTACTGGCCCACAGCGCTCGGCTGCACACGGGAGCTGCTGGCCTGCGCCGGCGTGATTTCGTTCATCCTGTTCCTCGCCTACATGCGCGTGTTGTTGCAGGTCGCCCGGCTGCCCAGAATCATCGGCTGGAGCTATTGGCTGCCACTGTTGGGATGCGCCTTCGGCCGGCTCTGGTGGTTGCAGGTCGATCCGGTCCAGGGCGCGCAGTTCATTCAGTTGTCGCTGCTGAGTTTCTACCTCGTGCTGCTCGCCACGCTGTTCATGGCCTGGCGCAAACGGCTGCGCTACAACTGGATGGCGTGGCTGGTGCCGGGGTTGCTGCTGGGGCAATTGCTGATGCGCTATTTCTTCCCGCAGGAGCAGTTGCCCTGGCAGTCGCCGCAAAGCAAACACAGCTTGTCCTCGACCCTGCCTGGTGTGGCGTTGCTGGTGTGCACCTTGATCATGGAAGTCAGCCGCAGCCGTCAGCGGGAAAAGCAGGCGCTGTCCACCCTTGACCAACAACGCCAGGCCGAGCACGAGCGCCTGGAAAGCACCGTGGCGCTGCGCACGGCGCAGTTGCGCGAATCCCTGGCGGCCCGCAGTGCCTTGATGGCCCGCATCAGCCACGACCTGCGCTCGCCGCTGGTGCGCATCATCGACTATGCGCGGCTGCTGCATGGGGCGCCGAACCGCGACTACCAGGCCACTATCGAGCGCAATGCTCACCAGCAACTGGAGCTGATCGACGAGATGCTCGAGTTCTCCCGTGGCGAGTTGGAGCAGATGCAATTGAGCCTCACGCCGGGTTATCTGTACGGCTTCCTGAAGGAGATCGCCGAGGAGGCCGGGTTCCTCGCCGCACGGCAGGGCAACACGTTTGAATCCGTCGTGGCCGACAACCTGCCGGCGCTGGTCGAGGCCGATTTCAAACGCCTGCGGCAGATCCTCATGAACCTGTTGGCAAACGCGGCGAAGTTCACCCGTGACGGCCGGATCCGCTTTGAAGTGAGCGCTCGCCCGGGCGCCAGCCCCGACACCGTCGAGCTGTGCTTCAGCGTGGTCGACACGGGCATCGGCATCGATCCGCAAGAATTCGAACGGCTGCTGCAACCGTTCCAGCGAGGGCGCAATGCGCAACGCTACGAAGGCAGCGGGCTGGGATTGTCGATCGTCACGCAACTGCTGGAACGCATGGACAGTCGACTGGAACCACAGGCCACCGGGGAGGGCGGCAGCCGTTTCAGTTTTCGTCTACAGCTCAAATGCGCCCAGGAACATGACCTGGAAAACGGCATCGTCGATAACCATGCCGCGCCATTTGATGGGCAGGGCAAGCACGTGCTGCTGGTGGATGATGTCGAGCAGAACAGCGAATGGCTCTACGACCTGCTGGCCGGCTACGGCTTTGAGGTGAGCATCGCCGCCAACGGTGAAGAAGCCTTGGCCAGCTTGGCAGAGCAGTCGGTCGACCTGTTGATCAGCGACCAGATGATGCCCGGCATGGACGGCTGGGAATTGCTGCGCCAGGTGCGCGAGCGCTGGGGCGATCTGCCGGTGATGCTCTATTCGGCGGTGCCGGCGCGCAGGCCGCCGGCGTATCCGCAAGGCCTGACATTCGATGCCGTGCTGCTCAAGCCCGCCGACAGCCGCGAATTGCTGGGGTGGGTCAAGACGCTGATTTGCCCGGACCCGGCGCATCGCCAGATGGCACGGGAGCACTAGCATGCGCGCTCCAGGATACTGGCTGCCCTTGCTTGGCAGCCTGTCGGCTCTGCCTTGGGCATCGGTGAGTGCCGAGCAAGCGCCCAGCGCCATTGTCCTCGACGCGACCACCGTGACCGCTCGACGCCGCGAGGAAGATCCGCAACAGGTGCCGATCCCGATCAATGTCCTCTACGGCGAACAACTGGACGAGGCCGGCCTGCACACGCTGCAAGACATCCAGCAACGCGTGCCTGGGCTGGTGGTGTCCGGGCATGACGCCCGCTATGCCGGTTTCGGCCTGCGCGGCTTCGGCGCGACCGCCTACAACGACGGCCTGGAAGGCAGCGTCGGCACCTACGTCGATGGCGTGTACCAGGCACGCCAGGGCATGGCCTTCACCGAGCTGATGGACATCGAGCGCATCGAAGTGCTGCGCGGGCCCCAAGGCACTTTGTTCGGCAAGAACACCACCGCGGGCGCGCTGAACATCATCACCCGGGCACCGACGTTCCAGCCCGAGGCAAACCTTGAAGCCAGCTACGGCGAGCGCGGGTTGCGCGAATACCGCGGGACGGTTTCCGGGGCGCTGCGTGATGACGTCCTGGCCGGACGGCTGAATGTCTTCGACCGTTCGCAGGAAGGGCAAGTGGAAAACCTCGAAGACGGTGCGCGCCTTGGTGACAACGACAGCCAAGGCCTGCGCGGACAATTGCTGTGGACGCCCAATACGGATTTCAGCGCCCGCCTGATCGCCGACCATGCCCGGCAAAACGAAGCCGGCAACGTGCTGCTGGTCAATCACTACAGCGAGCAAACCCGCAAGCGCGCCCAGTTCCTCGGTTATCCACTGACAGAACCCGACCCGTACCAACGCGAGATTAGCGTCGATGCACCGGGGCATCCGCGAACCCAGCAGAACGGCGTCTCGTTGGAACTGAACTGGGACCTGGACGAAGCGCTGCGCTTGACCAGCATCACCGCCTACCGCGACTGGGACTACCGCGCCAGACGCGACGGCGACAGCACGGCGCTGTCGGTCGCCCAGTCCGAGACCGAGCTGGGGCATCGGCAATTCAGCCAGGAATTTCGGCTGTCCGGCACAGCCGGCCCGTCCGTCGATTACGTCGTCGGGCTCTACTATCTGCGTCAGCAATTGGACCGGGACATCGACGTTCAATTCGGCAAGGACGCCGCGCCCTGGTTCGTCGGCGACCAGTTGGAGCAACTGCAAAAACTCTACGGCATCACCTTCACCGACCCGAGGCAGGTGCCGGCGCAGTTGTTGGACGGCGCCCGGCAACATTACGACGGCCAGCAGAACGGTGACAGCCGGGCGGTTTTCGGTCAGCTTTCCTGGCGTCCGGTCGACCCGCTGGAACTGACCGGTGGCCTGCGCTACAGCCAGGAGCGCAAGGATGGCTGGGTCTCCCGCGACGTCAGTAACCTCGCGCCGCTGACGGGCTTGCCTCCGATCTTCCAGGCCGGTGGAAACGTGCTGCGCGACATCGCCCTTGGCGGTGGTTATTACCGCGAGGATTCGATCGAAGAACACAACCTCTCCAGCCTGCTCAGCGCCAGCTACCGCTTCAGCGCTGCGGTGATGGGCTACGTCAGCTGGTCGCGGGGCTACAAGGCCGGCGGCATCAATTTCGACGTGGTCGGCCCGTTCACCGCACCCACCTTCGAGCCGGAGCGCGCCACGTCGCTGGAGCTGGGCCTGAAGACGCGGTTCTGGGACGAGCGCGCGATGCTCGACCTTGCCGTCTACCAGACCGATGTCGACAACTACCAGGCACTTACCTACAGCCCACCGACCTCGATGTTCGCGCCACCGCTGCGGGACAACCTGATCAACGTCGGCAAGGTCCGCCTGCGCGGTGTCGAACTGGATTCCGCCTGGCAACTTTCTTCACGGCTCACCGGGCGCCTCGGCCTGGCCTGGAGCGATGCGCGCTACCGCAGCTTTCCCAACGCACCGTGCCCGCCGGAGACCGGCCAGTGGACCTGCGACCTCAGCGGCGAGCGCCTTTACAACGCGCCGGAATGGAACCTCAGCAGCGGCCTGGACCACACCCATCCGCTGCCCAATGGGTTGGAGGGATACAGCGGCGTCGACTACAGCTTCAGGACCGGTTTCTACGGCACCCTCGAAGGCGGCGAGGGCAGCTATCAGCCGAGCTACGGCCTTACCAACCTGCGCCTGGGCCTGCGCCGCCAGGACCTTGGCTGGGAAGTGGAAGGCTGGCTGCGCAACGCCTTCGACCGGCACTACATCACCGCCGTCTACTCATTGCTCGGCGCCGGCGACTACGGCGTCATGACCGGCAGCGAAAGAACCCTCGGCACCACCCTCAGGCTTCGTTATTGAGCGAAATAAAGCGCGTCGGACAAAACGCCAGGCGATTGCCGCCGGCCTTTTTTGACAAGTACATGGCCTTGTCCGCCTTGCTGATCAGCCCATCGATTTCCTGACCGTGCTCAGGGAAAAACGCCACCCCGATACTCGCGGCAATCTCCACCGTCTGCGCGCCAATCAGGATCGGCGCATTGGCCGCTTGCAGCATGCGCTTGAGCAACGGCTCGCATTCCTCCACCTCCTGCAAACCCACCAGCGCGGCCACAAACTCATCGCCACCGAGCCGCGCCAGCGTGTCGCTCTCACGCAGCGTCGCATTGATCCGCGCCGCGACAATCTGCAACACCCGATCCCCCCAGTCATGCCCGTAACTGTCGTTGAGCGCCTTGAACCCATCGAGGTCGATAAACGCGATAGCGACTTTCTGCTGATGGATCCGCGCCGTGCCCAACGCCTGACGCATCCGCTCGGCCAGCAGCAACCGATTGGGCAACTGCGTCAGCGCATCAAAACGAGCATCGCGCTCCAACAACTGAAGCCGCTGCTTCATCTGCGTCATGTCACTGAACAGCACCACGTAATGCTGAACATTGCCGTGACGGTCATGCACCGCACTGATGCTGATACGCGACGTCATCTCCCGGCCATCCTTGTGGCTGCTCTGGATTTCACCGGACCAATGCCCGTGGAAATCCAGCGCATTCTTCATCGGCCCATAAAACGCCGCGAGCCGCCGCACCATGCGATGGGAGTTCAAATCCCGCCCCACCACCTCGTCCTGCCCGTAACCGGTAAGCCGCGTAAACGCCTCGTTCGCGCTGATGACCCGACCGTACGCGTCCACCAGAACAACCCCCTCCCGTGCATGACTGAACACCGTCGCCGCCAACTCCGGACAAACACCGCTACCGCGCCGTTCCAGCGTGTCCACATTACGAGTCGCCAGCGACGTTCGTGAATCGAAGCCCTGCTGCGCCAAGTAACCGGCCAGAAACGAAAACGCCCGGTGCAGCCGGGTCAACGCGTTGGTGGCGAGCCTGGAATCGAAGCAATAGCTACGGATGAAGGTGCGTAGGTTCATTTGGGTTTATGTGGTGCTGGCGGGTAAGGGGAATGCGAGCGAAGGGGGGATTATCGGGGGGCGGATTGGGTGGCGACTTTGCTGGAGCGGATGGGAGCTTTGCGGGAGGGGACGAAGGAAAAGATTTTTGCCGGCGTAGGTGAGCGCGCTAGCCAGCACCTACCCTAGACCTAAAGGAAAAACACAACCCCCGTGGCGAGGGAGCTTGCTCCCGCTGGGCTGCGTAGCAGCCCCAAACCGCCGGACGCAGTTCATCGGGAGAGGATCACCAATGCTTCTGCTCAGATAGAGTTCAGGTAGGGCAGATGCATAACGTCGGCACCATCGGCTAAGCATGAGCGGAGTAACGACCATGGATTATGACGACACATTGATAGAAGAAGCTGTGCTCGCATTGCTGGCAGCCTTCAGTTCCCACGATGGCAATGCCTGGAAAGGTTTCGACTTCGAGGTCATGAACCGATTGCATGAACAAGGTCTGATCAGCGATCCGGTAAACAGGAACAAATCGATCTGGTTGACAGAAGAAGGGGTGGAACGAGGACGGCAGATTGCCGATCGGTTGTTCGGGAAGGGGAGTTGAAGTTGCCCTAGACCCAAAGGAAAACACAATCCCCGTGGCGAGGGAGCTTGCTCCCGCTGGGCTGCGTAGCAGCCCCAAACCATCCAACGTAGTTCATCGGAAGAGGATTACCAAGGCTTATTCAAGGCAAACGATTTGAATAATTCGGTTATCACCATGAAATGTAGTGTGAGTCCACTCTTCTATCGTTTTTATCTGCTGCGGTAACAGATCGTAGACAAAGCAAAAATCCTCAGGCTTTGTCCAGCCCATGAGCGTAGCCAACTGGTCTACGTAGACGCTTGGTATTTCCACGGTCTGTATTAATTCTTCCGTTGTCATGTCAAAAATTTCAACGATGGGCTTCACTTTTCTACTCTCCTTGTTGGGTCGGCGGGTTTTGTTTGTTCGCCGGTGATCGGGTTGTATTCACCAAGATGTTTCCCTTGTTTTGTATATAGCTCGACAGCACCGTGTTGTGAGTCCCATTCATAGATTCTTCCGGCGCTATCCTTCCATCTTCGACGTTTAATACCGCCACCACGTACGAACGTTTTAGATGGAGCAGTTTTGGCATCTGGAAAGGCTGGAAGCAGTGACGGAGGTTTGTAGTACTTATGATCCCCCGGAACACTCAGAACCACATAAACCGGCCGAACCCCCGAATCCGCCGGAAACACCAGAATAAAATCCCTATACTCCGGCGGATAAATCGGGTCGACGATGATGCTGTCGGCCATTGGTGTCGGCGGATAGATCCATACAGGCGGTGCCTGGGGTGCAGCCTCCAAAGCAGGAATGCCAAGAGTGTCGGAAGGATCGGTAGCCGGTGTCCAAATCAGCTCGATACCATCACCCAAGTCGGCGACAAACTGATCGGCCCGCGGAGTGAACTGGACAACATCGACCATCTCCCAACCACGATTCTGACCCGTATAAAAACCATAACCCTTGAGGCTACCATCGGCCTGCTGCTCAATACTCAGACGCATGCGACTGCGGGCCTGCTTCAGGTTACGTAGCTGATCCTCGCTATAGAGCGCGCTGTCACCCAGGCTGGAAGGCCAGAGCAGGGCAACGATGCCCGTCAGCAGGGCCGCGCCAACGGTAGTGCTCGCAGCAGCCGTAGACGCTGCCGAACCTCCCAGCGCGAACCTGCCCAACGTAACGGGAACCGTGCCTGCGCCGATCTGTTTGAGAGGGACCGCGCCGGCTGAGTCGGTACCATGGCCGCCGAGCCACATGAGATCGCCATACTGCTGGACCAGGTCCGCTGGTACGTAGCCGTTGGGACTGTCGTAATCGATGATGCCGTTGGGGAGCTTGCAGCTCTTGGCAAACACGCATCCGGTTACCTCGGGCAGCGGGTTGTTATCCACCGTCGCCCAGCGCGCTTGTTCATAGGCTGCTTGCCGGGCAAGCATGGCTTCATAGTCCCACTGTCGGGTTTCGCGCTCGGCCAGTTCGCTGGCGGTCATGTCCCTGTAAGTGACGTGATGCCCGTCACCGCTGGGCGGGTTTCGGACTTGGGGGATGTCTTGTTTGCGTGTCACAGCGTTGAGCGTCTCGTCCGATAAAGGCAGGACAGACGCTAACGCGGGAGCGGAAGGGAGGGGTGTAGGAGGTTTCTTGAAATGGCTGGCCCGTTTTCGCTAAATGCAGGAATAGGCGGGTGATCCAGATCTGGATGGGCATGACGAAAGGTCCAGGCTCGAGAAAAGGTCTTCCTCAACCCATTCGATGAGTGTCCTTGTGCTAGAGAAAAATTTTCCCTAGCATGCAAGGCATGGCCACCGTACATAGCGACCGTAACTGGAAAATAAAAATCTACCCGGACGATCACGCGCCGCCGCACTTCCATGTGCAAACGCCCGATGGCGAGTCGCTGGTGGAGATCGACGGACTAAAGGTGCTTGGTAAAGGGGCGGCTCCAAAAGCCCTGAAAGCCGCTTTGGCCTGGGCGGCAAATCACACGGTTGACCTGCAACGCGTGTGGAATGAACAGAACCGGAGGAGCTGACACATGATCAGCAAAGCCAAAATCAAAAGCGTCAAACCTGTCCCCGGCAAACATGCGTTGCAGGTGGAGTTCGTCAACGGAAAGCGCTATGACGTGGACCTGCGCGAATATATTCGCCAGTTTCCGGTGCTCAAGCCCCTGGAAGACCTGTCTTTGTTCGGGACCGCGCAGGTGGGCGAATGGGGTTTCGATGTGAGCTGGGGTGATGACCTGGAACTGGCGGCTGTCACCTTGCATCGGTTAGCGCTGGAGCAGGCCGGTGAAGTGATGCCGACTCAGGCATTCAAGAGCTGGATGGCCGCCAACAAGCTTTCGCTGACAACCGCCGCACAGGAGCTGGGCTTTACCCGTCGCACTATTACCGCCTACAGCAGCGGCACTTCTCTGATTCCCAAGCACGTGGCCCTGGCTTGTAAGGGCTGGGAGTTTGAATACAAACGCAAGAGAGTGGCAAAAGCCGGAAGCGGAAAGACCCAGCAAACGGGGTGCTAAGCAGCAGCGCTTGTCGAAGGGGCGGGGCGACTGGAGCTGAATGGAAGGTAAGCACAGCCCCCGTGGCGAGGGAGCTTGCTCCCGCTGGGCTGCCCAGCAGCCCTCATCATCCCCTCAATCAAACCGCTCCCCCCTTCTCCCGAGCCTGCTTAATCTCCCTGGAAGGCGGCGCCCCAAACCGCCGCGCATACTCCCGGCTAAACTGCGCAACGCTTTCATAACCAACCCGCAACGCCGCCGTGTTCACATCCACCCGCTCCGTCAACATCAAACTACGCGCCGCTTGCAGCCGCAGCGACTTCTGATACTGAACCGGGCTCGTACCCGTCAGCTTGCGAAAGTTATGGTGCAACGTAGAGGCCGCCATCCCCGAACGTTCAGCAAGATCGGCCACATGCAGCGGTTTCTCATAATGAAGTTTCAGCCATTCAATGGCTCTCACGATTCCCTTATCCCGATAGCCATCCCGAGTGACGCTGCGCAGCCACGGGCCGGCGCCACTGAGCAGCAGCCGCACACAAATCTCGCGCTTGATCAGGTCAGCCATCACACCTGCCTCAAGCGGTCGTTCGGTCAGCGTGACGAGTCGGGCGAAGGCGTCGAGCATTTCAGTCGACGCCGCTCCGCAGGCGAAACCCCGGGCATTGGAACTCACTTCCTGCTTCGGCGGTTCCAGGCTCTGGATCACTTCGTTGAGTATCGAAAGATCCAGCTTCAACACCACGGATAAATAAGGCGTCTGCTCGCTCGCCGCCGTCATCCGGGCCAGTGTCGGAATATCCACCGATGTCACGAAGAACGACCCCTGCCCAAACTCACGTGCTTCTTCACCGAAGGTTATCTCCTTCGCACCCTGCAGAATGATCGCCACGCACGGCTCATAGATGCAGTAAGTGGGCGTACCCAATTCGGTCATTCGATAAAAGGTCAGGCCGGGAATCGATGTCTTGCCAACCTCTTTCGAACCAATTTGCCCGCTGACTTTATCGATAAGCCGCCGCAGTGCCTGGAGACGTTCGCTGGGCTGCGCGGGTTCGCTCAAGGCCAGGGAATGCACCTGGCCGAAACCCAACGGCGAAGAGGAACTGTTGGTCATTACATACGCCCCTGTTTGCGGAAGGTTCGAGTCTGCTAAGCACGCAACGCCGGCACAAGTGCATCGGCAGGATTGTGCAAAAGATCGAGCGCATTAGGGTCACCCGGCCAGCTCGCGTTGTTCTAGTTTCCAGCGTCGATGACTTTCGATAAATCCTACAACCTCAGTCGCGAAAGGAACGCTGGATGGACAGACGAGAATTTCTTACCTATTCGGCGGCTGGCGCGCTGGCGACTGCTTTGCTGCCAGGCTCGGGTTTCGCCAGTTCGCTGGTCGCAGCGAAGATACCCGCGGCCCTGACGGAGCGCGGCAGTGTGATGCGCACCGAAGGACCGCTGGTACGCGCCAGCCTGCCAGTCAACGTGCCGACGACCGCCATGCGCTACCTCACACCCCAGCGCTTCGGCATGGGCGGGACGCAGATCGGCAACATCTTCGCGCCCATCAGCGACGAGCAGGCGAATGAGGTGTTGCAGGCGGCCTGGGACGCCGGGGTCCGGCTCTTCGATACCTCGCCGTTCTACGGGTTTGGCCTGAGCGAATATCGGCTAGGCCGTTTCCTACGCAGCAAGCAGCCAAACGACTACGTGGTCTCCACCAAAGTCGGCCGCGTCCTGACCGCCGCCGGTGGCCCCCGTGCCGACCACGCCATCTGGAAATCCCCGGCGCCGTTCAACTATCGCTACGACTACACCGCCGCCGGCGCCCGCCGCTCCGTGGAAGACAGCCTGCAACGCCTGGGCCTGCCGCGCATCGACATCGTCTACATCCACGACCTCTCGCCCGACAACACCGAACTGGACGGCGGCTGGGAAGCGGCCTATCGAATCGCCCGGACCGGCGCGATGGTCGAGCTGGAGAAGATGCGCGCAGAAGGGCTGATCAAGGCCTGGGGCTTCGGCATCAATACCCCGAACGCCGCAGTCCAGGCCGTGACCAACGACGACCCGACCCCCGACATCGTCCTGCTCGCCTGCCAGTACACCCTCCTGGACCACAGCGACGCGCTGCACCGCACCCTGCCGGCGTTGAGAAAGAAAGGCACCAGCGTCGTGGTCGGAACCCCCCTTAATGACGGCTTCCTCGGCGGCCGCAGCCGCTACAACTTCAGCCAGGAGCTGCCCGCCGGCGCGGTAGAAAAACGTGCGCAGATCATGGCCGTCGCCAGCCGACACGGCATCGACCTCCACACCGCCGCGCTGCAATTCGCAGCGGCCCATCCGCAAGTGTCCGCGATCATTCCAGGGGCGCGCACGCCGGGGCAGATCGTTTCCAATGTGCAGGCGATGAAGGTGGGAATTCCGGCGGCGTTCTGGGGCGAGCTGAAGAGTCAGGGGCTGATTGATCGGGAGGCGCCGGTGCCTCTTTGAGTTTCGCCCCTGAGGGATAAGTCAGCGGGCGTTACCCAATATTGAGTGGACGAACCTTGCAGTGTGCTGCAAAGACTCCCGTATATCCGGTTTGGCTATCCCATGCCGGTTGGCAAATTGCTCGACCGCCGCCGTATCAAAACGCGTGGTCTGGATAAAGTCCAAGGCTTCGACATTGGTATTCATGAACCGCGCAATGGGAGGAATCCTCAGCAGCCACTTCAGCAATCGCAGCGGCATGTAATGCTTGGGAGACTTCAGGCCAATGGGTTGCGCCACCTCTGCCAGAAGTTCTAGCAAGTTGGGCGTCTGGGCATCCAACGCCAGCAGTTCCTGGCCGGCCATGGCAGGATCAAAAGCACTGACTGCCACCAACTCAACCAAGTAATCCACGGTGACCATGGGCAGCCAGTGCTCGGCGGTACCGGGCACTGCGGTCAGCTTTCCCTGCACCAGGTTGCGGATCAACGCCACCAACGGCTGACCGTCCAGGATATGCCCCGTGCGGCTGTGGCCACACACCGTCGCGGGGTGGACCACGGTCATCTCCCCACCCTTGGCGGACATGACCTCCAGGGTCGCAAAATGCGCCTCCAGCTTGCTCGCCTCGTAACTGCCGACACGCCGGTAGACCGCAGGCCAATCCGTCAGCTGCGGATCACGAGGATCAATACCGATGCGTTGCAGATGTTCATGGTTCTTCAGCATGTAGCCGCCGATCATCACCAATCGGCTGTTTTGCTCAGCCGCCAACAGCGCCACGCGCTTTGCCCCTTCCACATTCACCGCACGCGCCTGCTCCAATGAAAGCCCCCAAGCGAAGTGCGCGCCCAGGTGGAACACGACTTTGGCCTGCCTGAGCACTTCCCGGTCAGCAAGACTCAGCCCGAGGTTGTCCTGTTCCAGATCGCCAGCGACGGCAAATACCCGGGATGCGTCGCCGCCCAAATGAGCGACTTGCTCGCGCAGTGCCGCCAGCCGCTTCGGACGACGCATCAACACCCGAACGGTGTGACCCTTGGCACTCAGGTTCGCCACCAAATGTTGACCGATAAAGCCGGTACCCCCCGTGACAAAGCACTCCACGCTCATTTCCTGCTCCTGGTTAAGGTGAGGAGCCAAGCGTAAACTGTCGACCCAACTCTACAGTCAAGCGGTGTTTTCATGAAAATCGGCGAACTCGAAGCCCGCAGCGGCGCCAGCCGCCATACGCTGCGTTATTACGAGCAAATCGGCCTGATCTCACCACTGCGGCGAACCAACAACTATCGCGATTACTCAGCGCAAACCCTGCAGGACCTGGACTTTATCCAGCGCGCCCAAAGCATGGGATTTTCCCTGGGGGAAATAGGCGAGATCCTGAATGCGCAGCGCAACCAGCTGATCGACTGTGCCGAAGGCGCCAAGCTGATTGAGAGGAAGATGGCGGAGATCAAACAGAAAATTGCCAACCTTCAGGGCATTTATCAGTATCTGGATCAGGAGCGTGCGAATCTTGAAGCCAGTGCTGCCAGGCAGCTTGAGCTTCAGCGGATGAACAGCTCTGCCAACTGATCGTTGCTCCTCAGAAGGCCCGCAAATCATCGCTTACGGACGTCGAAGGGAAAGAGGCGTCAGAATTGGCTGACGTCCGTGGTGCGATCAGATCCTTCCTCCATCGCTCAGCCGACATCGCCTTGCGCCGTTGCCTACAACTACGCCAGAATCCGCCGGCTTGTGCGCCCTGGGCCGCGTCGGTAGTTTGAGTCCTGTCACTGCTCATCAGTGATCGGGTTTAGTCGCCCGTCTCAACCTAAGGCGTATCACGTCCCTGTCCGTCAGGCTTTGCTGTTCCTGTATCGATGGTGGCTGTACGCAGGGCGCCCTCGGGCGCGCCGGGATTCTTAGGTTCACCGGTCGACTAACCTGCGTACAGCTGCCGCCCTATCGTTTAGTCGCGAGAAGGCTTCAGCCTCACTTACAGGAACCTAAGTAGATGGCAAAAATTACTCCAAATCCCCCAGGGCCAGACGATTCCGTATCCCGCGTTCAGTCAGCCAGGAAAAAAGAACTCGACGACGCAGCCACGCGAGCGTTGGATTTCTACCTCAAACCCAAGCCTAAGAAAGATGCTGACAATCCCAACACAATTTTTCGCATCGCGGCTGATGTGGATTCTGAGTGTTTGCTTGCCAGCCTCAGTGAGAACCTGGCTTCGGCCAATGCCATGATCGGTGATCTGGCGTCCGATCTGGATGGATCGCGACGGCGTGTGGCGTTGGGGATTCAACAGGTGATTGAGTTGAGTGAGCTGATGGCGAATCGGGCGTTGGATATTGTTGAGGTGAGGTAGCGGGGCGGCGGCGTTCAGCAAAGAAAAAAGGTCTTGCCCAGCAAGACCTTTTCAAATCAATCCGTGTACTTGAAATCAGACGTGCGCTGCGCGCTCAAACACCTCATCAGCCCATTGGTTCAGGCTTTTGCCGGCGGTTTGAGCTGCAATGGTAGCGGCAGCATGCACTTCAGGACGAATGCGCAGCATCACCTTGCCGGAGGCAGGCTTCTCAGGGCTGATGCCTTGCTCGGCACAGTCCGCCAGATAATCCTCAACAGCACTGGCAAACTCGGCACGCAGCTCGGTCACGGAATCAGCGTGAAAACTGATGATGTCACGCACGCCCAGAATCCGACCGACGAAGATGTCGTCACGTTCATCAAACTCAATTCGGGCTGTATAGCCCTTATAGGTCATGCTGTTCATAGCTCAACTCCTGCCCGCTGGAAAAATTCGCGAGCCTCTTCTACCTGATATTTCTTGGCCTCTTTCCCAGGGTGTGGCCGATGGCAACGCCATTGGACTCCACCCAGCACCAGCTTGATCCGCGAACCTTCGCGCTCAAGCACTTGGCCACCCAAATGGATCACCAAGGCTTCAATGTCAGCAAACACTATCGCCGCGCTCGTTGGCGTGCGGTGGATCGCTTCAAGGGTTTTCCGGTGCTTGTTTTTCATGCGGCTGATGCTATCAAAAAAAGATAGCACGATCTAGCCAGTTCGGCGCGTTGCCCCTCTCAGCATTCTGTCCTCGTGTTCTTTATTGCCGAGGTTCTCGCTACGTGTGAACCTGGATAGGCTCGCTGCTCAGCCGGGAGTCATTTAACATCTCGACCTCGTTCAATACGTGGTCTCATCCATGCAGTCTCTCGAAAATACGCTGCTTTCCTATGCCACACAGCACTTGCCATCACTTCCTCATATCTATACTTGGAAGTTCGATACCGCTCTCGTTCACCATTCGTTTAAATGGGAGATCGATGGCTCGAACTGGTACGAAAAAGCGCGCGCACTGAAGCGACACGTCGCCCAGGAGTGGAACTCGTCGCCCGAACAACGAATGGTCCTCGCAGACTACGCGGTGCGCGTGTGGGGAGGTGTTAAGGGAAACGCGCTCGCAACGATGCAAGGCTACGTTCAGACCGTGTCGCAGGGGCGGGTGCCGGACAAGCACAAGGGCATCGCCTCATGGTCGAAGGTGGCGGCATTCTCGAATCCAACCGAACACGCCATCTTCGACGCGCGGGTTGCATTTTCCCTGAACGTTCTACAGATGCTTCACAGCGATGAGCAACGCTGGTGGTTTCCGCATCTGGCGGGCCGAAACACGCACCTCAACGCATGTTGGCCCCGGTTGAAAACCCAGGCGCGTCAACAGCGGTGGATTCGAATTGCGACCACCAATGTCTACTCGACCTACATCGAATTGCTGGTGAGCGTCTCCCGAAAACTGGGGGTGGAGATAGGTGACGTGGAGATGCTGCTCTTTTCGAAGGCGGAAGATTTTGCATCGGCGTTTAACGAGGCCTATCCTCCATCTTGACGTCGAAGCACCCTGCGAAGCCAGCCCGGCACTTATCAAAAGGGGACGCAGGAGCGTCACTCACTTCCTCCGGTGGTGGGGGCGGGGACATCCCATCCCTCAGTGACTAGGCGAAACGATCACGCTCACAGGCAACTCACCTGCAATCTCCGATAACTCCGTTCGCAATGCCGCCGCGTTTTTAACCAAGCCGCGAGGGTCATAGACAAAGAAAGTGATTGCATGGCATTCGGGATGGGCGCGGTAGCGTGCAATATCCAGGATAAGCTCGTCGGCCAGCGATCTTGCCGTCATGCCATCGCGGGTCATCTTGATCTCAAGAAAAAGCCCATGTTCAGGCAGGAAGAAGTCTGTACGGGTGGCGCCACCCGCCATGCTCGGGGCCGGCTCTTCAGCCTTTACGTTATCGAACTGCATTCTTAGTAATGCGTTGATCAAAAACTGCACGTCGTATTCATCGTCGAGCTGGATTCCCTTTCGACCGCGTGGGCGGTGTTCCAGGTCTTTCGCAAAACGGTGAAAACGCAGGAGCAGGCGCTCGACGATTTGGTCGGCTCGCTCTTCGGTGACGGGGAGCACGGGCATATCAAAGGAGAAGTGCTCTTGAAGTATCTGTTCCTCAAACCTGCGCTGCGCTTTTGGTGGCCCTTGGAAAATTGCGCAGGCTGCTATCCCGATCAGAATCAACTCGATGGTCAAAAACAAGACCAGATAGCCTATGGTGACTGTCACTTTGTACTGGCCATCAAGCTTGTATTTACTGCCTCCTCCTTGCCTGGGCTCGTCTCGTGGTACCAGCCGCAGGTTGAAAGTGACCGTCACCCCGCCAATTCGGTGAACGCCCTGTAAGCTATGCAGCGAATCCAGGCCAATCTCCCCCCGGTTATAAAGGTCGAGTAGAGCAACGGCTTCTCGGGTTGCCTCTCGATATTCTTTGCTGTTGATCACCTCAAGCACTGCCGGGTTGGTAAGTCCCGGGTCCTCAAAGCGTGGTGCTATCCAGGAGCAGTAAGTGAGGATGGGCATGAACACCAATATGGTAAAGCCGACCTTGGCGAACATGCGCCAGCGTCGGTTCTCCATCACTAACTCGCCCAGTGTGTCTTTCTCGCCGCTTCTGGAAAAAAATGCAGAGATCCATTTCAGCAAAACGTATTTCTCCAAGATGTTGGGTTGCGCAGTTCCCGCAGGTTTACTGGATATCTTTGAGGTAATCCCTAAGGGTTAGAAGCGGGTCGCGAAGCTCTTCTACCGTTTGGGTAGCGCTGAAGTCAGTTGCTAACCGGTCCAATTCCCGTCCCAAAGCTGTGTTGCTGCCTCCAATTGCTTCCAGCGCCAAGTTCAGGCAGTGCTGTACTTTTGCCTGGATAGCTTGGGTGTCTTCTCTGCGTACCAGCAACCCAAACACTTCCCGATCACATCCGCCCATCAACGGATCATCCCGCAGAATTGGACTATGGCCCTCTGTTTCATAAGCCAGTTTGAGGGAGTAAAGAGCGACTGTTTCCAGCAGCAATTCCATGGGGTGAAATCCTTTGTCAGCGGGTGAGGAGGGGCGGTGGGTTAACTGGGTGTCGCAAGGCGGAGTATCGGTGGTGGCTGTGAGGTTTTTGTGAGCGCTTTGCGCTCAAGCGGGAGCAAGCTCTCTCGCCACGGGTTCTCACTAGCAACCGGTGCTCGCTAGCAACAGGTGCTCACTAGCCACACATACTTCCTTGCCACAGGTTTGGTGGTTGGGGCCGCTTCGCGACCCAGCGGGGATAAATCCCCTCGCCACAAAGGGAGTGGCTGGCCATGACCAAAGCAGATCTCAGCCAATCATCGGAGATTGGTCGGGATCTGCGTTAGCCGCGAAAAACCACTTTTCTGCAGGCGAAAAAAAAGACCTTGAATTTCAAGGTCTTTCTTTAAGATGGTGCCCCGAGGGAGACTCGAACTCCCACTCCTTTCGAAAACGGATTTTGAATCCGCCGCGTCTACCAATTCCGCCATCAGGGCTCAATGGCGGCGAAGTATAGAGAGGTGACTACCGTTGGTCAATCACGTTTCATGGTCAATTTTTGATATTTCCGCTAGACTTTCCGGCCCTGCTAGACGAACCCCATCATGCGTGTTGCTGACTTTACCTTCGAACTCCCTGATTCGCTGATCGCTCGCCACCCTCTGGCGGAGCGTCGCGCCAGTCGACTGTTGACCCTGGACGGGGTCAGCGGTGCCATGGCTCACCGTCAATTCACTGATTTGCTCGAGCATTTGCGCCCGGGCGATTTGATGGTGTTCAACAATACCCGGGTGATTCCGGCGCGGTTGTTTGGCCAGAAAGCCTCCGGCGGCAAGCTGGAGATTCTGGTGGAGCGGGTGCTGGACAGTCATCGCGTGCTGGCCCATGTGCGCTCCAGCAAGTCGCCCAAGCCGGGTTCGTCGATCTTGATCGACGGCGGGGGCGAGGCGGTGATGGTGGCGCGGCATGATGCGTTGTTTGAGCTTGCGTTTGCCGAAGAGGTGTTGCCGCTGCTCGACCGCGTCGGGCATATGCCGTTGCCTCCTTATATAGATCGCCCGGACGAAGGTTCGGACCGCGAGCGTTATCAGACCGTGTACGCCGAGCGCCTGGGGGCGGTGGCGGCGCCGACGGCGGGGCTGCATTTTGATCAGCCGTTGCTGGAGGCGATTGCCGCCAAGGGCGTCGAGACCACGTTCGTGACGCTGCACGTCGGCGCCGGGACGTTCCAGCCGGTGCGGGTCGAGCGCATCGAAGACCATCACATGCACAGCGAATGGCTGGAAGTCAGCCAGGAAGTGGTCGATGCGGTGGCGGCCTGTCGCGCCCGCGGCGGTCGGGTGGTGGCGGTGGGGACCACCAGCGTGCGTTCCCTGGAAAGCGCCGCCCGTGACGGCGTGCTCAAGCCGTTCAGTGGCGACACCGACATCTTCATCTACCCGGGCCGGCCGTTTCATGTGGTCGATGCCCTGGTCACCAACTTTCATTTGCCCGAATCCACGCTGTTGATGCTGGTTTCGGCGTTCGCCGGGTATCCCGAGACCATGGCCGCCTACAAGGCCGCCGTCGAGCATGGGTACCGCTTTTTCAGCTACGGTGATGCGATGTTCATCACCCGTAACCCCGCGCCACGCGGACCCGAGGAAACAGTATGAGTCGCACCTGTCGCATGTCCTTCGAGTTGCTCGCCACCGATGGCAAGGCTCGTCGCGGTCGTCTGACCTTCCCGCGCGGTACGGTGGAAACCCCCGCGTTCATGCCGGTGGGCACCTACGGCACGGTCAAGGGCATGCTGCCACGGGACATCGAGGCCATCGGCGCGGAAATCATCCTGGGCAACACCTTCCACCTGTGGCTGCGTCCGGGCATGGAAGTGATCAAGGCCCACGGCGACCTGCACGATTTCATGCAGTGGAAAGGCCCGATTCTGACCGACTCCGGCGGCTTCCAGGTGTTCAGCCTGGGCGCCATGCGCAAGATCAAGGAGGAGGGCGTGACCTTCGCCTCGCCGGTGGACGGTTCCAAGGTGTTCATGGGGCCGGAAGAGTCGATGCAGGTGCAGCGCGACCTGGGCTCGGACATCGTGATGATCTTCGACGAATGCACGCCGTACCCGGCCGATGAAGATGTGGCGCGGGTGTCCATGGAGCTGTCGTTGCGCTGGGCCCAGCGCTCCAAGAACGCCCATGGCGACAACACCGCGGCGCTGTTCGGCATCGTCCAGGGCGGCATGCACCAGGACCTGCGCATGCGCTCGCTCGAAGGCCTGGACAAGATCGGCTTCGACGGCCTGGCGATTGGCGGCCTGTCGGTGGGCGAGCCCAAGCACGAAATGATCAAGGTGCTGGATTATCTGCCGGGTCAGATGCCCGCTGACAAACCTCGTTACCTTATGGGCGTTGGCAAACCGGAAGATCTGGTTGAGGGTGTGCGCCGCGGGGTGGACATGTTCGATTGCGTGATGCCAACCCGTAATGCCCGCAATGGGCATCTGTTCATCGACACGGGCGTGCTGAAGATCCGTAACGCGTTCCATCGCCATGATGATTCGCCGCTGGATCCGACCTGCGACTGCTACACGTGCAAGAACTTCTCCCGCGCTTATCTGCATCATTTGGACAAATGCGGCGAAATGCTCGGTAGCATGTTGAATACGATCCACAATTTGCGTCATTACCAGGTACTTATGGCTGGTTTGCGCGAGGCTATTCAACAGGGTACATTGGCCGCCTTCGTCGAGGCCTTCTATGCCAAGCGCGGGTTGCCTGTACCGCCCTTGGACTGAGTTTTCCGATCCTAAGATTCAATACTTGCAACTGGAGTGCTAAATGAGCTTTTTTATCTCTAACGCCATGGCTGATGCCGCTGCCCCTGCAGCTGCGCCTATGGGTGGCGGTTTCGAGTGGATTTTCCTGGTCGGCTTCCTGGTCATCTTCTACCTGATGATCTGGCGTCCACAGGCCAAGCGCGCCAAAGAGCAGAAGAACCTGCTGAGCAACCTGCAGAAGGGCGACGAAGTGGTTACCACCGGCGGTATCGCTGGCAAGATCACCAAAGTGGCGGACGATTTCGTGGTTCTGGAAGTGTCCGACACTGTTGAAATGAAGTTCCAGAAGGGCGCTATCGCGGCCACGCTGCCAAAGGGCACGCTGAAAGCGATCTAAGGTTTTCAACTTCTCTTCAATCGACGGGGCGCGCAAGGCGCCCCGCGTCATAAGCGGGCGGCGTGATGCTGAACAAATACCCTCTGTGGAAATATGTACTGATCCTGGCGGTGCTGGCGATCGGTCTGATTTATTCCGCTCCCAACCTCTACCCGGATGACCCGGCCATCCAGGTCAGTGGCGCAAGCACTGCCTTGCAGGTCACCCAGGCGGATCTGGACCGTGCGAGCGCTGCGCTCAAGGCGGCCGGAATCGAAGTCAAGGCGGCGTCCATCGCCGAAAACGGCAAGGGCGGCCTGTTGCGCCTGGTCAAGGCTGAAGACCAGCTGCCGGCCAAAGACGTGGTGCGCAAGGCCATGGGCGACGATTACGTTGTAGCCCTGAACCTGGCCCAGACCACCCCGCAATGGCTGCGCAAGCTTGGCGCGCATCCGATGAAACTGGGCCTGGACTTGTCCGGCGGTGTGCACTTCCTGCTGGAAGTGGACATGGAAAAAGCCCTCGATGCGCGGATGAAAGTCTACGAAGGCGACGTCAAGAGCCTGTTGCGTAAAGAGCGCGTGCGCTATCGCAGCCTGCCGGCCTTCAACGGTGCCATTCAGCTGGGCTTCAGCGATGAAGATACCCGCGAGCAGGCCCGTGCGCTGATCCGCAAGTCCTTCAACGATTTCGACATCGTGCCGGCCGACCTCAATGGTCAGGCGGTGCTGCGTCTGGCGATGACCCCGGCCAAGCTGGCGGAAATCCGCGAATACTCCATCAAGCAGAACTTGACCACGGTCCGTAACCGCGTCAACGAGCTGGGTGTGGCCGAACCGATCGTGCAGCGCCAGGGCGCCAACCGCATCGTGGTCGAGCTGCCGGGCGTGCAGGACACGGCCGAAGCCAAGCGTATCCTCGGCAAGACCGCCAACCTGGAATTCCGCCTCGCGGCCGAGCCGGGTGCTTCCAAGGCGACTTCCGAAAGCTTCGAGTTCCGTGAGGGCAATCGCCCGGCGGCGCAGATCGAGCGTGGCCTGATCATCACCGGTGACCAGGTGACCGACGCCCAGGCGAGCTTCGACGAGCACGGTCGTCCACAGGTGAACATCCACCTCGATGGCCACGGCGGCGAACTGATGAGTCGCGCTACGCGCAGCAACGTCGGTCGCAGCATGGCGGTGATCTTCATCGAGCAGAAGCCGACCACCACCTACACCAAGCAAGTGGTCGACGGTGTCGAGAAAGACGTGCCGGTGCAGACCTTCAAGGAAGAGAAGAAAATCATCAGCCTGGCGACCATCCAGTCGCCGCTGGGCAGCCAGTTCCGCATCACCGGCCTGAACGGCCAGGGTGAATCTTCCGAACTGGCCCTGCTGCTGCGTGCCGGTGGCCTGGCCGCGCCGATGTACTTCGCTGAAGAGCGCACCATCGGCCCGAGCCTGGGTGCCGACAACATCACCAAGGGTATCGACGCTTCGCTGTGGGGCATGCTGTTCGTGTCGCTGTTCATCATCGCCATCTACCGCTTCTTCGGCATCATCGCCACCGTCGCGCTGGCGGTGAACATGGTGATGCTGCTGGCGCTGATGTCGCTGCTGGGGGCTACGCTGACCCTGCCGGGTATCGCCGGTATCGTATTGACTATGGGTATGGCGGTGGACGCCAACGTGCTGATCTTCTCGCGGATCCGTGAAGAGATCGCCGCGGGCATGTCGATCCAGCGGGCAATCAACGAAGGCTTCGGCCGGGCATTCACCGCGATTCTCGACGCCAACCTGACCACGTTGCTGGTTGGCGGGATTCTCTTCGCCATGGGCACCGGCCCGGTCAAGGGCTTCGCAGTGACCATGTCCCTCGGGATCTTTACCTCGATGTTCACGGCCATCATGGTGACCCGCGCAATGGTCAACCTGATCTTTGGCGGTCGTGACTTCAAGAAGTTGTGGATTTAAGGGGCTGCCATGTTACGTACAATCAACTTCATGGGCGTTCGCAACGTTGCGTTCGGCGTCACATTGTTCCTTACCGTACTGGCGTTGTTCAGCTGGTTCCACAAGGGCCTGAACTACGGCCTGGACTTCACCGGCGGTACGCTCATCGAGCTGACCTACGAGCGTCCGGCCGACGTCACCAAGGTGCGTGAGCAACTGGCGACGTCCGGTTACCACGAAGCCATCGTGCAGAGCTTCGGTGCAACCACCGACCTGCTGGTGCGCATGCCGGGCGAAGACCCGCAACTGGGTCACCAGGTGGCCGAGGCCTTGCAGAAGGCCGGCGGCGACAACCCGGCGCAGGTCAAGCGCGTCGAGTTCGTCGGCCCGCAGGTCGGTGAAGAGCTGCGCGACCAGGGCGGCCTCGGCATGCTGATGGCGCTGGGCGGCATCCTGATCTACCTGGCTTTCCGCTTTCAGTGGAAGTTCGCGGTGGGCGCGATTGTCTCGCTGATCCACGACGTGGTCGTGACGATGGGCATCCTGTCGTTCTTCCAGATCACCTTCGACCTGACGGTACTGGCGGCGGTGCTGGCGATCATCGGCTACTCGCTCAACGACACCATCGTGGTGTTCGACCGGGTGCGTGAAAACTTCCGGGTGCTGCGCAAGGCCTCGTTGATCGAGAACATCAACATCTCGACCACCCAGACCCTGCTGCGGACCATGGCGACGTCGGTCTCCACCTTGCTGGCGATTGCCGCGCTGCTGTTCTTCGGTGGCGACAACCTGTTCGGTTTCTCCATCGCGCTGTTCGTCGGTGTGTTGGCGGGTACTTACTCGTCGATCTACATCGCCAACGTGGTGCTGATCTGGCTGAACCTGAGCACCGAGGACCTGATTCCTCCAGCGGCGACCGAAACCCAGGTGGACGACCGTCCATAAGGCTCGGCTTTCCGCCCGTCAGCCCCTGAAAGGCGCGAGTTGAACTCGCGCCTTTTTTTATGCTCCAAGGCTGGGAGAAGCGCGGATTATTCCGCTTGTGATGGCCAGGAGGTTCAAGTGAACAAATCGATGCTGGTTGGTGCGGTATTGGGTGCTGTCGGTGTAACTGCCGGTGGTGCGGTCGCCACCTACAGCTTGGTGAAAAGTGGTCCTGAGTATGCGCAAGTGTTGGCCGTGGAGCCGGTCAAGACCCAAATCAAGACCCCACGTGAAGTGTGCAAGGACGTCACCGTGACCCGGCAAGCGCCGGTAAAAGATCAACACCAGATCGCCGGTACGGTGGTTGGTGCATTGGCAGGTGGTCTGCTGGGTAACCAGATCGGCGGCGGCACCGGCAAGAAAATTGCCACGGTTGCAGGCGCGGTCGGCGGTGGTTACGCCGGTAATAAGGTTCAAGAGGGTATGCAGGAGCGCGATACCTACACCACCACCCAGACTCGCTGCAATACCGTCAACGACATCAGCGATAAGGTGGTTGGCTACGACGTACGCTACATGCTCGACGGCAAAGAAGGCAAAGTCCGCATGGACCGCGACCCGGGCAACCAGATCCCGGTGAACAAGGAAGGTCAATTGATCCTGGGGCAGGCGCAGCAGTGATTGGCGTTAGACAGTTGTAGAGAGACGTGTCTTTCGGATTAATGCCGGTCAGTTCGTCGACCGAGAGAACTGAAAATCCGATGCCTGTACAGGCATCGGATTTTTTATGCGCCCTGAAAAAATAGATGTTGGTTAACACGTCCCGAAAAATGACAGGGTTTGAGGGGGTCAATCAAATTTATACTTTCCCTCTAGCATGAACGCGGGTTCTCTCCAGTTTTTTCCTCGGATAATTCCGGGGCCGTTGTATTCAATAAATCCAGCGTCATGCATTTTCTTAACCAATTTCAATAATCCCATGTTGTCCGAAACATGCGCCCAGTTTGCTAGGTTATAGAGGCGGTCAAGTCGAGGAAAAGAAATGCCTGATTCATTCTTGGTGAGAAACAGGATTACCTCTTCAGGCTGCTCGTTTAAGACGATGGTTTTGATGACGCTCATTACATTGCTCCTCCTAGTTTCTTGTACTCTCTATCGCTTTGTTTTTGATCTGCCTCTAGGGCTTCAGGGGTGTAGAGTAATTCGGGATTGTCTTTTAATTTATAGTCTTCCAATGTTGCAGCGTGAATATTATTCCAAGTGGCTCCCTCATCTTGTGGGTTAATTCCGTCGGCCACCCCTAATGCCCTAAAACGTTCAAGCTCTCTCAGTTCATGAGTGTAGAAGCGCTTGTCGATAGCCGTAATCATCAATTCACCCTGCAAAATTCTTTCCAATCGGCCAACCATGATGTTATTGGCGTCTGAAGGGTCGAAGCGGCCCATATGCAATTTGATATGATCAATACCCGTTTGGGTCACGGAAGCGCTCGTCCAATTGAGATCCAGGATTGGACCGCCAGCTTTGGCAGGATCAAAAAATCGACCGCTATACTTTCCTCTCGTGGTGGCCCCTTTATAAGGGCTGTTGAAAACAACATAAATCGGCGGCAGGCCACTGTCGATTGGAAAGCAATAAATACAATCCCTGAAGTCAGGTGGCTCGATAGCTGGTAATGATGTGGGCTGCGCGTGCAGCGGCAACAGATCAACTCCAGTGTATCTCGGTATTTCCACCGGCCTGGCAGGTGAGGTTGTCGAACTGTTTTCCCAGTGGATAGCGGGAAAGCTGAGGGTGATGGGCGGTGTGTCGGTGGAGGTGAAACTGTAGCTGTTGGTCTTCTGGTCAAACTCCAGCGCCCGAACTGGCACCGCTGGTGAAATGCTCCCACCCGCCGGTGTTGCAACGAGTGTGTATTGGTTAAGGTCACCATAAATCCGATAGGGAAGATCGACGGTTCCTTCGGCAGCGGCAATTTCATTCAGGTTAGACGAGGTGTCTGGGAAGACTGTGCTACCAGATAGTTTGAGGACCGTTTGAGGAAAACGCTCGCCATTACCCAGGGCAGGTGAATAGAATAATGCACCGATACCAATCGCCGTTGCACGACTGAGAAGTGCTTCTCCCAGTCCTGTTAATAACAGAATGCTTTTGCGGAGCGCTGCCTCGAAGGTCCAGCCGTCTGCGTTTTGAAGAGTGGCAGTACCCGCCACGGTTACCAGTTGTGCAGATTGACCAAGGGGTAAATTGAAGCTGTAGGCAGTTTCGCCTCTAGCCAAGGCGCTATGGATTGCAGCATCTATGGCTGGAGAAGCGTCCTTCAGCGCAGACACAGCCTCGACAAGAATTCGTTTAACGTAGGCAGCTGTCAGAGATCTCAACAAACCTTCGTAATAACCTAGGCGTTCTTCTTCGTTTTCTGCAGTCTCAACATAAGCTGCGAACAGCTCGCCAATTTCAGTGCTGTCCAGCGACAGTGGGTCTACGCCAAATAAGATATCCGCTTCATACCAGCTCCTATTCATCCCAATTCGTTGTAGGAGCTCGACAATGATTGCTTTCTTTTTTAAGGTGCCTTCAAACTCATTGAATAGGTGGGTATCAATAGCCGAATTTATGCGTATATCAATTTCATTTCGCACTCTCGTCGTGCTGTTCGAGAAGGCGCTTTCTATCTGATCCTGCACAGAATGCGCTATGGCTACCAACTTTGAATATGCGTCGTGCTCTCTGTCGATGGTTTCAATGCGGTGAGCCACAGTAACTGGCGGGTGAGTGCCGTCCCAATTCAGGGCGTCATCAAGAGTTGAAAAAAATCCGGTATGTGTTTTGTTAGGGGTGGTCGGAGTGTTTGGCAATTTCAACGGTGGAGGAGGGGGAGTCGACTTTTGCATGCAGCATCCTTGCTGTAGTTTGAGTTTTACTTGAAAGAAGCACCTTAAGTTATGCCGTAGCAATGGCGCCTGAGCAATAATGAAATTTTTACTGCATATGAAATGGTTAGAGTTTTTGTAAATTCAATATCAATTAATACCCATATATTTCTTGCATGACTCGACTGGTTGGTATCAGGGCTTGCCTGCGATGGCGGTATTAATTGGACTACATGTGGTGACTGACCCGCCGCTATCGTTGGCGAACCCCCACAAGGGGCGAGGTTGTTGGTGGGGTGGAATGACAGGCACAAAAAAGCACCCCGAAGGGTGCTTTTTTCTGTAGCCAGTCGCTTAACGTTTCAGCGAAGCCGGCAAGTGAGGCTGGATGGCGGTCAGCACAGCCTTGAAGCATTTGGTGTTGCCGGCAACGATATGGCCTTTCTCAAGGAAGTCATGTCCGCCGGTGAAGTCGCTCACCAAGCCGCCAGCTTCCTGGATCAGCAGGGCGCCTGCCGCCATGTCCCATTCGGACAGGCCCGACTCCCAGAACGCATCGAAACGACCAGCGGCCACGTAAGCCAGGTCCAGGCTCGCGGCGCCAGCGCGGCGGATGCCGGCGGTCTGGCCGACCAGGGCGCGGAACATGCCCAGGTAGTTGTCCAGGTTGTCCATCTGGTCGTCACGGAACGGGAAGCCGGTACCCAGCAGGGCGCCGTCGAGGCTGGTGCGGCCGCTCACGCGCAGGCGACGGCCGTTCAGTTGGGCGCCACGGCCACGGCTGGCGGTGAATTCTTCCTGGCGAACCGGGTCCAGCACGACGGCGTGTTCCAGGCGACCACGGTATTTGCAGGCGATGCTGACGGCGAAGTGAGGGATGCCGCGCAGGAAGTTGGTGGTGCCGTCCAGCGGATCGATGATCCACAGGTACTCTTCGCCTTCGATGCCAGTGCCGGCGTGCATGCCGGTCTCTTCACCGAGGATGGAGTGGTTCGGGTAAGCCTTGCGCAGGGCGTCGACGATTTTCTGTTCGGCGGCGCGATCCACCTCGGACACGTAGTCCTTGGCGTCTTTTTCATCGACCTTGATGGTATCCAGGCGCTCGATGGAGCGGAAGATCAGTTCACTGGCGCTGCGGGCGGCGCGCAGCGCGATATTCAGCATGGGCTGCATGGATGTGTCACCTAAGGTTGTTAAAGAAAGCCGGGCATTCTATCAGAAAGTTTTAACAGGTGAAGGTTGGTGTTCGCTTTCATAGCTTAACGGTAGGTGCTTATGTAAGATTTGCTCCCTTTATCGTGTTCGAGAGCGCCTCCCTTGTTGCAGAACATTCGTGTCGTCCTGGTCAATACCAGCCATCCGGGTAACATCGGCGGAGCTGCGCGGGCCATGAAGAACATGGGCCTGTCGCGCCTGGTGCTGGTCGAGCCGCGGCTGTTTCCCCATCACGAAGCCGACGCCCGGGCGTCCGGCGCCGGCGACATCCTGGCCGATGCGCAAGTCGTCGCCACTCTGGAAGACGCCCTGGTCGGCTGCAATCTGGTGCTCGGCACCAGCGCCCGCGACCGTCGCATTCCCTGGCCGTTGCTCGACCCTCGCGAATGCGGGACCAAAGTCGTCGAGGAAGCCGCGCAAGGTTCTGAAATCGCCCTGGTGTTCGGCCGTGAAGACTCCGGCCTGACCAATGAAGAGCTGCACCGATGTCACTTTCACGTGCATATCCCCTCCGACCCCGGGTTCAGCTCCTTGAACCTTGGGGCCGCGGTGCAGGTGTTGAGCTATGAAGTGCGCATGGCCTGGCTGGCTGCCGAAGGCAAACCCAGCAAGGTCGAAAAAACCGAGGTGACGTCGCCGCGCAGTGAGACACTGGCGACCATGGACGAGCTGGAACGATACTTTGAACACCTGGAGCAGACCCTGGTGGACATCGAGTTCCTGGACCCGGAGAAACCGCGACACTTGATGGCGCGCCTGCGTCGGTTGTACGGACGAAGCTCGGTCAGCCGGGCGGAGATGAATATATTGCGCGGCATCCTCACGGAAACCCAGAAAGCGGCCCGTGGCGAGCTGATTAAGCGGAAGAAATAAAATGTTCGAACGTTTGCGTGAAGATATCCAAAGCGTTTTCCATCGTGACCCGGCGGCGCGCAATGCCTTTGAAGTGCTGACCTGCTACCCGGGGATGCACGCGATCTGGATCCACCGGCTGTCCGGCGCGTTGTGGAACATGGGCTGGAAGTGGCTGGCGCGGTTGGTTTCCAACTTCGGCCGCTGGCTGACCGGGATCGAGATCCACCCGGGCGCCAAGGTCGGACGCCGGTTCTTCATCGACCACGGCATGGGCATCGTCATCGGCGAAACCGCCGAGATCGGCGACGACGTGACGCTGTACCAGGGCGTGACCCTCGGCGGCACCAGCTGGAACAAGGGCAAGCGCCACCCGACGCTGGAAGATGGCGTGGTGGTAGGGGCGGGCGCCAAGGTGCTCGGGCCGTTCACGGTGGGTGCCGGGGCGAAAGTCGGCTCCAACGCGGTGGTCACCAAGGCTGTGCCGCCTGGCGCGACCGTGGTGGGAATTCCGGGGCGGATCATCGTCAAGTCCGATGACGAGCAGGACGCCCGCCGCAAGGCCATGGCCGAGAAGATCGGCTTCGACGCCTACGGTGTCGGCGAAGACATGCCCGACCCCGTCGCGCGTGCCATCAATCAGCTGCTCGATCACCTGCAAGCCGTCGACGGACGCCTGGAGGGGATGTGCGGCGCCCTGAAGGACCTGGGCAGTAATTACTGTGCCAAGGACCTGCCTGAACTGCGCGAGGAAGATTTTGCGTGTGTGAAGGATAAGGATGAAACCTCGGCCAGTTGAAACCTGACTGGCCTCATCGCGAGCAGGCTCGCTCCCACATTGGATCGTGGCGTTCATGCGATCCCTGTGGGAGCGAGCCTGCTCGCGATGAACGATAACGCGGTATCACTGGTCCTGCCCGCCAAGCCTTTGCTATCATGCGCCCGCTCTTTCGCGGGTAAACCCGAGTAACCCACTAGGTCTTATACTTGACTTAAATACTCGGGAATTGCATACTCGCCCCCATTCCGAACTCCGTGGTAATTGTCCATGCGACTGACTACAAAAGGCCGATACGCCGTGACCGCGATGCTGGATCTGGCATTGCACGCGCAGCACGGGCCGGTGTCCCTGGCCGATATCTCCGAGCGCCAGGGCATTTCCCTGTCTTATCTTGAGCAGCTGTTCGCCAAGCTGCGCCGCAGCAACCTGGTCTCCAGTGTTCGCGGTCCGGGCGGCGGCTATCAGCTGTCCCGTGACATGCAGGGCATCCAGGTCGCCCAGGTGATCGATGCGGTGAACGAATCGGTCGATGCGACCAAATGCCAGGGCCTTGGCGACTGCCATGGCGGCGATACTTGCCTGACCCACCACTTGTGGTGCGACCTGAGCTTGCAGATCCACGAATTTCTGAGCGGTATCAGCTTGGCTGACCTTGTCACCCGTCGTGAGGTGCAAGAAGTAGCCCAGCGTCAGGACCAGCGCCGTTGCAATGGCAAGGCGCCGCACCTGGACAAGATTGAAGCGTCCGCCGTCGAATGACCGCCGCAGAGCAAGCGGAACGCCAGCCAGCCTGATTTAGGAGAGAGTCCATGAAATTGCCGATTTACCTTGATTACTCTGCGACCACCCCGGTTGATCCGCGTGTTGCGCAAAAAATGAGTGAATGCCTGCTGGTCGACGGAAACTTCGGTAACCCGGCGTCCCGCTCCCACGTGTTCGGCTGGAAAGCCGAAGAGTCGGTCGAGAATGCCCGTCGCCAAGTGGCTGATCTGGTCAACGCCGATCCGCGTGAAATCGTCTGGACCTCCGGTGCCACCGAGTCCGACAACCTGGCCATCAAGGGTGTCGCGCATTTCTACCACACCAAGGGCAAGCACCTGATCACCTCCAAGATCGAGCACAAGGCGGTCCTGGACACCACGCGCCAACTGGAGCGTGAAGGTTTCGAAGTCACCTACATCGAACCCGGCGAAGACGGCCTGATCACCCCGGCCATGGTCGAAGCCGCGCTGCGCGACGACACCATCCTGGTTTCGATCATGCACGTGAACAACGAAATCGGCACCATCAACGACATCGCCGCCATCGGCGAACTGACCCGCTCCAAGGGCGTGCTGTTCCATGTCGACGCGGCCCAGTCCACCGGCAAGGTCGACATCGACCTGTCCAAGCTCAAAGTCGACCTGATGTCGTTCTCCGCCCACAAGACCTACGGCCCGAAAGGCATCGGCGCGCTGTACGTGAGCCGCAAGCCGCGTGTTCGCCTCGAAGCGACCATGCATGGCGGCGGTCACGAGCGCGGCATGCGTTCCGGCACACTGGCGACCCACCAGATCGTCGGCATGGGCGAAGCGTTCCGCGTTGCCAAGGAAGACATGGCCGCCGAGAACGTGCGCATCAAGGCCCTGAGCGACCGCTTCTACAAACAGGTCGAGCACCTGGAAGAGCTCTACGTCAACGGTAGCATGACCGCCCGTGTCCCGCACAACCTGAACCTGAGCTTCAACTACGTTGAAGGCGAGTCGCTGATCATGGCGCTCAAGGATCTGGCCGTGTCGTCCGGTTCGGCGTGCACCTCGGCGTCCCTCGAGCCTTCGTACGTCCTGCGCGCCCTGGGCCGCAACGACGAACTGGCCCACAGTTCGATCCGCTTCACCTTCGGCCGCTTCACCACCGAAGAGGAAATCGATTACGCCGCGCAGAAAGTCTGCGAGGCCGTGACCAAGCTGCGCGCTCTGTCGCCGCTCTGGGACATGTACAAAGACGGCGTCGACATCTCGAAGATCGAGTGGGCGGCGCACTGAAGAAGTCGCCACCAGAGCGACTCACTGATGAGGATTGAAGCAAATGGCATATAGCGAAAAGGTCATCGACCACTACGAGAACCCGCGCAACGTCGGCAAGATGGACGCGCAGGATCCTGACGTCGGCACCGGCATGGTCGGCGCCCCGGCGTGCGGCGACGTGATGCGCCTGCAGATCAAGGTCAACGAGCAAGGCATCATCGAAGATGCCAAGTTCAAGACCTACGGCTGCGGCTCGGCCATCGCGTCCAGCTCCCTGGCCACCGAGTGGATGAAGGGCAAGACCCTTGATGAAGCCGAAACCATCAAGAACACTCAGCTGGCCGAAGAACTGGCCCTGCCGCCAGTGAAGATCCACTGCTCGGTACTCGCCGAAGACGCCATCAAGGCCGCCGTTCGCGACTACAAGCAGAAGAAAGGCTTGATCTGATCCGCGTACCGGTAAGGAGTTTGCATGGCTATCCAGATGACAGAAGCGGCAGCTAGACATGTGCAGCGCTCTCTTGCAGGGCGCGGCAAGGGCGAGGGTATCCGCCTGGGTGTTCGCACCACGGGCTGCTCTGGCCTTGCCTACGTGCTGGAATTCGTCGACGAAGTGGGCGAAGACGATCAGGTGTTCGAAAGTCATGGTCAGAAAGTGATCATCGACCCGAAGAGCCTGACGTACCTGGACGGCACTGAGCTGGATTTCGTCAAGGAAGGGTTGAACGAAGGCTTCAAGTTCAACAACCCCAACGTGCGCGGTGAGTGTGGCTGCGGCGAAAGCTTCAACATCTGAGGCGGCTCGTGGGTACTCCTTGTCATTTTGCATTGTTCCAGTTGCAGCCTGCTTTCCAGCTGGATCTCGATCAGTTGTCCGCGCGTTACCTGGAACTGGCCCGTGGTGTCCATCCGGATCGTTTCGCTGATGCCAGCGAGGCCGAGCAGCGGCGGGCGCTGGAGCAGTCGGCGAACCTCAACGAGGCCTACCAGACGCTCAAGCACCCGGCCAAGCGCGCGCGATACCTGCTCGCCATCAGCGGTCATGAGCTGCCCCTGGAAGTCACGGTCCACGATCCCGAGTTTCTTTTGCAGCAGATGCAATGGCGCGAAGAGCTCGAAGACCTGCAGGACAGTGCCGACCTGGCCGGTGTCGCCGCGTTCAAGCGCCGCTTGAAGGACGCCCAGCAAACCCTGAACGACAGCTTCGCAGCCTGCTGGAACGATGCCGCGCAACGCGAACAGGCCGAACGCCTGATGCGGCGCATGCAGTTCCTCGACAAGCTCACCTACGAAGTGCGCCAGCTCGAAGAGCGCCTCGACGATTAACCCAGTGCCGCTCCGGTCGCACGCCTGATTACAGATAAGTCCTGATTACGATGGCCCTACTGCAGATCGCCGAACCCGGCCAAAGTCCACAACCCCACCAGCGTCGCCTGGCAGTGGGAATCGACTTGGGTACCACCAATTCCCTGGTCGCTGCCTTGCGCAGCGGTCTTTCCGAACCGCTGGCCGACGAGCAGGGGCGGGTGATCCTGCCGTCTGCCGTGCGCTACCACGCCGACCGCGTCGAAGTCGGCGAGTCGGCCAAGCTGGCAGCTGCCACCGATCCGTTGAACACCATTGTCTCGGTCAAACGCTTGATGGGTCGTGGTCTGTCCGACGTCAAGCAATTGGGCGATCAACTGCCGTACCGCTTTGTCGGTGGCGAATCCCACATGCCGTTCATCGAAACCGTGCAAGGTCCGAAAAGCCCGGTGGAAGTGTCGGCCGACATCCTCAAGGTCCTGCGCCAGCGCGCCGAGGCCGCATTGGGTGGCGAGTTGGTGGGGGCGGTTATCACCGTTCCGGCCTATTTCGACGACGCCCAGCGTCAAGCCACCAAGGACGCGGCTAAGCTGGCCGGCCTGAACGTGCTGCGCCTGCTCAACGAGCCGACCGCCGCAGCGGTAGCCTATGGCCTGGATCAACACGCCGAAGGCCTGGTCGCCATCTATGACTTGGGCGGCGGCACCTTCGATATTTCCATCCTGCGCCTGACCGGTGGGGTCTTTGAGGTCTTGGCCACCGGTGGCGACAGCGCCCTTGGCGGTGATGACTTCGACCACGCCATTGCTGGCTGGATCATTGGGCAGGCCGGTCTGTCTGCTGACCTCGATCCGGGCGCGCAACGTCATTTGCTGCAAACTGCCTGCGCCGCCAAGGAAGCCCTGACCGACGCCGCGAGTGTTGAAGTGGTCTACGGCGAGTGGAAAGCGTCCCTGAGTCGCGAAGCCTTCGATGCACTGATCGAGCCGATGGTCGCCCGTAGCCTCAAGGCCTGCCGCCGCGCCGTGCGTGATTCCGGTGTGGAGCTGGAAGACGTCAAGGCCGTGGTCATGGTCGGCGGTTCGACCCGTGTGCCTCGGGTCCGCGAAGCTGTGGCCGAGGCCTTTGGCCGTCAACCGCTGACCGAAATCGACCCGGACCAGGTGGTTGCCATCGGCGCCGCGATCCAGGCCGATACCCTGGCCGGCAACAAGCGCGACGGCGGCGAACTGCTGTTGCTCGACGTGATTCCGTTGTCCCTGGGGCTGGAAACCATGGGCGGTCTGATGGAGAAGGTGATTCCGCGCAACACCACCATTCCCGTCGCCCGCGCCCAGGATTTCACCACTTATAAAGACGGCCAGTCGGCCATGATGATCCATGTGCTGCAAGGCGAGCGTGAACTGATCAGCGACTGCCGTTCCCTGGCACGTTTCGAATTGCGCGGCATTCCGGCGATGGTGGCCGGTGCGGCGAAGATCCGCGTGACCTTCCAGGTCGATGCCGATGGTTTGCTCAATGTTTCCGCCCGCGAACTGGCTTCCGGCGTCGAGGCGAGCATCCAGGTGAAGCCATCCTACGGCCTGACCGACGGCGAAATCGCCCGGATGCTCAAGGATTCCTTCCAGTATGCCGGCGACGACAAGGTGGCCCGCGTGTTGCGCGAGCAACAGGTCGACGCCCAGCGACTGATCGAAGCGGTGCAGGGCGCCCTGGAGGCCGACGGCGACCGTTTGCTGGACGCCGAAGAGCGAATGGTCATCGAGCTGCAGATGCAGGAATTGTCCGAACTGATCAAAGGCACCGATGGCTACGCCATCGAGCAGCAGACCAAGCGTCTGTCGAGCGTCACCGATGCCTTTGCCGCCCGCCGCCTGGACTCAACGGTCAAAGCCGCCCTGGCGGGGCGTAACCTGAATGAAATCGAGGAGTAATTGATGCCGCAGGTGATTTTTTTGCCCCACGAGAAGTTCTGCCCCGAGGGCATGGTGGTGGAGGCTGAGCCTGGGACGTCTATCCTTGACTTGGCTCACGAGCACCATATCGAGATGGAAAGCGCCTGTGGCGGTGTCTGCGCCTGCACGACCTGCCATTGCATCATTCGCGAGGGCTTCGATTCGCTGGAAGAAGCGGACGAACTGGAAGAAGATTTCCTCGATCGTGCCTGGGGTCTTGAAGCGCAATCGCGCCTGGGTTGCCAGGCCATCGTCGGTACGGAAGACCTGACCGTCGAAATCCCGAAATATTCGCTTAACCATGCGGCCGAAGCGCCGCACTGATGGTGATACTGTCATGAGCTATGGTTGGAATGATGTACAACGCATCGCCGAAGAGTTGGCCGAAGCGAAGCCGGACGTGAACCCGATGGCTGTCAACTTTCTCGATCTGCAGCATTGGATCATGGAGCTTCCCGATTTCGACAATACCTCCGGCCGTTGTGGCGAGAAGGTCCTGGAGGCGGTCCAGCAGCTCTGGATCGAAGAAATCGACTGATCGACCTTGCAGGTTAGGCAATACCCCTGAACCCGCGTATAATTCGCGGGTTTAATTTTTCACACATTACCGATTCTGGAGCTACACCATGGCTGTTCAACGTACTTTCTCCATCATCAAGCCTGACGCCGTTGCTAAAAACGTGATCGGCAAGATCGTTTCCCGTTTCGAAGACGCTGGCCTGCGCGTTGTAGCTTCGAAAATGAAGCAACTGTCCAAGGCCGAAGCCGAAGGCTTCTACGCTGAGCACAGCGAGCGCGGCTTCTTCGGTGAGCTGGTTGCGTTCATGACTTCCGGTCCGGTTGTCGTTCAGGTGCTGGAAGGCGAGAACGCCATCGCTCGCAACCGTGAGCTGATGGGCGCTACCAACCCTAAAGAAGCAGCTGCCGGCACCATCCGCGCCGACTTCGCCGAGTCCATCGACGCCAACGCCGTTCACGGTTCGGACTCCGAAGCCGCTGCTGCTCGCGAAATCGCTTACTTTTTCGCAGCTACTGAAGTAACCACTCGCTAAGCATTGGCTTGAGAGTGAAGGTGAATCCATGACGACATCGACTGTTAAAACCAACCTGCTGGGGCTGACCCAGAAGGAAATGGAAAAATTCTTCGACTCAATCGGGGAGAAGCGTTTCCGTGCCGGCCAGGTGATGAAATGGATTCACCACTTTGGCGTCGACGATTTCGACGCCATGACGAATGTCGGCAAGGCCTTGCGTGAAAAACTCAAGGCCGTTGCCGAGATTCGCGGCCCCGAAGTGGTCAGCCAGGACATTTCCAGCGACGGCACCCGCAAGTGGGTGGTGCGCGTGGCGTCCGGCAGCTGCGTCGAGACTGTGTACATTCCCCAGGGCAAACGCGGCACCTTGTGCGTTTCGTCCCAGGCAGGCTGTGCCCTGGATTGCAGTTTCTGCTCCACCGGCAAGCAAGGCTTCAACAGCAACCTCACCGCCGCCGAAGTGATCGGCCAGGTGTGGATCGCCAACAAATCCTTTGGCAGCGTCCCGGCGACCGTCGACCGTGCCATCACCAACGTGGTGATGATGGGCATGGGTGAGCCGCTGCTGAACTTTGACAACGTCGTCGCCGCCATGCACCTGATGATGGATGACCTGGGCTACGGCATTTCCAAGCGCCGGGTGACCCTGTCCACGTCCGGCGTGGTGCCGATGATCGATGAACTGGCCAAGCACATCGACGTCTCCCTGGCGTTGTCCTTGCACGCACCTAATGACGCATTGCGTAACCAATTGGTGCCGATCAACAAGAAATACCCGCTCAAGATGTTGCTGGACTCGTGCCAGCGCTACATGTCGGCCCTGGGCGAAAAGCGTGTACTGACCATCGAGTACACCCTGCTCAAGGATGTGAACGACAAGGTCGAGCACGCGGTCGAGATGATCGAGCTGCTCAAGAACATCCCGTGCAAGATCAACCTGATCCCGTTCAACCCGTTCCCGCATTCCGGCTACGAGCGTCCGAGCAACAATGCGATCCGTCGCTTCCAGGATCAGCTTCACCACGCTGGCTTCAACGTCACCGTGCGCACCACCCGCGGCGAAGACATCGACGCCGCGTGTGGCCAATTGGTAGGGCAGGTGCTGGACCGCACCCGTCGCAGCGAACGCTACATTGCCGTGCGTGAGTTGAACGCCGCCGATGATGTCGTGAACGCGGCGAACAGTCACTAAGAGAGGAACTCTATGTCCCTGCGCTTCGCGCTCGTTTTGCTGTTGGCCGGTCTGTGCACCGGTTGTGTCCTGTCGGGCGACTACAACCCGATGAGAACCAGCAAGGGGCGCGACGAGGCGCGTGTGGCCTATGTGCAACTGGGCATCGGCTACTTGCAACAGGGCATGACCGAACGGGCCAAGGTGCCGCTCAAGAAAGCCCTGGAGCTGGACGATTCCGACGCCGATGCCAACGCGGCCCTGGCCCTGGTGTTCCAGGCCGAGCTGGAGCCGGAGCTGGCCGACCAGCATTTTCGCAAGGCGCTGTCGGCCCGCCCGCAGGATGCGCGGATCCTGAACAACTACGGCAGCTTTCTTTTCGAGCAGAAGCGTTACAAGGAGGCCTACGAGCGCTTTGAACAGGCCGCCGCCGACACCCTTTATCCAGAGCGTTCGCGGGTCTTCGAGAACCTCGGCATGACGGCTGCGCAGCTCGGCCAGCGTGACCTGGCCCGCCAGCAGCTGGAAAAGGCCCTGCGGCTCAACCGCCAGCAGCCACGGGCGCTGCTGGAAATGGCTGAGTTGTCGTACGAAGACAGGCATTATGTGCCCGCGCGCGACTACTACGAGCGGTTTAGCCTGCTCAGCGAGCAAAATGCACGTAGTCTATTGCTCGGCGTTCGGCTGGCCCATGTATTTGAAGACCGTGACAAAGCCGCAAGCTACGGCCTGCAATTAAAAAGACTCTATCCCGGTACGCCGGAATATCAGCAATACCTGTCGGAGCAATGATGAAAGCGGCGCATCCCGAAGTTGTAGCAGCCACTCGCGTAAACCCAGGTGAGACCCTGCGGCAGGCCCGTGAAAGCAATGGTTGGTCGCTGGCCCAGGTGGCCGTCAAGCTCAATCTCACCGTGACGTCCCTGAGCAATCTGGAAGCGGGCGCGTTCGACAAGCTGCCGGGCCATACCTTCGCCCGCGGTTACATCCGCGCCTACGCCAAGCTGCTGGACATGGACCAGACCGTCCTGGTCCAGCAATTCGACCAATACACCGGTTCCGATGCCCAGGGCAGCAGCGTGCACAGCCTGGGTCGTATCGAAGAGCCGGTACGCGTTTCCCATACCATTCTGCGACTGGTCAGCCTGTTGCTGCTGATCGGCGTGATCGGCGGCGGCTTCGTCTGGTGGCAGGATCAAACCGCCTTGCGTACCAAGGAATCGGTGGCCCTGGCCCCTGAACATGTAGAAGTGGAAGGCGCCGACGGCACCACCCGCATCCATCCGCTGGACGAGCCGGAAGACCAGGCTGTGCTGGAAGGCCAGGCCGAAGGCGAAACCGCACTGGCGCTGCCTCAGGGCCAGGAGGGCACTGACGCCGAAGCCGGTGCCGAGGCGAGCGCACCGGCTGCGCCTGCCGTTGCCCCTGTTGCACCGAGCACTCCGGCACCGGCCACCAGCGCACCGGTTCCTCCGGCGCCAGTGGTTCACGCCACGCCTGCGCCGACTGTCGCTGCTCCAGCTGCTCCAGCTGCTCCAGCTGCTCCAGCCGCTGCCCCGGCAGCACCCGTGGCGCCGGCTGCCGGTGAAGGCCTGGTACAGATTCAGTTCATCGCCGATTGCTGGACGCAAATCACCGACGGCAATGGCAAAGTCCTGTTCAGTGGCCTCAAGCGCAAGGGTGACAGCGCCTCTGTCAACGGCAAGCCACCGTTTGCCGTGCGCCTGGGCTATGCCCGTGGCGCGCAGGTCAGCTACAACGGCCAGCCGGTCGATGTAACTCCGTTCACCAGTGGCGAGACCGCTCGCCTGAAGTTGGGTCAATAAGTCATGCACGGCGAATCTCCAATCAAACGTCGCGAATCCCGCAAGATCTGGGTCGGTAACGTGCCTGTGGGCGGCGATGCGCCTATCGCTGTGCAGAGCATGACCAACAGCGACACCAACGACGTGGCCGCCACCGTGGCCCAGATCAACCGCCTGGAGGCCGCCGGTGTCGACATCGTGCGGGTCTCGGTGCCGGACATGGACGCCGCCGAGGCGTTCGGCAAGATCAAGCAGCTGGTCAAGGTGCCGCTGGTAGCCGACATCCATTTCGACTACCGCATCGCCTTGCGCGTGGCCGAGCTGGGTGTGGATTGCCTGCGCATCAACCCGGGCAACATCGGTCGCGAAGACCGCGTGCGTGCGGTGGTGGATGCCGCCCGCGACCGTGGCATTCCGATCCGCATCGGCGTGAACGCCGGTTCCCTGGAAAAAGACCTGCAAAAGAAATACGGCGAACCGACTCCGGCGGCGCTGGTAGAGTCGGCGCTGCGCCATGTCGAGCACCTCGAACGCCTGAATTTCCAGGACTTCAAGGTCAGCGTGAAGGCCTCCGATGTGTTCATGGCTGTCGAGGCCTACCGCCTGCTGGCCAAGGAAATCGTCCAGCCGTTGCACCTGGGCATCACCGAAGCCGGTGGGTTGCGCTCGGGTACGGTGAAATCCGCCGTCGGCCTCGGTATGCTGCTCGCCGAAGGGATTGGCGATACCATCCGCATCTCGTTGGCGGCGGACCCGGTCGAGGAAGTGAAAGTCGGCTACGACATTCTCAAGTCCCTGCACTTGCGTTCCCGTGGGATCAACTTCATCGCCTGCCCGAGCTGCTCGCGGCAGAACTTCGATGTGGTCAAGACCATGAACGAGCTGGAAGGGCGTCTCGAAGACCTGCTGGTGCCGCTGGATGTCGCGGTGATCGGTTGCGTGGTCAACGGGCCGGGCGAAGCCAAGGAGGCCCATATCGGCCTGACGGGCGGCACGCCGAACCTGATTTACATCGACGGCAAGCCGTCGCAGAAACTGACGAATGACAATCTGGTGGATGAGCTGGAACGGCTGATCCGCGAGAAGGCGGCCGAGAAGGTCGAAGCCGACGCAGCGCTCATCGCTCGCGGCTGATCGAACGAATTAAGGAATTTTTGTGAGCAAGTCTCTGCAAGCCATTCGTGGCATGAACGACATCCTGCCCGAACAGACGCCCCTGTGGCGCTATTTCGAGGGCACCGTGGCGCGTTTGCTGGATAACTACGGTTATCGCCAGATCCGCATGCCGATCGTCGAGTTCACCGAACTGTTCAAGCGCTCCATCGGTGAAGTGACCGACATCGTCGAAAAAGAGATGTACACCTTCGACGACCGTAACGGCGACTCTCTGACCCTGCGTCCCGAAGGCACCGCGGCCTGCGTGCGTGCGGTGCTGGAGCACGGCATCACCGGCGGCGGCCAGGTGCAGAAACTCTGGTACATCGGCCCGATGTTCCGCCATGAGCGCCCGCAGAAAGGTCGTTATCGCCAGTTTCACCAGATCGGCCTGGAGGTTTTCAACCTCGACGGCCCGGACATCGACGCCGAGCTGATTGTCATGACCTGGCGCCTGTGGGGTGAGCTGGGCCTTCGTGACGCGGTCAAGCTCGAGCTCAACAGCCTGGGCACCAGCGAGTCCCGTGGTCGCTACCGTGAAGCCTTGGTGGAGTTTCTTTCCGCGCACCTGGACAAGCTCGACGAAGACAGCCAGCGCCGTCTGAAGACCAATCCACTGCGCGTGCTCGACACCAAGAACGCCGATACCCAGGCGATCCTGGTCGACGCGCCGAAAATGGCCGACTACCTCGACGACGAATCCCGTGCGCACTTCGAAGGGTTGAAGGCGCGCCTGGACGCCGTCGGCATTCCCTATGTGATCAACCCGAAGCTGGTCCGTGGCCTCGACTACTACAGCAAGACCGTTTTCGAATGGGTCACCGACAAACTCGGCGCCCAGGGCACCGTCTGCGCTGGCGGCCGTTACGACGGGCTGGTGGAACAAATGGGCGGCAAGCCGACCCCGGGCGTGGGCTTTGCCATGGGCATCGAGCGCCTAGTGCTGATGCTTGAAGCGCTGGACAAGGTGCCTGAAGAACTGGCGCGTCAGGTCGACGTCTACCTGTGCGCTTTCGGCGAGGCCGCCGAACTGGCCGCCCTGGCCTTGAGCGAGCGGATCCGTGACCAGTTGCCCAACCTGCGCCTGCAGATCAACGCCGGCGCCGGCAGCTTCAAGAGCCAGTTCAAGAAGGCCGACAAGAGCGGTGCGCTGTACGCACTGATCCTGGGTGACGACGAACTGGCTCAACAAGTGGTAGGTTTCAAACCCCTGCGTGGCCAGGGCGAACAACAAAGCATTGCCTGGGATGCGCTTGCTGCACACCTGGCCACCTGCGTCGTGCAGGGTTGAAGCTGTCAAACAGCCGATTTAGCGATTAAGGAGTATTGGGGTGTCGAGTACCGAAGATGAACAGCTGGCGGATTTGAAGGACTGGTGGACGCGCAATGGCAAGCCGCTGGTCACTGGCGGCCTGTTGGCGCTGGTCATCGTGTTCGGCTGGCAGGCCTACCAGAAATACCAGAGCAATCAGTCGCAAGGCGCCTCGGTGCTCTATCAGCAATTGCTGGAAACCACCCTGACCCCGGACGGCAAGCCTGACGCTGCCCGCGTAGCGGACCTGGCCGGCAAGCTGGACAAGGAATTCGGCGGCAGCGCCTACGCTCAGTACGGTCGGCTGTTCGTGGCCAAGGTGGCGGTAGACAGCGGCAAGCTTGACGACGCGGCCACCGAGCTCAAGGGCATCGTCGACAAACCGGCCAACCCGACCCTGGGCGAAGTGGCGCGTCAGCGCCTGGCACAGGTGCTGGCGGCGCAGAACAAGACCGAAGACGCCCTGAAACTGCTCGAAGGCGATGCCGACAAGGCGTTCCTGGCGACCCGCGAAGAGCTCAAGGGCGACCTGCTGGTGCAGCTGGGCCGTGCCGATGAGGCCCATGCGGCCTACCAAAAAGCCAAGGCTGCGCTGTCGGATGAAGCAGCAGTCGGTGGCCTGCAAATCAAGCTGGACGACCTGGCCAAAGGGGATGCATGACGTGATCCGTTGGAAACATGCAGCATTGCTGGCCCTGGCCATTCTGGCCGCGGGTTGCAGCAGCAACAGCAAGAAAGAACTGCCTCCGGCTGAACTGACCGACTTCAAAGAAGAAGTCGTGCTGCAGAAGCAATGGAGCCGTTCCATCGGCGAAGGCCAGGGCGAAACCTACAACATGCTGGTGCCGGCCATCGACGGCGACACCATCTATGCCGGTGACGTCACTGGCGTAGTCATGGCGATGGATCGCGGCAACGGCGACGTCAAATGGAAAAAAGATCTTGAACTGCCAGTGTCCGGCGCCGTTGGCGTGGGTTACGGGCTGGTCATGATCGGTACGCTCAAGGGCGAGATCGTTGCCCTCGACGCCAGCAGTGGCGAAGAGAAATGGCGTTCTCGCGTGACCAGTGAAGTCCTTGCACCGCCAGCCACCAACGGTGACGTGGTGGTGGTCCAGACCCAGGACGACCGTCTGATCGGCCTGGATGCCGCCACCGGCAACCAGCGCTGGGTGTATGACAGCACCCCGGCGGTGCTGACCTTGCGTGGCACCAGCGCGCCAGTCGTGACCAACCGTCTCGCGGTCGCGGGTCTGTCGACCGGTAAAGTGGTTGCCCTGGACATTTCCAACGGCGTGCCGGTGTGGGAACAACGCGTTGCGATCCCGCAAGGTCGTTCGGAACTGGAGCGCGTGGTCGACATCGACGGCGGTCTGCTGCTGTCCGGCGGCACGCTGTACGTCGCCAGCTACCAAGGCCGCGTCGCGGCACTGGACCTGGAAAGCGGTCGCCCGCTGTGGCAGCGCGATGCGTCCAGCTACGCCGGCGTCGCCCAGGGTTTCGGCAGCGTCTACGTGAGCCTGTCCTCGGGCACGGTTGAAGGCGTCGACGAGCGTTCCACCACTGCATTGTGGAGCAACGATTCCCTGGCCCGCCGTCAACTGTCGGCCCCGGAAGTGTTCTCCAGCTACGTTGCAGTGGGTGACCTGGAAGGTTACCTGCACCTGCTCAGCCAAGTGGACGGTCGCTTCGTCGGCCGCGAGCGTATCGACAGCGACGGCCTGCGTGCCCGACCGCTGGTGGCGGGCAACATGATCTATGTGTATGGCAACAGCGGCAAACTGGAAGCCCTGACCATCAAGTAAGACTATGCTTGGGGCTGAATCCCCAAGCGGCGTCACCTGAGCACCAGCCGCTGCCTCGCAGCGGCTTTTGTATTTTCTGAAATAACGAAGTGGAGAGCCGCATGGTTCCCGTAATCGCCCTGGTGGGCCGACCTAACGTCGGCAAGTCCACCTTGTTCAACCGCCTGACCAGGACTCGCGACGCCATCGTCGGCGACTTGTCCGGTCTGACCCGTGATCGCCAATACGGTGAGGCCAAGTGGCAAGGGCGTACCTATATTCTGGTCGACACCGGCGGCATCTCCGGTGATGAACACGGCATGGACGAAAAAATGGCCGAGCAATCGCTGCTCGCCATCGAAGAAGCCGATGTGGTGCTGTTCCTGGTAGACGCCAAGGCCGGTTTTACCGCCGCCGACCAGATGATCGCCGAGCATCTGCGCAAACGTAACAAGCGCTCCCACGTGGTTGCCAACAAGGTCGACAACATCGACCCGGACATGGCCCGCGCCGAGTTCGCCCCGTTGGGCATGGGCCAGGCGATTCCGATCGCCGGTGCCCACGGCCGTGGTATCAGCCAGTTGCTGGAAATCGCCCTGGCGGACTTCCCGAAAGACGATGAAGACGAGCCGGAAGAGGGCGAGGAAGAAGTCGTCGCCGAAGGCGAGGAAGCCAAGCGCATTCCGGGTCCGAGCGAAAAAGACGGGATCAAGATCGCGATTATCGGCCGCCCGAACGTGGGCAAGTCGACGCTGGTCAACCGCATGCTCGGTGAAGACCGGGTGATCGTGTACGACCAACCCGGCACCACCCGTGACAGCATCTACATCCCGTTCGAGCGCAACGAAGAGAAGTACACGCTGATCGACACCGCCGGTGTGCGCAAGCGCGGCAAGATCCACGAAGAAGTCGAAAAGTTCTCCGTGGTAAAAACCCTGCAGGCGATCAAAGACGCCAACGTGGTGATCTTCGTGATGGACGCCCGCGAGGGTGTGGTCGACCACGACCTGAACCTGCTGGGCTTCGCCCTGGAAGCCGGGCGTGCGCTGGTCATTGCCATCAACAAGTGGGACGGCATGACCCCGAGCGAGCGGGATTTCGTGAAGGTCGAGTTGCAGCGCCGGCTGTTCTTCGTCGACTTCGCCGACATCCACTTCATCTCGGCCCTGCACGGCACGGGCGTGGGTAACCTCTACGCGTCGGTGCAGAACTCATTCAAGTCGGCGGTTACCCGCTGGCCGACCAACCGCCTGACCCAGATCCTCGAAGACGCGGTCAGCGAGCACGCGCCACCGATGGTCAACAACCGTCGGATCAAGCTGCGCTACGCCCACTTGGGTGGTGCCAACCCGCCGATCATCGTGATCCACGGCAACCAGATCGAGAAGGTGCCCAAGTCGTACGTCCGTTACCTGGAAAACACCTATCGCCGCGTCCTCAAACTGGTCGGCACGCCGATCCGCATCGAGTTCAAGGGCGGCGAGAACCCGTACGAAGGCAACAAGAACACGCTCACCGACCGTCAGGTCAACAAGAAGCGCCGCTTGATGTCGCACCACAAGAAGGCCGACAAGAAGCGCCGGGACAAACGCTAAGTCGCCGGTTATTTGGGAGCTTCTGTGGCGAGGGAGCTTGCTCCCGCTGGGTTGCGAAGCAACCCCAGATGTATCTGCCACCGCAGTGCATCAGACAAAATCAGGGGTTGCTGCGCAACCCAGCGGGAGCAAGCTCCCTCGCCACAGTTGTTCAGCGACATGAAAAGGGTGCCCCTCGCGGCACCCTTTTTCATGCCCGGCGATTGGGCTATCCTCGATCTCTCCCGCGCCGCGCCAGAGCCGGGCGCAGACGCAGAGAAGCCTTGATGATCACCAGCAAGCTGCCGAATGTCGGCATCACCATTTTCACCCAGATGTCCCAGCTGGCCGCACAGACCGGCGCGCTGAACCTGTCCCAGGGTTTTCCTGATTTTGACGGTCCGCAGGCCTTGCGCGATGCGGTCGGCCGGCACATTGCCCAGGGCCACAACCAATACTCCCCCATGACCGGCCTGCCGGCCCTGCGCCAGCAGATCGCGGCGAAAATCGCTCGCAGCTACGGAGTGAGCGTCGATGCCGATCAGGAAATCACCGTGACCCCCGGCGCTACCCAGGGAATCTTCTGCGCCATCGCCGCAGTGGTCCACAGCGGCGACGAAGTGATCGTGTTCGATCCGTGCTACGACAGCTACGAGCCCGCCGTCGAGCTGGCCGGCGGGCGTTGCGTGCACGTGCAACTGGGCCTGGAAGACTTCGCCATCGACTTCCAGAAGCTCGGCGAAGCCCTGAGCCCGCGTACGCGCATGATCATCCTCAACACCCCGCACAACCCCAGCGGCGCCCTGATCAGCCGCGCTGAACTGGATCAGTTGGCGGCGCTGATCCGCGACCGCGACATCTACCTGGTCAGCGATGAAGTCTATGAACACCTGGTGTTCGACGGCGTGCCCCATGCCAGCGTGCTGGCCCACGAGGAGCTGTATCGACGGGCCTTTGTGGTCAGTTCGTTCGGCAAGACCTACCACGTCACCGGCTGGAAAACCGGCTACGTCGTGGCCCCTCCGGCCTTGACCGCTGAACTGCGCAAGGTCCACCAATACGTCAGTTTTTGCGGCGTGACGCCCCTGCAATACGCCCTGGCCGACTATATGGCCGCGCATCCGGAGCATGTCGACGAGTTGCCGGACTTCTACCAGGCCAAGCGCGATCTGTTCTGCGATCTGCTGGCGCCGTCGCGGTTCAGCTTCAAACGAGTCACCGGTACCTATTTCCAACTGGTGGATTATTCCCGGATCCGTCCGGACCTGAACGACGTCGACATGGCGGTGTGGATGACCCGCGAACACGGTGTGGCGACGATTCCGGTCTCGGTGTTTTACCAGGACCCACCCCAAGGCCAGCGCCTGGTGCGCCTGTGCTTTGCCAAGCGCGAGGAGACGCTGCGTGAAGCGGCGCAAAAGCTATGCGTGATCTGAGCGCGTTGCCGGACCTGAACATTGCCCTGGTCCAGACCACCCTGGCCTGGCACGACCGCCGGGCCAATCTGGAGCATTTCGAGGCGCTGCTGGAGCAGGCGCGCGGAGCCGACCTGATCATCCTGCCGGAAATGTTCACCACCGGTTTTTCCATGGAATCCGAGACCCTGGCCGAGCCGGAAAACGGCCCGACACACCATTGGCTCAAGGTCCAGGCAGCGAAGCTGAACGCGGTCATCACCGGCAGCGTGATTGTTCAGGCCAGCGACCGCAGCCATCGCAATCGCCTGCTCTGGGCGCGGCCGGACGGCGAAGTGCTGCACTATGACAAGCGCCATCTGTTTCGCATGGCCGGTGAGCACAACCACTACACACCCGGCGAGCGACAGGTGTTGTTCGAGCTCAAGGGCTGGCGGATTCGTCCGTTGATCTGCTACGACCTGCGCTTCCCGGTATGGAGCCGCGATGCCGAGGACACCGACCTGCTGCTGTACACGGCCAACTGGCCAGGAGCACGTCGCCAGCACTGGAACCGGTTGCTACCGGCGCGGGCCATCGAGAACCTGTGCTACGTGGCGGCGGTGAACCGCATCGGCACCGACGGCAAGGGCTTCGCCTATACCGGTGATAGTCAGGTGCTGGATTTCCAGGGCGAAACCTTGCTCAGTGCAGGGGAGGCCGATGGTGTGTTCATGGTGCGTTTGAATGCAGCGGACCTGGCGGCGTATCGCACGCGGTTTCCGGCGAACCTGGATGCCGATCAGTTCGAATTCATCTGATTGAAGCGTTTCAGCCCTCAAGAAGAGTTGGGATGTGCCGATAAACGGGCAGCCAAGGAGGATTCCCTATGACCAATATCAGTGCAGCCATACTTAACCCTTACCTGCCATCGACTCCGAAAGTCACGCTCAAAGGGGCAGGGCAGGAGCCGGCAAGCGCGACCAGTCCAACGATATCTGCGGGTGTCGGTGAGGCTAAAGAACCTGCCACCCCCCCCGCTGCTGAAAGCGCCGGTAGTGCGAAGAGTCCAAAAGAACAGGTGATCGAACAGCTGAAGAGGCAGATCGAGCAGACCGAGAAGCTATTGGCTCAACAGCAGGCTCAGTTGGCTCAGATCCAGAACAGCCGGGCCAATGAAGAGCAAAAGGCCCAGCAGGCCATGGCGCTGCAAAATCAGATCATGGGCACCCAAGCCACGTTGCTGACTCTGCGTGGGGCGCTGTTGCAGGCTATGACGGTGAATGTTGACACCCACGCCTGATATTTTTACTGCCAGAACAGTCAGCATAGAACTACCAGCCAAACAAAAAGGCCCCAAGGTTCACACCCCAGGGCCTTTTTGCATTTCAGCGATGGATCAAGCCGCTTTGGCCTCAGGCTGGCTCAGCGAGCGGTTCAGTGCGCTGAACAGCGCCTTGAAGCTGGCCGTGGTGATGTTTTCATCGATGCCCACGCCGTGCACCGCGCGTTCACCGTTGACCCGCAGTTCGATGTACGCCGCCGCCTTGGCGTTGGTGCCGGCGCCGATGGCGTGTTCGTTGTAGTCCATGATCTCCACAGGAATCGGCAGGCCGGCCACCAGCGCTTCCAGCGCGCCGTTGCCCTTGCCGCGCCAGTGCAGGTTGGTCTCGCCCTGGCCTTTGCTCGCCACTTCCACTTCTACGGCGCTGTTGCCGTTCTCTTCCTGCAGGCGATGGCTAACCAGCGCATACGGGGTGTTGGCTTGCAGGTATTCGCGTTGCAGCAAGCTGTAGATTTGCTGGGCGGTCATTTCCAGGCCGAGACGATCGGTTTCGCCTTGCACCACCTGGCTGAACTCGATCTGCATGCGACGCGGCAGGCTGATGCCATATTCCTGCTCCAGCAGGTAAGCGATACCGCCTTTGCCCGACTGGCTGTTCACCCGGATCACCGCCTCGTAGCTGCGACCGATGTCGGCCGGATCGATCGGCAGGTACGGCACTTCCCACAGGCCATCGGATTTCTGCTGGGCGAAGCCTTTGCGGATCGCATCCTGGTGCGAGCCGGAGAACGCCGTGTGAACCAGGTCGCCGACGTACGGGTGACGCGGGTGCACCGGGATCTGGTTGCACTCTTCGACCACCTTGCGCACACCGTCGATGTCGGAGAAGTCCAGCTCAGGGTCGACGCCCTGGGTGTAGAGGTTCAGGGCCACGGTCACCAGGTCGACGTTACCGGTGCGCTCGCCGTTGCCGAACAGGCAGCCTTCGACACGGTCGGCGCCGGCCATCAGGCCCAGCTCGGTAGCGGCCACGCCGGTGCCGCGGTCGTTGTGGGTGTGCAGGCTGATGAGCACGCTGTCGCGACGGCTGATGTTGCGGTGGAACCACTCGATCTGGTCGGCATAGATGTTAGGCGTGGCGACTTCCACGGTGGCCGGCAGGTTGAGGATCACCTTGCGCTCGGGCGTCGGGTTCCAGACTTCGATCACCGCGTCGCAGACTTCCTTGGCGAATTCCAGCTCGGTGGCGCTGAAAGTCTCTGGCGAGTATTCGAACTGCCATTGGGTTTCTGGTTGCTGGGCGGCGTATTTGACGAACAGCTTGGCGGCGTTCACCGCGATTTCCTTCACGCCTTCCTTGTCCTGGTTGAACACGATGCGGCGGAACGACGGGCAGGTGGCGTTGTAGAGGTGAACGATGGCCTTTTTCGCACCGCGCAGGGATTCGAAAGTACGGGCGATCAGGTCTTCACGGGCCTGGGTCAGCACCTGGATGGTGGTGTCGTCCGGGATATGGCCTTCTTCAATCAGGGTGCGTACGAAGTCGAAGTCGGTTTGCGAAGCCGCTGGGAACGACGCTTCGATCTCCTTCACGCCCACGGCCACCAGGGTTTTCCAGAAGCGCAGCTTCTTGACCGAGTCCATCGGCTCGATCAGCGACTGGTTACCGTCACGCAGGTCGGAGCTGCACCAGATCGGCGCGGTGGTGATGGTCTTCGACGGCCAGGTGCGATCCGGCAGGTTGATGGTCGGGAACGCGCGGTATTTGGAAGACGGGTCTTTGAGCATGCTCATCGTGGGAATCCTTTTATTGTCGTGGCCGGAAAAAGGCGGCCTGCCGGTGGTTCGAATGGGGTGGCGTCAGAGCCGGGACGAGGTGCCGCGATTCAGCCCGGCAGTCGTGCGCTGACGAGGCACAGGCTGCGGTGCTGGCGAAGCTGAATGAGGGTGTGAGAGGTTTTCATGCCTTCAACCCTAACCGCGTGAGGGAAGGATCGCAAGCAGTCGGAAAAAATTGAGAGAAGTTTTGCTTTGGGGAGGTTTTGCGAGATTTAATCGCGCGTTATTGGAGAATTTGTAGTTTTATTGCGTCGATGTTTGCGGCTTGGCAATCCCTTGAATATGGGGGGATGCAGCTTAAGCCTTCGCGAGCAAGCCCGCTCCCACAGGTACGGTGTCGATCCTGTGGGAGCGGGCTTGCTCGCGAAGAGGCCAGTATCCCCTTGCCAAATTTTCAAGGCTGAAACGCCCCGATAAAAATCGCCGGATCCACCCGCGCATCGTTCAGGCTGACATTCCAGTGCATATGCGGCCCGGTCGCCCGGCCAGTAGAGCCGACCTTGCCCACCACGGTGCCCCGGGCCAGTTGCTGGCCGACCTTCACATCGATCTTCGACATGTGGCAGAACATGCTGATGAAGCCCTGTCCATGGTCGACGAACACGGTGTTGCCGTTGAAGAAGTAGTTACCGGTCAGGATCACCTTGCCGGCGGCCGGGGTCTTGATCGGCGTGCCGGCGGGGACGGCGAAATCCAGGCCGGCGTGGGGGTTACGCTCTTCGCCGTTAAAGAAACGGCGTACGCCGAACTTGCTCGACAGCGGGCCGTCGACCGGTTTGTCCAGCAACAGGTTGCTCGGGATGTTCGGGCTGAAGCTGCGATAGGCCTTCAATTGCACGGCCATTTCGGCGTCGATGCGCGCAAGGTCTGCCGGGTTCGGGTTGACCTGGCGCTTGTTCGCCAGGGTGATGCGCTGCTCCGGGTACTTTTTATAGCCGACCACGAATGGCTGGGTGCTGCCGCCACTCTTGATCTGCTGGGTGCCGGGCTGGACGGTCAGTGGGATGCCGACAATCGCCAGCCAGTTGTTCTGTTCCTTGACCACCAGCACCGGCTTGCTCTGATAAGTGGCTTTCGGCGCCTGGGGCGCGTTGCCCAGGTCGACCACTGCAACACCGCCGGGCACTGGCTTATTCAGCAGGCGGGTGATGTAACTGTCAGCATGGGCGTTGAAGGTCAGGCAGAGCAACAGCAGGGGCGCTAGAAATCGCGGCATGGATCAGTCCAGTAGAGAAAGGGTGACCGGTGTCAGGTGATTGTCTTCGACCCGCACCAACAGTTTGCCTTCGCTGAGGCGGGCGGTCAGGCGCTGGCCGGTCTGGGTCTGGCCGGCGCTGCGGATGGCGTGGCCGCGCTCGTCCAGCAGAATGCTGTAGCCGCGGCCAAGGGTCGCCAACGGGCTGACGATGTGCAGGGTCTGCATCTGGTTGTGCAACTGCACCCGTCGTGTTTTCAAGCCTTCGCGCATGGCGCGCGGCAGTCGTTCGGCGAGGCTGTCCAGGCGATGGCGCAACAATGCCAGGTGCCGGCCGGGATGTTGCCCGGCGAGGCGGGTTTCCAGGCGGATCAGGCGTTCGCGGCGAGTATTGAGGCTGCGCTCGAAGGCCCGGCGCAAGCGCATGTCCAGGTCATCCAGGCGCTGGGCTTGCTGGCGCAGGCGCTCGCCCGGATGACGCAGGCGCCGGGTCAAGCCTTCAAGGCGCAGTTGATCGCGCATCAGTCGGTCGCGCATGCGCATCACCAACCGGCGATGCAGACTCTCGACCCGGCGCACCAGGTCCCCCGCATCTGGCGCCAGCAGTTCAGCGGCGGCGGAGGGGGTCGGGGCGCGCACGTCGGCGACGAAATCGCTGATGGACACGTCGGTTTCATGTCCCACGGCACTGACGATCGGCGTGACGCAGGCATCCACCGCACGGGCCACGGCTTCTTCGTTGAAGCACCAAAGATCCTCCAATGAACCACCGCCCCGGGCCAGGATCAGTGCATCGAAGCCCCGGGCATCCGCCAGTTTCAAGGCGCGGACGATCTGCGCAGTGGCTTCGCGACCTTGCACGGCGGTGGGAATCAATGTGAGGGAGATTTGCGGAGCGCGGCGGCGGAAGACGCTGATAATGTCGCGGATCACCGCGCCGGTGGGCGAGCTGATGATGCCGATGCGTTGCGGATGGGCGGGTAGCGGCACTTTGCGCTCGGCGCTGAACAGGCCTTCGGCGCTGAGTTTTTCCTTCAGGGCGTCGAAGGCCAGGCGCAAGGCGCCGTCGCCGGCCGGCTCCACGGTGTCGAGGATCAGTTGATAGTCGCCACGGCCTTCGAACAGTGAGACCTTGCCGCGGACCTTGACCGCCAGCCCATCCTTCAGCGCCTGGCGCACCCGCGCGGCGTTCTGCCGGAACAGCGCGCAACGCACCTGGGCGCCGCTGTCCTTGAGGGTGAAGTACACGTGGCCGGAAGCAGGGCGGGCGAGGTTGGAAATCTCGCCCTCGACCCAGATGTTGCTGAACACGTCTTCGAGCAACACCCGCGCGCGGCCGTTGAGCTGGCTGACAGTCAGGACCTCACGGTCCAGGCCCAATCGGGCAAAGGGATCTTTAATCATGGGCGGCATGATAAGGGCATTTGTGGCTCAAGCTCCATGTGTTGAGACAATTAGAGCGGATCGCCTGCCATCGCGAGCAGGCTCGCTCCCACAGGGTTCTGCGTCGTACACAGCATATGAGTCCAATGGAAATCCAATGTGGGAGCGAGCCTGCTCGCGATAGCAATGGTGCAGCCACCATAAATGCTGGATAAGCCCCCGACCTCTGGCTAAAGTCGCCGCTTCGTCAGCAAGGAAGTGTCGGATGAACCTTTTCTCTTGGTTGGGCCAATGGGCATTTGCGCCCATGGAATGGCTGGTGATCGGCTTCGCCATCGCCCTGGCGTACATCGTATTCGGCATCGCCGGGTTCGGCACCGCGCTGGTGGCCGCGCCGATTCTGCTGCTATTCCTGCCGCTGTCGAAGATCGTCCCGCTGCTGGTGCTGCTGGATTTTGTCGCGGCGTTTGGCAATCTGCTGCCGTCGCGTCGGGATGTTTCCCGGCCGGAGCTGCTGCGCTTGCTGCCCTGCATGGCCCTGGGCTGCAGCCTGGGGGTGATTTTCCTGCTTAATCTCAAGTCCGATCTGTTGCTGTTGTTGATGGGGCTATTCATCAGCGCCTATGCGATCTACAGCCTGTGGGTAAAGGCCAGGCCCGCGCAGTTATCGGCGCTTTGGGCCGTTCCGATGGGCACGGTAGGCGGGATGTTCGGCGCCTTGTTCGGCAGCGGTGGCTTCTTATATGCCATCTATCTCAATAGCAGGCTGCCCAAGGAACCGGCGCGCGCCACCCAAAGTGCTCTGATCAGTTGCAGCGCCGTGGTGCGCTTGAGCCTATTCGCTGTCGCTGGCGTGTACGCCGAACTACCCTTGTTGGTATTGGCGCTGTGTCTGTTGCCGGCCATGGCGCTGGGACTCTGGATCGGTCGTCGCCTGACCATGAAAATGTCCCGCGAGGCGTTTGTGCGTCTGGTGACCTGGCTGGTGCTCGCCAGCGGCATCGCCTTGATCGGGCGCTACCTGAGCGCTTGACCTGGCTGGGCCAGGGATTAAGCTGCCCGGCCTTTAATTGCATCGCCACGCAAACCGTCAGGCCACACCATGAATTCGCAAAGCATCATCGTCCCGAAAATCTCCACGCTGCCGGTCCACGAACCCCGGGCCCGGGCGATCGTGCGCTGGTTGGTGCGCAAGAATATCGTCGAGGAGCAACTGAGTACCTGCGGACGCACCGGCAACCGCATGGCCCACGCCATCGCTCCCGGCGCACGTGAGGTGGTGCTGCATCCTGAAGCCTTGCCATTTGGCGAAGCGATCAATGGCCTGGAGATCATCACCAAACGCTGCATCTATACCCCGGCCAAGGGCTTCCTCGAAGAAGCCGGCTGCGCCGAATGCCGCAAGGAAGTCGGCGAAGCGCTGTTCGAAAGCCTGGAAGACTGGATGCCTGGGCGCACCGACAACTTCACTTGCCCTGAATGTGGGCATGAAGACGACATCAACGGTTTCCTGTTCTTGCAGCCGTGCGGCTTCTCCAACCTGGGCTTCATCTTCAATAATTGGCTTGAGGCGGGGTTCAAGCAGGCGTTTCTCGATGAGTTCGCCGATTGGCTGGATCAGCCGGTGAGTTGGGTGCAGGTGGAGTTGTAGGGGAGGCAAACACGCAGCCACTGTGGCGAGGGAGCTTGCTCCCGCTGGGTCGGTCCGACGCCTCGGGCGAAGCGGCCCCTTGCTTTTTGCGGTCGCTACGCAACCGAGCGGGAGCAAGCTCCCTCGCCACGGGTTCGGTGTAGGGTCGCAATGCAATGATTCAGCCCATTAATCACCCCACCAATAATAGAAAGAGTTTTACATTGAGCCAGACGGGGTGCATGAGTATAATGGCGCGCTTCCATTTTCCCGCTCGGGAGCCCCCGCGATGCTGCGTATCAGCCAAGAAGCCCTGACCTTCGACGACATTCTCCTAGTGCCCGGTTATTCCGAGGTGCTGCCTAACGAAGTCAGTCTCAAAACCCGTCTCACCCGTGGCATCGAACTGAATATTCCGTTGGTTTCCGCCGCCATGGACACCGTGACCGAAGCCCGTCTGGCCATTGCCATGGCCCAGGAAGGCGGTATCGGGATCATCCACAAGAACATGACCATCGAACAGCAGGCCGCCGAAGTGCGCAAGGTCAAGCGGTTCGAGGCTGGCGTGGTCAAGGACCCGATCACCATCGAGGCTGACGCCACGGTGCGCGATCTGTTCGAACTGACCCGCATGCACAACATCTCTGGCGTTCCGGTGCTGCACGATGGCGACCTGGTTGGCATCGTCACGTCCCGCGACGTGCGTTTCGAGAGCCGCCTGGACGCCACCGTGCGTCAGGTGATGACGCCCAAAGAGCGTCTGGTCACCGTCAAGGAAGGCACCAGCAAGGACGAAGTCCGCGAGTTGCTGCACAAGAATCGTATCGAGCGCGTGCTGATCGTCGACGACAAATTCGCCCTCAAGGGCATGATGACCGTCAACGACATCGAAAAAGCCAAGGCCTACCCACTCGCCAGCAAGGACGATCAGGGTCGCCTGCGCGTCGGCGCTGCGGTCGGCACCGGCAAGGACACCGGTGACCGCGTCGCCGCCCTGGTCAATGCCGGCGTGGACGTGGTGGTGGTAGACACCGCCCACGGCCATTCCAAAGGCGTGATCGACCGTGTTCGCTGGGTCAAGCAGAACTTCCCTGAAGTGCAGGTGATCGGCGGCAACATCGCCACCGGCGCTGCTGCCAAGGCCCTGGCCGAAGCTGGCGCCGACGCGGTCAAGGTCGGTATCGGCCCTGGCTCGATCTGCACCACCCGCATCGTTGCCGGCGTCGGCGTGCCGCAGATCAGCGCGATCGCCAACGTCGCCGCTGCTCTTGAAGGCACCGGCGTTCCGTTGATCGCCGACGGCGGTATCCGCTTCTCCGGTGACCTGTCCAAGGCCATCGTTGCCGGTGCCTACAGCGTGATGATGGGTTCGATGTTCGCCGGTACCGAAGAAGCACCGGGCGAGATCGAGCTGTTCCAGGGCCGTAGCTACAAGGCTTATCGCGGCATGGGTTCGCTGGGCGCCATGTCCCAGGCCCAGGGCTCTTCCGACCGTTACTTCCAGGACTCCTCCGCGGGTGCCGAGAAGCTGGTACCGGAAGGCATCGAAGGTCGCGTGCCCTATAAAGGCACCCTGAGCGCCATCATCCATCAGCTGATGGGCGGCCTGCGTTCTTCCATGGGCTACACCGGCAGCGCCAACATCGAAGAGATGCGCACCCAGCCGGAGTTCGTGCGTATCACCGGCGCTGGCATGGCCGAGTCCCACGTTCACGATGTGCAGATCACCAAGGAAGCGCCGAATTACCGCGTAGGTTAAGGCTTCCAGCAAAACGTTAATCACCGGGGCTGTTCATTCAGCCCCGAGTTGTTTCTGATTCACTACATGAGAATGAGTCATGGCCCTCGACATTCACGCTCACCGCATCCTGATTCTCGACTTCGGTTCCCAGTACACCCAGCTGATCGCTCGCCGCGTGCGTGAAATCGGCGTGTACTGCGAACTGCATCCGTTCGACATGGATGACGAAGCGATTCGCGAATTCGCGCCCAAAGGCGTCATCCTCGCCGGTGGCCCCGAGTCCGTGCACGAAGCCAACAGCCCGCGTTGCCCGCAAGCGGTGTTCGACCTGGGCGTACCAGTCTTCGGCATCTGCTACGGCATGCAGACCATGGCCGAGCAGCTGGGCGGCAAGGTAGAAGGTTCCGACCTGCGTGAGTTCGGTTATGCCCGTGTCGACGTGGTCGGCAAGAGCCGTCTGCTGGACGGCATCGAAGACCATGTCGACGCCGACGGCCTGTTCGGCCTCGACGTGTGGATGAGCCACGGCGACAAAGTCACCCGGATGCCGGAAGATTTCCACATCCTCGCCAGTACCCCGAGCTGCCCGATTGCCGGCATGTTCAACGATGATCGCCGCTACTACGGCGTGCAGTTCCATCCGGAAGTGACCCACACCAAGCAGGGCGGTCGCATCCTGTCGCGCTTCATCCTCGACATCTGCGAGTGCGAAGCGCTGTGGACGCCGTCGAAGATCGCTGAAGACGCCATCGCCCAGGTGCGCGCCCAGGTCGGCACCGACAACGTGCTGCTGGGCCTGTCCGGCGGCGTCGACTCCTCGGTGGTTGCCGCACTGCTGCACAAGGCCATCGGCGACCAGCTGACCTGCGTCTTCGTCGACAACGGCCTGCTGCGCTTGCACGAAGGCGAGCAAGTGATGGCTATGTTCGCCGAGAACATGGGCGTCAAGGTGATCCGCGCCAACGCCGAGGAGCAGTTCCTGGCCAACCTGGCCGGCGAGTCCGACCCGGAGAAGAAGCGCAAGATCATCGGTCGTACCTTCATCGACGTATTCGATGCCGAATCCTGCAAGCTGGACAACATCAAGTACCTGGCCCAGGGCACCATCTACCCCGACGTGATCGAGTCGGCCGGCGCCAAGAGCGGCAAGGCCCACGTGATCAAGTCCCACCACAACGTCGGTGGCCTGCCGGAAGAAATGAACCTCAAGCTGGTCGAGCCACTGCGCGAGCTGTTCAAGGACGAAGTGCGTCGCCTGGGTCTTGAACTGGGCCTGCCGTACGACATGGTCTACCGCCATCCATTCCCGGGCCCGGGCCTGGGCGTGCGGATCCTCGGTGAAGTGAAGAAGGAATACGCCGACCTGCTGCGTCGCGCCGACCACATCTTCATCGAAGAACTGCGCAAGGCCGACTGGTACCACAAGGTCAGCCAGGCCTTTGTGGTGTTCCAACCAGTGAAATCGGTCGGCGTGGTCGGCGATGGCCGTCGCTACGCCTGGGTCGTGGCTCTGCGTGCGGTGGAAACCATCGACTTCATGACCGCTCGCTGGGCACACCTGCCGTACGAACTGCTGGAGACTGTTTCCGGGCGGATCATCAACGAAATCGACGGCATCTCCCGCGTGACGTATGACGTGTCGAGCAAGCCGCCAGCGACGATTGAGTGGGAGTGATCCCAGGGCCGGCATAGACCGGCACTAAAGCATCTTTAAGCCCGCATAACTGCGGGCTTTTTGCGTTTTCAGCCTGGCACTGTCTGATCGGCGGCAGCTCGCGTCGCATGCGCGGCGATGAACATCGCAACGGCCGACCGGCAGTAGGATTCGATTTCGTTGTCGTCCTCCGCTCTCGCTTCATCGAAGCGCGCGATGATCAGGAGATCGGATCCTTTGATCAGCGCGGCAAACAAGCGGGCGGACTGGCGAGGGTCGGGCACGTCCAGAACCGCTTTCGCGTTCAACTGACGCAACAGGGCCTCGATTTGCGCGATGACATAGGCGGGTCCGGCTTCGTATTGGCGCTTGCTTAACGACTTTTGATCCGTCTTGTCGGCCATGATCATGGCTTCGACACTGCGCACGTCCGGGCTCAACAGCGTGCGAAGCAGGGTCGATCCCACCGCCATGAGCTGATCTTCGGCCGAACCGGCGATGCCTTCAAAAAGGGCTTGTGGTGCAAACTGCTGGCAGTGGGTCGCGATGGCCGCGCTGAACAGCGCCTCCTTGTTCTCGAAGTGCCGATAGATGCTGAGCTTGGATATCTTCGCGCGCTGGGCGACCTTGTCCATGGTCGTCGCTTGAAACCCCAATTCCACAAAAAGTTCGTACGCGGCGTCGATGATCGTTTGGCCAAGCGCCTCGTTGGCAGGCCGGCCGCGCCGGGCCTGGCTCATTTCAGTCATAAAAATTCCAGTACTTGACAGTATTCTAATTCGTGAATTATGGTACTTCAAAGTATCTTAAGGCTGCAAATCAGTCTTCCTTCATCCACAGCGCGGAGCCCATCACCATGAATGACGTCATCATCATCGGCGGCAGTTTTGCCGGCCTCGCCGCCGCCTTGCAGCTCGGCCGTGCCCGGCGCAAGGTCACCGTTCTCGACACCGGGCTGCCGCGCAATCGCTTCGCCGACCACTCCCATGGCCTGCTCGGCCACGATCACAAGCCACCGCTGGAGATCCTGGCCGAAGCGCGGCAGCAACTGGCGCGCTATCCCACGGTCAGGTTGGTCACTGCCCGGGCCGAGAACATCAGCGGGGCTATCGACGATTTCTCCGTCGTCACTGGCGATGGCGAAAGCCTTAGGGCGCGCCGCTTGATCCTGAGCTATGGCGTCGCCGACCAGATGCCTGAAGTTCCCGGCTTTGCCGAAGGCTGGGGCTCCTCCATCGTGCCTTGCCCCTATTGCGACGGCTTTGAAGTCGCCGGGCGGCATTGGGGGCTGGTCTGGTCCGGCCCGCAGTCGCACACGTATGTCAGGCTGTACCACGATTGGACCGACACATTGACGGTCTTCGCCAATGGTCACGAGATTCCAACCGACATCCGGGCCGATCTGACGCGCCGCGACATTCCTGTCGTCGATGGCCGGATCACCGAAATCGACCATGACGAGAGCCATAACGCCACCGTCAGGCTCGACGCCGGTCCCTCTGTCGCGGTCGACATCCTGTTCGCGCATCCGCGCAACAAGCCGTCCGCCAGCCTGCATGACTCACTGGGACTCGCCACGGTCGATACGCCCTTCGGCATCGCCCTCAAAGTCGACGAGCGCCGCGAAACCAGCATGCCCGGCATCTACGCCGCGGGCGACCTCGCCAATCCCCTCATGGCCTCAGTCACCCAGGCAGTATCGCAGGGTGCTACAGCGGGTATCTCTGCCCAGCAGTCGATGCTGGTTTGAGCACAGTTTCCTTCTCGAATCAAAGCGAGGCAGTGTCATGACAGAGCAAAATGCCTATCAGGTCGCCGACTGGAATGGCCAGAGCGGGGAGTACTGGGTCGCCAACCAGGCCCGGCTCGACGCCATGCTGGCGACGTTCGGCCAGGCCGCGATCGAAGCCGCCGCGCCCTCGAAGGGTGAGCGCGTGCTGGACGTCGGCTGCGGCGCGGGCGCGTCGAGTCTGGCGCTGGCCGACCGCGTTGGTGCGGGCGGTCATGTATTGGGCGTGGACATATCCGAACCGCTGATTGGCCGAGCGCGTGCGCTTGCGCCGCAGGATACGCCGGCCCAGTTCCGGGTCGCCGACGCCAGCAACGCCGAGCTGCCCGAGGGCGCGTTCGACATCCTGTTCTCGCGTTTCGGGGTGATGTTCTTCGACGATCCTACAGCGGCGTTCGCTAATATGCGTCGTGCGCTCAAGCCGGGCGCACGGGTCGCTTTCGTCTGCTGGCGCGGCGTGGCCGAGAACGATTGGGTGCGCCTGCCGATGGGCGCGCTCAAGGATATCGTCCCGCTACCCGCGCCGCCCGGTCCCGAAGCGCCCGGCCCGTTCTCGTTCGGCGACCGGGGGCGTGTGGCACGTATCCTGACGGCGGCCGGCTTCACCGATATCACTATCGCGCCCTTCGAGGCTTCCATCTCGCTCGGTCAGGGCGATACTCGGAACGCGGCGATTGACGACGCGGTGAAGATGGCATTAGAGGGCGGCCCGCTGTCGCTTGTGCTCGCTGATCAGCCCGACGACATCCGCGCCCAAGCCTGGGCCGCGGTTCGTACCGCCTTCGCGGGCCTCCCCGGCAAGCGTTCGGTGATGATTGACGGCGCGGCGTGGATCGTCACGGCATGCAATTCGGCAAGCTGACAGGATCAACAGTCTTTGGCCGGTCAGATTGAGCTCTAGTGATTCGGATTGCTAGAAATAACTGTTTTTGTGCGCGGTTCTTGCTTTCTAATCGTTTTTATCTGAGCTTAATCGTTAGCTGACAAGATCAGGCGTAGCGCATCCTTTTTCAATACTTGAAAGCCGTCTTGTCCGCAGAGGCCACTTATGATCGATTTGCCCGCAGACCCGATAGGCGCCACCTGGTTGGCCCAAGCCTATGGCGTGTTGCCTCTGGGGCGGCTGCCGGTGACAAGCCAAGTGGGCGGGCGACGCGCAACTCAGGTCAACGACGGTTTTTGTCTGGAAACCTACCCGGAGACGATGCGACCGGATACAGAGCCTGCCGCGCATCTGCAGTTCCATTTGCGGCATGAAGTCCCCCATCTGGAGTTCCTGGCCCGTCTGTTCGAGCGCACGGGACCTGGTTTCGTCCAGGCTTGGATCGCGGCCGAGCCTACGGGACAGTATGCGCGTCGTGCTGCGTTTCTATATGAATGGCTGACCGGGGACGCTCTGGTCGTGCCCGAGCGCTTGGGCGGCAATTACGTCGATGCCATCGACGAAGCCAAACTGGTGTCGGCATCCCGCGACCGGGTGGTCAAGGTGCAGCGCTGGCGGGTGAATGACAACTTGCCCGGCACGCGTGAATTCTGCCCCTGCGTGGTCAAAACCGAGGCGGTGACGCATGCGGCCGAACTGGACATTCCTCATCTGTTCGGGGAGCTGAGGGACGAGTTCGGCGAAGACCTGCTGATGCGATCAGCTGTCTGGATGACGTTGCGGGAGAGCAAGGCCAGCTTCGCCATCGAAGGTGAGGCCGACCGGGTGGGGAGGGTGCAACGTTTTGCAGACGTGATGGCGCGCCGTACAGGGCAAGGTGCGGTTCCGTTGAGCAATGCCGCACTGGCGGAGTTGCAGCAGGAAATTCTCGGTGATCGGACGACGATTGCTCACTTCGGAGTACGTCAGTCACCGGTTTTCGTCGGTGAAACAGTGCGCTACCAGGAGGTCGTCCATTACGTTGCCCCTGCGGCCGATGATATCGGAGCGATGCTCGAGGGGCTAAGAGTGTTTCTCGAAAGAACGCAAGGCCAATCATCTGTGATGCGCAGCGCGGTCGCGGCCTTTGGTTTTGTCTATATCCATCCGCTCGCTGATGGTAATGGCCGCGTACACCGGTTTTTGGTCAACGATGTACTGCGGCGCGATGGAGTGATCCCGGATCCGGTGATCTTGCCGATCTCGGCGGTCATTACGGATGACGCAGGAGAGCGTCGAGGCTATGACCGGGTGCTGGACCAGGTGTCCAGACCGCTGATGCAGGCCGTGCGCGAGCGAGTGGTTTTCGAGCCCAGGCAGACGAGCTATCCGGATGGTGTCGTGTCGAATTTCGCTTTTCAGGGCATTGACCAGGCCAGGCCTCTATGGCGCTATCCAGATCTTGGACCTCATACCGTGTTTCTGGCCAACATCATTGGCCGGACGTTGACCGAGCAGATGCGCGAAGAGTCCCGCTATTTGCGCAGTCATGCACGGGCGCGTGCAGCGTTAAAGGAGGTGGTCGAGATGCCTGATCAACAGGCAGATCGGGTGCTGCGCTCAATCGAGCAGAATCGCGGCGAATTGAGCAATGTGCTTGCCAAGGAAATGCCTGTGCTGCAGCAGGCCGGGGTATGGGCCGAAATCGTTGAGGCTGTCTCGCGGGCGTTTGAGGATAGCGCTGGAGTGGGTGGTGCTGTGATCGATCGATATCATCCGGGAAAGCCCGCTGGACGCTGAATCCTGTGGGTAATTCCCCTGCTTGCTGCCAATACGCGGTAAAAAGCTCGGCGAACCGGGCGGCTCAACCTCGAGCCGAGTATGGCGTTCTATACTCCCGAGCATCCAATGATGGCGACAGTCATGCTGGAATAAGGAGTTTGTCATGAACGACCTTCAACGACTCGCCGCTCTACGCATAGTGCTGATTATTGTCGGCTTGATCGCCGTGTTCGCGATCTGGCCCCTGATGGTCCTGTGGCCGTCCGGCTGGACATGGCACAGCGGCCATTCCGACTATCCGCTGATGATCGTCGGTATCTACGCCACGCTTGGCGTGTTCCTCCTGCGGGCGTCCCGCGATCCCATGAAACATCTGAGCCTGATCTGGTTCACGGTGTGGTCGAGCGTCGTGCATGGCGCGATCATGGCCGTGCAGTCCTTCAGTGTCGGGATGGACGGAATGAGCCATTACGGCCACCTACTCGGCGATGTGCCCGCGTTGTTCGTTGTCGCCGCAGTGCTGGCGTTCTTCACGCCACGGAGCGAGAGGGCGCATTAGTCTAAGTCTCATAATGCTGTCAATCCGATGGCCTGCCGTGGGGATGGCAACTCTGGTGACTATTCCAGCCCGGCGTTCATGACTTATCCGCGACAATCCTTCACTTAATATTTCTCAATCGCAGGTGTATCGTATTCGCCTTTTGCGGGCCTCCACGGTTCGCTGCGGATCCAAGAGGTAGTTGCGTACATGTCCTTTACCCGTCGCCAAATTCTCGGTGGCCTGGCCGGTCTTGTTGTTGTGGGCGTAGGTGCAGGGGGCGCGTCGCGGTATTGGTTGGGCAAGCGTGCAGATGCCGATGCCGGTCATGACTATGAATTGATCGCAGCGCCGCTGGACGTCGAGCTGGTGGCCGGGCACAAGACCCAGGCCTGGGCCTTCGGTCCGTCGGCACCCGGCACCGAGCTGCGGGTGCGTCAGGGCGAGTGGCTGCGGGTGCGTTTCATCAATCACTTACCTGTGGCGACCACCATCCATTGGCATGGTATTCGTCTGCCGTTGGAGATGGATGGCGTGCCGTATGTCTCGCAACTCCCGGTGCTGCCGGGCGAGTACTTCGATTACAAGTTCCGTGTGCCTGACGCTGGCAGTTATTGGTATCACCCCCACGTCAACAGCAGCGAAGAGCTCGGGCGCGGGCTGGTGGGGCCGTTGATCATCGAGGAGCGCGAGCCCACCGGCTTCAAGTATGAACGAACCCTGAGCCTCAAGAGCTGGCATGTGGACGAACAAGGCCAGTTCGTGGAGTTCAGCATTCCCCGCGAAGCGGCCCGGGGTGGGACGGCTGGACGATTGGCGACCATCAACGGCGTGCCGGAGGCGGTGATCGATCTGCCGGCCGGGCAGATCACCCGGGTGCGCCTGCTCAACCTGGACAACACCCTGACCTACCGCATCAATATCCCGGGTGTCGAGGCGCAGATTTATGCGCTGGACGGCAATCCCGTCGAGCCGCGCCCACTGGGCAAGGAATACTGGCTTGGCCCCGGCATGCGCATTTGCCTGGCGATCAAGGCGCCTCCCGCCGGGCAAGAGTTGTCGTTGCGCAATGGCCCGGTGCGCCTGGGTACCTTGCGCTCGGTGCCCAACACTGATGCGCCGACTGTATGGCCGCCCGCACTGCCGGCCAATCCGGTGTCCGAGCCGGACCTGGCCAATGCCGAGAAACTCAACTTCAATTTCGAATGGGTCGGTTCGGTGTCGGTCGACGTGGATAACGGCAAGCCGCCGAGCCTGTGGCAAATCAACGGCAAGGCCTGGGACATTACTGACAAGACTTGCGCCGACCGGCCGATTGCCACGTTGAAAAAAGGCCAAAGCTACATTTTCGAATTGAAGAACATGACTCAGTATCAGCATCCGGTGCATTTGCACGGCATGAGCTTCAAGGTGATCGCCTCCAACCGGCACAAGGTCATCCCGTATTTCACCGACACCTACCTGCTGGGCAAGAACGAGCGGGCGCAGGTTGCGCTGGTGGCGGATAACCCCGGGGTGTGGATGTTCCACTGCCATGTGATCGACCACATGGAAACCGGCCTGATGGCCGCCATCGAGGTGGCGTGATGCGCCAGATTCGACCCGCGCGGATAATCGACCGCAGCCGTGACCAGGACTTCATGCGCGAAGCCCTGGCCCTCGCCGCCCAAGGCGCGGCGCTGGGCGAAGTACCGGTGGGCGCGGTGCTGGTGCAGGACGGCGAGATCATCGGGCGCGGCTTCAACTGCCCGATCAGCGGCCACGACCCCAGCGCCCACGCAGAAATGGTCGCAATCCGTGCCGCCGCCCAGGCGGTGAGCAACTATCGCCTGCCTGGCAGCACCCTCTACGTGACGCTCGAACCGTGCAGCATGTGCGCCGGCCTGATCGTTCACTCCCGCATCGCCCGGGTGGTCTACGGCGCTCTGGAACCCAAGGCCGGCATCGTGCAGAGCCAGGGGCAGTTTTTCAGCCAGGGATTTCTGAATCACCGGGTGATGTACGAGGGTGGGGTGTTGGCTGAGGAATGCAGTACGGTGCTGAGTGAGTTTTTCAAGGCGCGTAGGGCCAAAGCCACAGACTGAAACGGTTCCCCCTGTGGGAGCGAGCCTGCTCGCGATAGCGGAGTGTCAGTCGCCAGCACTTTGACTGATTAACCGCTATCGCGAGCAGGCTCGCTCCCACAGGGTTTGTGTGGTGGCTGGGCTATTTACGCGCCACAATCACCGCCCGCATCGGTGCCGGCAGGCCTTCGATGGTTTTGCTGTGGTCCGCAGGATCGAGGAAGTCATTCAGCGACTGGTACTTCATCCACTCCGTGCTGCGCTGTTCCTCTACGGTGGTCAGGCTCACGTCCACGCAACGCACGTCGCTGAAGCCTGCGCGGCGCAGCCAGCGTTCCAGGGCCGGCACCGAGGGCAGGAACCAGACGTTGCGCATCTGCGCGTAGCGGTCTTCCGGGACCAGCACTTGATGCTCATCGCCCTCGATCACCAGGGTTTCCAACACCAGCTCGCCACCCTTCACCAGGCAGTCTTTCAGCGCCAGCAAGTGTTCGATGGGGGAGCGACGGTGATAGAACACGCCCATGGAAAACACCGTGTCGAAGCCTTCGAGGTCCGGCGGCAGGTCTTCGAAGGGGAACGGCAGGTGCCAGGCGTTGGGCTGTGACAGGTAGCGCTGCACGGCCTGGAACTGGCAGAAGAACAGCCAGTTGGGATCGACGCCAATCACCGTGTCGGCCCCGGCGCCGAGCATTCGCCACATGTAGTAACCATTGCCGCAGCCCACATCGAGAATGCGTTTGCCGACAAGGTTCAGGTGCGGCGCGACCCTTGACCACTTCCAGTCCGAGCGCCATTCGGTGTCCACGTGCACGCCGAACAGGTCGAACGGACCCTTGCGCCATGGCGATAAACCCATCAGCGCTGTACGCATTTGCGCCCGGGTTTCGTCGGAGCAATCGGTGTCGAGGGTCAGACCATTCAACAGATCGATCTCGGTCGGTTGCAGCGTCGGCAAGGCGTCGAGTGCGCTTTGCCAGCGCTCCAGGTCGCCGTGGCCCTTTTCCATCTTGCTGTCGAGTTGCGTCTGCAGCGTCGCGGCCCAGTCGGCCAGGGGAGTGCCGGCCAGGCGGCGGGCGAGGGGAGACAGATCAATCATGGCAGGGCAATCAACGAGGCGAAGTTCAGGCATTGGAACCATGGCACGACTTTCGAGAACCCGGCCGCCAGCAGGCGTTCGCGGTGTTCTTCGAGGCTGTCGGGCTTCATGACGTTTTCGATGGCGCTGCGTTTCTGGGCGATTTCCAACTCGCTGTAGCCGTTGGCACGTTTGAAGGCCACGTGCAGGTCGGTGAGCAGGGCGTGCTCCTGGGCATCGTTGAAACGCAGTTTTTCCGAGAGGATCAGGGCGCCGCCGGGCAACAGGGCCTGGCGGATGCGGCTCAACAGGGCCGTGCGCTGGTCCGGGGCAATGAACTGCAGGGTGAAGTTCAAGGCCACCACCGAGGCCGGCTGGAACGTGAGCGCGAGGATGTCGCCCTCGATGACCTCCACCGGCAGCAGTTCCTGAAACATCGAGTCCTGGCCGTTGAGGTACTCGCGGCAGCGCTCGACCATCGCCGCCGAGTTATCCACAGCGATCACCCGGCAGCCGTCGGCGCGCACGTGGCGGCGCAGTGCTTGGGTCACGGCGCCGAGGGACGCGCCCAAATCGTAAAGCACGCTGTTTGGCTGGGCGAATTGCGCGGCGAGCACGCCGAGGTTTTCGACGATGGTCGGGTAACCCGGCACCGAACGCTTGATCATGTCCGGAAACACCCGCACCACGTCCTCGTTGAAGGCGAAGTCCGGCACTTGGGCCAGGGGTTGGGCGAATAGGCGGTCGGGCTCTTTGCTCACGGCGGTTCCAGCGGAATGGGTGGTGAAAAGGCCGGCATTTTAACCAAAAAACCTGTGGGAGCGAGCCTTTGTGGGGGGCGAGCTTGCTTGCGATGAATCCACTGCAGGCTATGGCGAGACCGCGTTATCGTTCATCGCGAGCAGGCTCGCTCCCACAGGGATCTTTGACTCAATACGATTTTCGGGTGAAGGCCGATGCGGTGATTCCCCACTGCCCCAGCCAATAGCTGACGATGATCAGGTACGGCGCGGCCTGGAAAGGCGAGACGAACCGGTTGATGCCGATCAGGCTGTCGGAAAACACGAACGCCAACGCCCCAGCCGCAGCCAGCCAGGCGGAGCGCTGGGGGACGTCGGTGCCCAGTCGCGCCAGGGCTCGCCAGAGCATGGCGCTGATGGCCAGGCCATAGACCAGCACCGGAACCAGCAACGGCCCGAGGCCACTGGAGATCAAGATGCCCAAGAGCACCGCGCCGATCCCCAAGGCCAGGGCCAGCGGTAGCAGCGCCGGGCGCCGGCAATCGTTCAGATAGGCTTTCAGATAGGCCAGGTGCGCCAGCAAGAACGCGCCGAGCCCGAACACGAACAGATCCCCCGGCCAGGCCAGCAACACATCGCCGATCACCGAGAAAATCAGCCCGAGGCTGATCCAGCGTCGGTACTCACCGGGTGGCGCATCGTGCAGCCAGCCCAACAGCGCCAGCACCGGCATCGGCTTGACCAGCAGGCACAGCAACGTGGCGTGAACGCTCAAGCCATACAAATAGGTGGCCGCACCCATCAGTGCGAGGATCAGCCAGCCCATGCTCAGTTCACCGCAATGGCGCAGTCGAAGGTTTCCACCGGCGGCACTTCAGGCGCCCAGGGTTGTTGATAAGTCAGGCGCAGGCGCCCGGTGCCGGCGGCGAACGCCTGGAAGCGCCACGTCGAGACGCCCGCGGCGCCAACGATGCCGGCATCTTCCGGATTGCGATAGACCTCGGGGCCCAGGCTTTTCAACACGCCGCCGGCCGAATCCTGGATTGCCCAGCGATAACCGGTGGTGGGGTTGCTGGGCAGGCTCAGGATCAGTTTTTGTCCGCTATTGAGGCGCACCGGGCACTGGCTCAGTTTTTCCACGGTCACGTTTTGTTTCGGCTGCGTGGCGCAGGCGCTCAGCAAGACAAGGCTCAAGGGAACGAGCAGGCGGGTGGGGGACATAAGGGCTCCGGCATTCACGACGAATGGGGAGCATAACCGAAGATGCTACCAGGTGTGTCAGGTGGGCAGGTGTTGTGGCTGCTGACGCTTTCGCGGGCAAGCCCGCTCCCACAACGGAGGGTGTCGTTCACAACATTTGTGATTTACACCGAACCCTGTGGGAGCGGGCTTGCCAGCGGAAGCAGTAGTACAGTCGCTACAGAACCGTCAGAACAACACCTTCACCACATCGGCAAACCGTTTGGCAAAATGCACCGTGACACCTTCCTTGAGGTAGTCCGGCAGTTCTTCGAAGTTGCCTCGGTTGGCTTCTGGCAGGATCAGTTCGTTGATTTTCTGTCGCCGCGCCGCGATCACTTTTTCGCGTACGCCGCCAATCGGCAGGACGTGCCCGGTGAGCGTCAGTTCGCCGGTCATGGCCACACCTTTTTTCGGCGGCTGGTTGCGGGCCAGGGACAGCAGGGCGCTGGCCATGGTCACGCCGGCACTCGGGCCGTCCTTGGGTGTGGCACCTTCCGGGACGTGCAGGTGAACGAAGGCTTCGTCGAAGAATTTGCTATCGCCGCCGAATTGCTTCAGGTGCGAACTGACATAGCTGTGGGCGATTTCCGCCGACTCTTTCATGACCTCACCCAGCTGGCCGGTCAGCTTGAAACCGCGGTTGAGGGTGTGGATGCGCGTGGCTTCGATCGGCAGCGTCGCGCCGCCCATGCTGGTCCAGGCTAGGCCGGTGATCACCCCGACACCGGACAGCACTTGCTCGTTGCGGAACACCGGTTTACCCAGGGAGGCTTCAAGGTCTTTCGGCCCGAGCTTGATCACCGCTTTCGGGTCGTCGAGCAGCTTCATCACTGCCTTGCGCACCAGTTTGCCGAGTTGTTTCTCCAACTGCCGCACCCCGGCTTCACGGGCATAGCCATCGATCAGCACTTTCAGGGCACTGTCGCTGATGCTCAGGCTACCCTTGGACACGCCGGCCTTGGCCAGTTGCTTGGGCCACAGGTGACGCTTGGCGATGGCGACTTTCTCTTCGGTGATGTAGCCCGACAGGCGAATCACTTCCATCCGGTCCAGCAACGGGCCGGGAATCGAGTCCAGGGTGTTGGCGGTGCAGACGAAGAGTACTTTCGACAGGTCCAGGCGCAGGTCCAGGTAGTGGTCGAGAAACTCGACGTTCTGCTCAGGGTCCAGCGTCTCCAGCAGCGCCGAGGCCGGGTCGCCCTGGTAGCTCTGGCCCATCTTGTCGATTTCGTCGAGCATGATCACCGGGTTCATCACCTCGACATCCTTGAGGGCCTGCACCAGCTTACCCGGCTGGGCGCCGATGTAGGTGCGGCGGTGGCCCTTGATCTCGGCTTCGTCACGCATGCCGCCGACGCTGAAGCGATAGAACGGCCGGCCGAGGGACTCGGCGATGGACTTGCCGACACTGGTCTTGCCCACGCCTGGCGGCCCCACCAGCAGCACGATCGAGCCGCTGATCTCGCCTTTATAGGCGCCGACAGCGAGGAATTCGAGAATCCGGTCCTTGATATCGCCCAAGCCGGCATGGTGCTGGTCGAGCACCTTGCGTGCGTGCTTGAGATCAAGCTTGTCCTGGCCGTACACCCCCCACGGTATCGATGTCGCCCAATCCAGATAATTGCGGGTGACGGCGTATTCCGGCGAGCCGGTTTCCAGGATCGAGAGTTTGTTCATTTCCTCTTCGATGCGCTTCTGCGCCTGGGCCGACAGCTCCTTGCCTTCCAGACGCTGCTCGAACTGTTCGAGATCGGCGCTGCGGTCGTCCTTGGTCAGCCCCAGCTCCTGCTGGATGACCTTGAGCTGCTCCTTGAGGAAGAACTGGCGTTGGTGTTCGCCGATCTTGTTGTTGACCTCGGCGGAAATCTCTTTCTGCAACCGCGCCACTTCCACTTCCTTGCGCAGCATCGGCAGGACTTTTTCCATGCGCTTGAGCATGGGCACGCAGTCGAGTACTTCCTGCAACTCACTGCCGGTGGCGGAGGTGAGCGCGGCGGCAAAGTCGGTGAGGGGCGAGGGATCGTTGGGGCTGAAGCGGTTGAGGTAGTTCTTCAGTTCTTCGCTGTACAGCGGATTGAGCGGCAACAGTTCCTTGATCGCGTTGATCAGTGCCATGCCGTAGGCCTTGACCTCGTCGGTCGGCTCGCTCGGCTGTTGCGGGTATTCGACTTCCACCAGGTACGGCGGACGATGGTGCTTGAGCCAGGTGCGGATGCGCACGCGGGTCAGGCCCTGGGCGACGAACTGCAGTTTGCCGCCTTCGCGACTGGCGTGGTGCACCTTGACCAAGGTGCCATACAGCGGCAGTGCCGAGGTGTCGAAATGCCGTGGGTCTTCCTGGGGCGTGTCCATGAAGAACAGGGCCAGGGAGTGGTGTTCGGACTTGGCCACCAGTTCCAGGGTCTCGGCCCAGGGTTCTTCGTTGACGATGACCGGCAATACCTGGGCCGGGAAGAACGGGCGATTGTGGATTGGAATGATGTAGACCTTGTCCGGCAGGTTCTGGCCGGGCAGGGCCAGGCCGGTGCCGGAGGAGGTGTGTTCGATGTGGTCGGGGTCAGCGTAGTCGTTCTTGGCTTCAGTAGAGTGCTGGTCGCTCATGGGGCACCTGCGCAATGGAGTATGGGTCTTAGATGGGGCAGGTGGGGGGTGGTTTCAATGGTGGGGGATTGTTAGTGGGTATTTCATCAGCCACTGTTCAGGTTTGTGACACATGGCCAGGAAAAGGCGCTGGTTGTGGCGAGGAAGCTTGCTCCCCCACCACATTGCGTTTTCACGCGACCCGGTTCAGATCGTTATGACGCGTTTCCTTCAGGCACAGCACTGCTAGCACGCTGAGCACCGCAGCGGCTGAAACGTAGCCGCCGACATAGCTCAGGCCACCCATCGCCACCAGTTTCTGGGCGAAGAACGGCGCGGCCGAGGCGCCGACGATGCCACCCAGGTTGTAGGCCGCCGAGGCGCCGGTATAGCGCACGTGCGTCGGGAACAGTTCTGGCAGCAGCGCGCCCATAGGGGCGAAGGTCACGCCCATCAGGAACAGTTCGATGCACAGGAACAGCGCCACGCCCCCGGTGGAACCCTGGGTCAGCAATGGCTCCATGGCGAAACCCGAGGCTATCGCCAGCATGCCGCCGACGATCAGCACCGGTTTGCGGCCAAAACGGTCGCTGGCCCAGGCCGACAGGGGCGTGGCGGCAGCCATGAACAGCACGGCAAAGCACAGCAGGCCGAGGAAGGTTTCGCGACTGTAGCCGAGGGTGGATACACCATAGCTCAAAGAGAACACCGTCGAGATGTAGAACAGCGCGTAACAGACCACCATCGCCGCCGCACCGAGCAAGGTCGGCGCCCAGTACTGGCTGAACAACTCGACCAGCGGCACTTTCACCCGCTCCTGGCGAGCCATGGCGTTGGCGAACACCGGGGTTTCATGGAGTTTGAGCCGGACATAGAGGCCAACGATCACCAGCGCCGCGCTGAGCAGGAACGGAATCCGCCAGCCCCAGGAGCGGAACTGCTCGTCGTCCAGGGTCATGGCCAGAGTCAGGAACAGCCCGTTGGCCGCCAGGAAGCCGATGGATGGCCCGAGCTGCGGAAACATGCCGTACCAGGCGCGCTTGCCTTTGGGGGCGTTCTCGGTCGCGAGCAATGCCGCGCCACCCCATTCGCCGCCCAGTCCAAGGCCCTGGCCGAAACGCAAGAGACACAGCAGGATCGGCGCCCAGGCACCAATGCTGGCGTAGCCGGGCAGCACGCCGATCAGTGTGGTGCACACGCCCATCAGCAGCAGCGATGCCACCAGCGTGGACTTGCGCCCGATCCGGTCGCCGAAGTGGCCGAACAGCGCAGAGCCCAGCGGACGAGCGAGGAAGGCGATGCCGAAGGTCAGGAACGACGACAGCATTTGTGCCGTGCCTGAGGTTTGCGGAAAGAACACCGGCCCGATCACCAGGGCGGCGGCCGTGGCGTAGACATAGAAATCGTAGAACTCGATGGCGGTGCCGATGAAACTCGCGGTCGCCACGCGGCTGGCTGAGTTGGTCGGCTGGACAGGCACAGCGTCGTTGCAAGTGATGGTCGTCATGCGGTGATCCCTGACAGTCATGTGCTCCGTTGGAGCGAATTATTATGGTCGAACACCCAGGGATGTGGGCAGAGGTCCTGTCGCTGTTTCAGGTAGGAACAGTCGCAGGATTAGGGTGGATTGTGTCGATGGTCGGGCCGGAACTGGCTGAGTGCAGGGTAGGCACTGGGTTCGGGCGGTGCTGGGTAAGCGGGGTTGAGTATAGGAAGGAGGCTAATGAATCGACAAGGTAGGGCGCGCACAATTGTCGTGTTAGTAGCACACCTTTGTGGCGAGGGGATTTATCCCCGCTGGACTGCGAAGCAGTCCCAAAAAATGGTGTGTTGGATGGAGAAGTGCCCCAGCAGTTGGGGTCGCTTCGCGACCCAGCGGGGATAAATCCCCTCGCCACAGGGACGATCAGAGAACTGCGGGCACCGAGCTGTTATGCCACGCCAGCACCTGGCTGACGCGGTTGTCCACGGTCTCGACGATTTCCAGTCGATAACGACCGATCTTCAGGCACACCGGGCTCTCGGGAATGGTTTCCAGCGCTTCGGTCACCAACCCGTTGAGGGTCTTGGGGCCGTCGCAGGGCAGGTGCCAGCCCAGGGTCCGGTTCAATTCGCGGATCGATGCGGCGCCATCGATCATCAGGCGGCCGTCGGGCTGGGGATGGACGTGGGGGTTGTCGAGGCTGTGTTCGCTTTCGAATTCGCCGACGATTTCTTCCAGGATGTCTTCCAGGGTGACGATGCCCAGCACTTCGCCGTATTCGTCCACCACCATGCCCAGGCGTCGTTGCTGCTTATGGAAGTTCAGCAGTTGCAGTTGCAATGGCGTGCTTTCAGGGACGAAGTACGGTTCATGGGACGCGGCCAGCAGCGCTTCCTTGGTCAGGCTCGCGTCCGCCAGCAAGTGGCGGATCTGGCGGGTGTTGAGCACCGCTTCGACCTGGTTGATGTCGCTGTGGAACACGGGCAGGCGCGTACGGCGATTCAGGCGCAGTTGTTCGATGATCTCGCCGATGGGGTCGTCGAGGTTGATGCCGTCGACCTCGCTACGGGGAACAAGGATGTCATTGACGGTGATGTTATCCAGGGCGTGAATGCCGGAGAGCGATTGTTGCCGGGCGCCGTGGTGTTCGGGTTCGTGCTCGCTGCGCAGTGGCGCGGGCATTTCCTCGTCGCTCTGCTGCACGACTTTGGGCTTGCGGGCAAAAGGTCGCAGCAACAATTGACTGAGGCTGTTCAGCAGCCAGGCAAACGGGTAGAGAATCTTCAGTGGCACGCCAAGCAAGGTGTTGCCCAGTGCCAGCACCGCATCGGCCTGGCGGATGGCCAGGGTGCGCGGCAGGTAATCGGCGAGCACCAGCAGGGCTGCACTGGTGCCCAGCCAGGCCACCCACGGGCCGTTCTCCTGCCAGCTGAAAATGCCCAGCAAGGTGCCGATGACCACGGCCATGGCACGACAAAGGGTGTTGCAGAGGATCAGGCTGGGCAGCGGGAAATTCAGCGTTGCCAGTGATTTGTCGCCGGAGCGCGATGCCTTGCCCCGACCCAGCAAGTGCTGCTGGGCGGCTTCGACGGCGGTGAACAGTGCTGACCAGAGAATCAGTACGACCAACACGGCGAGCAGCGGCGCCACGGGCAACGTATCCATCAAGGCCGTCCGTCAGATATGCAGGATGTATTCACGGACCAGTTTGCTGCCGAAGTAAGCCAGCATCAGCAGGCAGAAGCCGGCCAGGGTCCAGCGAATCGCTTTATGGCCACGCCAGCCGAGACGGTTGCGGCCCCACAGCAATACGCTGAACACCACCCAGGCCAGGCATGCCAACAGGGTCTTGTGCACCAGGTGCTGGGCGAACAGGTTCTCGACGAACAGCCAGCCGGAGATCAAAGACAGTGACAGCAAGGTCCAGCCGCCCCAGAGGAAGCCGAACAGCAGGCTTTCCATGGTTTGCAGCGGTGGGAAGTTGCGGATCAGCCCGGACGGGTGCTTGTGCTTGAGCTGGTGGTCCTGCACCAGCAGCAGCAAGGCCTGGAACACCGCAATGGTGAACAGGCCGTAGGCCAGGATCGACAGCAGGATGTGGGCGAGGATGCCCGGCTCCTCGTCGATGACCTGCACCGTGCCCGACGGCGCGAACTGCGCCAGCAAGACCGTCGCCAGTCCCAGCGGGAAGAGCAGCACCAACAGGTTTTCCACCGGGATGCGCGAACAGGCCAGCAGTGTCAGGGCAATCACGGCCACGGCGATCAGGCTGGCGGCGTTGAAAAAGTCCAGGCCCAGGCCGATCGGCGTCATCAGGTGGGTATAAAGGCTGGCCGCATGGCCGAGCACCGCCAGCACGCCAAGCGTGACCAGCAGGCGTTTGTTCGCCTTGGCGCCGGAGGCCAGGCGAGTGCCTTGGTAGAGGGTCGCAGCGGCATAAAGGCAGGCGGCGGCGAGCGAGGCAAGCAAACTGGGTGACAAGGGGAGCATAAATCCTGTTAGGCAGGCCCGAAAGGCGCTGAGTTTGGCATAGAACCCCCACCGCACGAAAGACCGCCGGCACTGACAGCGAGGTGTACGCCGCACGCTTCTTCGCTATAATCCGCGACCTGCCCACGCCGCAGGCTCGCCGAGCACATTTTTCACGGTCTGGGCCGCCATTATCCCGGTCTCATCTGGGCCTGAAAGGATCGCGCATGTTTGAAAACCTAACCGACCGTCTCTCGCAGACGCTGCGCCATGTCACCGGCAAGGCGAAACTGACCGAGGACAACATCAAAGACACCCTGCGCGAAGTGCGCATGGCGCTGCTTGAGGCCGACGTCGCCCTGCCGGTGGTCAAGGACTTCGTCAATTCGGTCAAGGAACGCGCCGTCGGCACCGAAGTGTCGCGCAGCCTGACGCCGGGCCAGGCGTTCGTGAAGATCGTCCAGGCCGAACTCGAAAGCCTGATGGGCGCCGCCAACGAAGACCTGAACCTGAGCGCCGTGCCGCCAGCCGTGGTGCTGATGGCCGGTCTGCAGGGCGCGGGCAAGACCACCACCGCCGGCAAGCTGGCGCGCTTGCTGAAGGAGCGCAAGAAGAAATCGGTGATGGTGGTGTCCGCGGACGTCTACCGTCCGGCAGCGATCAAGCAGCTGGAAACCCTGGCCAACGACATCGGCGTGACGTTCTTCCCGTCCGACCTGAGCCAGAAGCCGGTGGACATCGCCCAGGCAGCTATTAAGGAAGCAAGACTCAAATTCATCGACGTGGTCATCGTCGACACCGCCGGTCGCCTGCACATCGACGAAGAGATGATGGGTGAGATCAAGGCGCTGCATGCCGCGGTCAAGCCGGTGGAAACCCTGTTCGTGGTCGACGCCATGACCGGCCAGGACGCCGCCAACACCGCCAAGGCGTTCGGCGACGCGCTGCCGCTGACTGGCGTGATCCTCACCAAGGTCGACGGCGACGCCCGTGGCGGTGCCGCGCTGTCGGTGCGGGCTATCACCGGCAAGCCGATCAAGTTCATCGGTATGGGCGAGAAGAGCGAAGCGCTCGAGCCGTTCCACCCCGAGCGTATCGCTTCGCGCATCCTGGGCATGGGCGATGTGCTCAGCCTGATCGAGCAGGCCGAACAGACCCTCGACAAGGAAAAGGCCGACAAACTGGCCAAGAAGCTGAAGAAGGGCAAGGGCTTCGACCTCGAAGACTTCCGCGACCAGCTGCAACAGATGAAGAACATGGGCGGCCTCGGCGGGCTCATGGACAAACTGCCGAACATCGGTGGCGTGAACCTGGCGCAGATGGGCAATGCCCAGGGCGCGGCTGAAAAGCAGTTCAAGCAGATGGAAGCCATCATCAACTCCATGACCCCGGCCGAGCGCCGCGACCCTGAGCTGATCAGCGGTTCGCGCAAGCGCCGGATCGCCATGGGCTCCGGCACCCAGGTGCAGGATATCGGCCGCTTGATCAAGCAGCACAAGCAGATGCAGAAGATGATGAAGAAATTCTCCGCCAAGGGCGGGATGGCCAAGATGATGCGCGGCATGGGCGGTATGTTGCCCGGCGGCGGCATGCCCAAGATGTAAAGAATCCACGCACCGGCAGTCTGCCGGTGCTGCCCACGGGGACGTGGGATTTGCAGCCAACCCGCCCCCCGGCGGGCGCTGACCGTGGCAGATCTGAATGGCATGCTGGTTGGGTGCCGGAAAAAGACATTTGCAAAAGTCTGGATATTCCTTAGAATATGCGGCCTTTCGGGCACCCATGCCCGCTGTGCATTTAGATTTGCAGCACCGACTACAGGAACGATGTTCACATGCTAACAATCCGTCTTGCCCTTGGCGGCTCCAAAAAGCGCCCGTTTTACCACCTGACCGTAACCGACAGCCGCAACCCGCGTGACGGTTCCCACAAGGAGCAGGTTGGTTTCTTCAACCCTGTTGCCCGTGGTCAGGAAGTTCGTCTGTCCGTGAACCAAGAGCGCGTAGCCTACTGGCTGAGCGTTGGTGCACAGCCTTCTGAGCGTGTTGCTCAGTTGTTGAAGGAATCGGCTAAGGCTGCGGCCTGAGCAATATGAACGCGACGCCAAAAGATGCTGATGATCTGATCGTTGTCGGCAAGATCTATTCTGTTCATGGCGTTCGCGGCGAAGTGAAGGTGTATTCCTTTACTGATCCGATCAAAAACCTGTTGGACTACAAAACCTGGACGCTCAAGCGCGAAGGTAGCGTGAAACAGGTTGAGCTGGTCAGCGGACGCGGGAATGAAAAGTTCCTGGTCGCAAAGCTCAAGGGTCTCGATGATCGTGAAGAAGCGCGTCTTCTGGCCGGTTATGAGATCTGCGTGCCGCGCAACCTGTTCCCTGAACTGACCGACGGCGAGTACTACTGGTACCAGCTGGTGGGTCTGAAGGTTATCGACCACCTCGGGCAATTGCTCGGGAAGATCGATCACCTGCTCGAGACCGGTTCGAACGATGTCATGGTGGTAAAGCCTTGCGTCGGCAGCCTGGACGATCGCGAACGCCTGTTGCCCTATACCGAGCAATGCGTGTTGGCCGTTGATCTGGAAGCTGGCGAGATGAAGGTGGAATGGGATGCGGATTTCTGAACGTGGCTAATTTGCGCGTTGAAGTCATCACATTGTTTCCCGAGATGTTTTCCGCCATCAGCGAGTACGGCATAACCAGCCGCGCGGTGAAACAGGAGCTGTTGCAGCTGACCTGTTGGAATCCGCGGGACTACACCACGGATCGACATCACACTGTGGACGATCGCCCGTTTGGCGGTGGTCCGGGCATGGTGATGAAGATCAAGCCCTTGGAAGATGCGCTGGTTCAGGCCAGGACGGCAGCCGGGGAGGGTGCGAAGGTGATCTACCTGTCGCCCCAAGGCCGCCAGCTGACTCAGTCGGCGGTACGCGAGCTGGCGAATTCGGATGCATTGATCCTGATTGCCGGCCGTTATGAAGGCATTGACGAGCGTTTCATTGAAGCTCATGTCGATGAAGAGTGGTCGATTGGCGACTATGTACTGTCTGGCGGCGAGCTGCCGGCGATGGTCCTGATCGATGCGGTTACACGACTGCTGCCTGGAGCTTTAGGGCATGCAGATTCCGCTGAGGAAGATTCCTTTACGGATGGTCTGCTGGATTGCCCGCACTACACCCGACCGGAGGTGTATGCGGATCAGCGTGTTCCCGACGTGTTGCTAAGTGGCAACCACGCGCACATCCGGCGTTGGCGTTTGCAGCAGTCCCTTGGTCGGACCTACGAACGACGCGCCGATCTTCTGGAAAGCCGCTCGCTTTCTGGAGAAGAGAAGAAGCTGCTCGAGGAATACATCCGCGAGCGGGACGATAGTTAACAACGTATCGATGGTAAGTCCGATGACTTGCCTTAGGAGCACAGCATGACTAACAAAATCATCCTTGCACTCGAAGCAGAGCAGATGACCAAAGAAATCCCTACCTTTGCCCCAGGCGACACCATTGTCGTTCAGGTGAAAGTGAAGGAAGGCGACCGTTCGCGTCTGCAAGCGTTCGAAGGCGTTGTGATCGCCAAGCGTAACCGCGGCGTAAACAGTGCATTCACCGTTCGTAAAATCTCCAACGGTGTTGGCGTAGAGCGTACTTTCCAGACCTACAGCCCGCAAATCGACAGCATGGCTGTGAAACGTCGCGGTGACGTGCGTAAAGCCAAGCTGTACTACCTGCGTGACCTGTCCGGTAAAGCAGCGCGCATCAAGGAAAAACTGGCTTAAGTCCAGCTTCCGATGCAAAAAAAGCAGCCTGCGGGCTGCTTTTTTGTTGCCTGCGATTTGTACTTTGCGCACCCTGCATCCTTCGGTTTTGCATCTTTCATGAGTGTTTATGCCTGCCATCGATCATCCCCTGATAGATCAGTTCCTCGACGCCTTGTGGCTGGAGAAGGGGCTGTCTGATAACACCCGTGGCGCGTATCGCAGTGACCTGGCGCTGTTCAATGGCTGGTTGCAGGAAAAGAACCTGGAACTGATCAACGCCGGGCGGGAGCTGATCCTCGATCATCTGGCCTGGCGCCTGGAGCAAAACTACAAGCCGCGCTCCACCGCACGCTTTCTCTCCGGCCTGCGTGGGTTTTATCGGTATCTGTTGCGCGAAAAGCTGATCGCGGTGGATCCGACCTTGCGGGTTGAAATGCCGCAGCTGGGGCGCCCGCTGCCCAAATCCCTCTCCGAAGCCGACGTGGAGGCGTTGCTGGCGGCGCCGGACCTGAGTGAAGCCATCGGCCAGCGCGACCGGGCGATGCTGGAGGTCTTGTATGCCTGTGGCCTGCGGGTTACCGAACTGATCAGCCTGACGCTGGAACAGGTCAACCTGCGCCAGGGCGTGCTGCGGGTGATGGGCAAGGGCAGCAAGGAGCGCCTGGTGCCGATGGGCGAAGAAGCGATCGTCTGGGTCGAGCGCTACATGCGTGATGCCCGCCACGAACTGCTGGGCGGGCGCCCCAGCGACGTCTTGTTCCCCAGCCGCAACGGCGAGCAGATGACCCGCCAGACCTTCTGGCACCGCATCAAGCACCAGGCCAAGGTTGCCGGGATCGCCAAGTCCCTCTCGCCCCATACCCTGCGCCATGCCTTCGCCACGCACTTGCTCAATCACGGTGCCGACCTGCGGGTAGTGCAGATGCTGCTGGGCCACAGCGACCTGTCTACCACTCAGATCTACACCCACGTCGCCCGGGCGCGGTTGCAGGACCTGCATGCCAAGCACCATCCACGGGGTTGAGTGAATAAGCTGCTACTGTCCCTGTGGGGACAGGTTTGCTCGCGAAGACGGCGGTATATTCAACGAGTATCCCGAGCCAGGCCCCACAAAAAAAGCCCTCGCCAACGCCTCGCATCACCGGCATTCGGCCACGCGCGCCTTACTGTGGTAGGCTTTGCCGGTTTGCACAGTGGGCGGTTGGAACCCGAATCTGCGGGTCGGCGTTTCCCCGTCCCATTTGTCCGCCTCAGGAGTCCCCATGCGTTTGATCCAGATGTTCACCGCCGCCGCGATTGCGTTGGCCAGCACCTTTGCCATCGCCGACGACGCGGCCGACAAGGCTATCCGCAAGAGCCTGGAAAACCTCGAACTGGAGGTGCCGATCGAAGCCATCTCGGCCAGCCCCATGGCCGGCCTGTATGAGGTCAAGCTCAAGGGCAGCCGCGTGCTCTACGCCAGCGCCGACGGCCAGTACATCGTCCAGGGCAACCTGTTCGAGCTCAAGGACGGCAAGCCGGTCAACCTCACCGAGATGACCGAGCGCCAGGGCATTTCCAAGTTGATCAACGGCATTCCGGTCGCCGAGACCGTGGTCTACCCGGCGGTGGGCGAAACCAAATCCCACATCACCGTGTTCACCGACACCACCTGCCCGTACTGCCACAAGCTGCACGCCGAAGTGCCGGAGCTGAACAAGCGCGGGATCGAAGTGCGCTATGTGGCCTTCCCACGCCAGGGCCTGGGTTCGCCGGGTGATGAACAGCTGCAGGCGGTCTGGTGCTCCAAGGACAAGAAAGCGGCCATGGATAAAATGGTCGACGGCAAGGAAATCAAGGCCGCCAAGTGCGATAACCCGGTTTCCAAGCAGTTCGCCCTCGGCCAGTCCATCGGCGTCAACGGTACGCCGGCCATCGTTTTGGCGGACGGCCAGGTGATTCCGGGCTATCAGCCGGCGCCACAAGTCGCCAAACTGGCCCTTGGCGCGAAATGATCATGGGCGATCCGTTTTTGAAGATCACGGCTCGGCGAAAACCTTCGTCGGGCCGTTAAACACAAAGTCGCGTTGCTGCGCGGCTGTATTTCACGGCCGACCTTGTGTCGGCCGTTTCATGGGGAGTCAAGAGTGAATCCGGTCAAAGTAGGCATCTGTGGGTTAGGTACCGTCGGTGGCGGCACCTTCAACGTACTTCAGCGCAACGCCGAGGAAATTGCTCGTCGTGCCGGGCGTGGGATCGAAGTGGCACAAATTGCCATGCGCACGCCAAAGCCTCAGTTCCAGACGACCGGTATTGCGATTACCAACGATGTGTTCGAAGTGGCCACGAACCCTGAGATCGACATCGTCATAGAGTTGGTGGGCGGCTACACCGTTGCCCGCGAGCTGGTACTCAAGGCCATCGAGAATGGCAAGCATGTGGTCACCGCGAACAAGGCGCTTATCGCCGTTCACGGTAATGAGATTTTCGCCAAGGCGCGCGAGAAGGGCGTGATCGTGGCTTTCGAAGCCGCCGTGGCCGGGGGTATCCCGGTGATCAAGGCGATCCGCGAAGGCCTGTCGGCCAACCGCATCAACTGGGTGGCCGGCATCATCAACGGCACCGGCAACTTCATCCTCACCGAGATGCGCGAAAAGGGTCGTACCTTCGAGGATGTACTCGCCGAAGCCCAGGCCCTGGGTTACGCCGAAGCCGATCCGACGTTCGACGTGGAAGGCATCGACGCAGCGCACAAGCTGACGATCCTGGCCTCCATTGCGTTCGGCATCCCGTTGCAGTTCGACAAGGCCTACACCGAAGGCATCACCAAGCTGACCACCGCTGACGTGAACTACGCCGAGGCCCTGGGCTACCGCATCAAGCACCTGGGCGTGGCACGCAGCACCGCCAGCGGCATCGAGCTGCGGGTGCACCCGACGCTGATTCCGGCCGACCGCCTGATCGCCAACGTCAACGGCGTGATGAACGCGGTGATGGTCAACGGCGATGCCTCTGGCTCGACGCTGTTCTACGGCGCCGGCGCGGGCATGGAGCCGACCGCTTCCTCGGTGGTGGCCGACCTGGTGGACGTGGTTCGCGCCATGACCTCGGACCCGGAAAATCGTGTGCCGCACCTGGCCTTCCAGCCGGATTCGCTGTCGGCTCACCCGATTCTTCCGATCCAGGAGTGCGAAAGCTCCTACTACCTGCGCATCCAGGCCAAGGACCATCCGGGCGTACTGGCCCAGGTGGCGAGTATCCTGTCGGAGCGAGGCATCAACATCGAGTCGATCATGCAGAAGGAAGTCGAGGAACACGACGGCCTGGTGCCGATGATCCTGCTGACCCACCGCGTGGTCGAGCAGCGCATCAACGACGCGATTGCCGCGCTGGAAGCGCTCCAGGGCGTGGTCGGCCCTGTGGTCCGGATCCGCGTTGAGCATCTGAATTAATCAAAGCTGCAAGCCTCAAGCTGCAAGTAAAAGCCGATCCGCTTTCAACTTGCAGCTTGAAGCTCGAAGCTCAAACCGAAGGTTTGCCCTTATGCGTTATATCAGCACCCGCGGCCAGGCACCGGCCCTGAATTTCGAAGATGTCCTGTTGGCCGGCCTGGCCACGGACGGCGGCCTCTATGTGCCGGAAAACCTGCCGCGCTTCACCCAGGAAGAAATCGCTTCCTGGGCCGGCCTGCCGTACCACGAGCTGGCGTTCCGGGTCATGCGCCCGTTCGTCACCGGCAGCATCCCGGACGCCGACTTCAAAAAAATCCTGGAAGAAACTTACGGGGTCTTTTCCCACAACGCCATCGCGCCGCTGCGTCAGCTCAACGGTAACGAATGGGTGATGGAGCTGTTCCACGGTCCGACCCTGGCATTCAAGGACTTCGCCCTGCAATTGCTCGGTCGTCTGCTGGACTACGTGCTGCAAAAGCGTGGCGAGCGCGTGGTGATCGTTGGCGCGACCTCCGGCGACACCGGTTCGGCGGCCATCGAAGGCTGCAAGCATTGCGAAAACGTCGACATTTTCATCCTGCACCCGCACAACCGTGTCTCGGAAGTGCAGCGTCGGCAGATGACGACCATCTTCGGCGATAACATCCACAACATTGCCATTGAAGGCAACTTCGATGACTGCCAGGAAATGGTCAAGGCCAGTTTCGCTGACCAAGGCTTCCTCAAGGGCACGCGGCTGGTGGCGGTGAACTCGATCAACTGGGCGCGGATCATGGCCCAGATCGTTTACTACTTCCACGCAGCGCTGCAATTGGGCGGCCCGGCCCGTTCGGTGTCGTTCTCGGTGCCGACCGGCAACTTCGGCGATATCTTCGCCGGTTACCTGGCGCGCAACATGGGGCTGCCGATCAACCAGCTGATCGTCGCCACCAATCGCAATGACATCCTGCATCGCTTCATGAGCGGTAACCAGTACGTCAAGGAAACCCTGCACGCCACGCTGTCGCCGTCGATGGACATCATGGTGTCGTCGAACTTCGAACGCCTGCTGTTCGACCTGCACGGGCGCAATGGTGCGGCGATTGCCGGCCTGATGGACAGCTTCCGGCAGGGCGGTGGTTTCAGCGTCGAGCCTGAGCGCTGGACCGAGGCCCGTAAGCTGTTCGACTCCCTGGCAGTGGATGACGAGCAAACCTGCGAGACCATCGCCGAGGTGTTTGCACAGAGTGGCGAGCTGCTCGATCCGCACACCGCCATCGGTGTCCGGGCCGCCCGGGAATGCCGTCGCAGCCTGGACATCCCGATGGTCGTCCTGGGTACGGCTCACCCGGTCAAGTTCCCGGAAGCGGTGGAGAAGGCGGGCGTAGGAAAAGCGCTTGAACTACCTGCACATCTTTCTGATTTGTTTGAGCGAGATGAGCGCTGCACCGTGTTGCCAAATGACCTGGAAGCCGTGCAGGCCTTTGTCAGCCAGCATGGCAACCGCGGCAAGCCTCTCTGACCGCCGGAACCTGTCACATTTTGAAGCCCGTCTCCTGACGGGCTTTCTTGTTTCTGCATGCCAAACTGGCCGGGTTTTCGCCTTGGAGGAGGGGCGAGTCATCTCGAAGGAAGTGCAGATGTCGTTTTTTATCAGAAGCAAGCCGGCGCTGAGCTGGATCATGGGCCTGGCCGTGATGTACTGGGCGCAATGGAGCTGCGCGGCACAGTTGAAGGCCCTCGAAACGCCACCGCCGGATGTGCGCCCGGTGCTGGACGCCCAGGAGTTGAAGTGGATCAAGGAGAACCCGCAAGTCATCGTCGCCTCGATGCAGTTTCCGTTGTACCTGTTCAAAAATGAACTGGGACGATGGGACGGGCTGAACCACGACATTCTCCAGCGAATCGCGCAAATGACCGGGCTGGAGTTCGTGCATCGGGAGTCGTTCTCGCCGGAGCAGATGCTCACGATGCTGGAGAACGGCGAAGCCGACATGACCACCACGCTGGCGATGAACGACGAACGTAGGGATTTTCTGAATTTCAGCCATGCGTTTGGCGGTTTCGGCTGGGTATTCGTCGGGCGTGATGGGGAGCCTGCCTTGCATTCTTTGGAGCAGCTCAACGGCAAGATCCTGGCGTTGCCGGCACGGCATGCCTTGGAAGCGGAAATCAGGCGCGATTTTCCGGCCATCGAGCTACGCACGGTCAAGACCAACGGCGAGGCGCGGGCGCTGGTTGAAAGCCGGGAGGCCTACGCCACCATCGAAAATGAAACCGGAGTGCACCTCTACCCGACAGGACAGTTGCAGGCAGGAACCAGCCTTGGGGGCAGGTGGGAACCGGACTATCTGGCTGTGCGCCAAGACCTGATGCCGCTGCTGCGTATCCTGAATAAAGCGCTGGAAGTTTTCCCTGCCGATGAAATGCGTGCGCTACGTGCCAAATGGATGGCCGGCGCTGGCCCCGCTCCGGCACCGTCGTTCTGGGTGCGGGTGTCCGGTTGGGGCTACTGGTGCGTGACCGTTGTAGCGATATTCGGCTTGCTGTCGGTGTTGTGGAATCGGCGTCTGAAGTCCCAGATCGATCAGCGTCTCAACGCTGAAGCCGTCCTCAAGGATCAGTTGATGCTCCAGAGCGCCTTGATGGATGCCATTCCTGATCCGATTTTCATTCGGGACCTGGAAGGGCGGCTGATCATGTGTAACAAGAGTTACGAAGAACAATTGGCGACTCGCTTTGAAAAACTACGGGGCATGCGGCTGACGGATTGCCCGGCGTTCCCACCGGGCACCGCCGAGTTACTGCACGGGGAGGTCATGGAACAACTACGAACCGGCCAGTCCCGTTTCATCGACCGTCAGTTGATGTTCCGCAGCGGATTGCGGGAAATCTACCATTGGTCGGTGCCTTTCTATGGGGCTGATGGGCAGCTACGGGGCATTCTGGGGGGCTGGATCGATGTCGGGCGTCGCTGGAGCCGATCCGACCGATTCCTGGCCTGACGGGGATCGGTGCGATAAAACCGCTTCTGTTGCCTACCTGTCATATTGCACGCGCATGCTCGTTTGAACGGGACCGGCTGCGCCGGCTCGCTGCGCTAACGAACTTTCTGCTGCGGCCCACGGTCACTACTGTGTACATGCAGTTGTTTTCGGACTATTGAAGGGTGAGCGAATGGAAAGTATCAGCCTATTGCTGAGTGAGGCTTTGAGCCCGTATCAGGTCACGCTGACTCCCTCTGGCGCCAAGGGCGAATGCCTGGTAACTCTGAAGAATACCTCCGGGGCCATTATGGTTGAGCGCGTATTCAACCGCGCCCAATTGACCGACAAGCGTCAACTGACGGACGTGGTCGATGGTCTGCACCGTGATGTCATGATTGCCGAGGGTCGCCTGGAGCCTTGCGTGATCGCAGCGCTACGTAACCTGGCTGCCGAAAAGGTCATGGCTGTGCCGAATTGACTGAGATTCTGTGGGAACCTTCCTACGCTCTGTGGAGTCAGACTTTTTACCAACAAGAGCGAGCATTGTGCTCCGGTGCTCGTCGCTTGTTGTACGAACCTTGATATAGGTTACGTTTAACCCCGAGTTGTCTCCCCACTGCTCGGGGTTTCTTTTTGCCTGGCGTTCAAGCTTTAGCGTGTGATGCTTTTTGTGGGAGCGAGCTTGCTCGCGATAGCGGTATGTCTGCCAGTATCAAGTTGACTGACCTGACGCTATCGCGAGCAAGCTTGCTCCCACAGTTGGTCTTCAGTGGCCACGGACTCTTGTTCGCAGCTTGGCCCATCAAATAGCACCGTCGCTACGTAGTTTGGCGATCTGTTGCGCGTCATAGCCCAGGGCGCCAAGCACCTGCTCGTTGTGCTCGCCCAGTCCCGGCCCGACCCATTCCGAGGTTCCGGGGGTGTCGGAGAGTTTCGGAACAATACCAGGCATCTTGAAGGGCTTGCCGTCCGGCAGTCGGGCTTGCAGGAACATTTCCCGGGCGAGGAATTGTGGGTCGCTGAACATGTCCTCGGCGCTGAAGATCCGGCTGGCCGGCACCTCGGCACGGTTCAACTGCTCGATCACGCTGTCGAGCGGCAACGAATTGACCCAACGGTCGATCACCCCGTACAGCTCGTCGCGCCGGCTGTCGCGGCCATCATTGCTGGCCAGCTGGGGATCGTTCGCCAGGTCGTCACGGCCGATGAGCTGCATGAAGCGCTTGAAGATAGCGTCGCCATTGGCGCCGATCTGCACATGCTTGCCGTCGGCGCTGGTGTGGATGGACGACGGGGTTATGCCCGGCATGATGTTGCCAGTGCGCTCGCGGATGAAACCGAACACGTCGAATTCCGGCACCATGCTTTCCATCATCGCGAAAATCGCTTCGTACAAGGCCACGTCCACCACTTGGCCGGTCCCGCCGTTGACCTCGCGGTGGCGCAGGGCCATGAGCGCACCGATCACGCCCCACAGAGCGGCGATGGAATCGCCGATGGAGATTCCGGTACGCACCGGCGGACGATCCTCGAACCCGGTGATGTAACGCAGGCCGCCCATGGATTCACCCACCGCGCCGAACCCTGGCTGGTCTTTCATCGGCCCGCTCTGGCCAAAGCCCGAAAGCCGTACCATCACCAGCTTCGGGTTCAGCGCGTGCAGGACCTCCCAGCCCAGGCCGAGCTTTTCCAACACCCCGGGACGAAAATTCTCGATCAGGATGTCCGCTTCGCCGATCAGCTTCTTCAGGATCGCCAGGCCTTCGGGGTGTTTCAGGTTCAAGGTCAGGGATTTCTTGTTGCGGGCCTGGACGAACCACCACAAGGACGTGCCTTCATACAGCTTGCGCCATTTGCGCAGCGGGTCGCCGCCGTCGGGCGATTCGACCTTGATCACCTCGGCGCCGAATTCCCCGCAGATCCGCGAGGCAAAAGGCCCGGCAATCAAGGTGCCGAGTTCGATGACTTTGACGCCCGCAAGCGGTTTGGCAGTAAGCGACATGACGGATCCTGTAGGACAAAAGCAAATCGGTAGAGCGTTTTATCATAGGCCAGCCGCAGTCGCCGCAGGTTGATGGTCGGCAATTCGTGGATTGCCCGCATCATCGGTTAGACTTGCCGCCTTTCCTCGTATCAAGAAGCCCGTTCATGGCCCAGCCGTCCACGACTTACAAGTTTGAACTGAACCTCACCGACCTCGACCGCAATGTGTATGAGAATGTGAAGCAGACCATCGCCCGCCATCCTTCGGAAACCGAAGAGCGCATGACCGTGCGTCTGCTGGCCTACGCATTCTGGTACAACGAGCTGCTGTCGTTCGGTCGCGGTCTGTCGGATGTCGATGAACCAGCGCTGTGGGAAAAAAGCCTGGACGACCGTGTGCTGCATTGGATCGAAGTCGGCCAGCCCGACGCCGAGCGCCTGACCTGGTGTTCACGTCGTACCGAGCGTACCAGCCTGCTGGCCTACGGCAGCTTGCGGGTCTGGGAAGGCAAGGTGATTCCGGCGGTCAAGACCCTGAAGAACGTCAACATCGCCGCCGTGCCCCAGGAAGTGCTGGAGACCCTGGCCCAGGACATGCCCCGCGTGATCAAGTGGGATGTGATGATCAGCGAGGGTACGATTTTCGTGACCGACGATCGTGGTCAGCATGAAGTGCAGTTGCAATGGTTGCTGGGCGAGCGAGGCTGAGCGAGCAACAGTGATCCGCAGCGAGGGCGCTTGTTGTGGGAGCGGGCTTGCTCGCGAAAGCGCTGGGTCAGTCACTGGACAGGTTGATGACCCACCGCCTTCGCGAGCAAGCCCGCTCCCACAAAGTCTCTTGCCACAATTTTCCATGATCTTCAGAGAAACACCCGTCACCCCATGCGCATAGAACCCCGCCAGCTACCCGACACCCTGCCATTCCTCGGCGACCTGCCGCCGCTGTTGACCCGCCTGTATGCCGCTCGCGGTGTGCAGTCCGAGACGGAACTGGACAAGAGCCTGGCGCGCTTGATCCCGTTCCAGCAGCTCAAGGGTATCGACGCGGCGGTGGACCTGCTGGTGGTGGCGCTGGAGCAACGCCAGCGGATCCTGATCGTCGGCGACTTCGATGCCGATGGCGCGACGGCCAGCACCGTGGGCATGCTGGGCCTGCGCCTGCTCGGGGCGGCCCATGTCGACTATCTGGTGCCCAATCGCTTCGAATATGGCTACGGTTTGACTCCGGAAATCGTCGAGGTCGCGCTGACCCGCGAGCCGCAATTGCTGATCACCGTGGATAACGGCATCTCCAGCGTTGAAGGCGTGGCGGCGGCGAAAGCGGCGGGGCTCAAGGTGCTGGTCACCGACCACCACTTGCCTGGCGTGGAGCTGCCCCAGGCCGATGCCATCGTCAATCCGAACCAGCCGGGCTGTGAATTCCCGAGCAAGGCGCTGGCCGGCGTCGGGGTAATTTTCTATGTGTTGATGGCGCTGCGTGCGCGTCTGCGCAGCCTGGGCTGGTATGCCAGTAAACCCCAGCCGAACATCGGCGAATTGCTGGACCTGGTGGCGCTGGGCAGCGTAGCTGACGTGGTGCCGCTGGACGCCAACAACCGGATTCTGGTGCATCAGGGCCTGGAGCGGATTCGCGCCGGACGTGCCCGCCCCGGGATCAAGGCGATTCTGGAAGTGGCCAAGCGCGATCATTCACGCATCACCTCCACTGACCTCGGATTTATCCTCGGGCCGCGCCTGAACGCGGCGGGCCGCCTGGATGACATGAGCCTGGGCATCGAATGCCTGCTCACCGACGATCCAGCCCTGGCTCGGGAAATGGCCGCACAACTGGATGGCATGAACCAGGACCGCAAATCCATCGAACAGGGCATGCAGCGCGAGGCCATGGCCCAGCTCAAGGACTTGCCGCTGGAGTCGATGCCGTTCGGCCTGTGCCTATTCGATCCGCAATGGCACCAAGGGGTGATCGGTATCCTCGCCTCGCGCATGAAAGAACGCTATTTCCGTCCGACCATCGCCTTTGCCGACGCCGGCGACGGCTTGCTCAAGGGCTCGGGACGCTCAGTGCCGGGCTTTCACATTCGTGACGCGTTGAGTGTCGTGGCGGCGCAGCATCCGACCTTGATCAGCAAATACGGTGGTCACGCCATGGCGGCGGGCCTGACCTTGCCGGAAGCGAATTTCCCGCTGTTCGCCGAAGCGTTCGACGCCGAAGTGCGCAGGCAATTGCGTGAAGAAGACCTGACCGGGCGCCTGCTGTCGGATGGAACCCTGGCGGTGGAAGAGTTTCACCTGGAACTGGCTCGGGCGCTGCGCCACGCCGGCCCCTGGGGCCAGCATTTCCCCGAGCCGATGTTCCACGGCGTGTTCCAGTTGGTGGAACAGCGCGTGGTGGGCGAACGGCACCTCAAGGTGGTGCTCAAGAGCGAGTGCGGCTCGGTGAAACTCGACGGCATTGCCTTTGGCATCGACCGCGAGATCTGGCCCAACCCGACCGTGCGCTGGGTCGAGCTGGCCTACAAGCTCGACCTCAACGAATTCCGCGGACAGGAAACGGTGCAGCTGATGATTGCTCATATCGAGCCGCGGTAGGTTTATCGCGTTGCTGCGTCCTGCCCCGTCAGTCCAGAACATCACGGACCTGTGGCGAGGGAGCTTGCTCCCGCTGGGCTGCGAAGCGGCCCTGATCGGCTGACGCATTTTTTCAGGCAGACCGCATTGCCTGGGTTTGCGACTGCTGCGCAGTCGAGCGGGAGCAAGCTCCCTCGCCACAGGAACGCAATTTAGAAATCGGAACCCTGCCTTATCCCCGGTTGTCGACTAGGCTCTAAGCACTGGTTGATAGCCCTTGTGACGTCTTGTCGATTTTCGTTGCCCGCGGGGGCGGGTCTTGTACCTTTTGTCACTCGTCGACTTTTCAAACAGAACCCTGGAGCCTGCCCACTGATTCGAGAGGTGCCCCATGAGTCTGCTGCTGGAACCCTATACCCTTCGTCAATTGACCCTGCCCAATCGCATCGCTGTGTCGCCGATGTGCCAATACTCGAGCGTCGATGGCCTGGCCAACGACTGGCATCTGGTGCACCTCGGCAGCCGCGCCGTGGGTGGTGCTGGCCTGGTCTTTACCGAGGCCACGGCGGTCACGGCCGACGGTCGTATCACTGCCCAGGACCTTGGGCTGTGGAACGATGAACAGATCGAACCGCTGCGACGCATCACCCGCTTCATCACCGCCCAAGGGGCCGTGCCGGCCATCCAACTGGCTCACGCCGGGCGCAAGGCCAGTACCTGGCGACCCTGGCTGGGCAAGCATGGCAGCGTGAAGCCGGCGGATGGTGGCTGGGTTCCGGTCGGTCCGTCACCGATTGCCTTCGATCCGCAGCACACCCAGCCGGTGCAACTCGATGAAGGGCAGATTGCCGGCCTGATCCAGGCCTTTGTCGACTCAGCCAAACGCGCCTTGACCGCCGGTTTCAAAGTGGTCGAGGTCCACGCCGCCCATGGTTACCTGTTACATCAGTTCCTCTCGCCCTTGAGCAATCAGCGGCGCGACCAATACGGCGGCTCGTTCGAGAACCGCATCCGCCTGGTGCTGCAAGTCACCGAAGCGGTCCGGGCCGTCTGGCCTGAAGAGCTGCCAGTGTTCGTGCGGGTTTCGGCCACCGACTGGGTCGAGGACGGTTGGAACCCGGATGAAACCGTGGAGCTGGCGCGAAGGTTCCGAGCGCTGGGGGTGGACCTGATCGATGTGTCGTCGGGTGGCACCGCCGCGAATGCGGAAATTCCCACTGGCCCGGGTTACCAGACGCGCTTTGCCGAACGGGTGCGCAAGGAGTCGGAGATCGCCACCGGCACCGTTGGCATGATCACCGAGCCGGCCCAGGCCGAGCACATCCTGCGGACCTGCCAGGCCGACATCATTTTCCTGGCCCGGGAATTGTTGCGCGATCCGTACTGGGCCCTGCATGCCGACGATGACCTGGGGGGGCGTAAGGCCGTGTGGCCGGCGCAGTACCAGCGGGCGACGCATCGGGACCAGCCGATTCATGAGTCGGATTTGCGTGATTGAGGGGGGAAAAAGCAAAAAGCCCTGGCTATGTCGGCCGGGGCTTTTTTTGGGCAGGTGTGGTGTTTCTACTACTGTCTTCGCGAGCAAGCCCGCTCCCACATTGGGCTCTGGTGTGAACACTATCTATGTCGCACAACAGATCCCCTGTGGGAGCGGGCTTGCTCGCGAAAGCGTCATCGCTGACGCTGCGGGGCTCAGGGATACTTACGCTTCTCCGGCGCCGGCGGGAAATACTGATACAGCCAAGTCTCGCTCAAGGTGCGGTCCTTGGTACGAATGAACAGGCGCATTTGCACTGGGTCGACACGATCGTCGGTGGGGTACCAGTCGAAGGTGATCCGGTAGCCCTTGATCGCATCCAGCACCAGTACGTTGAAGTCCTTCACCTCGCCGTGGGAGCAGGTCACCACCGGTTCGATGCCGGTGCCCGGCGGCAGTTGGTCGAGCCCGCCACCACTGAAGTCCACGGCGAAGCGGCGCGCCCAGACCGTCGGGTAGTGCTCACCCGGTGCCCAGCCTTCGATAAAACCGCCCATGCCCGAGCGGGTCGCATCGACGTGGGCCAGGTCGGTGCTGACCGGCGGCAGGGCGCTCCAGTAAAGCTTGTAGCCGTAGTTCAGGGAATCACCGGCGGCCACCGGCTTTTTCGGCGTCCAGAACGCGACGATGTTATCCAGGGTCTCGCCGGTGGTCGGGATTTCCAGCAGGTCAACGGAGCCTTCGCCCCAGGCTGTCGTCGGTTCGACCCACAGGCTCGGACGCTTGCTGTACCAGTCCACCGTGTCCTGGTAGCTGGCAAAGTCGTGGTCGGTCTGCACCAGGCCGAAACCTTTCGGGTTGTTGTCGGCGAAGGCGTTGAATTGCAGGGTGGCCGGGTTGTTCAGTGGGCGGCAGACCCACTCGCCGTTGCCGCGCCACATGGCGAGTCGGTCGGAGTCGTGGATCTGCGGGTGAATGGTGTCGCACATGCGCCGCTCGACGGTACCGCAGCTGAACATGCTGGTCATCGGCGCAATGCCCAATTGCCCGATGGCGGTCCGGGCATTGATGTGCGCGTCGACTTCCATCACCACCCGGGTCGGCTGGCAATCGATGTCAAACCGGTAGGCACCGGTGGCGCTGGGGGAATCGAGCAGGGCATAGACCACGAAGCGAGTGCTGTTCTTTTCCGGGGTTTCGAACCAGAACTTGGTGAAGTCGGGAAACTCTTCGGGTTTCTTCCCGTAGGTGTCGATTGCCAACCCACGAGCCGACAACCCGTACTGGCCGCTGGCGTCCACGGCGCGGAAATAGCTGGCGCCCAGGAATGAAACGATGTCGTGCCGGTCCAGCTCTGGCGCCTTGAAGACCCTGAAGCCGGCAAACCCCAGGTCGCCGGTCAATTGAGAGGTGTTGACCGTGGTCTTTTCATAGTTGAACAACTGAGGGCGAAAGTGCACCTCACGGGCCAGGCGGGTCTTGGGGTCGACACTGTACATGCGTACCGGCTGTTTGAAGCCCATGCCGACGTGGAAAAATTGCACGTCCAATTGACCGTCCAGCTTGTTCCACAACGAGTGGTTGGCGTCGTACTGAATCGCGTTGAACTGCAGAGGCGACATCATCGCCAGGGTCGGTGGCAAGACTTGCTTGGTGTCAACGTAGCGGCTCTTGGCCAATTGCCGGGCCTGGTCTTTCAGGGCATCGAAATCGAAGGGACGGGCTTCACCGTCGGCGGCTTGATCCGCGGCCCAGGCGCGTGCCGCCATGAGCCCGGTGGCCGAAAGACCGGTGTAGGCGGCGAAGGCCATGGAGGCCTTGAGCAGGTTCCTGCGATGCATAAATACAACCTTTCTCACAACCATCCCGTGCCGATCCTGGCAGCAGAAATGGGTAAAGGAGTTCGGACATACCTTTGGCCAAACGCGACGAACGTTAGAACAGATGCCTGAGAGCTGGATCGGTTCACCGAGGCGCGAAATCTTAGGTGGTGAGCTGCCGAAAAGAGAGTGGAATCCATGTCTTGGTCAAAATTTCTTACAGATTTTTCTTTTTTTATCAGGATTCCGACTTTTTTTGACTAATTACTCTAAAACTCACTTTTCATGATTTGAAACGGCCCTATCCTCCTATTCGATAGGGGGTTTACCCGAATTTCCCCAGGCGCTACAGGTCAACTTGACGTATAGAAGGACAACGCTCATGACGAAATTACAGAGCATCACTGAAATGTTGGGCATCTTCCCGGGCCTGACCCATGGGCGCAGGACCCGACGACTCAGCCTGGAAGAACTGAGACTGGTAGAGCGTTATCGGGAATTGTCGGAAAACGACCGCATTGCCATGCGTTATCTGGTGGATGCGATGAGGAGTGTGTCGAGGTTTTGAAAGGGGGGGCACCTGCAACCAGTACGCTTCTGACCTAGCAAAGCGAATATGCCTACGATCAGCGGCGGTTGCAGGCTCATGCCTGAAGTATTACTTTTCTTCGCAAGGTAATACTTCCAGAGGAGAGTCACCATGTCGACGACGATGACGAGCAAGGGGCAGGTCACCATCCCCAAGCCAATTCGTGATGCGCTGCACCTGCTTCCGGGCAGTGCAGTCGAGTTCAGTGTCAACGCGCAAGGTGAAGTGGTGTTACATGCCAGTAAGCCCGGAGCGACCGCCAAGGCAACTCGCGATCGCTTCGATGCGGTGCGTGGCAGAGCGGACATCAAATGGCGCACAGATGAGCTGATGGCGCTGTTGCGCGGGGATGATTGATGATACTGGTCGACACCAATGTCCTGATTGATGTCCTGGAGGACGATCCCGTCTGGGCTGATTGGTCTATCCAGCAACTGCGCGCCCAGTCGCAAGCCCATGAGCTGCTCATCAATCCGATTGTCTATGCCGAGCTGTCCCAGACGTTTTCCACTTTCGAAGCGTTGGACGAGGTCGTGACGGAGCTTCAGCTACAGATGCAGGAGGTACCTCGCCCGGCACTGTTTCTGGCAGGTAAGGCCTTTGGGCGTTACCGCAAGGCGGGCGGTGGGAAAAACAATGTGCTGGCGGATTTTTTCATCGGTGCCCATGCCGCTGTGAACAGGTTGCCTTTGCTCACCCGAGACGCCAGGCGTTATCGGACGTACTTCCCTTCGGTTGAATTGCTGGCGCCGTCCTGACGCTTGGGCAACCACGACCAGACGTTACCGTCCGGCCGTGGACCTGTTGCGTTGTCTTAATGCTTGAACATCACATGCCGCACCACCGTGTAATCCTCGAGCCCATACATGGACATGTCCTTGCCGTAGCCAGAACGTTTCTGACCGCCGTGGGGCATTTCGCTGACGAGCATGAAGTGTGTGTTGACCCAGGTGCAGCCATATTGCAGGCGGGCTGACAAGCGATGGGCGCGGCCGATGTCGGCGGTCCACACCGATGAGGCCAGGCCGTATTCCGAATCGTTGGCCCAGGCCAGCACTTGGGCTTCGTCGAGGAACGGCGTGACCGACACCACCGGGCCGAAGACCTCCCGGCGCACGATCTCATCGTCCTGCTGGGCGTCGGCCAGCACCGTCGGTTCGAAAAAGAAGCCGTTGCCCTCCACCGACTTGCCGCCGGTGACCAGGCGGATATGCGGCTGGGCGATGGCCCGCTCGACGAAACCGGCCACACGATCGCGATGCTGGGCGGTGATCAGCGGGCCCATTTCGGTGTCCGCCGCGGTTTGCAGACCGTACTTGATGCTGCCCACCGCCGCGCCGAGTTTCTCGACAAATTTTTCGTAGATGCCTTGTTGGGCATAGATCCGGCAGGCGGCGGTGCAATCCTGGCCGGCGTTGTAGAAACCGAAGGTGCGGATGCCTTCCACCGCTGCGTCGATGTCGGCGTCGTCGAAAATGATCACCGGGGCTTTGCCGCCCAGCTCCATGTGCGTGCGCTTGACGCTCTCGGCAGTGCTGGAAATGATGTGCGAGCCGGTGGCGATGGAACCGGTCAGCGACACCATGCGTACTTTCGGGTGGGTCACCAGCGGCTGGCCGACGGTTTGCCCACGCCCGAATACCACATTGAGCACACCGGCCGGGAAGATTTCTGACGCCAGTTCGGCCAGGCGCAGCGCCGTCAGCGGGGTTTGCTCCGATGGTTTGAGCACCACGGTATTGCCGGCGGCCAGGGCCGGGGCGATTTTCCAGGCGACCATCATCAGCGGGTAGTTCCATGGCGCGATAGAGGCGATGACGCCCACCGGGTCGCGGCGGATCATCGACGTATGCCCCGGCAAGTATTCACCGCCCGCCGAGCCGCTCATGCAACGGCTGGCGCCGGCAAAGAAACGGAACACATCGGCAATCGCCGGGATCTCGTCGTTCAGCGCGGCGCTCAGGGGTTTGCCGCAGTTGTCTGATTCCAGCTTCGCCAGTTCTTCGCCGTGGGCTTCGATGGCATCGGCCAGTTTGAGCAACAGCAGCGAGCGATCCTTCGGCGCGACCTGCGACCAGCCATCGAAGGCGCTGTCGGCGGCACGCACGGCGGCATCGACCTGGGCTTCGCTGGCTTCATTGATTTCCACCAGCACCCGGCCCAACGCCGGATTGAACACCGCCTGGCCCGGACCTTCGCCGGCGACCAGATGGCCGTTGATCAGCAGTTTGGTTTGCATGTTCGTGTCCTCTCATAGCCGCTGTTTTTCTGTGGGAGCGAGCCTGCTCGCGATGGCGCCAAAGGGCATCGCGAGCAGGCTCGCTCCCACATTGGATAGTCGTCGTTCGCAAATAATTTACTTCCCACCACTGCCCGCCACGCTCTCACCCCCGCGAGTCAGGTAATAAGCGCCGAGTATCGGCAGCATGGTCACCATCATCACCAGCATCGCCACCACGTTGGTCACCGGCACATCGCGGGGGCGGCTGAGCTGGTTGAGCAGCCACAACGGCAGCGTGCGCTCGTGGCCGGCGGTAAAAGTGGTGACGATGATCTCGTCGAACGACAGCGCAAACGCCAGCATCCCGCCAGCCAGCAGCGCCGAGCCGAGGTTGGGCAGGATGATGTAGCGAAAAGTCTGCCAACCATCCGCGCCCAGGTCCATCGAAGCCTCGATCAGGCTGTGGGAGGTGCGGCGCAGACGGGCGATGACGTTGTTATAGACGATGACCACGCAGAAGGTCCCGTGGCCGACGATGATGGTGAATATTCCGGGTTCGATTCCCAGGGTTTTAAACGTAGCCAGCAGGGCGATGCCGGTAATGATCCCCGGCAAGGCGATCGGCAGGATCAGCATCAGCGAAATCCCCTGCTTGCCGAAGAAATCCCTTCGGTACAGCGCCGCCGAGGCCAGCGTGCCGAGCACCATGGCGATGAGCGTGGCGACGGCCGCCACCTGCAATGAAAGCTTGATGGCCTCCAGCACATCCGGGCGTGAGAAGGCGACGCTGAACCACTTCAGGGTCAGGCCTTTGGGCGGGAAGCTGAACGCTGCGTCTTCGGTGTTGAACGCGTAGAGGAAGATGATCAGGATCGGGAAGTGCAGGAACACCAGCCCGCCCCATGCGGTGATGCGTAGGCCCCAGGAGGCGCGGCCTTGAGATGAGTCAGAGTGCATCGAAAGCCCCCAGGCGCTTGACGATAGACAGGTAGATGGCGATCAGCACGATCGGCACCAGGGTGAACGCCGCCGCCATCGGCATGTTGCCGATGGCCCCTTGCTGGGCGTAGACCATGCTGCCGACAAAGTAACCCGGCGGGCCCACCAGTTGCGGCACGATGAAGTCTCCCAGGGTCAAGGAGAACGTGAAGATCGAACCGGCCGCGATGCCGGGCACCGACAGCGGCAGGATCACCTGCATGAACGTCTGGCGTGGCCGGGCACCCAGGTCTGCCGAGGCTTGCAACAGGGACGGGGGCAGGCGCTCCAGGGAGGCCTGGATCGGCAGGATCATGAACGGCAGCCAGATGTAGACGAACACCAGGAAGCGTCCCAGGTGAGAAGTGGACAACGTGCTGCCGCCCACGCCGGGAATGCCCAGTACCACCTGCAACAGCGCCCCCAGGCCCAGGTGCTGGATGAACCACTGCGCCACGCCGCCCTTGGCCAGCAGCAGCGTCCAGGCATACGCCTTGACGATATAGCTGGCCCACATCGGCAACATCACCGCAATGTAGAAAAACGCCTTGGTCTTGCCGCTGGTATAGCGCGCCATGTAATAGGCGATGGGGAAGGCGACGATGGCACTGGCGATGGAGACTGCCACGGCCATGCTCAAGGTGCGCAGGATGATGTCGAAGTTCGAAGGCTGGAACAGCGCCGCGAAATTCGCCAGGGTCAGGTCCGGCGTGACCGCCATGGTGAAATCATCGAAGGTATAGAAACCCTGCCAGAGCAAAGTCAGCAGCGAGCCGAGGTAGATCGCGCCGAACCAGATCAGCGGCGGAACCAGCAGCAGCGACAGGTACAGGTTGGGTCGTCGGTACAGCAGGTCTGAAAGGCGCCGGATGAGGGTCGCGGTGCTCATCTCAGACCCCGCCGCCGACAGTGTCGTGCAACGCGATCATCGCTTCACGGGCCCAGCGTACACTGAGGTGTTGGCCGGGCTGGTGCCGGATACCGTCGTCGACCCACTGGGTGTTGGCCTGGCTCAGGTTCAAGCTCTGGCCATTGGCGAGCTTCAATTCGTAGCGCGTGGCACTGCCCTGGTACTGGATGTCATGAAGCACGCCGTGGACTTCTATCTCATCGCCGGCCAACGGACCTTCGGCGAAGCGTACGTGTTCCGGGCGGATCGAAAACGGTTGTGAATGACCGCTCAGTTGCTGGGCCAACTCGCCACGTATCACGTTGGACGTCCCGACGAACTCGGCGACGAAAGTGGTTAAAGGCTTCATGTACAGGTTGCGCGGCGTATCGACCTGTTCGATACGGCCCTTGTTGAACACCGCCACCCGGTCGGACATCGACAGCGCTTCAGTCTGGTCATGGGTGACGAAAATGAAGGTGATGCCCAACTGGCGTTGCAGCTTCTTCAGCTCGCCCTGCATCTGTTCCCGCAGCTTGAGGTCGAGGGCGCCGAGGGGTTCGTCCAGCAACAGGACGCGTGGACGATTGACCAACGCACGGGCCAGGGCCACCCGTTGGCGTTGGCCGCCGGAGAGCTGGACCGGCTTGCGCTCGCCATAGCCGCCCAGGGCAACCATCTCCAACGCTTCGTCGGCACGCCGGATCCGCTCGACCTTGGCGACGCCTTTGACTTTCAAACCATAGCCGACGTTGTCCCGTACGTTCATGTGAGGGAACAGGGCGTAATCCTGGAAAACCGTGTTGACGTCCCGCTGATACGGCGCGAGCCCCACAGCCTCTTCGCCATGGATACGGATCGAGCCGGCGCTCGGTTGCTCGAACCCGGCGATCAGCCGCAGGCAGGTGGTCTTGCCCGACCCGGACGGGCCCAGCATGGAAAAGAACTCACCGTCCTGGATGTCGATGGACACCTGGTCAACGGCCGTTACCTCGCCGAACAGGCGCGATACCTGGGTGAATTGGACTGCGAGCGTCATGGTGCGGTGCTCCAGAAACGGGGCGATGTGAGATGGCAGTTGTTGGAACGCAACCCCGTGGCGAGGGAGCTTGCTCCCGCTGGGCTACAAAGTAGCCCCAAAATCCTGGAGGCGCTGCGCACTGGAGCGCCAGCCCGATCCAGCGGGAGCAAGCTCCCTCGCCACGGAGGTCGGCGTGGTGCCTACCGCCCCCCCATGATCGCAATGTAATCCTGGGTCCAGCGGCTGTAAGGCACGAACTTGCCACCCTCGGCCTGCGGGGTCTTCCAGAAAGCGATCTTGTCGAATTGGTCGAAACCGTTGGTCTTGCACCCTTCAGCGCCTAGCAGTTCGCTGCCCTCGCACGCCGCAGGCACGGCGGGCAATGAGCCAAACCACGCGGCCACGTCGCCCTGGACCTTGGGTTGCAGCGACCAGTCCATCCATTTGTAGGCGCAGTTGGGGTGCTTGGCTTCGGCGTGGAGCATGGTGGTGTCGGCCCAACCGGTGGCGCCTTCCTTGGGGATGGTCGAGGCGATCGGCTGCTTCTCGTTGATCAGGCCGTTGACCTGATACGGCCAGGCGCCGGATGCCACTACGCCTTCGTTCTTGAAATCACTCATCTGCACGGTGGTGTCGTGCCAGTAACGGTGGATCAGCGGTTGCTGGGTCCTTAGCAACTCCAGCACGGCCTTGTACTGCGCCTCGTCGAGTTGATACGGGTCCTTGATGCCCAGCTCAGGCTTGGCGGTCTTGAGATAGAGCGCTGCGTCGGCGATGTAGATCGGCCCGTCATAGGCCTGCACACGGCCCTTGTTCGGCTTGCCGTCGGGCAAGGACTGAGGGGTGAAGACCACGCTCCAGCTGGCCGGCGCCTGCTTGAACACCGTGGTGTTGTACATCAGCACGTTCGGCCCCCACTGGTACGGAGTGCCGTAGGTCTGCTGGTTGACCACGTACCACGGCGCATTCTTGAGGCGTGGATCGAGGGTTTTCCAGTTGGGAATCAGCGCGGTGTTGATCGGCTGTACGCGCTTGCCGGCGATCAGTCGCAACGAGGCATCGCCCGAGGCGGTGACCAGGTCGTAGCCGCCCTTGGACATCAGGCTCACCATCTCGTCGGACGTCGCGGCAGTCTTCACGTTGACCTTGCAGCCGGTGTCTTTCTCGAACCCGGTCACCCAATCGTAGGCTTTGTCGCTTTCGCCCCGTTCGATGTAGCCCGGCCAGGCGACGATGTCCAACTGGCCTTCACCGGCGCCAACGGCCTTGAGCGGTTCGGCGGCTCGCAGGCTGACACTGGTCAGCAGCGCCAGGGAGATTGCGCTGAGCAATGCGGTCTTGTGTGCGTACATGGAAATCCCTCTTGCTTTAATGGTGATCGGGGCAGGGCGCGACGGTACGAACGGCCACCGGGGGCCTGCTATCAGCGTAGTGCTGTTCTTTATCCAGGCAACATCTGGAAGCAAACTCGTCGCGGTTGCCGGGCACTTTCGATCTAGGCTGGAGGCCTTAATGGTTCGCTTGAGCCGAATGTGTGGAGGTTTCAAATGAACACTCGTGGATTGCTCGATCAGCTACTCAAGTCCGGTCAAGAACTGTTGCAGAACAAGGCCGGCGGCGCCCAGGGCAGGTCGTCCGGCGGCTTGGGCGGGTTGCTCGGTGGCTCCGGTAGCGCCAGTGGCCTGGGCGGCATGCTCTCCGGCGCAGGCGGCAAGGCGCTGGCCGCCGGGGCCATGGGCCTGCTGCTGGGCAACAAAAAGGCCCGCAGCTTTGGCGGCAAGGCCCTGGCCTATGGTGGCTTGGCGGCCCTGGGCGTCATTGCCTACAAGGCCTACGGCAACTGGCAGGCCCAGCAGGGCAAGGCACCGCAAACCGAGCCGCAGACACTGGACCGGGTTCCGCCGGCGCAGGTCGAACAACACAGCCAGGCGATTCTCAAGGCGCTGGTGGCGGCGGCCAAGGCCGACGGTCATGTGGATGAGCGCGAGCGCCAGTTGATCGAAGGTGAATTCACCAAGCTCGACAACGACCAGGAACTGCAACACTGGCTGCACACCGAACTCAACAAACCCCTGGACCCCACCGACGTCGCCCGCGCCGCCGGCACCCCGGAAATCGCGGCGGAAATGTACGTCGCCAGCGTGATGTTGGTGGACGAGGAAAATTTCATGGAAAAGTCCTACCTCGATGAACTGGCACGCCAGCTCAAGCTGGAACCGGGATTGAAGGCGGAGCTGGAGAGACAGGTGCGCGAGGCGGCGGTGTAAGGCCAGATTTCATCGACCTCCGAGCGAGCATTATCCCCTGTGGGAGCGAGCCTGCTCGCGATAGCGGTGTGTCAGCCAACGATGCATTGACTGGTCCACCGCTATCGCGAGCAGGCTCGCTCACAGGGGTTGTGTGTTGGCGCCGATACCTATGGCATGCAGTTCTTTTGGGGTGATTACCGAGTCAAAAATTCCCCACCACCGCCATACAGACCCCACGCAACCCTCAGCTATACTCCCCAGCATTTTCAAAGTGCCTGAGGTTTTCCTGTGAAGAACTGGACATTGCGCCAACGCATCCTGGCGAGTTTTGCAGTCATCATCGCCATCATGCTGCTGATGGTGGTGGTCTCGTATTCACGGTTGCTGAAAATCCAGGACAGTGAGGAAAGGGTGCGCGCCGATGCGGTGCCGGGGGTCTATTACAGCTCCATGATTCGCGGCGGTTGGGTCGACAGCTATGTCTTGACCCAGCAGATCGTCGGTCTTTCGGGGAACCGCGAGATCACCGCCGAGGACAAGGCCCGCTACCAAGGCTTCGAGCAGCACCTGCGCGAAGAAATACAGAACTATCAAAAACTGATCCAGAACCCTGCCGACCAGGCCTCCTTCGACGAATTCGAAGCCCAGCACCAGGCCTTCAACCTGGCCATGGCGAAGGTTTTGGATCTGTATCAGCGCAAGGAGTACGAAGCAGCGCGGCAGGCGCTGGAGAAGGAACTGACGCCGGCCTGGATTGGCGGACGCACGCACTTGAATCACATCATCGAGCGCAACCGTGAGCTGGCGCAAAGCGCGACCGAGACCATCGGCGATGCAGTCACCGCAGCCAAGGTTGCGATGGGCCTGTCGTTTCTCGTCGCGCTGGTCATCGCCTTGATCTGCGGCCTGCTGCTGATGCGCGCAATCATGGCGCCGATGAACCGCATCGTCGAGATTCTCGAAGTCATGCGCACGGGCGACCTGAGCGGGCGCCTGAACCTGGCGCGAAAAGACGAATTCGGCGCGGTGGAAACCGGCTTCAACGACATGATGACCGAGTTGACGTCGCTGGTATCCCAGGCCCAGCGCTCGTCGGTGCAGGTCACCACCTCGGTGACTGAGATCGCTGCCACTTCCCGCGAGCAACAGGCCACGGCCACAGAAACCGCCGCCACCACCACTGAAATCGGCGCGACCTCTCGGGAAATCGCCGCCACTTCCCGGGACCTGGTGCGCACCATGACCGAAGTGTCCACTGCCGCCGACCAGGCCTCGGTGGCTGCCGGCACCGGCCAGCAAGGCCTGGCGCGTATGGAAGAAACCATGCATTCGGTGATGGGTGCCGCCGACCTGGTGAACGCCAAGCTGGCGATCCTCAACGAGAAGGCCGGCAACATCAACCAGGTGGTCACCACCATCGTCAAGGTGGCTGACCAGACTAACCTGCTGTCGCTCAATGCCGCCATCGAGGCCGAGAAGGCCGGTGAATACGGTCGCGGTTTTGCCGTGGTCGCCACCGAAGTCCGGCGGCTGGCCGACCAGACGGCCGTGGCGACTTATGACATCGAGCAAATGGTCCGTGAGATCCAGTCCGCTGTCTCGGCCGGCGTGATGGGCATGGACAAGTTCTCCGAAGAAGTGCGCCGGGGCATGGCCGAAGTGCAGCAGGTGGGCGAGCAACTGTCGCAGATCATCCATCAGGTCCAGGCCCTGGCACCGCGGGTGCTGATGGTCAACGAGGGCATGCAGGCCCAGGCCACCGGCGCCGAGCAGATCAACCATGCCCTGGTGCAACTGGGCGATGCCAGCAGCCAGACCGTGGACTCCCTGCGCCAGGCCAGTTCCGCCATCGACGAGCTGAGCCAAGTGGCCGTGGGGCTGCGTAGCGGCGTCTCGCGTTTCAAAGTCTGATGGGCGAATTCGAGACCAGGCGTGGTACGGCGCCGGCGACCCGTCAGGCGTTGTTCCTGGTGTTCTGCATCGGCCCCGAACGCTATGCCCTGCAAGCCATCGATGTGGTCGAAGTGCTGGCGTGCCTGCCCCTCAAGCCAATCGCCCGCGCACCGTCCTGGGTGGCGGGTGTGTTTGCCTGGCGCGGGACAGTGGTGCCGGTCATCGACCTGTGCGCGCTGACGTTTGGCCAGCGTGCCGAGGCCCGTACCAGCACACGCCTGGTGCTGGTCAACTACCGGTCCGACGCAGACTCCACCGAGCGGGTGCTGGGACTGATCCTTGAGCAGGCCACCGACACCTTGCGTTGCGACCCGACGGAGTTCCAGCCCTATGGCCTGGAAAATCGCCAGGCGCCGTACCTCGGGCCGGTGCGCGAAGACGCACAAGGGCTGCTGCAATGGGTACGGGTCAATGATCTGCTGGATGAGTCGGTCCGCGCCTTGTTGTTCCCCACGCCGCCGCTGAACCTCGATGACCTCGAGGCCCGCCCATGAACGACGACCAGCGTTTTTTCGACTTCCTCAAGGAGCGCATCGGCCTGGACGTGACCTCCGTGGGCACCGCCATTATCGAGCGGGCGCTGCGCCAACGTACCAGTGCCGTGCCTGGGCGAACCGCCGATGAGTATTGGCAATGCCTGCAACACTCGGCCCAGGAACAGCAGGCGCTGATCGAAGCGGTGATCGTCCCGGAGACCTGGTTCTTCCGCTACCCCGTGTCCTTTGCGACGCTCGCCAGATTGGCCGTCAAGCGCCTGGCCGAGATCAAGCACCTGCGAGCGCTGCGCATCCTCAGCTTGCCGTGCTCCACCGGTGAAGAGCCCTATTCCATCGCCATGGCGCTGTTCGATGCGGGCCTGGGCGCCCATCAGTTCAAGGTGGAAGGCCTGGATGTCAGCCCGGCGTCGGTGGAGCGGGCCAGGCAGGCGCGTTACGGCAGGAACTCGTTTCGTGGCACCGACCTGGTGTTCCGCGAACGGCATTTCATCGCCGAAGACGAGGGCTATCGCCTCAGCGAGCGGGTGCGGGAACAGGTACGGCTGCAAGTCGGCAATCTGCTGGATCCGGCGTTGCTGGCGAACGAGGCACCTTATGACTTTGTGTTCTGCCGCAACCTGCTGATCTATTTCGACCAGCCGACCCAACAGCAGGTGTTCGAAGTGCTCAAGCGCCTGACGCATCAGGACGGCGTGTTGTTTATCGGCCCTGCCGAGGGCAGTTTGCTGGGCCGATTGGGCATGCGCTCGATCGGCGTTGCCCAGTCGTTTGCCTTCAGTCGCCAGGGCGCGCCCGAACCGCAGCCGCTGCCGGCCCTGGTGCCCACCCCATTGCCGATTCGCCCGCCACCGGCCCGGGTCGTTCCACCGGTGATCCGGCCTCGACCGTTCGCGGCCAGCCCCGTGCCGATTGCCGAACCCAAGGGCAGTGACGCCGCGACCTTGCTGGCGCAGATTGCCGCGCTGGCCAACAGTGGAAAGAGCGCCGAGGCCCGTGTCGCCTGTGAGCAGTACCTGCGCAACCATGAGCCCAAGGCCCAGGTGTTCTACTGGCTGGGGTTGCTCAGCGACATGGCAGGCAGCGCGCTTGAGGCCCAGGGTTTTTATCGCAAGGCGCTTTATCTCGAACCGCAACACGCCGAGGCACTGGTGCATCTGGCGGCGCTGCTGGCTTCCCAGGGAGACGTGGCCGGAGCCCGTCGGTTGCAGGATCGCGCCGCCCGCAGCGGGCGCACGGCAGACAGTGAGCGTAAACGATGAGCGGTCCGACTTCTTACAACGTCATCCATGGCGACGCCCAGGCCATCGACGATTGCTGGAACCGCATCGGGGTGCACGGCGACAAGTCCTGCCCGCTGTTGGTCGAGCATATCCATTGCCGCAACTGCTCGGTGTACTCGGCGGCCGCGACCCGGCTGCTGGACCGTTATGCCTTGCCGCAGGATGACCGGGACCTGGCTCGTGCCCCGCTGGACACCGGTATCGTCACGCGCTCGCTGCTGATGTTTCGCCTCGGCGAAGAATGGCTGGCCCTGACCACCCGCAGCCTGGTGGAAGTGGCGCCGTTGCAGCCGATCCACTCGTTGCCCCACCAGCGCTCGCGGGCTCTGCTGGGCGTTGCGAATGTGCGCGGTGCCCTGGTGGCCTGCCTGTCGCTGGTGGAGTTGTTGGACCTGGAACCGGGCGTTGCGGCGCAGGCTGGCGGGAGGAGCATGCCGCGCATGCTGATTGTCGCAGCCAAGGGGGGGCCGGTGGTGGTGCCGGTGGACGAGGTCGACGGCATCCATGCCATCGATGAACGCCTCCTGGCGAGCGCATCGCCATCGGCGGGCAAATACACCCGCGGTGTGTTGCATTACAAAGACCGAAGCCTGCGCTGGCTGGACGAAGAACAGTTGCTGTCCGCCGTGACACGGAGCCTGTCATGACGCCCGACCAGATGCGCGACGCTTCATTATTAGAGCTGTTCAGCCTGGAGGCCGAGGCCCAGGTCCAGGTGCTCAATGCCGGTCTGCTGGCCCTGGAGCGTGATCCAACCCAGGCCGAATACCTGGAGTCGTGCATGCGTGCGGCGCACTCGCTCAAGGGCGCGGCGCGCATCGTCGGCGTGGACGCCGGGGTCAGCGTGGCGCACGTCATGGAAGATTGCCTGGTGGGTGCCCAGGAGCGGCGCCTGGTATTGAGTGCCGAACACATCGATGCCTTGTTGCGCGGCACCGACCTGCTGACGCGCATCGCGACGCCGGGCAACGACGTTGGCGCGCCCGACATCGATGCCTATGTGGCGACGATGACGCGCCTGCTTGATCCGAATGCGGCACAGGTCCCGGTGGTGGCCCCGGCCAGGATCGAGACGCCGGTCGAGCCGGTGCCCGTCGAAATGCCTGAACCTGCCCCCGTTGCACCAGTGGAACCGGCGCCCAGGAACAGGCGGGTCACCGACAGTGGCGAGCGGGTGCTGCGGGTCACGGCTGAACGCCTCAACAGCTTGTTGGACCTGTCGAGCAAATCCCTGGTGGAGACTCAGCGTCTCAAGCCCTGGCTGGCGGCGATGCAACGGCTCAAGCGCCAGCAAAGCAACGGCCTGCGAGCCCTTGAAGAGCTGAACGTGCACCTCCAGGATCACGCCTTGAGCCTGCAAGCCCAGGAGGCTCTTGGCGATGCCCGGCGTCTGCTGGCTGAAACCCAGCAATTGCTGGCGCACAAGACCGCCGAGCTGGACGAATTCGCCTGGCAGGCCGGCCAGCGGGCGCAGGTGCTGTATGACACGGCGCTGGCTTGTCGCATGCGTCCGTTTGCCGATGTGCTCGCGGGCCAGGTGCGCATGGTCCGTGACCTCGGTCGCAGCCTGGGCAAACAGGTGCGCCTAGAGGTCGAAGGCGAGAAGACCCAGGTCGATCGCGACGTGCTGGAAAAACTCGAAGCGCCGCTGACCCACCTGCTGCGCAACGCGGTGGACCACGGTATCGAGAGTCCGGAGCAACGGATGCTGGCCGGTAAGCCCGCCGAAGGTGTGATCCGCCTGCGTGCCTCCCATCAGGCCGGCCTGCTGGTACTGGAGCTGGCGGATGACGGCGGCGGCGTAGACCTGGAAAAGGTCCGTCGCAGCGTCGTCGAGCGTGGCCTTTCCACCGAGCAAACCGCGGCCAGCCTGAGCGAAGAGGAACTGCTGACCTTCCTGTTCCTGCCCGGTTTCAGCCTGCGGGACAAAGTTACCGAGGTTTCCGGGCGGGGCGTCGGCCTCGATGCTGTGCAGCATATGGTCCGGCAGCTGCGCGGTGCGGTGGTGCTGGAGCAGACGGCGGGCGAGGGCAGCCGTTTCCACCTCGAGGTGCCGCTGACGTTGTCGGTGGTGCGCAGTCTGGTGGTGGAAGTCGGCGGTGAAGCCTACGCCTTCCCGCTGGCGCACATCGAGCGCATGTGCGACCTGGCCCCGGAAGACATCGTCCAGGTCGAAGGTCGCCAGCATTTCTGGCACGAAGGCCGGCATGTCGGGCTGGTCGCGGCCAGCCAGTTGCTCAATCGCCCGGCGATGCAGAACAGCGGCCAGACCCTGAAGGTCGTGGTCATCCGCGAGCGGGAAACAATCTACGGGGTGGCGGTTGAGCGCTTCATCGGCGAGCGGACCCTGGTGGTCCTGCCACTGGACGAGCGCCTGGGCAAGGTCCAGGACATCTCCGCCGGCGCCTTGCTGGACGACGGTTCGGTGGTGTTGATCATCGACGTCGAAGACCTGCTGCGCTCGGTGGATAAATTGCTCGACACCGGACGCCTTGAGCGTATCGCCCGGCAGAACCAGGCCCAGGCCCCGCGCAAACGGATCCTGGTGGTCGACGATTCCCTGACCGTGCGCGAGTTGCAACGCAAGCTGCTGCTCAATCGTGGCTACGACGTGGCGGTGGCAGTGGATGGCATGGACGGCTGGAACGCCCTGCGTTCGGAGGATTTCGACCTGCTGATCACCGATATCGACATGCCGCGCATGGATGGCATCGAGCTGGTCTCGCTGTTGCGGCGTGACAACCGCCTGCAATCGCTGCCGGTGATGGTGGTGTCCTACAAGGATCGCGAAGAAGATCGCCGCCGTGGCCTGGACGCCGGAGCCGACTATTATCTAGCCAAGGCGAGTTTCCACGACGACGCCTTGCTCGATGCCGTGGTCGAATTGATTGGAGGAGCCCGCGCTTGAAGATCGCCATCGTCAATGACATGCCCCTGGCGGTCGAAGCCCTGCGTCGCGCCCTCGCATTCGAGCCGGCGCACCAGTTGGTCTGGGTGGCCGCCAACGGTGCCGAAGCGGTGCAGCGCAGCGTCGAATACACCCCGGACCTGATCCTGATGGACCTGTTCATGCCGATCATGGACGGCGTGGAGGCCACCCGGCGGATCATGGCCGAGACGCCGTGCGCCATCGTGATCGTGACAGGTGACAGCCAGCAGAACGTCCATCGCGTGTTCGAGGCCATGGGCCACGGCGCGCTGGATGTGGTCGATACGCCGGCCCTCGGGGTCGGCAACCCGCAGGACGCCGCGGCGCCGCTGTTGCGCAAGATCACCAACATCGGCTGGCTGATCGGCGAGCGCAACAAGCGAGAACGACCGGCACCGAAGGCCCAGCGTGCCGCTGTGTCGCGCAACAGCCTGGTGGCCATCGGCTCATCTGCGGGCGGGCCGGCGGCGCTGGAGGTGCTGCTCAAGGCACTGCCCCGGGACTTCGAACCGGCCATTGTGCTGGTCCAGCATGTGGACGAGGTGTTTGCCGGCGGCATGGCCGAGTGGCTGAGCAGTGCGTCGGGCCACAAGGTCCGCCTGGCGGTGCACGGTGAAACACCGCAAAGCGGCACGGTATTGTTGGCCGGGACCAACCATCATCTACGCTTGTTGAAGGATGGCACCCTGGCCTACACCGCCGAGCCGGTGAACGAGATCTACCGGCCCTCCATCGACGTGTTTTTCGAGAGCGTCGCCCAGTTCTGGAGCGGTGACGCAGTAGGTGTCTTGCTCACCGGCATGGGCCGCGACGGCGCCCAAGGGCTTAAACTCATGCGCCAGCAAGGCTGCGTGACCATCGCCCAGGACCAGCAGAGCAGTGCGGTATACGGCATGCCCAAGGCGGCTGCCGCCATCGACGCCGCCGTTCATATTCTTGCCCTGGACGATATTGCACCACGGCTGTTGAAGATTTTTACCCAATGACCAAGCCCCGGCAGCCTTGCCCCCCAAGCCGTACTCAGGTAAGCCCCCATGAATGAATTACAGCTCGACGAATTCAAGAGCGATGAAAATGCCGCCATGGTCCTGCTCGTCGACGACCAGGCGATGATCGGCGAGGCGGTGCGGCGCGGGCTGGCGGATGAAGAGAACATCGACTTCCATTTCTGCTCCGATCCGCACCAGGCCGTTGCCCATGCGATCCGCATCAAGCCGACGGTGATTCTCCAGGACCTGGTGATGCCCGGCCTCGATGGCCTGAGCCTGGTGCGTGACTACCGCAACCATCCGGCCACCCAGGATATTCCGATCATCGTCCTGTCCACCAAGGAGGACCCGCTGATCAAGAGCGCGGCGTTCGCGGCCGGGGCCAACGATTATCTGGTCAAGTTGCCGGACAACATCGAGTTGGTTGCACGCATCCGCTATCACTCGCGCTCCTACATGATGCTGTTGCAGCGCGACGCGGCCTATCGCGCCCTGCGGGTCAGCCAGCAGCAATTGCTCGACACCAACCTGGTGTTGCAACGGCTGATGAACTCCGACGGTCTGACCGGGCTCTCCAACCGCCGGCACTTCGACGAGTACCTGGAGCTGGAGTGGCGGCGGGCGATGCGTGACCAGAGCCAGCTGTCGCTGCTGATGATCGATGTGGATTATTTCAAGTCCTACAACGACAACTTCGGTCACCTGGACGGCGATGAAGCCTTGCGCAAGGTCGCCACGGCGATCCGCGAGGCGTGCAGCCGACCCTCCGACCTGCCGGCCCGTTACGGTGGCGAAGAGTTCTCCCTGGTCCTGCCCAGCACCTCGCCCGGCGGCGCCCGGCTGATGGCCGAAAAACTCCGGCAGAGCGTCGCGGCCCTGCAAATCCCCCACGCTACGCCCAATGGCGGCCAGTACCTGACCGTCAGCATCGGCGTCTCGACCGTGACCCCGCAGCAGGGTGGCGATTGCCGACAGCTGATCTCGGCAGCGGACAAGGGCCTGTACATGGCCAAGCACAATGGGCGCAATCGGGTGGGGGTTGAGTAGCGCCACGCGGACGAAGACGCTTCCGTGGCGAGGGAGCTTGCTCCCGCTGGGCTGCGCAGCAGCCCCAAAACCGACGACTCAATCGTCCTGACATACCGCGCCGCCTGGTTTCAGGGCCGCTTCGCGCCCCAGCGGGAGCAAGCTCCCTCGCCACGGGAACTGCATAGGACCTGTACTCTGGTGCCCACCGGAACTTGCATAGCGACTGCACATTGGCACCCCTAAAGCCGCCAGGCGGGCTGCCGCTGGCGCTTGATTACGTTATACTCGCCGGCTTTCAAAAGTTCGCCAACGAGTGCTGCCCGCCATGGAAATCAACCCGATCCTGAACACCATCAAGGACCTGTCCGAGCGCTCCGAAACTATTCGGGGGTATCTTTGACTACGATCAAAAGCATGAGCGTCTGACCGAAGTCAATCGCGAGCTTGAAGATCCGAGTGTCTGGAACAACCCTTCGTACGCCCAGGAACTGGGTCGTGAACGTTCTGCCCTGGCGCAGATCGTCGAGACCCTGGACGAACTATCCAGCGGCCTGGCCGATTGCCGCGACCTGCTGGACATGGCTGTCGAAGAAGAAGACGAAGGCGCGGTCGCTGATGTCGTCGCCGAGCTGACACGCCTGGACGAGTCCCTGGCCAAGCTGGAATTCCGTCGCATGTTCAGCGGCGAGATGGACATGAACAACGCCTACCTGGACATCCAGGCCGGCTCCGGCGGCACCGAAGCCCAGGACTGGGCCAACATCCTGCTGCGCATGTACCTGCGCTGGGCCGACAAACGCGGTTTCGACGCGACCATCATGGAACTGTCGGCCGGTGAAGTCGCCGGGATCAAGGGCGCCACCGTGCACATCAAGGGCGAATACGCCTTTGGCTGGCTGCGTACCGAGATCGGCGTGCACCGCCTGGTGCGCAAGAGTCCGTTCGACTCCGGCAACCGTCGCCACACCTCGTTCTCGGCGGTATTCGTTTCGCCGGAAATCGATGACAACATCGAAATCGAGATCAACCCGGCGGACCTGCGTATCGACACCTACCGCTCTTCGGGCGCCGGTGGTCAGCACGTCAACACCACCGACTCGGCCGTACGGATTACCCACGTACCGACCAACACCGTGGTCAGCTGCCAGAACGAACGCTCCCAGCACGCCAACAAAGACACCGCGATGAAAATGTTGCGGGCCCGTTTGTACGAGCAGGAAGTGCAGAAGCGCAACGCGGCGTCCCAGGCCCTGGAAGACACCAAGTCCGACATCGGCTGGGGTCACCAGATCCGTTCGTACGTGCTCGACGCCTCGCGGATCAAGGACCTGCGCACCAACATCGAACGCAGCGACTGCGACAAGGTGCTCGATGGCGACATCGACGAATACCTGGAAGCGAGCCTCAAGCAAGGCCTGTAAAAGATGCAACGCGGGATCGACTGACACACTGCGATCCCTGTGGGAGCGGGCTTGCCCGCGATCCCCAGCCGCAGGCTGGGGGCAACGAACCTGTGATGGAATCCATAAAGACATGAGCGACCTAGAACTCGACCCGCAAGCCCTGCAACAGGAAGAAAACTCCCTGATCGCCCTGCGCAAGGAAAAGCTTGCTGCCGAGCGCGCCAAGGGCCAGGCCTTCCCCAACGACTTCCGCCGCGACTCGTACTGCGATGCCTTGCAGAAGCAGTATGTGGACAAGACCAAGGAAGAGCTGGCCGAGGCGGCGATTCCAGTCAAGGTGGCCGGTCGCATCATGCTCAACCGCGGTTCGTTCATGGTGATCCAGGACATGACCGGGCGCATCCAGGTCTACGTCAACCGCAAGACCCTGCCGGAAGAAACCCTGGCCGCCGTCAAGACCTGGGACCTGGGCGATATCATCGCCGCCGAAGGCACCCTGGCCCGTTCCGGCAAGGGCGACCTGTACGTTGAAATGACCAGCGTACGCCTGCTGACCAAGTCCCTGCGTCCGCTGCCGGACAAGCACCACGGCCTGACCGACACCGAGCAGCGCTATCGCCAGCGCTACGTCGACCTGATCGTCAACGAAGACGTGCGCCAGACCTTCCGCGTACGCTCGCAGGTCATTGCCCACATCCGCAGCTTCCTGATGAAGCGTGACTTCCTGGAAGTCGAGACGCCGATGCTGCAGACCATCCCCGGCGGTGCGGCGGCCAAGCCGTTCGAGACCCACCACAATGCCCTGGACATGGAAATGTTCCTGCGCATCGCGCCGGAGCTGTACCTCAAGCGCCTGGTGGTCGGTGGTTTTGAAAAGGTCTTCGAGATCAACCGCAACTTCCGTAACGAAGGCGTTTCGACCCGGCACAACCCCGAGTTCACCATGCTCGAGTTCTACCAGGCTTACGCCGATTACGAAGACAACATGGACCTGACCGAGGAACTGTTCCGCGAGCTGGCGCAACTGGTCCTCGGGAGCACCGACGTGCCGTACGGCGACAAGGTGTTCCATTTCGGCGAGCCGTTCGTGCGCCTGTCGGTGTTCGATTCGATCCTCAAGTACAACCCGGACATCACCGCCGCCGACCTGCAGGACATCGACAAGGCCCGTGCCATCGCCAAGAAGGCCGGCGCCAAGGTGCTCGGCTTCGAAGGCCTGGGCAAGCTGCAAGTGATGATTTTCGAAGAGCTGGTCGAGCACAAGCTGGAGCAGCCGCATTTCATCACCCAGTACCCGTTCGAAGTCTCGCCGCTGGCCCGTCGCAACGACGAAAACCCGAGCGTGACCGACCGTTTCGAGCTGTTCATCGGCGGCCGTGAAATCGCCAACGCCTACTCCGAGCTCAATGACGCCGAAGATCAGGCCGAGCGCTTCATGGCCCAGGTGGCCGACAAGGACGCCGGCGACGACGAAGCCATGCACTTCGACGCCGACTTCGTGCGGGCCCTGGAGTACGGCATGCCACCGACGGCCGGCGAAGGCATCGGTATCGATCGCCTGGTGATGTTGCTGACCAACTCACCGTCGATCCGAGATGTCATTCTCTTCCCGCACATGCGGCCTCAAGCGTAAGTGCTTCAATTAAAAAGCCGCCTCGAAGGGCGGCTTTTTATTGCCTGTCTGGTACAAACGTATCAAATGGTTACTTGTGAAACAGCGAGGAAAGACCTGTCGTGAATCGTGCAATGGCTTCAGAAGGTGCAGCGGGCGTCGCCACGGCTGTCGCTGAAAGTGTTCAGTACCAAGGGCGCAAGGCCAGTCGACAGGGCAGCGAGCAGCGTCGCCAGGATATCCTCGACGCGGCCATGCGCATCGTGGTGCGCGATGGCGTGCGGGCGGTGCGCCATCGCGCCGTGGCTGCCGAAGCAGGCGTGCCGTTGTCGGCCACCACTTACTACTTCAAGGACATCGATGACTTGCTCACCGATACCTTCGCTCAGTACGTGGAGCGCAGCGCGGCGTTCATGGCCAAGCTGTGGACCAACAAGGAAGGCCTGCTCCGGGAAATGGTCGCCTACGGGGATGGCAGCGCCGAATCCCGCACGCAACTGGCGGACGACATGGCACGCCTGGCCGCCGACTACGTGCAGCACCAACTGCACACCCGCCGCGAATACCTGATGGCCGAACAGGCCTTTCGCCAGGAAGCGCTGCTCAACCCGCGGTTGGCTGAACTGGTGCGCTCCCATCAGCAGATCCTGTTGCAGGGGACCTGTCAGATTTTCCAGGTATTGGGCTCGCGCGATCCGCAACAGGATGCCAAAGTGTTGACGGCGATTATCGGTCGGATGGAATATCAGGGCTTGCTCAATGGCGCCGAGCCAGTGGCCGATGAAGACATGCTCGGTATCCTGACCCGCTACATGCATCTGGTACTGGCGTCGGTGTAGCCGTTTTTGTGGGCCACCAAAGTCCCTGTGGTGAGGGGATAAATCCCCTCACCACAAAGGACAAATGGTCGCCTGCCATAGGGAGTTCAAATGAAAGCCTGGCGTGCCGTTGTACTGGCCGTGTCGATGCTGCTGATCAGCGGCTGCCTGGTGTCCTTCAAGGCACCGTTGCCCGACAGCGAAGCCGCGCCCAAGGGCCTGCTCGGCCACTGGACCAGCACCAATGCCTGGGGCGAGCCGCTGAACCTTGAACTCACCAAAACCAGCAAGCACCATTACCAGGCCGTCAGCTACTTCCGGGCCCGCCCTCAGGAGCGCGAAGCCATTCCCCTCACCGTCTCCCGGCATGGCAGCCGCTGGTATCTGTCGGCCAAAGTGCCGGCCCGGTTCGGCGGACATTACATCATCGCCGGCTTTGAGCTGACCGATCAGCATGAACTGGTGGTCTACAACCTGGATCTGGAGCAGATCAACCAGGCCATCGGCCAGAAACTGCTCAGCGGTCAGGCCAACCCCAGCGAACAAGGCGACGGCGTGCTGGTGGACAGCGACATGAGCAAGGTCTTCAGTTACCTCGATGATCCGGCCAACTCCGATGTGTTCTCGGAGGCCGTGCGTTACCGGCGGCTGGACAAAACCCAATAAACGCAGCAGGCAGATATTTCTTCACAGGAGTTCCGGGTGGACGATTACCAGCAGACGATACGCACCTTGTCCGATCGCATTGTGCTGGCGCAAACGCCGATTCGCATCCTCGACGCGGTAAAGTGGGACGAGAACATCCGCAAGGGATTTCTCAAGGCCAAGGGCAAGGAAATGCCCGCCGTAGACCGCGACTATTACCTCAACCGGCCGCTGTCCTTCGACTCCAGCAAAGTGAAGCTGGAGCTCCAGAACATCGAGCGTGATATCACCCGCCAACTCGGGCAGTTCAACCCGGTGGGCCAGATCATGCGCCGCATGTGCAAGGAATACCGCATGGTGGTGCGCATGCTCGAAGCCCGCGGCACCGAGGATTTCGGGCTGATTTCCCAGGAGCTTTATGGCGCTGCGTCCGATGCGTTCCATGCCGGCGACCCGACCCTGGCCGACCTGGGCCTGATGCTCTCCGACTACCTGAACAACATCGATGGCCGTGGTGACCTGAAGGACGAGCCGAAGGTGCTAAGCGCCAAGGAAGCCGTCAACCTGCTGCAACACCGTCTGAACCGGGTCTTCGGCGAAGCCGAGGAAACCATCCGGGTGTACGAGTCCGATGGCATCGTGGCCGACGCGGCGGCGGGCGCCGACTACATCAAGATCCGCACCGATGCGATGTTCAACGAGCGCGACGTGCGAGCCCTGGAAGTCCACGAAGGGTTGGTTCACGTCGGCACCACCCTCAACGGCCTGAACCAGCCGATCTGCACCTTCCTGTCCAAGGGGCCGCCCTCATCCACCGTGACCCAGGAAGGCCTGGCGATCCTGATGGAAATCATCACCTTCGCCTCCTACCCGAGTCGGCTGCGCAAACTCACCAACCGCACCCGTGCGATCCATATGGTGGAGGAGGGCGCCGATTTCCTGCAGGTCTTCGAATTCTTCCGTGAGCAAGGCTTCGAAATGGCGGAAAGCTATGGCAACGCCAGTCGAGTTTTCCGTGGCTCGGTGCCGACCGGTCTGCCATTCACCAAAGACTTGTCCTACCTCAAGGGCTTCATCATGGTTTACAACTACATTCAGCTGGCCGTGCGCAAAGGCAAGCTGGAGCAAGTGCCGCTGCTGTTCTGCGGCAAGACCACCCTTGAGGACATGCGCACCCTGCGGCAACTGGTGGACGAAGGCCTGGTCGTACCGCCCAAGTACCTGCCCGAGCAGTTCCGCGACATGAACGCGCTGTCGGCCTGGATGTGTTTCTCCAACTTCCTGAACCACCTGAGCCTGGATCGGATCGAAGCGGATTATTCCAATATTCTTTGAATACAACGCGGTCAAGATATGTGGGAGCGGGCTTGCTCGCGAATGCATTGGGTCAGTCAATACATAGGGCACTGATCCACCACCTTCGCGAGCAAGCCCGCTCCCACAGGGAATTGTGGCCTGACTTTGGTTTTTGCGAGGCTTCACCGGATGCGAACCCTCGGCATCATCTGCCTGCTATTGACCCTGAGCGGTTGCAGTTCCCTGCTGTTCTACCCCGAGCGCGGCCTGCCGTTCACCCCGGAACGGGCCAGGCTCGATTACCGTAACGTGACCCTGACCACCGCCGATGGCCTCAAGCTCCACGGCTGGTGGCTGCCGGTCAAAAAGGACGTGAAGGTCAAGGGCACGGTGCTGCACCTGCACGGCAATGGCGGCAACCTGGCCTGGCACCTGGGCGGGAGCTGGTGGTTGCCGGAGCAGGGGTATCAGGTGTTGATGGTGGATTACCGGGGGTACGGCATGTCCGAGGGCGAGCCGAGCCTGCCAGCGATTTACCAGGACATCGATGCCGCGTTCAAATGGCTCGACCAGGCGCCCGAAGTCCAGGGCAAGCCGCTGGTGCTGCTGGGCCAGAGCCTGGGTGGCGCGCTGGCGGTGCATTACCTGGTGGAGCATCCACAGCGCCAGGGGCAACTCAAGGCGTTGGTGCTCGACGGGGTGCCTGCCAGTTATCGCGACGTCGGGCGTTTCGCCTTGAGTACCTCATGGCTGACCTGGCCCTTCCAGGTGCCCTTGTCCTGGCTGGTGCCGGACGGTGACAGTGCCATCGGCTCGATCGCGCAATTGAACGAGGTACCGAAACTGATCTACCACAGCCTCGATGACCCCATCGTGCCGCTTTCCAACGGCATCCGCCTGTATCAAGCTGCGCCGCCGCCCAGGGTCTTGCAATTGACCCGGGGCGGTCACGTGCAGACATTCGCCGATCCGACCTGGCGCACCGTGATGCTGCGCTACCTCGACGATCCCCGGCATTTCGACGGCCTGCGCCGTCTGGGCGAAGTCCCGAATTATCAGTCCCGAATATCCGAAAACACCCATGAATCTTCTGAGAGTGCGCAATGAGTGAAGAACGTAACGCCATCCCCCTGATCATCACCGGTATCTGCAGCATCCTCGGCACCGTCGCGGTGCTGTGGTACTACGGCTACCTGCACTTCGCCAAGCCCGAGGATGCGTTGCTGCTCAACGAGTTCACCATGCTCAAGACCGTGCCGGGGGAAGACTACAAAGTCTCCCTGGAACCGGCGCCTCAAGTAGCTCAGTGCATCGACGGCGTGCTGGTGCTGTTCGACACCGAACAGAAAGGCCTGACGGGTGTGCTGATCAATGAGAAGAAGCGCGCCGTGCGCTGCATGGGGCAGGAGACGCCGCAGAAGCTTCAGCCGTAACCTCAAGAACGCCACATATCCCTGTGGGAGCGGGCTTGCTCGCGAAGGCGTCGGGTCAGCTACCTACTACAGTGACTGACACACCGCTTTCGCGAGCAAGCCCGCTCCCACATTGGAAAGTGTGCAGCCCATAAAAAGCCCCGCCTGACCCAATCAGGCGGGGCTTTTACGTTGCACTCAGCCGATCAGTTGGCGCTCAGGCTCGAACGCGGGGCGACTGGCTGGTTGTCGTTGGAAATGGTCACTTCCACGCGACGGTTCATGGCACGTCCCGAGACGCTGGTGTTGTCGGCGACCGGGAATTCCTTGCCGTAACCCTGGGTCACGATACGGGCCGGATCGACACCCATTTTCACCAGTGCCAGGCTCACGGAGTTGGCGCGACGCTCGGACAGCGACTGGTTGTAGGAATCCGAACCGGTGCTGTCGGTGTAACCCTCGATAATCACCTTACGGTCCGGGTTTTCCTGAAGGAACTGCGCCAGTTTGTTCACGTTGGCCATGCCGCTGGCGCGCAGGTCGGACTTATTGGTGGCAAACAGCACGTCGCCGAAGGTCACCAGCGTACCGCGTTCGGTCTGCTTGGCGTTCAGGCTGTCCTGCAGCTGCTTGATCTGCGCGTTACGCGCATCGAGCAGGGCGCGGGCACGTTCGTCGCCGGCGTTTTTCAGCGCCGCTTCGGCGTTGCGCAGGGCGATGGTCTGCTTGGCCACTTCAACGCGCTGGTTGGTCAGGTAGGCCAGTTGATCGACCTTGGCTTCGTCTTCCTTGTCCAGGTAGGCCTTGTCAGCCTTGGCCAGGAAGTCGGCGGCGTCCTTGGTTTCCAGGGCTGCGACCTTGGTGGCGGCCGGGTCGGCCTGCAGGCCGTTGTAGTTGGTGCGAGCCTGTTCCAGGTTGGCGTTTGGGTCGTGGGAGCAAGCGGCCAGTGCTACGCAAGCGGCGAGCAGGGCGGGCATCATCAAATGTTTGTGCATCATAGTCTGTCGTCCTTTTATCAATGGGCAATACGTCGTGGCGGGAACGGGTTCACTGAACCTTGTTCATGCCTTCCTGACGCAGTTCCTGAACCCCTTTCTGGGAATCCTTGAGCGCTTGTTCAGCCTTGGCGGCCTGGGCCTTGCGTTCGGCGACGCGGGCGTCCCACTCGGCCTGTTCGGCCAGACGCTTGGCTTCGTCGTATTTCTTGTCGTGCATGGCCAGTTCGGCTTGCTTGAGCTTGTCCTGGGCGGACTTCATTTCAACGGCGGCAAATTCGGTACCGCCGGCGGTGACGGCGCTGTTGACCGCCGACTGGGTCACCGCGTACTGCTCCGAAGGTGGGTTGCCAGCGCAACCGGCCAGGATGAAGCTGCTACCGATGGCCAGGGCAGCCAACTTCAGGCCGCGCAGGCCTGTGGATGAGGGTTTGGCAGTGCAGGTATTCATAGGCTTCAACTCCATTGGAAAACTCCTGAAAAAAGCTACAGATCCATGCCGGGGCCTCAGCCGTGACGTCTAGGTGGGCGCTGGCGCCGAAGCGTGTTTATCAAACGACCGTTCCAGCATGGTTATTCGGTGTGACCCGAAGCTTTTTTCAAAAGTTCAGCAAAAGATGGCTAATCGCCAAGAGCCATTGTTGACTGATCGGTCAGCGCAAAAAAGCTGAACTTTCCTGGTGCGCAGTGGTATTCCCGGCACCTGTCGCGGGGTCAGGAAGGTGCCGGGAGATGCAGTGGGGAAGGGGGATTCAGTGCTTGGATTCGTCGCCCTGGGAGGAGAGTTGATGCAGATGCCGACGGGACAAGGCGAGAAAGCGCGGGGTCGGGCCGACATCTTCGTACAGCGGGTCGCCTTCCTCGTCGGTCGCGACGACTTGCGAGCCCTTGACGTACGGAAAGCTCGCCTCCAGCTCTTCCAGCGCCGCGCCGATCAACTCACCCAGCAGTTCCTCGGGCTGACGCTTGGGGTACATGTCGCAGATTGCCGCCAGGCGCGCGGCGGCTTCCATGTCCAGATGAATCGTATAGCCGGTCTGGGTCAGGCGACCCTTGGCATTCTGTTCCCAGTGCTGGGCAAGCTCGCGGATTTTCATGATGACCTCAATCAGCCTGCTCGTGGCCGGCGCGGTGAGTGACAAGCCGTTGTGTGGCTTATTCATGAGACTAGCTTTGTCCTACAAGGTTTACAGACCCTTCGTCGCTTGTCATAAACGTCCGGCATCGGCACTCTTTACCCATGCGTCTACCCCGATAGCTGTCCGGACCTTTTTGCTGGAGAACTGCTGATGACCGATATCGATGCGCGCTTGCGCGAGGATGTTCACCTGCTTGGCGAACTGCTGGGCAATACCATCCGCGAGCAGTACGGGGACACGTTTCTCGACAAGATCGAGCAGATCCGCAAGGGCGCCAAGGCCGACCGTCGTGGCTCCGCAGACGCCGAGCTCAGCGCCAGTCTCAATCAACTGACCGAAGACGAATTGCTGCCGGTGGCGCGGGCGTTCAACCAGTTCCTCAACCTCGCCAACATCGCCGAGCAGTATCAATTGATCCACCGCCGCGAGGAGTCGCAGCCAGCGCCTTTCGAGGCACGGGTCCTGCCTGAACTGCTTGCCCGGCTGCGGGCCGAGGGCCATGGCGCCGAGTCCCTGGCCCGGCAGCTGGGACGCCTTGAAATCGAACTGGTCCTCACGGCCCACCCGACGGAAGTGGCGCGTCGCACCCTGATCCAGAAATACGACGCCATCGCCGCACAACTGGCGGCCCAGGATCACCGTGACCTGACCAGTGCCGAGCGCAAGCAGATACACGAGCGCTTGCAACGCCTGATCGCCGAAGCCTGGCACACCGAAGAAATCCGCCGCACCCGGCCAACCCCGGTCGATGAAGCGAAGTGGGGCTTCGCGGTGATCGAGCATTCGCTGTGGCAAGCCATTCCCAACTACCTGCGCAAGGCCGACCAGGCGCTGCATGCCGCCACCGGTTTGCGCCTGCCGTTGGAGGCCGCCCCCATCCGCTTCGCTTCGTGGATGGGCGGCGACCGTGACGGCAACCCGAATGTCACCGCGGCGGTGACCCGCGAGGTCCTGCTGTTGGCGCGGTGGATGGCGGCGGACCTGTACCTGCGGGACGTCGATCACCTGGCCGCCGAGCTGTCCATGCAGAGTGCCAGCGAAGCCTTGCGTGCCCAGGCGGGCGAAAGCGCCGAGCCTTATCGCGCCGTGCTCAAGCAACTGCGTGAGCGCCTGCGGGCCACGCGCAACTGGGCCCAGGCTTCCTTGAAGTCCGCCACGCCGGTCACTGCCGAGGTGTTGCAGAACAACCGTGAACTGCTGGAGCCGCTGGAGCTGTGCTATCAGTCGCTGCATGAATGCGGCATGGGGGTGATTGCCGACGGGCCGCTGCTCGACTGCCTGCGCCGGGCGGTGACCTTTGGCTTGTTCCTGGTGCGCCTCGACGTGCGCCAGGATTCGGCGCGCCATACCGCAGCCATGACCGAAATCACCGATTACCTGGGCCTTGGCCGCTACGAGGACTGGAACGAAGAGCAGCGCATCAGCTTCCTGCTGGAGGAATTGAAAAACCGCCGTCCGCTGCTGCCGGCGCATTTCAAGCCGTCGGCCGACACGGCGGAAGTCCTCGCTACCTGCCGGGAGGTGGCGGCGGCGCCGGCGGCGTCCCTGGGGTCCTACGTCATCTCCATGGCCGGCGCGGCTTCCGATGTGCTCGCGGTACAGCTGCTGTTGAAAGAGTCCGGCGTGCTGCGGCCGATGCGCGTGGTGCCGCTGTTCGAAACCCTGGCCGACCTGGACAACGCCGGGCCGGTGATCGAGCGGCTGTTGTTGCTGCCGGGCTATCGCTCACGGCTGCAAGGGCCCCAGGAAGTGATGATCGGCTATTCCGACTCGGCCAAGGATGCCGGGACCACCGCTGCGGCCTGGGCGCAATACCGGGCCCAGGAACGCCTGGTGGATATCTGCCGCGAGCAGCAGGTCGAACTGCTGCTGTTCCACGGTCGCGGTGGCACCGTGGGGCGTGGCGGCGGTCCAGCCCACGCGGCGATCCTGTCCCAGCCGCCTGGCTCGGTGGCCGGGCGTTTCCGCACCACGGAACAGGGCGAAATGATTCGTTTCAAATTCGGCCTGCCAGACATCGCCGAACAGAACCTCAATCTTTATCTCGCCGCCGTGCTGGAGGCGACGCTGTTGCCACCGCCGCCGCCCACACCGCAATGGCGAGGCCTGATGGACGAGTTGGCCACCGATGGCGTCAACGCTTACCGCGCCGTGGTGCGGGAGAATCCGCAATTCGTCGAGTACTTCCGTCAGTCCACGCCAGAACAGGAACTGGGCCGCTTGCCCCTGGGCAGCCGCCCAGCCAAGCGCCGGGCGGGCGGTATCGAGAGCCTGCGGGCCATTCCGTGGATCTTCGGCTGGACCCAGACCCGGCTGATGTTGCCGGCCTGGCTCGGCTGGGAAACCGCCCTGGCCAAGGCCCTGGAGCGTGGTGAAGGCGAGCTGCTGGGGCAGATGCGCGAACAATGGCCGTTCTTCCGGACCCGCATCGATATGCTGGAAATGGTGCTGGCCAAGGCGGACGCCGATATTGCCCGTTCCTACGACGAACGTCTGGTGGAGCCTGGACTGCTGCCTTTGGGTGCGCATTTACGCGACCTATTGTCGCAGGCTTGTGCCGTGGTACTGGGTTTGACCGGTCAGTCGCAGCTACTGGCACATAGCCCAGATACCCAGGAATTCATTCGCCTGCGCAACACCTACCTCGATCCACTGCACCTGTTGCAGGCCGAACTGCTGGCACGTTCACGCCAGCAGGAAGTCGCCCAGGGCAGCCCCGTGGAACAGGCGCTGCTGGTGTCTGTGGCAGGGATTGCCGCCGGTTTGCGCAACACCGGCTAAAGTCAGATAGCGCACCGAAACGGCTCGCCCATTGTCTCGGGGCGTTGTCCGAGGGGGGAGGGAGCCGGTCGACCAGGCGACAGTTTGTTGTTCGGTTGCGACTCTCGCCACCTCCTCCGAAGGTCGCGTCGAGGGCGGGTTCCTCCGACTTTCGGCGGCTTGTGTGGGTCGGGCCTGCTGTGTATCTTGATCAGCCTTTGGCCGTTTGGGCGGTCACGATCCAGTTTTGCGAGATTGGCCCCACGAGGCGAATCCGAGCGTTTTACATAAAAAAATTGAGGAGCACATCGATGCGCGTCATTCTGCTGGGAGCTCCCGGGGCCGGTAAAGGTACTCAGGCAAAGTTCATCACCGAAAAATTCGGTATCCCGCAAATCTCCACCGGCGACATGCTGCGCGCCGCGGTCAAGGCCGGCACGGAGCTGGGCGTCAAGGCCAAGAGCATCATGGATGCCGGCGGCCTGGTGTCGGATGACCTGATCATTGCCCTGGTCAAGGATCGTATCGCTCAAGCCGATTGCGCCAATGGCTTCTTGTTCGATGGTTTCCCACGCACCATTCCCCAGGCCGAAGCCCTGGTGGAAGCTGGTGTGGAGCTCGATCACGTGGTCGAAATCGCTGTCGATGACGAAGAGATCGTCCAGCGTATCGCCGGTCGTCGCGTTCATGAGGCGTCCGGTCGTGTCTACCACACCGTGTACAACCCGCCGAAACTCGCCGGCAAGGACGACATCACCGGTGAAGAACTGGTGCAGCGCAAGGACGACACCGAAGAAACCGTACGTCATCGCCTGTCGGTCTACCATTCCCAGACCAAGCCGCTGGTAGCGTTCTATCAGCAGTTGTCGGCCAAGACCCAGGGCAAGCCGAAGTACAGCCACATCGCCGGCGTTGGTTCGGTCGAAGCGATCACGGGCAAGGTGCTTGAAGCGCTGAGCTGAAAAGTCTGATCCGTTGCATCATCCACGGCCCGCTTGCGGGCCGTAGTTGTTTATACTGGCGCACTTTTTTCCCCTTCTGATTTACGGACACACCGATGAGCACCTTGCTGGCCCTGGACACCGCGACTGAAGCCTGCTCTGTTGCCTTGCTGCACGACGGCAAGGTCACGAGCCATTACGAGGTGATCCCGCGCCTGCATGCCCAGAAGCTTTTGCCGATGATCCAGCAACTGCTCGCCGACGCCGGAATTACCTTGCAAGACGTCGACGCGATTGCCTTCGGTCGAGGGCCGGGGGCCTTTACCGGCGTGCGGATTGCCATCGGGGTGGTGCAGGGACTGGCTTTCGCCCTGGAACGCCCGGTGTTGCCGGTTTCCAACCTGGCGGTGCTGGCCCAGCGTGCGTTGCGTGAACACGGTGCCCGTCAAGTTGCGGCAGCCATCGATGCGCGCATGGACGAGGTGTACTGGGGCTGCTATCGCGAAGCCGACGGCGAAATGCGCCTGGTAGGTGTTGAAGCGGTATTGCCACCGGAAGCGGCTGTATTGCCGGCGGGCGCTGACGGCGAGTGGTTCGGCGCCGGTACCGGCTGGGGCTATGGCGAGCGGATCGCCGTCAACCTCAGCGGTCGGGACGCAACCGCGTTGCCTCACGCCGAAGATTTGCTGGCCCTGGCACGCTTCGCCTGGGAACGCGGCGAAGCCATACCGGCGGATGATGCGCAACCGGTGTACCTGCGGGACAAAGTCGCTGTTCCGAAGTCAGAGCGGTAATCCCCGAACTTCAGTGGGTAGCGTTTGTGGCGAGGGAGCTTGCTCCCGCTTGAGTGCGAAGCGCTCATCGCTTTTTGGGGGCCGCTTCGCGCCCCAGCGGGAGCAAGCTCCCTCGCCACAGGGGAATGCTTTCCTCCGTTCAAAAGTCATTTCCCCCGCCCAAAGTCACACTTCATATTGCCAGTCGTCATTTTTTCCCCAGGTTTTTAAACCTTTTTGACTTTATGTGTTCTAGTTATCACTTGCGCATTTGCGCGGCTGGGAAAGTGCCGCTAAATTGCCATCACAGATACCGAGCATTTTGTCATGCGTATAGACGGCGTTTCCTCTCAGTCCTACCCCATCAAGCGCAAGCCTCGTGCGAGCAAGGCTGCTGAGCCCGAGTCTTTCGAGGACATCGATGGCGAGCTGGAAACCCCATCCGAAGAGCAACTGGCTGCCCGTGCCGCCAAAGCAACGGCACAGCGCCTGAGCAATCTCCCCGCCCGTCAGCAAGACATGCTGTATCACCGCTCGATGAGCCGCAGCGTCGCCACGGCCCTGGCCAGCTACCTGAGCACCGCCGGCTTCGTCGATTGGGATATGGAAGTGCTGGGTCTCGACCTCTACATCTGATGGTGTTGCCTTACTATCTGGGCTGCCCGTCCTGGAGCGAAAACGCCTGGCGCGACTATCTGTATCCCCAGGACGCCAAAAGCTCCGATTTCCTGAATCTCTATTCCCAAGTGTTCAACGCCGTGGAAGGCAACACGACCTTCTACGCGAGCCCGTCTGCGACCATTGTCCAGCGTTGGGCCGAGAGCATGCCCGAGCACTTTCGCTTCACCGCCAAGCTGCCCGGTGACATCAGCCACAATGGCGACTTGCGCGAGCACCAGACCGCCATCGAGACCTTCGTGCAACTGCTCAGCCCGTTGGGCCAGCGGGTTTCGCCGTTCTGGTTGCAGCTGTCCAAGGCCTTCACGCCCCATCGGCTGCCAGAGCTGGCAGGTTTTATCGATGCGTTCGAGGGGCCGTTGGCGGTGGAGGTCCGCCACGCCGAGTTTTTCGCCAAGGGTGAGGCCGAGCGACGTCTCAATCGCCTGCTGCTGGATCGGGGCATCGAGCGCATCTGTCTCGACCCGCGTGCATTGTTCAGTTGCACCTCCACTGACCCCTCAGTGCTCCACGCCCAATCGAAAAAGCCCCGCGTGCCACCCAGGCCCACGGCTTTTACCCAATGCCCGCAAGTGCGCTTCATCGGGCATCCGGTGTTGGAAGCCAACGAACCGTTCCTGACGCCTTGGGTGGAGAAAATCGCCGGGTGGATTGAAGAAGGGCGCACGCCTTATATCTTCCTGCATACCGCCGACAACCAACTGGCGGCAAAACTCGCGCAACACTTTCACAGCCGATTGATGCGTCGATTGCCTGGCTTGCCGGCCCTGCCTGAGCTATATAGAGAGCCCGCCGCCGAGCAACTGGGTTTGCTCTGAGGCGATCTTTCCCTGCCCAGGAGCGAACACCATGGATGCGCAAATTCGTCGAGCCCAGGCCTTCAAGGCGCTGCATGAAGGTGAAGGGGCATTTGTCATTCCCAACCCGTGGGACGCCGGTTCCGCCAAAATGCTTGCCAGTCTTGGTTTCCAGGCGCTGGCGACGACCAGTGCCGGCTACGCTTTTTCCCTGGGGCGACCCGACGGTGCAGCGGGGCTGGAAGACACCCTGGCCAATGTCCGGGCGATTGTGGCAGCCACCGACCTGCCGGTGGCGGTGGACCTGGAGAACGGCTTTGCCGATGCGCCCGACGATTGCGCCCGCAACCTACTGCGTGCGGCAGAGGCCGGAGCGGTGGGCGGTTCCATTGAAGATGCCACTGGGCGTGAGGACAGTCCGATCTATTGCTTCGACCACGCCGTGGCGCGGGTCAAGGCCGCAGTCGACGCGGTGCGCAACTTGCCGTACCCGTTTCTGCTGACTGCCCGGGCGGAAAATTTCCTGCACGGTAATCCGGACCTGGACGACACGATTCGCCGCCTGAAAGCCTTCGCCGAAGCCGGTGCCGACGTGTTGTATGCCCCGGGGCTGAGTACTGCCGAGCAGGTGCTGGCGGTCGTGCAGGCCGTGGCGCCGAAACCGGTGAATGTGCTGATGTCCGGCGCGCTGGAGCTCACAGTCGCGCAATTGAGCGAACTGGGCGTCAAGCGCATCAGCGTCGGATCGGCGCTGGCCTTGGCCGCGTACGGCGAACTCTTCCGCGCTGCCGAGGAAATCCAGCAGCAAGGCTCGTTCACCTTTACCCGGCGCTCGATGCCCTTCAAACAGGCCAACCAGCTGTTCAAGGATTGATGATCGAGGCATGGCCGTGCGGGTTCTGAAAGGTTTGCTGGTGCTGGGGCTGTTGGTGGGCGTTGCGCTGTTCGCGGTATGGCGCGGTTGGCTGTCGCTGCCGCCGCAATGGAATCCCTGGGCGCCCCTGGACGTCAACGCGGCGCCGAACCTGCTGACCCGCTACAAACTCATGGCGCTGCGCAACGATCCAGAACTGTGCGACCAAGCCATCGCGACCTCCGGGCTACGGACCGCTCGCCAGGCCGACAGCGGCGCCAAGACCGATTGTCCTCTGACCAATGTGATGAGGGTGCAGGGCGGCGAAGTGGCGTTGAGTAGCAGTTTCCTGGCCAGTTGTCCGCTGGCGGTGGCGTTCGCGCTGTTCGAGCGTCATGCGTTGCAACCGGCGGCAGCGGCGGTCTACGGACAGAAGGTGACGCGGGTCGACCACCTCGGCAGTTTCGCCTGTCGCAACATGTACGGTCGCGAGAGTGGCGCGCGTAGCCAGCATGCCACGGCCAGCGCCCTGGATATCGCCGGTTTTCGCCTGGCCGATGGCCGCACGATCAGTGTGCTCAAGGATTGGCCGAAAGACGGCAACGACGCGCGTTTCCTGCGCCAGGTACGCGATGGCGCCTGTGACATGTTCAGTGTGGTCTTGAGTCCGGATTACAACGCGGCGCACCGTAACCATTTTCATCTGGACGTGGGGCCGTGGTGGATCTGCCGCTGAATCAGGCGGCGATGCGCAGGTTCTGCAAGACGATCGGGCGTGCCCAGCGGGTGTCGAAGTCCAGTTGTTTCTGCTGGGCCACGAGTTCTTCCTCCGGGAACGGTGGGAAGGGCTTGTCCAGCAAATCGAGTTCGAACTCGGCGATCGGCAGGTGCAGCGGGCGCGGCTGTGGCGCCGGGCCGGGCTCCGGCAATGGTTGGCCGGCGGCGAGGACGATGGGGCGAACCCAGTGGCTTTCGAAATTCTGCTGTTTTTGCTGGGCGGCGATTTCTTCCGGCGGGAAGGGTGGGAAAGGCTTGTCCAGCAGGTCGAGTTCGAATTCGGCAATCGGCAGGAACAGTGGCTCTGGCGGGGCGACCAGGGTTTCCTTCACATCGCAGGTGCGCTGGCTGACGATATGGTCCAGCAGTTCGGCGCCGAGGGTCGGTTCGACATTTTCATCCAGGGCGACCGGCTGGTAGCTACCAGGCGCTGGTGCCGCATCACCCAACTGATCGGCCAGGGCCCGGGCAAAGAAATCCTGCCACAGGTGACTGACGCCGCTCAGGGCTTGGGTGTTGTGCAGGCTGTAATCACCGTAAGGGGAGATGAAGCCCGACGATATGGATTGAATGTCTGACATTTTTCTCGGTCGACGCTCAGCTCTGGCAAAATGCCGTTCACTGATGTTATCGGCCGGTTTTGCCGATCCTTAATTTTTTGAGTGTGTTTTTCCATGAGCGAACAACCTGCGGCCTGCCGCATCCACGTCGAGGCCCTGGCCCCGGCTTTCCAGGCGCAGGCCGAACATTGGGCGCGCCAGCTTGGCCTGCCATTGCAGGTGGACGATGGCGAGTTTGCCTTGCAGGTCGGCGAGCAAGGACTGCAACTCCAGCAGTTGGGCCCGGACGCGCCGGGGCCGGTGCGGGTCGATTTTGTCGAGGGCGGTGCGGCACATCGTCGTCTCTACGGTGGAGGCAGCGGCCAGATGATCGCCAAGGCAGTCGGCATTGCCCAAGGCGTGCGTCCGCGGGTGCTGGATGCCACGGCCGGGTTGGGCAAGGATGCGTTCGTGCTGGCGAGCCTGGGCTGTGAAATGAGCCTGATCGAGCGTCAGCCGCTAATCGGCGCCTTGCTGGAGGACGGCCTGGCCCGCGCAGCGGAGGATTTCGACGTCGCGCCGATTGTGGCGCGTATGCGTTTGCTCAAGGGCAATTCCATCGAGGTAATGCGCAACTGGGAAGGTGAGCCGCCCCAGGTCATTTACCTGGACCCGATGTTTCCTCATCGTGAGAAAACGGCCCTGGTGAAGAAGGAAATGCGCCTGTTCCGTCCCTTGGTCGGCGATGACCCGGACGCCCCGGCACTGCTCGCCGCGGCCCTGGCCCTGGCGACCCACCGGGTGGTGGTCAAGCGCCCGCGCAAGGCTCCGTGCATCGACGGGCCGAAGCCGAGTCATGGGCTTGATGGTAAATCCAGTCGCTACGATATCTATCCCAAGAAAGCGCTCAAGGCCTGAGACCGCAGCGTGCCCATCGCGAGCCTGCTCGCGATGGCGGTGGGGCAGTTGGGGCAGATGTTGAATGGGCCGACGCCTTCGCGGGCAAGCCCGCTCCCACAGGATTTGTGCGGTGGACACGGATTTTGTGAGCACCTTTGATTCAAATTGTGGGAGCGAGCTTGCTCGCGATGAGGCCCTTACAGCCAATGAACAACTGATGGCTGGTCAAGGCCGATAAGCCCGCACAAACAACCCCACTACCTCCTGCACATGGGCTTCGGCCGCTTCGGGCTCCAGCGGGGCGCCGCAGCCATACAGCAACCTGAAATTCGCTGCGCCCTTGATCAGGCAGAAGAAATGCTCGGCGGCGTTGTGCGGTTTGTCGATGCTCAAGGCGCCGCTCTGGTTGACCTTGGTCAGCAGACGCTCCATGCCGGACAGCATCCGCTGTGGACCGGCTTCGAAGAAGATCGCCGAGAGTTTCGGGTCCTGGCTACCCAGGGCCATGATCACCCGATGCAGGTTCACCGATTCTTCGCTGCTCACCAGATGGTGAAAGCCGCGAGCAATGTTCAACAGCACTTGTTCAATCGCAACGCCGTCCGGCCATTCGAAGAACAGCAGCGGCACCTGTTCCTCGCACTTGGCGATCACGGCCGCGGAAAACAACGTCTCCTTGTCGTTGAAATGGCTGTACACCGTCAGCTTGGAAACCCCCGCCTCGGTGGCGACAGCGTCCATGCTGGTGTTGGCGTAACCCAAGCTCACGAACAGGCGTTTCGCGGCGTCTAGGATGGCCTGGCGCTTGGCCAGGTCCTTCGGACGGCCGGGGCCGCTGGGAGCTGAAAGATTGTTCGACATTTCTTCGCTTTAATACTGGACTGGTGAGTTTGCTATTAATAACATACTCGCCAGTATAATTATTCCAAGCACCATTAGCGAAAGGTCGCCTGCCATGTTCCGCTATGCGTTGTCCCTCGCCGTGCCAGTCAGCCTGGCTTTTTTACTGTCTGGGTGCGGTCATGACGAGCCGGTGGCCGTCGCTGTGCGTCCGGCCATGGTGGTCAAGCCCGAACCTTCGGCCCAGGCTACAGACAGTTATCCTGGCGAGGTTCGCGCGCGGTTCGAGCCCGACCTGGCGTTTCGCATCGGTGGCAAAGTGAGCCGACGACTGGTCGAAGAAGGCCAGCGGGTCAAGGCCAATCAGCCGCTCGCTGAACTCGATCCCGAAGACGTCCGGTTGCAACTGGAAGCGACCCGGGCCCAGGTCGCCGCCGCCGAGGCCAACCTGAACCTGGTGCGTGCCGAGCGTGATCGCTACAAGACCCTGATGGAGCGGCAGATGGTCAGCCGCTCACAGTATGACAACGCCGAAAACCTCTATCGCTCCGGCGCGGCGCGGCTCAAGCAGATCAAGGCCGAGTTCGATGTCGCCAGCAACCAGGCCAGCTATTCGGTGCTGCGTGCCCCTCAGGATGGCGTGGTCGCCCGCCGCTCCGTGGAAGTCGGGCAAGTGGTGTCGGCCGGCCAAACCGTGTTTACCCTGGCCACCGACGGCGAGCGGGAAGTGCTGATCAGCCTTCCGGAACAGAGCTTTGGTCGGTTCAAGGTCGGCCAGCCGGTCTCGGTGGAACTGTGGAGCCAGCCCGACCAGCGCTTCAGCGGCCGTATTCGCGAACTTTCGCCGGCCGCCGATCCCAAGTCGCGGACCTTCGACGCCCGGGTGGCCTTCAACGCTGGTAGTGTGCCGGCCGAGCTGGGACAGAGCGCCCGGGTGTATATCCAGACCGCCGACAAGGTGCCGCTGGCCGTGCCATTGTCGGCCCTGACGGCGGAAAACGGCGCGACCTACGTCTGGGTGGTCAACCCCGACAATACCCTGAAGAAAGTCCCGGTCCGGGTCGGCGCCTTCGGCGAGAAAACCGTTCCAGTGCTTGAAGGCCTCAGTGCCGATGACTGGGTGGTGGCCGCCGGCGTCCATGTGCTCCTCGATGGCCAGCAGGTGCGGCCGGTGGATCGCTCCAACCGCGTGGTCAACCTGACGGCCAAGGAGTAATCCCCGATGGGCTTCAATCTTTCCGAATGGGCGCTGCGCAATCGGCAGATCGTACTGTTCCTGATGCTGTTGCTGGCCATCGTCGGCGCGCTTTCCTACACCAAACTGGGCCAGAGCGAAGACCCGCCGTTCACCTTCAAGGCCATGGTCATTCGGACCAACTGGCCGGGAGCGACCGCCGAGGAAGTCTCGCGCCAGGTCACCGAGCGCATCGAAAAGAAACTGATGGAAACCGGCGATTACGAGCGGATCGTCTCGTTCTCCCGCCCCGGTGAGTCCCAGGTGACGTTCATGGCCCGTGATTCGCTGCATTCGGCGCAGATTCCCGAGCTGTGGTATCAGATCCGCAAGAAGATCAGCGACATTCGCCAGACCCTGCCGCCGGGCATCCAGGGGCCGTTCTTCAACGATGAGTTCGGCACCACCTTCGGCAATATCTATGCGCTGACCGGCGACGGTTTCGACTACGCGGTGCTCAAGGACTACGCCGACCGCATCCAGATCCAGCTGCAACGGGTCAAGGACACCGGCAAGGTCGAGCTGATCGGGCTGCAGGACGAAAAAATCTGGATCGAGCTGTCGAACGTCAAGCTGGCGACCCTCGGCCTGCCGATGGCGGCGGTCCAGCAGGCCCTTGAAGAGCAGAACGCAGTGTCCACCGCGGGCTTCTTCGAAACCAGCAGCGAGCGTTTGCAGCTAAGGGTTTCGGGGAATTTCCAGACCGTGGAAGAAATCCGCAACTTCCCGATCCGTGTGGCCAATCGCACGTTCCGTATCAGCGATGTGGCCGATGTGCGTCGCGGTTTCAACGACCCACCGGCACCGCGCATGCGTTTCATGGGCGAAGACGCCATCGGCCTGGCCGTGGCGATGAAGGAGGGTGGCGACATCCTGGTGTTGGGCAAGGCCCTGGAGGCCGAGTTCGCCCGGATCCAGAACAACCTTCCGGCCGGCATGCAGTTGCGTAAGGTCTCAGACCAGCCGGCGGCCGTGAAGACCGGCGTCGGTGAGTTCGTCCAGGTGCTGGTGGAAGCGCTGGCGATCGTGCTGCTGGTGAGCTTCTTTTCCCTGGGGCTGCGCACCGGGATGGTGGTGGCCCTGGCGATTCCGCTGGTGCTGGCAATGACCTTCGCCGCGATGTACTACCTGGGGATCGGCCTGCACAAGATTTCCCTCGGCGCGCTGGTGCTGGCCCTCGGGTTGCTGGTGGACGACGCGATCATCGCGGTGGAGATGATGGCGATCAAGATGGAGCAGGGCTTCGACCGGCTCAAGGCTGCCAGCTTCGCCTGGACCAGTACCGCGTTTCCGATGCTCACCGGTACGCTGATTACCGCGGCTGGCTTCCTGCCGATTGCCACCGCGCAATCGGGCACCGGCGAATACACCCGTTCGATTTTCCAGGTCGTGACCCTGGCCTTGTTGGCGTCCTGGGTGGCCGCGGTGGTGTTCGTGCCCTACCTGGGCGAACGTCTGCTGCCGGACCTGGCGAAAATTCATGCGGCCAAACATGGCAGCGGTAATGGTCAGCCCGACCCCTATGGCACGCCGTTTTACCAGCGGGTCCGGCGGTTGGTGGAATGGTGCGTGCGCCGGCGCAAGACCGTCATTATGCTGACCGTGCTGCTGTTCGTGGGCTCGGTGGTGCTGTTCCGTGTCGTGCCGCAGCAGTTCTTCCCGGCGTCGGGGCGGCTGGAGCTGATGGTTGATTTGAAGCTTGAAGAAGGCGCGTCGCTGAGTAACACCGCCGAGCAGGTCAAGCGCCTGGAGGCGCTGCTCAAGGACCACCCGGGCATCGACAACTATGTGGCTTACGTCGGCACCGGTTCACCGCGTTTCTACCTGCCGCTGGATCAACAACTGCCGGCGTCCAGCTTCGCCCAGTTTGTGGTGCTGGCCAAGACCATCGAAGACCGCGAACCCCTGCGCAGCTGGTTGATCAGCACACTGAACGAACAATTCCCGACTCTGCGCTCCCGGGTCACGCGTCTGGAGAACGGCCCACCGGTGGGCTACCCGGTGCAGTTTCGCGTGACCGGTGAGCACATCGAACAAGTCCGGGCCCTGGCGCGGAAAGTGGCGACAAAGGTCCGTGAAAACCCCTACGTGACCAATGTGCACCTGGATTGGGAGGAACCGAGCAAGGTGGTGTACCTGAATGTCGATCAGGACCGCGCCCGCGCCCTGGGCGTGAGCACCGCCAATCTGGCGAGCTTCCTGCGCAGTTCCCTGACCGGATCCAGCGTCAGCCAGTACCGTGAAGACAACGAATTGATCGAAATCCTGCTGCGCGGCACGGTGCACGAGCGCACCGAGTTGTCGCTGTTGCCGAGCCTGGCGGTGCCTACCGAGAATGGCCGGAGCGTTGCGCTGTCGCAGATCGCGACGCTGGAGTACGGCTTTGAGGAAGGCGTGATCTGGCACCGCAACCGCCTGCCGAGCGTGACCGTACGGGCGGATATCTACGGTAAGGAACAACCGGCGTCCCTGGTGCAGCAGATCTTCCCGACCCTGGACCCGATTCGTGCTGAGTTGCCGGACGGCTATCTATTGGAAGTGGGTGGTACGGTGGAAGACTCGGCTCGCGGGCAGAAGTCGGTGAATGCCGGGGTGCCGCTGTTCATCGTGGTGGTGTTGACGCTGCTGATGCTGCAACTGCGCAGTTTCTCACGCACGGCCATGGTGTTTCTTACCGCGCCTCTGGGCCTGATCGGCGTTACGCTGTTCCTGCTGGTGTTCCGCCAGCCGTTCGGGTTCGTCGCCATGCTCGGCACCATCGCGCTCTCGGGGATGATCATGCGTAACTCGGTGATCCTGGTGGACCAGATCGAGCAGGACATCAAGGCCGGGCTCGCGCCCTGGCAGGCGATCATCGAAGCGACCGTGCGCCGTTTCCGGCCGATCGTGCTCACCGCGCTGGCGGCGGTGCTGGCGATGATCCCGCTGTCGCGCAGCCTGTTCTTCGGCCCGATGGCCGTGGCGATCATGGGCGGGCTGATCGTGGCGACGGCGTTAACGCTGTTGTTCCTGCCGGCGCTTTATGCGGCGTGGTTCAGGGTCAAGAAAACCTGACCAATCGCTGCACCCCGAAACTGTGGCGAGGGAGCTTGCTCCCGCTGGGCTGCGAAGCGGCCCCAGGCATTGCGGTTGCTGCGCAACCGAGCGGGAGCAAGCTCCCTCGCCACAGGCCATGCGGTATGTCAGGTATGTGGTGTTCTCATCGCGAGCAGGCTCGTTCCCACAGTTGTTTTGGGTCGGTGCTTAAAGGGTGCCGAATACTTTCTTCGCCAGACTGGTCGCCGCAGCCGCCGGGTTCTGGCGGATGGTGGCTTCCTGCTTGCCGATCATCTCGAACAACCCGTCCAACGCCTGTTCGGTCACATAGTTCTCGATGTTGGCGCTTTTCGCGTCCACTACGCCGAGGGTCGCGGCCTGGCCGGCGAAGGCGTTGTATTTCTGGGCCAGGCCGACCTTGTCGGTGGCTTGCTTGACGATGGGCAGGAACTTGGCGCGGATCTGCTCGCGGCTGCTCTTGTTCAGGTATTGCGTCGCCGAGTCGTTGCCACCGCTCAGGATCCCCTTGGCATCGTCCACGCTCATATTCTTCACCGCATTGACCAGGATCGGCTGGGCCTGGACCACCGCTGCTTCGGCGGCCTGGTTCATGCTGGTTTCCAGTTGGTCGACCTGCTCACCCATACCGAAGGCTTTCATCTTGCTGGCGACTTTACCGAGCTTGCCCGGCAGTTCGATCTTCACGTCCGGGTTATTGCTGAAGCCGCCCGGCGTGCCCAGTTGCTTGACCGCCACTTGTGCGCCTTGGGTCAGGGCATCCTTGAGACCGCCGGCGGCGTCCTTTTGCGACAGGTCGCCCAAGGACAGGGCCATGGCGTTGGCGCAGATCAGCAGGCCCGCGCACAGGCCGGTGAAACGGAAGGTAGAGCGAAGCATGGTGGCGTCCTTGAAGAAGTTTGAAGAGAACATCAGTGTGCGGCGTTGACGCGGATCTTCAACGGTTGGGGATCCTTGCCGTCGAGCTGCACGGGGTGTTGCTCGGTGGTGATGAACATCAACTGGCCGTCCGCCTCGATGCGGGCGCTGACGGCGTAGCGATGGCCGGGCTTGACCTGGGTTGGATCATAACTGAGGTGGAACGGCAGTGGGACCTGGCCGTTGACCGGGCCGCTCTGTTCGCCGAGCACCGTCGCCGGCGCGTCGGCCAGCGAAACATCCTGCAGGCTTACGCTCAGGGTGGCGGTAGGGGGCAGGGCGATGCGTTGCAGGTAAAAGACTTCACCGTCGAGGGATGCGACGGTCGCGGTGGGGGATGGCGCCGATTGGCAGGCGGCCACTAAGGCGATGGATGCAAGCAGAGCGAATTTTTTCATTGGAAAGTACCCGTCTCAGTGGTGCCCGCAGTGTACGGGACCACTGAGCGTTTAGCGAAATTGACCTCCAGGCGTCAGCCGTCAAGTCGCAGTTCAGGAACCGGACGCGGCTGCCTGGAGAGTTTCAACCAGCGATGCCGGTGCCAGGCTCAAATGGATATCAACGTGTTGATCCGTGCCATCCCAAGTGAAGGTCTGGTCGGTATCAAGAAAAACAGCGCGACCTTCCTGGTACATTTGGGCGCTGACCGACAGTTCGTCCCCTACGGCGAATGCCTGCGGATCGATCTGGAAACGATACTGCCAGGGCATTGCCGCCACCGGCGCCGTTGGTGCGACGTTGGAGCCTTGACCGCCGCTTGCGCTGATCTGTATGCCGCTGGCGTCACGTACGCTGACTTCGGTGTGGCCGGCTTCCGGGAGCTGAAAGCCTTCCGGCAGGTGCATGGTTAACGTGATGATCTTCATGATGACTTCCTTTTCATTACGTCGACATTTGACGTGAGCCCATCCTAGGGCTCACTTCTTCAGCTTTCTGTAGGTCTTTTCTTCGAGTGCTGTGGTTTTATCCGTTTGGTTGTGTCGAATCATCGCTTTCCATGCCGGCAACTGTCTCTGCCGCCTCTTCGTTGCGATGCAATGCCACCTGGCGGATCGACAGTCGGATCTCCGCCGGGAGCACGCGCTTGGCCGCGCCCTCAGCCAACTCACCCAGCAATTGGTGATAGCTCAGCTTGCCCGCTTCGTCGCGGCGCAGCACGTCGAGGTCCAGCATGGTCTGGATGAAATGACGGAACAGGCTCTTGTCAAAGAACTCCGGGGCGTTCAGCCCATGGAGGATCGACAGGCGCTGGGCCATCATGGTGCAGAGGTCTTCCAGTTCTTCGGCACTGACACTGTTCTGACCGCTGTTGAGCAGCAGCGAGACGGTCATGTAGAAGCGCTGCAAGGTCTGGGCGATGCTCTTGGACAGCAGGGTCAGCAGCACGAAGTGCCGCGAACTCGGTGCCGGACGCAGGTACAGGTCTTTTTCGAAACGCAGCAGGCCCTGTTCGACGAACGCTTCGAGCCACTGATCGACCACGCCTTCCAGATCCTCCAGCGACCAGCGAATGAAGAGCTCCGATTGCAGGTACGGGTACAACGCGCGGGTGTAGCGCAGGATCTGCTCGCGGCTCATGCGCGAAGTGCTCTGGAAGAAACTGGCGAGCAATGCTGGCAGTGCAAAGATGTGCAGCACATTGTTGCGGTAGTAGGTCATCAGCACCGCGTTCTGCTCATCCAGGTACAGGATCTTGCCCAGGGCATCGCTCTGTTCGGACAGCAGGTCCATGCCCTTCACGTGCTCGATCAAGGCTTGCCCGTCGCCCTCGGGCAGGGTGGTGTGGGGTGAATACGGCACTTTGCGCAGCAGTGCCAGGTAGAGGTCAAGCACCCGGGCCATGGCGTGGTGGTCCAAGGCCAGGCGGCTGGTGGACAGCAGCGCCAACGCCACGAGGTTGACCGGGTTGATGGCCGCGGCTTCGTTCAGGTGCCGGGCCACGCGTTCGCCCAGGCGATGGGTGGTTGCGTTGAGCCATGCCGGTTTGAATTGTGGTCCCAGCTCCTGCTCGCGCCAGTCGGGCTGTTCAGCGTCGAGGAACTCGGCCAGTTTGATCGGCTCGCCGAAGTTCACCGCCACCTGGCCAAAGCGCTGTTTGAGGGCGCCGATGACCTTGAAGATGTCGAAGATAGATTCCTTCTTCTTGCTGGCCCCGCGCAGCTCGCCCAGGTAAGTCCGGCCTTCCAGCACCCGCTCGTAGCCGATGTAGACCGGCACGAAGACGATGGGCGTGCGCGATGAACGCAGGAAGCTGCGCAGGGTGATGGCGAGCATGCCAGTCTTGGGTTGCAGCATGCGCCCGGTGCGCGAGCGTCCGCCCTCGACGAAGTACTCCACCGGGAAGCCCTTGGTGAACAAGGTGTGCAGGTATTCGTTGAACACCGCGGTGTAGAGCGGGTTGCCCTTGAAGGTGCGGCGCATGAAGAACGCCCCACCACGGCGCAGCAGGCCACCAATGACCGGCATGTTCAGGTTGATGCCGGCGGCGATGTGCGGTGGCGTCAGGCCGTTGCGAAACAGCAGGTACGACAGCAGCAGATAGTCGATGTGGCTGCGGTGGCACGGCACGTAGATGACTTCGTGGCCCGGGGCGATTTTCTGCACGCCCTCGATGTGGTTGACCTTGATGCCGTCGTAGATCTTGTTCCAGAACCAGCTCAGCACCACTTCCAGGAAGCGGATCGCGGTGTAGGTGTAGTCCGAGGCAATTTCATTGCCGTAGCGCAGGGCCTGGGCCTTGGCTTTCTCCGGGGCGATCTTTTCCCGTTCGGCCTCGTCGGCAATCGCCTGCTTGACCAGCGGTTGGTTCAGCAGGCCCTTGACCAGGTTGCGCCGGTGGGAAATGTCGGGACCGATGACCGCTGATTTCAGGTTGCGAAAGTGCACCCGCAGGATTCGCTGGGCCATGCGCACGGTGCGTTCGTGGCCCTTGTCGTGCTCGATCAACTCGCGCAGGTGGATTGGCGCGGAAAACTGCACCCGGGTCTTGCGCCCCAGGATCATGATGCTCAACAAGCGCCGCAGGCGACCGGTGACGGCCCAGCTGTCGGCGAACAGCAGTTTCCACGGACTGGATTCACTATCGGGCGACTGTCCCCAGAACACGCTGACCGGGATGATCTGCGCATCCTCGGCGGCGTCGTGGCTCAGCACGTTGACCAGCCGTGTCAGGGTTGGTGGAGCGCCGCGTTTGTCCTGGCGTCCGAGCCAGTCCGGCGCCGGCGTCAGGTAGAAAAACGCCGCCGGTTCCAACAGGTTACCCACCGACACCGGCAATACCGGTCGGGGCAGGCCGGCCTTGGTGCACTCGGTGTCGAGCACCGCCAGGTCGGTCAGTGAAGGATCTTGCAGGACGTAGAACACCGGACGGCTGCGGTCTAGGTTGAGGGTGAAGGACGACTGGTTGATGGTCTCGGAGCGAACCCAGAGGTACAACAGCCGGCGCAAGGTGCCAAACACAAGACGGCGGAACGGGGAACGGGTCATACGGCTTCTGCATGAGTGAATGAAACCGAGCGGTTGCTCGGGCCCGCTAGTGTGCAGGATTCATCGAAAATCGGCAAAAAAGCGGCGAAGTAAAGTCAGTTGAGAGTTTTTGCGGCTGTCATATACTCGCTCGGCTAGCCGCCTCCGCTTCCTCATGGACGGTCGGAGGCCGGCGAAAGTTCGTACGGCGCATAGTGGCCTAAAAATAAGAATGGGAGTGAGCATCATGGCAGCACGCGAAACCGGCAACGTGAAGTGGTTCAACGACGCCAAAGGCTACGGCTTTATCCAGCGTGAAGGCGGGGCGGATGTTTTCGTGCACTACCGCGCGATCCGCGGCGAAGGCCACCGTTCGCTGACCGAAGGCCAGCAGGTCGAATACGCGGTGGTGGAAGGGCAGAAGGGCTTGCAGGCTGAGGATGTGGTGGGGTTGTAAGCTTTTTCAGCCATACCAGGGACCCATGTGGGAGCGAGCAGGCTCGCTCCCACATTGGATCTGCTTTTACATCCGCAAAGGCTGCATCATGCAGTCCGCCAGGTAATCTCCTCCTCCCCATCGGCACTGATCCGAATCCAGCGATCAGCCGACTCTTCCCCTTCTTCTTCCACCCACGAGCCGGGCGCGCAGCGCACTTCGACGTTCAGCGCGGCGTAGGCGGCGCGGGCGCAGGCGATGTCGTCGTCCCACGGGGTCTGGTCGCTTTCCAGGTACAGGCTGTTCCACTTGCCGACGGCCTTGGGCAGCCAGGTCACCGGGATGCCGCCGGCCTTGCACTTGTAGGTCTGGCCTTTCTGGGTCCATTCGCTGCACGGGCCCAGCGCCTGGGTCAGCCAGGCGGCGATGGCCTTGTGGTCGACGTCGGCGTCCTTGAGGTAAATCTCGATATCGGGTTGGCGCATGGATGTCCTCGCTGCGGTCTTGAAAAATCCATTCGCGGATTTATCTGACCCCGGACGGTAGCCGAGGCCCTGGAATCTGAAGGTTATTGAAGAACGAAATAATCGTAGCGCATCGACACCGTGACCTCGAATGGCTCGGACTGCTCGATCACGCTGGCGCGGCGTTCGGCACTGGCGCGCCAGCCGTGGGGCGTCATTGCCAGCAGGTTGGCGCGGTCCTGGCCGCTGTCGAGCGTGAGCTTGAACTCGAGGGTTTCGCTGTGCTCCAGCGCCATGCCCGCCGGCACCAGGGTCAGGTGCTTGTCATCGGTGTATTCGCGCACTTCGTCGTACAGCCGCTCGCGCAGTTCCATCAGGTGGCCGCGGGTCGGCCCGACTTTCATCAGGCCGCCGCCGGGACTGAGCAAGCGCTTGGCCTCTTGCCAGTCCAATGGGCTGAACACGCTCGCCAGGAACTGGCAGCAACTGTCCGCCAGTGGCACCCGAGCCATGCTGGCGATCAACCAGGTCAACTGCGGGTTGCGCTTGCAGGCGCGCTTGACCGCCTCGCGGGAAATGTCCAGGGCATAGCCGTCGGCATGGGGCAGGGCGTCGGCGATTTGCGCGGTGTAATAGCCTTCGCCGCAACCGATGTCCAGCCAGCGCCCGGGCGCGCGTTCAGCCGCTAGTTCGGCCAGGCGCCGGGCAACGGGGGCGTAGTGCCCCGCGTTGAGAAAGTCCCGGCGGGCTTCGACCATAGCCTGGTTGTCGCCCGGGTCGCGGCTGTTCTTGTGCTGCACCGGCAACAAGTTCAGGTAGCCCTGGCGCGCGCGGTCGAATCGATGGCCGGCCGGGCATACCACACCGTTATCCACCGCATTCAACGGCTCATTGCAGATCGGACAGGCGAGCATCAGGCGAGCAACTTGATCAGCGTCTTGTAGTAGATCTCGGTCAGCACGTCGAGATCGGCTGCCAGCACGCGCTCGTCCACCTGGTGGATGGTCGCGTTGACCGGCCCCAGTTCCACCACCTGGGTGCCCATGGTGGCGATGAAGCGGCCATCGGAGGTGCCGCCACTGGTGGAGGCGTGGGTTTCGCGGCCGGTAACGTCTTTGATGCTCGACGACACGGCGTCCAGCAGCGCGCCTGGCTCGGTGAGGAACGGCAGGCCGGACAGCGCCCAGTCGATGTGCCAGTCCAGCTGATGTTTGTCGAGGATGTCGGCCACCCGCTGTTGCAGGCCTTCAACGGTGGATTCGGTGGAGAAGCGGAAGTTGAACACCGCCACCAGCTCGCCCGGGATCACGTTGGTCGCGCCGGTGCCGGCGTTGAGATTGGAGATCTGGAAACTGGTGGGCGGGAAGAAGTCGTTGCCGTGGTCCCAATGCTCGGCAGCCAGTTCCGCCAGGGCCGGCGCGGCCAGGTGGATCGGGTTTTTTGCCAGGTGTGGATAAGCCACGTGACCCTGCTTGCCGCGCACGGTCAGTTTGGCACCGAGGGAACCGCGCCGGCCGTTCTTTACCACGTCGCCTACCAGGGTGGTGCTCGACGGCTCGCCGACGATGCACCAGTCCAACCGCTCCTGACGGGCCTTGAGGCGCTCGACCACGGCCTTGGTGCCGTGATGGGCCGGGCCTTCCTCATCGCTGGTGATCAGGAACGCGACCGAGCCTTTGTGGTCCGGGTAATCGGCGACAAACCGTTCCGCCGCCACCACCATCGCCGCCAGGCTGCCTTTCATGTCCGCCGCGCCGCGGCCGCACAGCATGCCGTGTTCATCGATGACCGCGTCGAACGGGTCGAGCTGCCAGGCCTGCACCGGACCGGTCGGCACCACGTCCGTGTGCCCGGCGAAACACAGCACCGGACCTTCATGCTTGCCATGGCTGGCCCAGAAGTTATCCACATCCTCGATGCGCATCGGTTCGAGTTTGAAACCGGCATTGCCCAGGCGCTGCATCATCAGTTTCTGGCAATCGGCATCCACCGGCGTGACGGACGGACGGCGGATCAGGTCGCAGGCGAGTTGCAGGGTCGGCGAGAGGTCGGCGTGGGCCGTCATGGAAAGCTCCGGGAAAAGGGACGAAGGCTGGACCTTGTGGGAGCGGGCTTGCTCGCGAATGCGCTGTATCAGTCACACATGTGTTGCCTGACACACCGCATTCGCGAGCAAGCCCGCTCCCACAGGATCTGAGGTCGACCGTTGGATAGTGTTCGGCCAACGCTCACAAAATGGCGGTTATCTTATAGCAAAACCAACCTGATGGGCGCCTTGGCCCCGTCGGTTGGAGCACAAAACCTGTGGGAGCGAGCCTGCTCGCGATGGCGGTGGATCAGCAGCATCTATGTCGACTGACAAGCCGCTATCGCGAGCAGGCTCGCTCCCACAAAGGTTTTTGGGTGCCCTATAATGCGCGCCGGTTTTTGGGGTAATGGTCATGAGTACAGAAGATCCAAGGTTTGCCGGTATCGCCCGGTTGTATGGCATCGAAGGCCTGGAACGCCTGCGGGCGGCCCATGTGGCGATTGTCGGGGTGGGCGGTGTCGGCTCCTGGGCGGCGGAAGCCGTTGCTCGGTGTGGCGTGGGTGAGATTTCCCTGTTTGACCTGGACGATGTCTGCGTCAGCAACGCCAACCGTCAGTTGCACGCCCTGGACAGCACCGTCGGCAAACCCAAGGTCGAGGTGATGGCCGAGCGGCTGCGTGGCATCAACCCCGACTGCACGGTGCATGCGGTGGCGGATTTCGTTACTCGTGACACCATGGCCGAATACATTACGCCGAACATCGATTGCGTGATCGACTGCATCGACAGCGTCAACGCCAAGGCGGCGCTGATTGCCTGGTGCAAGCGCCGCAAGATCCAGATCATCACCACCGGCGGCGCGGGCGGGCAGATTGACCCGACGCAGATCCAGGTCTGCGACCTGAACCGCACGTTCAACGATCCGCTGGCCTCGAAAGTGCGCTCAACCCTGCGTCGCGACTATGGTTTCTCTCGCACCGTGACCCGCCACTACAGCGTGCCGTGTGTGTTCTCCACCGAACAACTGCGCTACCCGAAGCCGGACGGCAGCATCTGCTTGCAGAAGAGTTTTGTCGGCGATGGCGTGAAGCTCGACTGCGCCGGCGGGTTTGGTGCGGTGATGATGGTCACGGCAACGTTCGGCATGGTCGCGGCGACCAAGGCTGTGGATAAGATTGTGGCGGGGGTGCGGCGGCCCGCTGATCGGGTCAAGCCTCAGGTTTGATGTGGGGCTGATGGCCTTTTCGTCGGATCGCCGCCCGGAGCAAGCCCGCTCCCACAGTGGATATGGGGTGTACACAAGATTCGTGTTCAATAAGCCCCCTGTGGGAGCGGGCTTGCTCGCGAAGCTTTTTAGCGGTTACCGAGTCAACTCAACCATCCGCTGCAAAACCGCATTCAACCCATTACTGCGCGAAGGCGAAAGCTGGCGCGACAATCCCAGCTCACCAAACCACCCCGGCAGATCGACCTGCTGCAACTCGGCGGCGGTCAACCCGTTGACCCGTGCCAGCAGCAATGCCACCAACCCACGAATCAACCGGGCCTCACTGGCGGCGGAAAATTGCCAGTGCCCATCCTGCAATTGTCCCACCAGCCACACTTGGCTTTCACAACCGCTGACCAGGTTGGCCTCGCATTTCTCTGCGTCGCTCAAGGGCGGCAGGCGTTCGCCCCATTGCATCAGTAGCCGGGCGCGTTGTTCCCAGCCTGAGGCGCCCTGGAAGATTTGCAACGCCGTGACGGCGTCGGCCGGCAGGTTCATCGCAGCATCTCCAGCGCCTGATCCAGAGCTTCGAAGAACCGTTCGATGTCGGCGGAGTCGTTGTACAGCGCCAGCGAGACTCGGATCGCCCCCGACAACCCGAGGTGCTTGAACAGCGGCATGGCACAATGATGACCGGCACGCACGGCGATCCCTTGCTCGGTCAGCAGGTGAGCCAGGTCGGCGTTATGCACCCCCTCGACCCCGAAACTGACCAAGGCCAGCCGTGGATTGCCGATCAGTCGCACGCCGTTGCGTGCCAGCAGGCCGTGGAGCAGGTAGTCGTGCAGGGCCGCTTCGTGGTCGACGACGCTTTGCGGGTCGAGGGCGGACAGGTAATCCAGGGTCGCCCCCAGGCCGATTACGCTGGCGACCGGTGGCGTGCCCGCTTCAAAACCTAGCGGTGCCGGGCGGAACGTGGCGTGGTGGTAGTCGGCCTGTTGCACCATTTCGCCGCCGAACTGCCAATGGCGCAACTGGCCAAGTGCTTCGGTACGGCCAAACAGTACGCCCAGCCCGTCGGGACCGTAGAGTTTGTGGCTGGAAAATACGTAGAAATCGCAGCCCAAAGCCTGGACGTCGTGACGACCATGCACCACGCCCTGGGCGCCATCGACCACCGTCAGCGCCCCGTGGGCCTTGGCCAGCGCGAGCAGCGCCGGCAATGGCTGCCAGGCGCCCAGTACGTTGGACAACTGGCTGACCGCCAGCAGCCGGGTGCGCGGGCCGATCAATTGGGCCGCAGCATCCGAGTCGATCACGCCATCGGCATCCAGCGGCAACACCACCAGCGTCAACGAACGGCGTTCGGCCAGTTGCTGCCAGGGCAGCAGGTTGGCGTGGTGTTCCAGGGCGCTGATGACAATCTCGTCGCCCGCCTTGAATAGATGCTCCAGCCCGTAGGCCAGAAGATTCAGCGCCGAAGTGGCGCCATGGGTAAAGACAATTTGCCCGCAATTCCCCGCATTAAGCCACTGCGACACCTTCAGGCGGCTGTCCTCGAACGCCTGGGTGGCGTGGGCGCCCGGCAAGTGTTGCGCACGGTGCACATTAGCCGCGCCGTTGGCGTAGTAATGCGCCAGGGCATCCAACAGGGCTTGGGGTTTTTGCGTGGTGGCGGCGTTGTCCAGATAGGTCTGGCCTTGCCGTTGCAGAGCGGCGATGGCCGGAAAATCGGCACGCCAGGGGGAGGGAATCAACATGCTTTCGGGCCCTGCTGGAGTGAAGCCGGACCCTGTGGGAGCAGGTCTGCTCCCACAGGTGACTGTGAAGCGGCTTAGTTATGCGCGTGCAGTGCTTCGTTCAGCTCAATGGCCGACTTGTGGGTCTTGCATTCCACTGCGCCGGTTTCGGAGTTGCGACGGAACAACAGGTCGGTTTGGCCGGCCAGGTCGCGGGCCTTGACCACTTTGACCAGTTGGTTGTTCTCATCCAGCAGCGCCACTTTGGTGCCGGCAGTCACGTACAGGCCCGACTCCACGGTATTGCGGTCGCCCAACGGGATGCCGATGCCGGCGTTGGCGCCGATCAGGCAGCCTTCGCCCACCTTGATCACGATGTTGCCGCCGCCCGACAGGGTGCCCATGGTCGAGCAACCGCCGCCCAGATCAGAACCCTTGCCGACGAACACGCCCGCCGAGACACGGCCTTCGATCATGCCCGGGCCTTCGGTGCCGGCGTTGAAGTTGACGAAACCTTCGTGCATCACGGTAGTGCCTTCGCCCACGTAGGCGCCCAGGCGCAGCCGTGCGGCGTCGGCGATGCGCACGCCGGCCGGGACCACGTAGTCAGTCATTTTCGGGAACTTGTCCACCGAAAACACTTCCAGCAATTCGCCGCGCAGGCGGGCTTCAAGCTGGTGCTCGGCCAGTTCGCTCAGGTCGATCGCGCCCTGGCTGGTCCAAGCCACGTTCGGCAGCAGTGGGAAAATCCCGGCCAGGTTCAGGCCATGGGGCTTGACCAGGCGATGGGACAGCAGATGCAGCTTGAGGTAAGCCTCGGGAGTGGAGCTCAGTTGCGCATCTTCGGCCAGCAGGGTGGCGACCAGAGGCTTGTGGCTTTCAGCCAGGCGAGTCAGCAGCTTGGCTTGTGCGGCATCGACGCCCTTGAGGGCTTCAGCCAGCTGCGAGGCCTGGGCGGTGGTGAAGGTGATGGCCTGGTTGCCTTCGCTGTAGTTCAGGATCGGCGCGATGGCGTTGACGATCTCGGCCGACGGGTTGAGCAGTGGCTGTGCGTAGAACACCTCCAGCCAGGCGCCTTCACGGTTTTGGGTGCCGACGCCGAAGGCCAGGCTGAACAGGGTAGTGGACATGAAATTACCTCGACAAAATGGACGGGGCAGGCTTACTTGAGCGCTGCCGCATAACTATCTGGCTTGAAGCCAATCAGGGTTCGGTCACCGAGATCAAGCACCGGACGCTTGATCATCGAGGGTTGGGCGAGCATCAGTTCGATGGCTTTCGTCTGGTCGAGATCGGCTTTGCGTTCGTCGTCGAGCTTGCGAAAGGTCGTACCGGCCCGGTTCAACACCACCTGCCAGCCATGTTCGTTGCACCATTGGGTCAGGTGCTCACGGTCGATGCCGGCAGTCTTGTAGTCGTGAAAGTCGTAGCGCACAGCGTGTTCATCGAGCCAGGTGCGCGCTTTTTTCATCGTGTCACAGGCTTTGATGCCGAAAAGGTGCAACGTTTTGCTTGAATCGGTCAAGGAACTGCCCCCTTTGCAGGTGCTGGAGATTAAAGGTGAAGGATTATGCCATGACCGGACGGTTTCGCGACGGCTCAGGTTGATGTGCACCCAAACCCTGTGGGAGCGAGCTTGCTTGCGATGACGTCAGGACAGCCAACATTGCTGTCGACTGATGCACCGCTATCGCGAGCAAGCTCGCTCCCACAGGATCTGCTGCGACATTGGTCCTGCGGTCAGGACCATGCTAAGCGGATAATATGGCACTTCAACGGCAACCTGTTTCGGATGTATGTGTTGGTGTTACTGGAAGCCCTCGAACCCACCCACTCGGTGTGTCTGGCTCATTGAGTTCTTCGTTTTGGGCTGCTTCGCAACCCAGCGGGAGCAAGCTCCCTCGCCACAGGAAATGTGGTCTGTCAGACGCGCCGAAGTTTCCGACAAGTTTTTAAGGTTGCCCGTCGGAAGCGAGCACTCTAGCCTCTGGGTGTCGCCGCCAATTCAGCGACCGGACGTGAGAATCCGAACATTCCCTAGGAGCACATGCTTCTGCGCTATGTAAGTGCAGGGCTTCCAATATTACAGCTCTAGGTAGCAGTTTCATGACCAAAGAATCTCAAACTTCACCCAAACCAGCCTCCACGTTCCCCTACGGCGACTACGCCCCCGAAAAGCTGCAAGAAGCCGCTGATCGTGCGCTGGATCACTACCTAAAACCTGAGGAAAGCAAGTCAGAACCCCCATCCTCGTCGCAGTTGTTCAAGGTGGTGGACACGGTCGATACCGAAGTCCTGCTGGCCAACCTCAGCGAAACCCTGGCCTCGGCCAATGCCATGCTCAGCGATCTGCTCTTCGACCTGAACGGCTCGCGGCGGCATGTGGCGTTGGGGGTGGTGCAGATGATCGAGTTGGGGGGCTTGCTGGTGGACAAGGCTTTGGATCGGGTCGAGGTTCGGACTTGATGCCGTAAGGTCCGACCTCATCGTCGAATCGCCGCCCGGAGCAGGCTCGCTCCCAGTGGATTGTGTCGTTTACAAATATGCGAATCGACACCAAGCCCCTGTGGCGAGGGAGCTTGCTCCCGCTGGGCCGCGAAGCGGCCCCCGCTTTTTTAGGCCTGCTGCGCAGTCCAGCGGGAGCAAGCTCCCTCGCCACAGGGTTCAGTGTTCAACCGAAACTTTCCGTCATCCCCGGCGCTGGATGAACGCCCGGATCCGTTCCGCCGCTTCCACGCATTCAGCCAGCGGTGCGACCAAGGCCATGCGCACGCGTCCGGCGCCGGGGTTGGTGCCGTTGACGTCGCGGGACAGGTAGGAGCCTGGCACTACAGTGACGTGTTCCTGTTCGAACAGGTCCCGGCAGAACGCCGCATCGTCGCCCGCCACGTTTGGCCACAGGTAGAAGCTGCCGTCGGGACGTTGCACGTCGAGTACCGGGCTGAGGATGTCCAGCACCGCGTCGAACTTCTCGCGATACAGCGCCCGGTTGGCCCGCACGTGTTCTTCGTCGTTCCACGCAGCGATGCTCGCCAGTTGGGTTTGAACCGGCATCGCGCAGCCGTGGTAGGTGCGGTATAGCAGGAAGCCCTTGAGAACGTCCGCGTCGCCGGCCACGAAACCGGAGCGCAGGCCCGGCAGGTTGGAGCGTTTGGACAGGCTGTGGAACACCACGCAGCGCTTGAAGTCCTTGCGCCCGAGCTCGACGCAGGCGCTGAGCAGGCCCGGCGGCGGGGTCTGTTCGTCGAAGTACAGTTCGCTGTAGCACTCGTCCGCCGCGATCACGAAATCGTGCTCATCGGCCAGAGCGATCAGTTTCTTCAGCACATCCACCGGAATCAGTGCGCCGGTCGGGTTGCCGGGCGAGCACAGGAACAGGATCTGGCAGCGCTTCCAGATGTCTGGCGAGACGGCGTCGAAATCCGGATTGAAGCCGTTTTCGTCCAGGCACGGCAGGTAATGCGGTTTGGCCCCGGCCAGGAACGCCGCACCTTCATAGATCTGATAGAACGGGTTCGGGCTGACCACCAACGCATCGTCGCCGCGGTTGACCACGGTCTGGGTGAAGGCGAACAGCGCTTCACGGGTGCCATTGACCGGCAGCACGTGGCGCGCCGGGTCGAGCCAGCCGTTCGGAACGTTGAACCGCCGCTCGCACCAGCCAACGATGGACTCGCGCAGAGCCGGGAGGCCTAGGGTAGTCGGGTACACCGCCATCTGATCGAGGTTGTTTGCCAGGGCCTCGGCCACGAAGCTCGGCGAACGGTGCTTGGGCTCGCCGATGGACAGCGCGATCGGGCGCTTGTCTGGGTTAGGCGTGACGCTGCCCAACAGGGCGCGAAGCTTTTCGAACGGGTAGGGCTGCAACTGGTTCAGAGCGTTGTTCATCGGGGGCCTCGTCAAAATGGGGCGCTGTCCCTGTGGGAGCGGGCTTGCTCGCGAAAGCGGAGTGTCAGTCGACTTCTCTTCAGCTGATACACCGCTTTCGCGAGCAAGCCCGCTCCCACAGGGGAAAAAGTTCGTGGGTTCAGATGCTGATACGCGTCGGGTTGATATCGGTTTCCTGGCTGACGCTCAAGTGCCGCACCATTTCTTCCTGCAAGCGACTGCACAGCTGCGGGTCGGACAAGGGCTGGTTGTGAGCGTCGGTGATGAAGAATACGTCCTCGACCCGCTCGCCGAGGGTGGCGATCTTGGCGTTTTGCAACGACAGGTCGAAGTCCAGGAAAATATGCCCGACCCGCGCCAGCAGGCCCGGGCGGTCCGGGGCGCTGAGCTCCAGCACGGTGACTTGGCGCAAAGCGTCGTTATGGATGGTCACCTGGGGCGCAAACGCGAAATGCTTGAGCTGACGCGGTACCCGGCGCTGGATGATGGTTGGATAGTCCGCCGGGTTACGCAGGGCTTCGGTAAGACCGTCGCGAATCTGCTTGATCCGTGCTGGATTGTCGCCAATCGAGTCGCCGTCGGTGTCGAGCACGATGTAGGTGTCGAGGGTGAACTGGCTGCTGGAAGTGATGACCCGCGCGTCGTGAATGTTGAGGTTGAGCTGATCCATCGCCGCCACGGTCACGGCGAAGAAATCATGCTGGTCCGGCGCATAGATGAAAATCTGCGTGCCGCCCTCGAATTCCCGTTGCGTGGTTTCCTTGATCAGTACCAACGGGCCGCCATCGGCCGGTTGCTGCAGGATCGCGTCGCTGTGCCAGGCCACGTCGCCGGCGGTGTGGCGCAGGAAATAGTCATCACCCAGTTGCGACCAGAGCTGCTCGACGTCGTCCGGGTCGGTGCCGCCACGCACCAGGATGTCCAGGGCCGCGCTTTGTGTACGACGGATCTGCTCCTCGCGGTCCACCGGGTTCTCCAGGCCGCGGCGCAAGGCGCGCTTGGTCTCGGTGTAGAGCTGGCGCAGCAGGCTGGCGCGCCAGGAGTTCCACAGGGTCGGGTTGGTGGCGTTGATGTCGGCCACGGTCAGCACGTAGAGATAATCCAGGCGGGTTTCATCACCGACGGTCTGGGCGAAGTCGTGGATCACCTGCGGGTCGGACAAGTCCTTGCGCTGGGCCGTGGTCGACATCACCAGGTGGTTCTGCACCAGCCAGACGATCAGCCGGCTGTCCCACACCGGCAGTTGATGGCGCTGGCAGAACGCCTCGGCATCCACCGCGCCGATCTCGGAGTGGTCGCCGTGGCGGCCCTTGCCGATGTCGTGGTACAGCCCGGCCATGTAGATCAGCTCAGGCTTGGGCAGTTTGCCCATGAGCTTGCTGGCCAGCGGGAATTTCTCCGATACCTGCGTGTATTGCAGCTTACGCAGGTGCTTGATCAGGTTCAGGGTGTGGGCGTCGACCGTATAGATGTGGAACAGGTCGTGCTGCATCTGCCCGACGATGAAGCCGAACTCCGGCAGATAGCGCCCGAGAATCCCGTAGCGGTTCATGCGCCGCAGGTTGCGGTGCACGCCGATCTTGCACTTGAACAGCTCGATGAACAGGCTGGTGTTGCGGATGTCGTGGCGGAAGTGGTCATCGATCAGGTGACGGTTTTCCCGCAGCAGGCGGATGGTATCGGCGCGTACACCCTTGATTTCCGGCTGCTGGGCCATGAGCACGAAGATTTCCAGCATGGCAAACGGCGTGCGACGGAACACATTGGCGTTGCGCGCTTCGATGTAGCCGTCGTGCAGCTGGAAGCGCGCGTTGATCGGTTGCGGCGGTTCTTCATCCTCAGGGGCGAGAATCACTTCCTCGAAGTGCTGGATGATCAATTCGCTGAGCTGGGCGATGCTCATGACCACCCGGTAATACTGCTGCATGAAGTTTTCGATGGCGTGCTTGGCGTCCTGCCCCTCGAAACCCAGCAGGCTCGCGATGGAGCGCTGGTGGTCGAACAGCAAGCGGTCCTCGGCACGACCGGCGAGCATGTGCAGGGCGTAGCGAACCTTCCACAAGAATTCCTGGGACGAGGCCAGCAGGGCGTTCTCGCTCTCCACCAGGAAACCCTCGCCGGCCAGGGCCCGCAGGTTCAGGGTGCCGTACTCGCGACGGGCCACCCACAGGATCGTCTGGATATCCCGCAGCCCGCCGGGCGAGCCCTTAACGTTGGGTTCCAGGTTGTACTCAGTGTCGTTGTATTTGTGGTGGCGGGCTTTCTGCTCGGCGTGCTTGGCCAGGAAGAAATCCTTGCTCGGCCACATGTGCTCGGTGCTGGTGACATCGAGCATGCGCTGGCGCAGGCGTTCGGGGCCGGCGATGGTGCGGCTTTCCATCAGGTTGGTGATCACCGTCAGGTCGGCCCGGGCCTCGTCGGCGCATTCCTGCACCGAGCGCACGCTCTGGCCGACTTCCAGGCCGATGTCCCAGAGCAGCGTCAGGAAGCGTTCGATGGAGTCGCGAAACACTTCATGATCGGCCTTGTCCAGCAGGATCAGCAGGTCGATGTCGGAGTAGGGGTGCAGTTCGCCGCGTCCGTAGCCACCTACCGCTACCAGCGCGATGTCGGCTTCCTGGCTCCAGTCGAACTGGTCCCAGGCCCTTTGCAGGATGTTATCGACGAACCAGGCGCGGTCCTCGATCAGCCGACGGATGTCTCGACCGTCGCGAAAGCGTTGGTCGAGTACTTCGTGGGCCTGGCGGATCGCCTTCTTGAAGGCCGCGATGGGGCTTGCCTTCAGGGCCAGTTCAGCCTGGAACTGGCCGCGGTCGAAGAGTTCGGGATCCACCTGCGGCATCGAATGGCTTTCCTTTCTATCTATAGCTGTCGGCTGGGTCGGTTCAGGCAGAAACGCGCGGGATGGTGTCATCACTGCGCAGGGTGAAAATCTCGTACCCGGTCTCGGTTACCAGCAGGGTGTGCTCCCACTGTGCCGACAGTTTGCGGTCCTTGGTGATGGCGGTCCAGCCGTCGCCCAGCACCTTGGTCTCGGCGCGGCCCTGGTTGATCATCGGCTCAATGGTGAAGGTCATGCCCGCTTGCAGTTCCATGCCGGTGCCGGCACGGCCGTAATGCAGGATCTGCGGCTCTTCATGGAACACCTTGCCGATGCCATGGCCGCAAAACTCACGGACCACCGAAAAGCCGTTCTTCTGCGCGTGCTTCTGGATCACCTCGCCGATGTCCCCCAGGCGGCAGCCCGGTTTCACCAGTTCGATGGCCATGTACATGCATTCCTGGGTGACTTTCGACAGGCGCTGGGCCCACTCCGGCACGTTGCCGACGTGGAACATGCGGCTGGTGTCGCCGTGGTAGCCGTCCTTGATGACCGTGACGTCGATGTTCAGCGTGTCGCCATCCTTCAACGGCTTTTCGTTGGGGATGCCGTGGCAGACCACGTGGTTGATCGAGGTGCAGATCGACTTGGGGAAGCCTTTATAGTTGAGCGGCGCGGGGATGGCTTTCTGCTCGTTGACAATGTAATCGTGGCAGATGCGGTCCAGCTCTTCGGTGGTCACGCCGGGCTTGACGTAGTCGGCGATCATTTCCAGCACGTCGGCGGCGAGTTTACCGGCGACACGCATTTTGGCGATGTCCTCCGGAGTCTTGAGGGTAACGGTCATACAGGCTCTCTCTGCGCCCGACGGCGCTGTTCGATGCGAAATGGGCAGCGGATGTGATACGCCGAGCCCCGAAAGAGGCGATTCTAACAGACGATCCGGGCAATCCGCGCCTGTCAGCAATACCAGATCGGTCAGGCGCCATAAATAAACGGTGGTGAGGGAGCTTGCTCCCGCTGGGCTGCGCAGCAGCCCCAAAAAGCGAGGGCCGCTACGCGCCCCAGCGGGAGCAAGCTCCCTCGCCACGGTTTTGTGCTCGGCTTGAAGTGCTTTACCCGGTCAGTAGAAACCGGATTTCCGTTTTCGCCCATGCTGTGGTATAAAATGCGCCGCTTTCCGGGGATGACCCCGTAAGCTTAAATCCACACACGTGTCGACACGATGACCTGGGTGCCTTCGGCTCATGCAGCTGCTGGTTGGTCATTGGGATACGTGGAGGCCAAACCCGACTTATCAAGGAACTATCATGTCCCAAGTCAACATGCGCGATATGCTGAAGGCCGGTGTGCACTTCGGTCACCAGACCCGTTACTGGAACCCGAAAATGGGCAAGTACATTTTCGGCGCGCGTAACAAGATCCACATCATCAACCTTGAAAAAACCCTGCCGATGTTCAACGAAGCACTGACCTTCGTAGAGCGCCTGGCCCAGGGCAAAAACAAGATTCTGTTCGTCGGCACCAAGCGTTCCGCTGGCAAGATCGTTGCTGAAGAAGCAGCACGTTGCGGCTCGCCGTACGTCGATCACCGCTGGTTGGGCGGCATGCTGACCAACTTCAAGACCATTCGTGCTTCCATCAAGCGTCTGCGTGACCTTGAAGTTCAGTCCGAAGACGGTACTTTCGCCAAGCTGACCAAGAAAGAAGCGCTGATGCGCACTCGCGATCTTGAGAAGCTGGACCGCTCCCTGGGCGGTATCAAGGACATGGGCGGTCTGCCTGACGCACTGTTCGTGATCGACGTTGACCACGAGCGCATCGCGATCACCGAAGCCAACAAGCTGGGCATCCCGGTCATCGGCGTTGTCGATACCAACAGCAGCCCGGAAGGCGTTGACTACATCATCCCAGGCAACGATGACGCCATTCGCGCCATCCAGCTGTACATGGGTTCGATGGCTGACGCTGTTATCCGTGGTCGCAACAACGTTAATGGCGGCACCGAAGTCTTCGCTGAAGAAGCTCCGGCAGCAGCCGCTGAGTAATGACGCCCTGGCGTTGACTCAGTAAGCAAAAAGGGGGCTTGGCCCCCTTTTTGCCACCTCGAAAACCATTTGTCGCCAGCGCAGCTACCTGTTTGTAACTTGTCGCGGTCTATAAGCAATGGTTCGAGGAAGAATTGATCGCCCGTTCGGTCGGGTGGAATGGTTGAAAACCTATCCAAGAGGATTTTGAAATGGCAGAGATTACTGCAGCGTTGGTCAAAGAACTGCGCGAGCGTACCGGCGAAGGCATGATGGACTGCAAGAAAGCCTTGACCAAGGCTGGCGGCGACATCGAGAAAGCCATTGATGACATGCGTGCTTCGGGCGCCATCAAGGCCGCCAAGAAAGCCGGCAACGTTGCCGCTGAAGGCGCCATCGCCATCAAGGACGACGGCAAGGCCGCCGTTCTGCTGGAAGTGAACTCCCAGACCGACTTCCTGGCTCTGCAGGATGACTTCAAGGCATTCGTCGCTGCCAGTGTTGAAAAAGCCTTCGCAGACAAGCTGACCGACGCCGCTCCGCTGATTGAAGCCCAGGAAGCTGCACGCCTGGTTCTGGTCGGCAAGACTGGCGAAAACGTCAACATCCGTCGTCTGGTTCGTGTTGAAGGTGACGTGGTCGGTACTTACCTGCACGGTAACAAGATCGGCGTGGCTGTCGTCCTCAAGGGCGGCGACACTGAGCTGGCAAAAGACATCGCCATGCACGTGGCTGCGTCCAACCCTGAGTTCCTGCTGCCTTCGGACGTTTCGGCCGAAGCGATCGAGCGTGAGAAGAACGTCTTCCTGCAACTGAACGAAGAGAAGCTCAAGGGCAAGCCTGCCGATATCGCCGAGAAGATGGTTTCCGGCCGTATCTCCAAGTTCCTGGCTGAAGCCAGCCTGGTTGAGCAAGCGTTCGTCAAGAACCCGGAAATCAAGGTCGGCGACCTGGCGAAGAAAGCCGGTGCTGAAATCGTTTCGTTCACCTACTTCAAGGTCGGTGAAGGCATCGAGAAGCCGGTCGACAACTTCGCTGAAGAAGTTGCTGCCCAGGTAGCTGCTGCCAGCAAGCAATAAGACAGGTTTTTACAACTGTCGCCCAGAAGAGGCTGCCCGCTCACGCGCGCAGCCTCTTTTCGGATGAGGAGGCCGATTTTTATTGGTTTCCTGTCGGAACTGGCTTACAAAGCCGTGTTCCGATGACGCTGTGTCAGCGTCAAGCTAGAGTGAACGCAGGCTGAAAACAGCCGCAGAGAATTTTCGAAAATACGCCGCAGGAGAGATTCGCAATGGCTCAGCAGGGCAGTGGTTATCAGGCTCGCTATAAACGCATTCTACTCAAGCTTAGCGGCGAGGCCCTGATGGGCTCCGAAGAGTTCGGAATCGATCCGAAAGTGCTGGATCGCATGGCCCTGGAAGTCGGCCAGCTGGTCGGAATCGGTGTTCAGGTCGGCCTGGTCATCGGCGGCGGCAACCTGTTCCGCGGTGCGGCGCTGAGCGCGGCCGGGATGGATCGGGTCACGGGCGACCACATGGGCATGCTGGCCACTGTGATGAACGCCCTGGCTATGCGTGACGCGCTGGAGCGTGCCAATATCTCGGCCATCGTGATGTCGGCCATTTCCATGGTTGGCGTGACCGATCACTACGATCGCCGCAAGGCCATGCGCCACCTCAACTCCAAGGAAGTGGTGATTTTTGCCGCCGGCACCGGTAATCCGTTCTTTACCACGGATTCGGCTGCCTGCCTGCGAGCGATCGAGATCGATGCCGATGTCGTGCTCAAGGCAACGAAGGTCGATGGTGTCTACACTGCCGACCCGTTCAAAGACCCGCATGCCGAGAAGTTCGATCATCTGACCTACGATGAAGTGCTGGATCGCAAGCTGGGTGTAATGGATCTGACGGCCATCTGCCTGTGCCGTGATCACAAGATGCCGTTGCGCGTCTTCAACATGAACAAGCCCGGCGCCCTGCTGAATATCGTCCATGGCGGCGCCGAAGGAACACTGATCGAGGAAGTTCAACAATGATCAACGAAATCAAGAAAGACGCTGAACAGCGCATGCAGAAGTCCCTGGAGTCCCTGGCTCACAACTTCGGTCGCATTCGTACCGGTCAGGCTCACCCAAGCATCCTTGAAGGCGTGATGGTTCCCTACTACGGTTCCGACACTCCGATCAAGCAAGTGGCCAACATCACCGTCAAGGATGCGCGTACCCTGCAGGTCGTGGCGTTCGAGCGCAACATGCTGGCGGCCGTCGACAAGGCCATCGGCAGTGCCGGCCTGAACCTGAACCCGACCAACCTGGGTGAACTGCTGCTGATTTCCATGCCGGCCCTGACCGAAGAAACCCGCAAGGGCTTCACCAAGCAGGCGCGTGACGTGGCTGAAGACGCCCGCGTAGCGGTGCGCAACATCCGTCGTGATGCGAACAGCCAGCTCAAGGACCTGGTCAAGGAAAAGGAAATCAGCGAGGACGAAGAGCGTCGCGCTACTGGCGAGATCGATGACCTGACCAAGAAATACGTGGCTAAGATCGACGCCGATCTGGCTCAGAAAGAAAAAGACCTGATGGCCGTATAAGGGTCTCGTTTTCATGGATAAGACCAAGCAGGCCGTGTCGTTCGCGGTGCCGCGCCACGTGGCGATCATCATGGACGGCAATAACCGCTGGGCCAAGAAACGCTTTATGCCTGGGGTTGCCGGGCATAAGGCGGGGGTCGATGCGGTTCGCGCGGTTATCGAGGTGTGCGCTGAAGCCGGGGTCGAGGTGTTGACCCTGTTCGCGTTCTCCAGCGAGAACTGGCAGCGCCCGGCCGATGAGGTCAGTGCCTTGATGGAGCTGTTTCTCAAGGCTCTGCGTCGGGAGGCCAAGCGTCTAAATGAAAACCGGATCAGCCTGCGCATCATTGGTGATCGATCGCGTTTTCATCCGGAGCTTCAAGCCGCGATGCGCGAAGCCGAGGCTGCGACGGCCGGTGCCGATCGGTTCGTCCTGCAGATCGCGGCCAATTATGGCGGTCAGTGGGACATCGCCCAGGCTGCCCAGCGATTGGCACGGGAAGTCCAGGCCGGGCACCTGCGCCCTGAAGACATCACTCCCGAACTGTTGCAGACCTGCCTGGCGACTGGCGATTTGCCGTTGCCCGACTTATGCATCCGCACCGGTGGCGAGCACCGCATCAGTAACTTCCTGCTTTGGCAACTGGCTTACGCCGAGTTGTACTTCTCCGACCTGTTCTGGCCGGACTTCAAACACGAAGCCATGCGCAACGCGCTGGCAGATTTCGCTTCCCGTCAGCGTCGCTTCGGTAAAACGAGCGAGCAGATCGAGGCTGGAGCCCGGGTTTAATGCTTAAACAACGAATCATCACTGCGCTGATCCTGTTGCCCATCGCCCTGTGTGGCTTTTTCCTGCTCGAAGGTGCCAGTTTTGCACTGTTCATCGGGCTGGTCGTGACGCTGGGTGCCTGGGAATGGGCGCGGCTGGCGGGTTTTCCCGCGCAGTCGGCGCGTGTGGCCTACGCCGTGGCCGTGGCCGCCATGCTGTTCATCATGCACCTGGTGCCGGGCATCGCGCCTTGGGTACTGGGTGCGGCGGTGTTGTGGTGGGCGACGGCGACCTTCCTGGTCCTGACCTATCCGAAAACCACCCACCATTGGGCCAATGCGGCGACCAAGCTGATGATCGGTCTGCTGATCCTGTTACCAGCCTGGCAAGGGCTGATCTGGATCAAGCAGGGGCCGTTGGGCAACTGGCAGATCATGGCCGTGATGGTGCTGGTGTGGGGCGCCGACGTCGGCGCGTATTTCTCCGGTAAGGCCTTTGGCAAGCGCAAGCTGGCGCCGAAGGTCAGCCCCGGCAAGAGTTGGGAAGGGGTCTATGGTGGCCTGATCTTGAGCCTGGTGATCACCACCGTGGTCGGTTTCGTGCGCGATTGGACGGTCGCACAGCTGCTGATGGGCCTGTTTGGCGCCGCCGTCATCGTCTTTGTGTCGGTGGTGGGCGACCTGACTGAAAGCATGTTCAAGCGTCAGTCCGGGATCAAGGACAGCAGTAACCTGTTGCCCGGTCACGGCGGCGTGCTGGATCGCATCGACAGCTTGACTGCCGCGATCCCGATCTTCGCCGTGTTGTTGTGGATGGCAGCTTCGTGAGTCGGCCTCAACAGATCACTGTATTGGGTGCGACCGGTTCGATCGGCCTCAGTACCCTTGATGTCATCGCCCGGCATCCAGAGCGTTACCAGGTATTCGCCCTGAGCGGCTTCACCCGTCTGAATGAGTTGCTGGCGTTGTGCATACGCTACACGCCTCGGTTTGCCGTGGTGCCCGAGGCCGGCGTTGCGCGGGCGTTGCAGGATGATCTGCGAGCCGCCGGGCTGTCCACTCGCGTGCTGGTGGGGGAGGAGGGGCTGTGCCAGGTGGCCTCCGACCCGGAAGTCGATGCCGTGATGGCGGCGATTGTCGGTGCGGCGGGCTTGCGTCCGACGCTCTCGGCGGTGGAGGCCGGTAAGAAGATCCTGCTGGCTAATAAAGAAGCCTTGGTCATGTCCGGCGCGCTGTTCATGCAGGCCGTGCGCAAGAGCGGCTCAGTGCTGCTGCCTATCGACAGCGAACACAATGCGATTTTCCAGTGCATGCCGCAGGATTTTTCCCGTGGCTTGGGCGCAGTGGGTGTCCGGCGGATTTTGCTGACAGCTTCCGGCGGTCCGTTCCGGCAGACACCGCTGGAAGAATTGATGCATGTTTCACCTGAGCAGGCCTGCGCGCATCCGAACTGGTCCATGGGGCGCAAGATTTCCGTGGATTCGGCCAGCATGATGAACAAGGGCCTGGAGCTGATCGAAGCCTGCTGGCTGTTCGATGCCAAGCCGTCCCAGGTCGAGGTGGTGATCCATCCGCAGAGCGTGATTCATTCCCTGGTGGACTACATCGACGGTTCGGTGCTGGCCCAGTTGGGTAATCCGGACATGCGCACGCCCATCGCCAATGCCCTGGCCTGGCCAGCGCGGATCGATTCGGGCGTGGCACCGCTGGACCTGTTCGCCATCGCTCGCCTGGATTTCCAGGCGCCTGACGAGCAGCGCTTCCCCTGCCTGCGCCTGGCGCGACAAGCGGCCGAGGTGGGTAACAGTGCGCCGGCCATGCTCAATGCGGCCAATGAAGTGGCCGTTGCCGCGTTTCTCGACGGGCGTGTCCGTTACCTCGAGATCGCGAGTATCATCGAGGAAGTCTTGAATCTGGAAGCCGTGGTCGCGCTCGATGACCTCGACGCGGTATTCACGGCGGACGCCAGGGCTCGCGAATTGGCGGGCCAATGGCTGCAGCGCCACGGGCGTTGAAGCTGCGATACGTTAGCCAGGGTCGCCCTGGACAGGATTGCGGAGAAAACAGATGAGCGCGCTCTATATGATTGTCGGCACCCTGGTTGCATTGGGGGTGTTGGTCACCTTTCACGAATTCGGTCATTTCTGGGTCGCGCGTCGCTGTGGCGTCAAGGTGCTGCGTTTTTCCGTGGGCTTCGGCATGCCCTTGCTGCGCTGGCACGACAAGAAGGGCACCGAGTTCGTCGTTGCGGCGATCCCGCTGGGCGGCTACGTCAAGATGCTCGATGAGCGCGAAGGCGAAGTGCCGGCCGACCAGCTCGATCAATCCTTCAACCGCAAGAGTGTTCGCCAGCGTATTGCCATCGTCGCCGCAGGGCCGATCGCCAACTTCCTGTTGGCGCTGGTTTTTTTCTGGGCGCTGGCCATGCTGGGCAGCGAGCAAGTCCGTCCGGTCATCGGCGCGGTGGAAGCAGGCAGTGTCGCTGCCCGGGCCGGGTTGGGTGCCGGACAGGAAATCGTCGCCATCGATGGCGAGCCGACCACAGGCTGGGCGGCGGTCAATCTCCAGCTGGTGCGTCGCCTGGGTGAGAGCGGTTCGTTGCAATTGCTGGTGCGCGAGCAGGGTTCCTCGGTGGATTCGCCGCGGGAGCTGGTGCTGAATAACTGGCTCAAGGGCGCCGACGAGCCGGACCCGATCCGCTCCCTGGGTATTCGTCCGTGGCGTCCCGCGTTGCCACCGGTGCTCGCCGAACTCGATCCAAAAGGCCCGGCCCAGGCTGCTGGCCTCAAGACCGGCGACCGTTTGCTGGCGCTCGATGACCAGCCCGTCAGCGACTGGCAACAAGTGGTTGATTCGGTTCGTGTGCATCCTGATACCAAAATTGTGCTGCGCATCGAGCGTGACGGTGCTCCAATCGACGTCCCGGTCACCCTGGCCGCCCGTGGCGAGAGCAAGGCGAAGACCGGTTACCTGGGGGCGGGCGTCAAGGCGGTCGAATGGCCACCGGAAATGCTCCGCGAAGTCAGTTTCGGTCCGGTGGCGGCGATTGGTGAGGGTGCGCGTCGTACCTGGACCATGAGCGTCCTGACCCTCGACTCCCTGAAGAAAATGTTGTTCGGCGAGCTCTCGGTAAAAAACTTGAGTGGACCGATAACCATTGCTAAAGTGGCGGGCGCTTCTGCCCAGTCGGGCGTTGCTGATTTCCTGAATTTCCTTGCTTATCTGAGTATTAGCCTGGGGGTTCTGAATTTGCTGCCCATCCCGGTACTGGATGGGGGGCATCTGCTGTTTTATCTGATCGAGTGGGCGCGTGGTCGTCCCTTGTCGGAGCGGGTTCAAGGTTGGGGGATACAGATCGGTATCAGTCTGGTGGTCGGGGTGATGTTGCTAGCCTTGGTCAACGATCTGGGTCGTCTGTAACGCTTTGCTGAATTGCGAATCTGCCGCATTTTGCGGCAGTTTGTTTATTGCCAGTTGGAATAAGAAAGGACTTCATGAAACGTCTGCTGCTAACCGCGGTTATTACCGTGTTGATGATCGCCGAAGTTCACGCCGAGTCCTTCACTATCTCTGATATTCGTGTCAACGGCCTCCAGCGGGTTTCCGCGGGTAGCGTCTTTGGTGCCTTGCCGCTGAACGTCGGCGAGCAGGCGGATGATCGGCGCCTGGTGGAGTCCACTCGTGCGCTGTTCAAGACCGGTTTCTTTCAAGATATCCAGCTGGGCCGTGACGGCAATGTCCTGGTCATCACGGTAGTCGAACGCCCGTCGGTTGCCAGCATCGAGATCGAAGGCAACAAGGCGATCTCCACTGAAGACCTGATGAAAGGCCTCAAGCAGTCCGGCCTGGCCGAAGGCGAGATCTTCCAGCGCGCCACCCTCGAAGGTGTGCGTAACGAGCTGCAACGCCAGTACGTTGCCCAGGGTCGCTACTCGGCCACCGTCGACACCGAAGTGGTGCCGCAACCGCGCAACCGTGTAGGCCTGAAGGTCAACATCAACGAAGGCAGCGTCGCCGCCATCCAGCACATCAACGTGGTGGGCAACACGGTTTTCCCTGACGAAGACCTGATCGACCTGTTCGAACTCAAGACCACCAACTGGCTGTCGTTCTTCAAGAACGACGACAAGTATGCCCGTGAAAAACTCTCCGGTGACCTGGAGCGCCTGCGTTCCTACTACCTGGACCGCGGCTACATCAACATGGACATCGCTTCGACCCAGGTGTCCATCACCCCGGACAAGAAGCACGTCTACATCACCGTCAACGTCAACGAAGGCGAGAAGTACACCGTTCGTGACGTCAAGCTCAGCGGTGACCTGAAAGTCCCTGAAGACCAGGTCAAGTCGTTGTTGCTGGTGCAGAAGGGCCAGGTGTTCTCGCGCAAGCTGATGACCACCACGTCCGAACTGATCACCCGTCGCCTGGGTAACGAAGGCTACACCTTCGCCAACGTCAACGGCGTGCCACAGCCGCACGATGATGACCACACCGTCGACATCACCTTCGCCGTGGATCCGGGCAAGCGTGCCTATGTCAACCGCATCAACTTCCGTGGCAACACCAAGTCCGAGGACGAAGTGCTGCGTCGTGAAATGCGCCAGATGGAAGGCGGCTGGGCTTCGACCTACCTGATCGACCAGTCCAAGACCCGTCTGGAGCGCCTGGGCTTCTTCAAGGAAGTCAACGTCGAGACGCCGGCCGTGCCGGGTGTCGATGACCAGGTCGATGTGAACTACAGCGTAGAAGAGCAAGCCTCCGGCTCGATCACCGCCAGTGTCGGTTTCGCCCAGAGCGCGGGCCTGATCCTCGGTGGCTCGATCACCCAGAACAACTTCCTGGGTACCGGTAACAAGGTCAGCATCGGCCTGACCCGCAGTGAGTACCAGACCCGCTACAACTTCGGTTACGTGGACCCCTACTGGACCGCCGATGGCGTGAGCCTGGGCTACAACGCCTTCTATCGCACCACCGACTATGACGAGCTCGACTCCGATATCTCCAGCTATGCGGTGGACAGCCTGGGTGCGGGCGTCAACGTGGGCTATCCGATCAGCGAAACCTCGCGCCTGACCTTCGGCCTCACTGCCCAGCAGGACAAGATCAACACCGGTCGCTACACCGTCGACGAGATCTTCGATTTCGTGAACCGCGAAGGCGACAACTACCTGAACTTCAAGGCGTCTGCCGGCTGGTCCGAGTCGACCCTGAACAAAGGCGTGCTGGCGACCCGTGGCCACTCCCAAAGCCTGGTGCTGGAATCCACCGTCCCTGGCAGCGACCTGTCGTTCTTCAAACTTGATTATCGTGGCCAGTTGTTCCAGCCGTTGACTGACAACTACACCATGCGTCTGCACACTGAGTTGGGCTATGGTGATGGCTACGGTTCGACTGATGGACTGCCGTTCTACGAGAATTACTACGCCGGTGGTTTCAACTCGGTTCGTGGCTTCAAGGACAGCACCCTGGGTCCTCGCAGTACGCCGAGCCGTGGTGTAGATCGCACAGGCAACGTCGGTACCATCGCCGACCCGGACCAGGATCCACTGCCGTTCGGTGGCAACGTGCTCATCCAGGGCGGTCTCGAGGTTCTGTTCCCGATGCCGTTCGTCAAGGATCAACGCTCGTTGCGTACCTCGGTTTTCTGGGACGTGGGTAACGTTTTCGACTCCAAGTGCGAAACCACCACCAACACCAATGGCACCAAGTCCAACACGACGTGCAACGACATCAGCCTGAGCAATATGGCCAGTTCCGTCGGTGTGGGCGTGACCTGGGTCACCGCGCTGGGTCCATTGAGCTTCGCCCTGGCGATGCCGATCAAGAAACCGGATGACGCTGAAACCCAAGTGTTCCAATTCTCCCTCGGCCAGACGTTCTAAGTATCTGGCCCAAGACAACGACAATGGATTTTGTAGGAGTGCATCGTGCGTAAGTTGACTCAATTGGTTCTCCTGGCGACCGTACTGGTCGCAGGTCCGGCTTTTGCCGACATGAAGATCGCCGTGCTGAACTATCAGATGGCCTTGCTGGAATCCGACGCGGCCAAGAAGTACGCCGTGGACGCCGAGAAGAAATTCGGTCCGCAACTGACCAAGCTCAAGAGCCTGGAAAGCAGCGCCAAGGGTATTCAGGACCGTCTGGTCGCCGGTGGCGACAAAATGGCCCAGGGCGAGCGCGAACGCCTGGAGCTTGAATTCAAGCAAAAGGCCCGTGACTTCCAGTTCCAGTCCAAGGAGCTGAACGAAGCCAAAGCCGTTGCCGACCGTGAAATGCTCAAGCAGCTCAAGCCAAAACTCGACAGCGCCGTGGAAGAAGTCATCAAGAAGGGTGGTTTTGACCTGGTGTTCGAGCGTGGTGCCGTGATCGATGTCAAGCCGCAGTACGACATCACGCGCCAGGTTATCGAGCGCATGAATCAGCTGAAGTAATCCATGACAGCGACTATCAAGCTCGGTCAACTGGCCGAGTTCCTCGGCGCCACCCTGCGTGGCGACCCGGAGAAGGCAATTACTGGGCTAGCCACTTTGCAAGAGGCTGGCCCAGCTCAGTTGAGCTTCCTGGCAAATCCCCAATATCGTAAGTACCTGGCCGACAGCCGGGCGGGCGCGCTGTTGCTCAAGGCAGCCGATGCCGAAGGGTTTGCCGGCGATGCCCTGGTGGTGCCCGATCCGTACCTGGCGTACGCGCGGATCTCCCATCTGTTCGATCCAAAGCCCAAGTCGGCCCCGGGCGTCCACCCCAGCGCAGTGATTGCGCCAGACGCCGTGGTAGATCCCAGCGCCAGCATCGGACCGTTCGTGGTCATCGAAAGCGCGGCGCGGATCGGTGCCGGTGTGACCCTGGGCGCCCATTGCTTCATCGGAGCGCGCAGCGAGGTCGGCGAAGGTGGCTGGCTGGCGCCACGCGTGACCCTGTATCACGATGTGCGCATCGGCAAGCGGGTGGTGATTCAATCCGGCGCGGTACTGGGCGGTGAAGGCTTCGGCTTTGCCAACGAGAAGGGCATCTGGCAGAAAATCGCCCAGATTGGTGGCGTCACCATTGGTGATGACGTGGAAATCGGCGTCAACACCGCGATTGATCGCGGTGCATTGGCTGACACGATCATCGGCAACGGCGTCAAGCTCGACAACCAGATCCAGATCGCCCACAACGTCCAGGTCGGTGACCACACCGCCATGGCGGCCTGCGTGGGTATTTCCGGCAGCACCAGGATCGGCAAGCATTGCATGCTCGCTGGCGGTGTAGGGCTGGTGGGGCATATCGAAATCTGCGACAACGTGTTCCTGACCGGAATGACCATGGTGACGCACTCGATTACCGAGCCGGGTGCCTATTCTTCCGGTACGGCGATGCAGCCGGCGGCCGAATGGCGCAAGAGCGCGGCCCGTATTCGTCAGCTCGATGACATCGCGCGACGTCTGCGGCAGGTGGAAAAGCGTGTAGGGGACGTGACCCCTGACGGTAATGCTTCATCAGATGGCTGATACCATTTCCATATCAAGTGTGCACAGCCGTTAGGGCATCTTGATTTGCTAGCGGAGTGCGCGTCACTCGTGCGCTCCCAATCTTTACATAGGCTTCCCCCCGAAATGATGGACATCAACGAGATTCGCGAATACCTGCCTCACCGTTACCCGTTCCTGCTGGTGGACCGGGTGGTGGACCTGGATGTTGAAGGCCAGCGCATTCGCGCCTACAAGAATGTCAGCATCAACGAACCGTTCTTCAATGGTCATTTTCCTGCGCACCCGATCATGCCGGGCGTGCTGATCATCGAGGCGATGGCTCAGGCTGCCGGGATCCTTGGTTTCAAAATGCTCGACGTAAAGCCTGCCGACGGCACGCTCTACTACTTCGTTGGCTCCGACAAGCTGCGTTTCCGTCAGCCGGTCACCCCGGGCGATCAACTGATCCTCGAAGCCAAGTTCATCAGTTGCAAGCGCCAGATCTGGAAGTTCGAATGCCAGGCTTCGGTCGACGGCAAGCCGGTCTGCTCGGCGGAAATCATCTGCGCGGAACGCAAACTATGAGTTTGATTGACCCTCGCGCAATCATCGATCCGACGGCCGTCCTGGCCGCCGATGTCGAGGTCGGCCCGTGGTCGATCATCGGTGCCGGTGTGGAAATCGGCGAGGGTACGGTGATCGGTCCTCACGTGATTCTCAAGGGACCGACCCGGATTGGCCGTCACAATCGTATCTACCAGTTCTCCTCGGTAGGCGAGGACACGCCCGATCTCAAGTACAAAGGTGAAGAAACCCGCCTGGTCATCGGCGATCACAACGTGATCCGCGAGGGCGTGACGATTCACCGTGGTACCGTTCAGGATCGTTCCGAAACGACCCTGGGTGACCACAACCTGATCATGGCCTACGCACACATCGGCCATGACAGCGTGATCGGCAATCATTGCATCCTGGTCAACAACACCGCGCTGGCCGGCCATGTGCACGTGGACGACTGGGCGATCCTGTCAGGGTTCACCCTGGTGCATCAGTATTGCCATATCGGCGCCCACAGCTTTTCCGGCATGGGCACCGCCATTGGCAAGGACGTCCCGGCCTATGTCACGGTGTTCGGCAACCCGGCCGAGGCCCGCAGCATGAACTTCGAAGGCATGCGCCGTCGTGGCTTCAGCGAAGAGGCAATCGCCGCACTGCGTCGTGCCTACAAGGTCGTGTATCGCCAGGGCCTGACGGTGGAGCAGGCGCTCGCCGAGCTGGCCGAGGCTTCGGCGCAGTTCCCGGAAGTCGCGACGTTCCGCGACTCCATCCAGTCTTCGACCCGCGGCATCACCCGTTAACCATGGCTGATTTGCGTATTGCGCTGGTGGCGGGAGAGGCTTCCGGCGATATCCTGGGCGCAGGCCTGATGCGGGCACTCAAGGCGCAGCATCCGGCGGTGCAGTTCATTGGTGTTGGTGGGCCGTTGATGCAGGCCGAAGGGCTGGTGTCCTACTTCCCGATGGAACGCCTGTCGGTCATGGGCCTGGTGGAAGTGCTCGGTCGGCTGCGCGAGCTGCTCGCCCGGCGCAAGAAGCTGATCGAAACCCTGATCGCGGAAAAGCCGGACGTCTTCATCGGTATCGATGCGCCGGATTTCACCCTCAACATCGAACTCAAGCTGCGTCAGGCCGGTATCAAGACCGTGCATTACGTCAGCCCGTCGGTCTGGGCCTGGCGGCAGAAGCGAGTGCTGAAGATTCGCGAAGGCTGCGACCTGATGCTGACGCTGTTGCCATTCGAAGCCCGGTTCTATGAAGAGAAGGGCGTGCCGGTGCGGTTTGTCGGTCATACCCTGGCCGACACCATCCCGCTGGAAGCCGACCGTCAGGCCGCCCGGCAACTGCTGGGCCTGCCGGATGGGCCGCTGGTGGCTTTGATGCCTGGTAGCCGGGGCGGTGAAGTCAGTCGCCTGGGTGGTCTGTTTTTCGATGCCGCGGAGCGTCTATTGGCGATGCGTCCCGGTGTGCGTTTTGTCCTGCCCTGCGCCAGCCCGCAGCGCCGGGCCCAGCTTGAGGAACTGCTGGTCGGACGCGACCTGCCGGTGACCTTGCTCGACGGTCGCTCCCATGACGCGCTGGCCGCCTGTAATGCAGTATTGATTGCCTCTGGCACTGCTACGCTTGAGGCGTTGTTGTACAAACGCCCCATGGTGGTCGCTTATCGCCTGGCGCCGCTGACGTTCTGGATCCTCAAGCGTATGGTCAAGAGTCCTTACGTGTCCTTGCCCAATTTGCTGGCCCAACGGCTGTTGGTGCCCGAGTTGCTGCAAGACGCCGCGACGGCCGATGCGTTGGCTGGCACCCTGGCTCCGTTGATCGACGGTGGCGAGGAGCAGACCCGGGGCTTTGACGAAATTCATCGTACCTTGCGTCGTGATGCCTCCAACCAGGCCGCCGACGCAGTATTGACCTTGATCGGCGCAAAATAATGAGTAACTCCAAGCTACAGATGGGACTGGACTTCAACCTGGTCGCCGAAGTCGAAGAGCTGGTGGCCGGCGTCGATGAAGTGGGGCGTGGCCCGTTGTGCGGCGCGGTGGTGACGGCGGCGGTGATTCTCGATCCGAACCGACCGATCCTGGGCCTCAATGACTCCAAGAAACTCACCGAAGCCCGTCGTGAAAAACTCTACGACGAGATCTGCGAGAAAGCCCTGAGCTGGTGCATCGCTCGCGCCGAGGTCGAAGAGATCGACGAGTTGAACATCCTGCACGCCACCATGCTTGCCATGCAGCGTGCGGTGGAGGGCCTGCACATCACCCCGAAACTGGCGATGATCGACGGCAACCGCTGCCCGAAGCTGTCCATGCGCGCCGAAGCGGTCGTCCAGGGTGATGGCAAGGTGCCAGCCATCGCCGCGGCTTCGATCCTGGCGAAAGTCAGCCGCGACCGGGAAATGAGCGCCTTCGAATTGATCTACCCGGGCTACGGCATCGGCAGTCACAAGGGCTACCCGACCCCGGTGCATCTGGAAGCACTGGCGCGCCTTGGCCCAACGGCCATTCACCGGCGCTCGTTCGCCCCGGTGCGGCTGGCTTATGAGGCGCGTGAGGGGTTGATCGTAGGTTGAGCCTTGATGGAACCCTGTGGGAGCGGGCTTGCTCGCGAAGGCGTCGTGTCAGGCACCGTAGATGTAGCTGATCCGATGCCTTCGCGAGCAAGCCCGCTCCCACAAGTTTTGCGCCATAACTGACGGGCATTCGCCACTCATAACAAGGCCCGGTACAATCCGGGCCTTGTTGTTTTCATGACTTTACGCAGGATCACTATGCCGGCTTCATTCGTTCATCTACGCCTGCACACTGAATACTCCCTGGTCGACGGTCTGGTGCGGATCAAGCCCCTGGTCAAGACCCTGGTGGGCATGAACATGCCGGCCGTGGCGGTCACCGACCAGAACAACATGTGTTCGCTGGTCAAGTTCTACAAGAACGCCATGGGCGCGGGCATCAAGCCGATCTGCGGCGCCGACTTGTGGCTGTCGAACAAGGACCCGGACGCACCGCTGAGCCGGATCAGCCTGCTGGTCATGAACGCGGTGGGTTATCGCAACCTCACCGAGCTGATCTCCCGTGGCTTTATCGATGGCCAACGCAACGGTTCGATCATCATCGAGCGTGAGTGGGTGGCCGAGGCCAGCGAGGGCCTGATCATGCTGTCGGCGGCCAAGGAGGGTGAAATCGGCCTGGCCCTGCTCAATGACAACGCCGAAGAAGCCGAAGCCCTGGCTCGCGAATGGATGGCGGTGTTCCCGGACCGTTTCTACATCGAAGTGCAGCGCACCAGCCGTCCCAACGACGAAGAACACCTGCACGCCGCCGTCGCCCTGGCCGACCGGATCGGTGCGCCACTGGTGGCGACCAACGACGTGCGCTTCATCAAGCAGGAAGATTTCGAGGCTCACGAAACCCGTGTCTGCATCGGTGAGGGCCGGGCCCTCGACGACCCACGTCGCTCCAAGAACTACAGCGACCAGCAGTACCTCAAGAGCGCCGAGGAAATGGCCGAGTTGTTCAGCGACCTGCCCGAGGCGCTGGAAAATACCGTCGAGATCGCCAAGCGCTGCAACATCGAAGTGAAGCTGGGCAAACACTTCCTGCCCAACTTCCCGATCCCCGATGGCATGACCATCGACGAGTACTTCCGCAAGGTTTCCTTCGACGGCCTGGAGGAACGCCTCAGCGTCCTGCTGCCCAAGGACACCACCGAGGATTACGAAGCCAAGCGCCAGGTTTATGTCGACCGGTTGAATTTCGAGCTGGATATCATCATCCAGATGGGCTTCCCCGGTTACTTCCTGATCGTGATGGACTTCATCCAGTGGGCCAAGAACAACGGCGTGCCGGTAGGCCCGGGGCGTGGGTCGGGTGCCGGCTCGCTGGTGGCTTATGTGCAGAAGATCACCGACCTCGACCCGTTGGAATATGACCTGCTGTTCGAACGCTTCCTCAACCCGGAACGGGTCTCCATGCCCGACTTCGACGTCGACTTCTGCATGGACGGTCGTGACCGGGTGATCGACTACGTGGCCGAGAAGTATGGCCGCAACGCCGTGAGCCAGATCATCACCTTCGGTTCCATGGCCGCCAAGGCAGTGGTGCGGGACGTGGCGCGGGTGCAGGGCAAGTCCTATGGCCTGGCGGATCGCCTGTCGAAGATGATTCCGTTCGAAGTCGGCATGACCCTGGAAAAGGCCTACGAGCAGGAAGAAATCCTGCGGGACTTCATCAAGGTCGATGAAGAAGCCGCAGAAATCTGGGAGATGGCCCGCAAGCTCGAGGGCATCGTCCGTAACGTCGGCAAGCACGCCGGTGGTGTGGTCATCGCGCCGACCAAGCTGACCGACTTCTCGCCGATCTATTGCGATGAAGAGGGCGACGGCCTGGTCACTCAGTTCGACAAGGATGACGTCGAGGCGGCGGGCCTGGTGAAGTTCGACTTCCTCGGCCTGCGGACCCTGACGATCATCGACTGGGCGCTGAAGACCATCAACCGTGACCGGGCCAAGGCCGGCGAAGAGCCGCTGGACATTGCGTTCATTCCGCTGGACGACAAGCCGACCTACAGCCTGTTGCAGAAAGCCGAAACCACCGCGGTGTTCCAGCTTGAATCCCGGGGCATGAAGGAGCTGATCAAAAAGCTCAAGCCCGACTGCCTGGAAGACCTCATCGCACTGGTGGCCCTGTTCCGTCCGGGCCCGTTGCAATCGGGCATGGTGGACGACTTCATCAACCGTAAGCACGGTCGCGCCGAGCTGGCGTACCCGCACCCGGATTATCAGTACGACGGCCTCAAGCCGGTCCTGGCGCCAACGTACGGCATCATTCTGTACCAGGAACAGGTGATGCAGATTGCCCAGGTCATGGCGGGCTATACCCTCGGCGGCGCGGACATGCTGCGTCGGGCCATGGGTAAGAAAAAGCCCGAGGAAATGGCCAAGCAACGCGGTGGTTTCATCGAGGGTTGTGCGAACAACGGCATCGATGCGGACCTGGCCGGTAACATCTTCGACCTGGTGGAAAAGTTCGCCGGCTACGGTTTCAACAAATCCCACTCCGCCGCCTATGGCCTGGTGTCGTACCAGACCGCGTGGCTCAAGGCCCACTATCCGGCGCCATTCATGGCTGCGGTACTGTCGGCGGATATGCACAACACCGATAAGGTCGTGACCTTGATCGAAGAAGTGCGGACCATGAAACTGCGCCTCGACGCGCCGGACGTGAACGCGTCGGAGTTCAAGTTCACGGTGAATGAGGAAGGCCGCATCATTTATGGCCTGGGCGCGATCAAGGGTGTGGGCGAGGGGCCGGTAGAGGCTATCACCGAAGCGCGTCAGGACGGGCCGTTCAAGGATCTGTTCGATTTCTGCGCGCGGGTCGACCTCAAGCGCATCAACAAACGCACCCTCGACGGTCTGATCCGCAGTGGCGCACTGGACCGCCTGGGCCCTTATTTCCACGATGAGCCCAAGGCCTACCAGGCCAATATCGACCGCAACCGCGCGGTGCTGCTGGCGGCCATGGAGGAAGCGATCAAGGCGGCCGAGCAGACTGCCCGCACCCACGACAGTGGCCACGCCGACCTGTTTGGCGGGTTGTTCGTCGAGGAAGATGCCGATGTCTACGGTAACCATCGCAAGGCCAAGGAGCTGACCCTCAAGGAGCGCCTCAAGGGTGAGAAAGACACCTTGGGCCTGTACCTGACCGGGCATCCGATCGACGAGTATGAAGGCGAGATCCGCCGTTTCGCCCGCCAGCGCATCATCGACCTGAAACCGGCCCGCGACACGCAAACCGTCGCCGGCATGATCATCGCCCTGCGGGTGATGAAAAACAAAAAGGGCGACAAGATGGGCTTCATCACCCTCGACGACCGCTCCGGGCGCATCGAGGCGTCGTTGTTCGCCGATGCGTTCCACTCGGCGCAGTCGCTGTTGCAGACCGACGCCATGGTGGTGGTCGAAGGCGAGGTCAGCAACGACGACTTCTCCGGTGGCCTGAGGCTGCGGGTCAAGCGGGTGATGAGCATGGAGGATGCCCGTACCAACCTGGCCGAGAGTCTGCGGCTGAAATTGCAGACCCAGGATCTCAAGGGCGATCAGCTACGCTGGCTGGGCGAGTTGTTCAAGCGCCATCGCGGCGCTTGCCCGATCACCATGGAGTACGTGCGCCCCGACGCCAAGGCGGTGTTGCAGTTCGGCGAGGGCTGGCGAATTGATCCGGCGGATGCGTTGATTCAAGCCTTGCGTGACCAGTTCGGCAAAGACAACGTCTTCCTCCAATACCGTTGACGGCCAGGGGCCACTCTCGAAAGCGGAGCGCCCCTGATCTCGACCCGAATTTTTAATCTCGACCTGAACGCGCCTCTCCCTTAAGGTAGGCGCGAATAGACAACCGGCCGGCCCAAGCTCTCTTGGATGTCGACCCAAGACGGACGCCTATGAACCCGAATTTTCTAGATTTCGAACAGCCGATCGCCGACCTGCAAGCCAAGATCGAAGAGTTGCGCTTGGTCGGTAATGACAATTCGCTGAATATCGGCGATGAAATCTCTCGTCTGCAGGACAAAAGCCGTACGCTGACCGAAGACATCTTCGGCAAGCTGACCAGCTGGCAGATCGCGCGCCTGGCGCGTCATCCTCGCCGTCCATACACCCTGGACTACATCGATCACATCTTCACCGAGTTCGACGAACTGCACGGCGACCGTCACTTTGCCGACGACGCCGCGATCGTCGGCGGTGTCGCCCGCCTGGACGACCAGCCGGTGATGGTGATCGGTCATCAGAAGGGCCGCGAAGTCCGTGAGAAGGTGCGCCGCAACTTCGGCATGCCGCGTCCGGAAGGCTATCGCAAGGCCTGCCGCCTGATGGAAATGGCCGAACGTTTCAAGATGCCGATCCTGACCTTCATCGATACCCCTGGCGCGTACCCGGGCATCGACGCCGAAGAGCGCAACCAGAGCGAAGCGATTGCCTGGAACCTGCGGGTCATGGCTCGCCTGAAGACTCCGATCATCGCCACCGTGATCGGTGAAGGTGGTTCCGGCGGTGCACTGGCCATCGGTGTCTGCGACCAATTGAACATGCTGCAATACTCCACCTACGCGGTGATCTCGCCGGAAGGCTGCGCCTCGATCCTGTGGAAAACCGCCGAGAAAGCACCGGATGCGGCCGAAGCCATGGGCATCACCGCCGAGCGGCTCAAAGGCCTGGGCATTGTCGACAAGGTGATCAACGAGCCAGTAGGCGGCGCTCACCGCGACCCGGCCGCGGCGGCTGCATTGATTCGCACCGAGCTGAGCTCGCAACTGGCGACGCTGAAGAAACTCGACCACGACGCGCTGCTGGCCCGTCGCTACGAGCGGTTGATGAGCTACGGTCTCTAAGCCGACTCCAATACCCCATGTGGGAGCGGGCTTGCTCGCGAAGGCGGAGTGTCAGGCACTATAGGTGTAGCTGACCCGACGCTTTCGCGAGCAAGCCCGCTCCCACATTTGATTTGTGTGGAGGCCAGTTTCTATGTATCAGTCCCGGATTGATCTACCCACCCGCCTCCTCACTCAACTATCCCCCTGGCGCAACGCCGCCACCTGGCGCATCGCTTTCTCCGGCGGCCTCGATTCCACCGTCCTGCTGCACCTGCTCGCGTCTCTCGCAACCCACCATTGCCTGCCATCCCTCAGCGCGATCCATATTCACCACGGCCTTCAGGCGGCGGCGGATGCCTGGCCGGAGCATTGCCGTTCGGTATGCCAGGCTCTTGGCGTGCCGTTGGAGGTGTTGAGCGTCCAGGTGCTGCCCGGCGCTAGTGTCGAGCGCGCCGCGCGGGATGCGCGTTACGCCGCGTTCGCCGACGCACTCCACGGCAATGAAGTGCTGCTCACCGCGCAACATCGCGAAGATCAGGCCGAAACCCTGCTGTTTCGCTTGCTGCGTGGGGCAGGGGTCCGAGGGCTGGCGGCGATGCCAAGGCAGCGTCCTCTGGGGCAGGGGAATCTGCTGCGGCCACTGCTCGATGTTCCACGGGCCGAGCTGGAAGCCTACGCCACGCAGCACGGCTTGAGCTGGATCGAAGACCCTTCCAACGCTGATTTGCGCTACGCCCGCAATTATCTGCGCCGACGAGTGTTCCCGGTGCTGGCCGAGCAGTGGCCGCAAAGTGCGCTGACCCTGGCGCGCAGTGCCGGGCACATGGCAGAGGCACAGGGCTTGCTGGAGGAACTGGCGCAGCTCGACCTGGCCCGGGCTACAAGCCCTAGCGCGTTCGGCTGGCTCGGTTTGCGCTCCCTGGAACTGGCACCGTTGCAGGCATTGTCGCCGGCCCGCCAACGCAATGCGTTGAGCCACTGGCTGGCGTCGATGACGCCATTGCCCGACAGCGATCACTGGTCAGGCTGGGAATCTTTGCGCGATGCCGGCGACGATGCCCGACCCATCTGGCGGCTGGCCGCGGGTGAGCTGCATCGGGCCGGCGGGCGGGTCTGGTGGTTATCCGACCACTGGCTGCGTCCAGTTGCAGGCGCCGTGCAATGGCCGGATCCGGCGGTACCGTTGCGCTTGCCAGGCAATGGCCGGTTGATGTTCAGCGGCACTGCGCCGGCCGGGCCGCTGTGGGTGCGCTATCGTCAAGGCGGCGAGGTGATGGAGCTGGCGGGTCGTGGTCATCGCGATCTCAAGCGTTTGCTCAATGAAAACGCCGTGCCGGCCTTCGTTCGCGGCCGATTGCCGCTGCTGTTTCGGGGCGAACAATTGCTGGCGGTGGCCAATCTGCCGGGTCTCGACGCCGGGGTTGATGGCAGTTGGCAATTGCACTGGACGCCAGGAAGCCAAGATCGGGGTTTGAGCTGATAGGGGCTTTCCGGTAGACTACGCTCCCTTCTTGATACAACTTCTGTGGATTCGCCTGAATTGCAGGAGTTGCCGATTACCAAGCAGTCTTTGCTGGGCGATTCCAAAAAATGTGTAGCGAGCAACGTACCGGTGATTTCACTTCCGGTCTGTCCCAACGCGGCGGTTTTTTTGAAAGGTGCACTGTGATTAATGCAGGTGATCGGGGGCTTCGGCCTTCCTTCGCTTTCCCCGGCGGCTCGGACCGCTTTAACGCAGACTTCTAGGGTTTTTCATGACGCGCTACATATTCGTCACGGGCGGTGTTGTTTCTTCATTGGGGAAAGGCATTGCCTCGGCTTCATTGGCGGCCATCCTGGAGGCGCGGGGGCTTAAAGTCACCATGCTCAAGCTGGACCCGTACATCAACGTCGACCCGGGCACCATGAGCCCGTTCCAGCACGGTGAAGTGTTCGTCACCCACGACGGCGCCGAGACCGACCTGGACCTGGGCCACTACGAGCGGTTCATCCGCACGACCATGACCCAGAACAATAACTTCACCACCGGCCGTGTCTACGAGCACGTGCTGCGCAAAGAGCGCCGTGGTGACTACCTGGGCGCGACCATCCAGGTCATCCCGCACATCACCGACGAAATCAAGCGCCGCATCATCAAGGGTGCCGGCGACGCCGACGTGGCCATGGTCGAAATCGGCGGTACCGTGGGCGACATCGAGTCCCAGCCGTTCCTGGAAGCCATCCGCCAGTTGCGTTTCGAAATCGGCGCCAAGCGCGCGATGCTGATGCACCTGACGCTGGTCCCGTACATCGCCACCGCCGGCGAGACCAAGACCAAGCCGACCCAGCACTCGGTCAAGGAACTGCGCTCCATCGGCCTGCAACCCGACGTGCTGATCTGCCGCTCCGATCACCCGATCGACATTTCGTCGCGTCGCAAGATCGCCCAGTTCACCAACGTGGAAGAGCGTGCGGTCATCGGCCTGGAAGACGCCGACACCATCTACAAGATTCCGGGCATCCTGCACTCCCAGGGCCTGGACGACTTCGTCGTCGAGCGTTTCGGCCTGCAATGCGCCGGCGCCGACCTGTCCGAATGGGACGCCGTGGTCGATGCCAAGCTCAACCCTGAGCACGAAGTCACCATCGCCATGGTCGGCAAGTACATGGAACTGCTGGACGCCTACAAGTCGCTGATCGAAGCGATGAGTCACGCCGGTATCAGCAACCGCACCAAGGTCAATCTGCGCTACATCGATTCCGAAGACATCGAGAACCAGGGCACCGGTCTGCTCGAAGGCGCCGATGCGATCCTCGTACCGGGTGGCTTCGGCCTGCGCGGCGTGGAAGGCAAGATCACCGCCGTGCAATACGCTCGCGAGAACAAGGTGCCTTACCTGGGTATCTGCCTGGGCATGCAAGTGGCGGTCATCGAGTTCGCTCGTAACGTGATGGGCTGGAAAGACGCCAACTCCACCGAATTCGATCGCGCCAGTGGCCACCCGGTCGTGGGCCTGATCACCGAGTGGGAAGACGCCACCGGTGCCGTGGAAGTCCGTACCGAAGCCTCCGACCTGGGCGGCACCATGCGTCTGGGCGCCCAGGAATGCCTGCTCGAAGCCGGTTCCCTGGTGCATCAGTGCTACGCCAAGGACGTAATCGTCGAGCGTCACCGTCATCGCTACGAAGTGAACAACAACCTGCTGCCGCAACTGATCGAGGCTGGCCTGAAAATTTCCGGTCGTTCCGGCGATGGCGCGCTGGTGGAGGTCGTGGAAGCCCAGGATCACCCATGGTTCGTCGCTTGCCAGTTCCACCCCGAGTTCACCTCGACGCCTCGCGACGGCCATCCGCTGTTCAGTGGTTTTGTAAAGGCCGCTTTGGCCCAACACCAGAAGAAGGCATAAGACGATGGCCCAGAAGATCATCCGCGTCGGCGACATCGAGATCGCCAACGACAAGCCCATGGTGCTGTTCGGCGGCATGAACGTGCTGGAAAGCCGCGACATGGCGATGCAGGTCTGCGAGGAGTACGTGAAGGTTACCCAGAAACTGGGCATCCCCTACGTGTTCAAGGCCAGCTTCGACAAGGCCAACCGCTCGTCCGTGACCTCTTACCGCGGTCCGGGCCTGGAAGAAGGCATGCGGATTTTCCAGGACATCAAGCAAGCCTTCGGCGTGCCGATCATCACCGACGTCCACGAGCCTGACCAGGCCGCGGTCGTCGCCGAGGTCTGTGACATCATCCAACTGCCGGCCTTCCTGTCGCGCCAGACCGACCTGGTGGTCGCGATGGCCAAGACTGGCGCGGTGATCAACATCAAGAAGGCCCAGTTCCTCGCACCCCAGGAAATGAAACACATCCTGAGCAAGTGCGAAGAGGCCGGCAATGACCAGTTGATCCTCTGCGAGCGCGGTTCGAGCTTCGGCTACAACAACCTGGTGGTGGACATGCTCGGCTTCGGCATCATGAAGCAGTTCGAATACCCGGTGTTCTTCGACGTGACCCACGCCCTGCAAATGCCCGGTGGTCGTTCCGACTCCGCTGGCGGGCGCCGTGCCCAGGTGACCGACCTGGCCAAGGCCGGTATGAGCCAGTCCCTGGCGGGCCTGTTCCTCGAAGCCCACCCGGACCCGGACAACGCCAAGTGCGACGGGCCGTGTGCCTTGCGCTTGAACAAGCTGGAACCTTTCCTGTCTCAGCTCAAGGCTCTGGATGAGTTGGTCAAAGGGTTTCCGACGATAGAAACCGCGTAACGCGGTTTTCTCCGGTAAAGTACCGCACGATTATCGCTCTGGCCTGCGGGCCGCACCGTTCTTGAGAGTGCATGGCCTGCCGGCGATGAGATCCTACGGGCCATCGTCGGCAAGCCTTGCGCCCTGTGGCGAGGGAGCTTGCTCCCGCTGGAGTGCGAAGCGCTCCCGTTGACCCTCAAGCCGTGCCGCAGCCGAGCGGGAGCAAGCTTCCTGCAACGTTCTAGTCAACTTTGGAGTGTGTACAACAATGGCAAAAATCGTCGACATCAAAGGTCGTGAAGTTCTCGACTCCCGTGGCAACCCCACTGTTGAAGCGGACGTGCTTCTCGACAACGGTATCATCGGCAGCGCCTGCGCGCCGTCCGGTGCTTCCACTGGCTCGCGCGAAGCGCTGGAGCTGCGTGATGGCGACAAGAGCCGTTACCTGGGCAAGGGCGTGCTCAAAGCCGTCGCCAACATTAACGGTCCGATCCGCGACCTGTTGCTGGGCAAGGATCCGGCCGATCAGAAAGCCCTTGACCTGGCGATGATCAAGCTCGACGGTACCGAGAACAAAGCCAGCCTGGGCGCCAACGCGATCCTCGCCGTGTCCCTGGCCGCCGCCAAGGCTGCCGCCCAGGACCAGGACCTGCCGCTGTACGCCCACATCGCCAACCTCAACGGTACCCCAGGTGTCTATTCGATGCCGGTACCGATGATGAACATCATCAACGGCGGCGAGCACGCCGACAACAACGTCGACATCCAGGAATTCATGGTGCAGCCGGTCGGCGCCAAGTCCTTCTCCGAAGGCCTGCGCATGGGCACCGAGATTTTCCATCACCTCAAGGCCGTGCTCAAAGCCCGTGGCCTGAGCACCGCCGTGGGCGACGAAGGTGGTTTCGCGCCGAACCTGGCGTCCAACGAAGACGCGCTGAAAGTGATCTCCGAAGCCGTGGCCAACGCTGGCTACAAGCTGGGCACCGACGTGACCCTGGCCCTGGACTGCGCCGCCAGTGAGTTCTTCGAAGACGGCAAGTACAACCTGTCCGGCGAAGGCCAGGTGTTCACCGCCGAAGGTTTTGCCGATTACCTCAAGGGCCTGACCGAGCGCTACCCGATCATCTCCATCGAAGACGGCCTGGACGAGTCCGACTGGGCTGGCTGGAAGATCCTCACCGACAAGATCGGCGAGAAGACCCAGCTGGTGGGCGATGACCTGTTCGTGACCAACACCAAGATCCTGAAAGAAGGCATCGACAAGAAGATTGCCAACTCGATCCTGATCAAGTTCAACCAGATCGGCACCCTGACCGAAACCCTGGAAGCCATCCAGATGGCCAAGGCTGCCGGTTACACCGCCGTGATCTCCCATCGCTCCGGCGAGACCGAAGATTCGACCATCGCCGACCTGGCCGTGGGCACTGCGGCGGGCCAGATCAAGACCGGTTCGCTGTGCCGTTCCGACCGCGTTTCCAAGTACAACCAACTGCTGCGTATCGAAGAGCAGTTGAACGGCAAGGCCAAGTACAACGGTCGCGGCGAGTTTCGCGGTTAAGCAGTAAATGATAAAAAGACAGCGGGTTGGCTCGGAAAAGTCGTCATGACGGCGCTTTTCCCTCTAATCTGATGCCTTATCAAGCACAAGCCTGGTTTTTCCAGGCTTCGTGCTATCAGACGCTTCAAAGTTTGGCATGGCGGTCTTTTTTCACTGGATACCTGATATTCGATGCGCAGTCCCAATTGGTTGTTTCTTGTCTTGCTCCTGTTGCTGGCCGGTCTGCAGTACCGCCTGTGGGTGGGCAATGGCAGTCTCGCGCAAGTGGCCGAGCTGACTCAGCAGATTGCCGACCAGCATGCCGAGAACGAGGCGCTGCTGGAGCGCAACCGGGTGATGGACGCAGAAGTGATGGAGCTGAAAAAAGGCATGGAGACCGTTGAAGAGCGGGCTCGTCATGAACTGGGCATGGTCAAGGAGGGTGAAACCCTCTACCAGTTGGCCCAATGAGTATTCGTCTCCCGGCCTTCTGGGCCGTGATTCCTGCCGCGGGCGTCGGAGCCCGGATGGCCGCGGACCGTCCCAAGCAATACCTGCAACTGGGCGGACGCACAATTCTCGAACACAGCCTTGGCTGTTTCCTCGACCATCCGACCGTCAAAGGCGTGGTGGTCAGCGTCGCACACGATGATCCTTACTGGCCGACCCTGGCCTGCGCCAGCGACCCGCGCATCCAGCGTGTGGACGGTGGCGAGCAGCGTTGCGATTCCGTACTCAACGCCTTGTTGCATCTGCACGGACAGGGCGCCGATGTTCACGATTGGGTATTGGTGCACGACGCTGCCCGTCCCAACCTGTCCCGGGATGACCTGGACACGCTGCTTAGCGAGTTGGCGAACGATCCGGTCGGTGGGCTGCTGGCGGTCCCGGCACGCGATACCCTCAAGCGTGTCGACAAGCAGGGTCGGGTGCTGGAAACCGTTGATCGCAGTGTGATCTGGCAGGCCTACACCCCCCAGATGTTTCGCCTCGGTGCCTTGCATCGGGCGTTGGCGGATAGCCTGGTGGCGGACGCGTTGATTACCGATGAGGCCTCGGCGATGGAGTGGGCAGGGCAGGCGCCTCGGTTGATCGAAGGGCGCTCGGACAATCTCAAGATCACTCGTCCCGAGGATCTGGAGTGGTTGCGCCAGCGGTGGGCGCATCGTCTCTAAGGAATTTATTGTTCGACCGGATACTGTGTTGCGCCCTTCGCGAGCAAGCCCGCTCCCACAGGGGATCTTGGTGATATGAAAGATTGGCCTCACTGAACCCCCCTGTGGGAGCGGGCTTGCTCGCGAAGGCGATCCTCCAATCACCAACAATGCTGCTGACAGCTAGCCCCGGTACTCTGGCCGCTGCGCCAACCCTTCCTTCAAATACGCCACCAACTTACGCACCTTCGGCGATAAATGCCGCTGCTGCGGATACAACGCCCACACCGCCGTATTCGGCGGCTGATGGGCTTCCAGCAGCGAGATCAACGCGCCGCTGTGCAGATGCTCCAGCACATAATAGTCCGGCAGTTGACACAACCCCACGCCTTGCAGGGCCGCGTCCAGCACCGCTTGTCCACTGTTGCAGCGCCAGTTTCCCTGCACCCGCTGGGAAAATTCCCGCCCGTTCTGCTCCAGTTGCCAGAGGTCGGAACTGCCGATCAGACAGTTGTGGCGGCTCAGTTCCGACAAACTGTGGGGACGACCGTAGCGTTCCAGGTACGAAGGCGAGGCGCACAGGTACATGCGACGCGGGGCGAGGCGGGTAGCCACCAAGCTTGAATCCTGCAAGCGACCCAGGCGAATCGCCAGGTCCAATCCCTCGTGCACGAGGTCCAGCGGACGGTTGCTCAGTTCGATATCCACCCGCAACTGCGGGTAAAGCCCCATGAAGCGTGTCACCAGGGGCACGATAAAGCGCTCGCCATAAGCCACGGCACAGGTCATTCGCAACATGCCCTTGGGTTCGCTGGTCAGATCTCCCACCGCCCGCAGCGCTTCCTCGCGTCCATCCTGCAAGCGTTGGCAATGCTGCAAAAAGGTCTGCCCGGCCTCGGTGAGCGTCACCCGGCGGGTACTGCGGTACAGCAAGCGCGTCTGTAGCCGCTCTTCAAGCCGTACGATCTGGCGACTGATGTGGGAGGAAGACACTCCGAGACGCTCGGCCGCTGCAGTGAACTGGCTGCACTCCGCCACCGCCACGAACTCGTCGATCCCCTCCCAGCGGTTATCCGACATAAAAGATTATCCCTGTATGGCAATAATGTTTTGCTTTTGCCTGGATTATTCATTCTCCAGCAGCGGATTACACTCCCGGTCTCGTTTTTATTTGCTGGAGAACCCGGATGATCAAGTCACGCGCCGCCGTTGCCTTCGAGGCCAAGAAACCCCTGGAAATCGTTGAAGTCGACGTCGCCATGCCCAAGGCGGGCGAAGTTTTACTGCGCGTGGTCGCGTCCGGGGTCTGCCACACCGACGCCTACACCCTGTCGGGCGCCGACCCGGAAGGGATCTTCCCGTCGATCCTCGGCCACGAAGGCGGCGCGATTGTCGAAGCCATTGGCGAAGGCGTGACCTCGGTTGCCGTGGGTGATCATGTGATCCCGCTGTACACACCGGAATGCGGCCAGTGCAAATTCTGTAAGTCGGGCAAGACCAACCTCTGCCAGGCGATTCGCGCCACCCAGGGCAAAGGCCTGATGCCGGACGGCACATCGCGCTTCTCCTACAAGGGCGAGACGATTTTCCACTACATGGGTACCTCGACGTTCTCCGAGTACACCGTGCTGCCGGAAATCTCCGTGGCGAAGATCCCTAAAGAAGCCCCGCTGGAAAAAGTCTGTCTGCTGGGTTGCGGCGTCACTACGGGGATCGGTGCGGTGATCAACACCGCCAAGGTCAAACCGGGCGACACCGTGGCGATCTTCGGCCTGGGCGGCATCGGCCTGTCGGCGGTGATTGGTGCGGTCAAGGCCAAGGCTTCGCGCATCATCGCCATCGACATCAACCCGGCCAAGTTCGAAATCGCCAAGCAACTGGGCGCGACCGATTGCGTCAACCCGAAGGATTTCGACCGTCCGATCCAGGAAGTCATCGTCGACATGACCGACGGCGGCGTGGACTTTTCCTTCGAGTGCATCGGCAATGTCCAATTGATGCGTGCCGCTCTGGAGTGCTGCCACAAGGGCTGGGGCGAGTCGGTGATCATCGGTGTGGCCGGTGCCGGCCAGGAAATCGCTACCCGTCCGTTCCAACTGGTGACCGGGCGCGTCTGGCGCGGTTCGGCATTCGGCGGCGTACGCGGTCGCAGCGAGTTGCCAAGCTACGTGGACATGGCCGAGAAGGGCGAGATCCCGCTGGACACCTTCATCACCCACACTATGGGCCTGGAAGACATCAACAAGGCGTTCGACCTGATGCATGAAGGCAAGAGCATCCGTACGGTCATTCACTTCTAAGAGCAACGCCATGCTTCACGCTGCAAGTCGGTGTCCCGCCACTTGCAGCTCAAGCATGCCGCTGAGGTAATTCCATGACCCTTGAAAACATTTCCTGCCAGAAAAGCTTCGGCGGCTGGCACAAGCGCTACCGGCACCGTTCCGAGGTGTTGGGTTGCGACATGGTGTTCGCCGTCTACTTGCCGCCGCAAGCCGAACAGGGCGGCAAGTTGCCCGTGCTGTATTGGTTGTCCGGGCTGACCTGCACCGATGAGAATTTCATGCAGAAGGCCGGCGCCCAGCGCATGGCGGCTGAATTGGGCCTGATCATCGTGGCGCCGGACACCAGCCCCCGTGGCGCCGACGTGCCGGGCGATCCGGACGGTGCCTGGGATTTCGGCCTGGGCGCGGGGTTCTATCTCAACGCCACGCAAGAACCCTGGGCGCGTCACTATCGGATGCATGACTACGTGGTGCAGGAGTTGCCGGCCCTGGTCGAAGCCCATTTCCCTGCCTCGGATAAACGCGGCATCAGTGGTCATTCCATGGGCGGCCATGGCGCGCTGGTCTGCGCATTGCGCAACCCGGGGCGCTACCGTTCGGTGTCGGCCTTTTCGCCGATCAACAATCCGATGGATTGCCCCTGGGGCCAGAAAGCCTTCTCCCGTTACCTGGGGGAAGACCGCTCGAAATGGCGCGAATGGGACGCCTGCGCCCTGATCGCCGAAGCTAACGAAAAGCTGCCGCTGTTGGTGGACCAGGGCGATCGCGATGATTTCCTCGACAACCAGCTCAAGCCGCAAGCGTTGCAGCAGGCAGCCAAGGCGGCCGATCATCCATTGGAGTTGCGCTTGCAACCGGGCTACGACCACAGCTACTACTTCATTGCCAGCTTCATTGATGAACACTTGAAGCATCATGCACGCGCCCTGAGCCGCTAATGCAGGTAGAATCACGCCCTGACAAAAATCGGGGCGTTTTTTTATGCGTATTGGCCACGGCTACGATGTTCACCGTTTCGCTGAAGGCGACTTCATCACTCTGGGCGGCGTGCGTATCGCACACGGCTTCGGGCTGCTCGCGCATTCTGACGGTGATGTCCTGCTGCACGCCTTGAGCGATGCATTGCTCGGAGCCGCGGCGTTGGGCGACATCGGCAAGCACTTCCCTGATACCGACCCGCAATTCAAGGGCGCCGACAGCCGCGTGCTGCTGCGTCATGTGGTCTCGCTGGTTCACGCCGAAGGCTGGAAGGTCGGCAATGTGGACAACACCATCGTCGCCCAGGCCCCGAAAATGGCGCCGCACATCGAGTCGATGCGCCAGTTGATTGCCCAGGATCTGCAAGTGGAGCTGGATCAGGTGAACGTGAAGGCCACCACCACCGAAAAACTCGGTTTCGTCGGTCGCGAGGAAGGCATCGCCGTTCACTCCGTTGCCTTGTTGCTGCGCTCATGACAGAACTGGAACTGTTGGGCCCGCGGGCCTATGGCGAGTCGCTGGGCAGCGCGGTACTCAAGGCCACCGCTGAGGATTTCCAGGTCGATGAAGTGCTCGACATCCCGTTGACCGGCGATGGCGAGCATCTGTGGATCTGGGTCGAGAAACGCGGCCTGAATACCGAGGAAGCTGCCCGGCGCATCGCCAAGGCTGCCGGTGTGCCGTTGCGCACCGTCAGCTACGCCGGTCTCAAGGACCGCCAGGCCCTGACCCGCCAATGGTTCAGCGTTCAATTACCGGGCAAGGCCGATCCGGACCTGTCGGCGGCAGAGAACGACACGCTGAAGATCCTCAAGACCGCTCGGCATAAACGCAAGCTGCAACGCGGCGCACACTCGGCCAATGGTTTCACTCTGCGCCTGACCCAATTCAAGGGTGACGCGGCGGCGATCGATGCACGACTGCAACAGATCGTCCGTCAGGGCATCCCCAACTATTTCGGTGCCCAGCGGTTCGGGCATGACGGCGGCAATGTCGCCGATGCCCGTGGCTGGGCGGCGCGCAAGGCTTTGCCCGAGCAGCGCAACGTGCGCTCGCGGCTACTGTCGGCGGCTCGCAGCTTTCTGTTCAACAAGGTGTTGGCGACCCGGGTGGCCGACGGCACCTGGCAGCGCGCCCAGGTCGGCGATCTGCTGGCCTTCACTGACAGTCGCAGCTTTTTCCCGGCCGGCGAGGCCGAGTGCAGCGACCCGCGCCTGGCGATCCTCGACCTGCATCCGACCGGGCCGCAGTGGGGCGAAGGTCCTTCGCCTGCCAGTGGCGCGACCTTCGAGCTCGAACAGGCGATAGCCGAAGGCGAAGCCGAGCTGCGCGACTGGTTGATAAACGCGGGAATGAGTCACGAACGTCGCATCCTGCGACTGCCCATTGGCGGGCTGTCGTGGCATTATCCCTCGCTAGACATTCTGCAATTGGAATTCGTCCTGCCGGCCGGATGTTTCGCCACTGTCTTGGTGCGCGAACTCGTCGATCTGGTGCCGGTGGGGCAGACGGACAGCCCATGCGTATTCTGATTTCTAACGACGACGGGGTGACAGCACCCGGTCTCGCCGCGCTTTATGCTGCGCTGGCGGATTATGCCGAGTGCGTAGTCATCGCTCCGGACCAGGACAAAAGCGGCGCCAGCAGCTCGCTGACGCTCGACCGTCCTTTGCATCCCTGCTATCTGGATAACGGTTTCATCAGCGTCAACGGGACACCGACCGACTGTGTACACCTGGGCATCCACGGTTTGCTGGAGCGCGAGCCGGACATGGTGGTCTCGGGTATCAACCTGGGCGCCAATCTGGGTGATGATGTGCTGTATTCCGGCACGGTGGCCGCGGCTCTGGAAGGTCGCTTCCTGGAACGACCGTCGTTTGCCTTTTCGTTCGTTTCACGCCAGGTCGATAACCTGCCGACCGCTGCCTATTTCGCCCGCAAACTGGTGGAGGCCCACGGCGAGCTCGATTTGCCGCCGCGCACGGTGCTGAACGTGAACATCCCGAACCTGCCCCTCGATCATATCCGTGGCATCCAGCTCACTCGCCTGGGCCATCGCGCCCGCGCCGCCAAGCCGATGCATGTGGTCGACCCGCGTGGTAAGGCCGGATATTGGATTGCCGCCGCCGGAGATGCCGAGGACGGTGGGCCGGGCACCGATTTTCATGCGGTGATGCAAGGCTATGTCTCGATCACGCCGCTGCAGTTGGACCGTACCTTCAACGATGCCTTTCGAAGTCTCGATGGCTGGCTGGAGGAGTTGCGCTGATGCCTCGTGAGCAAGACGATATGTTGCGCCGTGGAATCGGCATGACTTCCCAGCGAACCCGTGAGCGGTTGATTCAGCGTCTGTACGAAGAGGGCCTGTCCAACGCCCAGGTCCTGGAAGTGATCCGTCGTACGCCGCGGCATCTGTTCGTTGACGAAGCATTGGCCCACCGCGCCTACGAAGACACCGCGTTGCCCATCGGCCACAACCAGACTATTTCCCAGCCTTACATGGTGGCGCGCATGAGCGAGTTGCTACTGGAGGCGGGGCCGCTGGACAAGGTGTTGGAGATCGGCACCGGTTCGGGTTACCAGACGGCGGTGTTGTCGCAACTGGTAGAGCGGGTGTTCTCGGTAGAGCGGATCAAGGTTTTGCAGGACCGCGCCAAGGAACGCCTGGTAGAACTGAACCTGCGCAACGTGGTGTTTCGCTGGGGCGATGGCTGGGAAGGTTGGCCGGCCCTGGCACCTTATAACGGCATCATCGTGACCGCCGTCGCCACCGATGTGCCCCAGGCTTTACTGGATCAACTGGCCCCGGGCGGGCGGTTGGTCATTCCGGTGGGGTCTGGTGAGGTGCAGCAACTGATGCTGATCGTGCGCGAAGAACAGGGTTTCTCACGGCACGTTCTGGGAGCGGTGCGATTCGTGCCGCTGCTCAACGGGCCGTTAGCCTGAGCATTTATAAACAAACGCTGAATTCCGTAGCGGCGCTTGTGTCTTACAGCGGGACCGTTTTGTCGAATAGCGTCCATTGGCATCGAGCAAACGTGTGCGGTGGCGCTTTTCGCTTCATTAATAGAAGCGCGATTGCAGCCGGCCTGATTTGCATGACCTCTGCCTGGACGGGCAGTTTTCCATTTTCCAGCCACCACAAAGGGAGCGGCGGGTGAGTCTCACAGTCATTGCGCAGCGTATGGGTATCACAAGCTTTCAGTGCCTGGTGACTGGCCTTGTCTTGAGTACTTTGCTGGTCGGTTGCTCCAGTACACCGTCGGGCAATGTCAGGGTGGTCGATCGCAATAATGCCGCACCCCAGCGTCCTACAGTAACGATCGGCCAGTATGTAGTCCGTCGCGGCGATACGCTGTTTTCGATCGCTTTTCGCTACGGCTGGGACTACAAGGCCCTCGCGGCGAGGAACAATATTCCTGCACCTTATACGATTCACCCCGGTCAGACGATTCGCTTTGACGGGCGTAGCGGTTCAACGCCTACTGCGGTCGTTACGCAGTCGGATTCGACCGCTTCGTCGTCGAGTAAAACCACGGTCATCCGCCGTCCGGTGGGGGCCGAAACGGCGACAGTACCGTCCGTCGCCAGCAAACCTGCCCCAGCCCCGATGCCTCCGGCGGGCCCCGCCCCGACAGGCTGGGGATGGCCTTCTAATGGCGTTCTCATTGGAAAATTCTCTTCAAACGGTAGTTTGAATAAAGGAATTGATATCGCCGGGGATTTGGGACAGCCTGTTTTAGCTGCGTCTGATGGCACGGTGGTGTACGCCGGGAGTGGTTTGAGGGGCTACGGCGAACTCGTCATCATCAAACACAGCGATACCTACGTCAGTGCCTACGGTCACAACCGCAGGCTGTTGGTTCGGGAGGGGCAGCAGGTCAAGGTCGGACAGACAATTGCCGAAATGGGCTCGACGGGAACAGACCGGGTGAAACTGCATTTTGAGATTCGCCGCCAGGGTAAACCTGTAGATCCGCTGCAATTCCTGCCACGGCGTTGATTTGATTGTCAGCCTGTTCCGTCACGTAGAGGGAACAGGCTCCAGCGTTGCCAAGGATAAAGGCGTCGCTTGAGCTTGAGGTCGAACTCACCAAAGGACTATAACAATGGCTCTCAGTAAAGAAGTGCCGGAGTTTGACATCGACGATGAGGTTCTCCTGATGGAGACCGGCATCGCTATGGATTCGATGTCGAATGATGAAGGGGCGTCGTCTCCACCTTCCGTTCGTGCCAAATCCAGACACTCCGCTTCGCTTAAACAACATAAGTACATCGATTACACCCGGGCGCTGGACGCCACTCAGCTGTACCTCAACGAAATCGGTTTCTCGCCACTGCTCTCCCCCGAGGAAGAAGTTCATTTTGCGCGGCTGTCGCAAAGTGGCGACCCGGCCGGTCGAAAACGCATGATTGAAAGTAACCTGCGCCTGGTGGTGAAAATCGCCCGACGCTATGTCAATCGCGGGCTTTCGCTGCTGGACCTGATCGAAGAGGGCAACCTGGGGCTGATCCGTGCGGTCGAGAAATTCGACCCCGAGCGCGGCTTCCGTTTCTCGACCTACGCGACCTGGTGGATCCGCCAGACCATCGAACGGGCGATCATGAACCAGACCCGGACCATCCGGTTGCCGATTCATGTGGTCAAGGAGCTGAACGTCTACTTGCGGGCCGCCCGTGAGCTGACCCAGAAGCTCGACCATGAACCCTCGCCGGAAGAAATCGCCAACCTGCTGGAAAAACCGGTAGGCGAGGTCAAGCGCATGCTTGGGCTCAACGAGCGGGTTTCTTCGGTGGACGTATCGCTGGGGCCGGACTCGGACAAGACCCTGCTGGACACCCTCACGGATGATCGGCCCACCGACCCGTGTGAGCTGCTTCAGGACGATGACCTGTCCCAGAGCATTGACCAGTGGCTCTCGGAGCTGACGGACAAGCAACGAGAGGTGGTGATCCGCCGCTTCGGCTTGCGTGGTCATGAAAGCAGCACCCTTGAAGACGTTGGCCTGGAGATCGGGTTGACTCGTGAACGGGTCAGGCAGATCCAGGTTGAAGGCCTCAAGCGTCTGCGAGAGATCCTGGAGAAGAACGGCTTGTCGAGTGAGTCGCTGTTCCAGTAGCAGCCATTGTCGTATGAGCAAGTGAAGAAGGGCGCCACGAGGCGCCCTTCTTTTGTTTGTGATGATGCATGGCTCAAGAAAACCTGTGGCGAGGGAGCTTTCTCCCGCTGGGCTGCGAAGCGGCCCCTGCTTTGGGCTGGCGACCGCAGGAGGACGCTGGCGCGTCCAGCGGGAGCAAGCTCCCTCGCCACAGGGGCTGCAAATGACTCGACTGACACTGGCGAATCATAGGGGCTTTTCCATTCCCGCAAGAGGCAGCCTCCGCCTCACACCATTTTCCAGCTCCGTTTGTAAGCCTTTGCCTAGTGTTGCGTAAGCGTTCGGATTTCCTATGCAGGGACAGACAACCATTAAACACGTCGTCCTCCCGTATTGGATTGATTTAAAAGGAGTTTTATTTGATGACTGTCCCATGACAGCACACAGCGGCGGTCCAGGCCCAATTGCGTCTGCCAGGGAAAACACTAATATCAGTCCTGTGTCGACGGACAGACACACCCGTCAAGGACGATGGGACAGGAAGGACATCGCAGGATGCGATTCATCAGGACGATGAAAAGGATTAAAGGGATTAGGGAAAAAATGTGGGCGGGTCAAACCGCCCCTTTTTTTGCCTGCGATTTGGTAAACCCAGAAAAGCAAAAAGGCCCGCAAGGGGCCTTTTCAAGAAAGCAGGGCGATCAACGCTCCAGATCAGCGATCTTGCCTTCCTTGCCATCCCACTCTTCAGCGTCCGGCAGCGCGTCTTTCTTCTCGGTGATGTTCGGCCAGACTTCCGCCAGTTCGGCGTTCAGCTCGATGAAGTTTTCCATGCCGGCCGGCACTTCGTCTTCCGAGAAAATGGCATTCGCCGGGCATTCCGGTTCACACAGGGCGCAGTCGATGCACTCGTCCGGGTGAATGACCAGGAAGTTCGGGCCTTCGTAGAAGCAGTCCACCGGACAGACTTCTACGCAATCGGTGTACTTGCACTTGATGCAGTTGTCGGTGACGACGAAGGTCATTTCTAATTCTCTCCTCAGGCGGCTACGGCGAAGCCCCTTCACGGGTGGGGTCGCCAGGTTTGGGAACGGTAATCTGCCTGCGGGCCAGGCTAATAGCCCGCAGCATCCCAAACCGCGCGAGATTCTAACAGCTTGAAAGCCCCGTGCGTTAGATCCGTGTCTTCAATGTGTAGAGTAAATCCAGGGCCCGACGTGGGGTCAGGTCATCCAGATCGAGCTTAGCCAGCTCGTCGAGCACCGGATGCGGCAGGCTGGCGAACAGGTCACTCTGCTGCGGCGCGGCCGGTTTGCCTTTGGTCGGGCGCGGCGCCTCGTGGGGCAGGCTGGTGGTTTCCAGGCGGCTGAGGTGCTCGCGGGCCCGGGTGATTACTTCTCCAGGTACGCCGGCCAGTTGCGCCACCGCCAGGCCATAACTCTGGCTGGCCGGGCCGGGCAGCACGTGGTGCAGGAACACGATGCGCTCGTTGTGTTCGGTGGCGTTGAGGTGGACGTTTGCCACCAATGGCTGGCTTTCCGGCAACACGGTAAGTTCGAAATAGTGCGTGGCGAACAGCGTGTAGGCCCGCAGTTGCGCCAGCCGTTCAGCCGCCGCCCAGGCCAGGGACAATCCGTCGAAGGTGCTGGTACCGCGGCCAACCTCGTCCATCAACACCAGGCTGCGCTCGGTGGCGTTGTGCAGGATGTTCGCGGTTTCGCTCATTTCCACCATGAAGGTCGATCGCCCGCCGGCCAGGTCGTCACTGGAGCCGATCCGCGTGAAGATCCGGTCCACCAGCGACAGCTCGCAACTGGCCGCCGGCACGAAGCTGCCGATGTGCGCCAGCAATACGATCAGCGCGGTCTGGCGCATGTAGGTGGATTTACCGCCCATGTTCGGACCGGTGATCACCAGCATCCGAGTGTTATCGTCCAGGCTCAGGTCGTTGGCCACGAACGGCGTGGTCAGTACCTGCTCGACCACCGGGTGGCGGCCTTGGCTGATGCGCATGCACGGCTCGCTGACGAAGCGCGGGCAGTTGAGGTCCAGGTTCAGCGCGCGCTCGGCCAGGTTGCTCAGTACGTCCAGTTCCGCCAGGGCGGCGGCGGTGTCCTGCAACGGCGGCAGTTGGCTGATCAGGTCTTCGAGCAACGCTTCGTAGAGCATTTTCTCCCGAGCCAGGGCGCGGCTCTTGGCCGACAGCGCCTTGTCTTCGAAAGCCTTGAGTTCCGGAGTGATGAAACGCTCGGCACCCTTGAGGGTCTGGCGGCGAATGTAATCAGCCGGGGCCTGTTCGGCCTGCTTGCTCGGCAATTCGATGAAATAACCGTGGATGCGGTTATAGCCGACCTTGAGGTTCGCAAGGCCCGTGCGGGCTTTTTCCCGGGCTTCGAGGTCGATCAGGAACTGGCCGGCGTTTTCGCTCAGGGACTGCAGTTCATCAAGTTCGGCGTCATAACCGGTTTTCAGTACGCCGCCGTCACGGATTACCGCCGGCGGGTTATCGATGATGGCTTTTTCCAGCAGCGCCGCCAGCTCCGGGTAGGTGCTGGTGGTGCGCGCCAGTTGTTGCAGGTGTGGCGCTTCAAGGTCGGTCATTGCCGCTTGCAGTTCCGGCAGGGCGCCGAGGGCGTCGCGCAGCCGCGCCAGGTCCCGAGGACGTGCGTTGCGCAGGCCGATCCGCGCCAGGATCCGCTCGATGTCGCCGATTTCCTTGAGTTGCGGTTGCAACTGCTCGAAGCGATAACGGTCCAGCAGGCAGGTAATGGACGACTGGCGCGCAAGGAGCACCGTCAGGTCCCGCAGCGGACGGTTCAACCAGCGTGTCAACAGGCGACTGCCCATGGCGGTCTGGCAACGGTCGACCACCGATTGCAGGGTGTTGTCACGCCCGCCGGCCAGGTTGGTGTCCAGCTCCAGGTTGCGGCGGCTCGCGCCATCCAGCACCACTGTGTCATCCAGGCGCTCATGGCGCAGGCTGCGCAGATGGGGCAGAGCGGTGCGTTGGGTTTCTTTGGCATAGGCCAACAGGCAGCCCGCTGCACCGATGGCAAGGGTCAGGTTCTCGCAGCCGAAACCTTTCAGGTCTTGGGTGGAAAATTGCTGACAGAGACTTTTCAGCGCCGAATCACGCTCAAAATCCCACGGCGCCCGACGCCGAACCCCACGGCGCTTTTCCGCCGGCAGGTCTTTGGGCCAGTCATCCGGGATCAGCAGCTCGACCGGATTGACCCGCTCCAGCTCCGCCAGCAGGTTTTCCCAACCCTTGATCTCCTGCACCGAGAAATTGCCGCTGGTGATGTCCAGCACCGCCATGCCAAACAGACGCTCGTCGCCCAGAACCGCGGCAATCAGGTTGTCGCGGCGTTCATCCAGCAAGGCCTCATCACTGACGGTCCCCGGGGTGATGATCCGTACCACCTGACGCTCCACCGGCCCTTTACTGGTGGCCGGGTCGCCCACCTGCTCGCAGATTACCACCGACTCGCCGAGCTTGACCAGTTTCGCCAGGTAACCTTCCGCCGCATGGTAAGGAATCCCACACATCGGAATCGCCATGCCCGCCGATTGCCCGCGCGCCGTCAGGGTGATGTCCAACAACTTGGCGGCTTTCTTCGCATCCTCATAGAAGATCTCGTAGAAGTCGCCCATGCGATAGAACATCAGCTGATCAGGGTGCTGGTTCTTCAGGCGCCAGTATTGCTGCATCATCGGCGTGTGGGAGGACAGATCGTTCACGGCGGTATTCATCGGTGTCAGACAAACTCGTTGAAAGATGTAGGGCAAAAGGAGGGGCATCAGCCCGGCTTTTCCGCGATGGGCGCAAGGTTAACATGGGTGGTTGGGGGGGACCCAGGGATCAGTGATTCTGGGACCCATTGTGGGAGCGGGCTTGCTCGCGAAGCGGTGTGCCAGCTAACTCAATAATGACTGACTCTCCGCCATCGTGAGCAGGCTCGCTCCCACAGTTTTTTCCGAGTCGTTCACCGACATTGCGCACACCGCAGATCCCTTGTGGGAGCGAGCCTGCTCGCGATAGCGCAAGGCCGGCTTGCATGAAAACTTGATCCTGCAGCGTCTTTTATATCTCACCTGGCTTCATCGGCTATGCACAAATATGCAAATCAGCATTTGTCTTCCGCAAAAAGAACAAGCATCATGCGCGTTATGCAAAAACGCAACGTATCTACCGTATTAAGAGCATTGCTCGATCAGCACGGGATCTCCCCCACGGAGCTTCACCGTCGTACCGGCGTGCCCCAGTCAACGCTCTCGCGGATTCTCAGCGGGAAGATTGTCGATCCTTCGGATAAACACATCTCGAAGATCGCCGAATACTTCGCCGTGAGCACCGATCAGTTGCGCGGGCGGGCGGAGGTGGCGCCGGTGGGCGGTGGTCGCCGCGACGTGTTGCATGCCGAGCTCAAGGACATAAGCCTGTGGGATGACGAAACACCCGTCGAGGAAGACGAGGTGTCGGTCCCTTTTCTGCGTGAGGTTGAATTGGCTGCTGGATCAGGAAGATTCGTCATCGAGGAGAGCGAGCGCTCCAGCCTGCGCTTTGGCAAGCGCAGCCTGCGGCACAACGGCGTGCAGTTCGACCAGGCCAAGTGCGTGACAGTGCGCGGCAACAGCATGTTGCCGGTGCTGCGCGACGGCGCCACGGTCGGGGTGAATGCGGGCAAATGCGGGATCGGCGACATTGTCGATGGCGATCTCTACGCCATCAATCACAACGGCCAGCTGCGGGTGAAGCAGCTTTATCGCCTGCCCACCGGCATCCGCCTGCGCAGCTTCAACCGTGACGAACACCCGGATGAAGACTACAGCTTCCAGGAAATGCAGGATGAGCAGATCGTCATCCTCGGCCACGTCTTCTGGTGGGGCATGTACGCCCGTTAACACCATCGCTGTCAGATAAAACCCGCCACCGTGCGGGTTTTTTTTCGCCTCACGATTCTCTCCAACCCCCCGTGTTCATTGATCCTCCATGCGCCCATGCATTTCCCGTGCATAAATAAATGCATTTGCGCATTGACTGTATATGCATACATGCATATTCTATGTCCAAGCCGCTCTACAAAGCGGCTGGCAACAAAGCTCTTTAGTGGCATCCACAGGCAGCGATGAACCGGCCTTGACGGTTCAGAGGGTTGGCAACTGACCCAGGTGTGCAGCGTAAAGCACCAGAAGCAGTTATCCGGCGGGCAGGGGCCGCGGCCGGAGGAACAATTTGAATGGATCCGTACCGCGCCAGTCGCGCCGAAAGATCAAGCGCATTACTGAAAAGCCTGGGCAACCGGGCTTTTTGGAATGCCTGCGTCAATAGGCAGAGTTGTATCAACGTTTCAAAAACCTATTTAGCTAAAGGAATAGACCCATGAAAAAATTGTTCAGTGCGCTTATCGCAGCTGTTCTGGCGAGTCAGACCTTCCAGGCGTTTGCTGAAATGTCGCCTGTCGGTTCCTGGCAATTCGCTTCTTACCATGTTCCGGGCGGTGGCTTTTATGCCAACCAGACGATCTGTTTCAAGGAAGACAACACCTGGTATTCCAGTTCGCAGGCTGGCTGGAACGGCGCGTGGTTCCAGAGCGGGGATGACCTGCAATGGAACGGAAGTGTGCCAATGAAGGGGGCAGGGAGCGCCAACAATCTCGCCACCATCGCCATGGGCAAGATAACTGCCGCAGGTGCGATGTCGGGTAGCTATGCGGAATGGGCGGCACCAAGCACGCTGCCGCTGTCGTGGGATAGGCATTACACCTACACCATGACTTACAAAGGCGCGACCTGCGGCGCTCCAAAGTGAAGCCAGTTCTTTCAATTAAATAACGAAGGCCTGAGCGCAACGCTCGTAGAGACAAGCGTTCGCTGGAGCTTTTGTGTCCCGCCATTTGTTAGCGACGCATTTTATTGCACCGACCAACACCTTATTCGATTTCAGAAAGACCTTCCCCGCCCAACCAATCACCCAGGAGTCATGAATGACAAACGAGCAACAAGCGTTGCTGGACATGCCGATCTGGCTGGTCATCCTGCTCGCCCTGGTGGGCGGGGTCTCCGGCGAGATGTGGCGTGCCGACAAGGAAGGGGCCAGGGGCTGGTCGCTGTTACGGCGCCTGGCCTTGCGCTCCGGTGCCTGCGTGATCTGCGGTGTCTCGGCAATCATGCTGCTGTATGCCCTCGGCATGTCGATCTGGAGCGCCTGCGCCCTGGGTTGCCTGACCGCCATGGCCGGTGCCGACGTGGCTATCGGTCTCTACGAGCGCTGGGTCGCCAAGCGGATCGGTGTTTGCGAAGTACCGCCGCCAGACTCCCGTCCTGACCAACAGTGAGCCCGATGCCGCCGATCCACAGCAAAGAGGCCATCCCATGCCCGCTCTCATTGAAAAACCGTCGCAGCTGTTCTTCGCCATGGCCGAGACCCTGCGTACCTCGCTTCCCGGCCTGAAGGTGGGGAGCCCCCAGGATTTTGACGATACCGGCGATCAGCCTTGGGTCTTGATTGCCATCGAGCGTGATGCGTCAGGCAACCGTGCCAATGACGGACGTATCGCTCATGTCCTGACGCTGTCCATGCAAGTCGTGTCGCCCGGTGCGGGCCTGGCGGCCTGCGATCTGGCCAGTGAGTTGAAACGCGTGATCGTCGACAACCGCTGGAGCCTGTCGGCCGAGCAATGCAGTCGTCCAGCGGATGTCGAGGGCATTGCGTCCGTCTTCGGCGCCGGGACGCGGCCGTATACCGCCTGGACCCTTTCATTCACTCAAACCCTATACCTGGGCCCGACGCTACTGGACGACCCCTTGGGCACGCCGAAATTTGCCCGGACCTGGGAAGTGTCGGACATCGACGACCCCGATCAATACACCGCGCAGGAGGACTGACCCATGTTCGATGCGCTTTTACGTCTGCACCTGGGGCCGATCATCGAGCGTCTGGCCGAGATGGAAACCGAGCTCGAAGACTTGTATCGACGTGCCGACAGCGTCTGTCGCATCGGCGTTTGCCAGGAGGTCGACGCGGCGAGCAACACCTGCAAGGTCAGTCACGGCGGGCTGCTGACGCCGGCGATCCGCTTCTTCAATCCGAGTGCCGGAGCACAGAGCGAATCGCGGATCCCGTCCGTGGGTGAGCAGTGCCTGTTGCTCAACCATGGTGGCGGCGACGGCGGTGGGCAGTCGGTGGCGTTGTTCGGCCTCAACGGCGGTCAGTTCCCGCCCGTCTCGACGCAGGCATCGCTGACGCGTCGCCGTTACCAGGACGGTACGGAAAACGGCTACGACCATGAAGGCCATGTCCTGCATTGGATAAACGGCCCGGCGGCCTTCAGTGGCTCCCGCGAATCCCTTGAGCTGAGCATCGGCCCTTCGAGGCTGGCGATGACGCCGCAGTCCATTGAATTGCAACTGGGCGCCGTCGGCATTCGTCTCGACGCGTCCGGCGTGCACTTCAACGGCCCCTTGGTGGATCACCAGGGCCGTGTCATCAGTACCGCATAAGAGATTTCCCATGATTGGTATCGATCGCAACACCGGCGCGACGGTCGACGACTGGCTGCAGTTCGTACAGCGCGCCACCCGGGCGCTGACCACGCCGCTCGGCACCCGACAGAAACGCCCCCTGTATGGCTGTGCACTGACCCAGTTGCTGGGCCAGAACCTCGGCGATGACCTGCTGATGCTCGCCCAGAGCCACTCCGCCCAGGCCTTCTACAACCCGCACAACGGCATCGGTGATTTCGAGCCGCAAGTCATCGTGGCCAGCCGCCAGGGCGCCGGATTGTTATTGCGCTTCGCCGGCACCTGGAAAAACCGCAAGCAGACCTTCGAGGTGGTGACATGAGCATGCTGATCCCCGGCCAGAACCAACTGGCTGAACCGGCCATCGTCACCGTCGAGGCGTTCGAGGACCTGCTGGCCGAATTCAAGACCTTCGTGGTCGAGTACGTCGGCGCACGTTCCCCCGCAAGTGCGGCCAAACTGGTCGAGAGCCTGGAAAACGAAAGCGAGCTGCTGACCCTGGCCCTTGAGGCGTTCTGCGTGCGGCTGCAAACCCACGAACGCAAATACAACGCCCGGATCAAGCAGATGCTTGCGTGGTGGGCCACGGGCAGCAACCTCGACGCCCGCCTGGCGGACATGGGCCTGGAGCGCCAGTTGCTTGACCCGGGCGATCCGGCAGCGTTCCCACCGGTGGCCCCGATCTATGAAAGCGACGATGACGCCCGCTTGCGCTACTACCTGGCACCCCACGCCCCGGCGGCGGGCTCGCGGATGCAGTATCGGCGGGAGATCTTCACCCTGGGCGAGCGGCCGGCGGTGAAGGTGGACAGCAGCGCCGCCGGTGTCGTGACGGTGACCTACACCTTTGATCCGGATGGGCTTGCGGCGCAAGTCAAGGACGGTAACGCACGTCGGACTGCTCCCGGCGAGGTGATGGTCACCGTGCTGTCCCGCGAAGGCAATGGCGTGCCTTCTTCGGCGTTGCTCGACGGTGTGCGCCGACATTTTGCCCGGCCAGACGTCCGGCCGGAAACCGATCGGGTGACGGTCCAGGGGGCGCAGATCAAACCCTACCGTATCCGCGTGATTGCCCGGATCAACGGTGGACCGGATTCGGGGCTGACCCGGATGGCGGCGCAGCAGCAGTTGCAGAGTTATGCCGACGCCTGCCATCGGCTGGAAGGTCGGGTGGACCCCAGTTGGATCGATTACACCCTTCATTCGGCGGGTGCGGTGCAACTTCAGATCCTCGAGCCGCTGGAAGCCATCGTAGCCAATGCCTTCGAAGCGCCGTACTGCACGACGGTAGACGTGGAGGTGCTGACACTATGAGCGACTCTGTTTCGCCCTCCAGCCTTCTGCCGGCCAACAGTTCTGCGCTGGAGAAAGCGCTGGACCTGGGGTTCGCCAAGCTGCTCGATCGTGTCCAGCCGCCGTTCCCCGAGTTGATGAACCCGAGTCAGACCCCGTCCGCGTTCTTGCCTTATCTGGCGGCTGATCGTGGTGTGAGCGAGTGGGATGCAGCGGCGAGCGACCTGGAAAAACGCCTGACGGTTTCACTGTCCTGGCAGATCCAGCGCCAGGCTGGCACCCGTCAGGCGTTGAACCACGCTGTCGAGTCTCTGGGATTCACGCCCCGCGTCACCGCCTGGTACGAACAGCAGCCGAACGCTCAGCCTTACACCTTTGATGTACAAGCCATCATCGGCCAAGGCTGGGCCAGCGGCGACCACAAACGCCTGATCCAACGAATCAATGCAGCCAAGAGCGAGCGCGACCAGGCCACCATCACCGTGGTGCACCAAACCAGCGGCGGCCTCGCGGCAACAGCGGCCTTGCATGGGCCATTGAGCGACGGCGAGTTGTTTCTGTGCGGCGCGCTGCCGGTGCTCGGACTTAGCGCGAGGCTGACCCAGATCGGGGTTTCCCAACCTTACACCATTAACGATTACGACCTCAGGGCGCAGCCATGACAGAAGACATTACGCGTTTGGTTCGTTTCACCTCCGCCGGCCTGGCGGAAGTGTTGCAGGCCAGGAACCAAGGCTTGAAAGGAGAGATCACCCACATCGGTGCCGGCACCGCCCGCTACGATCCGACTGGATCGGAGACCGCGCTGCGCAATGAACGGCAGCGTGTGGCGATCGTGGATTACGAGGACCTCGATCCAGGGCAGCTGAGGATGGCTGCCCTGTTCGACGGCGCGGATGAATACGAAATCGGCGAGTTTGGTTTCTATCTGTCCACCGGCACGTTGCTGGCGGTGTATTCGGCGGCTGGAAAGTTGCTGACGTACAAGGCGGCTGCGGCGCGTGTATTGCAAAAGTTCACGCTGGATATATCGCCGTTGCCGGCGCAAAGCGTCACGGTGGTGGTCGGGTCTGATGACTTGAACATCCTGCTGAGCGAAGAAATCGCCGCCTTGGCGACAGCCAATATCGACAACATGACGCGCAATATTGGCTTGTTGTTTCGGGTCATGACGCTTGAAGCGCCCAATAAAATCAATAGCACAAGGAGTTTGACAACGTGAGTCTGGAAACCACTATCGCGTCGCTGGTGACGGCGGCCAACAACTTGACCACGGTGGTCAATGGAAAGATCGGCGCTATCAACCTGACCATGGCCGCGGCCGTGGCGCAGTTCAATGAATGGCGAAGCCTGAAGGATGTGGAAGGAGATCCGGCTGCGCTCGGTACCATTCGGCGCAATGTTTTGCAGGGGCATGTCTATGGGACTGGAGGCCCCTACCCCAGCAGCGCGCAGGGGGAGTTTACGACTACCGACCTGGGCTCCAGCACGAATGTATATATGCACTTCAAGGTGCCGTTGAACATCAACGTCAACTCGGAAATGTTCTGGTTCAACATCAAGGGGTACAGCTACGGCACCGCGAAAATCATCGATGAAACCCTGGTGGGATACTGCTATCAACCGACTCGGGTTCTGCAAAACGCCTCGACCTTCGGAAACATGACGCCAGCCATTTATGTTGATACGAACGGCAACATCGTCATGCGAATTCTGATTCCCAATATTTACTACACCACTGTACGGATTGACACGATGCGCGTGGGCAATGGCCGGCTGTTCAATCAGGGCGACTTGAAAACCAAGTTGTCATTGGCCGATACCGTCGTTTTCAGCAAGGAATGAACATGTCTGACCTATCCACTGGTAACACCCCTGAGCTTCCACTGGCCGTGCCCACGCGGGAAATTGAATGGGCCGCCATCCGTACCCGCCGCGATCAACTTTTGCGGCTGACGGATTTCACCCAGTTGCCCGACTACCCGGCGACAGACGCACAACGGGACCAGGTCAAGGCCTATCGCCAAGTCTTGCGTGATATCCCCGAGCAGATCGAAGACCCGTCCAAGTTGGTCTGGCCCGTGCTGCCGACCTTCGTCAAGTAAAGCCAACCGCGACAGCGGTTTTTTTTCGCCTGCAATAAGCCCCGTGATGGGGCTTTTGCGTTTTTCGCGTCTGGAGAACTCATAGATGCCCATTCGTAAGCCATACACCGTGCTGGTGCCCTTTCCTACCGGCGGCGGCCACTGGTCGAGCATTGGCCAGGAGCTCGAACTGCTGGATGTCGAGGCCAATGCCTTGCGCAGTGCCGGTCGCCTGGAGCTGAGCAGCGTCCTGGAGACGCACAAACAGGCTGTCGACACGCAAGCCACCCCACCCCAACCGGCCAAAAAGGCCGCTGCCAAGAAGGCTGAATAACATGGCTGAGGTTTTGAACTTCGAGCACAACGGCATCACCGTCAATGCCACTGAATCTCCCGAGGCCATGGGTGGCCTGGGCGATAACGTCATCGGGCTGGTCGGCACCGCGCCGAAGGCCGATCCACTGATTCCACGCAACGCACCGTTCCGCATCAACAGCTTCACCACACAGGCGTTGCTCGATCCGACCGGCACCGAAGCCGGTACGCTTTATCACGCGGTGTTCCAGATCCTCAAAGTGGTCAAGGTGCCGGTCTACGTGGTCATCGTCGAAGAAGGCGCGACTCCGGCCGACACGCAAAACAACGTCATCGGCGGCATCGAAGCGCAGACCGGCCGCAAGCTGGGCCTGGCGGCCTTGAGTGGCGTGGCCGAGGACCTGACCATCATCGGCGCGCCGGGCTTCACCGGCAGCAAGGCGGTGGCCGGTGAGTTTGCCTCGTTCGGCAAGCGCATCAAGGCGCGGGTGGTGCTCGACGGCAAGGATGTCTCGGTCGCCGATCAGGTGACCTACAGCCAGGAACTGGGAGGTGCGGACCTGGGTTTCGATCGTTGCCTGGTGGTGCACAACATGCCGGCGGTGTACTCCAAGGCCGCCAAGAAAAACGTCTTCCTGGCCCCGTCGAGCCTGGCGATTGCCGCACTCGCCAAGGTCAAGCAATGGGAGAGCCCGGGCAACCAGGTGACTTACGCTGAAGACGTTTCGCGCACCGTGGAATACAACATCCTCGACACCTCCACCGAAGGCGATCTGCTCAACCGCTACGGCGTCAGCTACTACGCCCGCACCGTCCTGGGCGGTTTCTCGCTGCTGGGCAACCGCTCGGTCACCGGCAAGTTCATCAGCTACGTGGGCCTTGAAGATGCGATCAGCCGCAAGCTGGTGAAAGCCGGCCAGAAGGCCATGGCGAAGAACCTGACCAAGTCGTTCATGGACCAGGAGGTCAAGCGCATCAACGACTGGCTGCAAACCCTGGTCGCCGACGAAACCATCCCTGGCGGCAGCGTCTACCTGCACCCGGAACTCAACAGCGTCGAGAAGTACAAGAACGGCACCTGGTACGTGGTCATCGACTACGGCCGCTACGCGCCAAACGAACACATGATTTATCAACTCAACGCCCGCGATGAAATCATCGAGCAGTTCCTGGAGGACGTTCTCTAATGTTTACCAACCGTGTAAGACAGGCCATCGCGGCCACCCTGCAAGGCTTGCCGTTGTCGGCGACCGTGGAAGATTTCACCCCGCCGAAGATCGAGTTCGAAATGGAGGCGATGACCGGCGGACGCTTCATCGCCGAGGAAATGGCCAAGAGCGGCAAGCCGCTCACAGCCAAGCTGACGCTGCAAGGTGTCGGCCCGGAAATCATGCTGGCCCTAGGCGTTAGCGTGGGCGACGACATCCTGCTGAACGTGCGTGAAGCCGGCCAGGATCAGGATGGCAACACCTGGTTCACCTACCACACCGTTGGCGGCAAGCTGAAATCCCTGGAAGAGACCGCCCTCAAGATGAACGAGAAGCCCAAGACCAACCTGGAGCTCTCCTGCCGCACCTACAACCGTCTGGAAAACGGCATCCCGGTGATCGACATCGACGTGCGCACCCAGAAGTTCGTGCTCAACGGCGTCGACATCCTGGGCGATGCGCGGCGTGCGGTGTTGTTGCCGTAGGCAGAATCCGTCAGCTGAACGCAGCCCCCCTGTGGGAGCGAGCCTGCTCGCGATGGCGACGGTCCATCGAGCATCAACGTGCCTGACACACCGCCATCGCGAGCAGGCTCGCTCCCACAGGTTGTCCCCATGATTACCAAGGAATTCATCTCATGCCCTGGACGCCTCCCATCCACGTCCTGTTGTCGCCAATCACCGCCGACGACGGATCGCAGATCGACCAATTGCAACTCAAACCCCTGTTCTACGCCGCGCAGAAAGAAGCCCTGGCGCGGGCCGGTGATGACGAAGACGAGCAGTTTTTCGAACTCGCCAGGCTGGCCACCGGCCTGTCGGTCAAGGAGCTGGACCAGCTCAAGCGCCCCGACTACGTGAGCATCGCCCAGTACGTGCACGAAATGTCGACCCGCCCGACGTCGCACTTCCTGGACGCCCCACAGGCAGACCCCGACCAGGTGCAACTGCTGCAAGCGATCAACGTGGCAGGCCGTAGCGTGACGTCCCTGACCCTGGAAATGCCAGTGCTGCGGGCCACCAAGGCGATGAAGAAACTGAAGACGGCCAAGGAACGCGCCGAATTCATCACCGCCCATTGCACGGGCTTGATGATCCCCGATCTCGACCTGTTGAGCGTGCCCGACTGGACCCAGTTGCAGGTGCGCATCGACGATTTTTTAAACAAACCGGCGGACTTCTTTCGGAACGCGACATCGAAGTGATCCTCGATGTGGTGCCGCTCATTTACCCGGTAAGTGAGGCGGAAATCCTGGAGTGGGACGCCGGCAAGGCATTGCGCCGCTACGACATCGCGATCAGTCGCCTTGGCGTGAAACAGGAGTAGAGCCGATGGCAGACAGTAAATATTCGCTGTCCTTTGCGGCGAGCGTCGATATGCCGACACTCGGCGGTGGGTCTGAAGCGTCGGGGCTGAATCTGGCGCTGAGCACGGCCAGCCTCGAGATCCGACTGCTGGTGTCGGAGCAAATGAAACTGCGCGAGACGCTGGCTGCGCTCAATACCACGCTCTTGGCGCAACAGTCGTTACTCAAGGCGAATGCAGGGGCGCCAGCGGCAAGTGCGGAGCCGAAGTCCAAGCTCAAGGCCGAGGTCGATCAGTTGGCGCCTCCTGACGTTTTGAAGCCTGCGATGGCGATGCAGGCGGCCATGGTCGACCTGAACCTGAAGTTGCAGCTGCCGCCGGAACAACTGCAGGTGATGTCCAACGACAACCAGAAGATCGCCGCTGAAAAGCAAACCGCCTCCAGCGGGGCGACTGCTGTGCAATTGGCGCAGATCCAGCTGGCGGCGGTCAACGCGGGGCTGGTCAAGGACGTCAAACCCGAAGACCGCCAGCAAGTGCTGACGGATTTCGCTCGCGACAGTGCGGTGATGGCGTCGGCCTACAAGATCGACCTCAAGGACGCCGGTGCGCTCATGGCCGGCTTGCGCACTTCCTTGAACCTGGATCGAGGCAGAAGTCTCGAGTTGGGCAACGCGGCCAACCGCCTGGGCGCCAGCGTCAGCCTGAAGGCCTCGGCGGCGGACATCGGTTCGGTTGCCCAACGCGGTGGCGAGACCGGCATCGCGGCGGGCATGACGCCTGAGCAGATAGCCGCCATCGCGGCCGCGCTGTTGAGTGCCTCTGTCGGCAAGGACGAAGCGGGCGCCTCGCTGAAGACCCTGGGCGCCGCGATGGGCAAGGGCGACAAGGTCACACCAGAACAGCGAACGGCCTGGGCTCAACTGGACATCGAACCGGGGGCGCTCGCCAGTAGGCTGCGCACGGACGCATCGGGTGCGATCAAGGATGTGCTAGCGGCGCTGCAGAGCAAGCCTGCCGAGCAGCAGAGCCTGTTGCTCAAGACCCTGTTCGAAGGCGACGAGGGCATTGGCAAGTTGCTCAAGACGCCCCAGGACTTGAAAACTGCGTTCACCGTGGCGTCCGATAAGGGTGACGGTGACAAAGGGGCGATGGCTCAAACTGCCGACCTCCGGGGGAACACCTCCCAAGCACGCTGGAATGCCCTGGATGCCAGCGCGACCCGTCTCGATACCGCCATCGCCAGCGCCGTGGCGCCCATTACCGATCTGGCGATGCTTGGCGTGGACGCGCTGGCGACAGGGTTGAGTACCGCGGCCGAGTCGCTGCCGAAAGTCACTGCGGCGTTGGCCTTGTTCGGCGCGGCGCTCGCGTCACCGTTTCGCGGCGCCATTGTGGACAAAGTGGCGTCGGGCGTTGCCTCCACCCGTGAGGCACTGCTGAAACCGGACGCAGCCATCCAGCCACCGGCAAGCGATGCGCCCGGAACTCAAGCCAAGGACGGCGGGCAGAAGCAATCGGGCGCAGGAAAAGCCGAAACCGCCCGTCCTGATATGCGCAGCCGACTGGCAACCTCCGCAGCGCGAGCGAGAACCTTTACCGGCAGGCTGGGCGCGCCTCTGGTACTGGCCAGCGCCGGCTACGACGGCATCAAGGCCCTGCAATCCGGTGATTACAAGGCGGCTTCTGAGGCAGCCGGAGCTGGTCTTGGCGGGCTGGCGGGCGGTTATGCCGGTGCTGCCACCGGCGCGCTGCTCGGCAGTTTCGTTCCGGTGATTGGCCCCGCGATCGGTGCATTGGTCGGCGGTGCGCTGGGCTCCTATTTCGGCAGCCAGGGCGGCGAATCCCTGGGTGAGGCTATCTACACCGGGGCTGATCGTCTCAAGTCGCCGGACCAGGTCAGCAAAGACCTGACCAGCACCCAGACCAGCACCCAACAAAACACCATGACCGCGAACATCTACATCAACGGCCAGGACCAGGCCAGTGCCAGTCAACTGGCGAACCTGGTCGTGCAGCAGATCGCGGGCCAATTCGGACTGACCACCACGCCCAACTCACTGGCGATGCGCAGTGATGCGGCCCTGACCGACGGAGGTACGTGATGCGCCAACAAATGGCCCTCGGCAGTTTCATTTTCGGACTGTCCAGGAATTTCGCTTACCACAGCCTGATACGTACTTCGGACGGCGGCTGGAAGAGCATCGATATTCTCACCAGCAAGCCCAAGTCCAGCCAAGTCGGCCAAGGCCTGCAAGAACTGAAAATCACAGGTAAATCCATGTACGCGACGGCCATGGATCGCCTCGATGAATTGCGAGCCTTGCAGGCCCAGCGTGTGCCGTTGCCGTTGGTGGATGGCATCGGTCGCAACTGGGGCCTGTGGCAGATCAACAAGGTGACCGAGACCCAGACCGATGTCATTGATGACGGCACTGCGATGGTGGTCGGCTGGGTGATTGATTTGACGGAGTTCGCCAATGCGTAGGGTTCGAAGCATCGCCGGTGATTCGGTGAATCTGTTGCTGTATCGCGAGCTCGAGCGCTGTGACGATGCCGCTGAGGAGGCGCTTTGGCGCCTCAACCCGCAGCTGGCCGAATGGGGGCCGGTGCTGCCGGCGGGCGTGTGGGTGGTCCTGCCGGAAGTGGAACTCAAGCCCGTCGCACCCAACCCCGTTTCAGCCTGGGATTAAGGAGGCCATATGTCTTTGGGTTTCACGCCGGCGGTGGAAATCTATGGCGCCAACGCGGCGCTGATCAACCAACGTTTGCTCAGTTGGACACACGTTGACGCGGCGGGCATCGAGTCCGATCAGCTGACGCTGGTCATCAACCTGGAAGGGCTGGAAGGCCTGCCCAGCCTGGAAGGCAAGATCGGCCTGCGGATCGGCTACCTGGAATCGGGGTTGGTGGATAAAGGCCAGTTCGTCATCACCCGGCGCACGCCATCGTTGTTTCCGTTGACGCTCACGCTGGTCGCCATGGCGGCGCCATTCAGTGCGTCAGACCAGACTGGATTCAAACAGCGCCGATCCGTCAGCCACGGTCCGACAACCCTGGGAGCACTGTTTCGTGAGTTGACCTCCAGGCACGGGTTCTCCCCGCGCGTTGCGCCAGAGTTGTCGTTGATCAAAATCGAGCACATCGACCAGTCCAACGAAACCGACATGGGTTTCCTGACGCGGCTCGCTCATCGCTACGACGCCGTCGCCAAGCCGATCAACGAGTTGTACGTGCTGGCCCGGCGTGGTCAGGCGAAGTCGTTGTCGGGCAAGGTCCTGCCAGAGATCAAACTCTCGGTGACCACCAACAATCGTCCGGGCGACGCTGCTTTCATCTCGGCCAAGTTCGATGAAACCGCCCGGGCCAAATACCAGGGCTGCAAGACCGCGTGGTGGGATGCGGCGAGCGGTACGTTGCGCATCGAAGAGAGCGGCATCGCGCCGTTCAAGACCCTGCGCCAGCGCTTCCAGAGCGCCGACGATGCCCGCGCCGCTGGCGAAGGCGAAGTGCGCCGGATGCTGCGCGAATCCCTCAAGGTGAACATCGAATGCCCCGGCAACCCTGGCCTGTCCGCTGAAGGCATCGTACTGCTGGACCCCAGTTGGCCGGACTTCATGCGCGGCCGCTGGTCCATCGACAAAGTCACCGCCAGTGGCGGACGGGCCACCAGCTATCGCAGCACGATCCACGCCACTTGCCTGGATGCCAGAGCATAACCCCAAACGACCCGGAACCCGTGGCGAGGGAGCTTGCTCCCGCTCGACTGCGCAGCAGTCGCATCACCGCTCAGTGTGGTCTGCCTGAAGCAAAGCAGGGGCCTGCTTCGCAGGCCAGCGGGAGCAAGCTCCCTCGCCACAATTGACCTGCATCGACTCAAGAATCGGGAGCAACACAGATTTCCTGTGGGAGCGGGCTTGCTCGCGAAGAGGCCCGCAACTTCAACATCAAAGTTGCCTGATCCACCGCTTTCGTCGGATCGCCGCCCGGAGCAAGCCCGCTCCCACAGGGCATTCCTTGCACATTCAAACAATGCTGGACCCCCCTTATGAAGATAACCCCGATCCTCACGCAGCTGCGTGAGCAATGCCCTGCGCTCGCCAGTCGCGTGGTCGCAGGCTTCGACCTCGCCACGCTGCAGGCTGGCGCTCCGATGCAAACCCCCTGCGCCTATGTGCTGCCGATGGCCGACGTGGCAAGCAGGAACGCGGCGCAGAACGTCACGTTGCAAACGGTACGTGACCGCTTCGACACCGTGCTGGTGCTTGATGCCAGCGACGCGACAACCGCGCTGGATCTGTTGCACGACCTGCGGGCCGAGTTGTGGCGGGGGCTGGTCGGGTTCAGGCCGGGTGACGACTACACCGGCATTGAGTACGACGGCAGCGAGCTGATTTTTTCCAGCGACAGCAACCGCGTGTTGTACCGGCTGCGCTTTTTCGCCGAGTTCCAACTGGGCCGCAATCTGGCGAGCCAGCCTGCGGAAAGTTGGCACGAGCGTGAACTGGACGGTTTGTCGTCCTTTACCGGGGTCACCGTGCGGGTCGATGCCATCGATCCGGCGGACCCCAACCTGAAACGTCCAGGCCCCGACGGGCGCCTGGAAATGACTTTTTCTGGAGACGTAACCCCATGAGCAAACGCATCACCGTGCGGCCGGCCCCGGGCCGTGTCGTACCGGACCCGGAGGCGGGCGACCTGTTGCCCGTCGAGGGCCGCGAAGTGCCGGACAGCGCCTGGTGGCGTCGGCGTCTGGCCGATGGCGATATCACTACCCCCGCCGTGAAGCCGGCAAAATCACAAGGAGCCAAATAATGGCGATCGGATTCAGCAACATTCCCGCGGACATTCGTGTTCCGCTGTTCTACGCCGAGATGGACAACTCGGCGGCCAATAGCGCGTCGTCGGCCATGCGCCGGTTGATCGTCGCCCAGGTCAACGACAACGTGGCCCCGGCCGATGTCGGCAAGCTGGTGCTGGTGTCCAGCGTGGCGTTGGCCAAGAACATCGGCGGCCAGGGCTCGATGCTGGCGGCCATGTACGAAGCCTGGCGCAAGACGGACCCGCTCGGCGAAATCTGGTGCCTGCCGTTGCACAACGTCGAGGGCGCCATTGCCCAGGGCGTGCTGACGCTGACTGGTGCCGCCACCGAAGGTGGTGTGCTCAACCTGTACGTGGGCGGCGTGCGTGTACAAGCGGCCATCGTCAACGGTGCGACAGCGGCCCAGGCCGCGACCGCACTGGCCCTGAAAATCAACGCCAGCGCTGACTTGCCGGTGACCGCCGCGACCGCCGAAGGCGTCGTGACCCTGAGCGCCAAATGGACCGGCGCCAGCGGCAACGACATCAGCCTGCAATTCAATCGCCTGGGCAAGAGCAATGGCGAAGAGACCCCGGCGGGCCTTGCCACCGCGATCACCCCGATGACCGGCGGTGCCGGCGTACCGGACCAGACCGCCGCCGTCGCGGCCCTGGGCGACGAGCCTTTCGAGTTCATCGCCATGCCCTGGTCGGATGTATCGAGCCTCAACACCTGGCAAGCGGTCATGGACGACAGCACCGGCCGCTGGTCCTGGGCCAAGCAGTTGTTCGGCCATGTCTACAGCGCCAAACGCGGCACCATCGGCACCCTGGTGGCGGCCGGTCAGGCGCGTAACGACCAGCACATGACCATCCAGGCCCTGGAACCGGGCGTACCGCAACCGTTCTGGGTCCAGGCCGCCGCGTTGGCTGCGCGTACTGCGGTGTTCATCTCGGCCGACGCCAGCCGTCCGACCCAGAGTGGCAGCCTGCCAGGCCTGGACCCGGCCCCGGCCAGCGAACGCTTCACCCTGACCGAGCGTCAGTCGCTGCTCAACTACGGCATCGCGACCGCTTATTACGAAGGCGGGTATGTGCGCATCCAGCGCTCCATCACTACTTATCAGAGGAATGCGTTCGGCCAGGCTGACAATTCCTACCTGGACAGCGAAACCATGCACCAGTCGGCGTTCATCGTGCGCCGTCTGCAAAGCGTGATCACCAGCAAATATGGCCGCCACAAACTGGCTTCCGATGGCACCCGTTTCGGCGCCGGCCAGCCCATCGTCACGCCGAGCACCATTCGTGGCGAGCTGATTGCCCAGTACGCCAAGCTCGAACTGGAAGGCCACGTGGAAAACGCCGAACTGTTCGCCGAGCACCTGATTGTCGAGCGCGACAGCCAGGATCCGAGCCGGGTCAACGTGTTGTTCCCGCCGGACTACATCAACGGCCTGCGGGTGTTCGCGCTGCTCAACCAGTTCCGCCTGCAATACGACGCCGCTGCCTGACTTTGGGAGCGAGCTTGCTCCCGCTGGCTGCGCAGCAGCCCACCTTTATGAGTGCGTTGCACTCAAGCGCGAGCAAGCTCCCTCGCCACAATGATCTGCACCAATCCTGAGTGAACAGCTTTTATTCGAACGGAGAAACACCATGGGTCAACTGATTGCGGGCACCTGCTACGTCAAAGTGGACGGCGCTCAACTGACTATCAACGGCGGCTGCGAAGCGCCTCTGATGTTCACCAAACGCGAAACCGTCGTACCGGGTTTCTACAAGGAAACCGACATCGCGCCGTCCTTCAAGGTGACGGCGCTGCACACTGCGGATTTCCCGCTCAAGCAACTGGTGGCCGGTACTGATATGACCGTCACCTGTGAATTCAACAACGGCAAAGTCTACGTGCTGGCCGGCGCCTACCTGGTGGAAGAGCCGGTGTCCAAAGGCGACGACGCCACCATCGAACTGAAATTCGAAGGCATCAAGGGGACCTGGCAATGAGCGATGTCGTGACGCTGCGCGTGGCCATCGAGGCCCACGGCGAGCCGTTGCACGAACTGACCCTGCGCCGCCCGACGGTGCAGGAGGTCCGCGCGATCAAGGCGCTGCCGTACAAGATCGACAAGAGCGAGGAGGTGAGCCTGGACATGGACGTCGCGGCCAAATACATCGCGGTCTGCGCCGGCATCCCGCCGTCGTCGGTCAACCAGTTGGACCTGGCTGACCTCAACGCGTTGAGCTGGGCCGTCGCGAGTTTTTTCATGAGTGCGGCGTCGCAGCCATCGGCGATCTGATCGCAGCCGCCTATGACCTGGCCTGGTTCTGGAAGGTTGATCCCGAACAGATGATGGCCAGGCCACTGGATGTGCTCCGCGAATCCCTGGAGCACGCGCAACGGATCAATGCGATGCAGCAGGTGCAGTGATGGCAGACACACAAAAGGTAGAGAAAAAAGCGGTGCTGCTGACCGGCATCGATGAGCTGTCGCCCAAGCTCGCCGGCCTTCGGGCCAGGGTCGAGGTATTCAAGAAAAACCTCGACGCCATTGGCTTGGGCAGCCTGGACATTTCCGGGCTGCTCCCGGAGGGTGGTCTGGCCAAGCCATTCATGGAAGGGCTCAGGTCGGCGACGGCGCTCAAGGGCGAAGTCGCCGAGGTGAACGGGGTGACCAGTGCCCTGCAGGCACCTGAAGCGCCTCGGGTGGCGGCACAGAGCCTGGATGGATTGAAGACTTCCATCAGCAATGTGTCGCTGCAGTTCGGCTCGGCGCTGGGGCCGGCGGTCAACGCGGTGGCGACCGGTCTGCAACCGATGATCAACAACGTGACTCAGGTGCTACAGGACAACCCGCAACTGGTGCAGGGCCTGGCCACGGGCGCCGTGGCGTTCAGCGCGATGCAGACGGCCGTCAGCGGCGCGAGCCAGGCCTTGGAGGTGGTCAACCTGGCCATGAAGATGAACCCCATCGGCTTGATTGCCATGGGCATCGCCCTGGCGGCAGGGATGATCATCGCTTACTGGGAACCGATTTCGACGTTTTTCGCCGGGCTCTGGCAAAGGCTCGCGCCCATCGTGCTGCCGATGGCCGAGTTCTTCAGGACGATGTTCGCTTTTACGCCCATGGGACTGGTGATCAGCAACTGGGGACCGATCAGTGCGTTCTTTGGCGTGCTCTGGAATGGGCTCGTGGCGACAGCGACGCCGGTCATCGGCTTCATGCAGACGTTGTTCGCCTGGTCCCCACTGGGTTTGATCGTCAGTAACTGGGCTCCCCTGACCGGGTTGTTCTCGGCGATCTGGGATCTGCTCAAGGCATTGACGGTGCCGGTAATGGACGCGCTCCAGGGGCTGTTCAACTGGACGCCGTTGGGCCTGATCATGACCAACTGGGGAACCATCGTCGAGGTCTTCGCCGGCATCGGCGAAGGCATTCGCAATCAGGTATCACTCATGCTGGCGGTGTTCGGCAGTTTGTTCGACTGGTCGCCGCTCGAAGGCCTCGTTAAACAATGGGGCCCGGTGGGCGAGTGGTTCACCCAGTGGTGGGACGAGCTGCAGGGCGTGATTGCGCCGATCAAGGCGTTCTTCAACGGTGGCTTCGGGGAAATCATCACCACGTTCACCGGCAAGGTGCAGGGGTTGGCCGAAGCGCAGCAAAAGACCAATGCCGAAGGCAAGGGTGAACTGGCACCGGCATTTTTTGGTGGGGCCAGTGAACAGCCTGCGGGCCTGTCTTCCAGCCTTGCGCCGGCGTCCGGCAACCCGGTGGCGAAAACTGCGCTGGCGCCGGGTGCGTTGCCGCAAACCTCTAGCGCGCTGGTGCAACAAAGTGCCGCCAACAACCGAACGCAACTCGAAGGTGGCCTGACCGTGCGCTTCGAAAACGCGCCGGCCGGCTTGCGCGCCGATCCGCCACAGACCAATCAACCGGGCCTGGCGGTGAGTTCGCGCATCGGCTATCGCTCGTTATCCACAGGAGGTTCCAATGAGCTGGCGTGATCGTTTGTTGCCGGCGTCGTTTCGGGGCGTCGGGTTCTGGGTCGACCAGGCGAAAACCCCGGTCGGCCACAAGGGCCAGTTGCATGAATATCCACAACGCGACCAGCCGTTCTTCGAAGGGCTCGGCCAGCAGGCAAGGATTCATGAACTGACCGCGTTCATCGTCGGCCCCGATTGCCTGGAGCAGCGCGACAAGCTGCTCAAGGCGCTGGAACAGGGCAGCGGCGAACTGGTGCATCCATGGCTGGGACGCTTGCAGGTCAAGGTCGGTGAATGCGATATGACCCAGACCCGCCAGGACGGTGGGCTGGTGACGTTCGCTCTGAAGTTCTACCCCGATCAGCCGCTGCAATTTCCGGCGGCTGCGATCAACAGTCAGAAACTGCTGCTGGTGTCGGCCGACAGTTTCCTCGGGTCGGCCGTGCGGCGCTTCGAAGACGCCATGACCCTGGTCAAGGCCGCCCGGATCGGCATCGCTGACCTGCGTAACAGCCTCAAGGATGTCTACGGGGTGATCGAGCAGGAGCTCAAGCCGTTGATCGAGACGTATCGGCAACTCAGCGATCTGGTCAAGGCGGTAAAGGAACTGCCCAAGGAAGTGGCGGCCGAGTTCAAGGGTTTGCTGGGTGACATCCGCGAACTAAAGGATTTTGCCCGTGACGGCTATCGCGGCGTGATTGCCGGCGTATCGCAACAGGTCGAAGCCATTCGCAAGGCGGACGCGCCCAAGCTCACCACCGGCAAGGACACCACGGCGGCGGCCCAGGCTGTGGCCGATCTGGTTCAGGACACCCTGTTGGTGCAGGCCGCGCAATGGATCGCGGCGATGCCGGTGGCGGCTCCGGCAGTCAAGTTGACTGCCACCCCATCGGTGGCGCAACAGGCCGTGCAGCCGGTCCAGCGCCGGGACGTGCCGGTGGCCGATGATGTCCTGGCGTTGCGCGATGCGCTCAACGAGGCCATCTGGCAGGCGTCGCTCAAGGCCGATCCGGAGCACTACCAGGCGATGAACAATCTGCGTCAGCACATGGCCGCGCACCTGACGGCGGTGGCGTCGTCGGGTGTCAGGCTGGTCAGCCTGTCGTTCAAGCAAAGCCTGCCGGCGCTGGTGGTGGCGTATCAGCAGTTCGCCGATGCCACCCGAGTGACCGAGGTGACCCAGCGCAACGGCGTGGCGCATCCGGGTTTCCTGCCACCCAACGATCTGAAAGTGTCGGGGGAGTGAGCCATGAACGATCCCGACAACGCGGTCTCGCTCACGGTCGGCGGCCTGGATTACGGCGGCTGGAAGAGCGTGGAAATCAGCGCCGACCTGGAGCGTCAGTTCCGCACCTTCAAGCTGGACATCACTTGGCAATGGCCGGGGCATACCCAATCGGTACCGATCCGTCCCGGCGATGAATGCCAGGTGCGTATCGGCTCCGACCTGGTGCTCAGCGGCTATGTGTACAAGGCGCCGGTCAGCTATGACGGACGCCAGATCAGCCTGAGCATCGAAGGCGGGTCCAAGACCCAGGACCTGGTGGACTGCGCGGCCATCAACCGGCCCAGCCAATGGCGTGGGCAAACGGTGCTGAGCATCGTCCAGGCCCTGGCATCGCAATATGGGGTAGGGGTGGTCAGTGAGATCCCGGAGACCGCGCGTCTGAGCGAGCACAGCATCGTGCCCGGGGAAACCGTCTTTCAATCCATCGACCGGTTGCTGACCTTGTTCCGGGTGTTTTCCACCGACGACGCCGAAGGGCGGGTGTTGCTGGCAAAACCTGGCAGCGCTGGCCGAGCCAGCGACGTGCTGGAACTGGGCAAGAACATTCTCTCGGCCAACGCACCGATGGACTACAGCCAGGTGTTCTCCGAATACCGGGTCATCGGCCAGCACAAGGGCAACGACCAGCAGAGCGGGGCGGCGGTGAGCGAAGTCTCGGGCACCGCCACCGACCTGAGCTTCAAGCGCAAGCGGGTGACCGTGATCAGCGAAAGCGCCCAACTGACCTTTGACCTTGCCCAGCAACGGGCCGATTGGGAAAGCGCCATTCGCACAGGCCGGGCGCTGACCACCACCTACCGCGTACAGGGCTGGCGCCAGGCCAACGGCGACTTGTGGCGACATAACACCCTGGTGCGGGTGATCGATCCGGTATTGGGATTTGACGGTGACATGCTGGTTTCCAAGGTCACTTATTTGCTGTCTGCCCAAGGTTCCATCACTACTTTGCAGGTCGCTCCGCCCCATACGTTCGATGCGAACCCGGTGCCGCCCAAGGCCTGAGTTCAACACCCGGTCCTGTGTGGCAGCAGAGTGTCAGCGGACTCAGTACCGGCTGACCTGACGCCTTCGCGAGCAAGCCCGCTCCCACAGTGGCCGGCGGTGCTGCCGGAATATCCGCCTGGCAAAGATCCTCTGTGGGAGCGGGCTTGCTCGCGAAAGCGGCGGATCAGCCTGCCTGGATATTGAATGTGCCGACGATAGCGGCGACACGAATGCCCCGCCCAACCCGATTCCAAAGGAACCCCCATGAGCCTACTGACCCGCCTCCTGGCGCGCGGCACTGTCGTGCTCGCCAACTCGGCTTCCAAGCTTCAATCGCTGCAAATGCGCCTCACCGCTGGCGAAGTGAACGACGACATGGAGCACTTCGAACCCTACGGCTTCACCAGCAACCCACTCGCCGGCGCCGAGGGCATTGCTACTTTCCTCGGCGGTGATCGTTCCCACGCCGTGGTCCTGGTAGTCACCGACCGGCGCTTTCGCCTCAAGGCCCTGGCCCCCGGTGAGGTGGCGATCTACACCGACGAAGGTGACCGAATCCACTTCAAGCGCGGCCGCGTGATCGACATCGACACCGCGACCCTGAACATCCGCGCCAGCAGCGCAGTGAACATCGACAGCCCGGTGATCAATCACACCGGCAAGATCGTTTCCCAAGGCGACCAGGTCGCCGGGGGCATCAGCCAGATCAAGCACGTGCATGTCGGCGTACAGGCCGGCAGCGGCCAGACCGGCGCGCCGGCGGGAGGCCAATGATGTTCATCAGCCAGAACCTGCACGCCGCGCTGACCCGCTCGGTGCTGATCAGCCTGTTCACCTGGCGTCGCGCGGCCGACGACGATGCCGTCGATGACGAAGAACGTTTCGGTTGGTGGGGCGACACGTTTCCTACCGTTGCCGATGACCGCATCGGTTCAAGGCTGTGGTTGCTGCGCCGGGTCAAGCTGACCCGCCAGACCCAGCTCGACGCCGAGTTCTACGCCCGCGAAGCGTTGCAATGGTTGATCGACGACGGCCATTGCAGCGCCATCGACATCATCAGCGAACGCCTCGACGCCCAGCGCCTGAACCTGCGCACGGTCCTGACCCTGGCCGACGGCGAGCGCCTGGACATCAACCCCGATAACAGTTGGCAGGTGATCTATGCCGTTTGAAACCCCTTCGCTGCCGGTGCTGATCAAGCGCGCCCAAAGCGACCTGGCCAGCGACTCGCTGCGCCAGTCCGATGCGCAAGTGCTGGCGCGCACCCTCGGCGGCGCCGCCTATGGCCTGTATGGCTACCTGGATTGGATCGCCGAGCAGATCCTGCCGGACAAGGCCGACGAATCCACGCTGGAACGTATCGCCGCGCTGCGCTTGAACCAGCCGCGCAAAGCAGCCCAGGTCGCCAGCGGCAGCGTCAGCTTCACCGCCACCGCAGGCGCGGTGCTGGACGTTGATACGCTGCTGCAATCGCGCGACGGCCGGAGCTACAAAGTCACCGCCGCCCGTACCACCAGTAATGGATTGAACACCACCACCATCGCCGCGCTGGATGCTGGCAGCCTGGGCAACGCTGACGCCGGCCTGGTCCTGACCCCGGTGCAGCCGATCCTCGGCGTCGGCAACAGCTTCACCGTGCTGGCACCAGGACTGACCGGCGGCGTCGCCCGGGAAAGCCTCGAATCCCTGCGGGCGAGGGTGATCCGTTCCTACCGCATCATTCCTCACGGCGGCTCGGCCCAGGACTATGAAACCTGGGCCCTGGAATGCGCCGGTATCACTCGGGCCTGGTGCCGCGGCAGTTACCTGGGACCGGGTACGGTCGGCCTGTTCGTCATGCGTGACGACGATCCACAGCCGATTCCCAACGCCGAGCAGTTGGAGGAAGTCCGGGCCTACATCGAACCGCTACGGCCAGTGACCGCTGAAGTGCACGTACTGGCACCGACCCAGGTGCCGGTGACCTACCGGCTGCGCATCACCCCCGACACCAGCGCCGTCCGCGCGGCCATCGAAGCGCAACTGCGCGATTTGCATAACCGCGAAGCGGGTCTCGGCGAAACCCTGTTGCTGACCCACATCGCCGAAGCCATCAGCAGCGCCACCGGCGAAACCGACCACAAACTGAGCGCACCGAGCGCCGATGTGACCGCAGCCAGCAATCAGCTGCTGACCTTCGGAGGTTGCGTATGGCTGGAGTGAGAACCCCCGAGCAATACCAGGCCCAGTTGCGCAGCCTGCTGCCCAGCGGCCCGGCGTGGGACCCGGAGCGCGTACCGGAACTTGAGAAGGTGCTGGAAGGCATCGCCCAGGAACTGGCCCGTCTCGACGCCCGCGCCGCCGACCTGCTCCACGAAATGGACCCGGCAGGTGTGAGCGAACTGGTGCCGGATTGGGAGCGGGTGATGAATCTGCCGGATCCGTGCCTCGGTGCCACGCCGCTGTACGACGACCGCCGCCTAGCGGTGCGTCGACGCTTGCTGGCGGTGGGCAGCCAGGCCATCGCGTACTACGTGGAAATCGCCAAGGGCCAGGGCTACCCCAACGCCACCATCACCGAGCACAAGGCCCCGCGCATGGGCCGCGCCCGTTTCGGCGAAGCGCATTTCGGCACCTGGCAGGCGCAATTCATGTGGACCCTCAACACCGGTGGACGACTGCTGCTCGGGCGACGTTTTGGTGCCAGCTATTGGGGCGAGCGGTTTGGCGTCAACCCGGGGTCGGCGCTGGAGTGTCTGATTCATCGCAGCGCGCCGGCGCATACCAGGGTTCACATCAATTATGACTAAGGAGTAGGCGGATGGATTATCCGAAGAGTGTCCCCAGCGCGGGGCTGGTGAACGGCAGGTTCGTGGATGAGAACCCCTTGATGGGAACGCCGGGCTCGCTGATTCCAGCGGCCTGGGGCAATGGCGTCACGCAGGAAATCGTGAATGTCATCAAGGCGGGGGAGTTGACGCCGGACGAGACGAAGAACGACCAGTTGCTCCAGGCGATCCAGTTGGTCACCGCCAAGGGATGGAGTCAGGATCTGGCGCTCCCGCTTGCTGCCTTGCCTTTGCCCACGATTGCCTCCGCCGATGGCCGATTAGCCATCACGCCTGCGGCGGTAACCACCAGTGGTGGGCGGGTTTCGATTCCTGCGGGTGTGTACATCAGCATCGGGCAAGAAGTAGTCAGCGGGCGTTTGGGCCGGCCACGTACTTATGTCACCTCGGCTTGGAGCAGCGCTGATCTATTGCCCAGCTCTGGCTATTTTTTAAGGGCGCAGGTGACAGGGGATGTGCTGACTTTTTACATGCAGCGTGGAAACCTCTTCGACGCTGCCCCTGACTCGCTCAAGGGGAGTATCAACGGCGCGGCTGGCGGCGGGTTTCAATCCACGCCCCTGGACATCTGCCTGGCCTGGGTGCTGACCGGAGCGCCGGGCTCCTTGCCGGTGGTTCGATCGATATACAACCGCCCGCGATTGAGCTGGACTCAAACTGTAAATGGAACCGGGGTGGTGTATCTGCCGCTCGATCCGCATGCCCGTGCTGCGCGCCTCGTTGCAGGCAACCCCACGCCTTCGTCGACTGCAGTGACTTCAGTGGCTTTTGCCCAGGCAGGCTGGCTGGGGGGTAACTACAGCTATCTGTCTCCCTCGGCACAAAGTATTGGCAACAATCCGGGGGGCTGGACGAACCCTGCAAGTCCGTCGATGTGCGTATTGTTTTCTAACAACGTTGTCAACGACGCGACGGTTTCCACCGTCACGGCCAGTTTTGATCATTCCCAGTTGCGTTCGCTTTGGCAGTGCTTCCAGGCCGAGCACACATTGGGGGTGAACAACGCCGACAGCGATGAGTTGCTACTGAGCATGGGCATCAAAGGGCATCAGGCGCTGACTGATTACGATGTTGGAATCGCGGTCAATTTTACCAACGCAGTGAATGTCCACCTGTCCTGGGAGCTGATCCGATGAAAGTCATTCAAGAGCTGCATCACTACGAAAATGAACTGCGCCCAGCGCCGCCGTCCCCCGCTCATATTTGGGACGACGGCCAATGGATACTCAGCGAAGAAAACGCAGCCGAGCTGTTGCGCATAGAAGGCGAGCGACTGTGCGCGAGAATCGATCGGGCCGCCGACGATGCCCGTCGGACCCTGGTCGGCGATCCGTTACGTGCCATGGAGTATCAGCAAGCTGCCCTCCAGGCACAGGTGTTCAGGGATGAAGGCTACCCGAAGAAAGCTACTCCTCCCGCCGTGGCGGCATGGGTGGCCAAGGGCCGGACAGCCAGGCAGGCCGCAGACCAGATCCTCGCCAGGGCTGCCGAGTTCGATTCGAACCTGCTGGCGCTTCGCGTGCTGAGACTCAAGGCCAAGGCGCAGATTCGCGCGCATCTAGCGAAGGGCAAATCGGACCTGGCGAAAGCAGTGGCTGATGACGTTCTCGCAGCCATTGAAGCGTTGCGCTTGCGTGCGTGATTTTTTCATCTGCTCATAGAGAAATAAAACATGGATTATCCAAAAAGTGTCCCCAGTGCGGGCTTGGTGAATGGCAGGTTTGTCGACGAGAACCCGCTGACGGGTATGCGAGGATCTCTGATTCCTGCCAGTTGGGGGAATGGTGTCACGCAGGAAATAATCAATGTCATTCAGGCTGCCGGAATAACACCCTCAGAGGAGGCCTACAGTCAATTGCTTGCGGCACTGCGTGGCAGTGGGTTGTTTCTTACCGCGCCCCAGTTCGTTAATGATAAGAGCGTGGCAACTACAGAGTTCGTGGTTCGCAACGGAGTGCAACATTCCGGCTTCGATGTCTACAGCAGCAGTGCCTCATTGACGCTGAAGGATGTGGGCGGTGTTGCCAGTTTTGCCAGCGATGTGCCCGTGACGGCCAAGTTGCCAGCAACGACGGGAATCCTGCATGGCGCAACCATCAGAATCGTCAATGCAGGTACCGGTGCGGTAACTGTTTCGACAGTTTCCGTAGCCGATAAGCTGTCTGCATCGAATGGGGGGGAGGGAACCATCAGCATAGGACTGGGGGAAACAGCTGAGTTCATTAAGCTGAATAGTCAATGGCGGCTGATTGGCGGAACGGCAGCCTTGAAGTATTCGGCGATGTCCGCTTCGTCGCTACAGCCCAACGGTTGGAAACGGATTCCCGATACGACCAGCCCGACGGGCTACATTATCGAGCAATGGGGAGTTTCATCGAGCGGCGCGGATGCGAACGGTGTACTGGTGACGTTTCCGATGTCGTTTCCTAATGCCGTCAGAAATATCTCAGTGACCGATGGAGGGCCTACGTGTGCTTCGTTCGGCGTTTCCATCGCGTCGCTGAGTCAGTTCAGACTTTATGGTCGCGATTACAACGGTGCCTATTCAAACTGGACCGGCCTGTGGCGTGCAACCGGTTATTAAAAGGAGACAGGTATGCTGCTTTTTTATGCTCCATCCACGGGCGGTTTTTACAACTCCGTCGATCATGGCAAGAAACTTCCTGACGATGCAGTCGAAATTTCCGAGGAAGCTTATAACGCGTTGTTTGCGGCTCCATTCCTGAATAAGCGGATCGAGTCGGACGACACCGGGCGTCCGATACTTTTGGAACTTCAAATCAAGACCGAGACGCAGATGAATAAGGAAACACAGTGGCGTGACGCACAGCTCACCGCGACCGACCGCCTCGTAGCCCGGGACCGCGATGAGATGGACGATGGTGGCGGCACGACGCTGGACCAGACTCAATACACACAACTCCAGGCCTATCGACGCGCCCTGAGGGATTGGCCGCAGGGTGAGTTGTTTCCTGCTGCTGAACATCGTCCAGTCGCGCCGCTCTGGTTGGCGACGCAACTTCAGTAATATTTTTTCAATGGTCAGTCTATGGAAGTCACACGAGATCAACTGATCGACATCATGCCTAACGCCCGCTCCCAAGCGGGCGTTTTTGTTTCCGCACTTAACACCGCAATGTCCCGTCACCGGATCGACACACCCAAACGCATCGCTGCGTTCCTGGCGCAGGTCGGCCATGAGTCGGGGCAACTGCGCTACGTACGGGAGCTGGGCAATGAGCAATATCTAAGCAAGTACGACACCGGCTCGTTGGCCGTTCGCCTGGGTAACACACCTCAGGCCGACGGAGACGGTCAGAAATATTGCGGTCGCGGGCTGATACAGATTACCGGGCATGACAATTATCGACGTTGCAGCCTGGGCCTGTTTGGCGATGAGCGTTTGCTGGCGTTGCCTGAACTGCTAGAGCAGCCGCAGTGGGCAGCCATGTCCGCCGCGTGGTTCTGGGAGCAGAACGGCTTGAACGAACTGGCCGACCGCGACCAGTTCAACAGCATCACCCGGCGCATCAATGGTGGCTTGAACGGCCTGGACGATCGTTTGCAACTGTGGGCGCGGGCGAGGGCGGTGCTATGTCAGTCTTCGGCCTGATGCCGTTTTCTTCGCGCACGCTTGGCGTCGTTGCGTTGCTGGCGCTGTCGACCTGTGGCTCGGCGACGCTGGCGTGGCGGCTTCAGGATTGGCGCTATGGCCAGCAATTGGCACAAATGGCCCGCTCCCAGGCTGAAACCTTGAATCAAATAACCCTGGCGGCAGCGCAGCGACAAAAGGCCGAACAGGACAAGCGTCTCGCCCTGGAGCAGAAGCTCTCCGCCAGCGAACAAATCCACTATCGAGCCTTGAGCGATGCCCAACGTGACCAGGATCGCCTGCGCGATCGCCTTGCTACTGCCGATGTCCGGCTGTCAGTCCTCCTCGACGCCGACGATGTTGCCGCCGGTTGTGCAGTGCCTGCCACCGCCGGCCCCGGCGGCCTGGATCATGGCGCCCCACGCGCCCGACTTGACCCGGCGCATGCTCAACGAATTATCGCCATCACCGACGAAGGCGACCGTGGATTGATCGCCTTGCAGGCTTGCCAGGCCTATATCAGAGCGCTGGGTCAGTAGTCCGGCAAACCTTGCAAGCTTCGGATGCTCGTGTACGGTAGGCCTCATTGCGTCGACATCAGGAGAAGGTCATGGGGGAGATTACCGAACTGGCGGCTGAACTGGGTAGGCGCCTGCAGTTGCTCAACGCCCATGTCACCACGGCCGAATCCTGTACCGGCGGGGGGATTGCCGAGGCGATCACCCGTATTCCCGGCAGCTCGGCCTGGTTCGAGGCCGGTTATGTCACTTATTCCAATCGCCAGAAGACCCAGCAGTTGAACGTGCCGCAAGAGCTGTTCGCGACGGTGGGGGCGGTCAGTCGCGAGGTGGTCGAGGCCATGGTGCGGGGCGCTCAGCAAAAAAGTCTGGCGCGTTATGCCGTGGCGGTCAGCGGCGTGGCGGGGCCGGACGGAGGGACGCCGAATAAACCGGTGGGCACCGTATGGCTGGCCTGGGGCATCGGCGAGACGCTCATCAGCGAGCAGCGATTCTTCCCAGGCAACCGCGATGAGGTCCGCCGACAAACGGTGAGGGCCGCGCTAGAGGGGCTGTTGCAACATGCCGCCGTAGAAATCTCAAATCAGGGGTAGGCGATCCTCAATCCCTGTGGAATAATACTGGCTACTTATACAGGTGTTGGCCGTCAGGCCTTATTGATTACGTGAGGACTTTAATGGACGACAACAAGAAGAAAGCCTTGGCTGCGGCCTTGGGTCAGATCGAACGTCAATTCGGCAAGGGTGCCGTAATGCGTATGGGCGATCAGGACCGTCAGGCGATTCCTTCCATCTCCACCGGTTCCCTGGGCCTGGACATTGCGCTGGGCATCGGCGGCCTGCCAAAAGGCCGTATTGTTGAAATCTACGGTCCTGAATCTTCCGGTAAAACCACACTGACCCTGTCCGTGATCGCCCAGGCTCAAAAAGCCGGCGCGACTTGCGCTTTCGTCGACGCCGAACACGCCCTGGATCCGGAATATGCCGGCAAGCTGGGCGTCAATGTCGACGACCTGCTGGTTTCCCAGCCGGATACCGGTGAGCAAGCCCTGGAAATCACCGACATGCTGGTGCGTTCCAACGCGGTAGACGTGATCATCGTCGACTCCGTGGCTGCACTGGTACCAAAGGCTGAAATCGAAGGTGAAATGGGCGACATGCACGTGGGCCTTCAGGCTCGCCTGATGTCCCAGGCCCTGCGCAAGATCACCGGTAACATCAAGAACGCCAACTGCCTGGTGATTTTCATCAACCAGATCCGCATGAAGATCGGCGTGATGTTCGGCAGCCCGGAAACCACCACCGGTGGTAACGCATTGAAGTTCTACGCCTCGGTCCGCCTGGACATCCGCCGTACCGGCGCGGTGAAAGAAGGTGACGAGGTGGTCGGCAGCGAGACCCGCGTCAAGGTCGTGAAGAACAAAGTGGCTTCGCCGTTCCGTCAGGCCGAGTTCCAGATCCTTTACGGCAAGGGCATCTACCTCAATGGCGAGATGATCGACCTGGGTGTGTTGCACGGCTTTGTCGAGAAGTCCGGTGCCTGGTATGCCTACAACGGCACCAAGATCGGTCAGGGCAAGGCCAACTCGGCCAAGTTCCTGGCGGACAACCCGGACGTTGCAGCAGCGCTCGAGAAGCAACTGCGTGACAAGCTGCTGAGCCCGGTTGCAGACGTCAAGGCGCTGGCAAGCCGTGAAACGGCTGATGATCTGGCTGACGCCGACATCTGATTGATTCGATGACCGCCGTACTCGATACCCTCGTCGCGGTGCGACGAACTGCAATGGACCTGCTCGCCAGACGCGAGCACGGTCGGGTTGAGCTGACGCGTAAACTGCGTCAGCGCGGTGCTCCTGATGAGTTGATCGATACGGCCCTCGACCGTTTGACCGAAGAGGGCCTGCTGTCGGAAACCCGCTACCTGGAAAGCTTTGTCTCCTACCGCGCCCGCTCCGGTTACGGACCGTTACGCATTCGAGAGGAACTGGGTCAGCGGGGTTTGCAGCGCCCTGATATCGAACTCGCCTTGCGCGAAAGCGGTATTGATTGGCAAGAGCAGCTTGCCGATACCTGGCGTCGCAAGTTCTCGGGACAGTTGCCCAGCGACGCACGAGAACGAGCCAAGCAGGGGCGTTTCCTGGCGTATCGAGGGTACTCCATGGAAATGATCAACCGCTTGTTCAGCGGTCGTGGCATGGATGAGTGAATAAAAACGGCCCACTATTTCGATAGTGGGCCGTTTTTTTTCGCCTCAAGTTTTATGCGCCTCAGGTCACCTTGATAGGTTCCCAGGTCAGGGGTTGGACTTGTTGGGTGGGCTCGGCCCAGTTTTCCGGCAGATTGATGTAGTCCACCAGCTCCCTCAAGCGGCCGTGGTCGCGGGCGTTGAAGGTGAACGCCAGTCGGGTCAGATGACTGAACCGAGCTTCATCACGGTCATCGTCGCTGTAGTCGTGTTGATGAAAACAGTCATTCAGGCATAGGTCGGCAAAATCCGCCTGCATCAGTTGCATGGCCTGTTCGCTGAGCTTGTGATTCATACGAATCACGAACTGATGCTTGAGCCAGCGACTGGAGTGAAAGTTGAGGTAGAACCGGTTGATCTCTTCTACAGCGTCTTCGGCGTTGTGCACCAGGCGCATCAACTTCAGGTCGGTGGGCAGGATGTAGCGGTTTTCCTCCAGTTGCTCACGGATGAAATCCAGGGCGCCTTGCCAGAATCTGCCGCCCGGCACATCCAGCAGGACCACTGGCACCAGCGGACTCTTGCCGGTTTGCACCAGCGTCAACACCTCCAATGCCTCGTCAAGCGTGCCGAAACCACCTGGGCAGAGCACCAGGGCGTCGGCCTCCTTGACGAAAAACAGTTTGCGGGTGAAGAAGAAGTGGAACGGCAACAGGTTCGGCGTGCCCTCGACCGTCGGGTTGGCGTGCTGTTCGAAGGGCAGGGTGATGTTGAAGCCCAGGCTGTGGTCGCGGCCTGCGCCTTCATGGGCCGCAGCCATGATGCCGCCACCGGCGCCTGTGATGACCATCATGTCTGAGCGGGCCAGCGCTGCCCCGAGCTCACGGGCCATGCCATACAGTGGATGTTCGATGGGGGTTCGGGCCGAGCCGAACACGGTCACCTTGCGTCGTCCCTTGAACTGTTCGAGTGTGCGAAATGCGTGTTCCAGTTCCCGCAAGGCCTGGAGGGTGATCTTGGCGTTCCAGCGGTTGTGATCCTCCTGGGCCATGCGCAGTACGGTCAGGATCATGTCGCGGTAGATGGGCAGGTTCGGGCTGTTGGGTGATACCAGGTTGAGTTGTTCTTCGACCTTGTGGATAAGGTCGTGGCCATGGCTTTCAAAATGCCGACTGAGCAGGTCATTCGGTTTGTAAGGCATTCAGCTTCTCCTTCTTGGCAGGACCCCCGCCCCGAACGAGACATTCGTCAGGGCCACGACATTCCCTGTGTCGTTGTCCGCCCAGGCTCGGCGCCCGGACATTGACCTGGCTCGACGCGGGTCTGTGCAAGGCAACGCGGTCATCCAGCAGGTCCTGCTTTTCCTTGGATTCAAAACAATCGCACGGCAAGCGCGGCTGGGCAGCCTCGTTCTGCCCATTACCATAGAGATACCTTGAATCTAGACCCTCGTGTCGATCTTCGCAGCCCTGATCATGGCGCTCAAAAGTGACCGTTGGCAACCGCCAGGCAAAGATCCCGGATAACGTGCCGCTCGTCAGATTGCCGACCGGGTGGGTGCCGTTCTGATTTACTGATTAGCAAGCGTGCCGGTGTTTTCGGCGCCTTGAGTCAGGCGGCACGCGACGGATTGAAGCGGATCGGGCATGGAGGCGGGAGCGATGAGCAGGGTGACTCTGGAACTCGACAGGCAGCTGTACCTGACACTGTTGGAAGCGGCCCAGGCCAATCGGGTGAGTCTTGAAGAAGAATGTTGCCGCCGGCTGGAAGGGCGGACATGGCGCTCGCGCTATCTACAGGCGCTGGTGGCAGAACTGCGCGCCGATGATGAGCAGCGGCGCGCACGCTCGGGTTGATTACTTCTTGGTCTTGGCCGGTTTCGGGCAATCCGATTCCTGGAAGCGTTCGGTCGCGACCGGACGGTTAGTCTTAACTTCGGTGAATTCGTAGCGCATCGTTGCGCCCTTGGCCATCAGCTTGCGAAAGCCCGGGTTGGTGCAGACCGTGGCACCCAGCTGGAAATACACGGCCTTGGGGTCGGCACGCATTTTCTGGGCATGACTGCTTTGCACGCTGAGATGGTTGATCAGCTCAGTGCCTTCAACCGTATAGCCCTGGTCGAGAATATCTTCGTTGATCGCCCGCGGCGTACCGATGCTGCTTTCCTTGGCAACGTTCTGCAGCATCTTGTTCAGTTCGAGTTCTTTCAGCGAGGCAGCCTGAGCGCTGATGGACGTTGCCAGCAGCACGGCAACGGTAGGGACGATAAGGCGCAGCATTGAAACTCTCCTGGTTCAGTGACGGGTGGTTCGACCGATCACATGACTGTGCGTTCAGTGGCGGGGAATTATAGGGGAGCCGGGTTGGACGGTACAGGCTTGCGCGCTCTGGTAGACTGCCGGGCTTTGTTGCCCTGCCGAGTGTTGTTCGTGTCGAGTTTTCCTGTCTGCCGGCGTTGCCCATGATCGAGCATGCCCCGAATGCTGTTGCCCGCCTGCGCGATCAGCGCATCGATGAAGGTATCAAGCCGCTCCAGGCCCGTGGCTGGCGCGCGCCCCGTTGCAGCGCCTGCCGGGTGATCGAGAGCCATTGCCTGTGCGCCTGGCGCCCGAGTGTCGAGACCCGTTCCGGGGTCTGCCTGATCATGACCAACAAGGAAGTGTTCAAACCGAGCAACACCGGTTGGCTGATCGCTGACGTGGTGCGCGACAATCACGCGTTCATCTGGTCGCGCACCGAGGTCGACCCGCAATTGCTGGCGCTGCTCAATGATCCGCAATGGCAGCCGTACCTGGTGTTTCCTGGCGAATACGTCGAGCCGTCGCGGGTAACCCACACGGTTGATCTCGATCAGTCCAAACGCCCGCTGTTCATCCTGCTGGACGCGACCTGGACTGAGGCGCGGAAGATGTTCCGCAAGAGTCCGTACTTCGACCGGCTGCCGATCCTGAGCCTGCTGCCCGACAGGTTGTCGCGTTATCGCTTGCGCCGGTCGACCCGTAGCGAGCACCTGTGCACCGCCGAGGTAGCGGCGCTGTGCCTGGAACTGGCGGGCGACAGCGACGCCGCATCGGCCCTGGACGCCTATTTCGATGTGTTCAGCCAGCATTACCTGGGGGCCAAGGGCCAGCAGGAGGTGAATCTGTCGACGCCGGCCCACGCCGAGTTGCAGCCCTTCATCCGCACGCCGCAAACCATGTTGGCCCAATAGTGGCCCATACTGGATACAGGAGCGGCCTTGCTGCTTGACCACCCCGGCTTCGCTGGGCATGCTGGGCGCCGACCCGGGGCAGCACACGTTTGAAACGCCGTGTTTGGCGTTGGGCGTGCCCCTGCGGCTGCTGCGGCGAGCAGTGTCTTAGTTGTCTTGGCGAGGCGCGAATGCATCGGGCCTGCCATTAGAAACAGGATCATTTGAACAATGGCCACATACGAAATCCTGATTGCCGATGACCACCCGCTCTTTCGCAGCGCGTTGCGTCAGGCAGTGACCCTGGGCCTTGGCCCGGATGTCCGATTGACGGAGGTGGCCAGTATCGCGGAACTGGAAGGCCGGCTGAGCGAAAAGGCTGACTGGGACCTGGTGCTGCTGGACTTGAATATGCCAGGTGCCTATGGGTTTTCAGGACTGGTGCTGTTGCGCGGCCAATACCCGCAAATCCCTGTGGTGATGGTGTCGGCCCAGGAAGAAGCTTCAGTGATGGTCAAGGCCCGTGAATTCGGCGCCAGTGGTTTCATTCCCAAATCCAGCTCCCTGGAGCTGATCCAGCAGGCGGTGAAGTCTGTCCTGGACGGCGATGTATCCTGGCCGCCCCAGGCGTTCGAAGCGGTGAGCGTATCGGAGGAAGCCAAGGCCGCCAGCGAGGGCCTGGCCAGTCTCACACCGCAGCAGTTCCGGGTGTTGACCATGGTCTGCGAGGGGCTGCTGAACAAGCAGATCGCTTATGAATTGAATGTGTCGGAGGCCACCATCAAGGCCCATGTCACCGCGATCTTTCGCAAACTGAACGTGCGCACACGGACTCAGGCAGCCTTGCTGTTGCAACAACTTGAGTCAATTTCACCGCAGGCTTAATGTGCGTGTTCACGCTTTTTTGACCGGATTTGAATTAGCTTCTCCACTCCTTTTTGATCAGTGCCCATCCTATGTCACCTTTCAAAGGCCAAACCGGCCTTAAACGCATCCTCAACGCCTCTGGCTATTCCCTGGACGGGCTGCGCGCGGCTTTCGTCGGCGAGGCGGCTTTCCGTCAGTTGGTGCTGCTCAACGTCGTGCTGATCCCGTTGTCGTTCTTTCTGAACGTCAGTCGTGTCGAGCAAGCGCTGTTGATTGCGGTCTGCCTGTTGGCACTGATCGTCGAGTTGCTCAACTCGGCGGTGGAGGCGGCCATCGACCGCATCTCGCTGGAACTGCATCCGCTGTCGAAAAACGCCAAGGACATGGGCAGCGCCGCCCAACTCGTCGCCCTGACGATGATCGCCCTGGTCTGGGGGCTGGTCCTGCTTTAATCGTTCACGCAATGGCCGGCAGCACGATTTCGTCGCTGCGCTGGGCTCCGGCGGTAAAGGCCCGGCACAGCTCGAGGAATTCGCGCATCGCCGAAGTCTGGTATTTCTGCTTGTGCCAGATGAAATAGAACTGCCGCGCCAGGTCCATGTCCGGGGTTTCCACCGGGACCAGGCTGCCGCGGCGGAAGGCATCACGCAGGGCCAGGCGTGAAATGCAGCCGATCCCCAGGCCCGACTCCACGGCCCGCTTGATGGCTTCGGTGTGTTCCAGCTCCAGGCGGATATTCAACGCGCTGCGATGATGACGCATGGCTTGGTCAAAGGTCAGCCGCGTACCGGAACCCTGTTCCCGAAGAATCCATGCCTCATGGGTCAGTTCCGCCATGCTTGCCTGGCCGCGCTTGGCCAGTGGGTGCTGAGGCGCACAGAACACCACCAGTTCGTCCTCCACCCAACTCTGCACTTCAATGTCTGGGTGGCTGCAATCGCCCTCGATCAGACCCAGGTCAATTTCATAATGAGCGACCTGTTGCACAATATTGGCGGTGTTCTGTACATGCAGCTTCACCTGGCTTTCCGGGTGACGCTGCATGAAGCCGCCAATCAACAGAGTCGCCAGGTAATTGCCGATGGTCAGCGTGGCGCCGACCGCCAGTGAGCCGAAGCCGGACTTGCCGTTGAGCAGGTCTTCGATCTCCTTGGCCTGGTCCAGCAGCGCCACCGCCTGGGGCAGCAGCTGTTTGCCCAAGGCATTGAGGCTCAGGCGCTTGCCGGCGCGATCGAACAATTGGCAGCTCGATTGCCGCTCCAGTTCGGTGATGGAGGTGCTGGCCGCTGACTGCGACAGGTTGAGCAGGCCCGCAGCGCGGGAAACGCTCTCCTGCTGGGCGACGGCGACGAAGACTTGCAGTTGACGGAGAGTAAATCGCATATCGATATAACCGATAACCCTTATCTTAATAATCCAGTTAACAGATATTGTCGCCGCCATTAGAATGCGATGCAATTGCGCAGATTAACGGCGCAGGCATCATTCCCAGGAGTCCCCGTACATGAGCAACATGAACCACGAGCGTGTCCTCAGTGTTCATCACTGGAACGACACTCTGTTCAGCTTCAAGTGCACCCGCGATCCGGGCCTGCGCTTCGAGAACGGTCAGTTCGTGATGATCGGCCTGCAACAGCCCAATGGCCGCCCGCTTATGCGCGCTTATTCGATTGCGAGCCCGAACTGGGAAGAGCATCTCGAATTCTTCAGCATCAAGGTGCCTGATGGTCCGCTGACTTCCCAGTTGCAGCATCTGAAGGAAGGCGACGAGATCATCATCAGCAAGAAACCCACCGGCACCCTGGTGCTGGACGATCTCAAGCCTGGCAAGCATCTGTACCTGCTCAGCACCGGCACCGGCCTGGCGCCATTCATGAGCGTCATCCAGGATCCGGAAACCTACGAGCGTTTCGAGAAGGTGATCCTGTGCCACGGCGTGCGTTACGTCAATGAAGTCGCTTACCGCGAGTTCATCACCGAGCACCTGCCGCAGAACGAGTTCTTCGGCGAAGCCCTGCGTGAGAAGCTGATCTACTACCCGACCGTGACCCGCGAGCCGTTCGAGAACGAAGGTCGCCTGACCGACCTGATGCGCAGCGGCAAGCTGTTCCGCGACATCGGCCTGCCGCCGATCAACCCGCAGGACGACCGCGCCATGCTGTGCGGCAGCCCGAGCATGCTCGACGAGACCAGCGAAGTGCTCAACAGCTTCGGCCTGACCGTTTCACCGCGCATGCGCGAGCCGGGTGATTACCTGATCGAGCGGGCGTTTGTAGAGAAGTAAGCTTGCGGTGACCGATTTGTAGTGGGCTGCCAGCCAACTTAATCATTGGATGTTGGACCGCCTTCGCGAGCAAGCCCGCTCCCACATTGATTTCCTTTGAACACGGATTCAGCGTTCACCAGAGATCCAGTGTGGGAGCGGGCTTGCTCGCGAAGAAGGCACCTCGGTCCAGCAGTTGCCCATGAAAAAGCCCGCGCTACCTGATAAAGGCAGCGCGGGCTTTTTCATTTCCAGCGGTCAGGATTTGGCCGACACCACTTCCAGCACCCGGATCAACCCCGGCTGCGGGTAATGCCAGCGCACATCCAGGTCCCAGAACTGCGCGCCGTATTCCCGTTCGGCTGTAGGAACCTGATACGCCGGGCGTGGGTCTTGGGCCAGGCACTGTTCGATCAGCTCCACCAAGGGTTCTTCCAGGCGTGAGGCATGCTCGTGGGCCTGTTGCAGGGCACCATCCGCCCATTGCACCGCAATCAACTCAGGCGCTGCGCTGGCGATGGCGTTGGACGCCGAGCTGATGATATCGGCGTAGGGCACGTAGGGCTTGATGTCCAGCACCGGCGTGCCGTCCAGCAGATCAATGCCGGAGATCCAAAGTCGCCCGGCTTCGACCCGGTCCAGCTTCACCACCGACTGCCCAATACCATTGGGGCGATGAGTCGCGCGGGTGGCGAACACGCCCATGGATTTGTTGCCACCCAGGCGCGGCGGCCGCACTTTCAAGCGTGGCTTGTCCTCCAGCGCCTGGTGAAACAGGAACAGCAGCCAGACATGGCTGACCTGCTCCAGGCCCTGCACCGCGTCACCCTGATCGAACGGCGCCACCAGCTCCAGCACGCCGCGTGCAGCCGGGGCCAGTTGCGGTTGGCGCGGGATGGCGAACTTCTCCTTGAAACAGGAGCGGACGAAGCCGATGGGGGAGACGTTATAGGTCATGGGTTGGAATCGGGGCGAGGAGGGAAGTGGCATGATAACGCGAGAGACAGGTCCGACATCGACCCTGTGGCGAGGGAGCAAGCTCCCTCACCACAGGGACTCTGGAAACCTGGAAAATCAGCCGCGAATGCGCAGCGTCAGGCCCTTGAGAAAGTTGCGCAGCAACTGGTCGCCGCACGGGCGGTAGTTGGTGTGGCCGAACTTGCGGAACAGCGCGCTCAGTTCCGGCTTGGACACCGGGAAGTCGGCGGCCTTGAGGATCGCGTGCATGTCATCTTCCTTCAGCTCGAAGGCCACCCGCAGTTTCTTGAGGACGATGTTGTTGGTCACCGGCACTTCGATAGGTTGCGGCGGACGGCTTTCGTCCTTGCCGCGCTTGAAGATCACCAGGCCATCGAGAAAGTGCGCCATGACTTCGTCGGGGCAGAACACAAAACCTTCTTCCTCGTCTTTCTTCAGGTAGCCCGCCAGGTCGCCCAGGGAGACATCCAGGCCGCCCAGCTTGATGATCTCGATGACTTTCTTGTCGCTGATGTCGAGCATGTAGCGCACGCTGCGCAGTACGTCGTTGTGAATCATGTGTGCAATCCTGATCAAGCTGCAATGGGCGCCCCGGCTCGGCGGGGCGCCAGAAAATTAGAATTTCTCTTTGGCGGACAGATAGCGCCACTGGCCCAGCGGTACCTTGCCGATGGATACCCCGCCAATGCGGATGCGGCGGATGGCAACCACTTTGAGGCCGACCGCCTGGCAGAGCAGGGCGAGGATGCCCGGCTGCGGGTTTTTCATGGCAAAGCGCAAGCGGTTCTCGTTCTGCCAGCTGGCCTTGACCGCCGGCAGTTCCTTGCCTTTGTAGGTCAGTCCATGGTTCAGGCGATTGAGACCATGGGCGACCATTTCGCCTTCGACTTCCACCACGTATTCCTGCTCGATCTTGGCCGCATCGGCAGTGAGCTTGCGCAAGATCTTCCAGTCCTGGGTGAACACCAGCAGGCCGCTGGCGTTGGCCTGCAAGTCGGCGCTGGCGGTCAGGCGCAGGAAATGGCCCTTGAGCGGTCGTTTGCCGAAGCGATGCTCTTCGCTCAAGGTCTGCGGGCCGAGGGACGCCATGGCAGTCTCCACATCCATGCCCGCCGGGACGTTCAACAGGAGTGTGACCGGCTCTGGCGCAGTGGCCTTGGCCTCGGGGTCGAGCTGGATTTTCTGGGTGGTGACCTTGAATTGTGGCTCATCGATCACTTCGCCATCGACCGTGACCCAGCCGCCCTCGATAAACAGCTCAGCCTCCCGACGGGAGCAGCCGACCAGTTCAATGAGGCGTTTGGAGAGGCGAATCGGGTCAGTCATGACAGTGCCGTAACAAAAAGGGGGTGGGCATTGTACCTGCCTGGCGCGGGTTAATCGCGGGTCCATTTGCGTCGTGTGGCTTTTAGCCGCGCTGGGCCTTCAGGTCAGGCTGCTTGTAACGCATGTGCAGCAACGGGTAAGGCTGGTTCATACCATCGTGCGCCGAACGGCCGACCACCTCGAAGCCTTGCTTGAGGTAAAAGCCCAGCGCCTGTGGATTCTGCTCGTTGACGTCCAGTTCATCGGCGTTCAGGTGTTCCATGGCGTAGTGCAGCAGCTGTTTGCCCAGGCCCTGGCCCCGGTGTTGCGGATCGATGAAGAGCATCTCGATCTTGCCGGCGGCCACACCGGCGAAACCGGTGATGTGCTGGCGAGCATCCCGGGTACAGATCAGCATCACCGCGTCCAGATAGCGGGTGAGCACCAGGTTTTTCAGCAGTTCGATGTAGCTGTCCGGCAAAAAGTCGTGGGTGGCCCGCACCGAGGCCTCCCAGACCTGGGTCAATTCCGGATAATCGCTGGGTTTGGGGGTATGGATGACCGAATGCTGGCGCATGGACGCCTGTTCCTTGTGCTGTAGGTCTCCAAACGATAGCCGTAAAAAAGCCCCGCATCTTGTCGCAAGGCAGGGCTTTCAGAATTTACTGTGGGAGCGAGCCTGCTCGCGATGGCATTGGATCATTCAGCATTGAAGTTGACTGACCCACCGCTATCGCGAGCAGGCTCGCTCCCACAGGGTATTTGGCAGATCAACCGATCTGTTCAGCCCACAAATCGTATTCGTCAGCGTCGGTGACCTTGCACCAGACCTTGTCGCCCGGCTTGAGGTTGCTGCCATTGTCGATGAACACGTTGCCGTCGATTTCCGGGGCGTCGAAGAAGCAGCGGCCCACGGCGCCTTGCTCGTCCACTTCGTCCACCAGCACTTCGATTTCACGACCGATGCGCATTTGCAGGCGGGCCGAACTGATGGCCTGCTGGTGCGCCATGAAGCGCTCCCATCGGTCCTGCTTGACGTCGTCCGGTACCACGTCCAGGTTCAGGTCGTTGGCCGGTGCGCCTTCGACGGGGGAGTACTGGAAGCAGCCGACGCGGTCGAGCTGGGCTTCGCTCAGCCAGTCCAGCAGGTACTGGAAGTCTTCTTCAGTTTCGCCGGGGAAGCCGACGATGAAGGTCGAGCGGATGATCAGGTCCGGGCAGATTTCACGCCAGTTCTTGATGCGCGCCAGGGTCTTGTCTTCGAAAGCCGGGCGTTTCATGGCCTTGAGGACTTTCGGGCTGGCGTGCTGGAACGGGATGTCCAGGTACGGCAGGATCTTGCCGGCGGCCATCAGCGGGATCAGCTCGTCGACATGGGGGTACGGGTAGACGTAATGCAGGCGGACCCAGACGCCGAGGGTGCTGAGGGCTTCGCACAGTTCGGTCATGCGGGTTTTCACCGGCGCGCCGTTCCAGAAGCCGGTGCGGTATTTCACATCGACGCCGTAGGCGCTGGTGTCCTGGGAGATCACCAGCAGTTCCTTGACGCCGGCCTTGACCAGGCGCTGGGCCTCGTCGAGCACGTCGCCCACCGGACGGCTGACCAGTTTGCCGCGCATCGACGGGATGATGCAGAAGCTGCAGCTGTGGTTGCAGCCTTCGGAAATCTTCAGGTAAGCGTAATGGCGCGGGGTCAGCTTGATGCCTTGTGGCGGCACCAGGTCGATCAGCGGGTTGTGGTCCTGTTTGGGCGGGACCACTTCGTGCACGGCATTGACCACCTGCTCGTACTGCTGCGGACCGGTCACGGCCAGTACGCTGGGGTGCACGTCGCGGATATTGCCTTCTTCCACGCCCATGCAGCCGGTGACGATGACCTTGCCGTTTTCCTTGATGGCTTCGCCGATGACTTCCAGGGACTCGGCCTTGGCCGAATCGATGAAGCCGCAGGTGTTGACCACCACCACGTCGGCGTCCTGATAAGTGGACACGACGTCGTAGCCTTCCATGCGCAGCTGGGTCAGGATGCGCTCGGAGTCGACCAGAGCCTTAGGGCAACCCAGGGATACGAAGCCAACCTTCGGGTTGGCTGGCGCGGTAGTGGTGGACATGTCTAACCTCGGTGTAGGGGGATCGTCTCTGGCCGAGACAGGGCGCCTGACGCGCCTCTGATCAAAAAGTGCGCAATTCTAGCGGTGGTCGAGGCACTTGACCAGCTTTATACGGGGAAAAACGACGAGTGCTGCGCTATGCTTCGCGCCTTTGCGTTCTGACGATTTCCACGGTCAAGAAAACGTCTGTAACAATGCGTAAAACAGCGCATGCTGCATCAACAAAAGCATAAGTGCTTCGTTCAAGAAGACAGGTCTGGGAATCAGGAGTGTTGGATGGGTCATGCAAGTAGTCAGGCGGCAGGTGCCGAGCATTCGGCAGCAAAACCGCTGAGCATGCTGGTCGCGGCGGTCGGGGTGGTTTATGGCGACATCGGCACGAGCCCGTTGTACACCCTTAAAGAAGTGTTTTCCGGCGGCTATGGCGTGCCCGTCAACCACGACGGGGTGCTGGGGATCCTGTCGCTGATTTTCTGGTCGCTGATCTGGGTCGTGTCGATCAAGTACATGATGTTCGTCCTGCGCGCCGACAACCAGGGCGAGGGCGGGATCATGGCGCTCACGGCCCTGGCCCGACGGGCGGCAGGGGGGAAGGCGCGTCTGCGGACCTTCCTGGTGGTCTGCGGCCTGATCGGCGCGGCGCTGTTCTATGGCGATAGCATGATCACGCCGGCGATTTCCGTGCTGTCGGCGATAGAAGGCCTGGAATTGGCGTTCGAGGGTATCGACCACTGGGTGGTGCCGTTGTCGCTGGTGGTATTGGTCGGGTTGTTTCTGATCCAGCGCCACGGCACTGCACGGATCGGCATTCTGTTCGGGCCGATCATGGTCACCTGGTTCCTGGTGCTCGGTGCCCTCGGCGTGTACGGCATCATCCAGCACCCCGAAGTGCTGCAGGCGGTAAACCCGGCCTGGGCAGTGCGGTTCTTTGTCGTGCACCCGGGCATGGGCGTGGCGATCCTCGGCGCGGTGGTGCTGGCGTTGACCGGCGCCGAAGCGCTGTACGCCGACATGGGCCATTTCGGCCGCAAACCCATCGCACGGGCTTGGTTCATTCTGGTACTGCCGGGGCTGATGCTCAACTATTTCGGCCAGGGTGCGCTGCTGCTGGGCGACCCGGAGGCGGCGCGCAACCCATTCTATCTGCTGGCGCCAGGCTGGGCGCTGATCCCGCTGGTGGGCTTGTCGACCCTGGCGACCGTGATCGCGTCCCAGGCGGTGATTTCCGGCGCCTTCTCCCTGACGCGCCAGGCGATCCAGCTCGGCTACATCCCGCGCATGTACATCCAGCACACCTCCAGCGCCGAACAGGGGCAGATCTACATCGGTGCGGTGAACTGGTCGCTGATGGTCGGCGTGGTGCTGCTGGTGCTGGGGTTCGAATCCTCCGGGGCGCTGGCTTCGGCCTACGGCGTCGCGGTGACCGGCACCATGCTGATGACCACGATCCTGGTGTCTGCCGTGATACTGCTGCTGTGGAAATGGCCGCCACTGCTGGCAGTCCCGGTGTTGTTCGGTTTTCTGTTGGTGGACGGCCTGTACTTCGCTGCCAACGTGCCGAAGATCATCCAGGGCGGTGCCTTCCCGGTCGTTGCCGGTATTGCCTTGTTCGTGCTGATGACCACCTGGAAGCGCGGCAAACAGATATTGGTCGAGCGTCTGGACGAAGGCGCTTTGCCGCTGCCGATCTTCATCAGCAGCATCCGCGTGCAGCCGCCCCATCGCGTGCAAGGCACCGCCGTTTTCCTGACGGCGCGTTCGGACGCGGTGCCCCACGCGCTGTTGCACAACCTGTTGCATAACCAGGTGTTGCACGAGCAGGTGGTGCTGCTGACGGTGGTCTATGAAGACATTCCCCGTGTCCCGCCGCAGCGCCGCTTCGAGGTCGATGCCTATGGCGAAGGGTTCTTCCGGGTGATCCTGCACTTCGGTTTCACCGACGAGCCGGATGTCCCGCAGGCGCTCAAGCTCTGCCACCTGGATGACCTGGACTTCAGCCCGATGCGGACCACCTACTTCCTCAGCCGCGAAACCATCATCGCTTCCAAGCTGGAAGGCATGGCCCGCTGGCGCGAACTGCTGTTCGCCTTCCTGCTGAAGAATGCCAACGGCAACCTGCGCTTTTTCAATCTGCCGCTGAACCGGGTGATTGAGTTGGGGACGCAGGTGGAGATGTAGGTCCGGGCAAATGCTGCTGGCAGGACATTCCCTGTGGGAGCGAGCCTGCTCGCGATGGCGGCGGTCCTTCAGCATCGAGGCAAGCTGAACCGACGCTATCGCGAGCAGGCTCGCTCCCACCGTGGGGCTTGTGTAAACCTTATTCAGGGCGCGACAGTCGCCACAAAAAAGCCCCTGCGGTCCTTAGACGGCAGGGGCTTTTTTGTCGGGGCGATCAGATCACTGCTCGGCGGTCGTCGCGTTCTGGCGCTGGTTGATCTCATCGATCAGGCGCTTGGCCAGGGCCGGGTAGTTTTCGTCGAAGTGGTGGCCACCGGGCAACCTGATGGCTTCGCCCACGGCAGTCTTGTCGGTGCAGCCGCTTTCGTCGGCCTCTTCACCACCGTAGATGCAGACCACCTTCTCGGCCGGCAGCTTGGCCATCTCCGGGCCGGTGGCCGCTTCGGTACCGGCATTGCCGAGCCAGCCTTCGACTTCGATCTCGAAGCTGCCGGTGCGGGCAAAGGCCAGCAGAATGATCGCATCGACCCGCTGTTGTTCGGTGGCCGGCAACCGGTTGTAAATGGCCGGCAGCACGTCGGCGCCGAACGAATAACCGGTCAGGATGAAGCGTTTGGTGCCCCAGATCTGCCGGTAGTGCTGCATCAGTTCGGCCAGGTCCAGCGCGCTTTGCTCCGGGCTCTTGTGCTGCCAGTAGTAACGCAGGGTGTCGATGCCGACCACCGGGTAACCGATCTTGGCCATCTCATCGGCCACGTCGCGGTCCAGGTCACGCCAGCCGCCGTCTCCGGAAAGGAACAGGGTCACGGTGTCCCGGGCCTGGCTGGCTGGAACCTCGACCACCGGAATCGCCAGGCCGCCCTTGCCTTTCTCGGCACCGACCAGGATTTTACGCAGCTCATTGTTCAGCACTTGCGGCAGGTTGATGTCGTAGTCGCTGATGCTGGTTTCGGCATTTTTCTGGTCCCGTACGAAACCGGCACTGGTGTCGTCAGGGTTGTCGTTCCAGGCCACCAGCCAGTGACCGTGGGCCGCGCTTTTAGGCAGCAGATGGGTGCAGCCAGGTTTTTCCAGGGCCAGGTCCACCGAAACGGCCTTGGCCTTGTCATCCTTCTGCTCGGCCAACCAGCGCCAGGCCAGCACGGCGCCCGGGCCGATGCCGCTGACCAGCGTGGCCGGGCCTTGCAGTTGCCGCAGGCCGGCTTGCAGGGCGCGACCTTGCAGCATGCAGTCCTTGGGCAGGATCACCTGGACAATCTGCGCCGAGCCGCTGCGGCTGAGTGTGGTCAACTGGGTGTCGCTGAGCTTCTGGTCTTCATTGACGGCCACCAGCACCTGGGCGCGGGGTTTGGTGCCGGGGATGACACGAGTCATGGCCACGCCTTCGGCGGGCGCCAGTTGTTCCAGGGTTGGTTGCGGGGCAGGGCGGTTCCAATACCAGTAGCCGCCACCGAGAATCACCGCCAGCACCAGCAGGGCGGCCACTACATATCGCCAGGAGCGTTGCATCATCAGCGTTTCACCAGTCCAGTCAGGCCGCCTGCAATCAGGGCGGCGGTATCGGCCAGCGCCACCAGCGGATCGAGTCCGGCGGGCACGGCCATGTAGCGAGGTTCCCAGTCAGGCTGGAATTTGTCTTTGAAGCGGCGCAGTCCCTGGAAGTTGTAGAGCTGCTCGCCACGGCGGAACACCATCGAGCCCAGGCGCTGGGTCAGCGGAGCGCCGCGCCGCGGTTGCAGGCCCGACAGCGGGACCATGCCGAGGCTGAAGCGGGCGTAGTCATGGTTTTTATAATGCTGGATCAGGCCGACCATCATGAACTCCATGGTCAGCTTGGGCGCATCAGGGTGGGCGCGCATCAGGTCGAGGCTGGCCAGTTCATGGCTATGGGTTTCCAGCAGGTTGGCGAATGCCACCGGGCGACCCTCGAAACGAATCACCGCGATGCGGAAATGCTTGAGGTAGTCATCACTGAAGCGGCCCAGGGAGAAGCCTTTTTCGCGTACGTTCTTGCCCGTCAGCCAGGCATCGGAAATGACCTTGAGCTCATCCATTGGCGCCTGGCCTGGTTCGTGGATCTCCAGCGACAGACCGTCACGGGTGCCGCGGTTCCAAGTGTAGCGCAGGTCTTTCATCTCCTTGCCCTTGGCCTCCAGATCGAAACGCCTGAGATCGACCCGTGCTTCCTCGCCCAACTTGATCGCCGTCAGGCCGATGTCCATGTAGTACGGCAGATTCTCGGCGCGCACCTGATAGAACACCGGACGGGCATGATAGACATCGCACAGGTCACGGAACTGCCAGATCATTTCGGCGCGTTGCTGGGAGGGGCCGATCGGGTCATACAACGCCACCAGGCTGCGGCCACGGCGGGCGTACATCAGGAATGCCTGGTCGTTGGGGTGAAACAGCAGCGCTTTGTCGCCCGTCAGGGCCAGGCCGCCGTCGGGTTGCGACGAGGCCATGAGGATGGTCCGGGCCCGTTCCAGTTCTTCGGCCGTGGGCTGATGGATCACCGGGCGGGCGGTGCGCAACAGCCAGGTCAGGGACACCACCATCAGCAGCACCGCGGCGCCCAGCAGCGAGCGCAGGCCGCGAGGGGCATCGGCATCGAGGGTGAACTGCCACCACAGTTGATGGCTGTAGGGCACATCCTGATAGGCAAACAACAGCAGCCAGATCGAGGCGCCGAGCACACAGAGGCTGGCGATCAGGAACAACGGGGAAAAGGGCAGCTCAGTCAGGCGGCTCGGGCGATAAAAGGAACGACGGAATATCGCCAGCAGGGCGGCGGTCAGTGTCAGCAGCGTCGCTTCCTCCCAGTCGAAGCCCTTGAGCAGCGAAAGCAGGGCGCCCACCAGCAGCAGAATGGTGGTCAGCATCCAGGCGGCCGACAAGCGTCGACGCAGGCCCTGGGCAAGCAACAGGCAGAGCACGCCCACCAGGCTGGCGCCGAAGTGCGAGGCATCCACCAGCCGATGAGGAATCAGGAAACCGATGTGTTCCAGGCGGGTATCGATTTCCGGGGTCACGCCGGAGAACAGCAGCACCACGCCAGACAGGAACACCAGCACGGCCAGGATCGGCGCGGCGAAACCCGACGCCGCCCGCAGGGTCTGGCGCGTCTGGAACAGCCGTTGCGCCTCGGTGATCAGCAGCAGCACGCAGGCCACCAGCATCGGCAGCAACACGTAGATCAGGCGATAAAGCAGCAGGGCGGCGGCCAGCGGCGCGGCCCCCAGTTTGTCGGCGAACGCGGCCAGCAGGATCGCTTCGAAAACCCCGACCCCGCCTGGGACATGACTGAGTACGCCGGCGGCCAGCGCCAGCAGATACACCAGCAGGAACGCGCCGAACGGCGGAGCTTCGGGCAACAGCAGATACAACACGGTGGCGGCGGCTGCCACATCCAGCGCGGTGATGACCAGTTGCAGGAAAGTCAGGCGTCGGCCGGGCAGGCGCAACGTGCGGCGTCCGGCCTTGACCAGGAGGCTGTCGCGATGGGGCTGCTCCGGCAGGCGCCGACGGTAGATCCCGATGGCCAGGATGCTGGTGAGCAACAACACCGCCAGGGAGATCGCCCCCAGCAGGGCAGCGGGCAGGTGCAACGCAGCGGAGGCCGCCGGCAGGTTACTGAGGGTTGCCAGCGCGGCCAATGGTGGCAGTGCGCAGCCCAGGGACAAGCTGGCGAACAGTGTCATGTGGGCGACATCCGATGCCCCCAGGCCATGACGTGCGTATAGACGATAGCGAACCGAACCGCCTGACAGCAGCGAAAGGCCGATGGCGTTGCCAATGGCAAATGCGGTGAACCCGCCCAGGATCATGGTCTGGGGCGGCAGGGTCACGCCGGCATAGCGTGTGGCGGACCATTCATAGCCCAGCAGGATGATGAAGCCGGCCACCGTGGCGCCAATCGCGCCGAGCAGCGCTGGCCGCGGCACGTCCAGGATGGAGTCGTGCAGGGCGTACAGATCGAGTTCGCTCAACAGGTGACGGCAGGCAATCAATGCAATCGCAAACAACAGCAGCGTGACGGCGAGGCCGATGGGCTGGCGGTACTGACTGATCCGATCCATCCAACGCAGTCGCTCGGCCTTGATCGGTTGTGTCGCAGTAACAGGGTCTTGCGGGTCAGACGAGTGGGCGCGCATCAATCACCTCTTGAGCTATGCGCGACAGGATGGGGCTATCCAGCCAAGTTACCAATCCCTGCGGCAGAAAATAATTACAAAAAATTTGTAATGTAGCCTTTTTTCGCCAGACACAAAAAAGGCCACTCTTTCGAGTAGCCTTTCTTGATATTTGGTTGCGGGAGCCGGATTTGAACCGACGACCTTCGGGTTATGAGCCCGACGAGCTACCAGACTGCTCCATCCCGCGTCTGTGTGGCGGCATTCTACAGGCGAAAGCCTGAGTGTCAACCGTTAAACGAGCGCTGGGTCAAATAAGCGGGCAATTCGTGTACAACGCAGGTAAATGCGCGAAATCAAAAAGGAAATTGTCCTACAAGCGGCATTCCCAAGTCACCGCCAGCCCCGTTGTGGGAGCGGGCTTGCCCGCGAAAGCGGACTGTCAGTTGACATCATCGCCGACTGACATACCGCTTTCGCGAGCAAGCCCGCTCCCACAGGGATCAGTGCACGGCCTGCAAAAAGTAACAGGCACAAAAAAGGCCATTCTTTCGAATGGCCTTTTTTGATGTTTGGTTGCGGGAGCCGGATTTGAACCGACGACCTTCGGGTTATGAGCCCGACGAGCTACCAGGCTGCTCCATCCCGCGTCTGTGAGGCGGCATTCTACAGAGGATTGAGTGGCTGTCAACCCCGACGTCGAAAAAAACTGTTTGGGTTCAAGCGTTTAGCCTGGGAAAAGGCAATGTAACAGGGCTGTAACGCAGGCGTGGCAAGGGCTGGCGCTCTATCGTGCGGTTCTCTGCGATTGAAGAAATGAATTTATGTAGGCTCTTTCGTCGTTCAACGAAGGATCTTTCAGAGTACTGGTGCTATATACAGTTCCGGGTGCGATACTGAGCGCCCGATTCGTCGCACATTTCCCTCGCTATGACGCAACGTAAGATCATCCATGTCGACTGTGACTGTTTCTATGCCGCCATCGAGATGCGCGACGACCCGCGGCTGGCTGGCAAACCCATGGCGGTGGGCGGCTCGGCGGATCGGCGTGGCGTGATTGCCACCTGTAACTATGAAGCGCGGGCCTATGGGGTGCGTTCGGCGATGTCATCCGGACATGCGTTGAAGCTCTGTCCCGATCTGATCATCGTCAAGCCGCGGATGGAGGCCTATCGGGAGGCTTCGAAGGAAATCCAGGGGATTTTCCGCGATTACACCGACCTGATCGAGCCATTGTCCCTGGACGAGGCTTACCTGGATGTCTCCGCCAGCGCCCATTTCGGTGGCAGCGCCACGCGTATCGCCCAGGACATTCGCCGCCGGGTTTCCAATCAACTGCACATCACCGTGTCCGCCGGGGTTGCGCCGAATAAGTTCCTCGCCAAGATCGCCAGTGACTGGAAAAAGCCCAATGGCTTGTTCGTCATTACGCCGGACCAGGTCGAGGACTTTGTCTCGGCGCTGCCGGTCAGCAAGCTCCACGGCGTTGGCAAGGTAACTGCGGACAAGCTGAACAGGCTCGGTATTGTTGATTGTTTGCAATTGCGGCAATGGGACAAGCTGGCACTGGTGCGTGAATTCGGCAGTTTCGGCGAGCGACTCTGGAGTCTCGCCCGTGGGATCGATGAGCGTTTGGTGCACAACGACAGCCGACGGCAATCCATCAGCGTGGAAAATACCTACGACGTCGACCTGCCGGATCTGGCGAGCTGCCTGGATAAACTGCCGGAATTGATGCAGACCCTGAGCGGGCGCATGGCGCGGATCGACAGCAGCTATCGGCCGGGCAAGCCGTTCGTCAAAGTGAAATTCCATGACTTCACCCAGACCACGCTGGAACAGGCCGGGGCAGGGCGGGACCTGGGCAGTTACCAGTTACTGTTGACCCAGGCGTTCAACCGGGGCGGCAAGCCGGTGCGGCTGTTGGGAATCGGAGTGCGGCTGGAGGATCTGCGGGGCGGGTTCGAGCAGTTGGAGTTGTTTGAGCGGTGAGGTAGGTGAGAAAAAGCAGGGTCGCTTTTGTGGCGAGGGAGCTTGCTCCCGCTGGGGTGCGTAGCAGCCCCAGGACAGTTGACCCCAGCTTATCTGAAACACCGCGTGGTTGATTTGAGGGCCGCTACGCAGCCCAGCGGGAGCAAGCTCCCTCGCCACAAGGATCAGTTTGCTCCCGGATCCGCCACCAACCGACCGCCATCCTTGGTCAGCGCTTTCATGAATTCAGTCTGCAACTCCGGATCGTTGCGTGTGAGTTCGATCAGGCTCTGTTCCAGTTCGCTGGCCTCTTCCTCAAGCCCAAGCTCCGACAGGCGCTTGACCCGGTGAACCCACTGGCTCACCTCGTCGTCTTCCAGGTCGTCGTAGATCAGTGCGTGGGCTTCCACCAGCTTGCTGCGCAAGGTGCTGCTCAGGCTCAGGGATGAGTCGGTATGGACCTCGTCCTGGGCATCGGTGACGCTGATCTGCAACTTGCCGAACTGGCTCAGGTCCTGCTCGGCAAACGGGCTTTCCAGCAGGTTCAAGCGCAACACGCCGTTGCGGTCGGTGCTCAACTCGAATGTCTGCCGGGCGGCCTTGACCTCTACCGGGCGTTCGCTCCAGGGCAGGCTCGAGTGCTCCGTGCGCTTGTCGCGCTGGACTTCGTCGATACCTGCCAGGTTCTGCTGGGCGCGGCCATGGGAGGGTACGTTCATGAACGGGTTCAGTCCGGCGATGCCATAGCTGAGCCAGTCGTGGGTGACCGTATCCGGCAGGTTGCCGAGGGCAAACACATTGACCACGTTCGCACCGACGCCGGCTACTACCGCCACGGCCCCCAGGGGGATCTCATAGATTTCCCGCCAGGGTTGGTACGGCGTGTAGCGATCGTAATGGCGAGTGACCTCGAACTCCGTGACTTCGAAGGTCTTCTGCTCATTGATCCGCACCCGGCGCTGCGGCAGGTCGAGCACCTTGGGTTCGCCCACATCGATCTGCAGGCTGTGGTCGAGCAGTTTACGCTCGACCCGCTCTTCGTGCTCGCTGCGTTGTGACATGTGGTTGGCACAGCCGCTGACCAACAGGGCGCCGCACAGGGCGGCGCCACCGAGGGCTAAGGTGTTTCGCTTGAACATGACGTCTCTATCTGGTGTCAGCGGCGGATACGGGCCTGGAGGAAAGACAGCACCTCGGCGACCGGCAGTGCTTGCGGCTCGGCCTCGGTACGGCTCTTGTATTCCAGGTTGCCTTCGGCCAGGCCACGGTCACTGACGACGATCCGGTGCGGAATGCCGATCAGTTCCATGTCGGCGAACTTGATGCCGGGGCTGGTTTTCTTGTCGCGGTCGTCCAGCAGCACTTCGAAGCCGGCGGCCGTCAGTTCGGCGTAGAGCTTGTCGGTGGCTTCGCGCACCAGGTCGGTCTCGTAGCGCAGCGGCACCAGGGCGATCTGGAACGGCGCCAGTGCGTCGCTCCAGATGATGCCTTTTTCGTCGTTGTTCTGTTCGATGGCGGCAGCCACCACGCGGGAAACGCCGATGCCGTAGCAGCCCATTTCCAGGGTGACCGGCTTGCCGTTCTCGCCCAGCACTTCGCACTTCATCGCCTTGCTGTACTTGTTGCCCAGCTGGAAGATGTGCCCGACTTCGATGCCGCGCTTGATTTCCAGGGTGCCCTTGCCGTCCGGGCTCGGGTCGCCGGCCACGACGTTGCGCAGGTCCGCCACGGTTGGAACCGGCAGGTCGCGCTCCCAGTTCACGCCGAAGTAGTGCTTGTCGTCGATGTTGGCGCCGATGGCGAAGTCGCTCATCAGTTCCACAGAACGGTCGATGATGATCGGCAGCGGCAGGTTCAGCGGGCCGAGGGAGCCGGCACCGGCGCCGATGGCATCGCGCAGCTCGGCTTCGGTGGCCATGACCAGCGGGCTGGCGACGCCTGGCTGGTTGGCGGCCTTGATTTCGTTGAGTTCGTGGTCGCCCCGCACGATCAGGGCAATCAGCTTGCCTGGCTCTTCGGCGCGCACGATCAGGGTCTTGATGGTGCGTTCGATCGGCAGGTTGTAGCCTTCCACCAGTTGGGCGATGGTCTTGGCGTTCGGTGTGTCCACCAGGCGCAGCTCTTCAGTCGGCGCGGCGCGGGAGGTTTCCCGTGGCACCGCTTCGGCTTTTTCGATGTTGGCGGCGTAGTCGGAGCCATTGCTGAAGACGATATCGTCTTCACCGGACTCGGCCAGCACGTGGAATTCATGGGAGCCAGCACCGCCGATGGAGCCGTTGTCGGCTTCGACCGGACGGAATTTCAGGCCCAGGCGGCTGAACACGTTGCAGTACGCCTGGTGCATGCGGTCATAGGTGACTTGCAGCGAAGCCAGGTCGGCGTGGAACGAGTAGGCGTCCTTCATGATGAATTCGCGACCGCGCATCAGGCCGAAGCGCGGGCGGATTTCATCACGGAATTTGGTCTGGATCTGATACAGGTTGATCGGCAGCTGCTTGTAGCTGCTCAGCTCGTTGCGCATCAGGTCGGTGATCACTTCCTCGTGGGTCGGGCCCGCGCAGAAATCGCGACCATGGCGGTCTTTGATGCGCAGCAGCTCAGGGCCGTATTCTTCCCAGCGCCCCGACTCCTGCCACAGCTCGGCCGGTTGGGTGCCCGGCATCAACACTTCCAGAGAGCCGGCGGCGTCCATTTCTTCGCGAACGATGGCTTCGACCTTGCGCATCACCCGCAGGCCCATCGGCAGCCAGGTGTACAGGCCCGAGGCGAGTTTGCGGATCATGCCGGCACGCAGCATCAACTGGTGACTGATCACGACGGCGTCGGAAGGCGTTTCTTTCTGTGTGGCGAGCAAAAATTGACTGGTGCGCATGGTTGGCCGTTGTCGGTTGCTGATGACGAGAAGTGACGGAGCATTGTACGGGCGAGATGCCCTGGCGTACAGGCGCGTGGCCGGTCGCCAGGTGCGAACTGAAGTTTCCTACGATTCTTCCGCCGGGCGCGTCGGCGCTGGTTCGGCAGTGGCCCCGTCACCGTGGCGACGGTTTTCCTGGAACCAGTGCAGGGCGATCAGCACCAGGGTCGGAACGCCGAGCAGCGCGGTGATCAGGAAGAAATTGTGATAGCCGAACTTCTCCACCATCACCCCGGAATAGCCACCGATCAGGCGCGGCAGCAATAGCATGATCGAGCTGAGCAGGGCGTACTGGGTCGCGGAGAACTTCAGGTTGGTCAGGCTCGACAGGTAGGCGACGAACGCCGAAGTCGCCAGCCCGGAGCTGAAATTGTCCAGAGAGATGGTGAGGATCAACATCTTCAGGTTGGCGCCCATGTCGGTCAGCATCAGGAACAGGATGTTGGTGGCGGCCGAGGCGGCGCCGCCGATGAATAGGATCGGCAGGATGCCGAAACGCACGATCAGCAGGCCGCCCATGCCGGCGCCGACGAGGGTCATGATCAGCCCGAAAATCTTGCTGACGCTGGCGATCTGGTCCTTGGTGAAACCCTGGTCGATGTAGAACACATTGGCCATGACGCCCATGACTGTGTCGGACATCCGATAGGTCGCGATCAGCCCCAGCAGCAGCAGCGCCTGCCAGCGATAGCGCAGGATGAAGTCGTTGACCGGTGTCAGCACCGGCGCCAATCCGCGACGGCCCATGGACGACAGGCATAGGGCGGTCAGGATGATGTAGAGGATCGCCCGCAGGAAGGCGCGGTCCTCGAGCAGCAGGTCGAGCAGGCTGACCCCCTCGAACAGTACGCTGGCAAAATCGGTGTTGTAGAGCTGGGTAAACATGGCCGGAACTGACACCAGCAGGATGATCAGTACAAATACCGAGGCCAGCTGGTGAGCAAACGTATAGCGCCCGGCCTGCAATTGCGTGCGCAGCGGCACCGGCGGTTCGCGCATGAACAGCGAGGTGAGCAGTGCCGGGACCATCAGCACCCCGAACAACAGGTACGTGCCGGCCCAGGCCGAGTGCTTGTAGCTGAAGCCGGTGGAGCCGAAACCTTCGGCGAAAAACAGGGCGCCGGCGGTCGCCAGCAGCGCGGCGACCCGGTAACCGGACATGTAGCTGGCGGCGAGGGCGGCCTGGCGGGTGTCGTCGGCAATTTCCAGGCGATAGGCGTCGACGGCGATGTCCTGCGTCGCCGAGGCGAAGGCGACCAGCACCGCAATGGCGATCAACCACGACAAATGTTTTTGTGGGTCACAGAAACCCATGCCGACCAGGCCCAGGATCACCAGGGCCTGGGAGAGCACCAGCCAGGAGCGGCGACGTCCCAGCTTGCCCAAAAGCGGCAGGCGCCACTGGTCGAGTAAGGGCGACCAGACCCATTTGAAGGCATATGCCAAGCCAATCAGGCTCGCATAACCGATGGTTTCGCGGGCCACGCCGGCCTCGCGCAACCAGACCGAAAGCGTGGAAAACACCAGCATGTACGGCAAGCCGGCGGCGAAGCCAAGCAGCAACAGCACGAGCGTCGAGGGACTGGCATAGGCGGCGAGGGCGGCGCGCCAGGTTTTACGGGGCATGGGCTGGAGTCTGCCTCAAAAATTGCGAAAACAAAGCGCGCACTCTAACCGCTGTGATCTACCGGGCGCCAGCCATGGCGCTGAATATCAACACGATTATTCAGGACACTGATCCCCTCTGCGCGCAGTCGTGCGCGTTGTTCATCGCCTGAGACGCTGCCCGCCGGCAGGCTGATCCGACCGCCGGCAGCCAATACACGGTGCCAGGGAAGTTTCGTGTCATTGGGCAATTGGCTCAGGGTGCGTCCCACCCAGCGCGCCGCACGACCGAGGCCGGCCATCTCGGCGAGCTGGCCGTAGGTGACCACTTTGCCCGCCGGCACTTGGGCCAGGGTCAGGTAAAGGGTGGTGCGGCGGATGTGGGCGGCGCTTTCGGTATCCGCAGGGGTTTCTGTCACGGTGCAAGGTTCCTGTAGGAATAGTCCGTTTGTAGATTAATTCCTACAGGACCGAGTGAGAAATGAACTCAATAGCAATACTCGGGTCAGTCGTTCCTGAGGTGTCGTCCTGGGGGATAATGCCGCCTTTTCACCGCAAACTTGAGCTCTTTATACGCTTATGTTGTCCAGAACCTTGCTATGCCTAGCTGTTACCAGCGCCTCCATGCCCTTGCTTGCCGACACCGTCTGGTTGAAGAACGGCGACAAGCTCAGCGGCAAGATCACCGTTTTCGATGGCGGCAAACTGCTGATCCAGACTGACTACGCCGGCGCGATTCCCATTGACTGGAAACAGGTCAAGACTCTTGAAAGCGACCAGCAGCTGTTGGTCAAGCAGGATGCCTACACCGGCGAAAAAGCCAAGTCGTTGCAGGCGGCCGAAGATGGCAAGGTGACCCTGGCCAATGGTGACGCACCCAAGACCGTCGAGCTTGCCAGCATCCAGCAGATCCTCAAGCCTAAGCCAGTGCTCGAGGATTTCGTCTGGAAGGGCAACATCGATGCCGCGCTGGATTACAAGCGAGCGGAAAACGATACCGATGATTACGACATCGACTTCAAGACCTCGGCGCGTCATGGTCGGTGGCGGCATAACGCCGAAGGCGAATACAACCGCGAATTCCAAGATGACGTGGTGTCCACCGACAACTGGCGGCTGGAGTATTCCCTTGACCGGTTCCTGACGGACAAATGGTTCTGGCAGGGGCGCCTGAATTACAAGCGCGACAAGGTCGAAGACCTGGCCCGCCAGCGCGTGGTCGGTACCGGCCCGGGCTACCAGTTCTGGGACGATGAATTGGGCGCATTCTCGCTGGGCTCGCTGCTCAACCGCACCGATTACGAATACAAGGACGGTGGCAAGGACAACTTCTATTCCGTCGCCATGAAATGGGACTACAACCGCTACCTGATGGGCAAGCGCGTCGAGTTCTTCACCAACGGCGAAGTGGGCAAGCCACTGTCGGGCGTGGCGGAATACGCCTACGACGCGGAAGTGGGGCTGCGCTACAAGGTCACCGACTGGGCGTCACTCAATCTCAAGGCCGAGAAAGATGTCATTGAGGGTTCCGAGGACAGCGATCTGAGCAAGACCCGCTATACGGCTGGGTTTGGCGTGACCTGGTAATCGGGAGCTAGCAAGACCCCCTGTGGGAGCGGGCTTGCTCGCGAATGCGGTGTATCAGCAGCATTGATGTTGGCTGACCCACCGCATTCGCGAGCAAGCCCGCTCCCACAATGATTCAGCAGCTTGAAAAACACCTGGGCACAAAAAAGCCCCGCTTCTGAGGGCGGGGCTTTTTACTAAAGCAAGGACAAGTTAGATAACTTGAACTTCTTCAGCTTGCATGCCTTTCTGACCGCGGGTAGCGATGAAAGAAACCTGTTGGCCTTCTTTCAGGCTTTTGAAGCCGTCGGATTGGATAGCTTTGAAGTGAACGAACAGATCGTCACCGGATTGTGGGGTGATGAAGCCGAAGCCTTTTTCATCGTTGAACCACTTAACGGTACCGGTTTGGCGATTAGACATGGTGTAACTCCTTGGACAAAGATAACTGCGACTCAGGAAGAACCCTGGCCGAGACTGAGTGCAAAGAGCAGGAAAAATTCTTGTAGATGGTTGGATCGAAATTCAACATATCGTGTAGAGATTCTCAGTGACACAAGCAACACAGTGGCGCCACCTTAACCCTTTTTCCGGAACGTGCCAATGGTCTTTGCGAAGGTTTCTCGGATTTGGTGACTGACGGCGCCGACCATACCCGCCGGGCCTCGGAAATCCAGGCGGATCGGCGCAAATTGCGCGTGGCGCTTTGAACCCGGCCCTGTGCCCCGGTAAGATGCCGGACGTATTTTTTCCACCTCGCTATTCAGGACACACGCCATGAGCATCAAATCGGACAAGTGGATTCGCCGCATGGCGCAAGAGCACGGCATGATCGAGCCCTTCGTCGAGCGCCAGATGCGTGGCGAAGGCGCCGACCGGCTGATCTCCTTCGGTGTCTCCAGCTACGGCTATGACGTGCGTTGCGCTGATGAATTCAAGGTGTTCACCAACATCAATTCGGCCACCGTCGACCCGAAGAACTTCGATGAAAAGAGCTTCGTCGACATCAAGAGTGATGTGTGCATCATCCCGCCGAACTCCTTCGCCCTGGCCCGTACCGTCGAGTACTTCCGGATTCCGCGCAATGTCCTGACCATTTGCCTGGGCAAGAGCACCTATGCGCGCTGCGGCATCATCGTCAACGTCACGCCGCTGGAGCCGGAATGGGAAGGCCACGTGACCCTGGAGTTCTCCAACACCACGACCCTGCCGGCGAAGATCTACGCCAACGAAGGCGTGGCGCAGATGCTGTTCCTTGAGTCCGACGAAGAGTGCGAAGTGTCCTACAAGGACCGTGGCGGCAAGTACCAGGGCCAACGCGGCGTGACACTGCCTCGTACCTGAATCTGACGAACTGAGGGAATTCCTGGGCGGGCAGACACTCTATTGGGTGTACTGCCCGCTTTTTTTTGCGCCAGCGCAGCGGGCCTTCGCTCAGGAGTTGCTCTATGAAGATCGATCCGCGAATCAGTGCCGAACTGGCAAGGCTTGAGCCCAATCAGATCGGCGTAATGGCCTGGTCACTGCTGGCCCATCCTGCCGAATCGGCGGGCGGCATCCCTGGTCAGCCTGATCCCGATACCCCCAACGAACAACCCACCGAGCCTGGGGAACCTACCCTGCCGGACGAGCCGCCTCCTGCGCCTGTAGCCTGATGAGAGAACGGTCCGTCAGCGGTAGCAGGTGATGCTTCAACTGACGGGCCATATTTCGCCATCGCCGATAACAAAAATCCTGCAATCGTTGTCTTGCTCGACCCGGTAGCCGCCTGTGAATGCCCCGAAGGCCGGCAGCAGGCTGATCTCGCTGCCCAGCCGAAAGCAGGCCAGGCGCAGGCGCTCGCGTCCTTTGCCCCTCAGGTGGTAGACCGGGTGCACATGCCCGGCCAGCACGTGACGGCTGGGGTGTGGGTCCGGCTCGTGTTGCACGGCGAAAGGGCCTAGCAGCAGCGGCTCCGGCACCACGCGAATGTTCAGTTGCGCTGGTGGATCGCCGGCGCGTTTGTCGTGGTTGCCGCGGATCAGCGTCATCGCCAGGTGCCGGTGTCGCTCGCGCCAATCGAAAAGCGCTTTCAAGGTGCCGGGTGCATGGGAGCCAGGGCCGTGGAGAAAATCCCCGAGGAAGATCAACTGTCGGCAGGGCAGGTTTTCCAGCAACGCGTCCAGCACGGCGATGTTACTGGCGGTCGTGCCATGAGGCACCGGTTGGCCGAGGCTGCGGTAGGCGGCGGCCTTGCCGAAATGCACGTCAGCGATCATCAGGGTTTCCTGGGCGGGCCAGTACAGGGCTTTTTCCGGTAGCAGCCAGAGTTCTTCGCCGGCGAGGTTGACGGGATAAGGCGCTGACATCAGGCATCATCCTCTTCGGCGGTTTTTTCCAACTCGCTGACCATCCGCCGGATGCGGTCGGCGAGTTTCTCCGAACTCATGCTTTCCCTGAATCGCTCCACCAATAATGGAAAGCCGAGGGGCGTCGGGCGTTTGAGCACATGCAGGTCGAGCTTCAAGGTATTGAGGCGTGCCAAGGTCTGCTCCAGTCGACGGATATCCAACTCTTCACGCAAGACTTCCTCGCCGGCCTGGGCCAGCAGCAGGTTGTCGGCGTCGTACTGCTTGAAAACCTGAAAGAACAGCCCGCTGGAGGCCTGGACCTGGCGAGTGCTTTTCGGCGCGCCGGGGTAACCGGCGAACACCAGCCCGGCGATCCGGGCAATTTCCCGAAAGCGCCGCAGGGCCAGTTCGCCGGCGTTGAGGCTGGCGAGCACATCGGCCAGCAGATGGTCGGTGCTTAGCAACTGCGGGGTCAGGTAACGGGACCAGTCCACCGCGGTGGCGCTGAGCAGTTCCAGCCCGTAGTCGTTGACCGCGATGGAGAATGTCACCGGTTGCCGCTGGCTGACACGCCAGGCCATCAGGCTTGCCAGCCCCAGATGCACCTGGCGCCCGGCAAACGGGTACAGGAACAGATGCCAACCCTCTCGGGACTTCAGCGCTTCCGCCAGCAGCGAATCTTGCGTGGGCAAGCCGGACCAGCGTTGCTGGGTCAATAACAAGGGTTTCACCGCTTGCATCTCCGGGCCGGCGAAGCGGCCAGCGGCAGCCTCGCTGAGACGGGCCACGACTGCGGCCGCCAGCTCGTTGGAAAGTGGCATCCGCCCACCGTTCCAGCGTGGGACGGCGGCTTTTTTGGCCTGGCTGCGTCGCACATAGGCGGTCATGTCTTCAACCCGCACCAGCTCCAATAGCCGCCCGGCAAACAGGAAACCGTCACCGGGCCGCAAGCGGGCGATGAAGCCTTCTTCCACGCTGCCCAAGGTCTTGCCGCCACCGCCCTTGCTCCAGAATTTCAATTGCAGGCTGGCATCGCTGACGATAGTGCCGATGCTCATGCGATGACGGCGGGCCAGGCGTGCGTCAGGCACGCGCCAGATCCCGTGTTCGTCCGGTTCGACCCGTCGGTAATCCGGGTAGGCGGTCAGCGACAGACCGCCGTGACGCACGAACGCCAGGGCCCAGGCCCATTCGGCTGGGTTCAGGTCGCGATAGGCCCAGGCGCCGCGCACTTCCTCGAACAGTTCTTCGGGAACGAAGCCACCGCCCAACGCCATGCTGACCAGATGCTGCACCAACACATCCAAGGGCTTGTGGGGAGACTCCCGGGGTTCGATGCGCCGTTGGGCCACGGCGTCCTGGGCGGCAGCGGCTTCGATGAGCTCCAGGCTATGGGTGGGCACCAGGGTAACCCGTGAGGTCCGCCCCGGTGCGTGGCCGGAGCGCCCGGCCCGCTGCATCAGCCGCGCTACGCCCTTGGCCGAACCGATCTGGAGCACCCGCTCCACCGGCAGGAAATCCACCCCCAGGTCCAGGCTGGAGGTGCAGACCACAGCCCTGAGCTGGCCGTCCTTCAAGGCGCGTTCGACCCAATCGCGGGTTTCGCGGGACAGCGAGCTGTGGTGCAGGGCGATCAGTCCGGCCCAGTCGGGTCTGGCTTCGAGGATCGCCTGGTACCAGATCTCCGACTGGGCCCGGGTGTTGGTGAATACCAGGCAACTGCGGCTGGCGTCGATTTGTGCGACGACCTGGGGCAGCATCTTCAGGCCGATGTGGCCGGCCCAGGGAAAACGTTCGAGGGTAGGCGGCAGCAGGGTGTCGACCAGAAGCGCTTTGCCGTTGGCCCCTTGCACGCTGACCCCGTTGCCTTGGGGCAGCAATACCTGTTCGGCATGGGCCTGATTGCCCAGGGTGGCGGACACGCCCCAGACGATCAGTCCGGGGTTCCAGTGCCGCAGGCGCGCCAGGGCCAGTTGCAGTTGCACGCCGCGTTTGTTGCCGATCAACTCGTGCCATTCATCCACCACGACCATGCGCAGGGTCGAGGTCGCGGTGTGCGCATCGGCCCGGGCGAGCATCAGGGTCAGGCTTTCGGGGGTGGTGATCAGTGCGCTGGGCAAGCGCCGACCTTGGCGGGCGCGCTCGCTGGCGCTGGTGTCGCCGGTGCGCAGGCCGACGCTCCAGGGCAGTTGCAGGTCGGCCAGCGGCGCTTCGAGGGCTTTGCCGGTGTCGGCGGCCAGGGCCCGCATCGGTGTGATCCACAGCACGGTCAGCGGTTCGGCCGGCGGTTTGCGTTTGCGCGGTTTATCCGCTGGCGGGAGGTGGCGGGCAAAGCGGTTCAGGGCAGCGAACCAGACCGCGTAAGTCTTGCCGGCCCCGGTGCTGGCATGCAACAACCCGGACTCCCCACGCTTGACCGCGGCCCAGACCTGCTTCTGAAAAGCGAACGGCTTCCAGCCGCGGGCGCTGAACCATTGTCTTGCGAAGTCGTTGGATGTCGCCATGCCTGCCGCGCGTGCCCTGGGAGTGTTCTCTCAGTGACCACGCAAGAGCGCGAAAGGTTTAATGGCGTAGCCCCTGCTGGCGAATGAAAGCACTGGGCATGCGAGGCTCTTGTGGCGAGGGAGCTTGCTCCCGCTGGACGCGCAGCGTCCCCTGCGGTGCGTCAGTCAGAGCCAGGGGGCCGCTTCGCAGCCCAGCGGGAGCGAGCTCCCTCGCCACGGGATTTAGGGCTTGGCTTGATAGCGTTGTTCAGGCAACCACCTGGCGGAGGAAATCTGGGTTTCGCAGGACACTGCCGGCAGGCTGCGGGCTCTTGTGGCGAGGGAGCTTGCTCCCGCTGGACGCGCAGCGTCCCCTGCGGTGCGTCAGACAGAACCAGGGGGCCGCTTCGCAGCCCAGCGGGAGCGAGCTCCCTCGCCACGGGGAACGCAGTTACTTCAGGTTGCCGCTGAGAAACTGCTTGAGCCGTTCGCTCTTGGGGTTGCCCAGTACGTCTTGGGGTGCGCCTTCTTCTTCCACCAGGCCTTGGTGCAGGAACAGCACCTGGTTGGAGACTTTGCGGGCGAAGCTCATTTCGTGGGTCACCATGATCATGGTCCGGCCTTCTTCGGCCAGGCCCTGGATCACCTTCAGGACTTCACCCACCAGCTCCGGGTCGAGGGCCGAGGTCGGCTCGTCGAACAGCATCACCTCCGGCTCCATCGCCAGCGCCCGAGCGATCGCCACGCGTTGTTGCTGGCCGCCGGAAAGAAAGGCCGGGTATTGCTCGGCGACCCGGGCCGGCAAGCCGACCTTGTCCAGATACCGCCGGGCGCGTTCGTCGGCTTCCTGCTTGCTGACACCCAGCACCCGGCGTGGCGCCATGGTGATGTTTTCCAGCACGGTCATGTGGCTCCACAGGTTGAAATGCTGGAACACCATGGCCAGGCGCGTACGGATGCGTTGCAGTTCAGCGTCGTCGGCCACGCGCATGCCGTGGCGGTCCTTGATCATCTTGATCGACTGCCCGTCCAGGCACATGGCGCCGTCGTTGGGTTGTTCGAGAAAGTTGATGCAGCGCAAAAAGGTACTTTTGCCTGAGCCGCTGGCGCCGATCAGGCTGATGACGTCGCCGGTCTTGGCCTTGAGCGAAACGCCTTTGAGCACCTCATGCTGGCCATAGCTTTTATGCAGGCCTTCGATGGTCAGTTTGTACATGGAACATGCATCCTCAAGGCGAAAGTAGGTAGCCGCTGCGATAGGCTTCGGCGCCGGCGACATGGGCGATCACCATGCCGGCCGTGGCCATGCGGCGCAGCGAGCGGGCGTACAGCAGCCCGGCGTTGCGGCAATGGACCGGAGTGACGGTGTCGTTGACCGGATCGATGATCTCGGCGATCAGCTGCCCCGCCTCCAGGTATTCACCGGGCAGAGCGCTGTAGACCAGCAACCCGCCCACCGGCGTGGCCACCGGTTCGACGCCGGCCAACGGCGTGGCCGGGTAGGGCAGCTCTGGCAGTGGCATCGGTTCGCCGTCGATGGCGCCGAAGCGGATCAGGTATTCGATCAGCGCCTGGCAATCGAGGCTCGCCAACCCATGATTGACGTCGCCCTGGCCGCGCAACTCGACTGTCACCGAAAAACTGCCCAAGGGAATTTCAAAGCGCTCGCCGAAGCGTTCCTTGAGCTGCCACCAGAGCAGGGTGAAACATTCATCAAAGGACTGGCCGCCCGAATCGGTCGCCAACAGGCAGGCTTCGGCTCCCAGGTAGCGGGCCAGCGGCTCGACCTGCGGCCAGGCCTCGGGCGTGGTGTAGAGGTGGGCCACGGCTTCGAAGTCGCAATGCAGGTCCAACACCATGTCGGCGTCGCAGGCCAGCCGTTGCAGGACCAGGCGCAGGGACTGCAATTGTGTGCTGGCGGTCTGGCGGGCGAGGGCGTCGCGCAGGCTGGTGCGGATCAGCATCAGGTTGTGCTGCGGATCGTCGGTGAGCAGTTCTTCGATTTCGTTACCGATCTCCTCGCTCAGGTCGACGAAGCGGCGGTTGAAGTTCTGTCCGCTCTCCATTTCATAACGGCCCAGGGGCACGTCCATCAGAACCTGTTCAAGACCGATGGGGTTGGCGACCGGCACCAGCACGATCTCATGGCGCAGGTGCCCCGAGGCTTCGAGCTCGGCCAGGCGTTGCTTGAGGTGCCACGCGACGAGCATGCCGGGCAGCTCATCGGCGTGCAGGGAGGCCTGGATGTAGATCTTGCCGGCGGCTTTTTCCGGGCCGAAGTGAAAGCTGTGGATCTTGCGTGCGGTCCCCGGCACCGGGGCCTGCAAGTCATGAATCTGGTGGCGCATTTGCGTGTGTGTCCTGAAACGGATGCCCTTAGTGGGCCGGCCCGAGGAAAGCCAGCCAACGGCGTTCGGCGAGGCGGAAGAGGCCCACCAGTGCAAAGGTGACGGTCAGGTAGATCAGCGCGGCGATCCCGAACGACTGGAACGTCAGGAACGTGGCCGAGTTGGCGTCCCGAGCGACTTTGAGCACGTCTGGAACGGTAGCGGTGAACGCCACGGTCGTCGAGTGCAACATCAAAATCACTTCGTTGCTGTAATACGGCAACGAACGTCGCAGCGCCGACGGCATGATCACGTAGGCGTAGAGCTTCCAGCCGGTCAGGCCATAGGCCTTGGCGGCTTCGACTTCGCCGTGGTTCATGCTGCGGATCGCCCCGGCGAAAATCTCCGTGGTATAGGCGCAGGTGTTCAGGGCGAAGGCCAGGATCGTGCAGTTCATCGCATCGCGAAAGAAACTGTCGAGCAGCGGTTGGGCGCGCACCGCCGCGATGCTGTAGATACCGGTGTAGCAGATCAGCAGTTGGATATAGAGCGGCGTACCGCGAAACAAATAGGTGTAGAACTGCACCGGCCAGCGTACGTAGACCTTGGGCGAAACCCGGGCAATCGACAGCGGGATCGACACCACGAAGCCGATCAGCAGTGCAGCGCTGAGCAGCCACAGCGTCATCGCCAGCCCGGTGACATTGACGCCGTCGCTGTAGAGGAACGGTCGCCAGTATTCCTGTAGAAGTTCGATCATCGCACGGCCTCCCGGGCTCCGGCGGCGTAGCGGCGTTCAAGCCGGCGCAGGATGAAGTTCGATGCACTGGTGATCAGCAGGTAGATCAGCGCCGCCAGTACCAGAAAATAAAACAGCTGATAGGTGCTCTTGCCGGCGTCTTGGGCGGCCTTGACCAGGTCAGCCAGGCCGATGATCGACACCAGTGCGGTGGCCTTGAGCATCACCATCCAGTTGTTGCCGATACCCGGCAGGGCAAAACGCATCATCTGCGGGAACACCACGAAGCGAAAGCGCTGGCCACGCTTGAGGCCATAGGCGGTGGCGGCTTCGACCTGGCCCCGGGGCACGGCGAGGATCGCGCCGCGGAAGGTCTCGGTGAAGTACGCGCCATAAATGAAGCCCAGGGTGATGACCCCGGCGCCGAATGGGTCGATTTCGATGTATTCCCATTCCATGAAATCTGTAAGAGACGTCAGCCAGGTTTGCAGGCTGTAGAAGATCAGCAACATCAGCACCAGGTCCGGTACGCCACGGATCAACGTGGTGTAGAGCTGGGCAGGGATTCGCAGCAGTTTGACGCTGGACAGTTTTGCACTGGCGCCCAGCAGGCCGAGCACGACGCTCAACAGCAAGGACAGGGCCGAGAGCTTGATGGTCATCCAGGTGCCTTGCATCAGCAGCGGGCCAAAGCCCTGCAGGCTGAAGGCCGAGAGCCCCAGATTTTGTAGGAGTTGTTCGAACATGAAAGAAGCCTTTGGCAGGAAAAAAGCGCCCATCCGCAACCGGATGGGCGCCGCGCATTATTTGCCGCTGTACAGATTCAGATCGCCAAAGTGTTTTTTCTGGATTTCGGCGTACTTGCCGTCATCGTGTAACGCTTTGATACCTTTATCCAAAAGGGCCTTCAGCTCACTGTTACCTTTCTTGATACCGATGGCAGTCTTGGCCGGCAGCAATTCGCTGTCCACCGGCTTGCTGATTTCATAGTCAGCGCCTTTTGGCGATTTCAAGAAGCCCAGTTCGGCTTGCAGCATGTCCTGGATAGCCGCATCGAGACGGCCGGAGGTCAGGTCGGCATAAACCTGGTCCTGGTTCTGGTAGGCCTGGGTCTTGACGCCGGCCTTGTCCAGCACGGCCTTGGCGTAGGCTTCCTGGATGGTGCCTTGCTCGTAGCCCACGGTCTTGCCTTTGAGCGAGGCTTTGTCTTCGGTCAGGCCCGAACCCTTCTTGAACACATAGGCAGTCGGGCCGGAGAACAGCTCGCTGGAAAAGTCGATGACTTTTTCACGGGCCGGGGTAACGGTCATCGAAGAGATGACGCCGTCGAATTTATTGGCCTTGAGGCCAGGGATCATTCCGTCGAAATCGCTTTCGACCCATTTGCATTTGACCTTCAGTTCTTCACAGATCGCATTGCCCAGGTCGATGTCGAAACCGACCAGGCTGCCGTCGGCGGCCTTGGATTCAAACGGGGCGTAGGACGGGTCGACACCAAAACGCAGTTCCTTGTATTCCTTGGCCGTGGCGGCGCCGGCGGCCATGCACAATGCCAGTGCAGAAAGGGTCAGCAGTGCTTTTTTCATTATTCAGTCCCTAAAACCAATATGAGCGCTTGTGGCGCGTAAGTATTGTTACCGGTGAAGGCGAGAACGGTATGACGGCATAAAGGTAGCAATTTCCGAACCAGAGTGCCGAACAAGTGTTTTAAAAGCTTCAGCGAGCGGTGGCGGAACGCGTTGGTGCGCGGGGGAGATCGTACAACAAAATGGTGCCCCAGGATGGGGCGCTGCTTTATTTTGGCGAGGCAACTTTTGTGATTTGGAAGAGGCAGCTTTTGTGGCGAGGGAGCTTGCTCCCGCTGGGCTGCGAAGCGGCCCCCTGGGTCTGGCTGATACTCCACAAGGGGGCGCTTCGCGCCCCAGCGGGAGCAAGCTCCCTCGCCACAGGGGTTGTGCAAACTTGGAAATCTCTGGATCGGGTTATTTCAAAAGATCCTGCAGCGTCGCCAAGGTGTCCGCCTCCTCGACGCGCTTGTCCTGGCGCCAGCGCAGCATCCGTGGGAAGCGCACGGCGATTCCGCTCTTGTGGCGCTTGGACAGGGCGATGCCCTCGAAGCCCAGTTCGAATACCAATGTGGGTGTGACGCTGCTCACCGGGCCGAACTTTTCCACGGTGGTCTTGCGCACGATGCTGTCGACCTGGCGCATTTCGGCATCGGTCAGGCCTGAATAGGCCTTGGCGAAGGGCACGAGGGTGCGTTCGCGGCTGCCGGGCGGGTTGTCCCACACCGCGAAGGTGTAGTCGCTGTAGAGGCTGGCGCGTCGGCCGTGGCCGCGTTGCGCGTAGATCAGCACCGCGTCGACACTGAACGGGTCGATCTTCCATTTCCACCATACGCCCATGTCCTTGGTGCGTCCGACGCCATACAGCGCATCGCGCGCCTTGAGCATCATGCCTTCGACCCCGAGACTGCGGGAGGCTTCGCGTTGCCGGGCAAGATCTTGCCAATCCTGGCCGGTGACAATCGGCGACGGCAGCAGCACCGGGCTGTGGGCGCGGGCAATCAGCGCCTCCAATTGTTCGCGGCGCTCGGCCTGGGGCCGGCTGCGCCAGTCCTCGCCCTGCCATTCCAGCAGGTCGTAGGCCATCACCACCACGGGAGCGTCATCCAGGACTTTCTTGCTCAGGGTCTTGCGACCGATACGCTGCTGCAACAGGGCGAAGGGCTGGACGCTCGGTTGCAGGGGCGCATCCGAATCGAAGGCATCCTCGGTCAATGGCTGGGCGCTTTTCCACACCACGATTTCACCGTCGATCACCGTGCCGTCGGGCAGTGCCTGGGCCAGGCCGTGCAGCTCGGGAAAGCGCTCGGTCACCAGCTCTTCACCCCGGGACCAGACCCACAAATGACCGTCACGCTTGATCACCTGGGAGCGAATACCGTCCCACTTCCATTCCACTTGCCAGTCGCTGGCGGGTCCCAGCAGTGCATCGAACTGCTCCACCGGCTGCGACAAGGCATGGGCCAGGAAAAACGGATAAGGCTGGCCGCCGCGCTGGGCATGTTCATCATCGGACTCGGCGGCGATCAGCTTGAGGTAACTGGCCGCCGTCGGGCGATGGGACAGGTCGGTATAGCCCACCAGGCGCTGGGCTACCCGTTTACTGTCCAGGTTGGCGAGGCCGGCCAAGGCCCGGGTCACCAGCAGTTTCGATACCCCAACGCGAAAGCTGCCGGTGATGAGCTTGATGCACAGCATCAGGCTCGAGCGGTCCAGTTGCGCCCATAACGCCGGTAGCCGCTGCGCCAGGACGTCGGGCGACTCGCCACGCAACGGCAGCAATTTTTCCTCGATCCACAGCGCCAGGCCTTCATCGGAACTTTGGGGCGATTCCGGCAGCACCAATGAGATGGTTTCCGCCAGGTCACCGACCGCCTGATAACTCTCTTCGAACAACCATAGGGATAAACCCGAGACCTGCACGGCCAGCTCCCGGAGGATCTTTACCGGCACCAGTTGTCGCGGGCGGCCTCCGGACAGAAAGTACACGGCCCACGCCGCGTCCTCGGGCGCAGCCTTGCGAAAGTAGTCTTGCATCGCCGCCAGCTTGGCATTGCTGGACGTGGTGGCGTCCAGGTCGGCGTACAACTGGGCGAAGGCCTTCATGAGGCGTCCTCGCCAGGGTCGGTGGCGCTGACGTCTTCTTCATCGTCGCCATATTCCGTGGTGAAGCCTTGGGCGTCGAGGCCCTGCTCGCGCAGGTGGCGCACCAGCACGCCCACCGAGCCGTGAGTGACCATGACCCGCTCGGCGCCGGTCTGTTCGATGGCCCACAGCAGGCCGGGCCAGTCGGCATGGTCCGACAGCACGAAGCCGCGGTCCACGCCGCGCCGCCGACGGGTACCGCGCAGGCGCATCCAGCCGCTGGCGAAGGCATCGCTGTAGTCACCGAACCGGCGCATCCAGGAGCTGCCGCCGGCGGAGGGCGGGGCGATCACCAATGACTGGCCAATGATCGGGTCGTTCTTTTTCACCTCGCCGGCGTAGATTGTCGGCGGTAGATGAACCCCGGCCTCGCGATAGACCCGGTTCAACGGCTCCACGGCGCCGTGGGCCAGGATCGGTCCGAGGCTCGCGTCGATGCCATGGAGGATTCGCTGGGCCTTGCCGAACGAATAGCAGAACAGCACGCTGGCCCGGCCCAACGCGATATTGGCCCGCCACCACTGGTTGATCTCGTCGAAGATCTGCGCCTGGGGTTGCCAGCGATAGATCGGCAGGCCAAAGGTGGATTCGGTGATGAAGGTGTGGCACTTCACCGGCTCGAATGGCGTGCAGGTGCCGTCGGGTTCGACTTTGTAGTCGCCAGACGCGACCCACACTTCGCCTTGATATTCCAGGCGCACCTGGGCCGAGCCGAGCACGTGGCCGGCAGGGTGGAAACTCAAGGTCACGCCGTGATGCATCAGGCGCTCACCATAGGGCAGGGTTTGCAGGTTGATGTCCTGGCCTAGCCGCGAACGCAGGATCCCTTCGCCTGGGGCCGCGGCCAGGTAGTGTTGATTACCGCCACGGGCATGGTCGCCATGGGCGTGGGTGATGACCGAGCGCTCCACCGGGCGCCAGGGGTCGATGTAGAAATCCCCCGGCGGGCAATACAGGCCTTCGGGGCGGGCAATGACAAGGTCCATGCAATCAACCGTGGCGATGGGCTTGTCAGGTAGAGGCGAGGGCGGGGAGAGAAGTTCTATTGGGTTGCGCCCAAAGGATCAAGGATCCTGTTGTCACACCCTGATCCCAGGTGCGCTTGAGTCCCGTGGCGAGGGAGCTTGCTCCCGCTGGGCTGCGTAGCAGACCCATCTCTTGCGGGCGCTGCGCACTGGAGCGCCAGCCCGGCCGAGCGGGAGCAAGCTCCCTCGCCACAGGATAGTCTTTGCGGTTACTTACCGGGCACCAACGTCAACCGCGTCTTGCCATACGCTCGGTCAAAGTTCTGCGATTGCAGCGGTAGGTTCTGGTACTGGCCCTTGATCCACGGATCGATGCCATTGACGTAATTCGGGCTGGCCGGGTTGCCGGACTGGCCGGTGCCGTCCTGGACCATCAGCGGTTCAGGCTGGCCGAAGTCAACGATAAAGCGCATCGACGGCGCCAGGGCTGTGTTGAAATCCTGACCCCAGGCAAACGCCGAGGCATTGAGCGTGGTGGCATCGCCGCCGGCTGCCAGCGGGCCGCGTACGGTCTGGCCGCTGCTGTTCTTCCAGGCGTAACTGTGCAGCTTGCCCCACTGCCAACCCTTGTGGTCGCCGCCCAACAGGCTGTCACCGGCGCTGATGGTCGCGGCGAGGCTGCGGGCCAGGATCAGCGCCTTGTCTTCTTTCTGCGGGGTGCGCACGTCGTCCCAGAACGGGCTGTCATCGCGCCCCAGCAGGTGGTCGGCCTGGGCCGAGTAGGACAATTGACCATTGGCAATCAGCGCTTTCCACGCCGGGCTGCTCTCGGGGCCCAGTTCGTCGAGGAAAATCTGCTTCATGCTTTCTTGCAGGAACAGCTCATAAATCGCCGCGTCGGCCGAGGTCGGGCTGAGCCGGCCATCGAAGGCCATCAGGCGGGTGTACGCCTCGCGGGCCTTGGCCCGGTCAGCGACCGGCAGCGCGTCGATCGCCTGTTTGAGCGGTTGGGCCATGCCTGGCGCTTCGAAGACTTTCTTGAGTTTGGCCGCGAGCGTGGTGGTTTGGTCATATTGCATGGCGGTCAGGCTGCGGCTGTCGTGCTTGCCTGCACCGGCCAGTTCGGCCAGGCGTTCGCCACGCTCCGGGGCGGCCCAGGAGTTGGACAGCTGCATGCCGTAGCCGTGGGGAATGACCCGTTGGTTGGCGGTACCGAGCCAGCCCTGGACCGGGTCCTGATCGTACGGATGCAGCATCGGGTCGGCGTAACCGTCCCAATCGTAGCGACCGTCCCAGCCCGGCGACGGCAGCAGGCCTTCGCCTTCACGGCGGTTTGGATAGCGGCCGGTGACCTGCCAGCCAATGTGATTGGCATCGGCAAAGATCAGGTTGGCGGCCAGGGCGCGGATTTCCCGACTGGCATCGGAGGCTTTCTCGGCGCTCTCGGCCCGGGACAGGTCAAAGAAGGCGTCCAGGGTCTTGTCGTCGGTGAAATTCGGCATCTGCAAGGCCAGGCCGAACCCGTTGGCCATGGCCGGACCTTGGGCGCTGTTGAGTAGCGGGCCGTGGCGGGTCTCGAACACCGCTTCACGAATCGGCCGCTGGCCTTTGATGAAGTAGGTTTCGTTGCGCACCGTTGCTGGCTGCCATTTGCCGTTGACCTCGTAGGACAGGCCATTGCCCTGGCGTCGGATTTTTTCCAGGAACAGGTCCTGGTTGTCCCCCAGCACGCTGGTCATGCTCCAGGCGACTTTGCCGTTGAAGCCGGCCAGGATCATCGGAATGCCCGCCACCGACACCCCGGCCGCCTGATATTTGGGTGCCCGGATCTGCACCGGGCTCCACAGCGACGGCGCGGCGAGCGGCCCGTGGCTGTCACTGGCCAACAGGCTCTTGCCGCTGCGGCTGCGTTGCGGAGCGATGGCCCAGTTACTCGATGACGCAACGTTCAACAGGTTCAGCTCGGCCAATTGACCACTGGCCTTGCTGATCTCGGCGAGGCCCGGCACCTGGCCGTTGAGCCGGATGCCTTGCAGTTTATCGGCTTCGGCCAGGGGCAGTTGCTCATCCGGATAGGACGGGCTCAGCCAGGCGAGCTTGTCGTTGTTGACGGTCTGGGCCAGCACCAGGCTGGCGATTTCTTCCGGCAGGTTGGCCGACTGGCCGAAATTCAGCAGGCAGAACAGCAGTGCCGAATCTTCGGGCTTCCAGTATTCAGGCTTGTATCCGCTGGCGGCCAGATCCGACGGCAGCTTGTCGCGGTAGCGGAACAGGTAGGCGTTCACGCCGCGAGCGTAGACCTCGAAAAAGCGTTTGAGCCGTGGCGAAGAGGCCTTGTACAGCTCATCGGCGTTCTTCTTAAGATTGACGGCGCGCATATAGCGGTCGACGTCCAGCCGCTCGGCGCCGTACATCTCCGCCAACCGCCCCTGGGCCAGCAGGCGCAGGGTGACCATTTGGGTGATGCGATCACTGGCGTGGACGTAGCCGAGGGTGAACAGGGCGTCATGGAAACTGTTGCTCTCGATCAGTGGCATGCCCATGGCATTGCGCCGGACCGAGACGTTCTGCGCCAGCCCCTTGAGCGGTTGCACGCCTGAGGTGGGCGGCACCGTGTCCTGGGCATTCCAGGTCTGGCAACCGCTCAGACCGAGCACGCTGGCCGCTGCGGCGGCAAAGCCGAGCCGGGAAATAGAAAAAATAGAGGCTGGCGAGGCCATGGCAAAGCTCCTGCGGGAGGGGGTGGCAGCAATAAAGGCGCTACGTTAGTGAGCAGGCGAAGGCCGCGCAAGCAGGGGCGGGGGTTATTTGTTGTTTTGCCGATGAAACCCCGAGGCTAGCGTTCTAACCTTTTTACCCGTGGCGAGGGAGCTTGCTCCCGCTGGGCTGCGCAGCAGCCCCAAAACTATTCAGCGCGCAGTCCGTTTTCTTGCGACTGCTGCGCAGCCGAGCGGGAGCAAGCTCCCTCGCCACAGGATCTGAGTGGACCCAGTGATCGAGGGCTTGCTTGTAGCAGTCCGTGATGCTCAAGTGCGGGATATCAAAAGGGCCGAGCGAAGGTAAACCGGCATGGAGCTACACAAAGACGCAGCGTTGATCCTCATCGATCAACAAAAAGGCATCCTCCACCCCAGACTCGGCCCGCGCAACAATCCCGAGGCGGAGCTGCGTATGCTGGAGTTGCTGGCCTTCTGGCGGCACTCGGCGCGGCCGGTCATCCATGTCCATCATTTATCCCGGTCGCCGGATTCGGTGTTCTGGCCGGGCCAGGAGGGCGTCGAGGTTCAACCGCGATTCGAGCCGATGGCCGGTGAATACCTTGTGCAAAAGCAGGTGCCGGATGCGTTCAGCGGTACGCGCCTGGAAGAAGACCTGCGCAGCGCCGGAATCAGGCAACTGGTGATCGTTGGCGTGGCGACCCACAACTCCGTGGAGTCCACGGCGCGCACGGCCGGCAACCTGGGGTTCGACACCTGGGTGGCCGAGGATGCCTGTTTTACCTTCGACAAGGCCGATTACTTCGGCAACTTGCATTCAGCCGGGGAGGTACATGCCATGTCCCTGGGCAACCTGCATGGCGAGTATGCGACGGTGGTCAGTGTGCAGCGGATTCTTGAGGCGGGGTGATGGGGCCTGGATGGCAGCAGGTGGAACGATGTTGACTGGCCCACCGCTATCGCGAGCAGGCTCGCTCCCACAGTGGATCGAGGGTGGTCGCTGGATTTGTGATCGCCACCCATCCCCTGTGGGAGCGGGCTTGCTCGCGAAGGGGGCGTGTCAGGTTAGTCAATGCTGACTGAGCCACCGCTATCGCGAGCAGGCTCGCTCACAGTAGGTCGGTGGTGGATGCGGGATCAGAGCACACCGCCCATCCCTGTGGGAGCGAGCCTGCTCGCGACGACGGATCAACAGGCGAAGAAGTTCTTCGCCCGAACCCTCAAGCCCCGTGGCACTTCTTGAATTTCTTGCCATTGCCGCATGGGCAAGGGTCGTTGCGACCGACATCCTTTAGCGCGTTGCGCACCGGTTCCTGGTGGGCGTGGCCGCAGTTCGGGCCGTGGACGTGACCGTGGTCATGGTCGTGATGATGGTCGTGATCGTGGTTGCAATCAGGGCCGTGGACGTGGGGTTGCTGGGTCATCGGGGTTACTCCGCAATAAAATCGGCGGCGATTATCACGCCATTGCGCTCCAGGTGCACGTAGTGGGCGATGAATAAACCGGTTTCCAGTTCGCCTTCCAGCCGATAGGGGATCTGCTCGCGAGGTTTCTGGAGCAATTTCACCACCTCGCGCACCTGCGGCCACAGGTTGGTGCGGATCGGCACCTTGAAGTAAGCACTGTGCCGCGGGCTTACGGTAAACCAGTGCTCATGCTCGCCTTCGGTCAGCAGCAGGTCACCCAGATGGATACGGTAGGTCAAACCGCGCACGGTCAGGTCGCTGTCGTTGGGGTTGTCCACTCGAAAATGCAGCATGAACCGCTGTTCCAGCAGCCGCGCCCGCACCACTTCGACCTTGACCAGATGCACCTGCGGCTCTGGAGCCTCTTCACCCAGCCAGGACGCGCAGCCGCCGAGCCCGACAAACAACAGCAGGCAAGTGGTGCGTAGCATGAGCGATGCAAGGGTCATATCCGCGCCTCAGGTTTCCCCCAGTCTAGCCCGCTGGCGAAAGGTGGCGCGTCGTACGTTCCCCATCAGCGAGCGAAGTAACTCGCGCAGCACTTCTTGAATTTATGCCCGCTGCCGCACGGGCAACTGTCGTTGCGCCCGGCCTTGACCGGCACGGTCGGGTCGATGAAGTACCAATGCCCGTCGTTCTGTACGAACGAGGACTGTTCGCGATGGCTGTGTTCCCCCTGGCCGTCGTGCCAGCGTGCGGTAAAGGTGACGAAGGCGTGCTCCGGTTGTCCGCCGAACACTTCGCTGCTTTCCACCTCCAGTCCCAGCCAGGTGCTGTTGGCGCTCCACTCGCTGATGGACTGGCGATCGAGGCCGTTCTGCTGGGCGGGGAGGGTGGTGCGCACCAGGTAATCCACCTGCCCCAGCACATAGGCACTGTAGCGCGAGCGCATCAAGGCTTCGGCGCAGGGCGCCGGATGGCCGTCGTGGTAATGACCGCAGCAGGCCTCCAATGAATTGCCGCTGCCGCAAGGGCAGATGGTTGTGTGCATTGTGTTCACGGCTACCACCAATATTTTCCAAAATTTTCCGGGTTGGCCCAAAAGCGTGAATTGAGCCAGTCGGGGACCTGCTTGTATTCAAGCAGATCGTAGGTGAAGAGGGTCAGCACCTGCTCTTCGCGCTGGAAGCGTTCGCTGGCCTGCAAGGCCAGGGAAAAAAAGTCAGTTTCCTGCCAGCCGCAAGCGTTGAGGTCGGCCAACACGGCAATACGGCTCGCATTGAGATTACGGATGCCACCCAACAGGTTCAGACCGTCGCGCTTGGGCAAATGCTCCAGGCAATCGAGCGCCAGGGCCAGGTCAAAACGCCGCGCCGCCACGTCGGCCGGCAGTGGGCCGGGCCCGGCATGCACCACCTCGGTATCCGGGTGGGCCTGCTGGAATGCGTCGAGTGCGGGAAAGCCGCTGGCGCCGATCAGCAGCAGGGTTTGCGGGGCATAACGGTCAAGCACGGCCGCCAGGGCTTGCTGGGGCGTGCGCGCGGAAATGGCAACGGTCATCGAAGTTCCTCAGTCAGAACCGCCACGATAGCCTGCCCGGACGTCATGGCCTAGAGCGGTTTGTGCTTAAACGAGTCGATTAGCCGCAAACAAGGGGGAAAATTTCACAAATACCCAAGGCTGGCGCAGATCCGAACTCGGGTCTTTACTCCCTTGAATCGGCGCGAAGCCGATCCCTCAAGGAGAACACCCGATGAGCATAGTTCGCACAGCGTTACCCCTGGTTCTGCTAACCAGTGTGTTGACTGGTTGCGCAGGTTTGCAAAAAACCGACTGGCCGATCTGTGCGGCCACCGGCGGCGTCGTCGGCGCGGGATTGGGCGCCATCGAAAGCAGTTCCTGGATCGGCCCGGGCGCGCTGGTGGCCGGCACGGTGGCGGGGGCCTGGTGCTGGGCCCATGGGGACGGCGATGAAGATGGCGATGGTGTGCCAGACAGCCGCGACAAATGCCCGGGCACGCCGAAGGGCGTGCAGGTCGATGCCGATGGTTGCCCGCCGCCAGCCCCGGCGCCGGTGGTTGAAGAGCCGGTAGTGGTCAAGGAAGAGACCATTGTGATCCGTGACGTGCACTTCGAATTCAACAAGGCCACGCTGACCCCGGCCGACAAGCAGGCGTTGAGCACCGTTGCGACCCGACTCAAGCAGGAATCGTCCACCGCGCAACTGCGGGTGAGCGGCCACACCGATAGCGTTGGCAGCGATGCCTATAACAAACGGTTGTCGGAAAAACGGGCCAATTCGGTGGTGCAGTACCTGGTCGAACAGGGTGTGCCTCGGTCCAGTTTCGTCTCGGTGACCGGTTTCGGTGAGAGCCAACCGGTGGCGGACAACAAGACGGCCGACGGCCGTGCCCTGAACCGCCGCACCGAGATCAAGATAAATCGCTGAACCCCTTGCCCTGCGCGGCTTGTAGAGTTGCGCAGGCGGGTCTTTACTCCTGTGTGACCGGTATGGGCCGGTGACACAGGAGCCTTCACCATGAACGTTCTAATCAGAGCCGCCTTACCGGTGCTGCTGGCCAGCAGCCTGTTGTCCGGTTGCGCCACTCACAGCGACGGCAGCGCATCTCTCAATCAACGCACCTGGCCGGTCTGCAGCCTGATCGGCGGCCTAGTCGGCGGCGGCCTGGGGGCCCTCGAAAGCGGCGGCTGGGCGGCTGGCGGCGCTGCGTTGGGGGTACTGAGTGGCGGTTTGATCTGCTATGCCCAGGATGGCGATGAGGACGGCGACGGCGTGTTCGACCGCCGCGACCGGTGCCCCGATACGCCAGCCAATACCCCGGTCGAGCATCACGGCTGCCCACTGCCGCAATATCCGGCCAGCGCTCCGCCGGTCGAACCACAGGCACCGGCGACCGAAGTCATTACCCTCAACGATGCCGGCAAAGTGTTGTTCGATTTCGACAAATCCGATCTCACCGCAGAAGCTCGAAGCCAGCTCGATGGGCTGATGGGCAAGCTGAGCCATGCCAATGTCGTGAGCATCCGCGTGGTGGGACACACCGACAGTGTCGGGACCGACGCCTATAACCAGCGGCTGTCCGAGCGTCGCGCCAACAGCGTCGTGGAGTATTTGCTGACCCAGGGGCTGGCTCCGGGCAAGCTCACCAGCGAAGGCAAGGGCGAAAGCGAGCCGGTGGCCGACAACAGCACTGACGAAGGGCGGGCCCAGAACCGTCGGGTTGAACTGCACCTGCAGCGCTGAACCCCGGCCCAGAGCCATCGGATCGCTACGCAAGCGATCCGGTGGCAGGCGCCAGCCGCTAAATTAAATTTGCCCCGCCCTCTGGCGTCGCCCGCGCGTGAGCCGTTACTGTGCCCCAAAGAATAATGTTCACCGGGGGACGTATGAGGGTGTTATGGGGGCTGGGGCGCTTGCTGACCCTGCTGTTCTGGCTGGTGGTGCTGGTCAACCTGATCGTGCCGTTCGTCCATCCGCTGCATCTGTTGGTCAATCTGGCGGGGGCGCTGCTGCTGGCGGTTCATCTACTGGAACTGTTGCTGTTCAGAGCGAGCCTGCGTGGCCAACCTTCTCCTGGCCGTGACCGCCTGCGGGTGTTGCTGTTCGGCATCTTCCACTTGCAAACCCTCCCGACCGCGCCAGAGGCTTCCCATGCGTAAATTGTGTCTGCTCGCTACATTCGTGTGCCCATTGGCCAGTGCCCAGGTCGTCCAGGTCGAAAGCCACTCGTTGCTGCGCCTGCCCAACACCACCAGCACCCTGACCCTGGAGCGCTTGGACGTGGCCGACTACGGCACGCTGCTGGTGCCGTCCAATGTCACCCAGTTGTCCATCGAACAGCTGCACCTGGGGCGCGAAGCGCGGATCGCCATCGTGCCGGCGCAACAGGCGTTGGACATGAAGGTTGCCCAGGCCGAGCTGGCCGATGGCAGCCAGATCACGGCCCGCGGCGCACCCGGTACTTATACGAAGGCGGCAAAGCCTGGACGCGATCTCAATCTGCGATTTGCTGCCCTGAATGCACCTGTGTTGTCGGTGGATGCCCGTGGTGGCGCTGGTGCGCCGGGCTATGTCGGCCTTGATGGGGCCAATGGCCAGGCGCCGGGCTGCACCTGGGGTTCGGCCGGACGCGGCGCCGACGGCAGCAACGGCAGCGATGGCCAGCCGGGCGCGGCCGGCGCGCTGGTGCGCCTGGAACTGCCTCGCGCCTACCCCGCCGAGCAGATCAAGGTGGCGGTGGATGGTGGTGCTGGAGGCGCCGCCGGGCAGGGCGGCAAGCCCGGTAGCGGAGGCAAGGCCAAGGGCTGCCTGGTGTACACCGCCGATGGTGGTAAAGGTGGCCGCCCGGGTGCGGCTGGTCAGCCGGGGCCTGCGGGCGCGGCAGGGTCGGTGACGGTGCAGCGGTTTTAAGCGTATGACGAACTGAATGTGGGAGCGGGCTTGCTCGCGAAGGCGTCGATACCGTCAGCATTTCCATTGACTGACCCACCGCTTTCGCGAGCAAGCCCGCTCCCACAGGATTTCGTGGCCCGGTAGGAATCGCGTCAAAACATCGGCCGCGCCGCGCCGATAGCCACCACCAGCAAGCCAATCAGCAGGTTAATGCCCACCAACTGGCGAATCTTGCCCAGCACGGCGGCACCCGCCGGCCAATCCTGCCCCGCCACGGCGCTGCGCAATGCCGGCAGTTGCAAACCCTGGATGCGGATGAACAGTGCCGCCATCACCACGTACAGCCCCATCATGATCTGCACATAACGCGGGGCGGTTTCAAACCCGCTGAAGCGCAGGTGGATCAGGCCGACACCGCTGATCGGCAAAAGGACCACCGCAACCCAGACCCAGACGAAAAAACGCTGAAACACTTCTACCCACAACTTGAGCCTGGCAGGGCCCTCAAGCGCCGTGATTGCGGCGGGTCGCAGGATCATCCAGGCGAAGAACATGCCGCCGACCCAGACCAGGGCCGCCAGTAAATGCAGGGTGTAGACGAGGGCAAAAAGTGTCATTGGGTTACTCCGTTCTGCGCAGGATTGATTCGCGGGGTATGATAGCCGCCGATCCGAACCACTGAAAATTTATCCAGCGTTTTTTAGCGCCCGACCATTCATGATCAGCACCGAACTCAAAACCACGATCCAGGGCGCTTATTCGCGTTTTCTCGAAGCCAAGAGCCTCAAGCCGCGATATGGCCAGCGCCTGATGATCGCCGAAGTGGCGAAAGTCCTGGGTGACATCGACACCGACGACGAAGGCCGGCGCAGCGGCGAGCCCGCTGTCGTGGCGGTGGAGGCAGGCACCGGTACCGGCAAGACGGTGGCCTACAGCCTGGCGGCGATACCCACTGCCAAGGCCGCGGGCAAACGCCTGGTGATCGCCACGGCGACGATTGCCCTGCAAGAGCAGATCGTCTTCAAGGACCTGCCGGACCTGATGCGCAACAGCGGGCTGAATTTCAGCTTTGCCCTGGCCAAGGGCCGCGGGCGCTACATGTGCCTGTCCAAGCTCGACATGTTGCTGCAGGAAGGTCATGCGCAGACCGCCACGGCCCAGTTGTTCGAAGAAGAAGGCTTCAAGATCGAGGTCGACGAGGCCAGCCAGAAGCTGTTCACCAGCATGATCGAAAAACTGGCCGGCAATAAATGGGACGGCGACCGCGACAGCTGGCCAACGACCCTGGAAGACGCCGACTGGGCCCGCCTGACCACCGATCACAGCCAATGCACCAACCGCCATTGCCCGAACTTCGGTCAGTGCGCCTTCTACAAGGCCCGCGAAGGCATGGGCAAGGTCGACGTCATCGTCACCAACCATGACATGGTCCTGGCGGACCTGGCCCTGGGCGGCGGCGCGGTGTTGCCCGACCCGCGAGACACGATCTACGTGTTCGACGAAGGCCATCACCTGCCGGACAAGGCCATCGGGCATTTCGCCCATTACACCAGACTGCGCTCCACCGCCGACTGGCTGGAAACCACCGCCAAGAACCTCACCAAGCTGTTGGCCCAGCACCCGCTGCCCGGTGACCTGGGCAAGTTCATCGAGCAGGTGCCTGAGCTTGCGCGCGAGATCAAGACGAACCAGCAATTCATGTTCACCGCTTGCGAGCAGGTGGCTGATTTCAAGCCCGGCGAAGACGTCGAAGGCCGCGAGCGGCCACGCCATCGGTTTGTCGGCGGGGTGATTCCCGAGCACATGCGCGAAATGGGCATCGAGCTCAAGAAAGGCTTTGCCCGGCTGACCGACCTGTTCACGCGCCTGACCGATTTACTCAAGGAAGGCATGGACGGCGAGGTCAATATCGGCATCGCCAGCAATCAGGCCGAAGAATGGTATCCGCTGTTCGGCAGCCTGCTGTCCCGCTCGCAAGGCAACTGGGAGTTGTGGACCGCATTCACCACCGAGGATCCGGAAGACAACCCACCCATGGCACGCTGGCTGACCCTGGCCGAAAGCGGTTCGCTGTTCGACATCGAGGTCAATGCCAGCCCGATCCTGGCGGCCGAGATGCTGCGGCGCAATCTGTGGAACGTGGCCTATGGCGCGCTGGTGACATCGGCCACCCTCACGGCCCTGGGCACTTTCGATCGTTTCCGTATGCGCGCCGGCCTGCCGAAAACGGCCGTGACCGCCGTGGTGCCAAGCCCGTTCCACCACGCTGATGCGGGCGTGCTGCGGGTGCCGGACCTCAACGCCGATCCACGGGACGCCGCCGGCCATACTGCCGCGATCATTCGCGACCTGCCGGAACTGGTGGAGGGCTCGCGCGGCACCCTGGTGCTGTTTTCCTCGCGCAAACAGATGCAGGACGTGTTCGATGGCCTGGACCGCGACTGGCGCAAGCAGGTGTTCATCCAGGGCAACCTGTCGAAGCAGGAAACCCTGAACAAGCACAAGGCAAGGGTCGACGGCGGTGATTCCAGCGTGCTGTTCGGCCTGGCGAGCTTTGCCGAAGGCGTGGACTTGCCCGGCGCCTATTGCGAACACGTGGTGATCGCCAAGATCCCGTTCTCGGTGCCGGATGATCCGGTGGAAGCCGCACTGGCCGAGTGGATCGAAGCCCGCGGCGGCAACCCGTTCATGGAAATCTCGGTGCCGGACGCCTCGTTGAAACTGGTCCAGGCCTGCGGTCGGCTGCTGCGTACCGAGGAAGACCGCGGCACCATCACCCTGCTCGACCGCAGGCTGGTGACCCAGCGCTATGGCAAGGCGATCCTCAATGCGTTGCCGCCGTTTCGGCGGGAGATTTCCTAGTGTTCGCCTAGTGACCGGAGAGCTTGTTGTGGCGAGGGAGCTTGCTCCCGCTGGGCTGCAAAGCAGCCCCAAACCAGACTCTGCGGTATGTCAGGCGGATCGCATGGGGTTGCTGCGCAACCCAGCGGGAGCAAGCTCCCTCGCCACAAAGGCTGTAGGTGACCAGGCCAACCGCCCCGCGGCTGTTTTCAAATGAATCAATGGCTGGAACAATGCCGGCCAGTCCAGAAGTGCTAGAGCAGGGGAGTTGCGGGTGCAGATTCAAGGCCATTACGAGCTTCAATTCGAGGCGGTGCGTGAAGCATTCGCCGCGCTGTTCGACGATCCCCAGGAGCGCGGCGCAGCGTTGTGCATCCAGGTCGGTGGCCGCACAGTGATCGACGTATGGGCCGGCACCGCCGACAAGGATGGTCATGAAGCCTGGCACAGCGACACCATCGCCAACCTGTTCTCCTGCACCAAGACCTTCACCGCCGTCACCGCCTTGCAACTGGTGGCCGAAGGCAAATTGCAACTCGATGCCCCGGTCGCCCGTTACTGGCCCGAGTTCGCGGCGGCGGGCAAGGCTTCCATCACCCTGCGCCAGTTGCTCTGCCATCAGGCCGGGCTCCCCGCGTTGCGTGAACTACTGGCGCCCGAAGCGTTGTATGACTGGCAAACCATGGTCGATGCCGTGGCTGCTGAGACACCTTGGTGGACCCCGGGCGAAGGCCATGGCTACGCCGCGATCACCTACGGTTGGCTGGTCGGCGAGCTGTTGCGCAGGGCGGACGGGCGTGGCCCGGGCGAGTCCATCGTGGCGCGGGTCGCCAAGCCGTTGAGCCTGGATTTCCACGTTGGGCTGGCTGACGAAGAGTTTCATCGCGTGGCCCACATCGCTCGTGGCAAAGGCAACGTCGGTGACGCAGCGGCCCAGCGGTTGCTACAGGTGACCATGCGTGAACCCACGGCCATGACCACCCGGGCCTTCACCAACCCACCGTCGATCATGACCAGCACCAACAAGCCGGAGTGGCGGCGCATGCAGCAACCGGCGGCCAACGGCCATGGTAATGCCCGCAGTCTGGCCGGGTTTTATGCCGGGCTGCTGGACGGCAGCTTGCTGGAAGGTGAAATGCTCGACGAGTTGACGCGCCAGCACAGCCTTGGTGAGGACAAGACATTGCTGACCCGGACCCGCTTCGGCCTGGGTTGCATGCTCGACCAGCCAAACGTACCGAATGCGACATTCGGTCTCGGCCCACGGGCGTTCGGCCATCCGGGGGCAGGGGGCTCCATCGGTTTTGCCGATCCGGAACATGACGTGGCGTTCGGCTTCGTGACTAATACGCTCGGGCCTTACGTTCTGATGGATCCGCGTGCGCAGAACCTTGCACGGGTGCTTGCCACTTGTCTGTAAAGCTTATCGAGGAGGGCGGTCACGGGAACCCCGTGCCCGTTTCAGTTTCCAAGCGTCTGTTTATGTGGCCGAATCTGGCCCCTTATTTTTTCCTTCAGTTCATTTTGTGGATATCCAATGTCATCGAATAAAACCCTCGCTCTGGCGCTGTGCTTCGCTATTACCGGTTGCGCACAAACTCCACAAAATGATGCCGAGGGCGGCGGTGGCTGGTGGCCGTTTGGCGGCTCCGACAAGGCCGCGACCAAGGAGCCAGCCCCGGCGGCGCCCCTGAAGCCGACGGCCGTCGCGCCGCAAGCCAAGGCTGAGAGCGCGACTCACTGGTGGTGGCCGTTCGGCGACAAGGATAAGGACCCGGAAACCGCCAAGGCGGCACCGATGCCCGATCCGAAGGTCACCCAGGCCTGGCTCGATGACTACGAGCCGAAGCTGCGCACCGCGATCCAGGACAGCAAGCTCGAACTTGAGCGTCGCGACAACGTGTTGGTTGTCACCGCACCCGTGGACAGCTCCTTCAACCCGGATCGCCCGGCCATGCTGTTGCCGGTAACCCTCGGCCCATTCACCCGCGTCGCCAAGGTAATCGAAGCGGACCCCAAGACCGCCGTATTGGTCCTCGGTCACGCCGATACCTCGGGCGCTGCGCCGGCCAACCAGAAACTCAGCCAGGAACGTGCCCAGGCCGTGGCAGCGATTTTCCGCCTCAGCGGCTTGCAGCGTGATCGCCTGATGCTGCGTGGCATGGGTGCAGTGGCGCCGCGTGCGGCCAACGACAGCGTCGAAGGCCGTGCATTGAACCGTCGTGTGGAATTGCTGGTGACACCGGCCAACACCATGGTCGCGCTGCTGAGCAAGTACAACATGCCAGCCCCGGCGCCTGTAACGATGGTGGCGGCCCAGGACGTGAAGCCTGCCGCCCCGGCGCCAGCGCCGGCAGCGAAGAAAGCAGCGGCGCCGGCCACCAAGAAAGCCCCGGCGAAAAAAGCTGCGGCCAAGGCACCGGCGAAGAAAGCGCCGGCCAAGCCTGCTACTCCGGCAAAGAAACCCCAACCGGCCAAGGCCGCCAGCGATACCAAGAAGGTCGCGGCCACCGATACCCCGAAACAGTGATGGGCTAACCACAAGGAACGCGCCATGACCCAAGCGCTGGCTGATATGCGCCGCGACTACACCCGTGATGGCCTGGCCGAGGCACAAGCCCCGGCCGAGCCGTTCGCCCTGTTCCACCAATGGTTCGCCGACGCGGTGAAAACCGAACAGGCGCCGGTGGAGGCCAACGCCATGACCCTGGCAACCGTGGATGAAGACGGGCGCCCGCACTGCCGCATCCTGTTGCTCAAGGGGCTGGATGCCCAGGGCTTTACCTTCTTCACCAACTACGACAGCGCCAAGGGCCAGCAACTGGCGGCGAATCCGTTCGCGGCCATGACGTTTTTCTGGCCGGCCCTGGAGCGTCAGGTGCGCATCGAAGGCAAGGTGGTAAAGGTGACGGCGCAGGAGTCGGACGCCTACTATCAAGTCCGTCCGCTGGGCAGTCGCCTCGGCGCCTGGGCTTCACCCCAGAGCCGGGTGATCGCCGGGCGCGGTGAACTGGAAGATTTGCTCAAGGCTACCGAGCAACGCTTCAGCGACAGTCAACCCCATTGCCCGGAGCACTGGGGTGGTTATCGCTTGCTGCCCGAGCGTATCGAGTTCTGGCAAGGCCGCCCGAGCCGCCTGCATGATCGCCTCAACTACCGCCTGCAAGGGGCGGACTGGATACGCGAGCGTCTGGCGCCTTAGGATAATTTGCCGCAGCGGCCTGCAGCCATTGCGGCAACTCCCGGCGCTTGATCCCTTGCTCACGGGCGTGGGCCAGCTGTTGCAGCATGTAGGTTTTTTTCTGCTCATCCTGCCCCGCCAGTGACAGCGCCAAGTCGCGGTCCATCCAGCGCTTGATGCGCACATACAGCCACCAGTGGAAGTACAAACCGGCGACGGTGGTGGCGACGATGATGAAGTAATCCATGAAAAATCTCGGCGTTGATGACGCAGGTTTCTGAAATTGACGCTACTGTTGGGTGAATTTTTCGGGTGCGCCTGTATCCCACCTGAATGAAAACAATTTTATCCCGGCGAGGCCGTGACAGGCGTCAAGTCGCGGAGTTTAATGAATACCTGTCTTTTGGAGTGATGCTATGCGTAAGTCTGTTTTGCTGGTTGCTTCCTTTTCCACGATGGCGATGTTGCTCACTGGCTGCCAGTCGAGCCTGACCGGTGACTCCTATTCCCGTGACGAAGCGCGTCGCGTGCAGACCATTCGCATGGGGACTATCGAGTCCTTGCGTCCAGTCAAGATCGAAGGCACCAAGACTCCGATCGGTGGCGCGGCCGGTGCTGTGGTGGGCGGTGTAGGTGGTAGCGCCATTGGTGGCGGTCGCGGTAGCGTCGTTGCGGCGGTGATCGGTGCTGTGGCGGGTGGGTTGCTTGGTTCCGCCACTGAAGAAGGTTTGACCCGTACCCAGGGTGTGGAGATCACCGTTCGTGAAGACGACGGCAGCATGCGTGCCTATGTGCAGCAGGTGCAGGAGAATGAGGTGTTCCGTGTGGGTGAGCGGGTGCGGATTTCGACTGTGGGTGGGACTAGTCGGGTGTCGCACTAAGCTGGGTTTTGGGGGGAATGGGGGCATATCCGTTGCTGCGGTAACGGCGGCTTAGGGTTCCGCCCTGACGGCGGCTTACTTTTTTTCAAACGCCAAAAAAAGTAAGCAAAAAAGGCTTCGCCCCACCACTGGGCACCTCGCCAAGGCGAGGTGTTCCCTCACTCCGGCATTGCTCCGTGGGCCCGCCGCGAAGGGCCATCAATGGCCCAGCGCGGCTAACCCGGCATCCATGCCGGGTTGCCCACTGCGCAATGCCTGCGTTCGGCCCTTGTGGTTAACGGGGCGCCCCAGATCAAAAGCCAAAGCAAAGCAAAGCAAAGGCGAGGCCTAGCGGCCAACCTGGCTCTTTGGTCGTACTCCAATCCAATTGTGGGGGCGAGCTTGCTCGCGATGGCAATGGATCAGCAACCTACCTATTCGTGTCATGCACCTGCTTTTGTTCCGCTTCCAGTATGGGGCTGCTGCGCAGCCCAGCGGGAGCAAGCTCCCTCGCCACGATGATTTACGACTCTGGAACTGCGGCGATCAGGAAGGCACTGCCGTGCTCTTGCGGCTGGCTGCGGCTGTCACTGCGTAGCCCAATAGCGCCGCCAGGATCGATCCTGTGAGGATGCCCATCCGGTCCATGCCCGCGTAGTCGCTGGTGCCGGGTTCGAACGCGAGGGAGCCGACGAACAGGCTCATGGTGAAGCCGATGCCGCAGAGGATGGCTACACCCAATACCTGGCCCCAGTTGGCACCCGCGGGGAGGCTGGCGATGCCGATTTTCACTGCGAGCCAGGTCAGGCCGAAGACCCCGAGGGTCTTGCCTAGCAACAGGCCGATGGCGATGCCCATCGGCACATGATGGGTGAAGCTTTCGACGGTGATGCCGCTCAGGGACAGGCCGGCGTTGGCGAAGGCGAACAGCGGCAGGATGCCGAAGGCTACCCAGGGATGCAGGGCATGTTCCAGGGCCAGTAACGGCGAGCTCTCGGCGTTTTTCGTGCGCAACGGGATACAGAAGGCCAGCGTCACCCCGGCCAGGGTTGCATGGACGCCGCTCTTGAGCACGCAGACCCACAGAATCAGGCCAACGACCATATAGGGCCCGAGCTTGACCACGCCCATCCGGTTCATCACCACCAGTACTGCGATGCAACCGGCCGCCAGCATCAGCGACAAGCTGGACAGCGCTCCGGAATAGAAAATGGCGATGATGATAATCGCGCCCAGGTCATCGATGATCGCCAGGGTCATCAGGAACAGTTTGAGAGACACCGGGACGCGCTTGCCCAGCAAGGCGAGCACACCGAGGGCGAACGCGATGTCGGTGGCGGTCGGAATCGCCCAGCCCGCGAGGGCGGCCGGGTTGTCCCGGTTGAGAAACCAGTAGATCAGGGCCGGCACTACCATGCCGCCAATCGCCGCGGCGCCCGGCAGGACGATTTGCGAAGGTTTCGACAGTTGCCCATCGAGCACCTCGCGTTTGACCTCAAGCCCGATCAGGAGGAAGAACAAGGCCATCAAGCCGTCATTGATCCACAGCAGCAAAGGCTTGGCGATCTTCAACGCGCCGACCTGGGCCACCACCGGGGTGTCCAGCAGGCCGCCGTACAGCCAGGACAGTGGCGAATTATTGATGACCAGCGCCAGCACGGCGGCGGCGATCAGCAGCAGGCCGCTGGCGGCTTCGAGCTGGAAGAAACGTGTCAGAGAATTACGTAGAGCCAAGGTTGCTCTCCATTCGTCGATCAGAAAGTGGTCACACCCTAACCCGTAGTGATAGAAGCTAAAACAAAAGTTATATTCTTTTTTGTTATATGACGTTACAAGGTGTCCGACATGCGGTCGGGCAGTTACGGCGCATATTGGACCTTAGCTGTACCTGTGCGCGATGTCGGTTTTTTCCTAAGCTTGTGCCTGGCTTTTCCGATATCCGTCGTGCCTGCATGCCCGCGAGACTGCCTCGCGTCGAACCGATTCAGCGAGAAAACACATGACCGACCACCGCCAGTGGGCGCGCGAAGCGATCCGCATCATCGAGGCTGACTTCCAGCGCAGCGCCGACACACACCTGATTCCGCTGTCGTTGCCGGGCCTGCCGGGTATCGAGTTGTACTTCAAGGATGAGTCCAGCCACCCCACCGGTAGCCTCAAGCATCGACTGGCCCGCTCGCTGTTCCTCTACGCGTTGTGTAATGGCTGGCTCAAGCCCGGGGCGCCGGTGATCGAAGCGTCCAGCGGTTCGACGGCGATTTCCGAAGCGTATTTCGCAAGGTTGTTGGGTCTGCCGTTCATCGCGGTAATGCCGGCCTCCACTTCCCGGGAAAAAATCGCACAGATCGCCTTCTACGGTGGGCAGAGTCATCTGGTGGACGACCCTACGCAGATCTACGCCGAATCCGAACGCCTGGCCCGTGAACATGACGGGCACTTCATCGACCAGTTCACCTACGCCGAGCGTGCCACGGACTGGCGGGCCAATAACAACATTGCCGAATCGATCTTCCAGCAGATGCGTTTCGAGCGGCACCCTGAGCCCAGTTGGCTGATTTCCAGCCCCGGCACCGGCGGCACCACCGCGACCCTGGGACGCTACGTTCGGTATCGCCAGCATTGCACCCGGGTGCTGTGTGCCGACGCCGAACGCTCGGTGTTCTTTGACTACTACCGCAGCGGCGATGCCAGCCTGCGCCTGGATTGCGGCTCGCGAATCGAAGGCATTGGCCGGCCACGGGTCGAAGCGTCGTTCCTGCCGAAAGTCATCGATGCGATGGTCAAGGTCCCGGACGCGTTGTCACTGGCGGCCATGCACTACCTGGCCGAGCGCCTGGGCCGGCGGGTCGGCGGCTCCAGCGGCACCAACCTGATCGGTGCGTTGATCGCCGCGCAGCGGATGGTGGAGGCGGGTGAATCAGGGTCGATCGTGGCGATTTTGTGCGACGGTGGCGAACGCTATGCCACGACCTACTATGACTCGGCCTGGCTCGAGGCGCAGGGCTATGAATTGAGTGGATTGATGGATGCGGTGGCGGCGTGTGTGGAGCGCGGGGACGCGCTGCCGGAGAGTGTGTTGCGGGCGGGGATCTGATCTGAAGATACCGCAGTACCCCTGTGGGAGCGGGCTTGCTCGCGAAGACGGTGTGTCAGGCAACTGTGATGTTGAATGACACGACGCCTTCGCGAGCAAGCCCGCTCCCACAGAGGGAAGGTGTCAGGCCTTCAGGCCGAGGATATCCCGCGCCACCGCTTCGGCAATCCGGATCCCGTCCACGCCGGCCGACAGGATCCCGCCCGCGTAGCCGGCGCCTTCGCCCGCCGGGAACAGGCCCTTCACGTTCAGGCTCTGCAACGATTCGTTGCGAGTGATGCGCAGCGGCGACGAGGTGCGGGTTTCGATCCCGGTCAGTACTGCGTCATGCAGCGAGTAACCGCGAATCTGTTTCTCGAACGCCGGCAGGGCTTCGCGGATGGCTTCGATGGCGAAGTCCGGCAGGGCCAGGGCCAGGTCGCCCAGGGATACCCCAGGTTTGTAGGACGGTTCGACGCTGCCCAGGGCCGTGGACGGCTTGCCAGCGATAAAATCGCCCACCAGTTGCGCCGGCGCTTCGTAGTTGCTGCCGCCGAGCACGAAGGCGTGGGACTCCAGGCGTTCCTGCAATTCGATGCCCGCCAGCGGGCCGCCTGGGTAATCCACTTCCGGCGTAATGCCGACGACAATGCCGGAGTTGGCGTTGCGCTCGTTACGCGAGTATTGGCTCATGCCGTTGGTCACGACACGGTTCGGTTCGGACGTCGCGGCCACCACGGTACCGCCGGGGCACATGCAGAAGCTGTAGACCGAACGACCATTGCTGGCGTGGTGCACCAGTTTGTAGTCCGCAGCACCGAGTTTCGGGTGGCCGGCGTATTTGCCCAGGCGGGCGCTGTCGATCAGCGACTGCGGATGCTCGATCCGGAAACCCACCGAAAACGGCTTGGCTTCCATGTAGACGCCACGGCTGTGGAGCATGCGGAAGGTGTCCCGGGCACTGTGGCCCAAGGCAAGGATTACATGACGGGAATGGATGCGTTCGCCGCCGGCCAGTTCCACACCGACCAATTGGCCGTCCTCGATCAGCACGTCGGTGACCCGCTGCTGGAAGCGTACTTCACCGCCCAGTGCACGAATCTGTTCGCGCATGTTCTCCACCACGCCGGTCAGGCGGAACGTACCGATGTGCGGTTTGCTGACGTAGAGGATTTCTTCCGGCGCCCCGGCCTTGACGAATTCGTGCAGGACTTTGCGGCCGAGGAACTTCGGGTCCTTGATCTGGCTGTAGAGCTTGCCATCGGAAAACGTCCCCGCGCCGCCTTCGCCGAACTGCACGTTGGATTCAGGGTTGAGCACGCTTTTACGCCACAGGCCCCAGGTGTCCTTGGTGCGCTGGCGGACTTCCGGGCCGCGCTCGAGGATGATCGGCTTGAAGCCCATTTGCGCCAGCAGCAGGGCGGCGAAGATCCCGCACGGGCCGAAGCCGACTACGATCGGTCGCTCGCCCACGTCTGCCGTGGCCTGGCCGACCATTTTGTAACTGACATCCGGCGCTTCGTTGACGTTACGGTCATCGGCGAACTTGCGCAGCAGGCTGGCTTCATCGCGCACCGTCAGGTCGATGGTGTAGATGAAGCACAGTTCGGAGGATTTCTTGCGTGCGTCGTAGCTGCGCTTGAACAGGGTGAAGTCGAGCAGCTCATCGCTGGCGATGCCCAGGCGCTGCACGATGGCGGCGCGCAGGTCTTCTTCGGGGTGATCGATCGGCAGCTTGAGTTCGGTGATTCGTAACATGAGGGGATCCGGTTCGCGGGGCGCACAACTGCGCCAGGGCGTGCTTCAAACCGGCGATTATATGCTGCAATCCCCGGATCCCCTACATGCCGTTCATTTAAAGTGGCCCTGGTCCCTTGTGGCGAAGGACGCTTTTTGTGGCGAGGGAGCTTGCTCCCGCTGGGCTGCGCAGCGGCCCCGCTTTTTTTTGCGGTCGCTACGCAACCGAGCGGGAGCAAGCTCCCTCGCCACGGGATGGGGGTGTTCACAATACTAGGTTGGGCCCGGTCAGTGTGGCGAGGGAGCTTGCTCCCGCTTGGGTGCGAAGCACCCACATGGTGATCGAATCAGTCGTTACGCGCGCCGCCGAAGTAGGCGCAGCCGCGCTGGATCTGGCCGTTGACGCGGACTTCGGCGCTCATGTGCTGGACACTGCCGGTGACGCTGTCGACGCAGCGTTGTGGCGCGACCCAGAGTTCGACTTTCTGGCCGTTGGCTTCGGTGCTGAGGTTGAAGCGGCCGTCGCCCAGTTGTTCTTCCAGATAGGGCACGGCCAGTGTCGGCTGGCCCTCACGTTCCAGCACCATGCCTTTGCCGCTGGCGTTGAGGTTCCATTCAGGGCCATGACCGCTGGCGCGCAGCACCAGCGGTTTGAAATTGACGTCGTCACAGGCGCTGCCCGAGCGCTCCAGGCGATACAACTGCTCCAGGTCCAGCTGGCTGTCGGCACCGGCCGCCGCGCTGGAGACGATACGGCCTCGTACATCGGCAAACAGCTTGCCCTGGTCATTGGCCAGGCTGGCGGCCTGTTGCAGCACGCTGGTGCCGCCGCTGTCGTTGACGATGTAGCGACGCTGTTCCTGACATGGCTGGAACACCAGTTTGCCGTCGGCTGCGGTCAGCTCGCCCTGCATGCGCGTCTGGCCGGCGTGGGAAGCGCTCTGGCGTGGAGCGTCGAGCAGTTGGCAGCCGGCGAACAGCGGCAGGAGGGCAACAAACAGCAGGGAGCGGGCGGCACGCATCATTGGGTCTCCAGACAAGTGCCGCCACGTTACGCAGACTGATCCTGCATCACAAGAGGGTATTAGCCTACGTGGAATACCTGACCGGTCTGTAGGCCTTCGACACTCTTGGCGTAGGCCAATGCGACATCCGCGGCCGGCACCGGTTTGAAACCGCGGAAGTACGGCGCGTACTTGCCCATGGCTTCCAGCAGCACGTTCGGGCTCACCGAGTTGACCCGCAGGCCCCGTGGCAACTCGATTGCCGCCGCGCGGACGAAGCTGTCCAAGGCACCGTTGACCAGGGCCGCCGACGCGCCGCTCTTGATCGGGTCGTGGCTGAGCACGCCGGTGGTGAAGGTGAAGGACGCCCCATCGTTGGCGTATTCGCGGCCGATCAGCAGCAGGTTGACCTGGCCCATCAGCTTGTCTTTCAAGCCCAGGGCGAAGCTTTCTTCGGTCATGTCGCCCAACGGCGCAAACGTGACATTGCCGGCTGCGCAGACCAGGGCGTCGAAGCGCCCGGTCTTTTCGAACAGGGCGCGGATCGAGGCGCTGTCGCTGATGTCCACCTGCACATCACCGCTGCTGCGACCGATGCGGACGATTTCGTGGCGGGGTGAGAGTTCTTTATCAATGGCCGAACCGATGGTGCCGTTGGCGCCGATCAACAGGATTTTCATGGGTGATTCCTCATTTGGGTTGAACGAGGTCGCAGTCTAGAGTGGTTTTTCCTTTCGATAAGCGCGCTAATAGGCAACCTTTGGTTTTCAATTGGAAACAATCCAATGAGCGAGATGGATGACTTGGCGGCCTTTGCCGTGTTGATGGAAGCCGGCAGTTTCACCCTGGCCGCGCAGCAATTGGGCTGCAGCAAGGGCCAGTTGTCCAAGCGGATCAGCTCGTTGGAGAGCCGGTTTTCCGTGCGGCTGCTGCAGCGCACCACGCGGCGTCTGAGCCTTACGGCGGCCGGGGCGGCGTTGTTGCCCCAGGCGCAGGCGCTGTTGGTGCAGGTGGAAAGAGCGCGTCAGGCATTGGCGCGGTTGAAGGACGATATTTCCGGGCCGGTGCGTATGACGGTTCCGGTTTCGCTGGGCGAAACCTTCTTCGATGGATTGCTGACGGAGTTCGCCCGCACCTATCCCAACGTGCAACTTGAACTGGAACTCAACAATGGATACCGCGATCTGACCCGCGACGGTTTCGATCTGGCGATTCGCTCCGATGCCGCCATCGATGAGCGACTGGTGGCCCGGCCGTTACTGGCCTGGCACGAAGTGACCTGCGCCAGCCCGGCCTATCTCGACCAGCATGGCGAGCCGCTGACGCCTCAGGCCCTGGCCGAACACCAATGCCTGCTCAACAGCCACTACAGCGGCCGGGAAGAATGGCTTTATCACCAGCAACATGAGCTTTTGCGGGTCCGGGTATCCGGGCCGTTTGCCAGCAATCACTACAGCCTGTTGAAAAAGGCCGCCCTGGCCGGTGCCGGCATCGCCCGGCTGCCGTCCTACCTGTTGCATGAAGAATTGGCTGACGGACGCCTGCGCTGGGTATTACGCGATTACCAGACCCGGCGCATGCCGATGTACCTGGTGCACCCGTATCAGGGCGGGTTGCCCAAGCGGACCCAGGTGCTGGCGGATTATCTGATGGATTGGTTCAAGCGCAGTGGGGAGGCGTTGGATCGGCTTTAGCAATAGCAGGCCTTGGGTCCTGCTTGCAAAAACAGGGAAATTTCCAGGGCACCACAAAACAATGTGGGAGCGAGCCTGCTCGCGATAGCGGAGAATCAGCCAACATCAATGTCGCTGATCCACCGCTATCGCGAGCAGGCTCGCTCCCACAAAGTGGCCTTTATCAAGTCACGAACTCAACCGCCCAGATACGCCTCGCGCACTTTCGGGTCGGTCAGCAGCGCTTCACCGGTGCCTTGCATGACCACGCGACCGTTTTCCAGCACGTACGCCCGGTCAGCGATTTTCAGCGCCTGGTTGGCGTTCTGCTCTACCAGGAACACCGTGACGCCATCCTTGCGCAGCTGTTCGATGATGTCGAAGATCTGCTGGATGATGATCGGTGCCAGGCCCAGGGAAGGTTCGTCGAGCAGCAGCAGCTTGGGCTTGCTCATCAGCGCACGGCCGATGGCGAGCATTTGCTGTTCGCCGCCGGACATGGTGCCGCCGCGTTGGGTAAAGCGCTCTTTCAGGCGTGGGAAAAGGTGCAACACCTTGTCCATCTGTTCCTGATAGTCGCCCTTGTCGGTGAAGAATCCGCCCATGGCGAGGTTTTCTTCAACGGTCAGTCGGGCAAAGACCCGACGGCCTTCCGGCACCACGGCAATGCTCTTGCGCATGATTCGCGACGAGTCCTGGCCCACCAGTTCTTCGCCCATGTAGCGGATGCTGCCGCTGTGGGCCTGGGGTGAACCGCACAGGGTCATCAGCAGGGTGGACTTGCCGGCGCCGTTGGCACCGATCAGCGTCACGATCTCGCCCTGGCGGACATCGACGTTGACGCTGTGCAGGGCCTGGATCTTGCCGTAGAACGTGGAAACGTTTTCGAACTGCAGCATTTACGCTTCCCCCAGGTAGGCTTTGATCACTTCAGGATTGTCGCGGATCTGTTCCGGCGTGCCGTCGGCCAGTGGCGTGCCCTGGTTGATCACGACGATATGGTCGGAAATGCTCATGACCAGCTTCATGTCATGCTCGATCAGCAGCACCGTCACGTTGTGCTCCTCACGCAGCACGCCGATCAAGGCCTTCAGGTCTTCGGTTTCCTTGGGGTTCAGGCCGGCGGCGGGTTCGTCGAGCATGAGGATGCGCGGGCGCGTCATCATGCAGCGGGCGATTTCCAGGCGGCGTTGCTGACCGTAGGCCAGGGTGCCGGCGGTACGGTTGGCGAATTCCTTGAGGTTGACCTTGTCCAGCCAGTACTCGGCGTACTCCATCGCCTCGCGCTCGCTCTTGCGGAACGACGGGGTCTTGAACAGACCGGCGAAGAAGTTGGTGTTCAGGTGACGGTGCTGGGCGATCAACAGGTTCTCGATCGCGGTCATGTCCTTGAACAACCGTACGTTCTGGAAGGTGCGCACCACGCCCTTCAGGGCGATCTTGTGGCCCGGCAGGCCCTGGATCGGCTCGCCGTCCAGCAGGATGCTGCCGCCGGTGGGTTGGTAGAAGCCGGTCAGGCAGTTGAACACGGTGGTCTTGCCCGCGCCGTTCGGCCCGATCAGTGCAACCACCTGTTTCTCTTTCACCGTCAGAGCCACATTGTTGACGGCCAGCAGGCCGCCGAAACGCATGCTTAAATTTTCAACCTTGAGGATCTCGCGGCTCATTTGCGCAGCTCCATGTGTGGGCGTTGCATAGGCAGCAAACCTTGAGGACGCCAGATCATCATCAGCACCATCAGGGCGCCGAACATCAACATGCGGTATTCGCTGAATTCACGCATCATTTCAGGCAGCAGGATCATCACCACGGCGGCCAGGATCACCCCCAGTTGCGAGCCCATCCCGCCCAGCACGACGATGGCGAGGATGATCGCCGACTCGATGAAGGTGAAGGATTCCGGCGTCACCAGACCCTGGCGGGCGGCGAAGAAACTGCCGGCGAACCCGGCGAATGCAGCACCGAGGGTGAAGGCCGACAGCTTGATCACTGTAGGATTGAGACCCAGGGCGCGGCAGGCGATTTCGTCTTCGCGCAGCGCTTCCCAGGCGCGGCCGATCGGCATGCGCAGCAGGCGGTTGATGACGAACAGCGCGGCCAGGGCCAGCAACAGCGCAACCAGGTAAAGGAAGATCACCTTGTTGATCGAGTTGTATTCCAGGCCGAAGTATTCGTGGAAGGTCTGTAGGCCTTCGGCGGCCTTGCGCTCGAAGGTCAGGCCGAAGAACGTCGGTTTTTCGATGTTGCTGATGCCGTTCGGGCCACCGGTGATGTCGGTCAGGTTACGCAGGAACAGACGGATGATTTCACCGAAGCCCAGGGTCACGATGGCCAGGTAGTCACCGCGCAGACGCAGCACCGGGAAGCCCAGCAGGAAACCGAAGGTGGCGGACATCAGCCCGGCGATCGGCAGGCAGATCCAGAAGCTCAGGCCGTAGTAGTGCGACAGCAGCGCGTAGCTGTAGGCGCCGACCGCGTAGAAGCCGACGTAACCCAGGTCCAGCAGGCCGGCCAGGCCTACCACGATGTTCAGGCCGAGGCCGAGCATCACGTAGATCAGGATCAGCGTGGCGATGTCCACGGCACCGCGGGAGCCGAAGAACGGCCAGATCAGGGCCACGACGATCAGGGCCAGGATGATCCAGCGTTGGGTGGTCGGCAAGGTCAGGAAGTGGCTGGCCTTGGCCGGGATCACCGGCAGGCTGGGCGACGACTTCCAGGCCGCGCTGATCTGCGTGCTGAACAACACCCGCAGGAACATCAGTACCGAACAGATGGCGATGACCGCCAGGATGGTCGGGCTGGTGCCGTGCACTTCCAGGTTGATGCCAACGATGGTCAGTTTAAGACCGAGTACCGGGTAGGCCACGGCCCAGACCAGCAGGGCGCTGAAGAGCGCCGATTTGAGATGCCTAGTCATACTTTTTCAACCTCCGGGCGGCCCAGGATGCCGGTCGGCCGGAATAACAGAACCAGAACCAACAAGCCGAATGCCACGACGTCCTTGTACTGGTCGCCGAAGATGTCGGCGCCAAAGGCTTCCGCCACGCCCAGCACCAGCCCGCCGAGCATCGCGCCGGGAATGCTGCCGATGCCGCCCAGTACTGCGGCGGTGAAGGCCTTCAGGCCCACGAGGAAACCGGCGTTGGGGTTGATCACACCGTATTGCATGCTCAACAGCACCGCAGCGACGGCCGCCAGGGCCGCACCGATGACGAAGGTCAGGGCGATGATGTTGTTGGTGTTGATGCCCAGCAGGTTGGCCATCTTGATGTCCTCGGCGCAGGCGCGGCAGGCGCGGCCCAGGCGGGAGCGGGAGATGAACAGCGTCAGGCCGAGCATGGCGACCAGGGTCACCACGAACACCACGATTTGCATGTAGGAAATCAGCACTTCATGTGCCCCGCCTGGCCCGATGGCGAAGTTGCCCGGGATCAGGTTGGGAATGGATTTGTCCTTGGAGTCTTGCGAGAGCAGTACTGTGTTTTGCAGGAAGATCGACATGCCGATGGCTGAGATCAGCGGGATCAGACGGTTGCTGCCGCGCAGGGGGCGGTAGGCGATCCGTTCGATGCTATAGCCATAGGAACTGGTGACCACGATGCTCGCGATGAAAGCCGCGGTCATCAACAGCGGGACACTGTCGAGTCCCATCATGCTCAGCCCGGCGATGGCGATGAACGCCACGTAGGAGCCGATCATGTATACCTCGCCGTGGGCGAAGTTGATCATTCCAATGATGCCGTAGACCATCGTATAGCCGATGGCGATCAGGGCATACGTGCTGCCAACGGTCAGGCCGTTAACCAGCTGTTGGAAGAAGTGATAGATGTCAGGCATTACAGCGCTCCTAAAAACCTGATACGCATTTCACTGGTGGAGTCATTTTCCCGCCCGGGCCCCATGGATCTGCATCCACTTCGAGCACGAGGTTTGCCAGCGAACCGCTGATGACGGTTTTGAGATTTTCAGGTGGGGAGACTGGCGGATCACGCCAGCGCGGCCCAATACATTTAAAACAAAGCCCACGGCACGCCGTGGGCTTTATTGGCAGTCAGTCAGGCAAGGCCTTACTGAGGCGAAACTTCGGTTTTAGGCTTGCCGAAATGCCACTCGTAGACCACGAACTTGAAGTCCTTGAGGTCGCCCTTGGCATCGAAGCTCAGGTCGCCGGTAGGGGTCTTGAAGGTGCCTTTGTGGATGGCTTCGGCGACTTTGGCCGGGTCTTCGCTCTTGGCAGCCTTGATGGCGTCGGCGATCACGGTCACTGCAGAGTAGGACGGGAACACGAACGGACCGCTCGGGTCTTCTTTCTTGGCCTTGAACGCGTCAGCCAGGGCAACGTTGGCCGGATCCTGGTCGAAGGATTTCGGCAGGGTCACCAGCAGGCCTTCGGAAGACTCCTTGGCGATCTGCGAAATCGAGTCGTTGCCCACGCCTTCCGGACCCATGAACTTGGCTTTCAGGCCTTTTTCCTCGGACTGACGCAGGATCAGGCCCAGTTCCGGGTGGTAGCCGCCGTAGTAGACGAAATCGACGTTGGCCTGCTTGAGCTTGGCGATCATCGAGGAGAAGTCTTTGTCGCCGGCGTTCACGCCTTCGAAGACGGCCACTTTCACGCCTTTGGCTTCGAGGGTTTTCTTCACGGCACTGGCGATGCCTTCGCCGTACTGCTGCTTGTCGTGCAGGACCGCAACGATTTTCGGCTTGACGTGGTCGGCGATGTAGTTGCCGGCCGCAGGGCCCTGGGCACTGTCCAGGCCGATGGTGCGGAAGATCATCTTGTAGCCGCGAGCGGTGATGTCCGGGCTGGTGGCGGCCGGGGTGATCATGACCACGCCTTCGTCTTCATAGATGTCCGAAGCCGGCTGGGTGGAGCTGGAGCACAGGTGGCCGACGACGAACTTGACGCCGTCGTTGACGACCTTGTTCGCGACCGCAACGGCTTGTTTCGGATCGCAGGCGTCGTCGTATTCAACGGCCACGAGTTGCTTGCCGTCGACGCCGCCCTTGGCGTTGATCTGTTCGATGGCCATTTTGGAACCACTGAACTGCATGTCGCCGTACTGGGCCACAGGGCCGGTTTTCGGACCGGCGATGCCGATCTTGATGGTGTCGGCGGCGAACGAATGGCTGGCAACCCCGGCCAGAACCATAGCGGCAAACAGTTTGGAAATCTGCTTAGTAGCCTTAGTCATAGTGCTCCACTCATGCTGTTGTAATTTTTATAGTCCTGGCGCCGTAGCAGCAGAACCGGGTCAGATATCTTGGATATCCTCGCGGAAAATGCCCCCGGCAACTGTACCGGTACAGTGTAGAGCGCCGGTTGTTGGCAAGGGAAGCTGGCGCTTGGGGGCAAAACCTGAGGATGTCGCTTTATTGAAAGGAAAATACAGAATTGCGGCGGGTGTTGTCCGGGGAAAATCGGCAATCCGTGGCGCTGCTGCACTTTTCAATCGGTACTCCAATTGCTACCGGGTTTTTCTGCCGGACCACCGACGTTATCATTCGCGCCGATTTCTTTTCCGGACAGCTCCCATGAATGAAGAACCTAGCACCCTCTATGCCAAGCTGCTTGGTGAAACCGCATCCATCACCTGGAAAGAGCTGGAGCCGTTCTTTGCCAAGGGTGCCCTATTGTGGGTCGACCCGACGCTGGATTTGATCGCCGCTGCCGAAGCCGTTGCCCAGGACGAAGGCGACAAAGTCGCCGCCTGGCTGGCCGCCGGACAGCTTGCCAAGCTGTCTGAAACGCGGGCGCTGGATTTTCTGGAACGTGATCCGCAGCTTTGGGCAGTGGTGGTTTCGCCTTGGATAATGATCCAGGAAAGGGCGTCGAATTGATCTATGCACCAAGTTGGGTCGTGATCCTGATCGATAGAAAGTGTGTAGGTGAGTAGCGTGATGGCACCCTGCCGTGGTGAAACGCCACAGGGGAGGGTGACGTATACGTAACGGGAACAGTTTATTGGGCAGCCGTAGGGCTGCTTAATTGTTTCTGGATGTTGTATTGGTGGCGTTATCGAAGGGCCTCTTCGCGAGCAAGCCCGCTCCCACAAGGGACCGCGTTCTTCTGGAGGAACACTGTTCAATGTGGGAGCGGGCTTGCTCGCGAAAGGGGCGACGCGGTGCTAAGCCAGGCTCAGTAAGTCCGCCCCGTATGGTTATTGAGCGAAATAACCTTGGTCTTGCCAATGCGGTGACGGTAGATCTCGCGCAGGTACTTGATCGCTTTCTTCACGCAATCCCGGGACAGGCGGATGTCGTTGATCGAGACGAACTTCTCCTTGTCGCTGATCAGCTCGCGGTATTTCTTCTCGTACATCGGCTTGATGGCGTACCAGTTCGTGTCGAGGATCTTCGCCGGGTTTTCGAACTCGTTGAGCAGTTCGTCGATGCGTTCTTCGTCGAAATCTTCATTGATGATGAAGTCCAGGATCGAGTTGTCCAGGGTGTCGTCGAAGCGGTACGGGGTGCGGGCGAAGCAGCGCTTGATGAAGGCCACGATCAGCGTCAGGAAATCATCCGACAGGCATGGGCTCTTGGCGATCAGGGTGGTCAGCGACAGGTTGGCCGAGGCGCCGATCACCAGCGCGTAACGCTTGAGCGTGGTGTTGGGGAACAGGCTGTTGAGGTGGGTCTTGAGCCGGTTCAGGTCCATGTAGGACAGCTTGTAGTCCTTGGGCAGCGAGACAATCGACACCACCGACGAGCAGTTCTTGAAGAAGTGCAGGTCATGCAGGGCCGCGGCGTCGTAGCCGGAATTCTTGTACTGCTCCAGCGATGCCCGGTAGCGCTTGGACTCGATCGGCAACAGGCTGATGCCTTCGATGGCCTGGGTGACCTTGTTGAAGTGCGGCAGGTCGATGGAGCGGAAGAACAGGTCATCGATGTTCAGGCGCGGCGGTTCTTTATCGAACACCTTGAACTTGTCGTTGCTGGGCGCCGGGGTTTCCGGAACGACGGATTCGGCGTAGGCAATCGCCACCGGGCCGGCCAGGCTCATGAACAGGTCGTTGGCGTCCAGGCGGATGGTCTCGCCGATGTCGATGCCGGCGCGGCGGAAATAGTTCTGGTCGTAGTCGGTGGTGACGGCCTGGGCGGTCAGGATGTTGAAGATCTGCTGGGAGATGTACTGGTTGGCGTGCTTCTCCATGGCGTTGACATCGATGTTCTGGATGTTGCCGTCATCGCTTTCTTCGGCGTAGCGCATGATGTCGTTGGAAATCAGCATCATCGCGTTCCATGGGCGGATACGCCCCATCACGCTGGCTTCGCTGCTGTCTTCGTTGGCGAAGTTGTACGAGAAATCCCATTCTTCCGACAGGTACTTGCACAGCAAGCGTCCGGCGTTGATGTGCAGCGCCTCGGACATTTCGCTGCGGTGGTCGGAAATGTTCGGCAGCACGCAGATGCCGCTGGTGAAGATCGGTTCGAAGACGAAGGAATGACCGCTCTTGCTGTCGTGTTCATCCATCGGCTTGGTGTCGAACGTCTTGTTCATGTACGAGTATTGCTGGGCCAGGCCGAACTCCGAGGCCATGCCCGAACCGGTACCGCCGCCGGCGCTGAAGATCGAGAAGTACAGGCGCGACTGGTTGGCCTTGATGCCGCAGCTGTCGATCAGGTACGAGTGGATCATTTTCCAGTCGGGGCTGGAGAAGCGCTGGGTGTCTTTGTTCAGGATGATCTTGGCCAGGTACTGGCCGAGGATCGGCGCGTTACCGGCGCCCCCGGCGTGGACTTCCGACAAGTCCATGATTTTCATTTTGCTGTAGTCGCGCAGAAAGCCGCTTTTTTCGCCCTTGCGCGAGAAGCGGATGCGCCCGGCGATGTCCTTGTCCAGGTCGCCCAGCATCACTAACGGTTCTACCAGGAACACCGGCTTGGTTGCCTTGCTGTTACCCAGGCGCAGGTTGTGGCGGATCCATTGCGCGGGGCTGTAGCCCTTGTCGATGTAGTGTTTGTCTTCGGCGTTGAATTCGTTGAGGTAGAACTTGCGGGCGTTGTACACCAGCTCCGCCACGTCCAACGCGATGTTGGAGCCGCACCGGCCCAGGCCGATCAGGCACACCGAGGGGAATTCCTGCTGGCCGCGGTCGGTTTCATCGTCCACCAGATGGGGCGGACGTGGGAACACGCTGTCACGCAGACCATCGAGGTTGTCCAGGATGCGGTCGGTGTTGGTTTCGGTGAAGTACAGGTATTGCTGGGTCGACAAGGGCCGTGAGTAGCTCGACGTCGTCGACGTTTCGAGGCCGTTGGCGGCCGGGCCCAGGGTCAGATCGGATACCGCAGTGGCTGATTTTTTGGAAGTCATTGTGCGCCGTTTGCCTGAACTGGTTGGTGCGATGATCGCGGTCATCGAACCATCGAGGATGGGAGCTCGCGTCCGTGTTGGCGCGAAGTCGGCCCTAGCGGTCAAGGCACACGCCTGAACAGCGCTCGGGAGAATCTGTTCACGTTGGATCGGCCACCGGAACGTGATCTTTAGTCGGGATCGGGCAAAATGATGGCAAATGTTACAGAGAGTTGACTGCCGTCAAGAAACCCGTCGCCCGCCATGGTCGGGTATCAGCCGTGCGAATGATCGCAGACAGCCCGCCCGCTGCTGTCTAGATTGCAGATTCCGGGCTCGGAAGCTTCGCCGCCGCCCCATGACAATAAAGAGACGGACCCATGCAGAACTCGACCCAAGCGGCGAATGCCTGGCGCATTCTGTTCCTGCTGTTCCTCGCCAACCTGTTCAACTTCTTCGACCGCACCATCCCGGCGATCATCATCGAGCCGATCCGCATGGAGTGGAGCCTCAGCGACTTCCAGATCGGCATCATCGGCACCGCGTTCACCATCGTCTATGCCATTGCCGGTCTGCCTCTGGGGCGCTTGGCCGACACCGGCTCGCGCAGCAAGTTGATGGGCTGGGGCCTGGCGGCCTGGAGCGCGCTGACGGCAGTCAACGGTCTGGTGGGCAGTTTCTGGGCGTTTCTGCTGGTGCGCATGGGGGTGGGAGTCGGCGAGGCCAGCTACGCGCCGGCTGCCAACTCGCTGATCGGCGATCTGTTCCCGGCCCACCGGCGGGCGCGGGCCATGGGCATTTTCATGCTGGGTTTGCCGATCGGGCTGCTACTGGCATTTTTCACCATCGGCGCGATGGTCAAGGCTTTCGACAGCTGGCGTGCGCCGTTCTTTATCGCGGCGGTGCCGGGGCTGCTGCTGGCGTTGTTCATGTTTTTCATCAAGGAACCCAAGCGCGGCGCGGCGGAAACCGTGCAGGTGTCCCAGGAAAAAATCGACCGGCCGATTCGTCGGGTGTTGGCGATTCCGACTTTCCTGTGGCTGGTGCTGGCCGGGCTGTGCTTCAACTTCGCCACCTACGCCTGTAACTCGTTCCTGGTGCCGATGCTGCAGCGTTACTTTCTGATGCCGTTGCACGAGGCGGCGGTGGCCACCGGGATCATGGTCGGCGTGACCGGGTTGTTCGGGTTGACCCTGGGCGGCTGGGTCGCCGACAAGATCCACCAGCGCGTGCCCAGTGGCCGCTTGTTGTTCGCCGCGTTCAGCCTGGTGATCTCCACGGTGACCACCGCGTGGGCGTTGCACGCCGGACGAATTGAAATCGGCGTGTTTGTGGCGGTGTTCAGCGTCGGCTGGCTGTTCGCCTATAACTTCTATACCTGCGTGTACACGGCGATCCAGGATGTGGTCGAGCCGCGCTTGCGGGCTACGGCGATGGCCTTGTTCTTCGCCGGCCTGTATCTGCTTGGCGGCGGCCTGGGGCCGGTGGTGGTGGGCGGTTTGTCCGACTACTTCGCCCGCACGGCCATGGCCGCGGCCGGCGTTGACCAGATGAGCGAAGCGTTCAAGGCCATCGGCCTGCACGACGCGATGTACCTGATCCCGGTGGCGTTGTTTTTGACCATGGTGTTTCTGTTCCTGGCGTCACGCTGTTTTGTGCCTGATGCCCGGCGGATGAAGGAAGGGCTGAGTGGGGTGGTGGAGCCGGTGGGGGCTGCGGCGACAGCATAAAGCACACAAGAAGTAGCCTTGCACAATCCCCTGTGGCGAGGGAGCAAGCTCCCTCGCCACAGGGGTTCTGCACTAACCACAGGGGTTCTGCACTAACCACAGGGGTTCTGCACTAACCCAGGGTTCTGCACTACCTCCAGGGTTCTGCGCTGACCAGAGGTTGGCGCGCTACCGGGCTTTCTCATCCCGCCCACGCAACAACTGGTTCGGCATCGCCACCGCCGCCGTCAGCCCCAGCAGCGACACCGCTGCGCTGATCAACAGCAGGTTCCGAAAGGTGCTTTGCAGCTCCTGGCGCAGGGCGTCCTGGGCTGCGCCCGGGGCGGCGTTCAGGCCGTCCAGCAAGACGTTGCCGGAATGCCCTTCTCCCAGCAGCGATGCGCCGGCCAGTTGGGCGAAGCTGGAATCCTGCAACAACGCCAGCAGCAACGCCGACATCAAGGCCACGCCCACCGCGCCGCCGAGGGAGCGGAACAGGTTGGTGGTACTGGTGGCGACGCCGATGTCCCGTTGTTGCACCGAGTTCTGCGAACCCACCAACGAGGTGGGGAACTGCATGCCGGAGGCGATACCGCACAGCAGCATGAACAGGCTGCTGAGCCAGAACGCGGCGGGCGGGGTGAAGGCCATGCCGAGAATGGCGAAGGGAAAGAGCAGGGCGCCGCTGAGGATCATCGGTTTATAGCGGCCGGTGACCGAGGTCCGGCGCCCGGCGCAATACGCTCCTATCGGCAAGCCCATCGCCAGTGGCAGCAGGTGCAACGCGGCGCTGTCGGCACCGGCGCCGGTCACGCTCTGAAAACGCAACGGCACCAGCACGGTCAGGGAAATCGCCTGGAAACTGGTGAAGAACACGGTGCACCAGCACAACACCGCAGTGCGGTTGACGAACAGGTGCATCGGCAGCAGCGGCTCGCGGGCGCGGCGCTCGTGCCAGGCAAACACCCCCAGTACCAACACCGCGCAACCCAGCAGCCCGAGCACTTCGCGGCTGTACCAGGCGTGGCCCTGGCCGAATTGGGTAATGCCCAGCAACAGCGCGGTCAGGCCGATGATCAGCAGCACGGTGCCCAGGTAATCGATGATCGGCGTACGCTGCGGCACCGGCAGCCCGACCAGCGCCCGTCGCGCCACCAGCCAGGCGCCCAGGCCCAGCGGCAGGTTGATCAGAAACACCCAGCGCCAGGACAGGTATTGGGTCATGTAGCCGCCCAGCACCGGCCCGGCGACGCTGGCCACGGCGTACATGCCGCTGAAATAACCCTGGTAACGGCCTCGTTCCCGGGGCGAGATGATGTCGCCGATGATGGCCTGGCTCACCGAAATCATCCCGCCGGCACCGATGCCCTGGATGATTCGCGCCAGTACCAGTTGTTCCATGTTTTGTGCCAGCCCGCAGAACAGCGAGGCCAGGGTGAACAGGCCCAAGCCGAACAGCATCAGCCGGCGTCGACCGTACAGGTCGCCGAGCTTGCCGTAGATCGGCACCGCCACGGTCATGGCGACCATGTAGCCGGAAATCACCCAGGCCAGCAGGCTGACATCGGCAAATTGTGCGGAGATGGCCGGCATCGAGACGGCGACGATGGTCTGGTCCAGGGCGCCGAGAAAGATCGCCAGCATCAGCGCCACCAGTACGCTGCGGATGGCCGGTTTCTGGGCTTGAGGGCTTTCGGGCTGATTCACGGCAAAACCTGCGGGCATCGCGCCGGTGAGGCGAGTGGAACGGAGCCCTCAGTGTAAGTCGATAGCCGACTATTCGATAGCCTCGTAAGGAAGTCCCACGTAATTTTCCGCGATGGTTTTGCGCCCCGCCTCGGAGTCGACGAAGTATTCCAACTCCGCTTCGCTGATGCGCTGGTTGAAGGCGTCGTCATCGAAGCGATGCAGCATCGAGGTCATCCACCAGGAGAACCGTTCAGCCTTCCAGACGCGCCGCAGGCAGATGGCCGAGTACCGCTGCAGCAGGTCCACGCGGCCATCGCGATAGACCTTGAGCAGGATGTTGAACAGCGTGCTGACGTCGCTGGCCGCCAGGTTCAGGCCCTTGGCCCCGGTGGGCGGGACGATGTGAGCCGCGTCACCCACCAGGAACATTCGCCCGTGCTGCATCGGCTCGACCACGAAGCTGCGCAGCGGCGCGATGCTTTTCTCGATCGATGGACCGGTCACCAAGGCTTCGGCCAGGTCGGCGGGCAGGCGCGCTTTCAGTTCGGCCCAGAAGCGTTCGTCCGGCCAATCGGCCAGCTGTTCTTCGGCGGGTACTTGCAGGTAATACCGGGTGCGGGTCTTGGAGCGCATGCTGCACAGGGCGAAACCGCGTTCGTGACGGGCGTAGACCAGTTCCTCGTGGACCGGCGCAGTGTCGGCCAGGATGCCAAGCCAACCGAACGGGTAGACCCGCTCGAAGACTTTGAGGCGGTCCGCCGGGATCGACTGCCGCGCCACGCCGTGGAAACCGTCGCAACCGGCGATGTAGTCGCAGTCCAGGCGCCAGGATTCGCCCTGATGCTCGAAGGTCACGAAGGGCTGGTCGGTCTGCATGTCGTGGGGTTGGGCGTTGTCGACCTGATACAGCGTACGGCCACCGGTCTGTTCACGGGCGGCCATCAGGTCGCGGGTCACTTCGGTCTGGCCGTAGACCACCACATTCTTGCCGCCGGTCAGCCCCTTGAGGTCGATGTGCACCCGGCGACCGTTGAGCACCAGCTCGAAACCGTCATGTTCCAGGCCCTCGGCGTCCATGCGCTGGCCCACGCCGGCCTGGCGCAGCAGGTCGGCCATGCCTTGCTCCAGTACGCCGGCGCGAATGCGGCTCAGCACATAGTCCGGGGTCTGGCGTTCGAGAATGACGGTGTCGATCCCGGCGTTGTGCAGCAACTGGCCGAGCAGCAGCCCGGAGGGGCCGGCGCCGATGATTGCGACTTGGGTCTTGAGGGTTTTCATTGTTGTTATGACTCACACAAAGCACACGACTGAGGTCGGTGTTGAGGGTTATGGACCGTGTGCCTGCATTTTTCGCTTGCGGACCTGTCAGTTGAAGGGGAAAACTGCGCCGATACCTGTTCATTCTGCCAATTGGTGCGATTATCGCCCGCAATCCCAGGCCCGGATCCTCGTCATGAAAAAACCAGACCTGCCTACGATCCCGGTGTTCAAGCTCTACGGAGAGGGCCAGGAGTGGCCGACGCCGGACCTGCTGCACTGCGAGACCATTTCCAAGCGCAGCCGTGAACATCAATGGGAAATCAAACCTCACCGGCACGCCGACCTGTGCCAGTTGTTGTTCGTGTTCAAGGGCCAGGCAGAACTGGAGATCGAAGGCCAGCGCACGCAATTCGATAAGCCGGCGGTGCAGATCCTGCCGCCGCTGTCGGTGCATGGTTTCCGCTTTTCCGAGGACGTGGAAGGCTACGTGGTGACCCTGGCGGCGCCGTTGGTGACGCACCTGCAAGGGCAGTTGGGGCATTCAGTGAACGTGTTGGCCCAGGCTGAAAGCTACCCGGCCGGTGAAAACGCCGAGTACCTCAACAGCCTGTTCAGCGCCTTGCAAGCCGAATACATGGGCCATCAACCGGCCCGGGAAATGCTGATGCACGCGCTGGTCAGCGTGATCATGGTCTGGGTCAGCCGCCAGGTGATGCAGCGCCGCACCCAGACCCAGCGTCCGCAACGGGCGCGGGAATACCTCAACGGGTTCATTCAACTGGTGGAAGAGACCTATCGCCAGCACGTCAAGGTCGAGGACCTGGCCCATCGACTGGGCATCTCGGTGTCACACCTCAACGGCACCTGCCGGGAACTGGCAGGGCAGCCGGCGTTGCAGATCATGCACGAGCGCCAATTGCTGGAAGCCAAGCGGCTGCTGACCTACACCGGCCTGACCATCTACGAGATCTCCGAGATGCTCGGGTTCTCCGACCCGACCAACTTCACCCGACTGTTTCGCCGACGAGTGGGGATTTCGCCCAAGGCGTTCCGGGACCGGCTCAAGACCGATCAGCCGGACGACTGAACCCGCCTCAGCGCAGGGCGTTCAAGGTCGCGTTATGGGGAATGCAGCGTTCCAGGTTGCAACTGGCGTATTCACGGGGTTGCTGCCTGGCCTGCTCGACCCGGTAGGCCGCAGTGCCATACAGCGCAAGCGTGGCGGCGCAGGTGATGAAAATGGCGAAACGTCTTTTTGTTTTAATGTTCATGGCGGTGACCTCTGAACGAATACCCGGGGGTACTGTGTTAAGCATAGGTCAGCGCGGGTGGGTTGCCAGTTGAGCGCGTACTGGATCTGACTCGGTATTCATGACACTGATAACTCCCCTGTGGGAGCGGGCTTGCTCGCGAAAGCGGTGTATCAGCCAATACATCGATCACTGACACACCGCTTTCGTCGGATCGCCGCCCGGAGCAAGCCCGCTCCCACAGGGAGATGCGATGTTGGGTAGATCGAATTACGCCAAATGCTCAGGCTTCATCGGATCCCCCGCCTTGACGTGCAGTTGCTGGCGCACATCCTCGAACATTTCGTCGTAGTACTTGTGCATCGAGCCGATGCTGGTGCTCTTGGGCATGCCGTATTTCTGGGCGATGCGGGTGGCGTGGCGGGCGAAGTCGAAGGCCTGGTCCTTGGCCAGGAAAAAGCTCTCGTCCACGGTGTTGTCCTCGACCGTGCCGTGCAGCCGGAACGACATGCCCTGGCCTTCCTTGGGGTCCTGGGCGAGCTCGTAGTCGAGGCACAGGTTATAGCTGTAATCGTCCTTGTTCAGCGCGTGACGCTCCATATGCAGGTGACCGGGTTGGAACATGGCCATGAGCGACTCTCCATGAAAGGCGTGAAGTAGGGCAGACCGCGGATCTGCCCCGCAAGTTTCCTGTTATCGATAAGCGATGCCAGCGATCGCCGTGCTGATGCGGGTGCCGGCGGTGCCTTGGACGATAGCATCGATGTCTGACAGCGACCCGATCACCGCGACCTTGCCGGTGTTGCGCGCGAATTCGCAGGCCGCCTGCACCTTGGGCCCCATGGAGCCGGCGGCGAAGCCGAGTTTTTCCATTGCGTCGGGATGGGCCTGGGCGATGGCTTTCTGGGTCGGTTTGCCAAAGTCGATGAAGGCCGCGTTGACGTCGGTGGCGATCACCAGCAGGTCGCTCTCCAATTGCTCGGCCAGCAACGCCGAGCACAGGTCCTTGTCGATCACCGCTTCGACACCTTGCAGCTTGCCGTCGGCGTCATACATCGTCGGGATGCCACCGCCGCCGGCACAGATCACGATGCTGCCTTTTTCCAGCAGCCACTTGATCGGGCGGATTTCAAAGATCCGCTTGGGTCTGGGGCTGGCGACCACCCGGCGGAATTTGTCGCCGTCCGGGGCAATGGCCCAGCCTTTTTCGGCGGCCAGTTTCTGCGCCTCCTCTTGGCTGTAGACCGGGCCGATGGGCTTGCTGGGGTTTTGGAAGGCCGGGTCGTTGGCGTCCACTTCGACCTGGGTCAGCAGCGTCGCGAAGGGCACTTCGAAGTCCAGCAGATTGCCCAGTTCCTGTTCGATGATGTAGCCGATCATGCCTTCGGTTTCGGCCCCCAGTACGTCCAGCGGATACGCCGAGACCGGGGTATAGGCCGCCGCCTGCAACGACAGCAGGCCGACCTGCGGACCATTGCCGTGGGCGATGACCAGTTGGTTGCCGGGATGTATCTTCGCGATCTGTTGGGTCGCGATGCGGATGTTGCTGCGTTGATTGTCGGCGGTCATGGGTTCACCCCGACGCAGGAGGGCGTTACCGCCCAAGGCAACGACGATGCGCATGGTGTTGTCCTTTTACAAAGTGGAACTGACAGCGCGTGCCCTTTGTGGGAGCGGGCTTGCTCGCGAATGCGGTGTGTCAGTAATTGATGTACTGGCTGACACACCGCATTCGTCGGATCGCCGCCCGGAGCAAGCCCGCTCCCACAGGGACGGCGTGTGGTTTAGAGATCCGCCAACGTCGACACCAGCACCGCCTTGATGGTGTGCATGCGGTTTTCCGCTTGCTCGAAGGCGATGCAGGCCGGTGATTCGAACACGTCGTCGGTCACTTCGATGCCGTTGGCCAGGTGCGGATATTGCTCTGCGATCTGTTTGCCGACCTTGGTGTCGCTGTTATGGAACGCCGGCAGGCAGTGCATGAACTTCGTGCGTGGGTTGCCGGTGGCTTTCATCAGGTCGGCATTGACCTGGTAAGGCAGCAGTTGCTCGATCCGCTCGGCCCAGGCTTCGACCGGCTCACCCATGGAGACCCAGACGTCGGTGTGAATGAAGTCCACGCCCTTGACCGCCGCTTTCGGGTCTTCGGTGAGGGTGATGCGTGCGCCGCTTTCCTCGGCGTATCGATGGCAACGCTGCACCAGGTCGTCATGGGGCCACAGCGCCTTCGGCGCGCAGATGCGCACGTCCATGCCCAGTTTGGCGCCGACCAGCAGCAGCGAGTTACCCATGTTGTTGCGCGCATCGCCCAGGTACGCATAGCTGATCTCATGGATCGGCTTGTCGGCGTGCTCGCGCATAGTCAGCACGTCGGCGATCATTTGCGTCGGGTGGTATTCATCGGTCAGGCCGTTGAACACCGGCACGCCGGCGAACCTGGCCAGCTCTTCGACGGTTTCCTGCTTGAAGCCCCGGTACTCGATGGCGTCATACATGCGCCCGAGCACGCGGGCTGTGTCCTTCATGCTTTCCTTGTGGCCGATCTGCGAGGAGTTGGGGTCGATGTAGGTGACGTTGGCGCCCTGGTCATAGGCCGCCACTTCGAACGCGCAACGGGTGCGGGTCGAGGTTTTCTCGAAGATCAGCGCGATGTTGTTGCCCTTGAGGTGCTGCTGTTCGGTGCCGGTGTACTTGGCCCGTTTCAGATCACGGGAGAGGTCCAGCAAGTAGCGCAGTTCGCGGGGGGTGTGGTGTTCGAGGCTGAGCAGGTTACGGTTGTGGATGTTGAACGCCATGATGGATCTCCTTGGGTTTCGGTAATCCCCTGGGCAGTGTTCGGTCAACACCGACCCAGGCGCAAAAGTCAGTAATCGATCGGATCGCGGATGATCGGGCAGGTCATGCAATGGCCGCCGCCGCGGCCCCGACCCAGCTCGCTGGCGCTGATGGTGATGACTTCCACCCCGGCCTTGCGCAGCAGGGTGTTGGTGTAGGTGTTGCGGTCATAGCCGATCACCACGCCCGGTTCCAGGGCCACCACGTTGTTGCCGTCATCCCATTGCTCGCGCTCGGCGGCGAAGCTGTTGCCGCCGGTTTCCACCACGCGCAAGGCAGGCAGCTTGAGGGCAGCGGCCACGGTGTCGAGAAAGCTGCCTTCCTCACGGCGCACATCGATGCCGCCGGGCTTGCTTTCGTCGGGGCGCAGGGAAAATGCGACGATCTGGCTGACCACTTCGGGGAAAATCGTCACCAGGTCGCGGTCACAGAAACTGAACACGGTGTCCAGGTGCATGGCGGCGCGAGACTTGGGCAAGCCGGCGACGATTACCCGCTCCACGGCCTGGTGCTTGAACAGGTTCAGCGCCAGTTGGCCGATGGCCTGGCGGGACGAGCGTTCGCCCATGCCGATCAGCACCACGCCGTTGCCGATCGGCATCACGTCGCCGCCTTCGAGGGTGGCGCTGCCGTGATCCAGGTCCGGGTTGCCGTACCAGATCTGGAAATCGGCGTGGGTGAACTCGGGGTGGAATTTGTAAATGGCGGTGGTCAGCAGGGTTTCCTGGCGGCGTGCCGGCCAGTACATCGGGTTCAGCGTGACGCCGCCATAGATCCAGCACGTAGTGTCGCGAGTGAACTGGGTGTTGGGCAGCGGCGGCAGGATGAAACTGGAGTGCCCGAGGAAATCGCGGAACATCTGAATGGTCTTGCCACCGAAGCTGTCAGGCAAGTCATCGGCGGAAACCCCACCGATCAGGAACTCGGCGATCCGGCGCGGTTCCAGGCTGCGCAGCCAGGCACCGACCTCATTCACCAGGCCCAGGCCCACCGAGTCGGCGGTGATCTTGCGGTGCAGGATCCAGTCCAGGGCCTCCGGGATGGCGACGATGTCGGTCAGCAGGTTGTGCATCTCCAGCACATCGATGCCGCGCTCGCGCATCTTGGTGACGAAATCGAAATGGTCACGCTTGGCCTGGTTGACCCACAGCACGTCATCGAACAGCAGTTCATCGCAGTTGTTCGGGGTCAGACGCTGGTGGGCCAGGCCCGGCGAGCAGACCATGACTTTGCGCAATCTACCGGCTTCGGAATGAACGCCGTACTTCACTTTTTCCGTGGTCATTGATTTTCTCCGTTGAGATCGTCGGCCAGTTACAAGGTCAGGAAGCCGTCGTAGAGGCCATAGGCAGCCACCAGGGCGCCCACTACCACTGCGGTAAAAATCAGCTTCTCGACTGAGGTGAATACCGGTTTGCCCACCTCGCGCCGGGCCTTGGCGAACAGGATCGCGCCCGGGGCGTAGAGCAGGGCGGAGAGCAGCAGGTACTTGATCCCACCGGCATACAGCAGCCACACCGCGTAGATCAGCGCGACCGCACCGATGACCAGGTCCTTGCGGCGTTCGGCCAGGGCGTTTTCATAGGTTTCGCCCCGTACCGCCAATAGCAGTGCATAGGCGGCCGACCACAGGTACGGCACCAGGATCATCGAGGTGGCGAGGTAGATCAGTGACAGGTAGGTGCTGGCCGAAAACAGCGTGACGATCAGGAACAACTGGACCATCGCGTTGGTCAGCCACAGGGCGTTGGCCGGTACGTGGTTGGCATTTTCGCGGCGCAGGAACGCCGGCATGGTGTGGTCCCGGGCCGCGGCGAACATGATCTCGGCGCACAACAGCACCCAGGACAACAGGGCGCCGAGCAGCGAAATGATCAGACCAACGCTGATCAGCACCGCACCCCAATGGCCCACCACATGCTCCAGCACCGCCGCCATGGACGGGTTTTGCAATTTCGCCAGTTCCGGCTGAGTCATGATGCCCAGCGACAGCACATTCACCAAAACCAGGAACAGCAGCACGGTGATGAAACCGATCACCGTGGCCTTGCCCACGTCGGAACGTTTCTCGGCACGGGCGGAAAAAATACTCGCGCCCTCGATACCGATGAACACCCAGACGGTGACCAGCATCATGTGCCGTACCTGATTCATTACGCTGCCCAGGTCCGGGTTCTTCACGCCCCAGATGTCGGCCGTGAAAACGTCGAGCTTGAAGGCGAACACCGCGATCAGCACGAACAACGCCAGCGGCACGACCTTGGCAACGGTGGTGATCAGGTTGATGAACGCGGCTTCCTTGATACCGCGCAGGACCAGCCAATGCACGGCCCACAGCAGGACCGAGGCGCCGATCACCGCTGCAACCGTGTTGCCTTCACCAAAGACCGGGAAGAAAAAGCCCAAGGTGCTGAACAGCAACACGAAGTAGCCGACGTTGCCCAGCCAGGCGCTGATCCAGTAGCCCCAGGCCGATGAGAAACCCATGTAGTCACCGAACCCGGCCTTGGCGTAGGCGTACACGCCGCCGTCCAGGTCGGGCTTGCGATTGGCCAGGGTCTGGAACACGAACGCGAGGGTCAGCATGCCCACTGCGGTGATCGCCCAGCCAATCAGAATGGCGCCGACATCGGCACTGGCCGCCATGTTCTGGGGAAGGGAGAAGATCCCTCCGCCGATCATCGAACCCACGACCAGCGCGACCAGCGCACCCAAGTGAAGCTTTGCGGGGGTATCAGACATAGCATGACTCCGAGGCAGCAGAGGAGAGTCACAGCCTATGTCGATTTTGCAGCGGGTTAGCTGACCCAGGTCAGCAGTCGCGACTGATCACCACTGCGCTCGATGGGCACCGAGTTCAGTCGCCGCCAGCGTCCACTGCAAAGGCGTACCGCTGATTTTCAGCGGCACCTGCAATCGGTGCGCGGGGCCCCATGGGGTCTGTTCCACCAGCAGGCCCTGATCGTCACTGTCCTCGGGCCGAAGCGCGGCCTGGGGACCCGCGCCATGTTCGATCAACAGTTTGGCCGTGCGCGCCAGCGACAGACGCGCCGAGCCGCCTCGACCCTTCTCCAGGCGCCGGGCCAGCAACACGATGGCGCTGGCCGCCATCAAGTAGCCGGTGCCATGATCCAGTGCCTGCACCGGCAGTGGCGTCGGTTGGCTGGCCTGTTTCCAGGCCATGCCGGCCTCGGCGATGCCGCTGCTCATTTGCACCAGGCTGTCAAAGCCGCGACGGTTGCGCCATGGGCCGTTCCAGCCATAGGCGTTGAGGCTGACGTCGATCAGCCCCGGGTTGATATTGCGGCGTTGCTCGGCGCCAAGGCCCAGGCGCTCCATAGCGTCTGCCCGATAGCCGTGCAGGAGGATGTCGGCGTCCTTGAGCAAGGCTTCGAACACCGCGCGATCATCGGGTCGGTGCAGGTCCAGGCGTGCACAGCGTTTACCCAGGGTCACTTCCGGCACTACGCCGGGCTCGTTCCAGGTGGGTGGGTCGATACGCAGGACATCGGCCCCGAGGCCTGCCAGGAAGCGGCTGGCGATAGGCCCCGCGAGCACCCGGGTCAGGTCCAGTACCTTGAGGCCTGCCAGTGGCTGGGCCACGGATCCGAGCCAGGATTTGTGTGGCGCAGCGTCGCTGGAGACGAACTGCACCAACGGCTCGACGTTCACCGCCCGGCCTTGGGGATGGGTCTGCCATGCCTGCCACGAACGCATCTCGGCCGCACAACCGCCTGCATCCACTACGGCCTGTTCCAGCTCTGCCTTGTTCCAGCGGGCGACCCGGGACGCCATTTCGCTGCGATCAGCGCACGGTCCGAGGACTTTTTCCGCTGCCAGTCGATGATGCGGTGCGTTGGTGTGCAGACGAATCCAGCCATCGGCGCAGGCATAGTCGCCGGCCACCGGGTCCCACATCGGCGGCAGGCTCCAGCCGATCGGCCGCAGCGAGGTGGAGAACCAGAACGAAGCCAGGCGGCGATCGACTTCTACCGGCGGCAAGCGACCGGTTTGCTGGTGGATGAGTTCGGCGGTCGCCTGGCCGGCAGCGGCAATACTGGCGCAGGCCAGCTCTGTGACCGCGAATGCCGAGAGCAGGGCGCCTTCGCGGGTGAAGGGGATTGGCGTCGTGGGCAGGCCGAGCGCGGCTTGCATCGCCGTGAGCAGATCAGTCATCGAAAGCCCTCCGCAAATGAGAGGGCGAGCATAGATCAAAAATCCGTCGGGGGCTGCTTCGCCGCCAAGCGCGGGCAAGAGCCCTGTGCAGGTTCCGGCCGCGACCAGATCCACAGATTGCCCAGCCCCATGCCGGCCAGGGCCAGGTACACCGGCCAGCCATGGCCGAGCGTAGCGAGCATCAGCCCGCCACAAAGCAACATGCTGACCGTGGCGCCGATCTTGGCCCGGCGCGGGATGGCCTTGCCGTTGCGCCAGTTGCGCAGCATCGGCCCGAACAGCCGGTGGTTTTCCAGCCAGGCGCTCAGGCGCGGCGAACTGCGGGTCGCGGCCCAGGCAGCGAGCAGGATGAACTCGGTAGTCGGCAGGCCGGGCACGACCAGGGCCACCAGGCCGATGGCGAGGCTGGTGTAGGCCAGCAGGGTGAAGAGCAGGCGGGTGAGTTTTGAGGGGGAGCGGTTCATGTGTTCTTCAAGCTCACTCGGCTCCCACAAGGGATGGGGTCACCGTTCAGGCCGTTTCGGTCGCATAGGCATGCTCCAGCAAAACGGTAAACCGATTGAACGCCTCCAGCGCACCTTTATCCGCTTCGGATTCCTGCTGTTCCGTGAAAGCCAGGTTGTCCAGGGTGCGGGTGAAGGTCTTCCAGCCTTCGGCGCGGCCACCCGCCGGTTCGGCCAGGTGCCGGGCGCCGAAGGTTTCGCTCAAGCCTAGCCCTACGGCGCGCTTGATCAAAAACGCGGCGCCGAGTTTCGAGCCTTCGGAGACGAACAGCCAGCCCAGGGCTTCGGCCTGGGTCGGGTTCTTCACGGCGCCGGCTACCGGCGGCGGGACTTCGGTGTCCAGGTCCGCCAGATCCGCCCTGGCCGCGTCAGCACGGCAGCGGGCCGGCAGGTCGGGGATCAAGGCGCCGAGCTGCGCGTCGTTGTACAGCGCCACCAGTTCTGACTGGAACAGGTACTGGGCGACAACGAAACGGGCATAGCCGGCCGGCGTTTCGAAGGGGGCGTGGGCCTTGACCAGGGCGTCGAGCCGGCTGTGGGGCTCGTGGGTGATCTGGTTCAGGCGTTGGGAGCGTAAAGCGGATTGTGGGGTACTCATGGGGGGCTCCTTCGAGGAAAACAGGCACATGATGACGAGACGAATCACGGGGCATCGCAGAGTAAAAAACGGGGACGCTGTTGTGGCGAGGGAGCTTGCTCCCGCTCGGTTGCGCAGCGACCGCAGAATCTCGGGCCTGCTGCGCAGTCCAGCGGGAGCAATCTCCCTCGCCACAGCGTTAACGAGCGCGCCCCTTAGATATCCCAAACCAGATTGACCGCGAAGTTGCGCCCAGGCGCCGTCAGGCGGTCGAGGTTGGCGGGGCTGATCACGGCGGCTTCGCCGACACTGTCGTAGCCACGCACGTCGTCCCAGCGCCAGTATTTCTTGTCGGTGAGGTTGTAGAGGCCGCCGCTGACGGTGACGTCATCGGTCACCTTGTAGAACCCGGTCAGGTCGAGAATGCCGAAGCCCGGGGTCTTGAACTGGCTGCTCACGCCATCGGGCGAGTTGAAGTTGCTGTCGTCGACACGGTCCTTTTTCTTGACCAGGGTCCAACTGAGCAGGGTGCCGTAGTCGTCCCGGTCGTAACCCAGGCCGAATACGCCGGTCAGCGGGTTGACGCTGTTGAGCGGCTCCCCGGTGTCGTTGTCGCGACCGTGGGCATAGGCCACCGAGCCTTGGGTGTACAGGCCCTGCGGCGCGCCGAACAGGTCCAGGTCGAGGCGACCGCTAACTTCGGCGCCCTTGATGGTGGCGTGCTTGATGTTGTTGCTCTGGAAGGTCAGTTGATCGGCACCGGGGGTGATTGCGTCTTCGTTAATGAAGTCGCGGTATTTGTTATAGAAGACTGCCATGTCGAACGAGCCATGATCGAAACGACCGCGCAAGCCGGTCTCGTAGCCTTTGCTTTTTTCCGGTTCCGGGTCGGGGTTGGGTTTGACGCTGTAGCCGGCGCCTGGGTTGTCGAAGCGGCCGTAGAGCGCCTTGGCGGTCGGGGTGCGGAAACCTTCGGCGTACTGACCGTACCAGGTGTACTCGTCGGTCAGGGCGTACGTCAGGCCGAACTTGGGCGAGACGCGATGCCAGGTCTTGTCCTGGTCGCTGACCTCACCGGCCTGGGTCGGGTCGACGGTGGCGAGAAATGCTTCGGTCAGATGCGGCTTGAGCCGGGTGTAGTCGTAGCGCAGGCCCGGTGTGAAGGTCCATTTCTGCCAGCTGATCTGATCCTGGGCGAACAGGCTGTAGGTATTGACGGTCGGGTCCGGGAAGTCGCTGGCTTTCGCCAGCACGTCGGCCGGGCTGGTGGCGCCCACTGCGCTGCAACCCCGGCCGACCGCCAGGCACACGCCGTTGCCGCTGCGTGAACCGGTGACTTTCTGTTGTTTGATCGTGGTGCCGTAGGTCAGCGCGTGGTCGGTGTCGGCGAGGCTGAAGGCCTTATCCAACTGGGCGTCGAAGACCCATTGTTTTTCTTCGTAGAGGGTTTCGCGAGTCCGCAGCACCTGACGGGTGATCGGGAAGTAGAACTCGGCGGTGCTCTGGTCGGTCTTGGCGACCTGATGGTTGAGGCTCCACTTCACGTGATCGGCCAGCAGGCTGTCGAGGGCGAAGCTGTGCTCCAGGCCGAAACGCTCGCGGGTGACGGTGTCGTTGCCGGTTCGCCACTGATACATGCCACCGGGCAGCATCGAGGTGGGGATCGTTGGACGGCCGTTGAGGTAGGGGCCGCCATAGGCGCTCTTCAGGTCGACGTCGCGGTCGTCCTTGTACTTTTCGTAGACCAGGCCCAGGCGCGCATCATCGCTGTAGTTCCAACCGAGCTTGGCCAGCACGTTGTTGGCGCGCACATCTTCGGGGTTGGCGGCGGTTCGCTCCAGGCCAATGCCGTTGTGACTGCCGTAGGATTCGGTTTCGTGGCCGTCGCGTTGGCTGTAATGCAACAGGCCGTCGAGCGGCCCGCTGCGACCGGCGAGCGTGGCGGACTTCAACCAGCTCTCGTCGGCCGAACTGTAGCCGGTCTTCAGGCGGGCGCCGACGTCCTGGCCCGGCTTGATGATGTCGTCCGGATCCAGGGTGAAGTAGCTGACCGCGCCGCCGATGGCGTTGCTGCCGTACAACACCGAGGCTGGGCCGCGAAGGATTTCCACGCGCTTGATGATTTCCGGGTCGACGTAGTTGCGCTGGGTCTTGGCGTAAGGGCCGTTGAAGAAGCCGCCGGGCACTTCCACGCCGTCGATCTGGGTCAGGATCCGGTTACCGTCGATGCCACGGATGTTGTAGCCGCTGATGCCGCCGCGCTGGCCCGCACCGCCCACCGAAACGCCGGGTTCGTAGCGCACCAGATCCTTGAGAGTGTTGACGTTGTTGCGGTCCAGTTCCTGGCGATCGTGGACGCTGACGGTGCTTGGAACACGGCTGATTTCCTGTTCCTGGCGAGTGGCGCTGATGGTCATCTGCGGCAGGTTCATGACGCCGGCGGAGCTGCGTTTTTCCAGGACAATGCTGTTGCCGCCCAGCTTGCGATAGCTCAGGTCGGTCCCCACCAACAAGCGCTCCAGGGCTTTTTCCGGTGGCAACGAACCGTTCACGCCCGGTGACGCGACGCCTTCGGCCAGCGCTGCCGGCAAGCCGACTTGCCAGCCCGTGACGGCGGTGAATGCGTTCAGCGCCGACACCAAGGGTTGTCGGGCGATGGCGAAGCGGTAGTCGCCCATGTTGCGTGCAGCGGGCTGCGCATCACTGGCGGCAAGGGCGTGGGGGGCGACGCCGGCCATGAGAATCGCAGCTGTCAGCAAGGACAGCGTGCACGACGGGGCAAGGAACCGGCAGGTAAGGCGAGAGGACATCGATAGCGCTCCGTGTCGCATCTGTTATAGGTGCAGATTCTCATCATTGGATGAGAATCAATTGCATTGGCTATAACGAGACGAACCAGCGAAGCCTATCGAGTAAAAATAATTCTCATTTAGTTCAAAATCACCAACGCCGGGAATTCCTGGAGACGTGCGGAGGTGATGTGGGCCAGGGAGCGGACCGCATCCAACGGTTGATCCAGGCGATAGTTGCCGGTCACCGCGACGCTGGCCAGTTGTGGGTTGTTGTTGATAATCCAGCCGGGGTAGTAGCGCCGCAGCTCGGCCAGGACCTGGCTCAACGGCTGGTTCTCGAATATCAGTCGGCCCTGGACCCAGGCCAGCTCGGTGGCGGCGTCCAGGCGTGCCGGGCGGTCGAAGCCGTTGGGGCCGATGCGGATGCTTTCGCCGGCGGACAGGCGCACATGGCTGTCATTGCGGGTGGCCCGCAGGTCCACGTCGCCGCGCTGTACCTGGACCTGGGTCACGCCGTCGAGGTAGCGCATGGCAAACGTGGTGTCGCTGACGCTGGCTGTGACCGGGCCAGCGTCGATTTCCAGTGGCAGGTTGGCGCTGGCCTGGACTTCGAAAAAGGCCTCGCCCTTGTATAAGCGGGCCACGTGGCGTCGTTCGTTGAAGGTGCTGGAGAACGCCGAATCAGTGTTGAGCAGGACCTTGGAGCCGTCCTCCAATTGCAGGCGCTGGCGTTCACCGACGACGGTCAGGTGGTCGGCCTGCAAGTGCAGCGGCAGGTCGCTGAAATTGAACAGGCCCAGCAGCAACACCGCTGCGGTGGCCAAGGGTTTCCAGTGCGCCCGCAAGCGGGACCACGCAGTGACCTGGGGCCTGGCCTCTAGCTGACGGGCGCTTTCCAGCACTTGCGGACCGTTCCAGATGGCCTGGGCACGGGAAAATGCTTCGCCATGGCGTGGATCGGCCGCCAGCCAGGCCTGGAATTGCCGGGTCTGCTCGTCGGTGGGGCTGTCCAGGGCGATCAGCCAATCCAGCGCCTGTTCCATGGCGTGGGCGGTTTCCGGTGTCGGCCCGGGGGCGCGGTGGTTGTCCGTCACGGTGGTTCCTCGCAGTGTCTGTGCACGGCTGTTTTCGAATCTGGCTTGCGGGCGACCCAGATTAGCAGGGCCTCCCATCAACGCAATTGACGAGAGCGATCCTGCAGGCTCAGTCGCTGTCGAGGTTTTGGGCCACGCCCACACAGATCGCCATGATCAGCTTCAGTTCCTTCTGCACGGTGCTCAACGATACGCCCAGCCGTTCGGCGATGGCCTGGTAACCGTGCCCGTGCAGGCGACTGAGGATAAAAATCTGTTGCTGGCGTGCACTCAGCGCTTGCAGGCTGAGGTTCAGGCGTTCGAGCAACTGCCCGGCGTGAACGGCGTCTTCGGCGCTGCTTTGGGCGACCGCCACGTTATGGACGACTTCCGGCGGCACATCCTCCAGCAACGTCCGAGACTGGATACGTCGCGCGCGCAGATGATCACGCGCCAGGTTGCGGGCGGTCTGGAAAACGAAGGGTTCGAGATGCTCGACGGGCCTTTCACCCAACGCGCGGCTTACGCGCAGGTAGGTTTCCTGGAGCAAGTCTTCTGCGGTGCTGCGACTGTTGACCATTCGCTCGAGGGTGCGCAGCAGTGGCGTGCGCTGGGCGAGGAAGACGTGGTGAAAGCGCGATTGACTCACGGTAGGGCCTGGTCCGGTTCGAGTAGATGATAATGCTTATCATCTACTCGATGGGTCAAGCCTTGATTTTTTCAGGCTATTGCACGGTCTTGTGGGAGCGGGCTTGCTCGCGAAGGCGGTGTGTCAGGCAATACATGTGTGACTGACATTGCGCCTTCGCGAGCAAGCCCGCTCCCACAGAACAGCTTAGCCGTGGCCGTGAGGTTACTCGGCGTTACACAACGCCAGGCAGTTATCCAGCATGCGGTTGGAGAAGCCCCACTCGTTGTCATACCAGGCCAGTACCTTGAGCAGCTTGCCGCTGGACTTGGTGTGGTTGGCGTCGAAGATCGACGACAGCGGGTTGTGGTTGAAGTCGCTGGAAACCAGCGGCAGGGTGTTGTAGCCGAGGATCTTCGAGTGCTGGCTGGCATGGCGCAGCAGTTCGTTGACCTCTTCGGCCGACGCCTCGCGCTTGAGTTGTACGGTGAGGTCGACCAGCGACACGTTGATCACCGGCACACGCACCGCCATGCCGGTCAGCTTGCCCGCCAGTTCCGGCAGCACCAGGCCGACCGCTTCGGCGGCGCCGGTCTTGCTCGGGATCATGTTCTGGGTCGCCGAACGGGCGCGGTACGGGTCGCTGTGGTACACGTCCGTCAGGTTCTGGTCGTTGGTGTAGGCATGGATGGTGGTCATCAGGCCGCTTTCGATGCCCAGCTCGCGGTGCAGCACCTGAGCCACCGGGGCCAGGCAGTTGGTGGTGCACGAAGCGTTGGAAATGATCTGGTGGGACTGGCGCAGGATGTCGTGGTTCACGCCGTACACCACGGTGGCATCGGCGCCCTTGGCCGGGGCCGAGATGATGACTTTGCGCGCGCCGGCACTGATGTGTGCGGCGGCCTTGGCCCGGTCGGTGAACAGGCCGGTGCATTCGAACACCACGTCGATCTTTTCCGCAGCCCAGGGCAGCTCGGCCGGGTTACGGATAGCGCTGACCGAAATACGATCGCCGTTGACTGTCAGGCTTTCGTGATCGTGCTGCACATCGGCATCAAAAGTGCCGTGCACGGTGTCGAACTTGAGCAGGTGAGCATTGATTGCGCTGTCACCCAGGTCGTTGATGGCGACGATCTGCAAGTCGCGACGATAGCCTTGGGTATACAGTGCGCGGAGGACGTTGCGGCCGATGCGGCCAAAACCATTGATTGCGATTCGAAGAGTCATTAACTGCGCCGCCGTCGATTTGTTGTTGGAATTACAAGATTATTCGCATAAAAATAGAAAACAAGCCTTTTTAGTGGCAATATTTTGTTTTATCTACAACGAGTGACCTGAATCAACTGGTCCGAGTGGTCAACAAACCGTCTGTCGCCTCATGCGCCGGGGGCTTTTGACCAGCATAGACAATCAGGTCGCCACACCCGTTAGCCTGGAGTTCTACACATGCATCCCCGCGTTCTTGAGGTCACCGAACGGCTTATCGCCCGCAGCCGCGCCACGCGTCAGGCTTACCTTGCATTGATTCGCGGTGCAGCCAGCGACGGGCCGATGCGTGGCAAACTGCAATGCGCCAACTTCGCCCACGGCGTGGCCGGTTGCGGCACGGAAGACAAGCACCACCTGCGGATGATGAACGCCGCGAACATCGCCATCGTGTCGTCCTATAACGACATGCTCTCGGCGCACCAGCCCTACGAAACCTTCCCGGAACAGATCAAGAAAGCCCTGCGCGAGATCGGCTCGGTCGGCCAGTTCGCGGGCGGCACGCCGGCCATGTGCGATGGCGTGACCCAAGGTGAGGCGGGGATGGAACTGAGCCTGCCAAGCCGCGAAGTGATCGCGATGTCCACGGCGGTGGCGCTGTCGCACAACATGTTCGACGGCGCGCTGATGCTCGGGATCTGCGACAAGATCGTCCCGGGCCTGATGATGGGCGCGCTGCGCTTCGGTCACTTGCCGACGATCTTCGTACCCGGCGGGCCGATGGTCTCGGGTATTTCCAACAAGGAAAAAGCCGACGTGCGCCAGCGCTACGCCGAAGGCAAGGCGACTCGCGAAGAGCTGCTGGAATCGGAAATGAAGTCCTACCACAGCCCCGGCACCTGCACCTTCTACGGCACCGCCAACACCAACCAGTTGCTGATGGAAGTGATGGGCCTGCATCTGCCGGGCGCTTCGTTCGTCAATCCGAACACCCCGCTGCGTGACGCGCTGACTCGCGAAGCGGCGTTCCAGGTCACGCGCATGACCAAGCAGAGCGGCAACTTCATGCCCATCGGCGAAATCGTCGACGAGCGTGCGCTGGTCAATTCCATCGTCGCGCTGCACGCCACCGGCGGCTCGACCAACCACACGTTGCACATGCCGGCCATCGCCATGGCGGCCGGTATCCAGTTGACCTGGCAGGACATGGCCGACCTCTCCGAGGTGGTGCCGACCCTGAGCCACGTCTACCCGAACGGCAAGGCCGACATCAACCACTTCCAGGCGGCGGGCGGCATGTCGTTCCTGATCCGCGAACTGCTGGAAGCCGGTCTGCTCCACGAAGACGTCAACACCGTGCTCGGTCACGGCCTGAGCCGCTACACCCAGGAGCCGTTCCTGGAAGATGGCAAACTGGTGTGGCGCGACGGCCCGATCGAAAGCCTCGACGAAAACATTCTGCGTCCGGTGGCCCGGGCGTTTTCGCCGGAAGGCGGGTTGCGGGTGATGGAAGGCAACCTGGGGCGCGGCGTGATGAAGGTCTCGGCGGTCGCTCTGGAAAACCAGATCGTCGAAGCCCCGGCAATGGTGTTCCAGGACCAGCAGGACCTGGCCGATGCATTCAAGGCTGGCCTGTTGGAGAAGGATTTTGTCGCGGTGATGCGCTTCCAGGGGCCGCGCTCCAACGGTATGCCAGAGCTGCACAAAATGACGCCGTTCCTCGGCTCGTTGCAGGATCGCGGTTTCAAAGTGGCGCTGGTGACCGACGGGCGCATGTCCGGTGCGTCGGGGAAAATCCCGGCGGCGATCCACGTCAGCCCGGAAGCTTATGTCGGTGGCGCGTTGGCCCGGGTGCAGGAGGGCGATATCATCCGCGTCGATGGCGTCAAAGGCACCCTGGAGCTGAAGGTGGACGCCGAGGAATTCGCCGCGCGCGAGCCGGCCAGGGGCCTGTTGGGCAACAACATCGGCACCGGTCGCGAGCTGTTCGGTTTCATGCGCATGGCGTTCAGCTCGGCAGAGCAGGGCGCCAGCGCCTTCACTTCTGCCCTGGAGACGCTTAATTGAAACTGGCTTTGGTCGGTGACATCGGTGGGACCAACGCACGCTTCGCGCTTTGGAAGAACCACAACCTGGAAAACATCCAGGTGCTGGCGACCGCGGATTACGCCTGCCCCGAAGATGCCATCAAGGTGTACCTGAGCGGCATGGGCATGGGGCCGGGGTCCATCGGTTCGGTGTGCCTGTCGGTGGCCGGCCCGGTGGGCGGCGATGTGTTTCGCTTCACCAACAACCACTGGCGCCTGAGCAACCTGGCGTTCTGCGAAACCCTGCAGGTGGAGAAGTTGCTGCTGGTCAACGACTTCTCGGCCATGGCGCTGGGCATGACCCGTCTGCGTCTCGATGAATACCGGGTCGTGTGCGAGGGCACCCCGGAGCCGATGCGCCCGGCGGTGGTGATCGGCCCCGGCACCGGGCTCGGCGTCGGTACCCTGCTGGACCTGGGCGAAGGCCGTTTCGCCGCGCTGCCGGGGGAGGGCGGCCATGTCGACCTGCCGATGAGCAGCCCGCGTGAGACCCAGCTCTGGCAACACATCTACAACGAGATCGGTCACGTCAGCGCCGAGACCGCTTTGAGCGGCAGCGGTTTACCGCGGGTGTACCGGGCGATTTGCGCGGTGGACGGCCATGAGCCGGTGCTCGACACCCCGGAATCGATCACCGCTGCCGGTCTTGCCGGCGACCCGATCGCCCTGGAAGTGCTTGAGCAATTTTGCCGCTGGCTGGGCCGCGTGGCGGGTAACAACGTGCTGACGGTGGGTGGACGCGGCGGTGTCTACATCGTCGGTGGGGTGATTCCGCGTTTTGCCGATTTCTTCCTCGAAAGCGGTTTTGCCCGGTGCTTCGCCGACAAAGGCTGCATGAGCGATTACTTCAAGGGCATTCCGGTGTGGCTGGTCACCGCGCCGTACTCCGGGTTGATGGGGGCTGGGGTGGCGTTGGAGCAGTCGGCACAAGTTTAAAACTTGTAATACAGGCCCTGTGGGAGCGGGCTTGCTCGCGAAAGCGGTGTTTCATTCAACATTTTCGTCGACTGACACACCGCTTTCGCGAGCAAGCCCGCTCCCACAAGGGGGTTGCGGTGTTTATAGAACCCGTCCATCAGGCATAATCCGCCCCAATCCCACCAGCAAGGACGAGGCTCCGTGAGTTCAGTGAACAAATCGATTTTGTTGGTCGACGACGACCAGGAGATTCGCGAGCTGCTGGACACCTACCTCAGCCGCGCAGGTTTCCAGGTGCGCACCACGCCTGATGGCGCCGGGTTTCGCCAGGCGCTGAACGATGCGCCGAGCGACCTGGTGATTCTCGACGTGATGCTGCCGGACGAAGACGGCTTCAGTCTGTGCCGCTGGGTTCGCCAGCATCCGCGCCAGGCCCATGTGCCGATCATCATGCTCACCGCCAGTTCCGACGAAGCCGACCGGGTGATCGGCCTGGAGCTGGGGGCCGACGATTACCTGGGCAAACCCTTCAGCCCTCGTGAACTGCAAGCGCGGATCAAGGCTCTGCTGCGTCGCGCGCAATTCGGCCAGGAACGCTCCGGCGGTGAAGTGCTGGCCTTCGATGAATGGCGGCTGGACATGGTCAGCCACCGGCTGTTTCACGCCGACGGTGAAGAGGTGATTCTCTCCGGCGCCGACTTTGCCCTGCTCAAGCTGTTTCTCGACCATCCCCAGGAAATCCTCGACCGCGACACCATCGGCAATGCCACCCGCGGTCGTGAATTGATGCCCCTGGACCGGATCGTCGACATGGCGGTAAGCCGCCTGCGCCAGCGTCTGCGTGACACTGAGAAACCACCGCGGCTGATTCGCACCGTGCGCGGCAGCGGTTATCAACTGGCGGCCACCGTGGTTGCCAGCAATGGTCACTGACTGGATCAGGAAAGTCGCCAAGCGGGTCCCGGTGCCGCGCTCGCTGCTCGGACGGATGCTGCTGTTGACTCTGCTGGTGGTGCTGTTCGCCCAGACCTTGTCCAGCGTGATCTGGGTCTCGCAACTGCGCGCCACCCAGCTCGAAGGCCTGGTCACCGCCGCCCGTAGCCTGGCGCATTCGATGACTGCCAGCGTCAGTTACCTGCGTTCGCTGCCGGTGGCGTATCGGCCGCTGGTGTTGGACCAGTTGCGCAGCATGGGCGGCACGCGATTTGTCGTGACACTCAATGACAAACCCTTGGGCATGGATGTGCTGCCGGTGACGCCACGCAAGCTGGCGGTGCTCAAGGCAGTGGATGAGGTGCTACGCCGATCCCTGGGCAACAACGCCGACATCTCGGTGAAGTTCGTCAGCCCCGAGGACCTGCGGATCTTCAACGGTGGGCTGAAGCTCGATGAGCTGCCGCGCTCCTGGGCGCATTACGCCTTGACGCTGGAGCCGGTAAACCCGCCGGTGCTGGTCACGCAGATCCAGATGGCGCCCGGCGAATGGCTGTACATCGCCTCATTGCTGCCCGAGCCCTACACCAGCCTCGAAGAACAGGATCTGCCCAAGCAGCAGGTCGGTTTCATCGTGCTCACCAGTAGCCTGCTGTTGCTGTTCATCGGCTTGCTGGTGCATTGGCAGAGCCGGCCCCTCAAGCGTTTGGCCCGTGTGGCGCGGGACATGTCCCTGGGGGCCGAAGTCGAACCGGTGGCCGAGGGCGGCGGCAGCGAAGTGGTGGAAGTCGGGCGAGCATTCAATGCCATGCGCGAGCGCATCAGCCGCTACCTGACCGAACGCAGTCAGTTGTTCAGTGCGATCTCCCATGACTTGCGCACGCCGATTACCCGGCTGCGGTTGCGCGTCGAGCTGCTGGAGGACGAGAACCTGCAAGCCAAGTTCGGCCGCGACCTGGATGAACTGGAGCTGTTGGTCAAAGGCGCGCTGCAATGCGTCAAGGACACCGACATCCATGAAAACATCGAGCCGGTGGACCTCAACCATGTACTCGAATGCCTGATCGAACCGTACCTGGCGCCCAACGGCAACGGCCGGGTGACCCAGGACGGTCGGGCGCAGGCGCCGTACCCCGGAAAGCCGCTGGCCCTCAAGCGCTGCATTGGCAACCTGATCGACAACGCCTTGAAGTACGGGCAGAACGCCCACCTGCACATCGATGACGATGAGACCGCGTTCATCCTGCACGTCGACGACGAAGGACCCGGCGTGCCTGAGCAACGGCTTGAGCAGGTCTTCGAACCGCACTTTCGCCTGGCCGGGCAACAGCAGGGCTATGGCTTGGGCCTGGGCATCGCCCGCAACATCGCCCACAGCCATGGCGGCGAAGTGAGCCTGCAAAACCTGCGCGAGGGTGGGTTGCGGGTGACGTTGCAGTTGCCTCGCAGTGCTGATTAGGCACACCGCGTTATCGTTCTTCGCGAGCAAGCCCGCTCCCACACTGGACCTGCACAAATATCGTGTTCGACACAGAACCCCTGTGGGAGCGGGCTTGCCCGCGAAGACGCCAGCAGCCCCAGCCCATCTCTTGGAGAAATGTCACAAGCTGGTGACATAACTCGCCCCTTTCGTTACCTGCCACCCACTCCCCCTTGTTTAGACTCCCTCGCGTCAAAACAACAAAAAGGTCTTCCCCGATGAACACCTTCCAACCGGCGTTCAGCAGTTGGCTGAATGCCCCGGCCCATCAGCAATGGCTCGCTGCCGAAGGTTTGCGATTGCTGGAATTCGCCAAGGCGTCGAAGCTGCCGGACGGCTTTGGCAACCTGGACGACCAGGGCCGCCTGCCGCCCGATGCCCGGGCCGAGACCATGAACACCGCGCGCATGACCCACAGTTTCGCCATGGCGCATATCCAGGGCCTGCCGGGTTTTGCCGGACTGGTGGATCATGGCGTCCAGGCCCTCAGCGGCGCCTTGCGCGATGCCGAGCACGGTGGCTGGTTCGCCACGGCGCGGCCCCACGAGGATGGCGACGGCAAGGCCGCGTACCTGCATGCCTTCGTGGCCCTGGCCGCCAGTTCGGCCGTGATCGCCCAGCGCCCTGGCGCCCAGGCTTTGCTGGACGAGGCGGTGCGGATCATCGACACGTATTTCTGGAGCGAAGAGGAGGGCGCCCTGCGCGAGTCCTTCTCCCGTGACTGGAGCGATGAAGAGGCCTATCGCGGCGCCAACAGCAACATGCACGCCACTGAAGCGTTCCTGGCCCTGGCCGACGCCACCGACGATCCGCGTTGGCTGGTCCGCGCCTTGCGCATCGTCGAACGGGTGATCCACGGCCATGCCGCCGCCAACGACTATCTGGTGGTGGAGCATTTCGACCGTTACTGGCAACCGCTGCGCGAGTACAACCACGATAATCCAGCCGATGGTTTCCGCCCCTATGGCACCACCCCCGGCCACGGTTTCGAGTGGGCGCGGCTGCTGTTGCACCTCGAAGCGGCGCGGGTCCAGGTCGGCATGCTGACGCCGGGCTGGCTGGCCCAGGACGCACAGAAACTCTTCGAGCAGAACTGCCGTCACGGCTGGGGCGTCGACGGTGCGCCGGGCATCGTCTACACCCTGGACTGGGACAATCGCGCCGTGGTCCGCCATCGCCTGCATTGGGTCCACGCCGAGGCCGCAGCGGCCGCCAGCGCCTTGCTCAAGCGCACCGGCGAGGCCGCTTACGAAACCTGGTACCGGCAATTCTGGGAATTTTGTGAGACGTATTTCATCGACCGCTGCAACGGCAGCTGGCACCACGAACTCGATCCGCAGAACCGTCCCAGCGCCGATATCTGGCCGGGCAAGCCGGACCTGTATCACGCTTGGCAGGCCGTGCTGATTCCGCGCCTGCCCCTGGCACCGAGCATGGCGTCGGCCCTGGCGCAGTTATCCGGCACTTTTGCTGTGTAACTGTGTCGTGACATTTGCACGTCCCTTCGTTACCTGCGAAGGGATTCCCCCTGATTAGAATCCATGCAGCGCAAGCTCCAGACTTGCATGCATAACAACAAGAAAGGTAATTCCAGATGAATGCGATTTCTCGCCTCGCTACTGTCATTTCTCTTGCTTCCTTGCTTCCCGTCGCAGCATTCCCTGTCAGCGCCCTGGCCGCCGAATCCAAAGGTTCCGTGGAAGTCGTCCACTGGTGGACCTCGGGTGGCGAAAAAGCCGCGGTCGATGTGCTCAAGGCCCAGGTAGAAAAAGACGGCTTTACCTGGAAGGACGGTGCGGTCGCAGGTGGCGGCGGTTCCACCGCCATGACCGTGCTCAAGAGCCGTGCCGTCGCCGGCAACCCACCGGGTGTCGCCCAGATCAAGGGCCCGGACATCCAGGAGTGGGCCTCCACCGGGCTGCTCGACAGCGACGTCCTCAAAGACGTTGCCAAGGAAGAAAAGTGGGACAGCCTGCTCGACAAGAAAGTCTCCGATACCGTGAAGTATGACGGCGACTACGTGGCCGTGCCGGTGAACATCCACCGCGTCAACTGGCTGTGGATCAACCCGGAAGTCTTCAAGAAAGCCGGCATAACGAAAAACCCGACCACCCTCGAAGAGTTCTATGCCGCTGGCGACAAACTGAAAGCGGCGGGTTTCATTCCGCTCGCCCACGGTGGCCAGCCTTGGCAGGACAGCACCGTGTTCGAAGCGGTGGTGCTCTCGGTCATGGGCGCTGATGGCTACAAGAAAGCCCTGGTCGACCTGGACAACAAGGCCCTGACCGGTCCGGAAATGGTCAAGGCCCTGACCGAGCTGAAGAAAGTCGCGACCTATATGGACGCCGACGGCAAGGGCCAGGACTGGAACCTGGAAGCGGCCAAGGTCATCAACGGCAAGGCCGGCATGCAGATCATGGGCGACTGGGCCAAGAGCGAATGGACCGCCGCCAAGAAAGTCGCCGGCAAGGACTACGAGTGCGTAGCGTTCCCGGGCACCGACAAGGCCTTCACCTACAACATCGACTCCCTGGCGGTGTTCAAGCAGAAGGACAAAGGCACTTCGGCCGGTCAGCAGGACATTGCCAAGGTCGTGCTGGGTGAGAACTTCCAGAAAGTCTTCAGCATCAACAAAGGCTCGATCCCGGTGCGCAACGACATGCTGGCCGACATGGCCAAGCATGGCTTCGATTCCTGCGCCCAGACCGCAGCCAAGGACTTCCTGGCGGACGCCAAGACTGGCGGCCTGCAACCGAGCATGGCGCACAACATGGCGACCACGCTGGCGGTGCAGGGTGCGTTCTTTGACGTGGTGACCAACTACATCAACGACCCGAAAGCCGACCCGGCCGATGCCGCCAAGAAACTCGGTGCGGCGGTTCAGTCAGCCAAGTAATTTGCGCCGCGGTCCCTTGTGGGAGCGAGCTTGCTCGCGATAGCGGAGTGTCAGGCAGTAGATGAGTCACTGGCATACCGTCATCGCGAGCAAGCTCGCTCCCACACTGGGGATGTTCTTGTAGTCTTTTTTCTCTTGTACTGGATCTTCCCATGAGTTCTGTTGCTGTGTTCAGCAAGGCCTCGCCGTTCGATGCGCTGCAACGCTGGCTGCCAAAACTGGTGCTGGCGCCGAGCATGTTCATCGTGCTGGTGGGCTTCTATGGCTATATCTTGTGGACGTTCGTGCTGTCGTTCACCACCTCGACCTTCTTGCCGAACTACAAATGGGCGGGCCTGGCGCAGTACGCGCGTCTGCTGGATAACGATCGCTGGTGGGTGGCGAGCAAGAACCTGGCCGTTTTCGGCGGCCTGTTCATTGGCATCACCCTGGTGATCGGTGTGTTGCTGGCGGTGTTCCTCGACCAGCGCATCCGCCGCGAAGGTTTCATCCGCACCATTTACCTGTACCCGATGGCGCTCTCGATGATCGTCACCGGTACCGCCTGGAAATGGCTGCTCAACCCGGGCATGGGCCTGGACAAATTGCTGCGTGACTGGGGCTGGGAAGGTTTCCGCCTAGACTGGCTGATCGACCCGGACCGGGTGGTGTACTGCCTGGTGATCGCGGCGGTGTGGCAGGCGTCGGGCTTCATCATGGCGATGTTCCTGGCCGGCCTGCGGGGTGTCGATCAATCGATCATCCGCGCCGCACAGATCGATGGCGCGAGCATGCCGCGCATCTATCTGAAAGTAGTGCTGCCCAGCCTGCGTCCGGTGTTCTTCAGCGCCGTGATGATCCTGGCGCACATCGCGATCAAGAGTTTCGACCTGGTGGCGGCGATGACCGCCGGTGGCCCGGGTTATTCCTCCGACCTGCCGGCGATGTTCATGTATTCCTTCACTTTCAGTCGTGGCCAGATGGGCATGGGCTCGGCCAGTGCGATCCTGATGCTCGGTGCGATTCTCGCGATCATCGTGCCTTACCTGTACTCCGAGCTGAGGACCAAGCGCCATGACTAGTCTCGCCGCCAAACCTTCCATCAGCCTGAGCCGCATCGCGATCTACGCGGTGCTGATCCTCGCCGTGCTGCTGTACCTGGTGCCGTTGGTGGTCATGCTGTTGACCAGCTTCAAGACCCCGGAAGACATCAGCACCGGCAACCTGCTGAGCTGGCCGACCGTGGTCAGCGGCATCGGCTGGGTCAAGGCCTGGGCCACGGTGGATGGCTACTTCTGGAACTCGATCAAGATCACCGTCCCGGCGGTGCTGATCTCCACCGCCATCGGTGCGTTGAACGGCTACGTGTTGTCGATGTGGCGCTTCCGCGGTTCGCAGCTGTTCTTCGGGCTGCTGCTGTTCGGCTGCTTCCTGCCGTTCCAGACCGTGCTGCTGCCGGCTTCGTTCACCCTCGGCAAGATGGGCCTGGCCAGCACCACCACCGGCCTGGTGTTCGTGCATGTGGTCTACGGGCTGGCGTTCACCACGCTGTTCTTCCGTAACTACTACGTGAGCATTCCCGATGCGCTGGTCAAGGCCGCACGCCTGGACGGCGCGGGTTTCTTCACCATCTTCCGGCGGATCATCCTGCCGATGTCGACCCCGATCATCATGGTCTGCCTCATCTGGCAGTTCACCCAGATCTGGAACGACTTCCTGTTCGGTGTGGTGTTCTCCAGTGGGGATTCGCAGCCGATCACGGTGGCGCTGAACAACCTGGTCAACACCAGTACCGGGGCCAAGGAATACAACGTTGATATGGCGGCGGCGATGATCGCCGGGCTGCCGACCCTGCTGGTCTATGTGGTCGCAGGCAAGTATTTCGTGCGCGGCCTGACGGCCGGCGCAGTCAAGGGGTAATCATGGCAACGCTCGAACTTCGCAATGTAAACAAGACCTATGGTGCCGGCCTGCCGGACACCCTGAAGAATATCGAGTTGTCGATCAAGGACGGTGAGTTCCTGATCCTGGTCGGCCCTTCGGGTTGCGGCAAGTCGACACTGATGAACTGCATCGCCGGTCTTGAGACCATCACCGGCGGCGCGATCATGATCGGCGACCAGGACGTTAGCGGCATGAGCCCCAAGGATCGCGACATCGCTATGGTGTTCCAGTCCTACGCGCTGTACCCGACCATGAGCGTGCGCGAGAACATCGAATTCGGCTTGAAGATTCGCAAGATGAGCCAGTCGGCCATCGACGAAGAAGTCACCCGCGTGGCCAAGCTGTTGCAGATCGAACATTTGCTCAACCGCAAGCCCGGCCAACTGTCCGGCGGCCAGCAACAGCGCGTGGCCATGGGCCGGGCATTGGCGCGGCGGCCGAAGATCTACCTGTTCGACGAACCGCTGTCCAACCTCGACGCCAAGCTGCGGGTCGAGATGCGCACCGAAATGAAACTGATGCATCAGCGCCTGAAAACCACCACGGTCTACGTGACCCACGATCAGATCGAAGCCATGACCCTGGGCGACAAAGTGGCGGTGATGAAGGACGGGATCATCCAGCAGTTCGGCACGCCGAAGGACATCTACAACAACCCGGCCAACCTGTTCGTGGCGAGCTTCATCGGTTCGCCGCCGATGAACTTCATTCCGTTGCGCCTGCAACGCAAGGACGGTCGCCTGCTGGCGCTGCTCGACAGCGGCCAGGCCCGTTGCGAATTGCCGTTGGGCATGCAGGACGCCGGCCTTGAAGACCGTGAAGTGATTCTCGGCCTGCGTCCGGAACAGATCGTGCTGGCCGGCAGCGAGCCCAACGGCTTGCCGACCATTCGCGCCGAGGTCCAGGTCACCGAGCCGACCGGGCCAGATACCCTGGTATTTGTCAGTCTAAATGACACCAAGGTTTGCTGCCGTCTGGCGCCAGACGTTGCGCCGCAAGCAGGGGAAAACTTGACGCTTCAATTTGATCCTCAAAAAGTATTACTATTTGATGCGCAGACGGGTGAGCGACTGGGAGTGGCGGGTCAGACGCAAGCCCAGGAGCGAGCGCCGAACGTCGCTCAGTTCAAAGGCCGGTAAAGAACAAATGTGGGAGCGAGCCTGCTCGCGATGACGGTGTGCCTGCCGTCGCACGAGTGAATGACACACCGCTATCGCGAGCAGGCTCGCTCCCACAAAAAAAGAGTATGCGGCGGGTGGGAAACCATCCTCCGCAATCGTTGTAAACCGCGTTAGAAAAAATAAAAACAGTTCATAACAATAAAGACGAGGATGTAGGGATGAAGAAGAAAAACAACGCCCAGCTCATCTGCCAGTTGTCAGCCGTTGCGGCGATGATGCTGGTGGGTAGCGCACAGGCTGCCGACGCGTTCAGCGCCGACTCGCAGTGGATGACGGGTGACTGGGGTGGTGAGCGGACCAAGCTGATCGAGCAGGGTATCGACATCAAGGCCGACTACGTCGGCGAAGTGGGTGGCAACCTGCACGGTGGCTACAACAACGACAAGACTGCCCGTTATTCCGACCAGTTCGGTCTGGGCGTGGCGCTGGACCTGCAAAAACTCTGGGGCTGGGATAACACCCAGGCCAAGATCCAACTGACCAACCGTAACGGCCAGAACATCTCCAACGATCGCGTTGGCGACCCGCGTGCCGGCACTTTGAGCTCCTCCCAGGAAGTCTACGGCCGTGGCCACATGGTCCGTCTGACCCAGTTGTGGATCAAGCACCAGTTCCTCGACGGCAAGCTGGACGTCAAGGCCGGTTACTTCGGCGAGGGCGAAGACTTCAACACCTTCCCTTGCGAGTTCCAGAACCTGGCGTTCTGCGGTTCCCAAGTGGGTAACTGGGCGACCGGCATCTGGTACAACTGGCCCGTCAGCCAGGCCGCGATCCGCGTGAAGTACAACCTCACACCTGAGTTCTATGCGCAAATCGGTGCGTATAACCAGAACCCATCGCAGCTGGAGCACGGCAACGGCTTCAAGCTCAGCGGCAGCGGCACCAAGGGCACTGTGATTCCAGTCGAGCTGGTCTGGTCGCCGAAGGTCAACAGCCTGCCAGGCGAATACCGTGTCGGTTACTACAAGAGCACGGCTGATGCCAATGACGTGCGCGAAGACGACAACGGCGACGACGCGGCCACCACCGGTAACGCCTACCGCAGCCACAACAGCAAGCACGGTTACTGGTTCGTCGCGCAACAGCAACTCACCACCCACAATGGTGATGCGTCCCGCGGTCTGAACATCGCCGCCAACGCGACCTTCCACGACAAGGACACCAACGTCGTCGACAACTACCAGTCGTTGATGTTCGTGTACAAAGGGCCGTTCGACGCGCGTCCAAAAGATGACATCGGCATCGGTTTCTCCCGTATCCATGTCAACGATGACGTGAAGAAAAACGCCGAGCTGACCAACGCCGCCAACGGTGTTTCTGACTACAACGATCCGCTGTTCTCGCCGTTGCGTGAAACTGAGTACAACTACGAGCTCAACTACGGTGTCCACGTGACCAACTGGCTGACCGTACGGCCTAACCTGCAGTACATCACTCACCCAGGCGGTGTTGATGAAGTCGACAACGCGCTGGTGGCCGGCCTGAAAATTCAGTCGGTGTTCTAACGCTGTTGCGATAAGCTCCTCTCTATGTGCGCATATTTGCGGACAGCCAAGGCTGTCCGCTTTTTTTTGTGGAGCACTTGGCTGGGGCATATTTTGTGGAGCATTTGCCTGGAGCAGAACCTGTGGCGAGGGAGCTTGCTCCCGCTGGGTTGCGAAGCAACCCCGAAAGCATCCGCCGCGCAGTACCAGCCAGACCGCATCAGCTCGTTGGCGACTGCTTCGCAGCCGAGCGGGAGCAAGCTCCCTCGCCACAAGAACACCCGTCATAGCCAGTTGAGTATCGAATGATTTCCAGGACCGTGGCCCATGCATGAGCATCCGCTACAACGCTTTTTCAAATCCTTGCGCGAGCGCCCGGTGTTTGCGTGGGAGCGCTATCGGCAACGCGATGTGCTGGTGATCGATCATCCGCTGTGCCAGGCGGTGTTCAGCCGCCAGGGCGCGCAGTTGTTGCATTTTCAGCCGCGCGGCCAGAAGCCCTGGTTATGGTGCGCCGCCAAGTGGCCGCAGGTTGGGGCGATACGCGGCGGGGTGCCGGTGTGCTGGCCGTGGTATGGCCGTCATCCCAGCGAAAACGCCTGGCCTTCCCATGGGTGGGCGCGGTTGATCGACTGGAAACTGCTCGACAGTCGCAGCGACGACGACGGTGTGCACCTGCACTGGCAATTGCAGCTGTGCGATTGGCAGGTGGACCTGCACGCGGACCTGGGTGAACGCATGGAACTGCGCCTGAGCACCGAGCACCAGGACAGCCTGCCTTGCCAGTTGAGCCAGGCGTTGCATGCCTATTGGCGTATTGGTGACGTCGGTGAGGTAGCGCTGTCTGGGCTCGAAGGCGCCCAAGGTTATGACCATCTGAACCGTGCGGTTTGCCGGCAGGAAGGTGAGTTGCGGGTTGATGGCGGTTGCCAGCGGGTGTTCCAGCACGAAGGCGAATTGCAACTCAAGGACCACGCCTGGCAGCGCCAATTGTGCATCGACACCGGCGACAGCGCCGACACGGTGGTGTGGCATCCCGGTGCCCGGCCGTTGTTGGGGGTAAGTTGGGATGAGGTCAACGAGTTCGTTTGTGTTGAAGCGGCCAGTGGCGGCACTGATAGCTTGTGCCTGGCACCGGGGGAGCGGGCGCATTTGAGTTTGCAGGCTTGGGCGGGGGCTTAGTTCGGGTTCTGGGGTGTTGCTGCTGGCCTCATCGCGAGCAGGCTCGCTCCCACAAGTGATTGATGTCAGGCATCACTTTTGCGATCACCGAGACCATTGTGGGAGCGGGCTTGCTCGCGAAGAGGGACTATCAGGCACGGAAGATTCCGGATCGGATCAGTTGAATTCATCCCCCACCGGATACCGGCTGGCGTTCAGGCTTTCCTTGATCTTGCGCAGGTGCGGCTGGAAGTCCACGCCCCGGCGCAGGGTCATGCCGGTGGCGAGGACGTCGAGCACAGTGAGCTGGATGATCCGCGAGGTCATCGGCATGTAGATGTCGGTGTCCTCGGGCAAAGGAATGTTCAGGCTCAAGGTGCTGGCCTTGGCCAGCGGCGAGTTTTCGGCGGTCAGGCCCAGCACCGAGGCGCCGTTTTCCCGGGCGATGCGCGCCACTTCCACCAGCTCACGGGTGCGCCCGGTGTAGGAAATGATCACGAACAGCTCGCCGGTGTGGGCCACCGACGCAATCATCCGTTGCATCAGCACATCGGCGTGGGCGGTCACCGCCAGGTTGAAGCGGAAGAACTTGTGCTGGGCGTCCAGCGCCACCGGAGCCGAGGCGCCGAGGCCGAAGAAGTGGATTTGCCGGGCCTGGATCAGCAGATCCACGGCACGGCTGATCAAATTTGGATCAAGGGCCTGGCAGGCGCTGTCCAACGAAGCAATGGCACTGCCAAAGATTTTCTGGGTGTAGGCCTGCGGGTTGTCGTCGGCTTCTACCGCACGGCTGACATAAGCGGCGCCGCTGGCCAGGCTTTGGGCCAGTTGCAGCTTGAGTTCGGGGTAACCGCTGACGCCGAATGAGCGGCAGAAACGGTTGACTGTGGGTTCGCTGACCGACGCGGCCTGGGCAAGGGCGGCAATGCTGAAGCGGGTGGCCTGCTGTGGGTTGAGCAGGATGACCTCGGCCACCTTGCGTTCGGCCTTGTTCAGGTCTTCAAGGCGACTCTGGATCTGCTCCAGTAGATTTCGCACGCGGTCCATACAAGATTCCTAGAAAGACGGGTCTTTGATACGACCCTTTGCGGTGGCCTATCCTACTGTTGCCTCTGGCGGACCACCACTCGGAATCGGTATTTTCGGAAAATGTTGTGGTTATTACTACATTTTTCCTTGAGTGATACCTTGAAAAAAGGTATTTGTAGCTTAACTTGATAAAAGAACAAACATCATGCATTCGATTACGGTTGAACCGTGCACCTTTGCCTTGTTCGGCGCGTTGGGCGACCTGGCCTTGCGCAAGCTGTTTCCCGCCCTTTATCAGCTCGACGGCGCCGGCCTGCTGCATGAGCAAACGCGGATCATCGCGCTGGCTCGCGAGCCCGGCAGCGAGCAGCAGCATCTGGCGTTCATCGCCACCGAACTGCGCCGCTACGTGGGCGACAAGAACCTGGATGACGCCGTGGTCGAACGTTTCCTGGCCCGACTGACCTATCTGCATGTGGACTTCCTCAAGGCCGACGATTATGTCGCCTTGGCCGAACTGGCCGGCTCGTCCCAGCAAGTCATCGCCTATTTCGCCACCCCGGCTGCGGTCTACGGGGCGATCTGCGAGAACCTGGCAAAGGTGGGCTTGAGCGAAAACACCCGCGTGGTACTGGAAAAACCCATCGGTTCGGACCTGGAATCGTCGCGCAAGGTCAACGATGCCGTGGCGCAGTTCTTCCCGGAGAACCGTACCTACCGTATCGACCACTACCTGGGCAAGGAAACGGTCCAGAACCTGATCGCGCTGCGCTTCGCCAACAGCCTGTTCGAAACCCAGTGGAACCAGAATTACATTTCCCACGTGGAAATTACCGTGGCCGAGAAGGTCGGGATCGAAGGCCGTTGGGGCTATTTCGACAAGGCCGGCCAGCTGCGGGACATGATCCAGAACCACCTGTTGCAGTTGCTCTGCCTGATTGCCATGGACCCGCCGGCCGACCTGTCTGCCGACAGCATCCGCGACGAGAAGGTCAAGGTGCTCAAGGCCCTGGCGCCCATCAGCCCGGAAGGCCTGACCACCCAGGTAGTGCGCGGCCAGTACATCGCCGGCCACAGCGAAGGCAAGGCGGTGCCGGGCTACCTGGAAGAGCCCAACTCCAATACCCAGAGTGACACCGAGACCTTCGTCGCCCTGCGCGCCGACATCCGTAACTGGCGTTGGGCCGGCGTGCCGTTTTACCTGCGCACCGGCAAGCGCATGCCGCAGAAGCTGTCGCAGATCGTCATTCACTTCAAGGAACCGTCCCACTACATCTTCGCGCCGGAGCAACGCTTGCAGATCAGCAACAAACTGATCATCCGCCTGCAACCGGACGAAGGCATTTCCCTGCGGGTGATGACCAAGGAGCAAGGCCTGGACAAGGGCATGCAATTGCGCAGCGGTCCGTTGCAACTCAACTTTTCCGACACCTGGCGTAGCGCACGGATTCCCGATGCGTATGAGCGGCTGTTGCTGGAAGTCATGAACGGCAATCAGAACCTGTTTGTCCGTAAAGATGAAATCGAAGCCGCGTGGACGTGGTGTGACCAGTTGATCGCCGGATGGAAGAAATCCGGTGATGCGCCCAAGCCGTACGCGGCCGGGTCCTGGGGGCCGATGAGCTCCATCGCACTGATCACGCGGGATGGGAGGTCATGGTATGGCGATATCTGAAGTGAAACTGCCCGAGGGCGTCAGCGCCCTGGAATTCAAGAGCCCGGTGCTGCTGGCCGAAGGGCTGGCCTTGAAAGTGGCCGAGCAACTGCGCGAAGCGATTGATGCGCGTGGCACGGCGGTGCTGGTGGTGTCCGGTGGTCGCAGCCCGGTGGCGTTTTTCCAGAGCCTGGCCAAGCAGGCGCTGGACTGGTCGAAAGTGGTGGTGAGCCTCGCTGACGAGCGCTGGGTGCCGGTTGAACACGCCGACAGCAATGCCGGCTTGCTCAAGCGTTACCTGCTGCAAGGCCCGGCGGCCAAGGCGCAGTTCCTCAGCCTCTACAGCGCCAGCGCCAACCTGGAGGCCGCGGCCGAGCAGGCGGATCGCCTGTTGGCCGAGTTGCCACCGATCGACGTGCTGGTCCTGGGCATGGGCGACGACGGACATACCGCCTCGCTGTTCCCTGACAGCCCGAACCTGGCCCAGGCCCTGGACGCCAATGGGGAGCGCCGTTGCTGGCCGATGCTGGCGCCGACCGTGCCGCACCAACGCCTGACCATGAGCCGCGCCTTGCTGGCGTCGGCGAAGCACAAAGTGTTGTCGATTTCCGGTCAGTCGAAACTGACCACCCTGAACGCTGCGGTCGCCGGTGACAACGTCGCCGAGATGCCGATCCGTGCGTTTTTGCAACCTACGCTAGAGATTTACTGGTGCCCATGAACCAAGGATCAGCCGCTATGACAAACCCATCCCCGACCGTTTCCATGGCGGACAAAGTTACCCTGATCGACAGTCTTTGCGCCAAGGCGCGGATCCTGCCGGTGATCACCATCGCCCGTGAACAGGACATCCTGCCGCTGGCCGATGCCCTGGCCGCTGGCGGCCTGACGGCGCTGGAAGTGACCCTGCGTTCCCAGTACGGCCTCAAGGCGATCCAGGTGCTGCGCGAGCAGCGTCCAGAGCTGGTGACTGGCGCCGGTACGGTGCTCGATCGTCACATGCTGGCGGCTGCCGAGGCGGCAGGTTCGCAGTTCATCGTCACCCCGGGCATCACCCGTGACCTGCTCGAAGCCAGCGTCTACAGCTCGATCCCGCTGTTGCCAGGGATCAGCAATGCCTCGGGCATCATGGAAGGCTACGGCCTGGGCTACCGCCGTTTCAAACTGTTCCCGGCGGAAGTCAGCGGCGGCGTTGCGGCTATCAAGGCCTTGGGCGGCCCGTTCGGCGAAGTGAAATTCTGCCCGACCGGCGGCGTCGGCCCGGCCAATATCAAGAGCTACATGGCGTTGAAAAACGTGATGTGCGTGGGCGGTAGCTGGATGCTCGATCCGGAGTGGATCAAGAACGGTGACTGGTCGCGTATTCAGGAATGCACCGCCGAGGCCCTGGCGCTGCTGGACTGATTGGTTTTACCAACCCTCGTTGGGTGTTCTACGGTTTTACGGTGCGCTTGGTCGGCGCACCGTTTTTTTTGTCTGGAATATTCCTATGGGATTGCCACCCATCCCCGTGGCGAGGGAGCTTGCTCCCGCTGGGCTGCGCAGCAGCCCCTCGGTAAGTTGACTCAGGTAGGTCTGAAACACCGCGGTGTTTGGGTTTGGGGTTGCTTCGCAACCCAGCGGGAGCAAGCTCCCTCGCCACAGGGTGCTATGTTCGGCTCAGCTCGATCAACGCCTGGGCCAATCGCTTGATATCGCTCGCCAAAGTAATCAACCCCGGCGTAATCCGGATGCACGGCCCAACGCTGGTCTGGCGCACCACCGTGAAGATCCCGTATTCGTTGAGCAACCGGTCGGCCATCGCCTGCTGGTCCGTGTGGGCGGTGAAACGCATCGCGGTGATGCCGCAGTAGAGGCGCGGATCGTCCGGGGTCATGACTTCGATGCCGGGCACATCACGCACCGCGCTGACCCACATGTCCCGCAGATAATTGAGCCGTGGCCCCTTGGCCAGCGCGCCGCCCAGGGCACGATGTTCTTCGAACACCAGAGGGAGGGTCAGCAGGGCGGGGATGTTGGGCGTGCTGTGGGGCGTGCGTGAGCGTATGTCGGTGGCAGGATAATGGCCTTCATCCATGTCCGGGTCGATGTCGGCCAGCCGATGCGGGGCGATGTACATGAAGCCCAGGGCCAGCGGGCCACCGATCCACTTCTGCAGATTAAAGCCGGCAAACTCGATACCCAGCTTTTTCAGGTCAAAGTGAATCTGACCCAGGGCATGGGCGCCGTCGAGGATGATGTCGACATCGAACTCACGCGCGGTCTCGGCGATGGCCCGCACCGGCATGACCAGCCCGGTGAGGTGGTTGACGTAGGTGAGCGCCATCAGCTTGAGGCGAGGGTAGCGAATGAACGCTTCGCGATAGGTGCTGACCAGGCTGTCAAAGCTGGCGGGGTACTGGTGCACCAGTTCGATCAGCTCCACGCCTCGCTGGCGCGCCAGCCAGCGCATCGCGCTCTTGACCGACTCGTACTCCAGGTCGCAGATCAGCACCTGATCGCCGGGCTTGAGGCCGTTGTAATTGCGGATCAACGCTTGCAGGGCGTCCACCGCGCTGGTTGCCATTGCCACACTGTTGGGCGAGGCGTGGATCAGTTGTGCCACCTGGCGGCGAATCGCCTCTCCATGTTCCCGGTCAAACTGCTGGCGCACGTACACCGAGTTGCCGCGATTGATGAATTCGATATTGCGCTGGTACTCCTCCACCACAGTCCGCGACATGCGACCGAAGTAGCCGTTCTCCAGATTGAGCGGGCCTTTGGGGTCGACATCATAGCGACCGACGAAGGTCTGCCAGAAAGCTTCATCGTGGGCGCGTAGCGTGTTCTCGGGCATGGGGAAACTCGGTCAGTGGCGTGGCTTGGGCTTGCCGTGTTTGGCGCGCAACGGGTCCAGCAGGTCTGACAGGCCGTTGTGGTCGATCTCCTGCATCAACGCCAGCAAACCGCCCAGTTCGCCGTGGGGGAAGCCTTCACGGGCGAACCAGTTCAAGTATGGACCAGGCAGATCGGCGAGGATTCGCCCCTTGTATTTACCGAAGGGCATCTGGCGCGTAACCAGCAGTTCGAGCTTTTGCGGATTCATGATCAGAGTCTTGATTCAAACAGCCTTGAAAATACAGGCATTCTGCATGCAGGCCAAATGACAGATCATGCAAATCGCGCGGATACAGATTTTATTGTTTTGTGTAACTTATTGATTTTAAAAGATATTATTCAAGCGGTGGGGCTGGCACGGCCGATGCAATATTCCTTGCAGGTTTTCTATTCACCAGCAAAGGAACTGAAAAATGACCGACATCAATAAAGAATCCATCTCCGTCTTGAATGACCTGATCGAGACCAGCAAGGATGGCCAGGAAGGGTTCAAGACCTGTGCTGAAGACATCAAGCATCCTGAACTCAAGGCATTGTTCGTAAAGCGCGCCGCCGATTGCGCAACCGCTGCTGCTGAGCTGCAAGCGGCCGTTCGTTCCCTGGGTGGCGATCCGGAGACCTCCACCAGTGTCGCCGGTGACCTGCACCGCCGCTGGGTTGACGTGAAGTCGATGTTCACCGGCAAAGATGAAGAAGCCGTGCTCAACGAAGCCGAGCGCGGTGAAGACCACGCCCTCAAGGCTTATCGCGAAGCGATCGAGAAGATCAACAAGCACGGCCTGGTAGGCATCCGTGATCTGGTTGAGCGTCAGTACCATGGCGTGCAACGCAACCATGATCAGGTCAAGGCCCTGCGTAACCAGGCGCGCGCCGCTTCGTAAACACGCCTTGGTCCACAAGAAACGCCAGCTTGCCTGGCGTTTTTTGTGGCTGCCATTCAATTGAAGTGGACTCAGTTGTGGCGAGGGAGCTTGCTCCCTCGCCACAAAAACGCCATTCAGCAAAAGTGTGTTGTCAAATCCATCGACAATCCCCTCTGGACGGGAATAGATAGCCAGCTAATAATTGCACTCATCGATCGCCTTCCAATCCATCTATCGTTACAGCATCCCCAGAAGAGTTTTACGCGTGCCCATTACCCTGCAGGCCTTGTTCGCCCCAGACCGCCTCGCTTTGCAGTTCGCCATCAAGACCGTGCTCGGTGGCGGACTGGCGCTGTGGCTGGCCTTGCGCTGGGGGCTGGAGCAGCCGTCCTGGGCGTTGATGACCGCGTTCATCGTGGCACAACCGTTGTCCGGAATGGTGGTGCAGAAAGGGCTGGCGCGATTGCTCGGCACTCTGGTGGGCACGATCATGTCCGTGGTGTTCATGGGCCTGTTCGCCCAGGCGCCGTGGTTGTTCCTGTTGGCGCTGGCGTTATGGCTGGGCCTGTGCACCGCTTGTTCGACGCTGCTGCGCAGCGCCTGGTCCTATTCATTCGTCCTGGCCGGCTACACGGTGGCGATCATCGCCTTGCCGGCCATCTCCCATCCGCTGGGGGTGTTCGATCAGGCAGTGGCGCGCTGCACCGAGATCAGCCTGGGGATCGTCTGCGCCACGGCGGCCAGTGCCTTGCTCTGGCCGTTGCGGGTCGAGCGGCAATTGGCCGGCCAGGCCCGTGCGGCCTGGGACAGTGGCATGCAGGCGGCGCGCGCCACGCTGGCCGGTGACGCTCAGGCGCGCAAGGGCTTGCTGGAAATCCTCGGCAAGATCGTCGCGGTGGACGCCCAACGCGAGCATGCCTGGTTCGAAGGTCGTCTTGGCCGCCAGCGAGCCCGGGCGATCAGCGGCTTGAGCCAGAAACTGCTGATGCTGCTGCGTATCGCCCGCTCGGTGCGCCGGCAATGGAAACAGCTCGAACCCGAGGAAGCTCAGGCCCTGCAACCGTGGATGAACGAGGTGCAGCAGGCCCTCGACGCCGACAGCGCGACGCTGCAAGCCTTGCGACCGCGTGTGCTGGACGCGTCCCACGATCCCCACATCAGCCCGGCGCAAAGCTATTGCCTGGCGCGGTTTGCCTTGCTGCTCGACACCGCCCTGGCCGCCTGCGCTGCGTTGGCGGCGGTGCAGGAGGGCAGGGAGGCGGCGGACCCGCCCCGGACCCTGACGCCCCATCGTGACCTGTCGTTGGCCATGGTGTTTGGCGCCCGCAGTGCCCTGGCATTCCTGGCGGTTGCCTGTTTCTGGCTGGCCACCGCCTGGCCCGCTGCATCGGGCGCATTGGTGCTCACCTGCGTGGTGTGCAGCCTGTTCGCCAGCCGCGAGAACGGTGCGCAGATCGGCATGAGTTTCATGCGCGGCATTCTGTTGGCCGTGCCCACTGCGTTCGTGATCGGTGAAATCGTGCTGCCGCAGTGGAGCAGTTTCGCGATGCTGTGCCTGGCCATGGGCGTACCGTTGTTTTTCGGGGCATTGGGCATGGCCAAGCCGCCGATTTTCGCCACGGCCACCTCGTTCTGCCTGCACTTTATCGTCCTGGTGTCGCCGCTCAACCTCATGAAGTATGACGTCGCGGCGTTCTTCAACAATGCCCAGGCGATGGTGATCGGCGTCGGCGCGGCGGTGCTGGCGTTCAACCTGCTGATTCTGCGCAACCCGGCCTGGCACAGCCGTCGCCTGCTGGCCGCGACCCTCGACGATCTGGTGCGCCTGACCCACCGCAGCCTACGAGGCGCCGAAAGCTGGTTTGGCGGGCGCATGGCCGATCGCCTGTTGCAACTGGCGCGGCATTACCCCGAGCTGCCGGTCCAGGCGCGCAGCCGCTGGGACGACGGTTTGCTCGGCCTGGACATCGGCGATGAACTGCTGCATCTGCGCCTGAGCCTGGCCGTCGCCCAGGTGCCGGATGAGCAGGCGCAGCGTCGTTACCTCGATGCGCTGGAGCGGGTGCTCGAACAGGGGCCGGCGGGCGATCGGGCCGATGCACTGGCTGCGGCGAGTGCCGGGTTCCTGGACGTGTTGGCGGCCCAGCCGGCCAGTGACGCCCTGAAGCTGGCCCAAGGGGCGGTGGTGCAGTTGCAAAACAGCTGGCGCGCCTGGTGCCGCCAGCATGAATCTGAACGACGGGAGCACAGCCATGGGCTTGCGTGAATGGTCGATCGGCGGGGTGTTGCTCAGTCCGTTCCTGATCTATGTGGTGCTGGCGTTGCTGGTGACCGGTGCGCTGCGCCTGCTGCTCAGCCTGGTGCCGGCCGGCCGCTGGATCTGGCACGAGGCTCTGTTTGACTGCGCCCTGTATGTCTGCGTCTTGACTGTCATTACCGTGGTCCTCGGACCGCTATAGGAGTTGAACATGCGTACATCCGTACGTGTCGCCGTCACGCTGTGTGTGGTGGCCGTGGCGATCTTCGCCGGGTTTCATCTGTGGCAGTACTACATGCTCACGCCCTGGACCCGCGATGCGCGGATCCGTGCCGACGTGGTGGTGATCGCACCCGACGTGTCGGGTTGGGTGCGCGAGCTCAAGGCGGTGGATAACCAGCAGGTGAAAGCCGGGGATCTGTTGCTGAGCATCGACCGCGAGCGCTTTGAGGCTGCGGTGGAAAAGGCGAGGGCAGTGGTCCAGACCCGTCAGCAACAACTGAGCCTGCGCGAACACGAAGCCAGCCGTCGTGCGGCCCTGGGGCCCCAGGCCATCAGCGCCGAACTGCGGGAAAACGCCCAGATCAACGCCGGCATCGCCCGCGGTGAACTGCGCGAAGCCCAGGCCGAGGCCAAGGTCGCCGAGCTCAATCTGGCACGCAGCCAGGTCCTGGCGCCACGCAGTGGACACATTACCAACCTGCGCCTGGCCGAGGGCAACTACGTGAATGCCGGGCAACCGGTCATGGCGCTGATCGACGACTCGACGTTCTATGTGCAGGCCTATTTCGAGGAAACCAAGCTGCCGCGGATCCACGTGAGCGACCCGGTCAAGGTCTGGCTGATGAGTGCCGATCATGCATTGGAGGGACACATCGAAAGCGTCAGCCGAGGCATCACCGACCGCAACACCAACCCCGATGCGCAGTTACTGGCCGAGGTCGAACCGACCTTCAGCTGGGTGCGCCTGGCCCAGCGGATTCCGGTGCGGATCAAACTGGACAAGGTGCCGGAAGGGGTCAACCTGAGTGCCGGGATGACGGCGAGTGTGCAGGTGCAGGAGGGGGCCCGATAGCTGGAACTATTGAATAACCCATGGCGAGGGAGCTTGCTCCCGCTGGGCGCGCAGCGCCCCCGGATGGGCCCGGCATTTCTGTCTGATCAGACCCAATGAATCCTGGCGACTGCTTCGCAGTCGAGCGGGAGCAAGCTCCCTCGCCACAGGGGATGTTTCCGTTCAATCAACCAATGCTGATCGGCGGCAATGTCGGCAGGGTCACGGTCTGTTGCTTGCGCGGTGCGAGGATTTCGGCTTCGCCGTCCACCACCAGTTCATCGCGCTGGTTGAAGACGCGCGTGGCGATGCGCACGCGGAACTTCGGCAGTTTCTCGAGGATTTCCAGGCGTACGGTCAGGGTGTCGCCAATTTTCACCGGCTTCTGGAAGCTCATCTGCTGGCCGATGTAGATGGTGCCCGGCCCAGGCAGCTCACAGGCCACCGCCGCGCTGATCAGCGCACCGCTGAACATGCCGTGGGCGATACGCTCCTTGAACATGCTGGCGGCGGCGAACTCGGCGTCCAGGTGCACCGGGTTGTGATCGCCCGACATCGCGGCGAACAGCTGGATGTCACGCTCTTCGACGGTCTTGCTGTAGCTGGCGGTCTGGCCGACTTCGAGGGCTTCGTAAGGAATGTTGGTAACCTGGGTCATCTGTCTCAAATCCTGTGACGGTAAAGGAAAACGCTGCAAACCTACTCGCTTCGCGGCGGCCGCTTGTGATTCAGGGCCTGGGCAATCCAGGCCAGCACATCGGCGGTCACTTCGTCGCGATTGGTTTCATTGAACAATTCGTGGCGGGCCTGCGGGTAAATGATCAATTGCAGGTTCCGGCTGCCGGCGGCGCGCAACGCGTCGGCCAGATCCTTCAGACGCTTGCCTTCGCTCACCGGATCACATTCACCGCCGATCACCAGCAAAGGCAGGCCCGGATCGATCTGGGCGAGATTGGACGCTTTGCTGATTTGCTGCAACCCGCCGAGCAGGTCGATCCACAGTTGATTGGTACAGCGGAAGCCGCACAGCGGGTCGCTGACGTATTTATCGACCTCGACCGGATCGCGGCTGAGCCAGTCGAAGGCCGTGCGCGTGGGTTTGAATTTTTTGTTGAAACTGCCGAATGACAGCCACTCGATCAAGGCGCTACGCCCCGTAGCCCCCTGGCGTCGGCGCTCGAAGCGGGCGATCAGGCGGGCGGCGCGGTAGAGCGCCACGGGTTGAAAGTTCGAGCCGCTGAGGATCGCCCCGTGCAAGCTGGCGCTGTGGTGCAGCAGGTAACCCTGGGCGATATAGCTGCCCATGCTGTGGCCCAGCAGCACAATTGGTGTTTCGGGATGTTGCTGGCCGATGTGGTGGTTGAGGCTGGCCAGGTCGCCCACGACCTTGGCCCAGCCGTCCTGGTCGGCGTAGTGCCCGAGCACTGCGCCGTCGGCGGTATGCCCATGGCCGCGTAGGTCCGGGGCATAGACGCCGTAGCCTTTTTCGCACAACGCCCGGGCCAGGCGTTCGTAGCGGCCGCTGTGTTCGGCCATGCCGTGGGCCAGCATGATCACCGCAGACGGCGCGGTCTCCGGCAGCCACTGGTTGACGAACAGGCGGCTGTGATCGGTCGCGGTCAGCATGAACGTTTGGTGGATCATGGTGGTTCCTTTCCCAGAGGCCTACACAGAGGCGTACACAACGTCCTACGCAATCTCGCTGCATTGTATAGCTCATCCGCTGCGTCTCGCCTGATCAGGCTACGCCGGGGCAGGAAGATTCACACGATCTATGACGCAGGCTGCCATATTTGCCTGATTGGCCATAGCTGCTAGTGTCCCAAGAACGCCGCCTGTGCCAGCGTCACAGAAGCGGCCCGGATACGCTCAGGTAAGAGGATAAAAACAATGCAGCCTGATTTCTGGAATGACAAACGCCCGGCCGGCGTCCCCCTGGATATTGACCTGGGGGCCTATAAGTCGGTCATCGAGGTGTTCGAGCGTTCCTGCAAGAAATTCGCCGACCGTCCGGCGTTCAGCAACATGGGGGTGACCCTCACCTATGCCGAACTCGAACGCCAGAGCGCAGCCTTCGCCGGTTACCTGCAAGCCCATACCGACCTGGCGCCCGGTGATCGTATCGCGGTGCAGATGCCCAACGTCCTGCAATACCCCATCGCGGTGTTCGGTGCATTGCGTGCCGGGCTGATCGTGGTCAACACGAACCCGCTGTATACCCCGCGGGAAATGCGTCATCAGTTCAAGGATTCCGGTGCCCGGGCACTGGTGTACATGAACCTGTTCGGGCAGAAAGTCCAGGAAGTGCTGCCCGATACCGACCTGCAATACCTGATCGAGGCGAAAATGGGCGACCTGATGCCCACCGCCAAGGGCTGGCTGGTCAATACCCTGGTGAGCAAGGTCAAGAAGATGGTCCCGGACTATTCGCTGCCCCAGGCCATCTCCTTCAAGAGCGCCCTGCGTCTTGGGCGTGGCCAGGCCATCCGCCCGCTGAAGGTCTCTCTCGATGACATCGCCGTGCTGCAATACACCGGCGGCACCACCGGGCTGGCGAAGGGCGCGATGCTGACCCACGGCAACCTGGTCGCCAACATGCAACAGGCCCGGGCCTGTCTGGGCCAGCTCGGCGACGACGGCCAGCCGCTGCTGCGCGAAGGCCAGGAGGTGATGATCGCGCCGCTGCCGCTGTATCACATCTACGCGTTCACGGCGAACTGCATGTGCATGATGGTCACCGGCAACCACAATGTGCTGATCACCAATCCGCGCGATATCGGCGGCTTCATCAAGGAGCTGAAGAACTGGCGTTTCTCGCTGCTGCTGGGCCTTAACACGTTATTCGTGGCATTGATGGATCATCCGGAATTCAAGACCCTGGACTTTTCCCACCTCAAGGTCACCAACTCCGGCGGTACCGCACTGGTCAAGGCCACCGCCGAACGTTGGAAGCAGCTCACCGGTTGCACCATCACCGAAGGCTACGGCCTGACCGAAACCTCGCCGGTGGCGAGTGCAAACCCCTACGGCAACAAGACCCGGTTGGGCACGGTAGGGCTGCCGGTGCCGGGCACGCTGATGAAAGTGATCAACGATGACGGCGTCGAGCAGCCCTTGGGCGAGCGGGGTGAGCTGTGCATCAAGGGCCCGCAAATCATGAAAGGCTACTGGAACAAGCCAGAGGCGACCGCCGAGGTGTTGGACAGCGAGGGCTGGTTCAAGTCCGGCGACATCGCGGTGATCGACCCGGATGGCTTCGTGCGCATCGTCGACCGCAAGAAGGACATGATCATCGTCTCGGGTTTCAACGTGTACCCCAACGAGATCGAAGACGTGGTCATGGCCCACCCCAAGGTCGCCAACTGCGCGGTCATCGGCGTCCCGGACGAGCGTTCGGGGGAGGCGGTCAAACTGTTCGTGGTAGCCCGTGAGGCGGGGGTGAGTCTTGAAGAGCTCAAGGCCTACTGCAAGGAAAACTTCACCGGCTACAAGATTCCCAAGCACATCGTGCTGCGTGAGTCGTTGCCGATGACACCGGTGGGCAAGATCCTGCGGCGGGAGTTGCGGGATATCGCCTGAGGCTGAGAGGTCCATCCCGCAAAACAACTAACCCTGTGGGAGCGGGCTTGCTCGCGAATGCGGTGGATCAGTCGCTGTCATGGTGACTGACCCGGCGCATTCGCGAGCAAGCCCGCTCCCACAGTTTCGTTATGTATTCATAGCGATTGAGTGGGGCTTAGAATTTTTACTCTAAAAATGACCATTTAGATGTCTTGAGTCTGCTATGTGACTCTGGGGCCCGCTTTTGGCTCTAGGCGACCCTCGGCAAAGCTGCTACTCTCGGCGCGCTTTTGTGACTTCTCGGCCTTTATAGAAGCCAGATTCACCCACAAAGACACCAATAATAATCGCATTGAATGCGCTGAGAATTCGCGTTGCTGAGGAGGGGGCTTCCATGATCGAAGACTTTTGGAAGGATAAGTACCCAGCTGGGATTGCTGCCGACATCAACCCAGATGAGTATCCGAATATTCAGGCGGTGTTGAAGCAATCCTGCCAACGCTTCGCCAACAAGCCGGCATTCAGCAACCTCGGCAAGACGCTCACCTATGGTGAACTCTACGAATTGTCCGGTGCCTTTGCCGCTTACCTGCAACAGCATACCGATTTGCAGCCCGGTGATCGAATCGCCGTGCAACTGCCCAACGTTCTCCAGTACCCGGTGGCCGTGTTCGGTGCGATCCGCGCCGGGCTGATTGTGGTCAACACCAACCCGCTGTACACCGCGCGGGAAATGGAACACCAGTTCAAGGATTCGGGCGCCAAGGCGCTGGTGTGCCTGGCGAACATGGCGCACCTGGCCGAGGCCGTGGTGCCCAAGACCGGCGTCAAGCACGTCATTGTCACCGAAGTAGCCGACCTGTTGCCGCCGCTCAAGCGCCTCCTGGTCAACAGCGTGATCAAGTACGTCAAGAAGATGGTGCCGGCCTATCACCTGCCCAAGGCCATCAAGTTCAACGATGTGCTGAGCAAGGGCCACGGCCAGCCAGTGAACGAAGCCAACCCCACCAGCGACGATGTGGCCGTGTTGCAATACACCGGCGGCACCACCGGCGTGGCCAAGGGCGCGATGCTCACCCATCGCAATCTGGTTGCGAACATGTTGCAGTGCAAGGCGCTGATGGGCTCCAACCTCAATGAAGGTTGCGAAGTGCTGATCACGCCGCTGCCGCTGTACCACATCTATGCCTTCACCTTCCACTGCATGGCGATGATGCTGATCGGCAACCACAACATCCTGATCAGCAACCCGCGCGACCTGTCGGCGATGGTCAAGGAACTGTCGAAGTGGAAGTTCAGCGGCTTCGTTGGCCTTAACACCTTGTTCGTGGCCCTGTGCAACAACGAAGGTTTCCGCAAGCTGGACTTCTCGGCGTTGAAGGTCACTCTGTCCGGTGGCATGGCCTTGCAACTGGCGGCGGCCGAGCGCTGGAAAGCGGTCACCGGTTGCCCGATCTGCGAAGGCTACGGCATGACTGAAACCAGCCCGGTGGCGACCGTCAACCCGATCCAGAACATCCAGGTCGGCACCATCGGCATTCCGGTGCCATCGACCTTGTGCAAGGTGGTCAACGACGCGGGCGTCGAACAGCCGTTGGGCGAAATCGGCGAACTGTGCGTGAAGGGGCCGCAGGTCATGAAAGGCTACTGGCAACGCCAGGAGGCCACCGACGAAATCCTCGACAGCGAAGGCTGGCTCAGGACCGGTGACATCGCGGTGATTCAGCCCGATGGCTACATGCGGATCGTCGATCGCAAGAAAGACATGATTCTGATCTCCGGCTTCAACGTGTACCCCAACGAACTGGAAGACGTGCTGGCGACCCTGCCGGGTGTGCTGCAATGTGCGGCGATTGGCGTGCCGGACGAAAAATCCGGCGAGGCGATCAAGATCTTCATCGTTGCGCGCCCGGGTGTCACGTTGACCAAGGAGCAGGTGATGGAACACATGCGCGCCAACGTCACCGGTTACAAAGTGCCCAAGTCGGTGGAATTTCGCGATGCACTGCCGACGACCAACGTCGGCAAGATCCTGCGCCGCGAGTTGCGCGACGAAGAATTGCGCAAGCTGGGCGTGAAGAAGTAATACACGTTGCAAACAAAAGCCCCGCGAATGCGGGGCTTTTGTTTGGCGTCGATACTGACGCTTTTTGTGGCGAGGGAGCTTGCTCCCGCTTGGGTGCGCAGCGCCCACAAAAATGGGGCTGCTGCGCAGCCCAGCGGGAGCAAGCTCCCTCGCCACGGGTATCAGCGATCCGGGTTACAACCTGAACTGCGCAAAATTCAAATTGGTCCCACCCGGTCGCATATCCTGCAGATACGAATCCTTGTCGGCGCTCAATTCCAGGCTCAGGGCCGCCTTGCGTTTACCTTGGTTGCGTACTTCCAGGCCTTCCATTTTCTCCCGCAGAAACACTGTCGGCACCTTCAGGTGTAACAGTTCATCGGTGGCCGGGGTGTGCAGCAGCAGGTGAATCCATTCGTATTGACCGATGGCCAGGCGCGCCACGGGGATGTCGAACCAGAAAATGTTGCGGTTGCGGTTCAATTCGCTGAAGTGGCAGTTGTTGACGCCCAGTACGGCGCCGCCCAGTTCCTGGTTACGACGGGCGATGGCCTGTTTTTTATCGAGTTTCATAGCGTTCCTACGGGATTGGAGCTTCAGGCCTGGGCCCGAATACGTGGCGCATTCTCAGGGGTTGGCCGGTAAACATAAAGCCCAACCTGCATTCAGTGACCAAATGCGCCGCTGAAAAGAAAATGAAACTCCCCGCAAACGCCCTTGGTCAATCTTATGTAATGACTTTTCGCGCATCGTTCACAGGAGAGACATCATGAGCAGCACGGGCGATAAAGTAAAAGGCATGGCCAACGAAGCCGCCGGTAACGTCAAGCAAGGCATCGGCAAGGCGACCGACAATGACCGCTTGCGCGCCGAAGGCATCGTGCAGGAGAAGAAGGGTGAGGCTCAGCAGACCGTCGGTAAAGTCAAAGACGCGGTGAAAAACGACGCCGACAAGGCATAGCGGTTTTTTGGAATCGACCGGAACGGCCATCCGTAGGATGGCCGTTTTCATGTTGGCGTGAAAGCGCACCGGCAATTGTCCGCAACTCGCCAAACAGGTTACTTTGTATGGATATCGGCCCCCTTTTTGCGGCGAAAGGAGACGCACATGGTGTTCCCGGCCTTGAAAGGCTTACCCCTGCATCGTGTGATGATGCGCACCGTAACCGAGTTTCTCGACGATGAGATGTCGACCTATGCCTCGGCACTGGCCTATCAGATGCTGTTCTCGTTGTTCCCCTTCATTCTCTTCCTGATCGCGCTGATCGGCTTTCTGCATCTGCCAGACTTCTTCTCCTGGCTGCGCCTGCAATCGGAACTGGTATTGCCGCCCCAGGCCCTGGAGCAGGTCAACCCGGTGATCGACCAGCTCCAGCAGTCCAAGGGCGGTTTGCTGTCGGTGGGTATCGTCATCGCGTTGTGGACCGCCTCGGCCGGTGTCCGGTTGATGATGAGTGCCATGAACGCCGCCTATGACGTGGTCGAGGGCCGTCCGGCCTGGAAGCGTTTTCCACTGTCGATTTTCTACACGGTCGGCATCGCCGGCATGTTGCTCATTGCTGCGGCGCTGATGGTGCTCGGTCCGCAGGTAATGGAATGGATCGCGGCCCAGGTCGGGTTGGAAGAGTTCATCGTCACGCTCTGGACCATCGTGCGCTGGCCGGTGATCGTGATCCTGTTGATGGTGGCGGTGGCGCTGATCTATTACGTGATGCCCGACGTCAAGCAGGAGTTTCGTTTCATCACTCCGGGTTCGGTACTGGCAGTGGTGGTCTGGATCATCGCCTCCCTGGGTTTTGCGTTCTATGTGAAGACCTTTGCCAACTACAACGCCATGTATGGCAGCATCGGGGCGATCATCGTGCTGTTGCTGTATTTCTACATTTCTTCGGCAGTGCTGTTGCTCGGCGCGGAGATGAATGCAGTGATCGAGCACATGTCCGCCGAGGGCAAGGACCCTGGCGAAAAGCACCCGGGCCAGCACGAAAAACAACATGTGTCGGGCCTGGGCCGCGATCATTCCATCCACCACAGTCACCCTGACGAAGCCTGACCATGATCCGTGAAATCCTGAAGATGGGTGACGAACGCCTGCTGCGCATCGCCCCGCCGGTGCCGCCCGAGATGTTCGACAGCCCTGAGTTGTGGCAATTGATCGACGACATGTTCCAGACCATGGAAAGCGTCGGCGGCGTCGGCCTGGCGGCACCGCAGATCGGCGTCGACCTGCAACTGGTGATTTTCGGCTTCGAGCACAGCGAGCGTTACCCCGACGCCGAAGCGGTGCCCCAGACGATTCTGATCAACCCGCTGATCACCCCGCTGGGGCCAGAGATGGAAGAAGGCTTTGAAGGTTGCCTGTCGGTACCGGGCCTGCGCGGCGCAGTGCAGCGCTATCGGCAGATTCGCTACGAAGGCTTCGACCCCAAGGGCGAACCGATCGTCCGCGTGGCTTCGGGCTTCCATGCGCGGGTGGTGCAGCATGAATGCGATCACCTGATCGGGCGTCTGTACCCGTCGCGCATCACTGACTTCAGTAAGTTCGGGTTTACCGAGGTGATGTTTCCGGATCTGGATCCTGCGGCGGATGATTAATCAGGCAATCACACATAACCCCTGTGGGAGCGGGCTTGCTCGCGAAGGCGTCGGGTCAGTTACATCTCTGCCCACTGACCCACCGCTTTCGCGAGCAAGCCCGCTCCCACAAGAGATCTGTGCAGAACTTCAGGATTGGGCTTTAGGCACCCACCCCATCGCAATCATCGGCTTGCTGCGCGCATACCGGCTCAATCGCTCCGCCATTGCATACGGCAGGGCCGGGTCGAAACTGAACCCGCTTCGCTCATAGAACCCACGCAAATCCGGATGGCAGAACAGCCACACCGGCGCCTCGACACCGTTCACCGCCTCGGCGATCAACCGTGCCGCAATGCCTTGCATGCGGTAGGCCGGGTCGACAAACAATCCGGTCAACCAATGCCCTCCCGACACGGGCCGCAGGCACAGGGCGGCGACAATGTCGTCCCGGCGCGCCACCCACAGCTGTGCGTCACGCACCGCTTTCATCGAAGATTGGTGGGCGCGGTAGAACTTGTTCATCAACGGCCATAGCGGTTCATCGAGCCGCGTGTAGTGGATTTCAGGCATGGCAAGGTCGGAGCTGATATGGGGCGGGCATTATAACGGGCGGGAGTGAAACTGCTGGGGCGTCATCGGCCCCAGCTTGGAAGGGCTGTTGGGCTCAGAGAGCCGCCAGGAAGGTGTCCACGGACGGTTTCCTGGTATCCGTGCGGCGTTCCTGATCCTTCTCCACTTGTGCAATTGCCGACTTGTCCTGCATGCGCTGGGCAATCTCCTGGCTAACCGCGTGTTGCTTTTCGGGCGGCATCGCCTCGTACTCTTCCTCGGTGATGCCCATCTCCTTGAGAATGCTGTCGCGCAGGCGTTCTTCCGGCGTCTTGCTCATGTAGTCCTTGAACTCGGCCGTTGCGGAGCCGCCGACGGTCTGCAACTGTACGCGGGTCTTGGCGAACGCCTCATCGACGTTGTCGCTGATGGCGGTGGCCGCATTCACCTGCTGCGTGGCCTGGCGAGTAGCCGATTCCTTGACTTGGCTGGCCTGGGCCTGGACGTTGTCGCGCAACGCTTGCAGGGCGGCGCTTTGCAGGCCGCTGGCGGCATCGGCGACAGGGTCTTCGCCCGGGCGTTTGAGCGGCAAGTTTATCGCTTGCTGTTTTGCGCTGACCAACATGATGGATACCTGTAGGTAATGACTGAGCGATAGGCCGGAGCAATTCCCATGCCGCTCGTCGGGAGCCCCGTTTTTCAAGGACTTGAGGCATCAGGCTGGCGAACCGGGCGGCCAACCCTTGCCGTTGGACGGCATCCATCGACCGCCCGCTCAGGTGCTTTCGCGTACCTTCAGTTCAAAACCCATGTCCACCACCGGCTGTACGATGCGATTGCCCGCCAGCAACGTCAGCATCTGTTCGGCGGCGCGCTGGCCGATGGCTTCCCGCGGGGTGCTGATGCTGCTCAGGCGCGGCACCATGTGGGCCGAGGCGGGCAGGTCGTTGAAGCCCAGGACCGAGATCTGCTCAGGGATCCTGATGCCGCAGCGCAGCGCTTCGAACAACGCGCCGTGGGCCAGGTCGTCGTTGCCAAAGAAGATCGCATCGACGTCCGGGTGGCTGTCGAGCAGTTGCAGGAACAACTCGCCGCCCAGGCCCACCGATGATGGGCGCGGCGTCAGCAGTTCCAGGTCCGGGTCGTAGAGACCGGCTTTCTGCAAGGCCCGGCGGAAGCCTTCGCCACGGGCGAGGGTGCGTTGGTCCAGTTGGGCACCGATGTAGGCCAGGCGCTTTCGGCCCTTGGAGATCAGGTGGCCAGCCGCCGTCTCACCGGCCTTGAGCTGGGAAAAGCCGACGCAATTGAGTCCCGCGCCGGGGTCCAGCTCCATCATGTATACGCAAGGGATGTTGCTGGCCTCGATCATCCGTCGGGCGCTTTCGGTGCGGTCGAAGCCGGTCAGCAGCAGGCCACGTGGCTGGTACGCCATGTAGTTGCGCAGCAGGTCTTCTTCTTCGTCTCGGGAATAGTGGTAGTTGCCGATCACCACTTCGAAGCCCTTGGGTCGCAGCACCCGGTGGATCGCTTCCAGGGTATCGATGAACAACAGGTTGGACAGCGACGGCACCAGCACGACCACTGAATGGCTCTGGGCCGAAGCCAGGGCGCGGGCGGCCGGGTTGACCACGTAATTGAGCTCCACGGCGGCCTGGCGGACTTTTTCCACCAGTTCAGTGGCAACGGTGCTGACCCCGCGCAAGGCACGGGAGGCGGTGATGGGGCTGACCCCGGCCAGGCGTGCGACTTCATTGAGCGTGGGGCGACCGGTGGTGCGGGTATTCTTATCGTTTTTAGGGGCAGTCATCAGGGCGGCTTGCCAAACAAAAATCAAGGCACTAAGGTAGCGCTGTCTCGACGCGGCTGCAAATGCGCGAGTGGGGTTTGCCTGATCCCCCGTGCGCGAGTGTCGTGAACGAACATGCTGCAACCACAAAAATGACAAGAAGGCGTCGGCAACTTCTGCTTTTGCAATGGTGTCATAACTGGCAAAGGTAGCGCTGTCTGCGCGCTGAGGTGTTACATGAACAATCCCATCACCGCCCTGGTTATCATGGGCGTTGCCGGTTGCGGCAAAACCTGCGTCAGCCAGGCCCTGTGCCAGTTGAGCGGCGCCACCGCCATCGAAGGCGACACTTTTCACCCCGCGGCCAACATCCAGAAGATGAGCGCCGGTATTCCCCTGAACGACGATGACCGTGCCGGCTGGCTCGACAGCCTGTGCGATGAGTTGCGCCGTGTCGACGCCAAGGGTGAGCGCCCAGTGCTGACCTGCTCGGCCCTCAAGCACAGTTATCGCGAACGCCTGCGCAGCGCCTTGCCGGGCCTGGGCTTCGTATTCCTGGAATTGACCCCGGAAGTGGCCGCCGACCGTGTATCCCATCGTCCTGGCCATTTCATGCCGTCGACCCTGATCGACAGCCAGTTCGCCACCCTGCAATCCCCTGTCGGCGAGCCCCTGACCCTGGCTCTGGATGCGTCCAGCCACAGTGTCGACGAACTGGCCCAGCAAGCGTACGTCTGGTGGCTGGACCACGGATTGAAACTCGCCAGCTGATTCTTACAGTTTTGCGTCAGAAAGATAGCGCTATCCCGAAGACGAACCCCTAACTGCTTCAATAACAACAACAAATCAGGAGACACCCCCCATGTTCGGCATGTCCCACGAAACCTTTCTACTGCTCGATGCAGTGGTCACGGTGATCGGACTTATCGTCCTTATCACCAAGTTCAAGATCCACCCCTTCATCGCGCTGACCATCGCGGCGGCGTTCCTCGGCCTGACCTCCGGCATGCCGATCGGCACCATCATCAAGGCCTTCCAGGACGGGTTCGGTGGCGTGCTGGGCTTTGTCGGCATTATCCTCGCGCTGGGCACGATGCTCGGCAAGATGATGGCCGAGTCAGGCGGGGCCGATCAGATCGCCCAGACCCTGATCCGCGCCTTCGGCAAGGACAAGGTGCAGTGGGCGATGATGTTCGCCGCGTTCCTGGTGGGCATTCCGTTGTTCTTCGAGATCGGCTTCGTGTTGCTGATCCCGCTGGTGTTCATCGTCGCGCGCCGCACCGGCGTCTCGATCATCAAGATCGGTATTCCATTGCTTGCAGGCCTTTCCGCTGTCCACGGCCTGGTGCCGCCGCACCCGGGTCCGCTGCTGGCGATTGGCATCTTCGGTGCCGACATCGGCAAAACCATTTTGTATGGCCTGATCGTCGCGTTGCCGACAGCCATCATTGCCGGGCCGATTTTCGGTACGTTCATCGCCAAGCACATCCCTGGTCATCCTAACCAGGAGCTGGTGGACCAACTGGCGCGCGAGACCAATTCCGACGATCTGCCGAGCTTCAGCATCACCCTGATCACCGTGCTGTCGCCGGTGTTCCTGATGCTGCTCAAGACGTTCGCCGACGTGGCGCTGCCCGAGGGCAATCTGTTCCGCACCTTCATGGACCTGATCGGTCACCCGATCTCCGCACTGCTGCTGGCGTTGCTGCTGTCGCTGTACACCTTCGGCTACAAGCAGGGCATCGGCTCCAACCAGATGCTCAAGTGGCTGGACGCGAGCCTCGCGCCGACCGCCGCGATCATCCTGATCATCGGTGCCGGTGGTGGCTTCAAGCAGATGCTGGTGAGCAGCGGCGTGGGGACGGTGATCGGCAACATGGCGGTCAGTGCACAGATTTCACCGATCCTGCTGGCCTGGCTGGTGGCGGCGGTGATTCGCATTGCCACGGGTTCGGCGACGGTGGCGACCATTACCGGTGCCGGGATCGTGGTGCCGGTGGTCGGGATGATCCCGGGTGTGAACCGTGAGCTGCTGGTGCTGGCGACCGGTGCCGGTTCGTTGATCCTGTCCCACGTCAACGACGCGGGCTTCTGGCTGGTCAAGCAGTACTTCAACATGACCGTGGCCGAAACCTTCAAGACCTGGACGGCGATGGAAACCATCCTGTCGGTGGTGGGGTTGATCTTTATCCTGTTGTTGTCGTTGGTGGTCTGACCGAAACGCAATAACCAATGTGGGAGCGGGCTTGCTCGCGAAGGCGATCCAACATTCAACATCTACGTTGTCTGTCAGTTCGCTTTCGCGAGCAAGCCCGCTCCCACAGTTTGTTCTGCGTCAGGCGTTGGGCTTTTGCACCAACCCATCCGCCCGGAACATCGCCCGGATCCCGCGCACCGCCTGGCGAATCCGGTCCTGGTTTTCGATCAGCGCAAAGCGCACATGATCATCCCCATATTCCCCGAATCCCACCCCCGGCGAGACGCAGACCTTGGCTTCGGCCAACAGCTTCTTGGCGAACTCCAATGAACCCAGGTGCGCATAGGCCTCGGGAATCTTGGCCCAGACGTACATCGACGCCTTGGGGTTCTCCACCATCCAGCCCAGCTCATGCAGGCCCTTGACCAGCACATTGCGGCGCTGGCGGTATTGCTCGGCGATGTCGCGCACGCACTGCTGATCGCCTTCCAATGCGGCGATAGCAGCAACCTGCAACGGGGTGAAGGTGCCGTAGTCGTGATAGCTCTTGATCCGCGCCAGGGCGCTGACCAGTTCCGGGTTGCCGACCATGAAACCGATGCGCCAGCCGGCCATGTTGTAGCTCTTGGACAGGGTGAAGAACTCCACCGCGATGTCCTTCGCGCCGGGCACCTGCATGATCGATGGGGCTTTCCAGCCGTCGTAGACGATGTCGGCGTAGGCCAGGTCGTGAATCACCAGCACGTCGTACTGTTTGGCCAGTGCAATGACCCGCTCGAAGAAATCCAGCTCCACGCACTGCGCGGTGGGGTTGGACGGAAAGCCGAGGATCATCATCTTCGGCTTGGGAATCGAACCGCGAATGGCCCGCTCCAGTTCGTCGAAGAAATCCACGCCCGGCACCAGCGGCACCGAACGCACCTGGGCGCCGGCGATCACCGCGCCGTAGATGTGGATCGGGTAGCTGGGGTTGGGCACCAGCACCGTGTCGCCCTGGTCCAGGGTCGCCAGCATCAGGTGCGCCAGGCCTTCCTTGGAACCGATGGTGACGATGGCTTCGCTCTCGGGGTCGATGTCCACCTCATAGCGATCCTTGTACCAGCGCGAAATGGCGCGGCGCAGGCGTGGGATGCCTTTGGACGTGGAGTAGCCGTGGGTGTCTTCACGCTGGGCGACGGTGACCAGTTTTTCCACGATGTGCGCAGGCGTGGCGCCGTCGGGGTTACCCATGCTCAAGTCGATGATGTCTTCGCCGCGCCGACGCGCAGCCATCTTCAGCTCGGCAGTGATATTGAAAACGTAAGGGGGGAGTCGATCGATGCGCGCAAAGCGGCGCGGCGAACCTTGTTCGGCCATTGTTGCCTCGAGATACGTGAGCGCCCGGAACCGTCCGAGCGACGTTGGCCACTGCGGTGGCCTGGGCGCAAGATAAAGGCGCCGACAGGCAGTTGTCCAGTAGCGGTCTGGAACTATTTTCGACGACACTGCCGGGCTTGCCCCACGGTCATCGATGACCGCAGGGCCCGGACCGATGCATCAAACCTGATCGAATGGACTTCAATGATGGAATTTTCCAGCGGCTTCCTGCTGAGCCTTTCGCTGTGCCTGGACATCGGCGTGGCCAACATCGCGATGATCACCCTGGCCATGCAGCGCGGCTATTTCCAAGGCTTTGCCCTGGGGCTGGGCACCTGCGTAGGGGACTTGGTCTATGCGATTCTGGCCCTGGCCGGCATGACGGTATTGCTGCAATACGAAGCGGTACGCTGGGTGCTGTGGATCGGCGGCTCGGTACTGCTGCTGTATTTTGCCGCGAAGATGGTTCACTCGGCGCTCTATCACGATGCGGTCATGGCGCAGGCAGATGAAGTGCAGGGCAGCTCTTCGCGCCAGGAGTTCTTTCGAGGGATTTTCCTTGCCATGTCATCTCCCAGTGCGATTCTCTGGTTCGCGGCGGTGGGAGGCACGCTGATCGCTCGTTCAGGTGGCGGAACGTTGCTCAGTTCGGCGCTGTTCCTCGGTGGCTTCCTTTGCGCCGGGCTGCTGTGGTGCATGGTCCTGTGCCTGGCGGCGACCCAGGGCGGCAAATTATTGGGGGACAAGCTGCTGCGCTATTCCTATTGGGCATCAGCGGCGATCTTCTGCTATTTCGCGGTTTACGTGATTGTTTCTGGCTACAACGAGTTTGTCGTAAAAACCGCTCCAGGCGGCGTTCCCGGTTTCTAGGCGGCGAAACGCACCTGGCAATCACGGTTTGGCTTCTATACTGCCAAGCCCGACTTCACGTTTTGCGGAGTGTCGACGCATGGACAAGCACGAACGCGATTACACAGCCGAGCCCCGCTTCGAGCAGGGGCGTTTTCTGCTGATTGCTGGCTTCGGCGCGCGTTTTACCCCGGAAACCGCCCAGGACATTCCCTTGCTCTGGGAAAAGTTTTTGCCCTGGCTCGGTGACGTGCCAGGGCAGAAAAACGACGTGACCTATGGCGTGTGTTGCAACCCGGACGGGAAGGGTGGGTTCGAGTACATCGCCGGCGTGGAAATCAGCCGACTCGATGATTTGCCGCAGCAGTACCGGTGGATCGAACTGCAGCCGGTTCGCTATGCCGTGTTCGAGCACCAGGGGCCCTTGAAGACACTCCCGCAGACGTTCCAGTACATCTGGAAGCAATGGCTGCCACATTCGGGCTACGAAGCGGCGGACGAACCGGAATTCGAACGCTACAGCGAGGATTTCAACCCCAGGACCGGGGAAGGTAGCCTGGAGATCTGGGTGCCATTGAAGCCGAGTTGATTCCTGCTGACCCTGTGGGAGCGGGCTTGCTCGCGAAAGCTTTCCCGCAGTCCCAAGGGATGTTGAAGCTGAAGGCCCTTTCGCGAGCAAGCCCGCTCCCACATGGGGCGGTGGTCCCTGCTGATGAGTCAGCCGAACATCAACCCCATCCGCCGCTCATAACCGATCCGGCCTTTGTAAGCCTCGCCGCTGTCGACCCAGCCCATTCGGGTGTACAGGCCGATGGCCGAGGCGTTATCGGCGTCGACCGAGAGCTCCAGCCCCTTGATTTCCGGCCATGCCGCTTGCGCCACGGCGGGCAGCGCTTGCAGGCAGGCCCTGCCATAGCCCTTGCCTTGGACCCTATGGTCGACTTGCAAGGCATGCAGGGTGGCGCTGTGTTCGTTGGCCCAGTCGGGCAGTGCCGGAGGGCGCTTGAGCAGCAGGAAGGCCACCGGTACGTCGTCGGCCAACAGTGCGAAACCCTTTACCCCGGGGCCGGGCTTGGACAGCAGGGTGTGCAGTGCTCCGTGGATATCCCCGGAGAACTTCACCTGTTGCGGATGGATTTCGATGGCTTGGACCTGTTCGCGCTGGAGCGGCGTCAGGTCTTGGTAGGGTACGAGTCGAGCGGTCACAAAAACGTCCGTTGTCTGCCTGCGGAATGGAGCTGATTCTAGCGAATTATTTTCTCTGGATTATTTTTGTCTGGGCTGTCGATTCGCTGTTTCTCCAAACGACAAAGGGTGTCTTCAACAAAAACCTGCGGAGAATCACCATGAATACCCAAGCCACCGAACGCGAAATCCAGGCGCTGATCGACACTTATCGCCAGGCCGTGATGGGCAAGGACATCGAAAAGGTCATGGCGCTCTACGACGACGGCATCGTCTCGTTCGATGCCATCCAGGCGCTGCAATTCAAGGGCAAGGTCGCCTACCGGGCCCATTGGCAGGCCTGCATGGAAATGTGCCCCGGCCCGCACGAGTTCGACTTCCACCAGGTCACGATCACTCCCGCCGACAACATCGCCTTCGCCCACTGGCTGGCCTATTGCGGTGGCACCAACGACAAGGGCGAAGAGCAGGCCTGCTGGATGCGTGTCACGGCCTGCTACCAGCGAGTAGCGGGGCAGTGGAAGATTGTCCATGAGCATTGGTCCGCTCCGTTCGACCCGATGGCCGGTACCGCGATCTTCGATCTGCAGCCCTGATCGTCGGTTTTTTCTCCAGCGCGCGGTTCTACCGTCATAGTTGATCAGTTCGATCCCGGAGCTTTCCATGAAGTACTTATGCCTGGTGTATAGCAACGAACAAACGCTGCATAACTCGCCTGACAGCCCGGAGGACGCCGAATGCATGGCCTACGCCGAGTCGATCCAGGGCAGCGGGCGAATGCTCGCCGCCGAGGCCCTGGAGTCGGTGCAGACGGCCACCACGGTGCGCATGCGCGCCGGCAAGCTGTCGATCACCGACGGGCCGTTCGCCGAGACCAAGGAGCAATTGGCCGGCTTCTACCTGATCGACGCCAAGGACTTGAACGAAGCCATCCAGGTCGCCGGTAACATCCCGGCGGCCCGGGTCGGCTGCGTCGAAGTGCGACCGGTCCGCCAACTGAATCCCTGAACAACAATCACAAACAGGATTTCGCCCATGAGCCCCACGCCTGCTGCCCACGCGCTGTCCATCAGCCGCATCATCGATGCTCCGCGCCAGAAGATCTTCCGTGCCTGGACCGAGCCGGCCTTGCTCGTCCAATGGTGGGGCCCCCATGGAATGACCACACCGGAGTGCGAAATGGACCTGTGGGTCGGTGGCCAGTTTCGTACCCTGATGCGCGCCCCCGATGGCAATGAATACCCGACCATGGGCGTGTTCCTGGAAATCTTTGCCCCGCAGCGCCTGGTATTCACCGATGCATTCCTGCCCGGCTGGATACCGTCGGGTAAAGCGTTCATGACCGCTGAAGTGCTGCTTGAAGAGCTGGAGGGCAAGACTCGCTACACCGCCCGGGCGCTGCACTGGAGTGAAGAGGATCGCCAGGCTCATGAAGCCATGGGCTTCCACGACGGCTGGGGCCAGAGCCTGGACCGATTGGAAACCCTGGTCACCCAAGGCATGCCGGACTGATGGCGGTCGAAGTGGTCAAGGCACGGGTCGAGCAGGTTTATCGGCAAGATTCGCGGCGGATCCTGGCGACGCTGATCCGCCTGCTGGGGGATTTCGACCTCGCCGAAGAGGCCTTGCACGAGGCTTTCTTCATTGCGGTCGAACGCTGGCAGCGTGACGGTGTGCCGGACAATCCGCGGGCGTGGCTGGTGTCGGCCGGCCGTTTCAAGGCCATTGATGTGTTGCGCCGGCGCGCGCGTTTTGCCGCGTCCCAGCCGATGTTGATCGCCCAGCTCGAAGAGCTGGAGCAGGCCGATTGGAGTGAGGAAGACGTGGAAGATGATCGTCTGCGGCTGATCTTTACCTGCTGTCACCCGGCCCTGGCGGCGGATGCCCAGGTGCCGCTGACGCTGCGGGAAGTCTGCGACCTGACCACCGAGGAAATCGCCCGGGCGTTCCTCGCCGCGCCGACGGCCATTGCCCAGCGTATCGTGCGGGCCAAGGCGAAGATCCGCGATGCGAAAATCCCCTATCAGGTGCCCTCCCGGGCGGAACTGCCCGAGCGGCTGGACAGTGTCCTGCGGGTGATCTACCTGGTGTTCAACGAAGGTTACTCGGCGTCGATGGGCGCCGAGCTGACCCGCGAAGACCTGACCCGCGAAGCGATTCGCCTGGGGCGCCTGCTCATGGAGTTGCTGCCCGAAGCCGAGGTGATGGGGTTGCTGGCGTTGATGCTGCTGCACGAATCCCGGCGGCCGGCACGAGCGTCTTCCAATGGTGAGTTGATCCTGCTGGATGAGCAGGACCGGTCCTTGTGGAACGCCGAGATGATCGCCGAGGGCTGTGCCCTGGTGGGCGAAGCGCTGAGTACCCGGCGGTTCGGGCCGTATTGCCTGCAAGCGGCGATTGCGGCGGTGCATGCCGAAGCCCCGACGGCCCAAGACACCGACTGGGCGCAGATTGTCGGGCTGTATGACGTACTGCTACGCACCGTGCCGTCGCCAGTGATCGAACTCAACCGCGCCGCCGCCCTGGCCAAGCGCGACGGGCCGTTGGCGGGGTTACGTTTGATCGATGCGATCCTGGGGCGTGGTGAGCTGCTGGACTATCACCTCGCCCATTCGGCGCGGGCGGAATTCTGCCGGCAACTGGGGCGAAACGACGAGGCGAGGGCGGCTTATCAGCGAGCCCTTGAGTTGACGCAGCAATGGCCGGAGCGGCGGTTTATCGAAGGACGGCTGGCCGGATTGCAGTGACGAAATAAATACTGTGGGAGCGAGCTTGCTCGCGATAGCGGTGGATCAGCTTGCAGGGATGTTGGATGTGCCGCCGCCATCGCGAGCAAGCTCGCTCCCACAGTAGTCCCGGGTGTTCCCGGATTCGATGTTCGACAAAGATCCCCTGTGGGA